>Ga0193717_1000003_pt1 | contig 525420 bp, 459 predicted proteins | sample U2c2metaG_FD_145900 | JGI IMG/M metagenome (GOLD analysis project Ga0193717, IMG submission 145900) | Soil microbial communities from a riparian zone of the East river system, Colorado, United States - U2c2 | ecosystem: Environmental > Terrestrial > Soil > Riparian zone | place: USA: East...
GGACCATAGGGAAAATACAGGGCATCAGGAAGGCCAGGAAACCCCCAACCAATCCGGCGATAAAGGTCTCCCATAAGGTTTTTTCCTTTTCAGCTGATGAAGATGTTTTTGCTTTGGGCTGGTCATGCTGTGATCCAGAGGCTGATATCGCGGTGCGCTCTTTGGCAATCGCCGGAGAAACAACTGCGGTATCCGCAACAACATTTGTATCTGGAACAATTTCGGTAAATTCGATGTCATCCAATGAAGTCTCTGCCTGTTGGGCATAGGCCAAATTTGATAAACCTATGGATATAACAGTCCCCATAACAAGCATTTTTATGCCTGTTATACAATTATTCAGCATCATCTAAACGATTATTTGGTCACAGGAATAGAGAACTCCACAGTTTCCGGAGGAAGACATTGCTGGTCATCACACACCATAAACTCAAGAGATCCTTTTACCGTAGGATTTGCTCCTGTAAACTTAATTTTCTGCTGAAAGATCGCAGATTTCTCAAAATAGCTCACATTCATTTCAAATGACTTTTCAAACTTGGTAATTGGCTTTGGTTCAACTGTCTTACCTACCAGTTTGTATGCTTTTGAAACGGGGAAAGTAAAAGTCGTTCTTACCGGTCCGCCATCAGCCATATTCTGAGAATAAATATGCCATCCATCTTCAATAGTTGCTTTTATAAACAAAGTTGCTTCAGTAGCGGAAGTTTTCTTTGCCACATAGCCCCACTTCACCGGCTTTAAAATTTGGCTGCTTGCAGATAAGCTTAAAAATAATCCTGCCGCGAATAATAATAAGTTCTTCATGTTACGCTTTTATTGTATTTGTTTTTGTTATAATATTTATTTTTAATTAAAGCCGATCTATTGGATCGTAACCTGTAAATATGGTTTCCGTCGAGATGAATGATTCTTTAATACATTCCTCCTTTACTAAATCGGTGCTAAGATACTTTTTATTGCTGTCACACAACAACGTTACCACTATAGCTTCGACACCTAATTTTTGTTTTAGTTTAATGGCTCCGATTACGTTGGCTCCTGAAGAAATACCTACCGCAAGTCCCAGTTCTCTGGCCAACTTCTGTGCCATAATGATTGCGTCTCCGTCATTGGCTTGTATAACTTCGTCCAACTCGTTTAATTTTACAATTTCAGGAATAAACTCATCAGAAATGCCCTGAATTCTATGACTGCCTACCTTGTAACCTGTTGTCAGGGTCGGACTTTCTGCCGGTTCCAGAGGATGGATTTTGATCATAGGATTGTGAGATTTCAGACGTCTGCCTACTCCCATCACGGTCCCGCCGGTACCAACACCAGCCACAAAAGCATTAGGTATTAAACCCGCCTTGCTCAACTGCTCCCAGATCTCCATGCCTGTAGTTTTTTCATGCGCCTCTTCATTGTACCTGTTTTCAAACTGCCTGGGCAGAAAAACACCGCCCTTAGCTGCCAGTTCTTCACACATTTTGATACTTCCCAGAAAGCCGCCCTCTTCTTTGCTCACCAGGATCACTTCCGCCCCCATACTTCTGATGATATCGATCCGTTCCTTGCTCAGCCAGTTTGGCATGATGATCTTTACCGTATGACCCAAAGCTTTTCCGATGGCGGCAAAGGCAATACCTGTGTTGCCGCTCGTAGCCTCTACAATAGTATCACTCGGTTTGATCGCACAATTTTTATAAGCTTCAAACAAAATATTCAATGCCATCCTGTCCTTCACACTGCCTGTCAGATTATAATGCTCACATTTTACATAAATCTTCCCGGGCTCACCTTTATAAGTGTAATGCAATTCCAGCATTGGCGTATTGCCCACCAGATGCCATAAGTGTTCAAACTTACTTTCCAGATCTGCACTTAAACACGCGGCCTCTTTTGTTTCAATTAACATATAAAGTATTATTCTAATTATTGTCAAAACTCAATATTATAAAGCATACTCACAATGGATACCAATATATTCCATAAATTATTCGGAAAATTGCTCTAAAACTTTATTTATTTCTATTATTGCATTTATTTAAATTCATTATTCGTCTTTTTTTCAATTGATCATTTTAAAAGCTCATGCAGTTAAACTTAGATACCGTAGACATAGAAATTCTAAAATTCCTGCAAAAGGACGCGACATTAACCAATAAGGAACTAGCTTTTAAGCTCAATAAATCAATTGCAACCATTCACGAACGGATCAGAAGACTAAAAGAGCAGGGATACATCGTGCGTATTGTAGCCATACTGGACCGGAAAAAAGTAGACAGGAATCTGATTGCTTTTTCACACGTATTCTTAAAAGCCCACACGGCAGAAGCGCTTGGTGAATTTGAGAGTGAGGTGGCAAAATTCAGCGAGGTCATGGAATGCTTTCAGATGACCGGTGCCTATGATTTCATTCTCCGTATAGCAACCAGCGATATGGACACCTACCATCTTTTTCTGCGCAACAAGCTGGCTACGCTGCCAAATGTAAGTACCGTTCAGAGCTTTTTTGTGCTTTCGGAAACCAAGAGTGATACCGCCTATCCGCTATAAGCTTTAGGTACTTCCTTAAAAATTTAATTTACTTACTAATTAATCAGCAGTACCCTCATGGTATATGGCTGGTACATGCGTTTAAATCCTTTCGGCGATAACTCAAGTTTCTTAAGGGCATCTCTTGGGCGTCTTTAGGGTTATGGGCCTAGCAACCCCCTAGTAAGGCCCTTGAGGGGGTCGAGAGAATATGGCCACAGAAGCCACACAAAATAGACACAACCAGAAGGTTGCCGCCCAAGATAAAAGGGCTGCTCTATACAGAACAACCCTTCCAAACAGAATAAAAGTACTGAAGAATTTTAAATTCCGCCACCCAGAGAACGGTATAGCTCAACAGACGCACTCAGCTGAGCAGTTTTTATCGATGCCAGTTCCAGTTCACTCTGCAGTGAGTTGCTTTGGGCTGTAATGACTTCCAGGTAAGTTGCCATTCCATTCTTAAACAACAGGTTGGCATTTTTTACGGCCTGCTGCAGTGTGCCTACGCGTTTTGCAGAAATGTCGTACTGACTTTTCAATTTTTCAATCTTTACCAGTTCGTCAGATACTTCACCTACGGCATTCAGAACAGATTGCCTGAATTGGATCACTACCTTCTCCCTGTCGATTTTTGCCAGTTCATACTGCGTTTTCAATTGTTTTCTTTGAAATATAGGCTGGGTAATCCCGCCTCCTACTACACCAAACAGCGACGCAGGAACATTGAGCCAGTTACTTGCCTTGAAAGAATTCAAGCCACCGCTGGCAGTTATGCTCAGTGAAGGGTACAGACTTGCCTTGCTGATCCCGACTTTGGCATTCGCTACTGCCAGGGACAGTTCCGCACTTTTCACATCAGGTCTTCTGCCCACCATTGCTGATGGCAGGCCTGCCGATAAATGCTCCGGAACCTTAGTTTTTTCCAGGCTGCTCAGTCTTTCCACTGCACCCGGCAATTGGCCGGTTAGAATGCGCAGGGCATTTTCCTGGAGAGTGATGTTCTGCTCCAGCAGGGGGATCAGCTGTGCGGCTACCAGTTGCTGGGCTTCAGCCTGCTGAATGGCTAGTGAGGTCACCTGTCCGGCATCAAACTGCATGTGGATGATGTTCAGTGTGCTGTCATTCAGCGAAAGGTTCTTTTTGGCAATGGCAAGCTGCGCATCCATCATCAATAGCCGGTAATAGCCTTGTGCTACACTGGCTACGATGCGGGTCTGTACTGCTTTCTTTACCTCTGCAGTTTGCAGATAGGTAGCCAAAGCCGCTTGTTTCTGACTTCTGATCTTGCCCCAGATGTCTGCTTCCCAGCTCAATCCAAGATTGGCATTATAATCTTCAATATGCGAAGTTTTTAAAAATTCGCTGGCACTCAGTCCATTGAGACTATTGTCTGAAGGCCTGCTCGAATTGGCAGTCACCTGCAAATTGATGGCCGGCAAGTTGCCAAGTCTGGATTGTTTGAACAGCAGCTCGGATGCCTCAATATTTTTAACAGCCAGCTGAAGGTCATAGTTTTTTAGCAGGGCGGTATCGATCAGCCTCTGGATATCAGGCTCTGAGATAAATTCTTTGAGCTCTAGTATTGCCACGCTGACAGTATCAGCAGTCTGTCCGCCCCTGAAGGCAACAGGCACTGCATCTGCCGGTTTGGCGATGTCTTTTGACACCTTGCAGCCTCCGGCTATTATTGCGGCAAACAATACGATATATAAATAATTATGCGATTTCATGAACGAGTTCTTTTACGTGATTTGGATGATGTCCTACAGGTACGGGTCTTTTTGGACTGATCCTTTCCTGTAAATATTGGAAGATGATGAACAGTACAGGGATAACAAATAGTCCAAGGATTACTCCCGAAACCATCCCTCCTGCCGCACCGATACTGATCGAGTGGTTACCCTGTGCAGACGGCCCGGTGGCGATACTCATCGGGAACAAACCGACAACAAAGGCTAGTGAAGTCATGATGATCGGACGCAGTCTTAACTTCGCTGCTTCCAGAGCTGCTGCAACCAATGGTTGTCCTGCCCTTCGTCGCTGAACCGCAAACTCGACAATCAGGATGGCGTTTTTGGCCAGCAAACCGATGAGCATGATGAGTGCTACCTGTACATAAATGTTGTTTTCAATGCCTCTCAGTCCGATGGCTACAAACACTCCGAAGATACCTGTAGGGATAGAAAGTATGACCGCCAGCGGCAGGATATAACTCTCATATTGTGCGGCCAGCAGGAAATAAATGAACACCAGACACAACAAGAAGATGATGGTTGATTGTCCGCCCGATGACAGCTCTTCCCTGGTTTGTCCGCTGAATTCATAAGAATAGCCGGAAGGCAGTTGCTGTGCGGCTACTTCCTGGATCGCCTTAATGGCGTCTCCCGAACTAAAGCCCGGTTTTGGAATGGCATTGACCTGTATAGAGTTAAACAGGTTATAACGTGATGCGGTTTCAGAACCATAGATACGGTTTAGTTTGACCAGGGTATTGATCGGCACCATTTCACCGGATTTGTTTTTCACAAATACCCGGTCTATGGTAGAAGGATCTGCCCTGTCAGCTACATCAGCTTGTACGATCACCCGGTAATATTTACCGAAACGGTTAAAATCTGAGGCTTGTGAGCTACCAAAATAGGTTTGCATGGTCTGCAGGATGTCTTTGACACTTACGCCCAGCTGATCTGCCTTTTCGTCGTTGATGTCCAGCTGCAATTGCGGATAATCCGCTTTGAAAGTAGTAAATGCTACTGCAATTTCCGGACGTTTCATGACTTCACCGATAAAGTTATTGGCCACCCCGCTAAATTTATCCAGTTTGCCACCTGTTTTATCCTGTAAGATCAGATCCAGAGCTTCCACATTACTGAAACCCGGAACTGTAGGGAAACTGAATACGAAGAAACTACCACCTGAGATGCCACCCAGTTTGGCGCGTACCTGGTTCATAATGACATTAATGTCCTTTTCCGAACCGCGCTTGTCCACCGGTTTCAACAGCACAAAACAAATGGCAGATGAAGGGCTTGTAGAGTTGGTCAGCAAACTGTAACCGGGAATGGAAGTCACAAACTCAAATGGTTCCATCGCACCTAACGTGTTCTCCGCTTCTGTCATCACTTTGGAGGTTCCTTCCAGGGAAGTACCTGAAGGTGTATTTACTGCGATAGCGATAAAGCCCTGGTCTTCAGTTGGGATAAATCCTGATGGCGTGGTTTTTACCATCCAGATCGTAGCCAGTGTAATTAATGCCAGACCGCCCATGCTCACCCATTTGTGACGGATCAGGAATTTTAGCCCGCCAACGTATCTGTTGGTCATCGCATTGAAACTGCTGTTGAAACCTGCGAAGAATTTCTGGCTGAAGGTTCTTTTTACCGGGATATTGCTATGCTGATCGTGATGATCTCCGGAATGGTCTTTCAAAAACAAGGCTGCCAGCGCCGGGCTAAGTGTCAGCGCGTTGACTGCGGAGATGACGATCGCGATGGCCATGGTAAAGGCAAACTGCCTGTAGAAAACACCTGTTGAGCCTTCCATGAAACCAACCGGAAGAAATACTGCGGCCATCACAAGGGTAATGGAGACAATGGCACCGGTAATTTCATGCATCGCTTCGGTGGTTGCTGCTTTAGGTGACAGGCCCTTTCGCTCTATCTTTGCGTGTACGGCCTCGACGACGACGATCGCGTCATCCACCACGATACCGATGGCGAGTACGAGGGCAAACAAGGTAAGCAAGTTGATCGAGAAGCCAAACAGCTGCATGAAAAAGAAAGTACCTAGTATGGCTACCGGCACAGCGATGGCCGGGATCAGTGTAGAACGGAAATCCTGCAGGAAGATAAATACCACGATAAATACAAGGACAAATGCTTCTATAAGGGTATGTTTTACCTGGTCAATAGACTGGTCAAGCGCAACTTTAGTACTGTAGAAGATGTTCTGCTTGATGCCGTCAGGGAAGTCTTTGGCAGATTTTTCCATCAGTTTATTGATGGCGATCTGGATCTCATTGGAGTTGGATCCGGCCAGTTGTACTACCCCGATCACAATTCCTTTTTTACCGTTCAGCCTGGTTAAACTGGCATAAGAATAGGCGCCGAATTCAATTCTGGCCACATCTTTCAAACGAAGAATGGTACCGTCTGCATTGGCGCGGATGGCAATGTTCTCATATTGCTCAGGTTTGTTCAGTTTCCCTTTGTATTTGATGACATACTCGAATACTTCTTTACTTTTCTCTCCGAATCTGCCCGGTGCAGCTTCCAGACTTTTGTCCTGTATGGCGGCAGTGATTTCATTTGGGGTAACCTGGTAAGTAGCCATCTGGGTTGGATTCAGCCATACCCGCATTGAGTAATCCTTAACCCCGCCAAATATACTGGCAGCACCGACACCCGGGATACGTTTGATCTCAGGTATGATGTTGATCTGGGCATAGTTGGCCACAAAGGTCTGGTCATATTTTTTCTCGTCTTCTGTATACAGACCGATGGCCATGATGAAGTTGTTCTGTTGTTTTGCAGTAATGATACCTTGCTGCACCACCTCGGCAGGCAACTGGCTGGTGGCCTGGGCTACCCTGTTCTGAACGTTTACAGCTGCCTGATCGGGATCTGTACCCAGTTTAAAGTAAACGGTTATGGCAAGTGAACCGTCATTACTTGCGGTGGAGCTCATGTAGCTCATGTTCTCCACACCATTGATTGATTCCTCGATGGACGGTGCTACTGAACGGAGTACGGTTTCCGCATTGGCACCCGGATAAACCGCCGTAACCAGCACGGAGGGCGGGGCAATATCTGGAAACTGCTGCAACGGCAGTTTAGTCAGACCAAGTATGCCGAGTATAACTAGTAGTATAGATATAACGGTGGCAAGTACTGGTCTCTGTATGAATATCTTAAACATTGTTGTCGTTTTTATTTAGTAATTAATTGAGCAACTTTCTCTGCTGCTTTTTCTGGTTTGATCACCTGACCTTCCTGCAGGCGGTCAATTCCGCTCAGTACGATCTGATCTCCGATTTTCAGGCCTTCACCAATCAGGTAATTGCTTCCGCTCCTGCCAATGATGCTGATCGGTACTTTCTTCACTTTGTTGCTGTCTGCGACGGCGAATACGAAGATCTTATCCTGCATTTCAAGCGTTGCCGACTGTGGTATGATCAGGGCATCTTTATGCTCCACGCTCAGACGTATTTTACCGGTATTGCCTGATCTTAACAGGCCTTGTGCATTCGCGAAGGTTGCCCTCAGAGAAATGGAACCGGTTTGCTTATCAAATTGTCCGTCTACCATGTCTATCTTTCCTTTCTGGGCGTATACGGTCTGATCGGCAAGTACCAATGCCACTCCGGGGATCTTACTGGCTTTTTCAGCAAGTGTTTTGCCCGGGTATTTGGCGTTAAACCCAATAAAATCGTCTTCGCCTAAGGAGAAGTAAACATGTACCTCATGAGCATCTGACAGTAATGTAAGCGGCAGCGGATCTGAAGGATTCACCAGGCTTCCCTGTTTTTTAGGCAAGCGGCCTACATAACCATTTACAGATGCTTTAATTGTCGTATAACCTAAATTGATATTGGCGGTTCCGACGCCTGCTTTAGCTTGTTCCACATTTGCCTGTGCTACTGCTAAGGCGGCTTTTGCGCTTTTCAGCTGGAAATCGGAAACTACCTTATTGGCCACCAGTGGGGTAAGTTTCTCTACTTCAAGCTGGGCATTTAACAATGCGGCTTTAGCAGATTGCAATGATGCTTTGGCGATGTTCAGCGCTTCTCTGAAAGGAAGCTCATTGATTTTAAATAATGGCTGCCCTTTTTGAACCAAGGCGCCTTCGTTGACGTAGATCCTGTCCAGTGCTCCTGCTACCTGCGGGCGGATTTCCAGATCTACTGCCCCTTCTATTGATGCAGGATATTCTGTGAAGGTCGTCTCAGAGCTTTGGGTTACTGATGCGACCGGCAGCGCAGGCGGCGGTGGCGGCGGAGGTGTAGCGGTTTGACCCGAGCAACCGTAGATGAATATGGCTAAAAGTAAAATTGATATTTTCATAACGTGATTAGATAGTTTAACAGTGTTAAGTAATTGGAGGTAGTGCGGGAAATTTTTCATATATATTAGAGTTAAGAGGTGATTCGTATAACGACTATAAGTAGTTTAACGGTGTTAAGTACGTGTTAATAAAAAAGTTTCTATACTGTTATAAAAACCCGTTTGCATTTCATTAATGTTTAATCGTTGATGTATTTTATTATTCCTTTAATGGCATCCTTTAAAATCCGCTGGTTCATTTCTTCGTTGCGGCCCTTGTTGACCAGGTTTATAGAAATTAACCCGTGTATAATGGACCAAAACGTATAAAACTTTCTACAGACCATATCCTCAGGGGGATTTTTGACGGTCATGATCTTTTCAATTACTTCATAGATCAGGTCGTCTGCGAGTTCTGCTTCCGGCATGGATTTTTTAAGCTCACAACAGTTCATGTCTACTCCGTACATCAGCTGATAGAGTTCTTTATATTTAAAGGCAAAGTCCCAATAGGCGACCCACATGGCTTCCAACTGCTCAGCTGGTGCTTCATGCTTGTCTCTCGCAGCCCTTACCTCTCCGGCTAAAATAATATAACCCTTTCTGGTCAGTTCCAGCAAGATGCCTTCTTTGTTTGAAAAATACTCATATATAATAGGAGCAGTATATTCAATCTTATCGGCGATCTTTCTCATACTCAGTGAATGCCATCCCTCCTCCTTGACAATTTCCAAAGAAGCATCAAGAATATTTAATCTTGTTTCTTCTTTTAACCTGGCAATACGTTCCTTACTTCCCATGATAACAATATGAAAGGGTGTAAATAATTTAACACCGTTAAGCAAATGTAAATACTATTTTCAAACAGCGTATCATTTATTTGTCAAATCGCGTTTAAAATAATAAAACTATATTTACAGAATTCACCTTATTATTGCAAATTCGCCTTTGCATTCAAATAGAGACGGTATGAACAACAGCGTTACATTAAAGGACATTGCTAAAGCGCTTAATCTTTCTATTTCTACCATATCGAAATCATTAAATGATAGTTATGAGATAAGCGTTGAAACTAAACAAAAGGTTCTTGAATATGCTCAGAAACATCATTACTCGCCAAACCGGCTGGCAAAAGGGTTAAAAGAAGGTAAAAGCAGGTCTATTGGTGTAGTCGTTTGTTCTCTTGATAATCATTTTGTGGCGCAAATGCTTGACGGTATTGACAGGGTAAGTACAGAAAAGTCTTACCAGATCATTATTATGCAAAGTAAGGAATCACAGGATCAGGAAAGGGCATGTCTGGAGTTGCTTTATGCTGGCGGTGTTGATGGTATTCTGATCTCACCTGCCTGTGAAACTACTGATTTCAGCTACTTGACGTCACTCCAGGATGCGGGTCTGCCTTTGGTAGTATTTGACAGACTGAGTGACCAGATCAACACACACAAAGTAGGCGCTGATAATTTTAAGGGTGCTTATGATGCCACCGTACACCTGATAAAAAGTGGTTACAAAAGCATTGCTCATCTAAATACCAGTACTGCACTCAGCATCTCTACTGACCGGCTGAATGGTTATAAGCAGGCACTGACAGACCATAATATAGCATACCGTCCTGAGCTGGTGCGGTCATGTGACTATTCGGATGCTTACAAATTAAATAAGGACCTGGAGCGTGCTATCAAATACTATATGGGTCTGCCGCTCAGACCGGATGCAATATTTTCAGCTGGGGATCAGATCAGTACGAGATGTCTTGCTTTATTGAATAAACTGGGATATCGCATTCCGCAGGATGTCGCTTTGATAGGATTTACGAATACAGATCTTGCGGATGCATTAAATCCTGCTTTGAGCACTGTTCACCAGCCGGCTTTGGAAATGGGACAGCTGGCAGCAAAAAAATTGATCTCGCTGATCGAAAGTAAGGACGACACGCCGGCAGAATATGAAACGATCAAGCTTCAAACCAGTGTATTGGTCAGGAGGTCGACCTAACTGAATCCTAATAAACGAAAACGTTTGCGTTTTTATATATCAGTCAATTCATCTCATTATCTGGTCTAAGCTGTATAATTGTAAACCAATATTTTAAACCGCAATGCGACATAAAGAAAATGTATTAGTATTTGGTGAGCTGCTGCTCAGATTCAGCTCTGCCGATGAAAAATTTATAAATAAAAACCATACTGTTTCTTTATTTCCCGGCGGCTCAGAAGCTAATGTTTCGGCTTCGCTCGGCCAGTTGAATGTTCCGGTAAGTTATTTGACCTGTGTGCCGGACAATGCGCTGGCTGCCAATGCGCTGACAGCCTTATCGGAGCTTGGCGTGAATACTTCTAAAACTGTACTGCGGGGATCAAGGATGGGTTTGTATTTTCTATTATCGGCCAACGGCTTAAGCAGCGGGCAGGTGGTATATGACAGAAAATTCTCCTCGTTCAGCAATCTTAAACCGGGCGTGATAGACTGGGATGAAATGATGAAGGATCAAACCTGGTTTCATTGGACGGCCCTTACTCCTGCTCTGAATGAAAACATGGCCGGCGTTTGCCTGGAAGCTTTAACTGCCGCCAGAAAAAATGGATTAAAAATCTCCGTCGATCTCAATTACAGGAACAGGCTTTGGGATTTTGGCAGAGAACCGATCGAAATTATGCCTGAACTCGTCAAATATTGCGATGTAATCATGGGAAATATCTGGGCAGCTAATAAAATGCTAGGGACCGGCATCGATGACACTTTGGACCGCAATACCAGTGTCGTGGATTACCAGGAACATTCGGCAAAAACTGCGCAGGAGATCTTCAGTTTATATCCGCAATGTAAACATGTGGCAAATACATTCAGATTCATGGACAACCCTACCCATAACCTGTTCTACGGTGCTTATCATACTTCTGATGGAAATTATAATTCCAAAATCTATGAAACAAATGAAGTAGTAGACAGAATCGGTAGTGGTGATGCTTTTATGGCCGGTTTGATCTATGGCCTTATCAGTTTTGAAAACGGAACAGATATTATTGAAACAGCAACAGGATCCGGTTATCAGAAATTATTTGTTAAAGGTGATTTTGGTGATGGTTCCTTCTATTAAAATTAATTATGAACAATACAATAGCCAATACATTACAAACGATCCAGGAGCATCCTGTTATTCCTGTTTTTTACCATCAGGATCCGCAAAACTGCGTGGATATTTTAACAGCATGTTATAACGGTGGTATCAGGGTATTTGAATTCACCAACCGCGGTGTACATGCGGCGCACAATTTTAAAGTTTTACTGGATCATAGAAACGCGCATTTTCCGGATCTTAAACTGGGAATAGGAACGATCAAAACACCCGCGCAGGCTGAAGATTACCTTAACATTGGCGCAGACTTTATTGTAAGCCCGATTGTCAAAGCAGAGATAGCGAAAGTAAGTGCTGAACGAAACATCCTTTGGATTCCCGGCTGTATGACACCGACTGAAATCAACTACGCTGAAGAGCTTGGAGCGCCGCTGATTAAACTTTTTCCGGGGGACACATTGGGGCCCGGTTTCCTGAAAGCGATCAAACCGCTGTTTCCTGCACTCAAATTTATGCCTACCGGCGGAGTAGATATCGATAAGGATAATATTGACGGCTGGTTGAATGCAGGCGTTTCTGCATTGGGTTTCGGTTCAAAATTGTTTAACCATACCGAAACCACCGGGGCAGGATACGTCTGGCTCAGCGAAAGGTGCAGGTCCTTAATAAAAATTGTAACCAGGAAGTAATCCAACTCCCTGGTTACAATACAGTTTACTTGCCGTTTCTTCTGTCATCCTGATCGTAAAGATCAATCACTTTGCCCTGCAGCCTGATCACTGTGCTTTCAAGTTCGCTTACTTTTTGTTTCAATTGGTCGATAAGCTGAGTTTGTTCACTAACACCCTCTTCACCCACATCCAGTAACTCTCTGAGAGTTAATTTATGTACTTCGGCAATCTGATTGATCCTGCTGAAATTTGGATCAGTAATGCTTGTTTCTAATTTGGAATACGCCGGAATGGATATCTCTAAGAGATCAGCCATGGCTTTTTGATTTACCCCCTTTTTTTGACGTAAGATTCTGAATTTTTCCCCTAATGTTTTCATAATCACTTTATTTAAAATTCCCTCAATTTTAATTGAAATAAATTTAAGAATTATTAAATAAAATATTAGGTTATTACTGCATTTTTTTTATTTATCTATTAACCCAAGTCTTCTGGCTACTGCAATTTTTAAATTAGTTAAGCTGTCATTTGACTTTAATACAAGTAGTTGTATAAAAATATCGCCATTAAAAGATTACGCGCCAGTTAAAAATTATTGTAATTAATAATCGTCTGTAAAAGCAAAATCGGGCTTTCTGTGCATCCATTTGCCACTGGTGAAGTCAGGAAATTCTACAGTTTGATTACCTAACTCTATAGATTGCTCACTTAAAGGCGTGATTGCACTCCATGCAGCCGCGTCATAAACATCCAGAGGAGTTGTTGTTTTACGTTTAACCGATTCGATAAAGGCATGTAATACAAAGAAATCCATCCCTCCATGCCCTGCACCCTGAGCATCGTTACCATACTTCTTCCAGAGCGGATGATCATATTTTTCAAGCCAGGCCTTAGCCGGATCCCACTCATGGGGCTTACTTATTCCTTCTACGTAAATACTCTTGTTTACATCCATCCATAGTCCTTTAGTCCCCTGAACCCTAAAGCCCAGTGAGTAAGGTCTTGGTAAGTTGGTGTCATGCTGCAAAATGATCGTTTCGCCGTTTGAGCAGTCGATAGTAGTTGTTACAATATCGCCAAGCCTGAAGTTTACCTTAGCATTGGGGTGAGATGCGCCGCCCCCGGCTACTATATGATTGTGCAGTCCTCTTGATTTGGTGGCGAAAGAATTGAGCGTTAGAAAACGGTTACCTCTATTGATGTCAATACAATTTGCTACCGGTCCTATTCCATGTGTAGGATAAAGATCGCCGTTGCGATGAACCGAATGATTTGTACGCCATTTTGCTTCAGAGAATCCTTTTTCATTAAATTCTACCCCTCCTCCGTATGGTTTGATGCCGTCGTTGAATTTAACCTCTCTCAGGTCATGCTGATAACCGCCCTGTAAATGCATGATTTCACCGAATACCCCTTGTCTTACCATATTTAGTACAGCCAGGACATCACGTCTGTAGCAGACGTTTTCGAGCATCATCACATGGGCGTTATTTTTTTCGGCGGCATGGACGACATCCCAGTGGTCTTCCAGGGTAATACCAATAATAACCTCTGAAGCAATATATTTAATGCCGGCTTCTATAGAGCTGATGATCATTTCTTTATGCCATTCCCATGGGGTGGCTACCAATACCGACTGCAGGCTCTTGTTTTCAATCATCTTTTTCCAGGCATAGTCATCGCCGGTAAAGATCTTTGGCATGGGTTTCTCGCTTTTAGCAATCATGGCTTTGGCGGTGCTGATCATTTTAGGTTCCACATCACAAATGGCCACAAGCTCTACATCATCTCTTTTTAGCAGCAATTCTAAATGATTTTGTCCCCGAAGTCCAACCCCGATCATTGCGATCTTAACTTTATCTGCTGCATGGGCTGCAAACAAAGGGCCGTCCGGTAATATGGTAACGGCCGCTGCAGTTAAGCTTGAGTTTCTAACAAATTCTCTTCTGTTCATAGTAATTTTTGGTTCCTGATATTTATACAGTTTTATAGCCGCTAATATGGTATTGTTCAGTTAATGCTTAAATTTAGCACAAGGTATTGACATTAGAACAGTATATTAAATCCATAACCAAATAAATACACACAAACGTTTGCACCAATTATTTTAAAAAAATCATAAATGCTCCGGCAGTTTTATCTAAGTTTGATGTAATGTCTAATAAACCAGCTACAATAAAGGAAATAGCAAAAATCCTAAAGATATCTGTCTCTACGGTATCCAGGGCTTTAAATGATCACTCAAGTATAGGCTTGGTGACAAAGCAAAGGGTTAAAAAACTTGCTGCTGATCTGAATTATGAGCCAAACCAGAGGGCTATCCAGTTTTTACACGGTAAATCATTTGTTATTGGGGTTATATTACCTGAATTATCAGAATCTTTTTTTTCAGAGGCCATCAGCGGAATAGAAGATATTGCCTATAAAAGAAATTATACTGTACTGCTTGCCCAGTCTCACGATGATGCCGGCCGGGAAAAGCTTTTGGTAGAAAAAATGAAAACGCAGCGTGTGGATGGCTTATTGGTTTCCGTTTCCAAAACCACCAGTACCTATGAGCATTTCGAAATGTTTAAGAAGATGAACATTCCAGTAGTATTTTTTGACCGGATCCCTCCGTTGAAGGATATTCATTATGTGGCCAGCAACCTGGAAACGGGAACATATGAAGCGGTAAGCTTTCTTCTAAAAAAAGGTCACCGGACCATTGGGATGATCAATGGACCAAGTACTTTGCTGGCCAGTCACGAGAGAAAAGAAGGATACATTAAAGCAATGGTTTCAAACCGGCTCAAATTTGACCCTTCGCTTGTCATCAGCTGTGATCTTTCAGAAGCCAGCACTATAGCAGCAATGGATGCCATGCTCAATCATAAAAGGAAACCTACGGCTATAGTCACCTTTAACGACTACGTGGCACTCTTTGCAATGCGTTATGCGAGGTCGCTAAATCTATCGGGTATTGACTTTGTGAGCTATGCCAACCTGCCCATCATCAGTTATATGGATTATAGTCCGATTGCATCCGTAGAACAATTTCCTTATCGTCAGGGAAAGAAAGCTGCCGACATCTTAATAGATCTGATCAACAGACCAAAATTACAATCTGAGGTAGAACAGGCTTATTTTAACATTGTTGTAGAATCTGAACTGGTCATCGGCAAGCACCCATAATTTGGCGCAATCGTTTGCACACTTGTTTAAATTCTGAATTACTTAGGTTTGAATGTATTAACGATAATCTATTAAACGAATGCTAGAAAAGATCCTGTCCGTGTATGGTTTAAATCCGAATGAAATTACAGTTACACCTTTTGGTGATGGATTGATCAATCACACCTGGAAGGTATCCGGCAATACCAGGAGCTATATCTTTCAAAAAGTAAATACGAGTGTATTTAAGCTTCCTCAGGCAATAGACGAAAATGTCAACAGCATTAAGACTTATTTATCGGGTAAATTTCCCAATTATCTTTTTATATCACCTATAAAAGCGACAACAGGCGGTTCCTTGTACCAGGACAATGGCGATTATTACAGATTATTCCCGTTTGCAGAAGGCTCTCATTCCCTCAATTATTTGGAAAACGAAGACGAAGCTTATGAGGCAGCCAGGCAATTTGGAAAATTTTCAAAGTTACTCTCCGGCTTCAACACCAAACAATTGAACATTACAATTCCTGATTTTCACAATCTTTCATTGAGATATGAGCAATTCGTGGCTGCATGCTCCGGCGCCTCAGACGAAAGATTGAAACATGGCGCAGACTACATCAATTTCCTCATTCGGCATAAAGACATTGTAGATACTTATATCAGTATTTCACAAAATCCGCAGATTCCATTACGTGTCATTCATCACGATACCAAAATAAATAATGTACTATTTGACGATCACAAAAAAGGTCTGTGCGTTATAGATCTTGATACTGTAATGCCGGGATATTTTATAAGTGACGTTGGAGACATGATGAGAACTTATCTTTCTGAAGCCAGTGAAGAGGAAACGGACCTGTCCAAAATAAAAATCAGAAAAGAGTTTTATCAGGCTATCTTCAATGGTTATATGAAGGAAATGAATGAAGTACTGACGGATGCTGAAAAACAATATTTTACCTATTCGGGCAAGTTCATCATTTACATGCAAGCCATTCGTTTCCTTACAGACTACCTGGAAAATGACAAGTACTACGGGGCTAAGTATGAAGAGCACAATCTGAACAGGGCAATCAATCAGATCACCCTGTTAAAAGAATACCTAAAACTTGAGGATGAGCTATAGCTCACCTTTTTTCATTTCATTCACCGCATAATCCACTGCTCTTGCTGTAAAAGCCATATAAGTTAATGATGGGTTTTGCGTTGATGTGGATGTCATACTCGCGCCGTCTGTCACAAATACGTTCTTGCAGGCATGGAGCTGGTGCCATTTATTCAGCATCGAGGTTTTTGGGTCATTTCCCATACGCACTCCACCCATTTCATGAATGTCCAGACCGGGTGCCTGTGATGCATCGTTGACTTTAATGTTTGTGAATCCGGCTGTGGTAAACATTTCTGATAGCTGTTCAATATAGTCTTTCTTCATTTTCACATCGTTATCGTCATAATCCACAGAGATTTTTAACAAGGGAACTCCCCATTCGTCTTTTCTGTCCGTATCCAGCTTTACATAATTACTTTCCTTTGGAATGGTCTCCCCCATCATATGGGATCCTACCCGCCATGGGGTTAGCCTTTTGCTCTGCAGCTCAGACTTTAGCTCAGATCCGATACCGGAGGTGTTCATCTCAGTACCTCTGTAAGCAGAAAAACCGGCTGCATAACCTCTTTTGAAATTAGTTTCCTGCTTGTGCAGATTCCTGAAGCGGGGAATATAGCCGCCTCCGACAGGATTTCTTCCGTCAGTGGTAAACTGCTTCAGTCCATCATATTCTGCGCTAATGCGCGCACTGTAATTATGGAATGCAACATATTTACCTAACACTCCGCTGTCATTGCCCAAACCATTCGGAAAACGGGTTGAAGTGGAATTTAATAAAATGAGATTGGTATTGATGGCAGCAGCATTTACAAAAATTACCTTAGCATAATATTCGGTCACTTCTTTGGTATTGGTATCTATGACCCGAACGCCCGTTGCCCTGCCCAGTTTATCGTCGTAAATCACAGATTCTACCACCGACAAGGGCCTCAAAGTCATGTTGCCTGTTTTTTGCGCCCAGGGCAGTGTCGAAGCGTTGCTGCTAAAATAGCCGCCGAACGGACATCCGCGCTGGCATAATCTGCGGTTCTGGCATTGTGCACGCCCCTGGTCAAAATGGATCTGTTTGGCCTGGGATATATGTGCCCCGCGCGCGCTGATCACATGCCGGTTTCCATATTTACTCAAAAGAGATTTCTTAAAATAATCTTCCACTGCATTTAGAGGGTAGGCAGGTAAAAATTCTCCATCAGGAAGCTCAGTCAATCCGTCCCTGTTTCCTGATATGCCGGCAAACTTTTCGACATAACTGTACCATGGCGCAATATCTTTATACCGTATGGGCCAGTCAACGGCAAAATCGTCTCTCACCGGGCCTTCAAAATCAAAATCGCTCCAGCGCTGGGTCTGCCTGGCCCAAAGCAGGGATTTGCCGCCGACCTGGTATCCTCTGATCCAGTCAAAGGGCTTTTCTTCTATATATGGATGTTCTTTGTCTTTTACGAAGAAGTGCATCGAATCTTCTTTAAAGGCGTAACACTTGCTCACCATAGGGTTTTCTTTCTTTATGGCCAGTGCGGGTTCACCCCGGTGTTCAAATTCATAGGGAAATTTATTGGTCGTCGGATAATCTATAATGTGCTTTACGTCTCTGCCCCTTTCCAGCACCAGGGTTTTTAATCCTTTTTCCGTGAATTCCTTGGCTGCCCAGCCGCCGCTTATACCGGATCCAATTACAATTGCATCAAAAGTGTTCTTTTTAACACCATCTATATTAAGATTTGACATGATTTTAGTTTTAAGCTTTAACCGGGAAATAACCATTGTAACGTCCGGGGATAAGTTCCCATACCACCAGGCTGGTCATTACATATTTAGAATTCATGTAGCCGTTAATCGTCTGCTGTTTCATCAGTTTGTAAAATGATTTGGTATCCTCTGCTGCACCGGCCTTTCCGGAGTTTACGGCGATCAGCTGTTGCCTGAGTGCTGCTGCATCCAATCCCTCAAAAGCTTTCAGGCCATTCATAAACTTTTGCTGAACAGTTTTTTCGTAGCAATCATCGATCATCTTTAGAACAAACAAATGAAGCCCCAGGTCTTTTGCTCCGGGGGTTGTCGTTTTAGGGATAATGATTTCGGCAATTTCCGCAAGCAGTTTTTCCTGTTCGGCACTTACATCCAGATTTTTCGTTTGTATTGAAGCTTTGCCTGCGCCTTTCAGAAAGGAAGGCACCAATGCCATCCCACCGGCAAATATCAATACCTGCTTTATTGCAATTCTTCTTTGCATATTTGGTGTGTTTAGCGTAAATATATTGAATTATATTTATTAAAGCTTCACCTTGAATATTGCGGCATCTGCACTTTTTAATGTCAGTTGTAAAGACTTGCTGATCTTTATATTTTTCCTGCCAAAAAGTTCGGTTGTTGTATAACCGGCTTTATTTAAGCCTAACTTTTTTAATGGGATGCTGAATTGTTTCGGGCCAGCGGAGTAATTTAAGACCGCAACGTACAGGTATCCATTGTTTTTCCTCACAAATAATTCGTTGGCCTTATCTCCGGTATTGCCGTCAACTGGCATAAAAGCCAACCCAGATCTGGCGATCTTCAGGAGCTCTTTGTCCTGAAGCCATTTCTTTGCTGCACTCTGCCATGGTCCCTCACCGGAATAGTCATCACCGGTGATCAGTGTTCCGGTGATCAGTGCAGAGGCTAATCTGGCTTTGTTGCTCCCCTCGGCTTCTGTGCCAAAGACAACATGATCAGCATCAATATAGTTGTATACATAGGTTTGCCACCACCCGTAGTTGACGCTGTTCAGTGTATATTCGGTATCCTTTATGGTTTTCCAGGCATCACAGGCTATTCTTCTGACATGAGCATACCTTCCTGTTGCCAGGCTAGGTGATATTGCTGCATAGATCAGCATTTGACCGTCAAGCCGGTTTACCAGATATTCCATTCCTGCTCTATAGGCTTGCATTCCGGTTGTTACCGATTTATCATAGAACGAATCCGATTCAGCCGCCGCATGTCCCAAAAAGTCGATCTTGATCATTTTAAAACCGCATGCTTTTAATTTGTCAATGATGTAGTCGACACGTCTCTGTGTGCCGGGATGTGTGGGATCTAAGGCTCTGGCTCCATCAAAATCATGGTACGCTCCGTTTACTTTCGTCCACATTTCCGAAAACTTATACTTGCTGCCTTCGGCTTCCCTGTCTCTTTTCGATTTCCAGCCCCAATCTGTGAACGGTGCCCAGTACACGCCAGGCTCCAGGCCTTTGCTTTTGCAGTAATCGGCAAATTCTTTAAGCTTGCTGTAATCGCCTTTCATGCCGCCGGTAAAATTATCCCAAAAGGAATCGAGGTCGATATATGCAGTCTGGCCATTTCTAAATGCAGGAATTTCAGCGGCGAAAAAATCAACAACTTTTGTTGCTTTTTCAAAGGTCAGTTTTTCCTTTATTACACCCCAGCTGTTCCAGCCAAATGGCACAGGTTTGGTCCAGTTGAAAACATATGGTATTTCCTGTATGCGATTGGCTTTGCCATAAGCTTCCATTCCGATTCTCCAGTCGGCAAAATAACCAATGAATACTTTTGGTGATTTCACGATATTTCCGGATAAGTATCCATGTTCTATTTTGTCGCGGGTTACTTTCTCATCCGAATATCCACCCCAGATGCGAAGTTCTTTTAGCTGATCAGACCTGCCTTTGCTAAAAACACCCGTTTTCCAGACCATGTGCTCAACCGATCCGAGGATCAGCCCCTTTCTGCTTTGATTTTCGTATACAGCTCCCACTTCTGAGCTGGTGTTCTCCACATCAATGTTCATCGGCTTTGCATTGTACCGTATGAAAGTATCATTGTCGAAGGGTACAAACAGTGTCCTGTTGTCCCCTTTCGCATGGAGATTCACTTCATTTGAAACCATTGGAGACATGTAGTTACTCTTTAGGTCTGCTCCTCTTAAAAATACCTCTGTAAAAAAATAATCATGCCCCGGATAGACATAGAAGACCTGTTCGAGGGTTGGCAAGCCTGTTTTAGTTAGTATTATGGTATATTTTTTTCCGGCACCCAATTTATCTGTGATGGCCGTGTGAATGGATTTCACCTCATCATAATCCTTGCTGCTGATCGCTCGACCGTTGGTTTTAACAAGACTGTATGCATTTGCAATGATTTTTATATGGGCTGCGAAAACATTATAAGTTTTTGTTTTAATATCGAAGACTATTTCAGAACCTGATCCATACGGCATATTGATCCGGCCACCTGACGCTACAGCACCTATTGGATTTGCCTTAACTGGAGAAGTAAATAGCAGAACGGAGAGCAAAAACAAAAAACCTGATTGTCTGAACATAGTTTATAGTATCAATTATTGGTTAAAAAGTTGAGGATCCGGCAAGCTGTACCTTTGCTTCTTTTATTTTTTTCCGCGCTGATGGTAACTTTTAACAGGTGATTGGTATTGGACAGATCACTCCCAAACAATACATACCAGGGCAAGTGAAGCGACTGGCTCCACTCCGTAAAGAGATCCATTTGCTGCTCTGGTCCATTATCAATGCTATATTTTACAATGCCGGCATCTGAACCGGATACAATTGCCATGCCGATTGTATTTCCTTTGAAATGGAGTGTAAAAGAAGCACCAGCCGTTGTACTAACCAGCATAGGTACATTTACGAATCCTGGACGGGTAGCCAAACCGTCTTCAGGAGTCCAGTTTTTATTGATGACCCAGTTGTTATCAAACAAGGCGTGCTCAATCTCAAGATACCTTCCGCTGGTGAAACTGCCCTTGTTGAGCAGAACTGGTTGTTTTGAGCGCTCCTTCTTTTTTGAAATGGATCTATCTTCAGCTGCCAAACCGGAGGACAACAGATCTTTGATGGCTGAGAAATAGAGTTGCTGTCCAAATGGTGACGGATGCAGGTCCTTAAAGTCCTTTTCCCAGCTAAATTCATGATTGGCCATTTTATCGCTAACCGCCTTCGCCAGATTTATGGAAGGCGAATGATAGCGGGCAGCTACCAGTTCGTGGTTTGCTACGGATACTGGTGTGATTCCCTGCCCGTATAGTTTAGTTTTATCCGGATCTGCAAAAGACATCATCACAATATCTGTGAATGGATTACTGCTTTTGACATGTCTTACTATGCCTTCCAGTGATCTGACCTGGGTAATGCTGTCAGTTCTGTTCACCTGGTCGTTTACTGCTGCTTCCAGAAACAACAGGTCGATCTTACCGGAGTCCAGAACATCACGCTGTAACCGGAATGCGTGCGGCAGGCTTCCCAGTGAAGGAATACCAGCTGCAATGAAATGAAATTTGGTATCTGAAAATCTTTGCTTCAGATAAGCACATACCATATCCCGCCAGCCACTGTTAAAGGTTATCGACCCGCCTAAAAATGCTACTGTTGCATTTTTCCTGATTGCAATTGCCTCATAGGCATTATGCAGCCCATTTCTCTTTTCGATATAGCTGTTAAATGGCAATGACTTCTGCGCAAAAGACATAAAAAAGCCCATACTCAAAACAATAAGGAGTACAGGCTTTTTCATATCATCGTATCGGTGTAATTTCACGTAATGTTAATTGGCTTAATTTTGAATTTTTAAGGTCCAGGCATATTTGCCGGGCAGCTCCTCAGGAAGCTTCACAGTCACTGCATTTCCGTCTTTAGTCCATGTCAATGGCTTGCTGACGCCAAGCAGATAAATCTTTGATCCGGCTTTTGGCTGTATACTAGTCAGCGACAATTCATTATTGTCATACTTGTTAAATATGGCATAAGTACTTTTGCCATCCTTGCTTTGTGTGAATTTGATGTTGTCTCCTTCTTTATAGTTCGTGATACCATTAGTAGCGTATATTGCTTCTTTATTTACACTGAGCCATTTTCCCATTTCAGCAAGCCGCTCAATACTTTGATCAGGAATCAGCCCTTCAGCAGTCGGACCGACATTCAGTAAATAATTACCTCCTTTGGCCGCAATATCTACCAGGTTATCGATAAGCAACTGAGTGGATTTCCAATTGTTGTCATTCTTTACATAACCCCAGTTGCCATTTAGTGTCATACAGCTTTCCCAGTAGTCTTGCGATGTGCCTTTGAGTATCTCCTGCTCAGGTGTACCAAAATCTCCGGCAGCATTTTCATACTTATTCATTCCCTCCATTCCGCCTCTGGCTTTTCCTACCCTGTTGTTAATGATCAGCGAGGGTTTGATGTTGCGCAGGTAATTGTATAGGTCTTTGCCTTGTTGTTCCGTCCATTCAGGAATCCATTCCCCATCAAACCAGAGCACTGCCGGATCATACTTTTTGATCAGTTCGGCCAGCTGTGGTTTTAAATATTCTTCTCTGTATTTATTAAAATCAGGGTTTTCGGTCGACTGGTGCTTATAATCTTTTGATTTAGCATCCGGCTGGTGCCAGTCCATGATGGAATGATACAAGCAAAACTGAATGCCTGCAGCCTTGCATGCCTCAGAAAGTTCTTTTAAAATGTCTCTTTTAAAAGGCGTGGCATCCATGATGTCATATTGGGTCACTTTACTGTCCCAAATGCTGAAACCGTCATGGTGTTTGGAAGTGATGACGATATATTTAGCCCCTGCGGATTTAGCGATCTGCACCCATTCTTTTGCATTAAATTTCTGAGGATTGAATTGTCCTGCAAATTTCTCATATTCTGCAGTAGGGATTTTGTGAGTTTCCATGATCCATTCTGCTCCACCGCCCTTTCCATTATATTCTCCAGCGGGTACAGCATACAGACCCCAGTGGATAAACATACCAAAGGTATCGTCTGTCCACCATTGCATTCGTTTAGCTTTGTCAGCTTTAGATTCTTCCAGATAGTTCTTTTGAGCAAATGCTGTGCAGGACAACAATACCAGTCCGGCCATCATCAGTGTAGTTTTTTTCATACTTAATTAAGTTACATTTTTGGTTGCGACAAAGTAAGCAGGAAAGCAATAAACTAATTCTGTAATACTGCCAATTGATTATGTAAATTTGGCATTATAACCGTTTTTACAACACAAAGACGGTGCTGCAAAAACGGCTTATTACCATTGAAATTTAAAATAAATATTTTGTACTCAGGAAGTTAGAGCTATGGCTGTCAACAATTTCATTAATCAAATGTTTATTGCTATCATTGAGTTTGGTTGCCACCAGCGACCTGATTGAGAATGATCTCAAAGCATCAATCACTGATAATGTTCCTTCGGCACTGTCCTTTCTTCCGGTAAAAGGGAATACATCAGGTCCGCGCTGACACTGGCAATTGATATTGACCCTGCTCACCTGGTTCACCAGCGGATCTATCAGTTTTGCGATCTCCTCATCATCATCGCTAAATATACTTACCTGCTGCCCGTGGGTAGATTCGATCAGGTAGGTTATCGTTTCTTCCAGATCATCAAAAGGAACTACAGGAATAACCGGGCCAAACTGCTCCTCGGTGTACAATTTCATTCCTTTGCTTACGGGGTACACGATCGCGGGGAACACAAAGGATTCATTGGAAACACCCCCGTTTTCATTTACCACACGTGCACCTTTTTCAACAGCATCATCAATACATTCTTTCAGATATGCTGGTTTATGGGGCTCTGGCAGTGGGGTCAGTGATACTCCTGTCTCCCAGGGCATGCCAAACTTAAGTTTGGAGACTGCATCGGACAGCTCAGTCAAAAATGCGTCTGCCAGGCTTCTGTGTATAAATATGATCTTTAAAGCAGTACAGCGCTGTCCGTTGAATGACAGGGAACCCAGGACCGTTTCCTGCACAGACAGTTTAATGTCCGCTTTTGACGTTATAATGGCTGCATTTTTTGCATCCAGCCCCAGGATCGCGCGCAGACGGTTTACTTTAGGGTGCAGCTTCTTCAGTTCGTTCGCTACTTTACTTGAGCCGATGAGGGTAAGTACGTTGATGTCGCCGGATTTCATCAGATCAGGAATGATCTTGTTACCTCTTCCATATATCGTGTTGACTACTCCTTTAGGAAAGCAGTCTCTGAATGCGGTAAGCAAAGGATAATGCAATAGCGTACCGTGTTTAGGTGGTTTAAACAGTAAAGTATTGCCCATGATCAGCGCGGGGATCAGCGTAGTGAAAGTTTCGTTCAATGGATAATTGAAGGGGCCCATGCACAGCACAACGCCCAATGGAGACCGCCTGATCTGTGCAACTATTCCCTGTTCTATGCTGAACTTAGACGACTGACGGTCAAGATCTTTTAATGCGTCAATTGTAGCGTAGATATACTCAACTGTGCGGTCAAATTCTTTTACGGAATCTGCATAGGATTTACCGATTTCCCACATGAGCAGTTTGACGACTTCATTCTTTTTCTCAATGATCTCATGAGTGAACTTTTCTACACAGGTGATCCTGTCAGCTACACTCATGGTAGGCCACTCTCCCCTGCCATTGTCATAAGCTTTAACAGCCGCATCAAGTGCGGCTGTGGCTTCCTTCTCCTCACAAAGCGGATAGGTACCTATCACTTTACGCTGCAATCCATTGGCTGTTTTGATGCAAACGGGAGACAGTACAGTGTGTACTTCACCATTCCAGGGATGCATCTGCCCATTATTCAGGTACTCCCGCTGGTGTACTTCTTCTTTTAATCTAAATTCTTCCGGTATTTCATGTTCTTCTACGAAAATAGAACTGAGACGTTCTTTAAATGTCATTTATATAGTTTTTAGGGTTGAAAGACTGTGATCCTAAAGATCAGTAATTGGTTTGTATTTAGGAACTAATGCTTTCATAATTGACCAGGCTATCAGGTATGCCATGGCACAAATGGCAAACATAATTGAGTAACCCGTTTCAATATGTCCCAGTGCTTTGTAATTCGTAAATAATGCACCTGCGAGCTTCGTTACCAAAACACCGCCCAGGCCGCCCATCATTCCGCCAATTCCTATAACCGAACCGATCGCTTTTTTGGGAAACATATCAGACACGGTGGTGAACAGGTTGGCGGACCATGCCTGGTGTGCCGAGGCTCCTACACCGATCAGCAATACCGGGATCCAGAAGGTAATGTGTCCCAAAGGCTGTGCGGCAAGCACCACCAGCGGAAATATAGCGATCAGCAGCATTGCCTTCATTCGGCCGGCATAAACTTCATGCCCTCTGTTTATAAAGTACATCGGGAACCAGCCGCCGCCTATACTTCCGAACATGGTCATACTGTAAAGTACTGCCAGGGGAAGCATGATCTGCGTGTCTACCATTCCGTACTGATCTTTCAGATATGCAGGCAGCCAAAACAGGAAAAACCACCATACGCCATCGGTCATGAACTTACCGATAGCAAATGCCCAGGTCTGTTTGTAACTGAGCAGTTTAAACCAGGATATCTTAGCTTCGTGAACCACCCCTTCGCTGATGACACTCGGCGTTTCAACCTCACCATCACGGATATAAGCCAGTTCCTCCGGAGACAATCTTTTCTGATCCTCTACTTTATCATAATACTTGTACCAGAAAAAGAGCCACAGAAAACCGATAGCGCCAATAAATATAAATGCAGCTTCCCAGCCCCATTGTGCTGCGATAAATGGAACGCTCAATGGCGCAAGAACTGCACCTATATTGGTACCTCCGTTAAAAAATCCGGTTGCGAATGAACGTTCCTTTTTAGGAAAATACTCGGCTGTAGCTTTAATGGCCGCAGGAAAGTTCCCTGCTTCTCCAAAGCCGAGCACCGCGCGGGAAATCATAAAACCAACAATTGAAACAGATGCAATGCCTATCCCTGCGAAACCGAGTACTGTTGAGACCAAATTCCCCATTGGGATCGCAAATGCATGCAGGATGGCACCTAGAGACCATATGATAATGGCCCATGCATATCCTTTCTTGGTACCCAATTTATCAATGATTCTTCCGGCAAAGAGCATGGAAATGGCATAGGTAAATTGAAATACAGAAGCGATGTTTGCATAATCATTGTCTGTCCAGTCAAACAGCTCCTCCAGATGGGGCTTTAATAAACTCAAAACCTGCCTGTCGAGATAGTTTACAGTAGTAGCAAAAAATAATAAAGCACAGATTGTCCACCTGTACCCAGGTACTTTTTTATCGTTCATTATATTTGGTTTAATATTGGTTATGTGTTCTTCTTTAGTTTGCCTGCATCAGGCCTTGTTTTACTCCATTCATCGAAATATAGTTATAATTTCCTTCAACAGTTTCTATGAAGCCGGTAAGTGCCGACAAGTCTGTGCCCCACAAATTCTCATCCGTTAGAACTGACTTTACATAGACTGATGTGTCCAGCTTGCTTTTTTCATAGAAATATGCAGCTTGGTCGTCGGTAATTGGGTATTCACGGCCTTTAAAGTCACCAAAATACTTTTCGCCCTCTTTCCTGTTGGTTCGCATAAACAATAAAAACGCTGCAAATCCAAAGGCGATATGTTGCGGAACTTTATTGTAAATTTTATAATACTGAACCAGTACCGGTAATATTCTGATCTTAATTTTCATCACATATTGAAACGTGATGTTGATCCAAAGGTGCTCAATATATGGATTGGCGAACCGGTCAAGTACAGATCCGGCAAAAGCCGACGCAACAGCCGCCTCTACCTTATAAGGAATGGCGGGAACAATCTCGTTTTGCATCACATCGGAAATGTAATCTTTTAAAGCCGTATCATTCATCGCCGTATTTACCGTATCAATACCTGACAGATATGCGATGCCGCAAGCTAATGTGTGTGAGCCATTTAAAAGTCTCACTTTCAGCTCCCGGTAGATCTCGATATCCGGCTTTACAATTACACCATGATCGGCTGACTCGAGGTTAAGCAGTTCTGAAACCCGCGCGTTTCCTTCAATTGCCCATAACCTGTATGGTTCTGCCATGATCAGCAGACTGTCTTTATAACCCAGCTGCTTTTCCAGTTTTTCCAGTGCAGCATCGTCGGGTTTACCTGGAACAATCCTGTCAACCAGTGAATTACAAAAGAAAGCATGTGTGTTTAACCAGGCAGAAAACTCAGGTTCAAGATGATTAAACGCTGCAAGCTGATAGACTATGCCTTCCAGTTTCTTTCCGTTTTCTGGAATAAGTTCAGTAGCAATAACCGCAATATCTGAAGCGGGCGAGTCGCCTAATGCTTTGTAGCGCGCATACAATACCGCCAATACTTTTGCGGGAAATGATAAGGGAGGGTTTGCCGCTATACTTTCGTTGACCAACTGTATACCAACCTCGGTTGTATTAGATACAATAACCTGAAGTTCACTGCTTTTGGCAATTCCAAGTATAACAGACCAGTCTTTATCGGCCGAAAGAACCCTGCTTATCGCAGATGAAATGATGTTTTCCTCCACCGGCTGACCATTTTCCAATCCGCGTACACAAATCGTGTAAAGGCCATTCTGGTCTTCAAAGTCTTTCACATCACCTTTGCTGGTAGATTTCACGACGGCTACCCTGCCATTGAATATATTTTTCTTATTGGCTTTATCTATAAAATAATCAGGAAGTCCGCGCAATAAGACCCCGGTGCCAAATTGAAGTACTTTCTCTGGCAGCTGCAATAGTGAATCATTAGGAATGGAAACGTTTTCAGCGTTTATACTTTTTAATGTTTGGTTAGAAATAATCATATCTCGAATTTCATACAGTCGAAAACAATTCTACATAATTATCGCTAAGAATAAGGCTTTTCAGCCGAAATTATTTACGCAATCGTTATCGCTGAAATGATCTGAATACGTTGAAATTAACCATAAATTACCCAAACAAGTCACTGCTCAGGTAACGGTCTCCCCGGTCGCACGCGATAAAGACAATGACACCGGATTCCAGTTCAGCTGCAAGTCTCAATGCACAGGCTAATGCACCCCCGCTGCTCATCCCTGCAAAGATCCCTTCTATTTTGGCCAGCTTCCTGGCCATATCTGTCGCTTCCTGCTGAGAAACGTCCATGACACGGTCTACCCTGCTTGGATCAAATATCTTAGGTAAGTAGGCTTCCGGCCATCTGCGAATTCCTGGAATAGAGGATTCTTCTGTGGGCTGACAACCGACGATCTGAACCTCCGGGTTCTGCTCTTTCAAAAACATGGAATTGCCCATAATGCTGCCTGTTGTGCCCATAGAGCTAACTAAATGGGTGATCTCCCCTTTGGTATCTTTCCATATCTCGGGGCCGGTAGTCTTGTAATGTGCAAGGTAATTGTCGGGATTTGAGAATTGGTTCAACAGGAAATATCCAGGCTGGAGGCCTTTCTCTTCTGCATAATCCCTGCAGATTTCTATAGATTCCAGCAAAGTGACCTTGGCGCCATAAGCTTCCATAGTAAGCGTCCGCTCCCTTGTGGAATTGGATGGCATGACCAGTTCTATCTCCAGGTCATATATGCTCGCGATCATCGCCAGTGCTATCCCTGTGTTTCCGCTGGTGGCTTCAATTAGTTTTGTCCCTTTGTGTATGTCACCACGTTCTAACGCACTGCGGATCATGTTGAGCGCAGCCCGGTCCTTCACACTTCCACCGGGATTATTACCTTCCAGCTTGGCATAGATCTTCACATCAGGGTTAGGGTTTAGTTTCTGGATCTCGACCAACGGGGTATTTCCGACAAATTCTATGATATTTCCCATGCTTACAGATTTTTGGTCTCTACTTTAATGGCCGACTGGTGATAAACGGTAGATCCGGCCGGAACACTTTTGGTCAGCCATACGTTTCCGCCGATCACACAATTATGCCCTATTACAGTCTCACCGCCCAATATGGTAGCTCCGGAGTAAATAATGACGTGATCCTCTATTGTTGGGTGTCTTTTGGTATTGGCCATATATTTCTCCACACTCAGCGCACCGAGTGTCACACCCTGGTATAATTTGACATGATTGCCGATCACTGTGGTCTCGCCGATAACAAGGCCGGTACCGTGGTCTATATAAAGATACTCCCCAATGCTGGATGCCGGGTGAATGTCAATTCCTGTTATAGAATGTGCGTATTCGGTAAGTATCCTTGGAATGATCGGCACGTTGGCCTCCAGAATGGCGTGCGCAATCCTGTACAACGCAATCGCCAGAAAACCCGGGTAGCTTCTGATGATTTCAAATTCACTTTGAGCCGCCGGGTCACCCTCCATAATTGCACTGATGTCAGTGTTCATCTTTCTGTACAATTCCGGCAATTGCTCAAATATCTGAGCGGCGATCTGATCGTTGTCACTGTTCTCACAGGCTTTTGTTGCATTCAGGATATTTACCAATGCATTCTGCTGCCTGATAAACAATCTTTTGATCTCATTGATAGAATAATCCGGTGAAGTAACCCGCTCCGGATAGATCAGGTTCATTAACCCGATGGCCCATTCTGCAACCTCTTCATTAGAAGGCACAGCCTCGATGTCACGCTGTTTATTAAATATATGAAGATAAAATTCCTCGCTCATTTTGGTATAACTGTTTGAAAGTGTAAAAGAAAGAAAATTATTTCCTATTTACGAGTGGTTTTATGGCAAAAGAACCATCTGACTGTAAAGTTGCTGCAATCTCTCCTCTGCATCTGCGCAAAAACCAGGGTGTACCTTTGAGCTTTGCAATACCGTGCTTCTGGTAGCCGTAAGCCACCTAAACCTCGAAGCCATATCCAGCTTACCAATTGGACCTCCTTCCTTACCGCCCCTGCATATATTTTCAAATGCATTCAGGTGATGACGCAGTTCCTCCAGATCAGTATTGCTGCAAAATACAGAAAAACGCTGCTCATCCAGTTCTATCCTGGCTTTCAAATACTTTTGTTTCGCGCAGTACAGGATTACGCCCACATTCATGAACTCCTCACGCTCCACTTTGGGCACCAGGCGAATCACCGCATACTCAAATAAATCCTGTCCTTGCATGCTGTGCTTCTTTAACAAAGATTTGAGAATGAGTGACCCTTAATTTGAGGAACTCCGCGTATATCTGCCGGCGCTCTTCAGCAGATTCTTCTTCCGGCTCAAGGGATAGCCAGTCTTCCGGAATCAAAGCTACTATCGCATCGATCAGCTGGTCATTGAGAATGCCCTTAAACTCCTGATCCACTGCCTCAAGTTCAGTTGCAAATGGAAGCAAAACATGGTCCTTGACCAGCGCAAAAGGTTTTTTTGCCTGTTCTTCCCAATTTTGCAGGGAATGATGAAAATACAATGCTGCACCATGGTCTATCAGCCAAAGCTCTTTATGCCAGAACAACATATTCGTGTTTCGTGCTGTGCGGTCCATATTGGTCAGCAGGCAATCCAGCCAGACAATCTGTGAAGCCAGTTTTGAATCAATGACAGCCACAGTCGGATCAAATGTAATGGAACCAGAAAGATAATGCAGCGCCAGATTTAGTCCCACGCTTGCCTTCAGTAAGTCTTGGATCTCTTCATCCGGCTCTGTACGGCCAAAAGCCTCGTCTAAATTTGCAAAGACAAGCTCCGGGACTTTAAAGCCTAAAGCCCGGGCAATCTCCCCGCCGATAAGCTCAGCGATTAGTGCCTTCACACCTTGTCCTGCACCGCGAAACTTCAATACATATAAGAATCCGTCGTCTGCTTCCGCTATTGCCGGCATAGAACCGCCTTCACGCAGAGGCGTCACATAACGGATCACACTGACTGTCCTCAACGGAGGAACGCTATTCTTCATAGCGCCAAAGTTACAATTTCTTTATAAATACTGCGCCGTTAGAATCATTGCTGATGTCGCCTCTCACCAAAGCTTTTATCGTAAACTCAGCACCGGTTTCGTATTCTTTAATACTGAACTTGTACAGGTTATTCTGCTGCGAACCTCCGGTAAATCCATCATGTACATCTTCAGTTACTTTAACGCCATTCTTATAGACTTCTACAGATTTGATCTCGAGACGTGAATCTCCGTCTGTATACCAAAATGCAAGCTGATAATTACCATTCCCATTTATCTTACCAGAAGCATTCATTTCAAATAACCCGAATTCTTTTCCTTTAACCTTAGATGGTTTCCATTCTCCAACCAGTTCGCCGTAATTTTTAAACTGTTCATATTTTTCAGGAAAATAAAACGGCAGTGAATATACATTGCGATTTACCACAGTAATGGCACTGAAATCGGCTAATTGTTTGATTTTTATCGGCTGGGTATATACGGCTGAATAAGCACTGGCTCTCGTTCCATCGGTGCTGTACCTGATCTCCGCGCCATCTACGATATTCTCCAGTTTCAATAAATATCCATCTGCAGCCTTTTCATTGCTGATCAGTTTAGGCTGTGGTACTCTGTAGCCATATCCGGCATGGTCGTAGCGTTTGTACTGACTGCGCATCCGCTGTTCAAAATCTGTCCAGCCTTGTCGCGCAACAGGTGTCCAGCACACCTCTGCCATTGCGGCCATTCGCGGAAAACTCAGGTAATCAAAATATTTTTCAGAACGGTTCTCATTGAGCAGCGGAATTTCCTGCAGCAGCGTACCATGGATAAACTGATCAGACCAAAGTGCTGCACTGGCGCCCAATATCTGCGGGCGGTATTTTTCATCCATGCCTTTCAGCATAGGATTTAACTGGTACACTTTTTCCAATGAAATGGGCGATCGCCATCCTGCGGCTTTTACCTCACCCGGGATCTTACTTTCCGGGAAATCAAAATAGGAATACTCAGTCAGCGTCATCACCGTATAATGCCCGTCTTCTACCGCTTTGAAAGCCTTTTGCTGGTCATTCCAAATCATGCCTACGGCTTTATCCGTTAATCCGTCTTCTATGATCTCATTCCAGCCCACAATGGTCTTACTGTATTTGGAAACCATTTTTTGCACCCGTTGGTTAAAATATACCTGGAGCTCCTTTTCTGTTTTCAAACCCAGGTCCGCTTTGCGCTTCTGGCAATGCGGGCAGGCCTTCCAGCGATCGTAATTGGCTTCGTCACCGCCAATGTGAATATATTTTGAAGGAAACAACGCAAACGTTTCTTTAAACACATCGGCCATAAAATCAAAAGTAGACTCCTTACCCACGCAAAGGATCTCCTTGCTGATGGAATGCTGGGTCTGCACCACATACTGTTCACCTGTACAGGATAGAAATGGATAAGCAGCAATGGAAGAAAGTGTATGTGCCGGAATCTCTATCTCCGGGATGATATCCACATTTCTCAAACTGGCATAAGCCACCATTTCCTTAATGTCCTCCTGCGTATAGTAGCCGCCGGTGCGTTCCGCCCCATCGCCTCTCCATGCACCCACAGATGTCAGTTTAGGGTACTTTTTAATCTCCAGCCGCCAGCCTGCATCGTCTACCAGATGCAGGTGAAGCACATTCATTTTATACATAGACATCATGTCTATGAACTTCAAAACGTAATCTTTGCTGAAAAAATAGCGGGAAACATCCAGCATCATACCACGCCAGCCCCACAATGGTGCATCCTCTATATCTGCACCTCTGATCTTCCAGGTCACTCCCTTTTGGCGTGTTTGATCATGGATAGCCGCGGGCAGCATCTGGAGCAAAGTCTGCGTACCATAGAATACACCGGCAGCAGTTCCGCCGCTCAAAACAACGGCATTATTCTTTACAGTAAGACGATAGCCTTCCTTATTGGCTGCAGATGATTTGTCAAACTTCAAAATGATACCATTCTGCATACCCTGTTTTGACTGGATCATTTCAAAATCAAATCCGGTAGCGGGTGACAATGCAGCATTCAGCAATTCAGCCTGCGCCTTTAAGCCTTGTTCATAATAGATTTTTGTATCTTTTACAATAGTAAATGAAGTCCCGTTCTCCGTAATATGCTTCGGCAGGGGCACGATATTTAATTGAGCAGAAGCTGATACAGCTGCGAGTATAAACGCACAGCATAGCATTAGTTTGTTCATTGTGGTCATGGTGTTATAGTTGATCTACACAATGATAATCAAATAATTAAACACACAAGATTTTAGAAACCCCGAAAGTTTGAACAACCGTTTGCATAAGGTCTGTGGCGGTTATAAATGCAGAACCGCCTTGTCTTTATAGAGTTCCATAACTTTATCAAAACAGATCTTCAGCCATTCTGTGTACTCATCGGGGCATTTGTTAATGTCCGCTTTTAACGCACCCATAGTGATATACCTGAAATCCGCAACTTCCTCAGCATTGGGTACCGGAAAATCGTTGCTTACTCCAAAATACACATGATCGTATTCATTCTCAGAAAGGGATTCATTTACAATAGCTTGGTACATAAAACTAAACCCAAACTTCAACTCACATTGCATGCCCATTTCCTCATGAAGTCTCCTGTTTGCGGCAGCCAGGGTATCCTCGCCCAATCGCGGGTGACTGCAGCAGGTATTGGTCCATTTGCCGCCGGAATGATATTTATTTAAAGCACGCTGCTGCAATAGGAGCTCACCTTTGTCATTGAAAATGAAGACGGAAAACGCACGATGAAGCCTGCCCTTTAAATGTGCCTCCATCTTTTGCATAGTGCCTATTTCATTGTCCTGCTCATCTACAAGAATTACCCGTTCTGTCATTGTTGTCATTTGTATGCATACAAAAGTAGCTGATAAAACAATAACGTTTATAATATCCTTTTCATTTTACAGCCATAAAATATTTATGATAACATCAGTCTTATTTTGCTTCAAAATTTGCAAATGCTGAAAACATAATCCGCTGCCAATCGTTTTGATTTACATACGCTAAAGCAAAAATAAATGGAAAATCGGTTCAAGAATCATGATCAGGAAAAGGTTACCGGCCATGACAAACAAACAGTAATTCTTGATGAGTCGCTCACTGCGGAGACTGATGAGCTGGATCCTGCTTTTGATAGCCGGATCGACCCCGAAGATGATGAGGATCTTCTTGAAGACGAGGATGATCTTTTTCCTATTGAAGAAGACCTGCAGGACGATGGCTTTGAACAGGATGAAGAACCGGCATTTAACGATGATAAAGATGACGATTACTGATCCTTGTACATCTACTCAAAATATTTCGTAATTAATAGCTAAATTTGAGTCAAATACACTAATCATCATGGAATTCAGACTGGCCAGACACACCAACAGATTAGAGGAGATCATCGACTTTTACACCAATGCACTCGGCTTTAACATTCTCGGCGATTTTCAGGCACATGATGGCTATGATGGTGTATTTATAGGCTTACCAGATGGAAACTGGCACCTGGAATTTACCAGCACAAATGAACCTGTAATGCATCATTTTGATGAGGATGATCTCTTGGTTTTTTACCCCAAAACTCAGGATGACTATCAGCAAATTTTAACCAGCTTCAAAAATAACGAAGTTACTGAAGAGGTACCCAAAAATCCATACTGGCGGGCAAACGGCAAAATGTTTAAAGATCCTGACGGTTTGGGCGTCATTATTTCATCACTTAAATGTATTTAAATAGCCCCGTCCAATATAAACCGAAGCAACTGGAATGTGTTCTGCATGAGAAAAGGACTGAAGGTAGGCTGACTTGTAATCAGATAGAGATTTAACTTTGTGCCGGGCTAGTAAACTCTGGTATAAACCAAGTGATGACCATCCATTTCCCGGATTTAGAATTAAGTCCATTTTATACACTTGCTCTGCATCAGCCGGCTTGTTCTGCTTTAAGAGATAGGCACCCAAAAATTGCCGGGCAGGAATGGGCCAGTCCATCGGCTCGGAATAGATCATCTGGTCCTCTGTTTCTATAGCTTCATTGAGGCTCTTAATGCCCTCAGCATTTCTTTTCTGATCAAATAAAATAACGGCGTTTAAAATGCGTTCCGCTATCAGTGCACCTTGCAGCGTTGTATTAAAAGGAATACGCCGTTTCTTTAAAATGGGATCTTTTATTCTGCCGCGTAGCTGAACGAGCTGACTTGCTGCCGAATCCTGCCTCCCGGTATAAATATATGCCAGCCCTTTCGCAAAATTACCAAGTATCCCTGCATAAGGCCAGTCCGGGTCCGGTCGCACCGTATCTTTCAATATTTCATTCCATCTGCCAAGCCTGACCTGCGTGAAGACCGGCATCATGTACAGATACTGGGCATAAGTATCTTCATAAGTTGGTGAAACACTTTTTCTGCACCTCAGGGCATCCTGCATCCCTTTAGTGTACATTCCCCCGGTAAGTCCGCAAAAGGCCTGTACAGCGAAATAGTGAGAGGAATGTTTATTCAGTGATAGATTTTTTGCCAGTGAGTCATAACGCAAAAGATTCGCATCAGCCCGGTCATTTGCATCTACACCGAGCGAATACAACCCGTTTCTCTGATACACATGGCTGGACATATGGACCATATGCGCCACTCCCGGAAACAAATCTTTCAGCAGTTGTGCATTGGACAGCGCTCTTTCGGGCCGGCGGGAGGCCTCTGTTAAATGTATATAATAATGCAGCGCTCCAGGGTGTTTTGGTTTCGCTTGCAGCAGATTTTCACACAAGGCTAATACCTTCGGTGTCCATTCTTTTGCTGAACCATCATTGTTCCAGAAATCCCAGGGATGGATCAGCATCACAGCATCTATATAAAGCGCTTTAATATCCTCATCCTCGGGATATACGGACATGAGTGCGCTCATCCCCTGCGCATAAGCCATGTTTAACTTCGTTTTTTCTTTGTCAGCACCAGCAGAAGGGTACCTGAGGTTCATTACTTTAAACAATGCGCTTTCTTTTGGTGAAACACTACCGGCGGCAGTTTGGTTCATGAGTTCTAAAACCCCGGCAATGTTTTCAGGAATCACATAATTATGCGCGGAATTATAGCTTGGTCCCATAGCCAGTGCCTGTCCCCAGTAGGCCATAGCGCAATCGGGATCGAAACGCGCCGATTCCTTGAAAGAAGCCAGGGCCTCTTTCGTATGGTAGCTGTAATACATATTTAATCCCTGATCAAAATAAATCTGGGCACTGTCGCTGGCGGTGGATATTTGGTATGAATATCGGCCCCAGCCCGGCAGCTGTGCAATAAATTTGCCATTGTCTGCTTTATTAATACCCTCTGCAGACGAGGAAGAGCCGCACATGGCTACCTTTGCATTCCAGTATTCAAGTGTACTTAAAGTTTTTTTAAGGGAAGGATCATATCTGTGGGTACCCGTAAAAAAAAGACAAAATGTGCAAGACAGCAGTATTGTTTTCATAAGAATGGTAGTTATAGACGATCGGCTCCGAAAGTAAAACACAAATAAATATACCAAACAATAGTTATATTCTTAAAAAGATGCGCATGGCCGGCTGAGGAAGGGTTTTAAGACGCAAATCTTTTAACCATTAAATAATCCGTACCTTTACATTTTACATAGATTTGTGATATGAGTGATTATAGTGAACTGATGCTGATCGATAAAAATTCCGGCAAAATAAAGGACCTTGAAGTAGCCCTGGCGCGTGTTGAAGTGACCTATTTGCACTGGCTGAACAAACGTGAAAGCATTCTCACCGGTGAGAAACCAGATAAGCTTGGCAATTACTTCCGTTACTTTTATACCGAAAAAGGCATCCAGTTCTATGTAAAGGATAATCTTCCCCAGGAAATCAAAAATGCCTGCTGGTCTGCGTATAAAGGCATATTCGGAACTAGTTAGTTGAGGTGACGAGCTTGATCACTCCATTTATTTTGATCTTCACTTTAGAAGGTTTAGGAGATGAAATGGTGTATTCCCTTACTTTACCATCTTTCCAGCTCATGCTTACTGTATAATTGCCCCTTGCTTTCAGACCTTTGACTGAGCCTGAGCTTTTCCATGCATCCGGTATGGCGGGCAGCAGATCAATAAAACCGTCATGGCTTTGCAGGAGCATTTCAGCAATGCCTGCTTCAGCACCAAAATTACCGTCTATCTGGAATGGCGGCCCTGCCGAAAGCATATTCGGGTAAACTCCGCCACCTGCACCGTAGTTGATATCTGTCCTTGACGTTGGTTTCAATATTTCCTTGAGCAGTTTGAACGCACGATTGCCATCCTGCAGACGTGCCCAGAACAATAACTTATAAGCGATCGTCCAGCTTGGACCGTCATCTCCCCTTACTTCCAATGTCTTTTTTGCCGCTTCTGCCAGCGCAGGTGTAGCCGTAGGCGTAATTAAAGATGCCGGATATAATCCCCATAGATGAGAAATGTGGCGATGCTGCGGATCGGTTTCCTTATAATCTTCCAGCCACTCCTGTATACGTCCGCTTTTGCTGACCACACCGGGAGGAGGTACAGATTTTAGTTTATCCTGTAACACCTTTCTGAATTCAGAATCTACGTTCAACAATTGGGAGGCGGCAACCACATTATTGAACAGATCCCTGACAATTTGATTGTCAATAGTTGGTCCCATGGAAACATTGGCTGTCTTGCCGTTTGGCAAGTAAAAAGAGTTCTCCGGCGAGACAGAAGGTGAAGTAACCCACCAGCCCGATTTGGTATCTTTTACCAGGGCATTGTTGTAAAACTGCGCGGAGCCCTTTAAAACCGGATAAATGCTTTTCAGATAGCCCTTGTCCTGAGAGAAAGCATAATGCTCCCAAAGGTTGTTGCACAGCCAGCCGGAACCCGCATTGGCAACGCCCCATGATGCGCTTTCACCTGGTTCGGTAAAACCCCATACATTGGTGATTACGTGTGCGATCCACCCACCTGCATTATAATAAGCTTTAGCTGTTTTCCTGCCAGGCTCTACCAGCCCTCTGACTAATTCTGCCAGTGGTAAATTGAGTTCTGAAAGGTTGCCGACTTCTACCGGCCAGTGGTTCATCTGCACATTTACATCGAGGTGATAATCACCGTTCCAGGGTGTATTGATCTCTTTGGCCCATAAGCCCTGCAAGTTTGGCGGCAATAGCCCTACCCTGGTACTGCTGATGGTCAGGTAACGGCCAAACTGCATAAATAATGCGGCCAGCGCAGGATCGTCCTGTGCGTTCTTATAAAAGAGATCCAGTCTTTTGTTCGTTGGCAGACTTGAAGAAACTCCTTGTCCAAGATCCATACTAACCCGCTTGAAAAACCTGCTGAAATTAGCAATGTGTTTGGCTTTTTGCTGTTCGTATGGCTTTTTAACTGCTGCATCCAATAATTTGGCCGTGGCGGTTTTATAAGGATATCCTTTAAAATCGGTACCTGCGGATATATAGATAATGAGTTCTGTAGCATTTTTAACAGTCAGTGAGTTTTCATCTGCCGTTACGGTTCCGTCTTTTGTTTTCGTCCGGATGCGGGTCAGGTATTGCATGCCCTTTCCATCAGTCCCATTGTCCAGCTGGCCATACATCTGCAGTTCCATACCTTCTGTTTTTACCGCAAATCTTTCTGCACGTTTTATGCTGATCCTGCAATTTAGTTTTCCCGCCTGATCGGAAGAGATCCTGATCACATCTACGTCATCATCAAAACTGGTGAAGTAGGTTCTTTTATAATTTACCCCGTTGAGTTTAAAAGTAGTCGTAACCAGTGCACTATCCAAAGAAAGTTCTCTGTGATAATTTTGCGGCTGACCGGTTGCATTTCCATAATTGTATTCGATCTCCAAATCGCCAAGCGTCTGGTATTTTCCCCATTGTGTGCCTCCAGAACCAGGTCCTTTACAGACAAAATTTTTGTTGACCAGGTCCTGTGCCACTTCATTTTTGCCTTCAGCAATCAGTTTGCGGATTGCAGGCAAGCTTTTATAGGCTTCGTAATTATTGGCATCCTGCGGAGAGCCTGACCATAATGTAATGTCATTTAACACGATCTTTTCTTTATTGATGCCACCATCCGGTGTCATGCCCAATCTTCCATTCCCCAATGGCAAAGTTTCCTCCCAAACTTTGGCTGGCTGTTCATACCATAGTTTGAGTGGTTTTTGCTGTGCCTGGGCACTGCTGGATAACAGGTAACTTACCGCGATAAAAAGTAATTGCTTTTTGACCATTGAGCTCGGAATTCAGTTTTGATTTGGTTATTATTTGCAGTAAAAATATCGTTTATTGAGGGTATTGAAATGGATTAAGCTAGATAAATGATGGATTATTTAACTTCATTCATGCAATGATCTTATTCTCTGTTCCAGAAAGTAAGCTCACTAATGTTGCTGTATGCAGAGCCTGTTGTGGTATGTAATAATACTCTTATCCGGATATATCTTACGGGCGGGAGGATTATTGATCAGATCAACTTTAAACAGAGCGTAGTAGCTGATTACAACACTATTAATATTAATGTTTTTTCTTTGATTTCGGAGAAAAAGGTAATTCAATTGCATGGGAAACATAATCCAGGGAATAGCATGCCATCCAAGCAAAAATCTGACGGATATCTTGAGGGCTTAACGTCTTGGTAGGTAAACCTACTGTACTATTTGGCATGGTCTTGCCGAAGGCATAATAACTGTTCTCCTGCAGGATCTGCATGCCGCCGCTGCCATTGTCCTTAAAGCTGAAATGCGCATTTCCCTGGTTATCGGTGATCACGTATTCGGGCTGCAAAGTTCCGCCCGATTTTACTACACGCCCCTCGGGCATGCTAAAGTAGTTCAGCGCCGTATTCTCGTACACAAAGCCGTTTATATAATCGGTCGTGCTTATCAGCAGGCTGTTATCATACACCCGTTTACGCAGTACTGTTCCATCTGCATTATAAGTATAGTCAATATACCTGCCACTGGCAGTGGTAATGGTTATTTTATCGGTTTTGTTTAAGTAATTGTAGGCAATGGCATCGGCCTTGTAATGGTCGGCAGTGAGGTTGCCATTCGCATCGTAACGGTAAGGTACCGTACTCGAGGTTAAGTTACGGAAACCGAAGCCCGTGTAATTGGCGCCCGTTCCGTCTGTGATACTTTTTAGCTGGTTAGGGTTATTGGTATCATAGGTATAGGTCAGGTTATCCACTTCGTTGCTGCTAGTGCCGCCTACCGTTGATGTACGGCGCTTTAAGGTTAATATATTGCCATTCTCATTAAAGTCATTGATCCCATCACGACTCACCTGGCTCACTGCAAATATTTGTCCGGTATAAGAAATATCTTGGTTGGTGTGCTGAACTTGCTTGTCCTTCTTCGTATGCATCAATCTGTTTCGTTAATCAACGATTCTCAATACTATTTTCGGCTTTTAATATTCGTGCTATTAATTCTTCTGCATTGCTCTTTTGCCTAACAAGTTCAATACCAAACGTAATTATTAAAAATGCTCCAAGGACAAGCATAATTACGCTGTACAAGTAAGCGAGTATCAATATCACAGCGAGCGCTAAGAGAATATATTTATACGAAACAAAATATGTCAGTTTTACAGTATTTTCCTCTGTCGCCATTAACTCCAAAATACCAGTTTGTAGCTTGGATGCAGACGCACCCCGCATTTCAAATCTAGGCGGCCCCGAGTTGTCAAATGTAATACGTTCATCAGTCTGTTGGGTTATCCGATACTTGTCCTCTCGTAGCTCCGAAATAGTTTTTTGACGAACGATATCTGGATCCAAACGAGTACTTTGCGATATCTCGTACTTTAGCCTAAAGTTATTAATATTCATATTATTGACCTCCATGGTATGTTTGTGTGTTTATATAAGAACGTGTAAGTTCAACTGGTGGTCGCGGATAAGGATCACCAATTAAAAATGTCCACGCATATGCGAAAGTACCGTTCCAATTACCCTTAACGCCATAGCCCCATCCAAGACTACCGCCGATAACATTGTACTTGGTGCTTGTAGCAACCGCTACGCCGAAAAACAAATAGCTAACAGATCCTCCCATTGCTAACCCTTCCCAATCTGAAAAGGTGGGTTTATTATTACCCTTAGCTATTATCACTCCTCCTGTCGTAGCACCCGAAATGCCGACTCCTGCGACGCTGTAAACAGTTTGATACCTTTGTAACCATCCTTTATCGGTCTCGATGGTTCCGTATTCGTAGGCAACTCCGGCACCATATGATCCTGAAATAGATACATTTCCAAAACCAACAATCTGTCCATACTTCGCTAATTCCTGAGCGTGAGTTAATGGCGGATCACCAGTCCCTCCCTGACTGGCACTACCAAAGGTAATGTTACCAACCGTTTTCCACGCACCTCCGTAGTACGAAGGCGATTGGCCGGCTTTAATCAGATCAGGGTTCCCGCCTTTATCTAACCATTGCTGTTTGCTAATCTGGTTGCCGCCAAACGGGTTCCAAACCCGGATGAGACCATTCGCGGCGGCGGCAGCCCCTGGTCCGCTAAGATTAGGATCACCGGAATCATAGATTGTAACAGAGCCATCGGCATTTACACGTGGTTCATATTGCAGATCTTGTAACTGTTCCATCATTTCTGCTGATCTTACCCCAAGTGCATCCCACCTTTCCTGGCCATAACCAAACCAGCCGTGTTTAAAAAATGATAAGCCAACTTCCGTTATGCGCTCATCGGGTGTATATTTCTGATCCCCTAATGGGTCATTAAACATCACAGGATTATTGCCTGTATAGTTATAAGTGGTCAGTTCATCCGAAGTTTCGGCCATGGGGTCAACACCGATAAACCTGCCTATAGCCGGATCATAGTTCCGGTAATAAGTTTGATAATAATCCGGCAGGTCACTAAAAGTGTTCTGCCATTCGCTGCCGCCGTTATATAGTCTGTTGTTGGGATTGGTCGGTAAACCTACTGTACTATTTGGCATGGTCTTGCCAAAGGCGTAATAACTGTTCTCCTGCAGGATCTGCATGCCGCCGCTGCCGTTGTCCTTAAAGCTGAAACGCGCATTCCCCTGGTGATCGGTGATCACGTATTCGGGCTGCAGGGTGCCGCCCGAACTGACCACACGCCCCTCGGGCATGCTAAAGTAGTTCAGCGCGGTGTTCTCGTAAACAAATCCGTTTATATAATCAGTCGTGCTTACCAATGCGCTGTTATCATACACCCGTTTACGTAAAACCGCACCATCGGCACCGTAGGTATAAGCAATATACCTGCCACTGGCACTGGTAATGGTTATTCTATCGGTTTTGTTTAAGTTGTTATAACTTGTCGTTAAGCCTGTATAAGGATCTGCCGTTAAATTCCCATCGGCATCATACTGGTAAAAGTCTGTGCTGCCGGTTAAGTTACGAGCGGCATTTACCATAACTGCACATAGTTAAAAATCAACATTCCAATATTTCATTGAACACATGTTCATTCAAATAGTATATCCTATATATAACAGGTAATGAAAAAGCAAATGAAAAAAAGATGAGTATATAAAACTTACTATACATACCAACCACTGCAAATAACGTCATAAGAAAAATTGGGTACAATACTGGAGTAAGATAAACCAATCTCAATATTGTCTCCTGATCTGTGGAATGAAATTCAAATTTTCCTTCTCCTATCCTGGTATGATTATCTGATCTGAATCTTTTTCTATCGCTATACTCATCATCAACAAAAATTATAAATCCTGTCCCCCTTTCCACTATCCTGTAAAAATTCTTTTTTAAATAAATGTTGATCTTTTCTTCCAAAACATCCGATTGTATCGGTACCTGTCTTTTTATGCTAAATTTAAGTTTCATCTAATTTCCTCCATATTTTATCCCATTAATAAAACGTTCAGTTGCACCAGGTGAATTCAAATTTCCAACTCGAAATGGCTCCCCAATCCAGCTGGTGACACCGAGATTCATACTGCCTGACCTAACCATGTCTTTCAAAAAAGGAAAAGAAAGAGATGCCGGTGCGGTAGTTACACCCAAGCCACCAACCATGTACGATGAGGTAAAGCCAACATTTCCAGAAACAAATTCATAGGAGCCGGAGAATCCAACCATCGCACCTTTCCAATCCGAAAAACTAGGAAGATATTTAGCTGACATTGGAGAAACGACTGAAAAACCAAGCGCAGCAGATGGTGAAGCGAATCCAGGTGAATAATATATTGTTTTATATGCTCTAGCCCAATTCTTGTCAGTAAAAATAATCCCTGTTTCAACTGTTGCCCCTATAGGGCCGGTTGATGCACCGAAAGAAAGATTATATGCACTTATTATCTGCCCATACTTCGCTAATTCCTGTGCGTGAGTTGGTGGATCACCAGGCCCTCCCTGACCGGCACCGCCAATGGTAATGTTACCAACCGTTTTCCAGGCACCTCCGTAGTACGAAGGCGATTGGCCGGCTTTAATCAGATCAGGATTCCCGCCTTTATCTAACCATTGCTGTTTGCTAATCTGGTTGCCACCAAACGGGTTCCAAACCTGGATGAGACCATTCGCAGCGGCAGCAGCCCCTGGTCCGCTAAGATTAGGATCACCGGAATCGTATATTGTAACAGAGCCATCGGCATTTACACGTGGTTCATATTGCAGATCTTGTAACTGTTCCATCATTTCTGCTGATCTTACCCCAAGTGCATCCCACCTTTCCTGGCCATAACCAAACCAGCCGTGTTTAAAAAATGATAAGCCAACTTCGGTTATGCGCTCATCGGGTGTATATTTTTGATCCCCTAATGGGTCATTAAACATCACAGGATTATTGCCTGTATAGTGATAAGTGGTCAGTTCATCCGAAGTTTCAGCCATCGGGTCAACACCGATGAACCGCCCTATAGCCGGGTCATAGTTCCGGTAATAAGTTTGATAATAATCCGGGAGGTCACTAAAAGTGTTCTGCCATTCGCTGCCGCCATTATATAGTTTGTTGTTGGGATTGGTAGGTAAACCTACTGTACTATTTGGCATGGTCTTGCCGAAGGCGTAATAACTGTTCTCCTGCAGGATCTGCATGCCGCCGCTGCCATTGTCCTTAAAGCTGAAACGCGCATTCCCCTGGTGATCGGTGATCACGTACTCGGGCTGCAAGGTTCCGCCCGAACTGACCACACGCCCTTCGGGCATGCTAAAGTAGTTCAGCGCGGTGTTCTCGTAAACAAATCCGTTTATATAATCAGTCGTGCTTACCAGCAGGCTGTTATCATACACCCTTTTTCGTAAAACTGTACCATCGGCACCGTAGGTATAAGCAATATACCTGCCACTGGCACTGGTAATGGTTATTCTATCGGTTTTGTTTAAGTAATTGTAGGCAATGGTATCGGCCTTGTAATGGTCGGCAGTAAGGTTGCCGTTGGCATCGTACCGGTAAGGCACCGTACTGCCGGTTAAATTGCGAAAACCAAAACCGGTATAGTCGGCGCCTACGCCATCGGTAACCGTCTTTAGCTGGTTAGGATTATTGGTGTCGTACGTATAAATAAGATTATCCACTTCTTTACTCGTCGTGCCGCCTACCGTTGATGTGCGGCGTTTTAAGGTGAGTATATTACCATTCTCATCGTAAGTTAAACCATGCTCATTAAAGCCGTTTACGTTTTGGTTAAAACTACCTGTGCCGGCAACGGTTCTTTCCGCATAAATAGCGTCGGTAAGGCGGTTAAGGGCATCATAGCTATATTTGTAGGCCCGTTCGCTGGTTTTGCTGTTACTCCCGTCACGGCTCATCCAGCTGACTGCCGAAATACGTCCGCTGTACGAAGGGGTATTGCCCATATTGGGATCTACTGCGTCGTAAAGCAACGTCATACCAAAAAGATCATCATCTGGTGTGGAAAGCTTGCTGTCATTAATCCCGGTTAGCTGACCCCTGATGTTATACCGGTAATCTACCGACTGCAAATAACTTGTGATCTTCGCACTAAAATCTGATCCGGAAGCGGCAATAAACCCGGGTTGAATAACAATACTGTTATTTGCTATCACTGATTTCGTCTGCCCTGAACTTACCGAGTCACTTGCTCCCAGTACCACATCATCTCCCCCCGCAGAACCACTATTCAAACTATGCAGGTTTTTCTTAACCAGTTGCCCCAGTTCGTTATAGCCATAGGCTGCTATGGTAACCATTGCCTGGGCATTGTATTTTTGATCAATACCAGCTAAATAATTGTTATTGGTACTGCTGTAGTTAAATGTAGTTAATATGGTATTAGCCGTGCCACCGGTAGTAACCTGTTTAACCTTGTTGAGCATGGGTTTCCCTGTAAAATCATAAACCGTGGTCGTATTGTCGGTAACGGCGAATTGCGTATAATTTAACTGGTTATTGCTTTGCGTTTGTATCAGCAAACCGCGTTTATCATAAAACATCACGGTAGATAACCAAATGTTGCTTAAGCCCTGACCGATCGTTCGTTTTAACACCATGGTAACCATTCCCCGGGTCATTAATGTGGGTGTGGCTTCATCTGTTAACGATTGTGTTTGATACGTATAATCCTGCGTACCGTCAAGGTTACGGTCATAATCATCATAATAGCTATAAGCCAGCGGTTCGATATTGGTTGTCGGGAATACGGCATTGGTATAATAGTTATTGGTATTGACGGTATTACGACTCTCGTACCACGTAGAGTTATAAGCGGAGGAAAACCCATCAACATAGGTTTGCATCGCTGCACGCGTTGTGCGGGTCGCATCGGTATAAATGCCCTGGCTGATGGCATGTCCCTCTGCGTCGTATTTTATATAGTTCCATTTGTTTAATGCCCGTAAGTTACCGTCCTGGATCAATACAGGCCTATCCAATGGATCATAAACAATAGATAACGACTCTGCACCAGGTACTCGTTTATTTATCAGCCTGCCCTTTTCATCGTATACAAAGGTGAACATTAGTTTCTGAATGGTCGCGTTGCTTATGGTATATCCATTTACAGCCATCAACACTACCGCTTTTGGTGGTATAATATAACTAATATTTCCGGCATTGTTATAAATATAATAGGTGTCATTTTTTTGGCCCGGGCTTAGTACCTGTCTTTTTAGTATCAGTCTGCCATTCTTGTCTTTAAACAGTACAACCTGACCATTATCCTCATCCAGGCCCTCTGTAACACTCAAGGCATTGGCCGGGTAGTTTCCACCGGAAGCACCCAAATTATTATATATAATAACATTATCGGAAGTAGTATTATTCCGGTAGGTCATGGTTTTAAAATGCTGACCGGCCACCGGCTGAAAGTTCTTGCCAATATTACCAGCTTTTAGCACTCGCTGAAGCGGGCTGTTCTCAAAAATCTGCTGCGAAAAGGCCGAAGAATCGTCTGCGACTTTATCTGTGGTTCCGTTCAGGTAAAATGCGGCCTGTTCGGTCGGCAGCGCATTCGGATGATAAAAACCAGTTCCATTACTGCCTACATAGGGGAGGTAGCTGATAGTTTGCCGGCCCAGGTTATCATATTTTACCGCCTGGATGATATCCTTGCCGGTAGGGCTGGCCTGCATAGCCACCGTTTGTATGGGCCTGCCCTGCCCGTCAATGAAAGTACGGCTTACCTGTTTTTGGTTTGCGTTTAAGCTTAATACCTGCTCCGGTGTGGTAATGTTAGCAACTTTTATAGCCTCTTCCTGCACAAAACCAGGGGTTTGGGCTATTACATTTTGGCCATACCAACTGAGCAGGATAACCATTGCAACACGTTTTAAATTTTTTACTTTCATTATTGCTCAGGATTAGGTTCGGCGTTCAGATTAAGCGGGCAGGTTAAGCTTCCGGTTTCATACAGGTTTAATGTAAAATCTGACGACGAGCTGAGGTTAACAGAAAAGGAAGCTGTATTTCCTGAATTCCTTGACCAGCATCCTGTAGTACCACTCCAGATGTATTCTAACCTTTTCCATAGTACGGGCGTGTGTGTATTAACGATCTGAACCACGACATTATAATTGTCCGGTAGAATTGTTTGCCCTGCCAGTAACTGTGCTTCACTGAATGTATACCGGTAACCGGATTCGCCTACTTTTTGGAAAGTAACCGAGTTTATTCTTCCCTTGGTGGCATCACTTACTAAATTGTTATAATATACCGGAATATTTAAAGCAAGTACAGTGACCGTATCCGTGATCACTTTTTGTGCAAAAAATGGTGATGTCAGCGTTGCTGTAACTGTATAATTTCCGGCATTTGCAAAGGTGTGTGATGGAGAAACACCGCTAACATTGCCGGTACCATCACCAAAATTCCATACCGCTGTTACCTGGTCATATAAACATTCGGGTAATTGATTAACTGAAAAGGTGGCGGGTGCTTGCTTATAAATAGTGCCGGGATGTGCCACATCTAAATAGGGCAGTGCGGAGTAGACGGCGGAATTGCTGTAATAACTTTTCTTGGAAACGATCTGCTTATCCTGGTCATATACAAATGCCAGACGACCTGCTTTATCATAGCTGTAATAGGCAGATACGCCATTGGTATTGGTTTCCGAGGTTTTTAGGTAGCTTACCGGATCATAAGCCGATGTGCCAACTTTAGCCACTTGGGGGTAAAACAGCACATCATCAATTAATATGGCCTGGCTGCTTTGAAAGCTCGCGGTAAACGTTGCCGACATGCTGGTTAATGGCACCTTTAATTCATAATATTTCCACTTGCCGGTGGTGTTGGCAAAATTAAAGGTATAGGATAACGTTGCCGGCGTACTATTGGTTAATGATACGTTGATGGTACCGGCAGTGCTGGCGTTTATCCATACCGAAAAGATATAGTTTGTTGATTGTGTATTTTTACTGATCAGCCGGGTCATTGGGGTAGCAGCCGCTAACGACAGGGCATATTGCCCGCTGCGGCTATTGGTGCTGTATGAATAAGTTGCCTTGGTAAATTTCACATCGGTTATATCGCTGTTAAAATCATTATAGCCGATCTCATTATATTTCGCATTGGATATGGCCGCTACCGTACTGCCTGTTTTATGGTCGATAATTACCGTACCAACACCTTTCCTGTTGTTGTCGCTGCTTAGCGGTGCGCCGCAAAAGTCATAGGCCTGGTTGTTGCTCAAGACGATATACCGTGAATCGTTGGTAAATGTTCCGGATATGGTTGATGGCGTAAAATCAGTAACGCCATCAACGGAGGTAAACTTTAATTGCTGCGCGGGCAGGATCATGTAAGCGCTACCTGTTGGGTTAAATGTTTTAAACCTGGTCAAGCCTGCACCAATTGTTTTGGCTACACCGCTACGCGTCACTTGTGTATAGCTTTCCACAGGCGTGTTGATATTGAGTTGTTGCAAACGGTAGATGGCGTTGATTGTTGAATCTATTCCTGGTGTAACCGTGTAATCTTTAGTATATTTAGTATAGGTATTGACCGTACTTCCATCACTCACTGTGGTCTCTTGCCTGGTCATCAGTTTATGGGTGGTTCCGGTATAGTAACTGTTCACCGTAGATTGCTGCGCCTGCGTTGGGTTTTGAAGGTCATACAGTTTCTTAATCTGCTGGGTAGTTTGTTCGCTGACCGATGTGAATACTTTATATTTAGCATAGGCTTTGGATGTGCCATTATTTTCCCACCTGAAAGCCTCGATGACGAACGGTGAACCCGAACGGGTGTAGGTAAAAGATGTTTCAGTAACCGCGTTAAACGGAGACACACCGCTATAGGCTGTCATCTTACTGATCAGGCCGCGCTCGAAATCAAAATCAATATTAGGTGCAAAGGGATAGGTGTCTTCCTGATTGGCGGCAAAATTCGTGGTCGGGCAATTGGTACGCGCCAGGTAGGTCATGGTCGGTGCCCAGTCCGGCGATGCACTGGCATCCCAGTTGGTCGCCGGTGTTTTAAATTCGTATAAAGTGCTGCCCGCACCATTTTGGCTTACCCGGACGTGGCTGTAGATCACACCATTGTTTTCTTCGGAAAGATTGTCTTCCGACCGCATCGTGGAATAGTTCCACTTGTCCAGCGTACTCCCCGAACCAGAATAGGTTGTGGTAAAGGCATAGACCGGCATAGAAATTATTTTTCCGCTGGACAGGCTTGTCGTTGGGTTAATATAGCTGTATGTTCTTACGATATTATTTGCCACATTCAGTCCGTCATAATCAGTGATGCTTTTTATTCGTATCCCGCCACCGAAGACCACTGTGCCAGCCGTTGGATCATAAAATCTGTTGGATTCGTAAGCCAGAGTGGTGTACCCGCCTTCCCTATAGTTGATCTTACTTAAAGCACCCAATAGAACCGCAGTGGTATCTGTTCTCCTGGTGCTGCCGGCCAATAACTGGGTATAGCTGGATAAGGAACCGCCCGGGTTAACTGAACGATATCTTTCCAGTGATGTATTGGATGGGTTTACATAGAGTTGCGGCGTTAGAGTGGTATCCGTACTGTTATTAAAATAGCCCCATTGGTCCATCCTCCGTGAGGTAGAATCCGGAATGTCTATATCATACTTGCCTGCTGAATCAGGATCTGCGGTCAGCCCATTATAATCAAATTCATATTGCGGGCGTTGTATACAGCCATCTTCCGGTATGGAAACCGTTTTCAGGTATGATTTATGATACGCCCTGGCGTAAGTAAAATCATACTGTTTCCCAAAACCTGTTATTTTTTTAATGATCCTGACACCGGAATAGGTCTTGCTTATCTCAAATTTCAGTGAATCCTGTGTGACCGGGCCATGCCCAAAAGTGATGTAGTTTAAATGCCAGGGAAGCTGTTTGGTATATAGCTTATATTGAAACGATCTTTTAAAGGTATTACCCGCAGTTCCTCTAACCAGGTTAACTGAGTCAACCGAATTTTCATAAAGATTGTTATCATCATCACCAGGTTCCATAACTGCATCAACTATATATCCTAATTTTATAAAATTCCCGTTCGGGTCACTGATCCTGGTGAGGTCCCAGGCACTATTATATTCGATACCGGGCGAGTACGTTATAGGAGAGCCGTCGGGGCGTGCTATATACTGTTCGTAAGTTCTTTTAAAAAACTTAACACTATCAGGTTTAGTCGTATAAGTGCCTCTCGACATCATTTGTGCATTAGCAAACTCATACTTTATCCCCCGATCATTGATGATCGTAAAGGAATTGATGCGCCCGGTTGTGTCCAGCACATAGGAAACTTTAATGTTCATATAAGGCATCGTTCGAATGATCCTGTTGTTGTCAAACATGAGCTGACAGGATAAACCAGGCGCGCTGACATTAAAAATATCCGGCTCCGTATCGGAGAGATCATTAAAATTGGTGTTAATGTAATTGATATCGGCAGTTTCATCTGTGCAATTTGCCTGGCTGCCATCATTAGCTATGGTAAAATTGCCGATCTTGGTCCAGTTGGTGCCGGTATTGGGAATATGCAGCCAGCCTAGTCTCTCCTGGTTCTTATAGTTCTTTTTACAATCGTCCGGCAGGTCCCTTAAGTGCCTGCTGATCTTTCCGCCGGCACTTAAATACCAGTTCATTCCGGCTGTGCCTTCCACATCCTTGATCCGTACGCCTGTGCCGCTGTGAAATAAACTTACCGGTAGTGAAACACCACCGCTTTGTATGGAGTACAGCGGTATTGCTGCATTAACTGTCCCGGTAAATTCATTTACACCGACGATGTTTTGTCCGCACACCGCCAGGCAGTATACTAACATCCCCAATAAAAAACCCAGTCTTTTCATACTTATTTTCGTTTTTCTAACTCGACAATTCTCTTTTCCTGACTTACTATGAATCTATTCTGCTCAATCAGATATAGCGTCAGCTCCTCGATCTTCTGCAGCAGTTTTTTGTTCATATCACCCAGCTCTATCCCATTCTTTTCCACTTCCGCAGCAGATGGAATCCCCGGTAGATGGCCTTTCTCTTTAATGTGTTTTTCCGTTTCCTGAAGTGTAAGAAGCTTGTAGTCCTTTGCAAACACAAAGTCTGGCCAATTATTTATTTCTACCTTGATCTCTTGGGCTCTAATCTTGCCCTTTACGGATAGCTTTTCTGTTGGTGCAGATGTCCCAATACCCAGGTTGCCATTTTTGTCAAGACGCATTCCTTCCAGGGCATCGTTACCTCCTGAGCTTGTTGCAAAAATCAAATCGGTTGGAATTCCCGTGGCAGTGGGGGTACCATTTACAAATGAACCAATATAACTGTTCCTGCGAAACGCAGTACCAGCATATCCCCAGGTTTCCAAGCTGCCAATATAATCGCCATCAGCCACTATAACAGGCGAGGCCTTAGTTCCCCTGGATTTCCTCATCTGCAAGGTTGAAGCGCCAAAATTGTTAAAATAATGATCTGCTTTTAACTCGGCGGTCGAACCTGAAGCACCAATAACATGAAGAAAACTCTCCGGCGTAAGTGTCCCTATACCTGCACTTCCTGTCGTTGGAAAAGTATTAGTTTGTGAGAAAGCATAGGTGATTGGCAAGCCACATAGAAAGGTTAAAAATATTCTTTTCATACAATTATTTATTAGATTGAATGGATTTAAATCTTGAAATGAGCACTTCATTAGACGTTTTTAGCGAACTGATAGCCTTATTTTGTACTTCATTCTCCTTCTTCATCTCAATCAAATACAGTGTCAGCTCCTCAATCTTCTGCAATAGCTTCTTATTCATATCCCCCAGTTCAATCCCATTCTTCTCCACTTCCGCAGCGGAAGGAATCCCCGACAAATGACCTTTCTCTTTAATATGCTTCTCGGTTTCCTGAAGCGTGGGTAGCACGTAGTCTTTTGCAAAAACAAAATCAGACCATCCATTAGTTTCAACCTTGATTTCCTTTGATCTAATTTTTCCATTAACAGAAAGCGCTTCGGCAGGTGTAGCTGTGCCAATACCTACCCTGCCCTCACCATCAGTGACAGTTATCGGTATAATTGACATTGTTGAAGTGATATCTGTCCCACTTGGAAGGGTAGTCTGTTCAGTAATGTTAATAAATTGAGGTGTAAGCGTATAACCGTAAGAATAGGAGGTTATTGCAAAAGAACTATAGTTACCCGCATCAGGAACAATATAAAAATCTGTATTATTACCATTTTGGTAAGCTTTTAGCACCAACAAGCCTCCGACAGAAGCTCCAAGACTCACTTGTCTAATGCTGAGCCCACCCCTGTTAGAGATATAATAATTGGTTTCTCCGTTCGAATCCGAAAACCAGGATCCTCCCAAGATTTTTATGATTATTTTTTGTGAATTAGAAGAAGAAGTGCTCTCTGCTGTTAAGCTCCCGACATAAACATATTTTACACCAGTAGTATTGACTACTTGTTTTGGTGTCTGCGCTTTTACAGTTAAAAAAAAAGGAAAGTCGAGATTGCGAATAATATTCTTTTCATTGTTCTGATATATAATTAGGTGAATTACTTTTGTTTTCAATCAAATACAGCGTCAACTCCTCAATCTTTTGCAGCAGAGAAAATGAAATGAATCAATCTTTACAGCATGTTTTATTGCTTTTGACATATACTAAAATTTCAAAATATATCACCATACACACCACAAAAGCAGCATGTTCTTTCTTCTTCGTTTAGGAAAATTTAGGTTATGAAATCTTAGCAGAGAGCTGAGCGTTCTATGATAGATTCATTGAAACATAGTTAACTATTAATTTGTTAATTACAAAATATTTTTTCAACAAACATCATAAATAACGGAAAATAATTAAAAATCTGCCAGTCTTTTAGAAAAATGTCAGTAATTAACGCGAATTTTAATATCATTATTATTTATTTAAATCTGCAGCGCGAGCCGATGGCTAACAAAATGAATTACTCACAAATTACGTAATGCCCGCAGTATTGGCACTGGGCGTGTATATAATATAAACGGATAAGGCAATATTCCTATACTTAACATGAAGTGACATGTTGCTGTATTTCTAAAGAATACTTCACCTGAGCTGATTAGTGTTATCCCTACGCAGGCACACTGTGCCTGCCCAAATACTGACTGTCCGACTGCCTGCTCCTGTCGGCCGCTATAAAGCCAATATACACATCCACTTCCTGCCCTTTAAAATATTCGGGCAGTTCAACCGTCAGCGTACCATCTCTGCGAAAAGGGCCATCAAATATCAGTGATTTACTCTTATAGGCAACCGCATCATAGATGAGCAGCATTAGCTGATCTGACTTGATCTGATAAGGCAGGTCAGCCGCATTCCAGTCGATACGCATTTGGAGCGGCTCAACAAGCGTTACCGCAGGATCGACCGCACCCGGCAGGTCACCCCCACTGAACCTGAACAAAGCAGGATCGATATAAAACCCCGCATCATCAGAAACCAGGGCTACTTTTCGGGTATAAGCCACCGCAGCTCTGAATCCACCCGTTTTAGTATAATAGTTTTTAAAGCCAACCTTCAGCAGGCTTTTTAAATCTTCCAGATAATCCTGTACGAGTTTAAATTTCTTCTGGTTCAGCCGCTCCGCATCCGTATATGTTTTTTACGCGGCAAACCACGCATGTACGCTTCATCACCAATCATATAGCCAACTACGGCTCCCGCCTTACCGCTAAATGCGCCTAAAATCCCATTTTTTATTCTTGCCATTTTTTGTATATTTAACGCTAATCTCCTGCTCCTTCCTTTTACCTTTCCAGCCTGATGATTGCAGTATAAATATATATTATATATAACCTATTGGCGGAATTAATTAAAGTAAATAGTTTTTTTTCCTAAATACTTTTATTTGTGGAAAACTTTTACTCATTCATATATTTATCAAACATCTAATATTAGTACTTTTGATTAAAATTACTAATATGATTTGCGACAAAGCAATTTCACCCGATATCATAGCAGCTACCGAGAAGGAAATTGAAAATGATCCTATAGCCCTTCAGATAGATCAAATCAGTAAAGAAATATCTGAAAAAGAATCCAGGATTATTGATCTGCAGGCACAACTATTCGTAATTAAAAGTAAACGTCCAGTTGTTAAAATAAAATGGCGCGATTCTATAAAATGGTGCCTTGAAATAGACGCAGCAAATAAGATATATTTTCTCAAAAGCGGAGCTGGTGTTTACAAATGCATTGCATTCAAACATAAAGTTGACATTACTTCTGAAATCAAAAACAAAATAAATATTTCGTTATCCTCGCTTTTTAAAGAAGGAACAATTGGCCGCATTCAGTATAATGGAGTTTTTTATTATGGATTGACTAAATTTTTCAATGATGATTTAATAACCCTAAAACAACAATACGTTTCAGATTTACATAACGTTTGTTCATAAGTTTTTTAAAATAAAAAACCCTGTCTAATCTTGCCGGACCAACAGGGCTTTTAAATACCAAAGTAACAAAGTAACAGCTATGAAGCTGAATAGCCTTGCTATTTCTGTACTGCAAAGTACGGAAAAGTTTAGGTATAAACAAAATTCCATGCATTGCATTAAGTCCTGTTTTGACAAAATCATGCATGTCCTGAAGGATATTCTGGGCACAGATATCCCCGTATCCGGAAATCTTCTACGGCCAGGTCCTAAGCCAAAATTTTCAGATATTGAAGTAATAGCATTATCTATAGTAGCAGAAGCCCTTTCAATAGATAGTGAAAATTACCTCTTTCATAAACTCAATACCGATTACAAGAAAGATTTTCCAAACATCTTAAGCCGAAGGCAATATAACGACAGAAGAAAAGGCCTATTTGAGGTGATGGAAAAGGTCCGGCAAAAGATAGCAGACATATTAAATGAAATAACTGATGTATATGCCATCGATTCCATGCCAATGGAGATATGCAAATTATCCAGAGAAAAAAGGAATAAAATGGGTAAACACGAAGAATATACTAAACCATCAAAAGGATTCTGCGCTTCTCAGAATAAATATTTTTATGGCTACAAATTACATGCAGTATGCTCGCCTGTAGGTGTTATCCAGTGTCTCAATATAACAAACGCATCAACTCATGATATCTCCTATCTAAAAGAAATCAAAGACGAGCTTAAGAATTGCATTGTAACAGGCGATAGAGGTTATATTGCTGCTGCATTAAAAAAAGAACTCATGGAAAAATCAAATATATTACTTGAAGTCCCGTCTAGGTCTAATCAACTAACAAAGGTCAAAGTGATCAAACCTTTAAGAAATATCCGGAAGAGAATTGAAACTGTATTCTCGCAGCTCTGCGATCAGTTTATGATCCAACGCAATTATGCTAAGCAATTCCTTGGATATAAGACAAGGATCTTATCAAAAGTTCTGGGCATGACAGTACTGCAATGGATCAATAAGTTTATCCGAGCAAAACCAGTAGGACAGATTAAATATGCACTGAGCTAAATTTTCCTGAAGATAAATCTCATTTCAAAATTTGATTGCTGTAGATATAAGTTATAAACGCCATTATGAATAATTTGTGTCCCTGTATATTCCCCACCATCCATATCAATGCAATTGAATTCTGTCAATCTTACATTGTCATCCTCTAACTCTATATCTTTCGTTATAGTAGTGAAATAGAACGTCATTTTTTTTGGTGAAAAAACAGTTAGGTTATTTTTAACTCCATCAAAAGTCAAAAGGACGTTCTTGCTATTTGGCAAGTCTTGCCATCGTGTCCACTTTTTTTCTTTGTTGTAAAACTTGGTAGCTACGGATTCTGTTCGAAATCTATTAACTTTCTCTTCTTGTGCATGTGCTGTAATAACGGCAGCCATAATTACACATAAAATTAGCCATTTCATGGATTAACAAATCTGACATCTATTTGTGTGGGAGCTATTGACTGTTTAGAAGTTTTCCAATGATATATCTTTCCCAAATCATTTACATATATCATTGTATAATCCCAGTAATTAACAGACAGATTAGGCATGTAAACTTGTTTAGAATACACAAGGACTTCTCCATTATTCCCATCGCTATCTGTACGTTGAGGTGGCCCCCAGGACATTATTATGTTTTGTTTTGTGCTACCCATCCAGGAATCCAAAACTTTTTTTTGACTAGTACAGCTAAGCATAGTGCACACCATCAGTAAAGCAATTAATAATTTCATTGGTTTGTTGGTTTTATTAGTACCACGGCCCCCAACATGGATTATCCCTAATAAAAAGCGCGGGGCCTCACCGATCACCGCGCCTGTCGAATTGCGCACATAAAGAGTGAATACCCCACGCCATAGCATACGATACATCATTCCTCGTTATGTGTTCAGATATTGAAATTTTCGACAGTTCGGTGATCTGAAACGAGTTCGCTTTTTTAAAACTTATTCAAAGTTAATTAATTTTTGAATAATTTGCCCGGACAATATTTACCTTGACATATGGAAATAATTAAAACGCTAAAACATTACATTTTGAAGTTGAGTGAACTGGAATATGAAAATGATGACTGGAATGAGTTATGGCGGCTCACAGAAGAAATTTACATATTTTATCAGATTAATGTGCCCAAGCTTATTAAAAATCCAAAACAGAATCATAATAAAATCAATAACATATCCATTAGATTAACTAAGGAAGAACGAAAAGATATATTCAATTTATGCAAGAGGAATTCAATCAGTGATATTAGACGTGACGTTTCAGATTTGGAATCCTAGATAGGTAGAATTCCAAATCCTGATCATTAAAACATTCCATTCTAAAGACCAGCCATCTATCTGTATTAACTATGGAATCTTCAATATATTTTCCCAGATATTCCCCGATCTCAATCCAATTAAGATCTAGCATGATTGTATAATGAATCCATCCAAGAGACATATCATACCAACTATCTTTATATTTTGGAGACAATGTCAATCCATATTTTTCCAGTATTTCCCTGCTAGGAACATAGTAATTTTCTTCTTCCATTTTAATATCAATTTTATAGTTTATAAAATTTATATTTCAAATGAGATTAAAACTCTCAACCTATTGGAGTATATTTAATTCCGCCAACGGGTTATATATATTAAAATTATGTTTTAATTATGTAATAATTATATCAACGAGCCTGTTATCACCCTGTTAAGACCCTGTTACTACCTTGTTCAAATATTGTTAGTCCCAAACAATAATACTACCCTATCCTAACTGTTGTGCTCTGACCTGGCTTTTATATATCCATAAACATGAAGTACCTTATTTTTATGTCTACCCTGACCTTGTCTTTTTTTCCTCCGGCGGTTGACATTAGTATCCCGCTGGGCAATAAAAACCATACACCATTCAATATGTACGCAAAGGAGCCACCCGACTATGGCTTGGCCACAGACACCCGCAGAATTTAACAGAAGGTGCATTAAAGGGAACGTTAACCCTACATCCAGTTGCGCCAACATTATGGGCTCTGAAAACGTGCGATGGCCTTTAGCAGAATAAGCATATGGATTAATGTCATTATAAGAACCCCTGATATCAGGCTCCTTTTTTTGAGGTCAGGCGATATTGTTCGGGGGACATCCCCATATATTTCTTAAATATCCTCGAAAAATAATACTGATCATCATAGCCAAGGTCCATTGCTACAGTTTTAATCATGGCATCATAAGAGTATAAAAGCTGGCAGGCCTTCTGCATCTTTAAATGAATAAAATAATCAATAGGAGACATTCCGGTTCCCTTTCTGAACAAACTGGAGAAATGTGACGAAGAAAGGCTGTGCGTACGTGCCATATCCTCTACTGTCAGTTTCTGATCAATATTGGATTTCATATTCAGGATCGTGTCGTCAATCATATTGCCACCCTCCTTCTTTTCTGTAAGAATATGCTTTTCTATGAAATTAAAGGTCGCAATGAAATGATAAAGGCAAAAACTCGCATTACAAAGATTCTCTGTACTATACCCCATTTCCAGGCTCTGATAAATGGTCTCCCAAATGTCCAGTGCCTTTTGATTGAACGGAATCTGCTGAGGTCCTTTCAATAAACTGATGCCAAGTGAGTTATTAAAGCTGTACAGGTCCTGTCCGCTAAAGTGGATCCAGTAAATGGTCCATGGATCTTCTTCGTCTGCCCAATAACGCATATACTTATCAGTTGCCGGAACATGGATAAACTGGTTGGCAGTCACTTCAAATTTCTTATTGTCTATAATGAAATGGCCTTTGCCGTGCAGGCAATATATGAGGATATTGTCCTCGCAGCCTTTTCTTCTCTCCCGGTAATGGGCAGAAGCTTTTGGAAAATACCCGATATGTGTAATGAACAGCTGAAAGAGCGAAGGAGCCCTCTTCAGGGCATCTTTCAATACCCCTTGCGGGAGGCTAATTAGCTTTTCTCCCTGAAAACCATCTCTTCTTTTAGAAAGGCTGCTCATACAATTATGGTTACAATACTATTTGCCATCATTAAACAAATAGCGTCCAATGATGGCAAATATAAAATATTAACGGTCCTTTATGTTGATGGCCGTAACTTTTCCGGCGGCCTCATTAAACACAATGAATAAGTTGTGTTTGCCGCTAGTGCCGGTTAAATCTGCTGAAGTCTTCTGTCCATCAGCTGAAGCAGCCGAATGACCGATTACTTTTCCGTCTGCGGCGTCAAGTCTTACTTCAAAAGCACCTGAGGCTTTCTTATCTGTACCCGCCAGTTCAAGCTTTTTGATACCGGTCAGGTCAATGTTTTTCAGTTGAATAGACGATCCTTTTTCTTTAGGCGTAGCAACAGATTTATTTCCGTTGAAATCTATTCCGTTAAAAGCATCTGCATTCGCAACAGGCAACGTTGGATTGCGCAATACGACTATACGTTCTCCCGTTTGTGCAGGAGCCAGTTTGGAACCCCGGTCTTTATAGGCTGCCCTGAAAATAAACGAGCCCTTGTTGGTTTGTCCGGGCTGTTCATTGGTTGTATAGCTTCCCGTAACCGGAAGGTTCTTGGCTGCTGCCTTTTTTTCACCCAGGCTCAGCACATATTTAATGATTGAACTGACATCAGCGTTAGACATACCTGTATGTGCAGGCATCATTGCGTCACCCCATACACCAGAGCCACCGTTGATCACTTTTTTAGTCAGCGTTTCTTCAGCGGTCTTGCTGCCCTTGTATTTTAACGCTACTTCAGTAAATGACGGCCCAAGCGACTTGGTTGCTACAGTATGACAGGCATTACAATCACTTTTCCTGATCAATGCTTTTGCACCGGCAAACTGCGCGCCGACATCCTGCTTATTTTGATTCTGGGCAACGACAGTCATATCATAACCTTCTGACAGGTAATTGATAGAAACAGAGACCTGTGAAGGGAGAATTTTTTTATTTGCGAGGCTACCGTCTTCTTTATCAGCTACGCTTACAGCATAATTAATGGTATTGCCGGGAAAAAAGAAGCTGGTGTTGCCCTTTGTAAAGTTAAAATTAACTACAGGCACGGCATTCCCGGCAGAGATCTCAACAGACTTGCTGTTCTTAGCGCCTGAAGGATCAGTCACTATCAGGGTTGCTCTATAAACACCTGCGGTGCTGAATACTATTTCCGGATTAGCAGAGGCTTTTGTCTGAACCAGTTTTCCATTCTTAGTGATCTTCCAGCTATAGGTCAGCGGATCGCCATCAGAATCTGATGTGCCCTCAGATGACAATTGTACTTTTAAAGGAAGCGGCCCGGCCACTTTATTAGCTGTTGCCTGCACTTCAGGCTTACGGTTGCCCCCGTTAAATTCTATCTTGATGAGCTCTGCCTCAGGAAGGTCCTTAAAGTAACCGTTGCCGTATTCCATGATGTACAAACTGCCATCCGCACCAAATTTCAAATCTATCGGGCCGCGCAAAGTCAGATTAGGCAAAAAGCGCTCCATAGAGACGAATTTACCTTCAGCATCAAAAGTAACAGCCAAAATCCAGCCCCTGACCCAGTCTGTGATCAGCCATTTGCCCTCATAATATGCCGGGAACAGGTATTTCGCATTTTTAAAATCGGCAGCGTGAAATATAGGACCACCAACAGCACTTCGGCCACCACTGCCCATTTCAGGAAATTGCTCACTTACCGCATACGGGTACCAGATAAACGGCTCAGTAGTCGGTGGCAAAACATTCAAGCCTGTATTGTTCGGCGAATTGTTGGTTGGCTTTAGCGGGTCCCACCATGCACCAGATTCCTTAGTAGCAAAGTTATAGTGGCGGTAAGCTTCCTTGCCGTTGAAATACGGCCAGCCATAGTTGCCTGCTTTTTTGGCAATGTTGAATTCATCATAAGACTTTGGCCCTCTCAGGTCAGATGAATTTGAGCCATCCGGACCAACTTCACCCCAGAAAAGCCAGCCATTTTTGCTGTCTATTGTCAACCGCCACGGATTTCTGTTACCCATAGTATAGATCTCAGGACGTGTTTTCGGAGTGCCCTTAGGAAACAAATTTCCTTCAGGGATAGTATAGCTGCCATCCGGTTCAGGGTGTATCCGCAGGATCTTGCCCCTCAAGTCATTGGTATTTCCTGAAGACTTTTGTGCATCACGCGGGCCTTCTCCCGGGCGCTCATCAATTGGTGTAAACCCATCTGATGACCTCGAGAAAGTATTGTCTCCTGTAGTCAGATAAAGGTTCTTGTCTTTATCAAAGAGCATACCCCCGCCTACATGACAGCATTCTTCACGCTGAACGACCACATCCAGTACTTTCTTCTCTGTAGCCATATTCAGCTTTCCCCCAGTCCATATGAATCTGGAAAGTCTGTTTACCGACTCCTCCTTCGGAGAATAATAAATGTAGATCCAATGGTTCTTTACATAATCAGGATCAAGGATCACGCCCTGTAATCCATCTTCACCCTCAGAATGTTCGCCGCTTTTGCTTACATATTCTCTGCTGACATTGAACTCAGCAATTACCTCCATCTTGTTGGTTGCAGGATCATAGAGCTTTAGTTTTCCTTTACGCTCAGCGTACAATACTTTTCCACCATCAAGGATCTGAAATTGCATTGGTTCTTCTAATTTTTGCTGAAGTACAACTTTAGTAAACCTGTTTTCATCGGGTTTGGCTGCAGTTTGTCCGTTCGCTATAAATGCCGAAACCAACAACAGCGAAAGTGCTGTTATTGGTTTCCATAATGATAACTTAATCATGTGTGTGTTTTACTAGTTGGTTTTGGTTATAAGGTCACGGAAATTAACAACGCTGGCGGCTACATCTGCACTGTTACTTTGCCAGTTGTATTCGTATTCTGCGGAGATCGCTCCTTTAAAATTTTGTCTTTTAAGCTCAGCGATAACAGCAGGAATATTGGAAACGCCTTCACCCCAATGTACGTCATGACCACCTTTGCCTTTTTCATGAAGATCTTTCATGTGTGAGTGCAATACATGGCCTTCCAGTTTTTTAAGACATGCTACAGGATCCAGTCCTGAACGCACCCAGTGACCTATATCCGCACATGCGCCGATACGTTTACTTTGTCCTTTGATGGCGTTTAATATAATATCAGGGTTCCAGTAATGTGAAGGATCCGGGTGATTGTGTATCGCCACATTGATCTGGTATTGATCAGCTAATTTTGAAAGCAAAGGAATATCTTTTTCATTTGGTTCCGAAGTGATGGTATGAATGCCCATCGCTTTACAGAATTCAAACAATTTAGTCCAGTCAGCCTCATTACCAGCACCTGTCACGCCAAACGCAACAACTTTAACGTTATTCGCTTTCAGCATTTCCAAGACCGCTTTCCGTTTTGCATCGTCCATATCCGGCCCCATTGTTCCTTCTATGCCGCCGCCAATTTTTTGACCAGGAAATGCTTCCACATATCTCAGGTTACAACTGTCAATCTTTTTTATCGCTTCGGCGAAAGTAAACAACCTGAAAGTATAAGCCTGAGATCCAAGCTCCCATCCCAGTTTGCTTTCAGGGTTTTTGGCAGCTGAGCCACTTTTATTAGAATTCATGCTTTTACAAGCACCCAGGATAAGCAGCAAGCATAGTCCTGAAAAAATTTTACGGGTGAAGTTCATCGGTTTAGGTGTAGTAATAGTTTGTGTTGTAAAGTTCATTTGTGTGAAAATTTGGTTATTGCTGAAGGTAAAACTATCGATTATCATTTATGTCCAAATGGATAAACTGAGTAAAAGAATGGATATTTAGCTCCTGCGCTACTAATATAGAACTTTTAAGACAACACGCAACCTATGTAATACAAATATTAACTACCTGATTTATAGCAATAAAACGCTCGTCCTGCCGGGGCAGCGTCTCCATTTATCCAGAAATCCATGATGTCATTGTCCGACTTAGTGTTATCTTGACACTTAAAGCCAAAATTTAGCACCTCTTTTACCCCCAGCAGTACACGCGGGACCCTCAGTTCCAGCTGGTTTGATTTTACTGCATAGTCCAGCTCACCTGCAGCTCCCCAGTTCCAGGCGAAATCCGTCTTTTCTAAATACGCTTTTTGTTTAGGGGCGGTTCTGTTGATGACAAAGTCATATCCTTCCCAGCCGGTATTCTTGTCCATATCAATATCGATAAATATGCGCATCCAGGCAGGATCTGTTCTGGGAGACAACGGCGCGGCAGTTTCGATGTAGAAGTAGACATAGTCTTTATCCCTGGCCACCTTTGCCGCGACGATGTCATTACGGCCGCTGTTGTTCACATAATGTAAATTTCCCCATCCCGGATTGTCGCGGTGCAGGGTATTTCCTTTGTAACTGCTGTATTTAGGTAAAACGCCCTCCCATTCTTTGAAGTTCCCGTCGATGGGGATGCTGACAGGACCTGATACCTTTTGAGGTTTCGACATCCCTTTAAACCTACGGATATTGCTGATCATCTGGTAATAATAATTATCACCATGCCCGCCTTTCATCATTTCAATGTCCCTGCTGCTTTCCTGATCAAATTCATCAGGAAAAGCATTGGTTTGCTTTCCCCATAATTCTGCGCGACCGGCTATCCACTCATTCCACCCGGTGATGAAGATGAACTCCGGATCAATCTCCAGTGCCCTGTCCCACTGCTCCTGAAAATTATATCCATAATTTACAGCTCCGGGTTCGTTGATCTGGCCTTTCTGACTCGTATAGCTTCTGCCGAAAGAACCTGGAGCATTCATTGCTGTCAGTCCCCGTTCTTTCGACCAGTTTTGTGCTACGCCGACAACAGCCTGCTCAAAACCTTGACCTGTTTTCACAAATCCGTGTTGAGGATAGACTTCCAGCCAGCCCCAGTGGTCTTTTCTTTCAGGCCCTTTATCGTAAACAGGCTGTCCCGGACGAAAAGTAAAGAAATTGCGCATTTCAGTATCGCCGGTTATTTCCGGGTAGGCCATGATCAGCGGTTTCCCCTTCCAGTTGAACCACAAATCTCTATACAGACCCTTTCTATATAAATCGTTATAAAGTGCTGTGATAATTTCTTTTGCACCGGCAGAAGGACCGAAAGGCAGCATAAAAGCAATCTGAGGACTCTGTACCCCATCCTTTCTGGCTTTGGTAAACACTTCACAGAGTTTCGTATAAGACTCCTTCCAGGTGAAATTTCCATTGGTACAATCAAAAATGATCACATCCACGGCCGCATCTGCAAGCATTTCGGCGTGTTTACGCAATACCCACTCGTCTGTATTTATATAATATCCAAATAACGGTTCAGCCCAAAACCATGGACTGTTCTTCTTTGGCCAAATGGGGTTATTATAATCTTCTTTTGCCTTAGGATCGCGGGCAAGGTATTCTGTGGTATTGTATGGCGCATTGTTTTTGCTTTGCTGTGTATGCCATGTCCAATAGAACAGTCCGACAAATTTGTCTTTCTTTAAGTCACCAACTTCTTCATAGGTGGGCAATTTCCTTCCGAGAGCATCAGTGGCACCGAAACCGGAACCTGGAGATTGTGGATAACACTGCAAACCCACTGCTGCAAAAAATATGGTGACTAATACCCTCACTGCTCTCATCCTACTTTCCCTTGAAAATGTACCTGTACTTAAACCTTCCGTTTGGCGCAGAATCGCCTTTATCCAAAAAATGCATGACATCCCCATCATCAGGTGTATTGTCAGCCCATTTAAAATCTATAGAAAAATTCTTAGCGGTCAGACCCAAAGTCTTTCTGGGCAGCTTCAATTCCATTTCATTGCCCGATACCGCATATTTTATATTCATTGCTGGTTTCCAGCTCCAGCCTCCGCTGCTGATCAGCAATGCAGCAGCACCTGCATTTTTTGGTTTTTGATACGTCATAAATTGAAACCCCTCCCAGGCAGGTATGTCCGCTCCGTTGATGCCAATAAACAGACGCATCCAATCCGGAGAATTCCATGAGGTAATGGCTGAAGCAGTCCTGACGTAAAACGAAATATAACCCCTGTCTGTCGCAACTTTTGCCTCCACAATATCATTCCGGCCGGTGTTATTAACGTATTCTTTGTATTTGCCCCATCCAGCGTGTTTACGGTGAAAAGTGTCCCCTTTATCATCGCTAAAAACAGCTTTCACGGGTGTCCAGTCCTGGAAACTTCCATCTATTTTGACCTTATTAATTTCAGTATATACCGGCGCCGGCGGGCTTCCCTTAAACTTTCGGATATTGCTGACCATCTGGTAATAATAGTTGTCATTAAAACCACCTTTCATGGGTTCTCCATCCCTGCTGTACTCCTCATTGTACAGATCTACAAAATAAGTCTCCCCTTTTTTGATTTTTTTACCCAGAAAATGACTGGCGGCGCCATCATCAAAGCGCATGGCCACCCATTCGTTCCAGCCGGTGATGAATACAAATTCAGGATCGACCGTCAATGCCCGTTCCCACTGTTCCGCAAAATAAAGGCCCTCACCGGAGCGCTTCACTTCAGGTTCCCTCCCGTCATGAAAACTGCGACCGATGTTGGACATCGGATGTTCAGCAATACTTACACTGATCTGCTCCGGTTTATCAGGTGATTCATGCCATCCAAAAGACTGCGGTGTATGGTCTACCCATGTCCATTTATCTTTACCATCACCAAACCATTTTTGCCCTTTGCTCCATGCCCAGGACTGCCTGATGGTAAAAAAATCTTTCACCTGATCATTTTGACCTTCAGGCGGAGCCAGCAACAGCGGTTTTCCCTTCCAGTAAAACCACAGGTCTTTAAACAAGCCTTTCGAGTAGATCTTGTCGTAAAGTCTGTTGACCGTCGCTGTCGGATTAGAATTTGCGATAAACGCAATGGAGGGTGTCGAAATGCCTGCTTTGCGCATGGTATTATAGGTTTCAGCAATTTTAGTGACCTGCGGCAGATATATTGCCGCATTGGTCACATCCAGTATGAGCACATCCACACCTGCATCGGAAAGCATTTGTGCATGTTTCCTGATGATCCATTCATCGTCCAGCAGGTAATATCCAAAATACGGCTCTCCCCAGTGATGGAAGGCATGCAGCGGACCATACCTGGGCTGATCAGGATCTTCCTTCAGTAGTCTACTAATGTCATAGGGGCTAAGTGTATCCGAAGGCTGTTTTGGCATTACACCTTCACCAGCTACACCCCCGCTATGCCTGTCATAGCCATGGGCACCCTGCCAGATAAAATAAAAGATCCCGACGTATTTGTCCTTCCTGATCCTGCCGCTACCAGTTTCGACAGACCTGCCCAAGGCGTCTTTGGCAACCCAGGTGTCCGCCCCGGAAGATGAGCGCAGCTGCCGGGATTCATTCTGACCGTAAACATTCAAACACGCCAGGCCATACAGCACAACTATTGCCAGTGTCCTTCTCATCACCAGCTCTAATTGTTTCTGATGATCTTAACCTGCTTTGGCGCCTGTATATCTGATTTAACCTGCCCGTTTGCCAGTTTGGTGTGCCTGATCTTCACCACTCCATAAGGTGTCGGAAAGCTGCCTTCCGCAAACTTAAGATCACCCAGATGCGGTTCAATTTTAAGGGTTTTGCAGCCTGCTTCCATCACCTTGACACCCAGCACATGTTCAGTAAGCCATGACGTAGGCCCGGAAGCCCAGCCGTGCGACAGACTGTGGCGGAAGCCGATATAGCAGTAGGCTCCGTAATCGCCGTGGATGTCTTTTTTGCCTTCGGGGACCAATTCATCAATACGACCGGTATTAGGCAGCCAGTCCATATTAAAATCTTCCCAAAAAGTAGTGGCTCCTAAGTCCAGCATTGCGCCCCAATAAGTTTTAATGATATCTATAGCGCCCTGGTAATTCCCTGCTTTGGCCATAGCCTGCAGCATATAATAGCCATAAAAAGTAGAAAAGTTTTTAGCACCCCCCTCAGAAAGCACTTTATTTGCAGTCTCATCAGAGATCATTCCTGATAAAGACAACAGGGCTGCAGCTTGTTTAGAACCATTGATGTCCGGTACATTCTTCTTCATGCGTTCAGCTACTGCGATATATTTTGCGGCGGATGCGTTGTCTTTCAATATTCCGCATATTTCAGATCCCGCGTTTAAGGTAATGACCATCAATGCCTGTAAACCGGCATGAATAGCCGGTTTATTTTCACTGGATGGCCAGTCCAGGAACCTGCCGTCCAGCGTTTCGCTGTTCTTGTCGTCGATCTTAGTGATCAGCACGTCCAGCAGTTTGGTCATGTATTCCTTTTGCTCCTTTAAGTATTGCAGGTTGCCATTGAACCTGTACAAATCACGGTGAATAATGACCCACCACATCGAGTAAGCACTAATGCCATTCATCCACTGATTGGTTGGTGTCGCGTCCCTGATCAGGTCCAGACTTTTCGGAACCACTTCATTGTAACCAAATACATTACTGATAGTTGTCACTTCCGGGTGCATATCACCCACCCAAACCAAACGGTCGCGTTTAATGCCATCCCATAGATATTGCTGCATGTTCAAATGCACCGTATAAGCACCTGTTTCCCAGATCTTATTCAAACGTTCATCACTGCTTTTAAAGGAACCCAAATAAGGAATATCCCTGTAGACAAATATCGCACGAACCTCTTTAAGCAGCAATTCAGAATTGTCATCTACCAGGTCTATCCGTACAAACCGAAAGCCTGTATTGCCTATTTCCAGCACGCCCAGCCAGGGCACGTCGACTACAAAATCACGGATGGCGTGATCATTGGTAGCTGTAGCTTTCCCTCCTGTTTCAGACATCGTTTCAGCAGCAGACTCACCAAAGCGGACACGGATCTTGACAGGCCCGTTCTTTTTCATCATGCCGGTTACGATCTGTAAGCCGCCCTGCAGTTCCTTTCCAAAGTCAAGCATAAGCCCTCCTTTTTGTTTGTCGTCGCTCAGCAGTGTAACCATGTCCTTATTGATCAGTTCGCCCTGTCCGTTACCCGGTTTCAGTAGATTTTTGGTATCTTTGACATACTTACCAGTTTCATCAGACTGCCACAAGACACGCTGCGGGCTCAGGTAAACCCTCGCACGCTTGTCTATTTCCATGCCCTTAGGCTTTTCCTTAAATACTGGCGGCAACTGCTGTGCGCTGATCTTTTGTGCGATACAACAGATCAGGATAATTAATGGCAAAAATTTAGGTTTCATCTATATGTGTGCTATTGGTGTTTAATGTTAATACTTCAAAGACTTAATGGTTACCGGCCCGCGTAATCCGGAAGGTTCCAGCGGGCTGGCCGACTTGTACGGATTGTCCCCCGACCATGTTTTTCTTTCAGAAACAGGTAGTTTACTGTCTCCGATCAAGCGGTTTACCCAGGTGTTGACCACCGAGATCTCTACTTCATTACTTCCGTTTTTCAGGGCACTGGTCACATCCACATGCCATGGATAAGTCCAGACGCCGCCCACATCAATCCCGTTCACTTTCACTTTTGCCATGACCTTTACATCACCCAGCTCCAGGAATAGGCGTTCATTTTCCACAGCCTTGATTGCAGAAAAGGTATTTTTATAGACGGCAGTACCTGAATAATATTTGATGCGTTCATCATCATGCCGGGTCCAGTCCATCAGTTCTTTGAAAATAACGGGCTCTTTAGGGCCTCTCATTTTATCGTGATCAAAAGTAACTTCCCATGGTGAGCTTAGGGTACTTACTATTTTACCGGCCGGGAAATTTACATGCCCCGCGCCAATTGAAGATGCCGGTTTTCTGAACACAATGAATGCACTTTCCAGCGGGCCTAATTTCAAAGGCACTATTGTGGCACTGCCATTAGAGGTATATTCGGGCAGCATGCGCATTTTGCCAGTCACGGCGTCCCAAAGTTCAGGTTGTCTGGCCACTACCCGGAATGAAGGAGTTACATCAATCTCCTTTTCACTCTGATTACTAACAAAATAGATCTCTTCATCTGAAGTATTTCTATGAATGTACAATACGGGAGATTTGTCTTTAACATGGAAATCTGGAATGAGCTGAAGTTCATCCAGAGCCGCCTGCATGTCCATACCGGCCATTACCGTTCCCTTACCAAACTTACCCGATTTCACATTCAGGCCATCTACGCTGCCCCATAATTCAGCAGCCAGCTTTTGTACTTCTGCATCGGCCGAAGGAAAAGCGGCAAGACTTGGCGAGCGCTTTGGCGCAGGTCCTAATATATGCATACCCTGGGCGACAAGATCTTTTATTTTCCTGAGCAGTTCAGGGCGCATCGTTTCCAGTTTAGGCAATACCAATAACTTGTAGCTCATCCCATCGGGCAGTACCATTTTACCATCCTGTACTTTTACCCGGCCCTTGATGACCTCGGCATTGATGTAGTCAAAAGAATAGCCCTGCGGCAATGCAGGATCAGTAATTCCGGTCATTTTCGGGGCATCCTCCCCGATAAAATAAGCCACATCAGCTACATACAAACCCTGCTGCAGCATGAAATTGGTTCTTTTCAAATAACTGGTGAATAGGTCAAGATAGCTGAACCACGTATTGTGCCGGTTAAATTCATTACCAAAATTGGCATTGATACCCGGTACAATGTCATCCGTCGGCTGCTGGATGTAAACATGCAGCAAGGTGTTGTTTATGCCCTCAGTAAAGAACCTGTCACCCCGTTGCTTCATCATATATGGATATCTGGCATAGGTCTTTCCTGCAGCAGTAAAGGATTCTGCAGAGACTTTAGTCTTCCCGTAAATGTGGGCAGCAGACGATGCGGCTCTGTTTTCTATATTGCCCAGTTCGCCTTCACTCCAAAATTCGCCGCCTATCTCATCCGACTGCCCGCCATATTGAAGGAACTCCCCGGGGAAGCCCCAGTGACCATAATTTTCCAGCCAGGTATGCAAACCGTATTTGTGACTGATCTCTCTTAATCCGCCTACATAATCATAGGCCACGCGGTCTGCAATAAAGCGCCTCAGGTCCCAGAGAAAACGGTCAGATTGCTCAGCACTGCCCACTACTTTCCCATCCATTACCGGAAGGTAAGGAAGTGGATCGTAGCCGTAACTGGCTTTAAACTTCTCTATCAGACCATCTGTCCAGTTCTGCCCTCCGGTTTCATAACTATCCTGGACGGCAACCTTCCAGGTCTTTCTGTCTGCAGCCGGTACGCGCCGGATGATCTCGCCAAGGAAGGAGTCAAAATGGCTGGCCACGTGCTCCTTACTCATTTTATCCACTTCAAGTCCAATACCTTCAGGCGAAGCCGGGCCGTTTTTTACGCCAGTCGGCAACATGCCCGTCCTCATGACCACCCATTTGCCAGCAGGTACATTCCAGTTTAATGTTCCATCAGCACTCATTTTATCGGAAATGTCGATGACAGTAGAAGGATCGATGACCAGGTCCTCTTGGTCAACTACCGGCTGTAAAGGCCACTGGTATTCATGCCAGTATGGCAATGGTGACTGGTACATCTTAGCGAGTGTCTTTTCTGTAAAGCTTTCGATCACCGGAGCAGCAGATATTTTTAGTTCAGCTACCCCGAAATCTCTCGAAGTGTCTTTGAATAAGACCCTGAATACCTTACCAACAGTAGTCGGAATAGATACCGCAACAGGACCATAAGGATCAAAGCCTACATTTAAATTGTCATTTCCCCTGTCAATATTGAAAGTTTTTACTGTTCTGAAGCTTGCTCCGTCTTTGACCTGGATTTCTCCTTTTGCATTTAGTCTTTTGTGAGCGGGATAAACCACTACGCTTCTGGCCGTAAAGTCTTTATCAACTTCCAGGTCAAAATTTACTGCCTCAGCCCTTGTCATTATGCTGGTGTTTTGATCGCCATCAATCAAGGCGTCTAAGGAAGCTGTCCTGAGGTTTGAACTGAGTTTAGGTTTCAGCTCAGCAATCGTGGTTCCATCTGATTTTCCGGCTTTAAAAGCAATAACTCTCACATCCTGAAAATCACCAGCAGGTTTGTCCAGTATAGTACTGAGCCTGATCGGCCCTTCAATATACCTTTCTGTCGATTTCAGGTACCGCATGGCCTGGGCAGGCTTAATCCATGGACCGCCGGACTGGCTCCAGCCCGGACTGTTAAAGATCCCGATCTCTATATCCAGTTCAGTGGCTGTTTTTAATGCAGTATGCATAATGTCCCACCACTCTTCGCTAAACAGTTTTACTTTTCCGTAGGGTGTGGTTTCATACCCGATATTCCCTATAAAAGCCCTGTTGATCCCTACACTTTTCATGGCATAAAGGTCCTTTATGACCCCTTGCTTTGAGATGTTGTCAGACATCCAGTACCAGTATACACTCGTCTGAATGTTTGCCGGCGGATTAACAAAACCTGTTTGTAAGGCAGATGAAGAATTATTAACCGGTTTTTGCTGTAAAGACTGACGCGCGGAATTACACGCTGAAAATAAGGAAATAAAAAAAAGTAAACCTATGCCGTGTTTCAAGTTCATTAATTCGTGTTCATATTTGGTTTTGCCGGAATAAGATCAACCCCTTTGGTTTTACCCGTCCCCGATGCGACTAATATAGCACAAACCTAAAAAAGCAGCATCCTGTACTTACCTGCTTACAGTCAATAAATAATATACTAATCATCAGAAAATAGCAGTATTTTTATACTACAGACCATTAAAAAACATCAAATGGGAAAATACCAGCAAGAATGGAAGCAACGGCTCCGGGATGATGAAGCGTTTAAAGACTGGAAGGTCAGAACAAGTGGCGGTGATCTTTTGATACGTGTACCAGAGGATACAGATATGGATGTATTGAAACTTCAGTTCTCTGAAGTCATATCCCCGGTTGCTCCTTTGATAAAGTCGCCCAAAACAACACTCAGATTTTATGTGGGCAATTCAGATGAAACTGATTTTATATTCACGTTGAATTAACGAACAAACAGACGGGTGTTTCAAAATCGCCTGTTTGTTGGCATCAGAACAACTGACAGAATGCTTTAAGCGTTTAAGCCGCCATCAATTGTAATGGCAGTTCCTGTTATAAATTTACCTTCTTCACTCGCCAGAAAAGTGACAAGCCCGGCAACATCATCACCTGTTCCATATTCTGCCAATGCCATCCTGCCTCTCAAGAAATCTGCAAGCTCAGTATCTGATGGGTTCATGTCCGTATTTATAGGACCAGGCTGCACCAAATTTACGGTAATGCCTTTTGGTCCCAGATCCCGCGCCAGTCCGCGTGTAAAACCGCTAAGTGCTGACTTACTCATGGTATATAGCGTAGTTTGCTGACTAACCGCATTATCGGCCATGTTGCTTCCTATAGTAATGATCCTGCCACCGGCCGGCAGGTATTTAACGGCAGCAAGCGATGCTGCATATACCGCACGCACATTAACTCCCATTAGCTGCTCATAATCATCAAGAGTATGCTCCTCAAAAACTTTACCGATATAAATCCCCGCGTTGTTCACTATAATATCAACTTTTCCGAATTCTGCTACGGTTTGATTAACTGCATTGATCACCGCTTGCGGATCCGCACTGTCTGCTTCAATTGCCAGTGCGCGCCCACCATTATTTTTGATTTCTGATGCAACAGCCTCCGCTTTGTCAGGAGATTTTGAATAAGTCAGTACAACACTTGCACCTTCTGAAGCAAGTCTTTTTGAAATGGCTGCACCCATACCCCTGCTTCCACCGGTTACAAATGCTACTTTGTTTTCTAAACGTTTCATATCTATTTTTTATAAACTATGATCAAAAGTAAGACCCTATTGTTATATTTGCAGGTATGCACTAAATTGTTAGGTACTAACAAATAAGTAAGAAATGAGAAAAGAAAGCTCTACGAATACTTTTAACGAAAAGCAGATCATGGACAGTTGCGGCATGGCCTATTCCTTGTCCATTATCGGCGGCAGATGGAAGCCCGCCATCCTCTGCAGGCTGTCACATCAAAAAATGCGCTACAGTGACCTTAAGAATTCCATTGAAAACATCTCGGAAAGAATGCTGATTGCGCAGTTGCGCGAACTGGAAGCCGACCAGATCATAAAGCGTACGGTTTATCCGGTCGTCCCGCCCAGAGTTGAATACGAAATGACCGATCTGGGTAAAACTATGGAGCCGATGCTCAGCGCCATGTCAGATTGGGGAAATATGCACCGGAGCGTTACAGAAAAAGAAGTTGCAGAAATTTAACTTCGTTCTTCCGGCTTCACCAGCTTGATCTGTCCGATATGATAGGCAATATGATTTGCCCGGTTGAGCAAAACACTCAGTTTATTTCTTGTAGGATCATTCTCAAAATCCTGATCTGTCATTGCATTGTGCTTTTTGAACCATTCTTCTATGGGCAGTTCGTCAAAGAACTCCTGAAGCTTGCTGTGCACGGTTTTCCACAGCTCCCTGAGTTTAGCTACCGAAGGGACAACAGCATCTTTGTCATCTGCATTTTGCAAAAAAAGAGAAAACAACTCCGGAAATGTTCTTTTTCCAAATCCCAGCGTTTCTTTAAGTGCATCATGATAAGCAATAAAATGACCATACAGGTAGATGATCCGGTTTTTACCGGGAGCGACTTCCTTATAAAACTCTGCTTCTGTATAGCTGTTAAAAACCTGCTCTGCTCTTGCAATCTGAGTATTCCAGCTGTGAAGACCCATTTTTACAAATATTTCTGACTGATCCATGCGATATAATTAGTTCATAAAGATGATAATCTACAGATGATATAAAGTCTGTAATAAAACACGAAATTGAAATTGACAAGTTTTTGACTGAAGAATGTTTTTAAAGGCCCATTGTGTATTGTTCGATAAAAGACTTTCTGGGAATCATGTGCAAATAAGCATAATCTCCGTTGAGTTGTTTTCGCTGTTTCAGCTGGTAAAGGAAATACCCGCCAAGGTCAACAATGATCGGGAATCTGGCCTGATACCATACCCGGTGCGGATGCTTCCAGCAAAATGAATAATAATGCGAGGTCAGGGGCACATCCTTTATTTCCCTGTGATAGAAATTCAGCACTTTCGGCTTGCCTCTGCCAAGGATCAGATCAGACTTTCTGATCATGGAAAGGTGATCGGTATGGCAAAATTCGTATCCTGACAGCCTTGGGTCATCCACATCAGGCAAGCTTTTCAGAATTCTGAAGCCTTTAAATTTCTTGCCATTGAGTATCCAGACCAATTTTGGATAAAACAACTCCCTGCTTTTTAGCTCTTCCATACAGATCGGAGAGTTTTGAAACTCAAGAGCAGTACCGCAAGGAGTATGTACATCGGCCCTGTGAAACTGGCTCAATTTCTCATCAAAAAAACTGACTTCACGATAAGAAAGCGGAAAGGCTTTCTTCCAGTCACGGTGCCAGGGTGTTTCACCAGGATAAAATCTTAGGTTAGAAACTAAATCCATTTTTTGAGATCTGCATCAATATTCTTCAGCAGGCCGCAAAATTATACTAAAATCATTAGCAATCAAAAAATTTCAAATATTATCAATTTATTGATTAGAAATGAAAAATATTATTCTACCCGGGACTTTTGAACGGCGCACCGTGCGGGTATTTCTCCAATAAATTAATCTCAGTATCGGACAACATGTATAGCTATAGGCGGATAAGACACATTGCAAGTCCTTGTCATACCTGAACACAATCCAAAGACATATAGGACAGCATCTACTTATTTAATACTTCCCCTTTGATCCTTTGTTCCAGAAAATAAACGTACCCCTGTTGGTAGAAGTCACAATGTCAATCTTACCATCTTTATTCAAGTCAGTGGCCAGCACATCTGAGCCCGCTCCTGAGCGGTTATGGATCAGTTCTGGTACAAATTCAGCACCTCCAGGTACTTTTGGATTGCGAACGGTACGGTACCAGTACAGCACCGGCGGGCCATAGGGATCCGGATCCAGATAAGTATCAACATGTGAGAAATAGCGTTTTCCAACAACAAAATCCAGGATCCCGTCGCCGTCCACGTCGGCAAAAGTAGAGCCATGCAATTCGGAAAAAGTAACATCACCAGCATTTTTTGTAGAATAATCGTCCATGATCATGTGGCGGACAAAGGAGATCTTGCCACTGGCATCTCTTTTTTGCTCATACCAGGCCAAGCCAAATCCGTGGGCATTTAAACTGGTCACTACGTCATTAAGTTTATCCCCATTGACATCATAAACAGCCATTACACTCCCACCAGAGCCACCGCCACGGTGACCGGCCCTGGCAAATGCTTCGGCATGGTAGATCCACTTTATATCTGCGTTCAACACCGGAGGCTGCTCCCACCATCCATTGGGATTTAGAATATCTGTTTTTCCATCACCATTGATATCTCCGGTACCTATGCCATGTGCCATAAAATAACCCGGCTCTGAAATGGTATAGGAGATCCAGGGTTTGGTTGGATCAGCCGGATCCGGTTTTGCATATTTAACCACGCCGCCACTGTTGCCACTTGTCCCATAAATCAGCTCAGGCCGTTTATCGCCATCTATATCTGCAAAAACTGTAACCTCGGTGTTGATGTTTCCGGGGATCACTGCATATTTATCCCATCTGCGCAGTTCTCCTTTAGGATTGATGCAGACCCTGCCAAATGGAGTCGCATCCAGGATATCCGGCCAGCCATCATTGTTGAAATCAAAGGTATACTGACAATTGACCTCAGTAAAATCCTTTGAAGGACTCAAGGCAACGCCCATATAGATCTCACTAAATTTTGTATACTCCGGTCCGTAGTAAATATACGGTCCGGCCACGACATCCAGATAACCGTCTTTATTAAAATCTTCAGCAGCAGAGCTCCAGGAATAATACATGTCACTTACCTGCTGAGCCTCAAAACGTGGGGATGTCTTTTCTTTTGGAGTGAACCTGAGCGCCAGGTCTTTGTATTTGAAATCTTTAAAATGAACCTCACCATTGCCACTCACATACAGCGCAACAGGGCCTGACTTGCCCATAATTTCGTCTGCAGCACCGCCGGGCCCGTTGCCATCGTTTAAATAGCTACGCATGATGTTCAGGTCTAAAACCACCTCTACCTGGTTCCAATCGCCAGGCACATACTCATTCTTTGGCCGGGCTATCGGCAGCACCGGACCGGAAGCATTACGGTTTTGCCTTGCCTGGTTATTGGGTTTGCCGGGAGGCGGAGCATTTGGATCTGCAGGTGGTGCCAGACGGATCATTCCTCCGGCTGGTCTGAGGTAATCCCGCTTCAGTTCCTTCCCGATATGGTCAAGTACAATACTGTACAAGCTTAGTTCTCCATTTTTTATGGACAACAGTACGCCCTTAATTCCCTCGTTTGTTTTTTCCGCGCGAAACAGAAGTCCTGCTTCTGCATCACCGGTTATTTTTATCAGGGTATTTACCGATATGTCCTGAAAAGGATGATCAAATATGAGCCAGCCGCCATTTGCACCCGGTTTTGCCTTACCCGTCAGCTGTCCGTCGCGGACAGTCCAGTCTGCCGCGCCAAGGCTTTTCCACCCCTTTAATGAAGAGCCTTTGAAAGTAAAATCGGGAATAAAGCTGAGTCCGCGGCCATTGATGTCACCAGGCTGCGATTGCGCAAAAGATGTAGCTGCTGCTGCAATCAGGAGCAGGAACGATAAAATTTGTCTCATAACTAAGGTTGTAAATGGTTGACAATTATTGTTTTCCAGGGATGCTGTTCATGGAATACCAGGATTCTGTGGACCATAAGCTTTCTCCCTTATTATTTAGCATTGTATTTTTATTCAATCTCAGGTACAGCACATGCTTGTCCTTCATTCCGGGAAGATTAAGCAATACTTTTCTCCGGTCTGCTGACAGTGTAACTTTGCTGATCTTTAAAACCTCTTCATCCATATTAGGCCCGCCATAGTTTGCCGTTGGCTTAATCCACCATTGTTTGATCTTATAGTCTGATGCCTTCGAGCCTGTTCCCGTTTTAAGTGGCGCTGTAAACTCTATTTCTATTCCATTGTGCTTTGCCCGTATGGCAAGCATTTCGAATACAAGGCTGCCGTTGTAAGTCAATTTCTGCAGGCCGTACTGAAGTTTGGCCGGTTCGCCCCAATTGCCTGCCGATCCGATCGCTCCCGCATACAAAGCACCATCAGGCCCCCATACCAGGCGATTGACGGCGCCTTCCAACCCTTGCGTAAACTTAAATACCGCGCCCTGATAATCCCCGTCTATTTTTTCTGCAAAAATGCGCTGAATACCCCCATAAGAAGCATCACCGTAGATCATTTGGTTCTGATAAGGTCCAAGATTTAAAGGGACTGGCTGACTTGGTGAATTGGCTATAGTATTGACCTCAAGATAGACCACAGGCAGCTTTTCTTTAAAACCGGCAGTTCCTTCAAAATCCACAGACCTGGAGCCATACCATGCGCCCTCTTTTAAGTGCACCATCTTATTTGCCGGAAGCCAGTCACCCTGATTGTCAGATATAAAGATTTCATCGTCCACTCCCGTCCCGACGCCGTTTGGAACCCTCAGCCCGGAGGCAATGAGCGACCATTTTCCATCCGCTTTAGCGATTTTAAGCACTTTTCCGCGATCCGGTGTTTGCGGCTGCAGGCTTGCTCCTCCCGGTTTGATCCCCGTAGCCAGCGATCCGTAAAAGTACCCGTCCTTATAGACCAGTCCAAAAGCAAATTCATGGAAATTGGGCGATACTTTCCATCCGTTGCAAATGGTCTCATAGGTATCGATGAGCTCATCTTTATTGACATCAACCAGCCTGGTCAGTTCTTGTTTCTGCATGACATAGATTTCATTGTCAACGACTTTGAGCCCCAATGGTTCCGCGAGTCCTGCTGCAATCCTTTTTATGGTGACTTTTTTTGCATCATTGGCTTTGAGGCCATCAATGATATACACTGCCCCAATTGAGTCCCAGGTGCAGATGACCAGTCTTCCATCCGGCAAAAAGTCCATACCACCTACTTTGGGATGAAAGCTTTCCGGTCTGGCCTGTGCCAGGGTAAAAGCAGGATGCACACCCTGTAATAATTCTCCGTCACCGGGAGAAGACGGTATTTTGGGTCCGCTGTCCGTTTCATTTGTTTTTTTAACATCACCTTCACGGTAAGACAAGAATTCCGGTGGTACTACAGTATAGGCTGAAGACCCATAAGGGCGCCACTGAAGTGACAGGCGTTTCTGTCCGCGTTCGCCTCTTTTGAAGTATTCGATCTTTAACATGTGCTTGCCCGCCTTCAGGTTTACTTCTCCTTCCTGTGGTACTGTACCTGCGACCCCGGTATTTTCTACGACAAGGCTGTTGTCAATGTATAAACGTGAGCCATCAGTTGCGACCAGTCTAAAAACAATGTTCGTCGTTTCTTTGAGTGTCAGTATGCCACCGGCATTGACTGCAAAATTGCCTTTGAAGTCCTCCATATTAAAGCCAAAGTCAAAATTGTTCAGGTGCAATATGTTTGCAGCACCCGACAACTGAGGGATTGTCTTTGCACCTATGACAGGGAAGCCTGCAAATCCATCTTCCAGCTTGTATACATTTATAGCGATACCTTGTTTTTCAGCTTGCTGCTTTGCCTGTGCTGATGGATCTTTTTTCATAAACCTAAATACAGCAGGTGATGGCGGCATGATCGCCTTGTCCCGGTTTTCCTGCTGTGCATCAAGATCCATGATGTAGTTCACCATACTGGACACCTCTTCTTCCGGCAAGCCTGGATGCGGTGTCATCGGTGCTTCGCCCCAATTTCCAGAACCTCCTTTAATAACCTTACTGACCAGCGTAGCGGTCATTTGAGGCGTATTGGAATAGCGCTGGGCAATCGACCTGAACGACGGCCCCACAGTTTTTACGTCCCTGTTGTGGCAGGTATTGCAATCGCTTTTTGTCAGCAGGGCCAGTATCTTCTCTTCTTTTTCGTTTACAACTTTTGAAGGTGCAGTTTTAGGTGTTGCAGCATATGGCTTTGGTGTGATCTTTACCGAAAAATTGGTAGTTCCGTTGTTTTTTATCAACAGTATACCTTCTGTCACTTTGTAAGCGGTACCGGACACCTCCTGCGCATCGGATTTACTGATGCTAAATTTACTGTCTGCCGACACATCAGCATCTGAAATGATGGATTCTAAATGCATTTTCAGGCTTATCGATAAGCCTTCAGGAACCTGGGAAGTTTTAAAGACCCGTTCAAGCCCGACTTTTTTATCTGCTTTGTAATACTCCGGATACTCATCTACCTGGATGTGGTTCCCCTTGTAAACCAGTTCATATTTTAAGGAAATGTTGTTGTTCAGGACAGTATGTCCTTTGTAAATGACTTCAGGGATCGCCGAAATTCCATTTGCGGTGATCAGCCATGGATTGTCTTCTGTCTCGGAGAAATAAGTGTTGCCAACTGATACAGGCTGAGGGCCATGTGCAGTGGTGTATACAGCTCCGTCAAATACAATTCCCCCTGTCCATGCTTTATAGAAAGAGGCATTCCGGGTATCGTATGCTACCCACAGCTTGTCGTTTAGCCCGATGCTGATCATTCTTGATCTTAAATCGAGTACAGTTCGCCAGACCCAGATGTCTCCGGTCCGCTGCAGTGGTTTATCGGCAGGTATGGTATATGTGCCTGCAGCAATCGTGCTTACCTGGTCCGCAGTTGTTTTCTTTTTAAGGCTGCTGCAGGAATAAGCCAGTCCTGCAAGGAGGATTGAAGATAAGATAAAGGGTCTGAACGATTTGTATTTAGATTTCATTTGTTGGTTTGTTTGGTGCTGTCTGTTCTGTTATATATTTCTTTTGACGTGATCAACCAGCCAGTCGGCCACTTTCTCAAAGTCTATATCCAGATATTTGTTGTTCCATTGTTCTACAGAATAGATGCCTTTGAACCCTGCCTTTTCAGCCATTTGGACACACCTGTCAAAATCATAAGAGATATGTTCCATTTGGTCATTAAATGCGTCAGCTTTGGCAGAGATCATGTAGGCATGGGGCAGGATCTTTTCCAGCGAATCGTACATGGTTGCTCTCGGATAATTTCCAAAATCCGGCAAGGTATAATTTCCCGGACCTGCTTCCTTCACGATACGCAAGTGTACATCGGGGTTCATTTCTATGCCGAAATGATTTTCCGACAATAAAATAAGGTTTTTGCTTTTGGCATACTGGTTCACCAGTTTCATAGACTCGATACTTTTATCAACAGATCCGCTGGCACTTCCCGGGTTGATCCGCACGCATTTGGATCCGAGGAAAGACACCGCGTCCATCCATTGTTTTACATGTTCAATGCTTTTTAAACGTTCCGCTTCGTCAGCAGCAGCAAGGTTATAAGAGCTGTCTATCTGTACATTGAGCAGCTGACCGCCGGAAGCTTTTATTTTGCTTTTTAGATCGGTCAGGTAAGATTTATCCAGTGACTCGAAGTGATTGCTCCAGAACTCCAGCTGCTTTACTTTAAAGCGATCCCTATAGTATGCCGGAACATCCAGCAATGTCAGTTCGTTTTTGATCGCAGCAATCTCCGCTGGTTTGGTTTGCTTAAACCTGTAACGGAACAATACAGTTCCCATACCTATCCGGTCCATTTTATCCGCATAAAAAGGCTTAAAGGACGGTAGCAGCCAGGCCGATAAGATCAGTCCGGATGTTTGATAAATAAAAACTCTTCTGTTCATCATGTCATTTTTTTTTAGGTAAAGCAAAAACTATATAAGACGGCTTGGTTTCTGCAGCAGGCCTTGTTTTGTCGGCTACTTCTGAAACGGCACAGACCACCAGGTACTGCCTGCCCCCGGCCATGTACATGGCTGGTAATCCATCGGGCACCCGGGGCAATTTTACTGACCAGAGGATATTCCCATTGTCTTCATCATAGGCATAGATTCTGCCGTCCAGACAAGTAGCAAATACAATCCCCGTTGAGGTGACGATCATGCCTTTATGCTGGGAACCGGCGGGGAGACCGGTGTCTTTCCCGCCCAGCTTATCGTCATTACCCAGTGCCCTTTTCCATTTGATCTTTCCCGTATTCAGGTCATAAGCCACAATGGAAGACCATGGCGGACCGATCAGATTTGGATATCCAAGTCCATATGCTGTGGTAGAGCCATCGGTATAACGGTCTTTTGGACGGGATACCCCTTCAGGATAATCACGTACAGCATTCCGGTTTTGCAGCGGTGCTACTGCCAGCGGCGCTCCTCCAGCGGCGATAACAGGGCCTTCGGGCATCACAGAAATTGCAGACTGACCAGACTCTCCACCCCTGCCGCCTCTGCTTTGAGCATTCCCGGACGATGGCAGGGAAGAAAGGAATTTATAAATATTGGTGACCTCCTGGTCACCGAGGTGCAGGAATGAAGGCATTTGTCCGCGGCCTACACTGACTATGGTTTTAAAATTATCAAAAGAGACCCGGTTATTCAGGTCTATCAGACTTGGTCCTATCGCTCCCTTTCTGTCTGCACCGTGGCAAGACTGGCAATACTGCACATAGGCCGCTTTTGCCCGGGTCGCTTCGTCGCCCGTAATTGGCACTTTTAAAGCAGCCGGCTCATCCTTCTTTAACCGGTAAACGGAAGGTTTGTCCTGCGTGGTTATGTAAACAATTCCTTTAGCCGGATTGGCTGCTGTGTTGCCATGCAGCGTGCCGCCGTTTGCACCCGGCATGGTAAATGTTTCATATTGATCAGAAAGCGGCTCAAACAGCCCGCTTAGCCCGGCAGCAAGTCTTTTCTTCCAGGTTTCCTGTTGTGAAACAGGCAGATAAGGATTAATGTCATCTGCGGTAATGGTCTGCCTGTTGTACGGCGGTACTACGGTTGGATAAGGCTGAGTAGTTGACGCTACTTCTTCAGGCATATTGCTCGGAGGAACAGGACGTTCTTCAATCGGCCAAAGCGGCTCGCCGGTTACCCTGTTGAACACAAATAAAAATCCCTGCTTTGTGGCCTGCGCTACGGCATCTACTTTTTTACCATTATGATTTACGGTAATGAGCTGCGGCGCAGAAACCAGGTCATAGTCCCAAAGGTCGTGGTGCACGGTCTGGTAATGCCAGAGCCGCTTCCCTGTTCTCGCGTCCAGCGCCAGCAGGCTATTGCCAAACAGCCCATCGCCCTTACGGTCTGCTCCATAATAATCGTAGGTGGGAGATCCCAAAGGAAAATAAGCAATCCCCCGTTTTTCATCTACTGAAACCTCTCCCCAGGTATTTACACCTCCTACATATTTGTAAGCATCTTTGGGCCAGGTTTCATAACCATATTCTCCGGGATGGGGAATGGTGTGAAATGTCCAGACCAGTTTACCCGTTACTACATTATAGGCCCTGAGGTGTCCGGGTGCAGAAAACAAGTTCTCGCCGGGAGAAGATCCCAGCAAGATCAGGTTTTCAAATATATGTCCCGGTGATGTCGAAGTTGCACGGCCGATTGTTGCCGGGTCACGGCCCAGTCCTTCCTTCAAAGAAACAGATCCGTTATTCCCAAATGTCAATATAGATTTGCCGGTTTGCGCATCTATAGCCTGCAATGTATTATTTATACAAAAAAGCAATCGCCTGTCTTTGCGGTCCTTGCTTTCCCAGTAGTTCATTCCCCGCTTGCTGGCCACATTCAGATTGGCATGGATCCAGATCTCCTTACCTGTGATGGCATCGAGCGCTACTAAAGAATTGTTCTTTGCCAGTACATATATGATATTGTCAACCACTATGGGATTGAATTTATAAGAAGAAACCTCGTCACCAGTCGGGTATGTCCATGCGACCTCCAGCTGGTCAATGTTTGACTTTGTAATCTGGTTCAGGTCTACATATTTAGACTGGTCTGCCCCGCCACCATACTGTCTCCAGGTTTTGTGTGGGATGCCGGAAGCACCGCCGGACTGCTGACCAGCAGAATTCTTTCCAATCATCCTGCAGCAAAGCTGGGCTGCAATCAACATGACAAATGCGCTTGATAGAGCCTTAGGAATAGCACAATTGTATCCGTTCATTCTTCAGTTTAATTTGGTTGTTTACTGTGATTTTTACACCAACTTACTTTTTTAAACTAAAAAAACATTAATAATATATTAATATAGGAATTAATAAGCTTTTTCAGGAAAATCAGATCGACTTCACTTTCAGGTCGTCAATTGTAGCCAGGCAGTCAAACGACCGCACGCCTATAGGCCCCGATTTAAATTCTGAATCTGTAACCGATATCACAGGCCGGGTATTGTTATTGAAATAAACCCTGATCTGATCTCCCTTAGCCTCAATTCTGACTTTGTAGTTTACACCAAGTTCCAGTCTTTGCTGTGATTCATTTAATACCACCCATTTCCGCTCCGATGATTTTCCAAGCTGCAGCTCGCCATTTGCTGCATCAAGACCTAAATAATATCCATTGTAAGCATCTGCCCCGAGGTTCAGGTCTGAAACCCTGAAGATCAGTCCGGCATTTCCCTTAGAGTTTAGTTTTACTGTCGCCTCATAGCTCAGGTCCTCGAAATTAGTAGAACTTTCAATTGCTTTTACACCATGAATGCCATAACCCCATGAACCTTTATTGGAAGCAGCATGGATCGCTCCGTCTCTGATGAACCACTGGCCATAGCTGATCCAGTTCTTCAGTGTTGCTTTTGTAAAATTTTCTGAGAAGATTTTTGAAGCTGTCTTTGGAATACCTATTGTTGGAAAATTGCTCAGTCTGATATTTTCAGAACCATAAGGAGTTAGTATAATTTCCTCCAAAGGCTCTGCCGATGCCACCGGACTTGCCGGTACCTCAGCCGCGTGCATCTGGTTGTCGGACACGGTCCATAAGGGAATCTTCTGAGCTTTTGCACTAAGCTTAACGGGTGTTGCTGATTGTTCAAACGGGTTTTCCGGCATTACAGTTTTTATCACCTGAATTGATTTTTCAGGGTACGCACGGTCTATCACCAGACCGTAATTCCATGCAGAAGCAGGAAATACTTCGTAATCGAAAAAGCCTTTTACCGGATGTTCCTTACGGATGGAATATTTGGCATCGATCTTTAAACCGTAGACCAATGGGCCACGCTCTACTGTAACCGAACGGTTTACCTGGTCTGAAAACGTAACGCGCATTGGAAAATCAAGAATTAGCACATCGTTATTTTTCCAGTTCCTGTTCAGGTTAAAGATCTGCCCTGCTTTCAGGCCTTTTAATTTTTCGCCGTTTACGGAGATCTGAGGACTTTCACACCATTCGGGAATCCTGAGCTTTAAAGGAAAATCAGCAGGTTTGCCCAGTGTGAGCTTCATTCTGATCTGCTCCTCAAAAGGGTAATTGGTTTCAACAACCAGTTTTACGGCAACACCATCGGCTACCAGGGCATTCAGCTCTACGGGAGCGTAAGCGATGACAGCCAATCCTTTATCCGGTGTGGCCACCCAGCTGTTCTTTACGAAATAAGGCCAGCCCATGTGCATGTTATAACGGCAGCAGCCCATTCCCGAATAGGGACTGAGTAATATACCGCCATCGTAATCTTCATCATAGCCGCTTTGCCCGTGCCTGCAAAAGAGCTGGTTGGGCTGTGAATAATACACATGTGATTTGATGTCCCTGCTGTACTGGGCAGGCAGGGTATTGAATGCTATTTTCTCCAGTCTGTCGCCTATTACTGCATCGTGAACGATCCTTGCGGCGGTCTCTAAACTCTGCATCCACTCTACGACAGTACAGGTTTCCGTTCCCTGAAAAGTACTCTTTCCGGAGAGAAATTCTGTGCCTGAAGCCATTCCGCCCGCCTGTCCATGGTCCCTGCTCAGGTTTTCTATACCCTTCCAGGTCGCATTCCTGTAAAAAGGGTCATGATTGACCTGTGAAAAAAGCACAGGCATTTTCAGGGCCTGACCTACACTCACGCTATGTTTGGTATGAAAATCATCACCCAGGTAGTAAAACTGGTTGTGGGTATAAATATTGGCCCATGGGTAGGCCTGGGCGTTCAGCTTCTGCGCAAGTGTCAGCAAAAAAGCGTCACCGGTTTTGTTGTACAGCCAGAGCACGATATCTATGTTGTCACCAGTTCTGGATTTGCTCCACTCAAATAAGGGTAATTTATCCAGGTTTTCCAGTTCGTATTTAAAATACCTGGTAAAGAAACCGATTACTTTTTCATCACCGGTTGCTTCATAATAACTTTGAATGGCATACATCATCGGCATTCTCGGCCACCAGTCCTTCATTTTGGCCGGTCCGAATGAACCGTCTGCCCTTTGGTTTTCCAAAGTCCAGCTGATCCATTTTAAGGACTTTGCCTTTAAAACGGGGTCATCCAGGGTATAAGCGAGTGCGACCAGCCCCTTTACATAATAAGGTACCCGCTCCCATCCGGAGCCTTTACCGCCCAGCCAGTCTGAACCGGCACCCAGGTTGTCTGCCTCAGGATAAAGTTCCTCAGCGTGTCCTGTAGCGCCGTCTTTTTGCAGCTCCAGTTGCTTTAATAACCAGCCTTTGGCTTTGATGCTGCCAAGAGGAAGCTGCACATAGCTTTGCGGAGAAAGTGGTGCACGGTTGTAATCGTAATTTTGAACTGTCTTTCTTTGCGCAAAGGCAATAAGGGAAGTTCCATAAAAAAGGCATATAAGCAAGGTGGTTCTACGCATTTTGATCATCGTTGTAACCTCAAATATATGCCCTTTATTTGAATCTCTTTACGCTCCTGTTTTGATGGTCATTAAAACTCTCCTTCAATTTCCCAGCCTTTTCTATATTTTCTTTTTAAGTATTTATTGGCTTCCGGGTTATTGGGGAACTTCATATTGGCGGCATCCCATTGCAGGAGCTGATCCGGGACACGGATCGCTACCGTACCCAATAAGATGGCCTCGGTCATCGGACCCGATTGTGCAAAGTGCGACTCTGTTTTTTCTCCGCCCAAACATGCATTTACAAAATGGTGGTAATGGTTGCGGCCTTCAATTTTACGTACTTCCTTGTCCTTAAATTTATCTACCGGCAGCAATACCGGCTTTTCTCCGCCGTGAGGGATCAGCAGGGCGCCTTCTGTACCAATCAGCATGGCGCATTCTTCGGGATATTTACCAGAAGTATATAATTCACGGACTTCCTGTGGTGGAAGCATCTCGCCGTCAAACCATTCTAAAGTCAGCTTGTCTGATTCTGTAAATGTATTGCCTGGAAATACCCAGGTGATGTGGTCGGCCCATGGCCAGTTTTCCTTTCTTTTTTCCGGAGCATTTTTCCAGGCCTGAAGAACTTCCGCCTGTACAGATATCGGGGCTTTGAGTCCCAGTCCCTTCCAGACTGCATCAAAGATATGGCAGCCAATATCTCCTGACCATCCCGTTCCAAAATCCTGCCATGACCTCCATTTGGCCTGGTGATAAATTCCTGGTCCGTAAGGCCTTACCGGTCCTGTACCCAGCCAGAGGTCCCAGTTTAAATTTGCTGGCGGGTTTTGTGCAGGCTGAGGCTCTACCATCCTGAATTCCACAGCACCTGATCTGTTTGAGCATAAATAAGCATGTTTAATCTTCCCGATCACACCATCTTTGATCAGCTGCACCGCTGTACGGTCACAGGCTGATGAGGCAATCTGGGTACCCAGTTGAGTGGTAACACCTGCTTTGATAGCTGCTTTAGTTAGTGACCTTACTTCAGCCACATCATGGCACAGCGGCTTTTGACAATAGACATGTTTACCTGCCTTGATCGCGCGGTAGGCGATCGAAAAGTGCATATGATCTGGCACGGACACATTCACAGAGTCAATATTTTTAGCTTCCTTTTTTAATAATTCCCGCCAATCGGTATAGGTTCTTACACCGGGAAGCCCCTCTGCTGCCTTTTTCAGGATGTCGCTGTCTACGTCACAGATCGCAACGATCTCCACATCGGGATGTGATTTAAAGTTACTCAGGTCATAGCCACCCATCCCCCCTACGCCAATACAAGCATGCCGGAGCTTAGTGCCGGGAGCTTTTGCCGAAGCAGTAAATGAGTTCATTAAGAGTGAGGGGGCAATGGCCGCAACCGCAGCTGATTGCAGAAATTTCCTGCGGGAAACCTCCGGGGTTTGGTTCTTTGTGGTCATAACAGGTTTATAATTGGTTACTCAGCTGTAAACAGCCTCTATACCAAATATATTGAATTTTATCTTGTATACACAAGTTATTGTAATACTTTATTAACAATATTAATTATAGAACATAAGCTCTATAATTATCGATTATAGAATAATTACTCTATAATTTGCTTTTATAGAACTTATACTCTATAATTGTATGGTATTTAATGATGAGTTATGAAAACAAAGGCTGTAATAACAGGAGATATCATCAACTTCACAAAGCTGCCACCGGCCAAAAGGAAGTCATTAATTGAAGATACAGCGCATTTACTTAAAACCTGGATCACAGAAAAAGTCAATGCAGAAATATTCAGGGGCGATAGTTACCAGGTACTTTTTGACCAGGCATCTGAAGCAATCACCAGAAGCGTACAGCTGGTTTGCTGGTTCAAAAAACATTCCGATGAAAAGAACAGACTGAGCCTGGGCACACGCATTTCCATAGGCATCGGGGAAGTTTCTTACATTGGTAAAAATGTATTGAATTCAGACGGTGAAGCATTTCACTTATCAGGCAGGAACTTTGACATTATGAAAGATGATGAATTTCTGGCTATCCATACCAACAACAATGAAAAAAATACCGGCATTGAAATCATACTTAACTTCGTAAATAAGTATATTAGCAATTGGACACCCGGACAGGCGGAGGTAATATTCCTGCTTCTGGAAGGTAAAATCCAGCAGGAGATCGCAGAAGAACTATCACTCTCCCAACCTTCTGTCAACAGCAGGCTGCGGTCTGCAGGATGGAAAGAATTTGAACCTGCAATGAAATATTTAGCTTACTTAGTACAACAGGGATAGATGGAAATAAACTTATTATTGAGGTTGCTTATCGCACATTTGCTTACTGATTTCGTTTTTCAGCCCAAAAGCTGGGTAAAGGACCGGGAAGAAAAAAGGGGAAGGTCCCGAAAACTCTACCTGCATATACTCGTCACCACACTGGTGGCATACCTCTTCTCCGGTGAATACTGTAACTGGGTCATTCCGCTGGTGATCCTCAGTACTCATCTTGTAATTGATTACCTTAAATCTAAGGCGGACAAAGGAAATTTCGGTTATTTCATTGCAGATCAGGTCGCACATGTTTTGGTTATAGTGATACTCTGGCTCTCTTTAAAAGATAAATGGACAGCTATACTGCCACTAATGCAGCTGCTCGCAGAAAACACCAGGTTCTGGATCATAGCCGGGGGATATATCCTTGCAAGCTGGCCCTTAGGCATAGTCATTGGAAAAGCAACACAGCGATGGCGCGACCAGATCTCGAGGGAAAAACTAAAGTCTGATCCTGAACCTGCAGCCGCAGCAATTCCTGAAGAGGATCTGGCAACAGATCACATTCCTGAAGAACAGATCATAAATAATGAAGAACAGGTACTCGGGCTCGCCAGCGCAGGCAAATGGATAGGGATCTGCGAAAGGATCCTGATCCTGACTTTTGTACTGGTAGGTCAATATACGGCCATTGGATTTTTGATGACTGCAAAATCAATATTAAGATTTAGTGAAAAGGAGGCCAATACTCAGTTAAAGACAGAATATGTATTGGTTGGAACATTGGTGAGCTTTGTATCGGCAGCAATGATCGGGATTTTGATGAACTTCTTTTTAAATTAATGGTTAAAAGATCTTTTTGTCATCAGTCATGAATACCCTTGTGCTTTCTGTATGCTCTCCCCCTTTTGCATCCTTATATTTTAAATTGATATAAAAAGCCCTGTATCCAGAGGCAGGTAACTCTTCAGTAACATTTACCACAGACTGGTGATGAATACCCAGGCTTCTGGATTGCCATTTATCGTTTCTAAAATCCATGTCCGGAGAATCAGCTTCCCAGATAATCACATCAGTCAGCCGGGCTGCCGTAGTTTTGACCGAAACATTAACGGCCTTGTTTGTTGATGAGGCTGTCCATGTACAGACAGGATAAGGGGTCTTTGATAAGGTATAGCCAAAGAAAGCGCTTAGGGTAGTCATCGCTTCTACCCCATCTCCCAGGCCGTGGCCTACATTGGGTACATAATGAATCAGGTTTTGGCCGGGTATGCTGTCGTAGTAATTTTTAATGTTATCTATAGGCCAGTATTCATCATTGGTGCCCATCACTATCATTTTAGGCATGGTCAGCATCTTTCGGTACGAATAAGGATCTATCATGGCAGTAAGGTCATTACTGGCATTTGTTCCTATGTCCTGAACAAGGCCAAGCTTAACGTAATCCTCTATCTGTACGCTGTAATCTTTCCAGACCTTGATCTGATAGTTCATACTGACCGGCATGTTCAGCATATCGATCACCATAGGTGCTATTGCAGTGACCCTCTTGTCGATGGCACCTGCAAGCCAGGTAGTCCAGCCGCGCTTGGATGCTCCGGATACCACGAAACGGCTAACCTTATGGCCGAGCTTCTGTTTTGAAAATTCCTGTACCGCAGTCATGGCACCTGTGGCGGATTTGACCATAGGAAAAAGTAAGGGCCAGCTGTAATCTCCGTCTTTTTTAAAGTTGTGCAGGGTATAAGAGATCAGCGCATCCTCAGTCAGGCCATTGTACAGCGGCTGATTTGGAGTTTGTTTCAATACAGCCGTTATTGCATTGTTTCGCTTCGCGATTGAAGCAAAGGTTTTGATCACACCATCATCTTTGCCATTCCAGTTTGGCAGCCCCTCTTTATTGATACTCCCTCCGGTAATGAACAGCAGGGCCCCGTCATATTTATTCTCTTTAGGGACCATTATGGTCAGCTGATGCGTCCATGTGTACTCACGCCATTTTTGCGAAGTCAGCAGAAGGGCGTAAACAGTTACATCATCAAGGATATACGATTCCTTAATTTCCCAATGATGGGTTTTATCGCCATTATTTAAATAGCTTTTTAAGGCCGTGGCCGGTGTTATTGCCGTTTGAGCCCGGGCAAATGAGCATAAAAATAATAAAAGAAGAACAGGAAGCCTTTTAAAAGAAAACATTTTCATTCCGTATCTGATTAGATCAGAATAAACATAAACTATTTTCTCCAATTATTTGAGTGCGATCTGAATCTTTTGCAGCTGCTGATTTCGGAAAAAAGATAAGGATATCTGGTGGCTCAACTGCAGGTTCATTTTCTCTTGCTGCAGATCACTGTAATTATTGACCTCTCGCCCATTAAATTCAAGGATCACATCATTGGGACTAAGCTTTCCGTACAGTAAACTTGTCCTCGGGACTGTGAGGAGCAGCACACCCCTCTCGGTATCCATTCCAGTAGCAGACCGCTCACCGAGCGTATTGAGGTTCTTAACCTTAGCTCCTAAAAAATCGTAAATCTGATCAGCTTTTGGCCCTTCCGAACCGCTGAGTACCGGTAAGGTAACCTTTTGTGCAATCGCCCTGAGCCGGGGTAACAAGACCCCAAACCGATCCATGGGAAAGTTCCTAAATCCGGTATGAAGCGCAGCGGATCTGCTGCTTACGCGATAATCACCTGTTGCAGCATCTATAAACATCGGGTCGCCGTACCTGCTGTTCGCGTCAGTGCCGTTGGCCTGTGCCTTTTGCAATGAACGGGCATCGTTAAAAAAATTGGAATCAATGCCATTTCCCCAATCGCTGATCCCTATGGGGAAATAAGCGGACGAGACAATATTACTTCTGAAGCTGTCTTTACTGTTTTTAAACCACACATGCGGATGAAAAGAGTTGTTGAGGATCACATTATTAAAGACCTTACGGTAAAATCCTTCGCGGAGCTTAAGTCCTCCGTTGAGCAGTACGTTGTTGTAAATCTGATAATTGCCGGAACCATCATCTAAATCGATATCCCAGCCATGGTCACAGCGAAAACGGTTATTGCGGATCACGTTTGGCCGGATCATGTCCAGCAGGATCAGTTCCGGATGGACCGCCACAATGCTGTCCATCTTCGGCCGGTCAGGATGCCAGAAACGGTCTCTGCCCCAGGAATTGAAAGCGCCATGGTCACCGGTCTCCAAAACAGTATTGAAAACATCATTTCCTTCGATCACATGCCCGCCCCAGGTACCTTCACTAATATTGATACCTGCACGCGGCACATTATCTATTGTATTATGACGTACCACAATATTCATGGCCATAGAAATCTCCACCCCTGCAACCTGCTTCTCCGTCTGGCCGATATATTCAATCAGATTGTTATATACCAGGCAATCAGAGGGGTAATTGTCGGTCTTTGGCCCCGGGGTTTTATCGATAGCTGCCAGATCATTAAATTCTTCGTACCTGAATAACGGAGATCTGACAGCCCCGGGGTCACCAGCAAATATCACTGCACTGCTGCCTGCCCTGTCGATCCTGCAGGCCGACACCTCATTGTTCCTGTTGTAGTTGGTGAAAACTATCGCATTGCCGCCGACACTGTTGAAATAACAGTTTTTTATAGTGCATCCCGCAGCACCTTCCAATGTAACTGCCCCGCCCCGGTAGATCGTCCAGTCACTGCGCAGCAGAGGCTCTTTATTCTTCATGAAAGTACGCAGGGTCTGGGTAAGCTGGAACCCTGACAAATGTATATTTGTCACCGGAGCAGAGACCGTTCCTCTAAATTCAAACAAACTTTCTGTCTGGGGTGATTCGACCAGTGAATTCACCAGGTCAAGCCCTGCCGGTGGAAAATAATAGAGTGTTTGATCGGCTTTATCAAAGTAATATTCCCCGGCGGTATCCAATTCTTCGAAGAGGTTCTCGGCAAACCTGATCTGTTTGTGCATGGCCGAAGGCCTGTTGTTCTGATATCCACCGATCATAGTCAGCGCCCCTTTATCATCTTTACCCGTAATCTGGAAACTGAAACCACCCCATTCACCACTATGCAGGCTATGTATGTAGCCGCCCGCGGGGTTCTTCCAGATACTGATCCTTTTTGGATCAAGAACATCAGCAGCATATCCACCAAAATGTCTGATCGCAGGATTAAAATTGGGATAGCGCGCCATCCGTTGCTGTATGTTATTGATAAACAGCTGATCAAAGAGGAGGCCAGGAGGAACTTTTGCTTTCCGAATGCCGCCTTTGAAAGGTTGCCATTGTAATTTTAAGGGTGTACTGCCTTTAAGTACAACAGATTCATTTGCATAAGGCATATAGGATACTTCCCATCCTTTTTTTCTGGAATCCTGCTGGTCAAAGACAACCGGGTTGCTGAAGTAATAATCTCCTTTGCGCAAGTAAACATTTACCCTGCCTTTAATTTGCCTGGCAAGCATTTTTGCACGCTCAATAGTTGCCAGAGGCCGGACTATGGTACCTGGATTAAGGTCGCTTCCGGTCTTAGATACATAGAGTTGACGCAATGTATATTCCGCCTTGACAGGAAAACAGACTATTGAAACCGAAAAAAGAAATAAAAGATACTTAGCGGCTCGTTTTAAGTTCATTATTTTAAAGATATCAACTTAAGTTCAGCATTATTAAGTTTAAACAGAGCAAATTGCCAATATCGTTTTATATTTAGCCAAAAAAACTGCTTATTTAACTCATCTCCAAAAGAAATATGGTGAAAACTTTCAGGTATAAAATTGAAGGACAATGAAGGACTGTCATTGCAATAAGTAGGCACTGATATCAGCCAGTTCTTTTTCAGAAAGTGCCAGTCCTGTCGGATCGGGCATGATGCTACTGGTCAGCTGTTTCTTTTCCTTTATTTTATTGACCGCTAATACATGTTGTTTTCCCGATAAATCTTTAATCACCAGTGTGTTCCCCTGTGAAAGCATAAACCCCGAAAGCACCGAACCGTTGTTCATGGTGATCAGCCAGGGCTCATAACCGAAAGCTATGGCTGCACCTGGGTTGATGATCGCATCCAGTAAAGCTGGTTGATCAAATTTCTTGCGGATGTTTGTCAGATCAGGGCCTATGGTGTTTCCCATACCGGCAATCTGATGACAGGATGCACATTTTGTATTAAAAATAGTTTTGCCCTTTAAAGCATCGCCGGCAATTTTAACAATATTTGTAATGGAGTAGGTCTTATTGCCGCCGGGCCTGTTAAAATAATCTCCCGCCAGAACCCGGACACCCTGATCCGGATTATTAAAAATAGCCGCAGCAACAGCCCTGGTGATTTCAGGGCTCAGTTTCTTGTCTGAAGCCAGTTTAACCAGGATTTTACCGCCCTCAGCGCTTTTAGCCATTTTTTGTGCGGCAGTTATACGGTCGTTAAGCGGCAATTCTGTATCCATCAGATTGGCCTGAAACCGCGCCATTTCTAAATTTGGTGCCAGGTCCTTATCTTTCTCTCCTTCAGTCTCAGACCATTTATGCAAAGCAAACCAATCATTGCTCTTGCGAAAATTCAGCCAATAACCGGCGTGTTCCTTTACATCAGCCAATCGACTTTTTTCCAGCCTGAGCATTGACTCCACGCTTTCTGGTGTATGGATAAAGGCTAAAGCCACTATTGCTTTTTTCCGTTCTTCTTTAGGCAGCTTTTGGCTGCCTGCTCTTGTTTCCAGATCCCTGACAGCAGATACCGGATGGATTCTCCAGGCAATTGCAGCAAATTCTTTACTCCATTGCAAAGGGTCACTATTTCCGATATTTTGTTTAATTGCTGCATACACCTCCTCTTCCTTTCCCATGGCCGCTATACCTAATGCATTTAAATACCAGCGGTCTTCTCCGTCAAACTGCCTGGCCAGGGTTACGATCAAAGGTGCAGCGCTATCGGCAGGCAGGTCTCTCAGTACTATCGCGGCTTCCCGCCTGACCGCGGGGGACGGATCATGGACCGCCACATTTAATATTTCAGACAATAGACGCTTATCTTCCTTTAGGGCCCTGAATGCAGTTAAACGGATTGCAGCGTCACTGTCTTTTAGTAACTTTTTCACCTCTGACTTTCCTTTCCCGCCCAGCTGAGCCATTAGCCACACTGCACGTGCCCGATGAAATGAATTGTCTGAATTAAGGACAGACTTCACCTGGCCGATTACTTTTTCACCCTGGGCCCTGAGTGCTAAAAACCCTCCGTTCCTGACGTTAATCGCAGGATTTAATAAGGCTGTTATCTGACCTTTTATCGTATTGAGTTTAATGCCCGGAGATTTCAGTTTTTTTCCGGCTGGCGTGATTCTGTAGATCCTGCCAAAACCCTTTTGGTCATCCATCTTATGACCGCCCACAACCGGGTCATACCAGTCGGCAATGTACAAAGCACCATCAGTACCAACAGAAATGTCACTCGGACGAAACCATTTGCCTTCATCAGTAACTCTTTCGTCCCATTTGTAATTGTCATCAACAGCTTTTAATGTCGAAATGAAGTTTTTTCTGCTGAGTTCAAAACCCGCTCCCTTTGGTTTTGGCAGGTATCCATAGATTACATTTTTGCCTGCTTCGCAGCTCAGCAGCATACCGCGATACTGCTCACCAAAAGCATCCCCTTCATAGACAACCATACCCGTAGGTGAGCCTGCGCCGGTATTGTCGCCAGCAGGTGCTACACCGGGGTCTTCCTGATGCCAGTGAGCGGTAAATGTGCTTTGTCCGGGGCGCTGATCAGCCTGCCAGTAGCGGTTGCCGTCAGCACTGAAATACCCTGCGTTGCCGCCCTCCATTACCCAACTGGTACGACAGGTGACCACCTGATCATCATTGTCGCTCTGCCACATATTTCCGTAAGAATCTAATGCCAGTTCATATGCATTCCTGAAATTATGCGCCAATACTTCCAATCCTTTTCCATCCTCCCGTATGCGCATCGCCAATCCGCCTACCCAGACCTTGCCATCGTCACTTTTCAGACCGCCTGCATTTTCTTTATTGTAAGGACTGCCTCCTGTATAGATGCTGCCCGAGCGTAAATTCCAGCCTGCTTTGTCCCTTACTTTATGCGGACCGGCATTTCCGGCATTAAAATACCACTTGCCATCAGGTCCGGCAACTACGGAATGCAGGCTGTGGTCATGGTCTTTTCCTCCAAAACCCGTTAAAAATATCTCTTTGGAGTCCGGTTGGTCATCCCCGTCAGTATCAGTATAAACTATGATCGAAGGTGCACAGGAAACGATTACTTTATTTCCGACAACAGCGATTCCCAGTGGAGAAACCAGATCCTTATCTTCAACAAATACTTTAGACTTGTCGCTCTTTCCGTCACCGTCGGTATCTTCCAGAATCATGACCCGGTCTCCTTTGCCATGATGAAAATATTTGGTCGAATCGTTGTTGTAGTTCCGGTAATTTACAGCTTCTGTTACCCAAACACGGCCTTTTGCATCCACATCCATATTTGTCGGATTATAGAACTGTGGTGATTCCGCCCAGACTGTGGCGGTAAATCCCTTTGGAAGGTACAAGCCGGCGTGATAATTGGCAGTATCCAGACCAGGGATATCAGAATGATCTGCATCAGATCTGCCGATCTTAACGAACAGCACTGAAATGGAAAATAAGATGAAGATCAAAAGAAATTTCATGTTCTATTTTATCTGTTTGCCAATAATTTACCGTCAATGAATGCTTTAGCCCTTGGGACATCGGCTTCGTCCAGGTGTTCTATAATTAACGGAATATCCGGATGCCTCTGGATCAGACGCTGTAAGTATAGGTCGTAGTTCAATGATCCCAAACCGGGGGCAGGTAAGTCTATTACCCCTACACCCCTGAGCGCATGCGCCTCACTGGCATCAATATCGGCCATTTGAACACCATGATTTTCAGAAGACCGCTTTACATCCTTTGCGTGAGCGATCCGGACCTTATCAGACAGGTTATCAAAGATGTGATTTAAGGTAAAGTCCATTTTATCAATATTATGATCTTCAAAGTAATTTGTCGGATCCATCAGCAGTGCCAGGTGAGAATCGTTGATATCCGCAAAAAGCTGCAGCGTTTCCTCAACGGAACCGATCACATTATTTACATAGGTCTCGACTAAAAATGTCACTCCGTGGTCTCTCGCATGAGCAACAATATCTGCTATAACGGTCCTGCAATCCTGGTAACCTTCTTCTGTTTTGTTCTTCGGATGATGAACCCAATCGCTGTCACGGTCAAAAGTGCCGGTTTCACTGACCACATAGGGCGATCCCAGTTCATGTGCAAAGCGAATGATCTGTTTGAGGTGATCCAGGTTTTTCTTCCTTTTGACTGGGTCGGGATGAACCAGATTGGTATATCCTGATATGCAGCTTACGGGCAGATCATACCGCTGAAAAGTCTCCCGGATCAGTTTACACTTCTCTTTGGTTATCTTGTCAGTCGAAAGGTCGATGTCCTTAAAGCCAACGTCCAGCTGTATGTTATTAAACTTAAGATCCCTTATCCGTCTGGCAGTTTCTGCCAGGGAATAAGGAAAGTAGCCTGTGAATATTCCTGTCTGTATCATGGGTTAATGATTTCATTTATTTCCACCGCCCTGTGCTCCTTTACGGATAGGTAGCAGGCATCTACCAGGGCCATTGTTTTCAAATTGTCTTTTCCGCTGATTTCGGGATCGAGCCCGTCTTCCACAGCACAAAGCAGCTGCGCCATCGGGCCTGCGAAAGCATCGGGGAACCATGCTTCAGTCCATCTCGGGCTGATCCATTCTCCCGGGAACCTAGTTACAGACAAGTCTATGGTACTAGGGACCCGCTCCGGAAAAAAGGGCCAGCCGATGGTGCCTTTAGCCAAGCCTTCCGTGCCTTCGACCCTCCAGTTGATGTAGAGATCACTAGCAACACCTTCTCCAGATGGGCCAGTCCAGACATCATCCCAGGCAGAAGCCCTGAACCCGTTTGCATATTCTAAAATATACAATGCGATACCGTCTTCATGGTCAAATTTTTTCATTGTCCGCGGATCCTTGGCTACGCTGGCAAAAACCCTTTCAGGATCACCAAATAAGTATCTGAATGTATCCAGGTGATGTATACTCATGGTGCGCAGGGTAACAAAGCCCAATGCCTGCTGCCAGGGCGCCCAATGCGGGATAGCGCGCATATCAATGGAAGCAAATACAGGTGTACCCAAAAGCCCCTGATCTAAAGCTGATCTGCATGCCCTGACCGACTGGTCGTAACGCATATTTTGGTTTACGCCCAGCTTTATTCCTGCGTCTTCACATAATGATACGATTTCCAGTGCTTCGGCAAAACTGGCTCCCATCGGTTTTTGTACCAGAATTCCCTTTATGCGGCCGGCATGTTTTACGGCTTCACGGATAATTTCCAGCTGAATGCCTGGAGGTACGGCAATATCCAGGATTTCAATTTCTTTATTTTGGAGCAGATCAGAGTACGAATCATAGGTTTTACCGATCTGGTGCCGCCGGGCAACTTCCCAGGTAGTTTGCGGAGATCTGGAAGCAATCGCAACAGGATTAAAGCCCGCTGTCTTGTAGGCTACCAAATGACAATCCGCCATAATAAAACCAGCGCCGATGCATCCGATCCCGAAACGCTTGTTTTTTGGCATGCGGGGCAGGTAATCAAAACTTAAGTCTGCTGCTGATCTGGCCATCAATTTTCTTTCAGGGTGATTTCGTTTTCTTTCTTGAGAAAGTCCGAGTCTTGCGACAGACCTCTCACTCCTGATGTTAAAAATGCATCATCAGCAACAACGTTTACCGGGGTAATGCACGACGTATTTTTTTCCCTGAATGGTATGTTGTAGCTGAGGTTATAGGCCGATATGAGTGACCAGCGGGCCTTATCAGATAAATTGGCTTCAGACATGTGCAGCAGATTGCTATGGAAGAACAACAGGTCACCTGAATTCAGCACCACCTCAACTTTTTCCAGCCGTGTAAGTGCCTGCTCTACAAAATTCATATCCGCGCCCTGTTGCTCCCCTGCAAAAGAATGTTCCAGCCGGCCCATCTTGTGTGAGCCCTTTAATACCTGCAGACACCCATTTTGCAGATTTGCTTCCGTTAGCGCAAGCATGACACTGATCATGGCCTCCGGATATAAAAATCCATTCTTATACCAATACCCGTAATCCTGATGCCATTCCCAGGCCCCTCCGACCTTTGGCTCTTTTTGCATCAGTTTGGAATGAAAATGACAGACTTCGCCATCCCCCAATAACGTTTGAACCGCATCTACTATACTTTGACTTCTGATCAGTAAGCTATAGACATCTTCTCCCGGAGTAAACCATAAAGTCAGTTTGGTGCTTTTATTTGACTGGTCATTAAAGTCCATTGCATTGGATCGCATGATCTTGTCTTCAGTTGCTATTCCATATAACAGCCGGACTTCTTCCCCATTGAGGAACTTTGACAGGATCAGATACCCATTCTCCTCATATTGTTCTTTTTGTTGTTGTGTCAAAACTATGCCGTCCATAATTTTCAAGATTTAGATTTATAATTCTAATTTGGTTTTTTTCTGTCAATAACAAACGAATATAGAGAACCAGGTCCTTCCATTCTGATACTTTCTGATCAGTTGTTGCAAATCTTTTGACTTTATTGGCCTTCGGTTTTCCGAAAAAATATACCTTACTGCAGCATTAAATATATTTGTAGCTTTATATTAGTTATGAAGGCACTCCATGAAAAGTTAATTTTAGAGCCCAAAAATTCTTTTGTTTTGCAGAAAGATAACTATCCGTATTACCCTACTCCATGGCATTATCATCCGGAATATGAATTGGTACTGGTGGTAAAAAGTACCGGAATAAGAATTGTAGGGGATCACGAAGAACGTTTTTCTGATGGAGATCTGGTATTCATGGGACCCAACCTCCCACATGCATATCAAAATGACCCCATCTATTATCAGGGCGATCCGTCACTAAGGGCAGAAGCCATAGTGATTCATTTCAAAGAGGATTTCTTAGGTAAAGATTTCTTCAGTCTTCCGGAGATGATTCATGTAAACCAGCTGTTTCATAAAGCGAAATTTGGGATAAAGATACTTGGACATAGCCGGCAGCAGGTTTCAGCAATGATGTATGACATGTACCGCCTGAACGGACATCAGAGAATTATCCGGCTGCTGTCAATCCTTGAAATGCTTTCTGCATCCGAAGAATTGCAACTCCTGGCCAATCCGGGCTTTGTCCGGCAACACAGTGTATCAGATAATGACCGGATCACGAGAGTAAATGAATACATTATGAGGAATTTCCAAAAAGACATTTCATTAGCGGAAGTGGCGGAAATTGCAAATATGTCTGTTCCTTCTTTCTGCCGTTTCTTTAAGGCGAGTACCCGGAAGGCGTTTTCAAATTTCCTCAATGAAGTCAGGATTGGGCATGCCTGCAAACTGCTTCTGGAAGACAGGGATAATATTTCCAGCATCTGTTATGAGAGCGGTTTTAACAACATGTCAAATTTCAACAGACAGTTTAAGAAATTAAAAGCAAAATCACCGCTTCAATACAGACAGAGAGTGGTGAGATAATTCTTATATTAGGTCGATCCAGACGTCATTAATCCCTGACCATTAATAAATGTACTTAACCCAAAAAATCCGGCTTAGCAGAATTCTTAAAAATACCTGGCAGGTAGATCTGATCATGATCGTGTCCTGTACTGGTGCCTACATGATCAGGACTTTTTTGATCAGGCATCACTTTGAAATACCTGCCATCATACCTACCGTTCTGGGAACCGCAATCGCATTTTTTGTTGGGTTCAATAACAACCAGGCTTATGACCGTTGGTGGGAAGCCCGTAAAATATGGGGTTCATTGGTCAACGATTCCAGGTCCTGGGCAAGGGCGGCCATCAGCTATATTTCACAAAATGAAACGGAAACCACACCACATACATACCTAAAGCAGCGGCTGGTATACCGGCAGATTGCCTTTCTTTACGCACTAAAGGCCAATCTGCGGGGTGCGGTTGATGAAACCTATGGACAATATCTCAGTCCAGGAGAATTAAACGAGATCAAGACCCATACCAATATACCCAACGCCATTTTATTGCTGCAATCAGAATGTCTTCAGCAGCTCAGTAAAGACAACAAAATAGACGGCTTCCGTTTTATAGAAATGAATCAGCTGATAGTTAGGTTTACAGACGCAATGGGTATGTCAGAACGTATCAGTAACACTGTATTTCCTACGGCTTACATTTATTTCACCAAGGCTTTTATCTGGCTTTTTGTCGTGTCCCTTACCCTGGTAACCAGCACCCAGGCTGGCATTTGGTCTATTTTCCTGGGCTGGCTGGTGGGCTTTGTATATGTATCTACGCAGATAAATGGCATGAGCCTCATGAATCCTTTTGAAAATAACTCTGCCGCTATCCCGCTAAATCAAATTACCAGAACTATAGAGATCAATCTTTTAGAGATGCTCGGAGAAAGTAATGTTCCCGATCCGGTGAAGCCAATCAATGAGGAATACGTGCTTTAATAAATTATTTGCCGATGCAGAACTTACTAAATATGTTCTCCAGCAGATCATCCGTAGTAACCTGCCCCGTAATTTCGCCCAAATAATGTAACGCCTGCTTAATATCCATTGCCAGGAAATCTGAAGTAACTGGGTTATTCAATCCATTTGCTACATTGTTTAAGGCTTCCTGTGTTCTTTGCAGTGCCTCAACGTGTCTTATATTGGTTATCATTGTATGGTTATCAGATAACCTGTCTCCTACGGCTGTATCGTACATGAGGGTCTTCAATTCTTCAATATGCTGATGTTCTCTTGCAGAAATGGCAATAAACTGAATATCAGCCGGAAGCTTAAGTTCTTTTAAGCGGTCACTAAATGAAAGGTCCATCTTATTGGCTACGGCCAAAAATGCCACCCCAGGCTTATTCAGGCGTTCAATATCTTCACGGATCTCATCTGCAGATAAATTGATCACATCAAATACATACACCAGCACTGCTGACTGGCTGATCTTTTGCATTGTTTTTTCGACGCCAATGGCTTCTATAGTATCCTTTGCTTCACGGATACCGGCTGTGTCGATCAGTCTGAAGTTGATGCCGTTGATGTTGAGTACTTCCTCTATGGTGTCTCTTGTCGTTCCGGCAATTTCACTCACGATTGCCCTGTCCTCATTCAGCAAAGCGTTCAATAAAGTAGATTTACCAGCATTTGGCCTTCCGGCAATTACTGTATTGATTCCTTCTTTAATTACATTCCCGAGTTCAAAAGAACGGATCAGTTTGTTTAATACAATGGTAATTTTGTTAATGAGCTCCTGCAATTGGTCCCTGTTGGCAAATTCCACATCTTCTTCAGCAAAATCCAGCTCCAGCTCTATCATAGAAGCAAAATGGATCAGCTGCTCCCGCAATATGTTTAATTCCGTGCTAAATCCACCTCTCAACTGGTTCATCGCCACCTGATGGGCAGCGGCAGAATCAGAAGAGATCAGATCTGCGACCGCCTCTGCCTGAGAAAGATCCAAGCCGCCATTTAAAAAGGCCCTTAGAGTAAATTCTCCTGGCTTGGCTGCAGACGCTCCATGTTTGATAAGCAATGTGATGATCTTCTGGATGATGTAATTTGAACCATGGCAGGAGATCTCCACCACATTTTCTTTGGTATACGATTTTGGCGCAATGAACAAACTCACAAGCACCTCATCAATAACCGTTTCACCATCCTTAATTAAACCAAAATGTATGGTATGTGATTCCTGTTTCAATAAGTCCTTACCGCTAAAAACACTATTGGTAATACTTATTGCTTCTTTTCCCGAAAGACGTATCACACCAATAGCACCCACTCCGGGTGGTGTAGATAAGGCGACTATTGTCTCGTTTGTAATCATACCCGCAAAACTACCCAAACATTTCGTACCTTTTACTGTTACAAAATGAATATATAAGTCTTTTTACCTTATTATTAAATAAACAGCTAAAATTAAACTATGACAGACATGCCGCTCACCGTCAGACGATCAATTGAACTTCTGGGATTAGTATTGGTTATCGCCATATTGGTTATTGCCCATAATATCATTATGCCGGTACTTATGGCCTTCTTCATCAGCATCATGCTTTTACCGGTCTTCCGCTTTTTAAGAAAGCACAAATTCCCTGAGCCGGCAGCTATCATTGTTCCGATACTGCTTGTGGCGATATTGCTGGGTCTCATCGTTTGGTTTTTTTCGATGCAGGTCGGATCATTGATACAGGATTTCCCGCAGATCAAACGCAACGTCGGCATTCATCTTAACGCACTGAGCAGCTGGGTAAGCAGCATCAGCGATTTTTCTACCAAAGAGCAGGTCAAATTCATTAATGACAAAAGCAACGATATGCTGGGCATGGCTGGAAAAGCAGCCAGCGGAGCAGCTGTTACCCTCAGTTCTATATTTGTTTTTGTAGGTCTGTTGCCAATTTATATTTACCTGATGCTTTTTTATAAAGATATTTTGCTGCGTTTCATATTCATGTGGTTCAAACCCGACCACCATCATAAAGTGAAGGATGCCATTTATGAAACCGAATCCATCATTAAAAACTATTTAGTTGGCCTGCTGATCCAGGTGACCTATATGACCATTTTGCTTGGCGGTATATTGATGATCGTAGGTATCAAACATGCTTTATTGATCGGGGTTATTTTCGCTATGCTGAACCTCATTCCTTACGTTGGGGCATTGATCGGCAATCTGATTGGCGTATTACTGACCCTTACATCTTCAACTGAACTCTGGCCGGTCATTACCGTATTACTGGTTATAGCAGTAGTTCAATTCCTGGACAATAATATACTGATGCCCAGAATAGTAGGCTCTAAGGTCAAGATAAATGCTTTATTTGCTATTCTTGGAGTAATTATAGGGGGCAGTATTGCCGGAGTGTCCGGAATGTTTCTTTCCATGCCGGTCATCGCTGTACTAAAAGTCATTTTTGACAGGACAGAAACGTTTAAACAATGGGGTGTTTTATTGGGAGACGAGCGGCCGTCAAAAAGCCCAATGACCTTTGCCTCGTTTAGGAAAAAGAAGCCAGTACCTGCAAAACCAGGTGTGGAAAAAACAAAAGAAAAGGATTAAATTCCTTCTCTTTTGTTTCTCTTATCGCTCTAAAACAGGTTACATTCTTTCAGGAACTCCGATACCAAGAATCTTCATTCCAGATTTTAAAATTCCGGCAGTTACTGCACTTAAATTCAGACGGTGCTGCTTCAAATCCTCATCTTCTTCTTTAATTATGGGCGGTACTTCATGATAGAACTTATTGAACATTTTGGCGACCTCATAAAGATAGTTGGCCAGAGTAGCCGGACTATGCGCTTTAGCCGCTTCCGTCAGTTCCAAAGGATATTTAGACAGTAACAGGATCATATCCAATTCTGTTGCGGTAATTGCCACGTCTACAGCTTTGTTTACAGTGAACCCCGCTTTGCCCAGCAAAGATTTGATACGGGCATGGGTATATTGTATAAAAGGTCCAGTGTTTCCCTGAAAATCAATTGACTCGGCGGGATCAAACAATAGCCGCTTTTTAGGTTCTACTTTTAACAGGAAGTATTTCAATGCCCCCATGCCAATCTGATAATACAGACTCTCCTTTTCTTCTTCAGAGAAACCATTCACTTTACCAAGTAGTTCTGTTTTTTGCTTTGCAGTCTCCACCATCTCGGCAACAAGATCATCGGCGTCCACTACAGTCCCCTCGCGGGATTTCATTTTACCGCTTGGTAAGTCAACCATTCCATAAGACAAATGGTAAAGTCCCTGCGCCCAGCTTTTACCTAGTTTTTGGAGGATCAGAAACAGCACTTTAAAGTGGTAGTCCTGTTCGTTGCCCACCACATAGATAGACTCATCCATTTTGAAATCGTCATATTTCATTTCAGCCGTCCCCAAATCCTGGGTAATGTATACAGAAGTGCCGTCAGCACGCAGGACGAGCTTCTGGTCTAAACCGTCAGCGGTCAGATCTATCCACACAGAACCGTCTGGTTTCTTAAAGAAAACTCCTTTTTGAAGGCCCTCTTCAACGGTATCTTTCCCTAACAAGTAGGTATTACTTTCGTAGTAATATTTATCAAAATCGACTCCAAGGTTTTTATAGGTCACCGAAAACCCATCGTACACCCATCCGTTCATGGTCTTCCAGAGATCAATTACCGAAGGATCACCTGCTTCCCAGTCCTGAAGCATTTTTTGCGCTTCTTTGATCAGCGGAGCGTTCTTTTTAGCATCTTCCTCAGTTTGCCCTTCCTGTTTCAGTGCATCAATTTCTTTTTTGTATTCTTTATCAAAGATTACATAATATTTTCCCACCAGGTGATCACCCTTCAGAAAAGAGTTCTCAGGAGTTTCGCCATTACCCCATTTTTGCCATGCCAGCATAGATTTACAGATGTGGATACCCCTGTCATTTACCAGGTTTACCTTGAATACTTCATACCCCACAGCATTCAGCAATTCCGCAACAGCATATCCCAGCAGGTTATTCCTCACGTGACCCAAATGCAAAGGTTTGTTTGTATTGGGTGATGAGTATTCCACCATCACTTTCTTGCCATTAGGTTTAAAAGTACCGAACGAAGGATCGAGCAACTCCTTATTGAATAAATTTAACCAATAGGAATCTGCTATGCTTAAATTCAAAAACCCCTTTACAACGTTAAAGGCAACGACTTCTTTCAAGTTCTCTATCAGGAAATTACCCAGATCATTTGCGGTTTGCTCCGGGGACTTCTTAGAAAAACGTACAATAGGAAAAACTACCAGGGTTACCTGTCCTTCAAACTCTTTTCGCGTATCTTGTATGCTGACCACACTTTCAGGGACATCTTCATTATAAAGTTGTTTAATACCTTTCAGTACCTCGGAAATAATAAAATTCATAGCCGCAAATTTAGATAAAAAATTTGAAGGGCGAACTTAAAGCTTGCTTGATACTATCCTAAAATTAAATAGATTTGTCCAACTACAAACTTATTATGACTGAGCAAAACCAGAGTTTCAATGTAAATGTAAGTACAGAGATCGGCAGGCTGCGCAAATTACTGATCCATAGTCCAGACAGCGGCTTAGGCAAAGTAGTTCCCTCTAAGGCCCAGGACTGGCTTTTTGAGGACATTGTACACCTCGATACCATTCGCAGGGGCGAGTATGATTATTACATCAAACTTTTGATGTATTTTCTTGACCCGCAAAAAATCAAAGGCAATTTAAAGGAAATAGATTCGAAAAAAGCTGACCGGAGTTTCTTCAAACCGGATCATCCTGACTTCCACAATTCATTGGCTGTAATAGAGGTTCAAAACCTGCTCTCAGATATACTGCAGGATTCTTCAATCAGGAAAAAACTGGCGGCAGCAGTCTGCGCCATCGAAGGGTGCACCTACAAACTCCAGCAGCAAATGATTGATACTGATCCGAAGGAACTTGCCAAAATATTTATCTCCGGAAGTCTCAACAATGATCACATGATCTTTGCCCCCATTCCCAATCTCATCTTCACCAGGGATGTCGGCATTACCATAAACAAGCACATCTTATTAAATAAACCGGCAAAAAAAGCACGCAGCAGAGAAACCTTGCTCATGCGGTACGTCTTTTTTAACCATCCGGTATTTAAAGATTATGCTGAAAACATACTGGAGATTCCGGACCCGGCACAGCATTTTCTGAGACCCGGTGAAGAGGAAGACCACAGAACTACACTGGAGGGTGGCGATGTGATGATGGTAAGCCCCAGCCATGTTCTGATTGGTTGTAGTGAAAGAACGTCGGCCTACGGCGCCAATGAGGCTATAAAGCTGCTGTTTGAAAACAATGTAGTGACCAAGGTAACAGTAGTGAAGATTCCAAACAAACGGGATTTTATGCATATTGATACTGTTTTCACACAGATCAAGCGGAATATGTGGGCGCTGCTCAGTTCTATTTCCAAAAATCAACCGGCAAACGCTGATGAGCCGATCAATTTTCTGGTAGAGGCAGATAATAAGGAAATCACCGAGATACTTCAATTTACAAAAGGCAAAACAACTCCCATAACTTTTGAGAGTATAGAGGCCCTGCTGGATGACATTAGTCAAAATGACCTTGGCAGTACCGAGCCTACCCGCTTCCTTTACAGCGGCAACGGTTCTTTTCCTTACGATGCGCGTGAACAATGGACTGATTCCTGCAATCTCCTTGCAATTAAGGAAGGTGTCGTTTTGGGCTATGACCGCAATGACAAAACCATTGAAGCATTTAAAGCCAATGGATTCAACACCATTAAGGTTAAAGATCTGCTGAATGACCTTGAAAACGGAAATGCGGATGTTGAAACCATTAGTAATACATTGATTTTAATGCCTTCTGCAGAACTTTCCCGGGCCAGAGGCGGCTTTCATTGTATGAGCCTGCCTATTTTAAGGGATGCGTTACAATAAAATGAACATGCAAACTACCAACCATATATTAATGATCCGCCCGGTTGATTTCAAATTCAACAGGCAAACAGCTGTAAACAATAAGTTCCAGCAAGCTTCGGAGCAAAACGGGGTTCAGGAACTAGCTCTAAGGGAATTTGATAATTTCGCAGAACTGCTGCGCAGTAATGGAGTGGATGTTACGGTGATCAACGATACCCTGGATCCGGAAACACCAGATTCTATCTTCCCCAATAATTGGATATCTTTCCATGAGAACGGTGAGGTCTTCCTCTACCCTATGTTTTCCGAAAACCGCCGTCTGGAACGCAGGAAAGACATCATTGAACAGTTAGCAGACAAATTCAACATCGAAATGGTCACGGACCTTTCGGAGTATGAAAACCAGGAGATTTTCCTCGAAGGAACAGGAAGTATGGTACTGGACCGGGAGCATAAACTGGCTTATGCCTGTTTGTCTTTAAGAACAGATGAGCAAGTACTGGCCGACTGGTGCAGACTCTCCGGTTACACTCCTGTAACCTTTAAAGCCGACGATCAGGATGGCTTTCCAATTTATCATACCAATGTGATGATGTGCCTTGGCGACCATTTTGCGGTCATCTGTCTGGAATCCATACAAAATTACCAGGAACGTGAGCTGGTGATGCAGTACCTGATCCACACGGGAAAAGAAATCATAGAGATCAGCATCAGCCAGATGAATCATTTTGCGGGCAATATGCTGCAGGTAAAGAACAAAAATGGAGAAGGACTGTTGGTGATGTCAGAACAGGCTTATTCATCATTGACGGAAATACAGATTTTTCTTTTGGAAAAGTACTGCCGTATGGTTCATTCGTCCTTGGATACCATAGAAAAAAATGGTGGCGGAAGTGCCCGGTGCATGCTTGCCGAAATCCATCTGAAGAAAAAATAGATTTATACTTACCGATGACAGTATTTTAATTAATAACCGTTTTTTCTCGATTTAAAATTACATTTTTGCAAAAATTATTTTAACTATAAATGCAGAGTTACTCGGAATTTCTTGATCTAAGTGTTGGTTTTCCTCAGGAAGGCTATAGCGTTATAGACGATGAATTGTATTTTCAGGATCTGAATCTAATGGAAATGATTGAAACCTATGGAACCCCATTGCGTTTTACCTATTTGCCGATGATCAGTAAAAAGATCCAGCAGGCCAAGCTGCTTTTTCAGACGGCGATCATCAAAAATAATTATCGCGGAGATTACAAATACTGCTATTGTACAAAAAGCTCTCACTTTCGTCACATTGTCGAGGAAGCACTCAAGAACGGGATTCACTTAGAAACCTCATCTGCCTTTGACATGCCAATGATCGAGGCACTGGAAAAAAAGGGCGCTTTGAACAAAGACATTACGGTGATCTGCAATGGTTTCAAAACCTACCAGTACAAGCAGTATATTATAGATATGCTGCACGACGGCTATAAAAATATCATCCCGGTCCTGGACAATAAAGAGGAATTTAACCTCTTTGATGACGAGGTGGAAATGGACACCCCGTGTAATCTGGGGATCCGGATCGCGGCAGAGGAACAGCCAGATTCACAATTCTATACTTCCCGACTGGGTGTACGTATGGAAGACGTGATCGACTTTTACAACAATAAAATCTCCGCAAATCCCAACTTCAGGGTAAAACTACTTCACTTTTTCATCAATTCCGGTATTACGGACTCTCCGTACTACTGGAACGAGCTGGAAAAATATGTAACCCTGTATTGCAAATTTAAGAAGATCAATCCTGAGCTGGACACCTTGGATATCGGTGGCGGTATGCCATTTAAGGACTCCCTTGTATTCGACTTCGATTATGAATATATGGTCAATGAGATCGTCAAAAGGATCAAAGAGATCTGTGCAGAGCACGATGTGGTAGAACCGGATATCATTACTGAATTTGGCAAATATACTGTTGCAGAGGCCTCAGGGATTCTCTATAAAGTATTGGGCCGTAAACAGCAAAATGACAGAGAGAAGTGGCTGATGCTTGATGGTTCATTTATCACAAATCTCCCGGATGTATGGGCGCTTAACCAAAAATACATCTTGTTGCCTGTCAACAACTGGGATGCAGAGTATGAACGGGTCAACCTCGGCGGTATTACCTGTGACGGACAGGATTATTACAACCAGGAAGCACATATGAACAGTGTGTTTATGCCAAAGACAAGAAAAGTACAATATTTAGGTTTTTTCAATACCGGGGCATATCAGGAAGTATTAAGTGGTTATGGTGGCATCCACCATTGTCTTCTGCCTAGTCCAAAGCATGTGATCATCAGAAGAAATCGTGACGAAACCTTTAACTTTGAGGTTTTCGGGGAAGAACAAAACAGTAAACAGGTACTAAAGATCCTTGGTTATACCTAGAAAAAAGGGGCATGCCCTCCGGCACACCCCTCAACCTTAAAAACCAAACTCTAACTTATTATGAAACTTTTATCTCTTTGTTTTGTGATTTAACATCGTCTTTACCTATAGTTATGTTTAAGATTCCATTCACATATTCCGCAGTGATGCTATCTACATTTACGCTTTCAGGTAATACAAAGGACCTCGCGAATGAGGAATACTCAAATTCTTTACGGGTATAATCTTTCTTAACTTCTGTTTCAATTTCTTTTTTTTCTACCCAAACAGACAAGGTATCTTTTTTCAGATTGATCTGAAAATCTTCTTTTGCCAGTCCGGGAGCAGCCACTTCGATTTTATAATCCTGTTCAGTTTCCAAAATGTTTACTCCCGGAACTTTATTTACAGTTAAATTTTTATTTAACGCCTCGCTAAACAAAGAGTCAAAAACATTGTTAAAGTAAGGTGCTGTGTTTCTGGTCCTGTTGTTAAATTTTACTAATGTCATTTTTATAATCTCCTATTTTAAGTTTTCTTTTTATACTAACCATATATTCAACTCTTATACCAACCCGAATTTCTATGATATTTAAGACACTTTGGCGTACAAATCCAAAAGAATCAGACAAAAAGGCAGACATAGTCAATCAATTAGACAGTTTTAAGTATAAAACCGCTCTGGAAACCAGGTTTGCCGATTTCGATATGATGGGTCACGTAAACAATGCAGTATATTTCACCTACATGGAAATTGCCAGAAGTAAATACTGGGCACAAGCCATCCATTGGGATTGGAAGAAAACAGGAGTTGTTCTCGCGCAAGCTACTTTAGACTACATCAAACCAATATTAATCGATGATAAGATCAGCGTGTACGTAAGAACATCAAGGATTGGAAAAACGAGTTTTGACCTGGAATACCTGCTCATTAAGATGGAAGGCAGTAAGGAAGTAATCTGCAGTAGGGGTAAAACCGTCTGTGTTGCCTTTGACTATAATGCTAAAGCTTCGACGCCCATACCAGAGCATGAGAGAAATAAAATGATCGTATTTGAACAGTTATCGGAGAATTAAGTCCGATAATCGCCTGCTAAGCCATCCCAACCTTAAAATATCTTGCCAGGGTTTAATATATTGTTTGGATCAAACACTTTTTTAATTGAGCGCATCAGGTTTAGACTGACCTCTTGATATTTAATCGGCATAAACTCTTTTTGCACCAATCCAATACCATGCTCTCCCGAGATGGTTCCTCCAAGATCTGCGGTAAGCACAAATATTTCTGCAATGCCATCTTTAAGTTTATTTTTCCAGTCGTCATCGCTCATTCCGGCTTTAATGATATTGATGTGCAGGTTTCCGTCCCCGGCATGACCATAACATATACTTTCAAAACCGTACCTCGAGCCTATTTCCTTAATTCCGCCGATCAGTTTCGGCAATGCAGCACGGGGTACAACTGTGTCTTCCTCTTTGTATACCGAATTTGATTTTACAGATTCAGGCATAATGCGCCGCATACGCCATAGATCTTCTTTCTGCTGCGCAGTATCCGCGAAAAGAACATCATTGCAGCCATATTCTTCCAACACCATGTTTACCTTTTCGCAATCTTTGAATATGGTATCCGTGTCATTTCCATCAAATTCAATAAGCAGAAAAGCGCTGACACCATCCTTCAGATCAAATTTGATATCATCAAACTTAATCACCCACTCAACCCCTTTCCGCTCCATAAATTCCAGCGCAGACGGAGTTACGCCAGCCCTGAATATAGCTGAGACAGCTGCGCAGGCATTCTCATTCCTGCTGAATGAAGCCAGCATCAAAACACTGTGAAGAGTTTTAGAGATCAGTTTAGTGACGATCTTGGTGACTATACCCAAAGTTCCTTCAGAACCAATCATCAACTGTGTCAGATTATAACCAGATGCATATTTTAAAGTATTGGCTCCGGTCCAGATGATCTCGCCAGTCGGCAACACCACCTCGAGATTCAAAATATATTCTCTGATTGTACCATATTTAACCACCCTCGGCCCTCCAGAGCCGTGGGCGACATTGCCTCCAATAAAGCAGGACCCCTTACTGGAGGGATCCACTGGGTAAAGCAAGCCATGCTCAGCAACGGCATTGATAAACTCTTCAGTGATGACGCCTGGTTCTACGGTAGCCTGCAGGTTTTCAGTATCAATATTTATTATTGATTTAAACCGTTCCATTGACAACAACACTCCACCATAAACAGGAAGCGCACCCCCACTCAGGCCAGTTCCGCCACCTCTTGGCGTCAGTGGTATATGATGTATGTTGCAGAATTTTAATAACCCGGCAATAATACCCGCATTTTCAGGCTTGACAACTACTTCCGGATAATATTTCAGGTCTTCCGTTTCATCATGTGAATAAGTACTTAAAGACTCACTATCAGTAAACACATTAGCTATGCCAGCTATTTTCCTGATCAGATCAAGAAGCTCCGGGGTGATTTTATGGTATAGCATCGTGGTTACTGCTTTGTTGTTGGGTTACTGTAACTCAGCTGTACGAAGGAATGCCCTATTTGTCCCGGCATCGGAGGATTTAGTTTTCTAATGCCCACCTCTGCAGAGTGTACAAAGGGGTAGCGCTCTACGACCCTGTCCAGGATATTCTTTACAACAGTCTCCAGCATCTTTTGCGTGCGTTTCATTTCTTCCAGAATGATGGTATTTAACACTTCATAATTCACCGTGTGTAGCAAGTCCTCTGTATCATTGTCGGGTTCAAATGTAACTACTGCATCCACCATAAAATAAATTCCTGTAAGCTGTTCTTCAGGATAATATCCATGGAGTGCGAAACATTTTACGTCTCTAAGCGCAACAGTTTGAATATATTTTGGATTATCGCTCATTAATGAAAATTAAATTATCCTTTGCTTTTAAGCTTGCCTTGTGGTAAATGATTACCTTTGAAAGGTACAGCTGATTTCTTGACCAAATATAGTGTAAACAATGAATAAATCTGCCAAAAAAGACCTTTACGAATCTCCTGATTATTATTTACTCGATGAATTATTCACGGATGAACATAAGCTGATCAGGGCCACAGCAAGGGAATGGGTCAAAAAAGAAGTAAGCCCAATTATAGAAGATTATGCACAGCGGGCTGAATTCCCCAAACAGCTGATCAAAGGTCTTGCAGAGATCGGTGCCTTTGGGCCAACTATTCCGGTAGAATATGGAGGAGCAGGTCTGGATTATACGGCATATGGGATCCTGATGCAGGAAATTGAGCGCGGTGATTCCGGGATCAGATCCACAGCTTCCGTGCAGGGCTCATTGGTCATGTATCCCATCTTTGCTTATGGCACTGAAGAACAGCGCTTAAAATATCTGCCTAAACTGGCTAACGGGGAATTGATGGGTTGTTTTGGATTGACTGAACCTGATCATGGATCCAACCCCGGGGGTATGGTGACCAACATTAAAGACAACGGCAGTCACTATATACTGAACGGTGCGAAGATGTGGATCTCCAATGCACCATTTGCGGACATTGCTGTGGTATGGGCCAAAGATGAGGCAGGGAAGATCAGGGGAATGGTAGTTGAACGTGGCATGGATGGCTTTACTACTCCGGAAACCCATGGCAAATGGAGTTTAAGGGCTTCTGCAACGGGCGAACTGGTATTTGACAATGTAAAGATCCCAAAGGAAAATGTATTTCCGGAGATCAGCGGCCTGAAGGGCCCTCTGGGTTGTCTTAACCAGGCAAGATATGGCATTGCCTGGGGTGCATTGGGTGCAGCAATGGACTGTTATGACACCGCCCTCCGTTACTCAAAAGAAAGGGTACAATTTGGAAAACCGATCGGCGGCTTTCAGCTGCAGCAAAAGAAACTGGCTGAAATGATTACAGAGATCACCAAGGGACAATTACTCGTATGGCGCTTAGGTGTATTAAAAAGTGAAAACAGGGCAACAGCAGAACAGATTTCCATGGCCAAGAGAAACAGTGTTGAAATTGCGCTGGATGTTGCCAGAAATGCAAGGCAAATGCTTGGTGGTATGGGTATAACCGGTGAGTATTCCATCATGAGACATATGATGAACCTGGAATCTGTGGTAACTTATGAAGGCACTCATGATATTCACTTATTAATTACCGGAATGGATGTGACTGGTATAAATGCTTTTAAATAAATTTATACATTAGCTACTCTGAATTATATAAAGCTTATGTTTTGTAATATGCTCTCAACGCCATTCGTGCATTTATATGGCTTTTTCTCCCCGATGAAAGTTCTTTTGATTTTTTTATTCTCGTCTGCAATTGCCAGTTTTAGTTATGGACAACAAAAGAATTTCTTTGTAAATAATAACGAGCCATCATGGATCGTTAAAGTAAAGCCAAAGAACTTAAAGCCATCGCCCAAAGATATTTCTGAAGGATATTTTGCTTCGTTCTATGAAAGTCAAAGTCATCTCGAACTACATGAAGATTACCATCGCCTGATCAGGGAAATTGTATCTGATGCCGGAGTCCAGAACGGGTCCCAGATCTCAGTCACTTATGATCCCAGTTTCCAAAAACTAATTTTTCATAAGATATTGGTGTGGCGCGATGGAAAATCCTATAATCGACTAAAAATCAATGATTTTAAGTTATTGCAGACTGAAAAAGAACTATCAAGATTTATATATAGCGGTACATTTGATGCTTTTATGCTTCTGGATGATGTGAGAAAAAACGATCGCATTGAATTCTCCTATACGATCACAGGTTTAAATCCTGTCTTTGGTAAAAAATATGCCGATGCTTTTTATTTTGAGGGCTCCAGCAGCGTGGGACATATTTACAACAATATAATTTTAAGCAAATCCCGTTCATTAGCCCTGAAGAATTTCAACTTCAATGAAAATCCCCATATTTCAGAAAAAAACGGTTTGAGGATTTACGAATGGGAAAGTACGCTTACCAAAACTTACCGGGCTGCTGATTATGAGCCCACCTGGTATAATCCGTTGAAAAGAACCCAGCTTTCAGAATATAAAAATTGGAATGAAGTTGTACAATGGGCGCTTTCTATTAACGATTACACTAACCTCAGAACTCCACTGGTGGATAAAAAAGTTAAAGAGTTAAGGGCAGAATCAGGCGCTGATCTAAAAAAATACATTACACTCGCGACGCGTTTCGTACAAGATGAGATCAGGTACATGGGCATCGAGATCGGTATTTATTCTCACCGGCCAAACTCTCCTGAAAAAGTGCTTTTACAGCGGTACGGAGATTGTAAAGACAAATCATTACTATTGGTCCACCTTCTCAAAGCACAGGGCATCAATGCATACATGACTTACGCAAACACTTACACTACCATAAAAACTGACGAATATCTGCCTAGTCCATTTGTTTTTAATCACGTAATCGTATTGGTAGATTACAACAATTATAAAACATGGATAGATCCGACCATAAGTTACCAGCGAGGCACTTTCGATAGTTTTTATGCGCCCGATTATGGCTCAGTGCTTATTATCAAAAAGGGGGTTAATACGCTAGAAAAAATAGAAAGAAAGCCATTGGGCAAACTAATTGCGAACCTTAGATTCAATTTAGCAGATACCGTGTCTGCGGCAAAATCTTCTTTATTGGTTACCAGCATATACTCAGATAATTATGCAGATGAATTGAGACGTCAGATCGCTGAATCAGGAACTGATGGGATGGAGAAAAGTTTTCTGGAATACCTGGCCAAATTATACCCCGAAATCGAGACAAAGGAGCAGATAAAAGTAGAGGATAATGAAGAGGGGAACGTAATTGAAGTGACGGAATCATATGAAATTGGGAACATCTGGAACGAGAACAATGAAATCAAAGATCAGGTAGTTTATTTTTATGGCGACATGATCAGTTCTGAACTGAGGAAAATTACCACAAAAAAGAGACTCGCCCCGTTAGCTTTAAAAGACTACATCAATATTGAACAAAATATCACTGTAGACATGCCTTATAATGTATCCGTTGGTGATGACACATTCCAGATTGAAAATGACAGCTATTATTTTGACATGTATCAAATACAACGTCCGAGAGAAATAAAATTTAGCTACACTTTTCGCAACTCAGTTGGCTATCTTGAGAACGATAAGATCAAAGATTATGCAAAGGACATCAAGAAGATTGATGAATACCTGACCCACTATATTAAACGCGGAGGAACAGCAGAAGCTAATAATCATATAAATTTTTATATGCTGATCCCATACCTATTCTGTCTGGCGGGCTCTGCTCTCTTCTTCTTAAAATTATATAAAAAAAATGAACCATTTATTATAGAGGACATTGCCGATGCACTCCCAATAGGCGGCTGGCTGGTTTTAATTGCAATGAGGGTCATGATTTTTCCAATAATCCTTCTAACCGGCCCATTCCTCATACGGATGTTCAAAAACGAGGCTTGGAATGGATTAGCTAATTTTGGAAATTGGGAAGGACTGCTTAAGTTCACATTCATTGCAGAAGCGATGATATATGCCTTTTTATTTACATATAGTGTGTTTTGCCTGATATTGTTTTTTCAACGAAGAAAGAGTTTCCCAAAACATTTCATTATTATAACTACAGGTCATTTGGGATTTCTTATTTTTGATACCGCAATTGCGTCGTCTATGAACTCTATTTTGGGCAAAACGTTTGTAAACCCAAAAGATTTGGGAAGTGTTTTTGGATCACTGATCTATTGTATTATTTTCGTGTGGTATCTATTGGCGTCTGAACGTGTAAAACAGACATTTGTATTTACTTATCCTAAATCCGTGTGGCAATTGGCCCTGGCCAAGTATCATGACCATTTTTATGCAAAAAAGGACGAGCAGATCCAACTAAAACCTTTAACAGAAACAAATGACAACAATGAAAACATTTAAAAAATACTACTATCTCCCCGCCTCTCCTGAAGAAGTCTATCTGGCATTGACCAAAGCGCAAAGCATCCAGTTATGGACCGGCGCCGAAGTAGAATTTAGAGAAGAAGCCGGAACAGAGTTTTCATTTTGGGACGGTGACATCTCAGGCAAAAACCTGGAATTTGACTATGGCAAAAAGATCGTACAGCAATGGTATTTTGGGGAAGAAAACGACCCGTCAATAGTCACTATTAAATTGCATGCTGACAAAAAAGGCACGTCACTGGAATTTATACAAACCAACATACCGGACCAGGATTATGACGATTTTACTTCAGGCATCAATGAATATTACCTGGGCGGGCTGCAAGACTTCTTTGAAGACTAAATATCTTCGCTGTAAGCCGACCTGATCTCATCCCTGAGGTTGTATTTGGAAGCCATAACCTCTCCATAGGCTCCTGCACTCCTGATTGCATAAAGGTCTCCTCTAAAAGTTTCAGGCTGCTCTACTTCTTTTCCAAAGCAGTCTGTGCTTTCACAAATGGGCCCTACAATATCATATTTTAACGCTACCTTATCACCTCTTGTTAAATTCTCAATTTTATGGTAAGCCTGGTACAATGCCGGACGCATCAGTTCGGTCATTCCTGCATCCAATACAACAAAGTTCTTTTTCTTCCCATTCTTTACATATAACACCTTGCTGATCAGAGATGCGCATTGCCCAACCAGTGCCCTTCCCAGTTCAAAATGTACTTCCTGGCCAGGTTTAACTTCTAAAAAATTCGAAAAGATCTTAAAGTAGTTCGCAAAATCCGGAATCTGCTGTTCCGGGTGATGATAATCAATTCCTAAACCGCCACCTACATTTAATATTTTGACCGTAAAACCCCTCTCCTCAAACCACAAAGCAAATTCATTTACCCTGACACATAAATTTTTATATACATCAAGATTAGTGATCTGGGATCCGATGTGAAAATGAATACCTATAAATTCAATGTGCTCAGAAACCTTTAATGTTTCCGCGCATTGCGGCAAATCCCATGAATTGACACCAAACTTATTCTCATCCAACCCTGTAGTGATGTTATGATGCGTATGTGCATCCACATTAGGATTGATCCTGATTGCTACCCTGGCTATTTTCCCTTTAAAAGCAGCGAGTTCATTGATCACCTCAAGCTCCTGAACAGATTCCACGTTAAAGCAAAATATATCCTGGTCTAAAGCATTATTAATTTCCTTATCTGATTTACCCACGCCGGCAAAAACAATCTGCTTTTTATCGAAACCGATTTCAATTGCCTTGCTTACCTCACCACCGCTTACACAATCAGCACCAAAGCCTGTTGATTTGATTTTTTGTAACACCCTGGCATTGAAATTCGCTTTCATGGCATAATGCACATGAAAATTGTATACTTTCGCAGCGTCTGCACAATTGCTTAGGGTTTGCTGCAGCAAATTAAGGTCGTAATAATAGAAAGGTGTTTCTAAATTTGCGAACTCTACTATATCTTTATTAGAAAACATAATGTTCAAATTTCTTATTGTATTCTTTTTACTTGTCCTGGGCCTGATCTATATTGGTAATTATGCCGATTATAAAAATCAAAAGATCAGTACAAATGAGTACAACAAAAGGTTAAGGCTCTTTATTATGCTCATTTTTATATTCATTGGCATTCTGGTCTGGCTTAAAAAGCGATAACTTACTTAGTCAAAAAGACGGTTATGCAAGCTCTTTAATGCCTCGTTCTTATCTTCTGTATTGATGAGCAGAGAGATGTTATAACTGCTTCCCCCATAGGAGATCATACGCAATGGAATGTGTTTGATGGCATCCAGTACACGTGCAGCAAAGCCGTGTTTAGAAGCACTAAAATCACCCACCACACATACTATAGATTGGTTACTGTCAATTTCTACACTACCAAAAGCATGCAGTTCTTCAACGATCTGATCCAGGTTGTCCGTAAAATCAATAGTCAGTGAAACGGCTACTTCAGAAGTGGTGATCATATCAATTGGCGTTTTATAACGTTCAAAGATCTCAAATACCCGTCTCAGGAAACCATATGCCAGCAACATCCTGCTCGACTGGATCTTGATCGCAGTAATGCCATCCTTAGCGGCAATGGATTTGATTTTGCCCTTCTCACTTTCAGTTGAGATCAGCGTACCTGGTGCCTTAGGCTCCATCGTATTTAACAACCTCACAGGGATTTTATATTTCTGTGCAGGAAAAACCGACTGCGGATGCAGGATCTTAGCTCCAAAATAAGCAAGCTCGGCAGCCTCGTCAAAAGACAGCTGGGCGATAGGCTTTGTACCCTTTACGATCCTTGGATCATTATTATGCATTCCATCAATGTCTGTCCAGATCTGAACTTCTTCGGCAAGTATTGCAGCCCCCAATAAAGAAGCCGTGTAATCACTACCCCCTCTTCTCAGGTTATCTACCTCTCCAAAGCTGTTTCTGCAGATGAATCCCTGGGTAATAAAAAGTTTGGTTCCTTTGTTTTGATCCAGGATCGGCTGAAGATGTGCAGTAGTAAAAGGAACATCCGGCTCATTGTCTTCATCAGTTTTCATAAAATCCAGGGCAGGCAATAACACAGAGGCAACACCTATGGATTTTAAGTAAATGTGGTATAAAGTTGTCGAAAGCAGCTCGCCCTGCGCCAGAACCACTTTTTCCTCGATCGGCGTGAAAAGGTCATTTACCAGCGTACCCAGGAAATTAAAATGATAGTCCACAACTTCCCGGCCCTGCTCACGAAAATCACCTTCCGGCAAAAGTTCAATTACAAATTCATTATATTTTTGATGCAATGCGTTAATCAGCGTTAACGCCGCCTGTTTATCTTCCTTTAAAAGTTTGGCTGAAATTTCCACTAAACTATTGGTCGTACCGGACACCGCCGACAACACTACAATTTGTTCTTCTGCGGGATCAATAATATCCAGCAATTTTTTCATCCGCTCAGGGCTTCCAACTGAAGTTCCTCCAAACTTTAATATCTTCATCGTTGTTAATCGTTAAAATTTATAGCATGCCCGCACTGTTCTATCTACTACAAGCTTCACTATGAATCGTTTAATTTTTAAAGGTTAATAAATATTTTAGTAAAATTGGTTATATACTTATATTAGGGCGTGAAATTAAATAAAATTACCCAACAAAACTTCACAATATTCAATTTGTTTCTCTATAAATCCGTTAACAATACACCTAAAGAATATGCAATTAGAAGCAGCTACCCAAACTACGATCAACGAATGGCTAAATGGCAATTATGACCAAAAAACTAAAGCCGAAATACAAAATCTGTTAGATAAAGAATCTTATACTGAGCTTACTGATTCATTTTATAGAAATCTGGAGTTCGGAACTGGCGGATTGCGTGGAATCATGGGGGCTGGCTCTAACAGAATTAATAAATACACGATCGGTACCGCTACCCAGGGCCTGAGCAACTATTTGCTTCATAAATATCCTGGTGAAAAGATTAAAGTAGCCATAGCGCACGACAGCAGGAACAACTCTGATTATTTCGCTGGCATTACAGCAGATGTATTTTCTGCCAACGGGATCCACGTCTATTTCTTTAAAGCACTAAGGCCGACACCTGAACTTTCTTTTGCCATCCGTGAACTGGGATGTCGCAGCGGAGTAATGCTGACTGCCTCACACAACCCCAAGGAATACAATGGTTATAAAGCATATGGTACAGACGGAGGCCAGTTTACTGCACCCGATGACACGATGGTGATGGACGAAGTGGCTAAGATAAAAAGCATAGATGAAGTTAAATTTACGCGTATCGATGCCAATTTTGAGCTTATCGGAGAAGATCTGGACCAATCTTATTTAGATAAGATCACTGCCTTATCGGTATCTCCGGAAGCCATCGCCCGTCAGAAAGACCTTAAAATTGTCTACTCTCCCATACACGGTACCGGCATCACACTTGTTCCTAAAGCATTAGCGCAATTTGGTTTTTCGAATGTGACACTTGTTGAAGAGCAAAGTACTCCCGACGGAAACTTCCCTACTGTGATTTATCCAAACCCGGAAGAAAAAGAGGCCCTTACGCTGGCGCTCAGGAAAGCGGAGCAAATTGATGCAGACCTTGTCCTGGCTACGGACCCCGACGCCGATAGAGTAGGCATCGCTGTAAAGAACAACGATGGTGAATTTGTGCTGCTCAACGGTAATCAGACCGGAAGCCTGCTGATTAACTATCTGCTGAGTGCCTGGGAAGAAAAAGGAAAACTGACAGGCGATCAGTATATAGTTAAAACCATTGTGACCAGCAACCTGATCGATGCCATTGCAAAAGCAAAAGACGTGACCTGTTACAACACCCTTACCGGATTCAAATGGATTGGCCAGTTAATGACTAGCCTGGAAGGAAAAAAGACCTTTATAGGAGGCGGTGAAGAAAGCTACGGATACCTGATCGGTGAACTGGTAAGAGATAAAGACGCCGTGGTTTCCTGCGCCTTTATTGCTGAAATGACTGCATTTTATAAAGACAAGGGCAGCAGTCTGTATGATGCCATGCTGGACATGTATGTGCAATATGGTTTCTACAAAGAAGAACTGGTGTCTATCACCAAGAAAGGCAAGACCGGAGCTGAAGAGATCAAAGCATTGATGGAGAAATTCAGAAACAACCCTCCTGTTACACTTGGAGGATCCAAGGTCGCTACTTTAAAAGATTACGAACTTGGTTTCGAAACCGATCTTCACAGCGGTCAAAAGAAACAACTTGAACTGCCCAAATCAGATGTGCTTCAGTTCATTACTGAAGACGGCAGCATCATTTCAGCAAGGCCATCAGGAACAGAGCCAAAGATCAAATTTTACTGCAGTGTCAATACCACATTAAAAGACAAGACAAGCTTTAAAGAGACAGAATTGGTGCTAAGCGAAAAAGTTAAATCCATTATGAATGATTTAGAGGTTTAACCCCCTCTAAATCATCTTTCAATAAAATGCGGCTGCAGTGTGATCTTACTGATCTCATGCTTTGCGGAAGTTTTGCTTCCTGCCATCAGTTCATGCAATACAATATCAATAATCCTTTCCGCTATTTCTTCAATCGGCTGGTCTACTACGCTGATTGGAGGAGTATGCAGACGGAACACATCGTGGTCGTCGTACGATACGATTGTAAAATCATCATTAATGGGCTTATTGATCTGCCTTAATACACCCAGACCTTTTATCGCCAGATAATTAGTAGAAAACAGCACTGCATCAATCTCCGGGTTCTTTTCAAACAAAAGCATCAGTTGTGCGTTGGTATTGTCGTCATTACTGTCAAACGATATTTCCGAGTAGATCTGCTCATTATATGGGATTCCATGATCTTCAAGCGCTTTTTCGTAACCCAAAAAACGATTGTTCATTTGATCCACATGTACATCTACGGTAACAAAAGCTATATTCTTTTTGCCTTTGTCTATCAGATGTTTTGTGGCCATGTAAGTGCCGTTGAAGTTATCCACCACCACAAAATTGACCTCCAGATCCGCAAGGTTCCTGTCAAAGATCACAACAGGGATCTTCTCTGCAAGCAGCTGTTTAATGTCATTTTCAATTCCGGGAACAGGCGCTATGATATAAGCATCTACCTGTCTTGATTTAAACATTTCAATCAGTTCTTTGGCCTTAACCGGATCGTTTTCTGTACTCGAATAACTGATCTTATAACCTTTTTTATAAGCTTTATCTTCTATTTTCCTGGCTATACTGCCAAAAAACGGGTTAGAAATATCTTCCACGATCAGCCCGATCGTCTTGGTATTACCGGTTCTCAAACTGCGGGCTACCTGGTTTGGGACGAAATCACATTCGTCGATGATCGCCTGAACACGCTCGATCACCTTTTTGCTAATGCGCATTTGCTCCGCCTTTCCATTCAATATGAATGATACTGTAGTAATAGATACATTGGCCTTATGGGCGATATCTTTAATTGATGCAGGTTTCATCTGGTCTGTCCCTCTCCTTTTATGATCCATTTTTCTGTAACTAACTTTTCAAGGGCGAAGGGACCGCGCGCATGAAGTTTTTGTGTTGATATTCCTATTTCAGCACCCAGACCAAACATCTGGCCATCGGTAAACCTGGTTGAAGCGTTCAGATATACAGCTGCCGCATCTACCTGATTTAAGAAACTTTCGGCTTTCTCCATATCCTGAGTAATTATAGCTTCTGAATGTTTAGATGAAAATTCCGAAATGTGGCTCAATGCCTGCTCTGTACTGTCCATGATCTTTAACGAGCATTTAAAGTCCAGAAACTCCCTTCCGTAATCTTCCGGTGCTGCCAGGTTCAATAAAGGATAGTTCATACTGTACAACAACTTATAAGAATCTTCATCGGCAAATATCTCTACATTATATGGAATAAACAACGGCACCAGCTTTTTTAAAAAAAGAGCAGCTATTTCCCTGTCCACCAAAACCGTGTCCAGAGCATTGCACACAGACGGACGGGATACCTTTGCATTGGCAACAACCCTAGCAGCGTCATCTATAACGGCTGTTTTCTCCACATAAGTATGGCACACACCGGCCCCTGTTTCAATTACGGGCACCAGTGCATTGCTGCGGACAAACTCGATAAGTTGATTAGAGCCGCGCGGAATGACCACATCTATATATTTCTCTGCCTGGAGTATGTCTAAAATATACTTTCTGTCTGAAGGCAGCTGCTGCACGATATTCCTGTCCAGTCCAAACTCCAGCAATACATCCTGTATCAGACCAACTACATATTTATTGGTATGGTCCGCATCCTGACCGCCCCGGAGCAAACATACATTACCAGACCTGATACATAAGGCAGCCACATCGATGGTTACATTGGGCCTGGATTCGTAAATTACCCCAACTACACCAAGCGCCACAGTTTTTTTCTGAATGAACAGCCCATTGCTCATTGTGTTTTCAGAAAGCAGCACATTTGTAGGATCAGCAAGATTTGAAACATCGATCAGGCTCTCAGACAGTCCTGCTATCCGTTCCGCATTCAACACCAAACGGTCCAGTTTAGGATCTGCAGGGTCCATCTTCTGCCTGTCCCTGACATTTTCTGCGATGATCTCATCAGTATGAGTCGTAATCACAGCAGCAAGCCGCCGAAGTATTTGCTGCTTCTCCGCATCGTTCAGACCAGATATGGACTTTCGCGCATTCTTTGCATTAATCAACTGTTCTTGGATAGATTCCATTATATTATAATATCACAATATCACTGGCATTAGCTATTTCCAGGTTATGCTGTTTTGAATTTTTAGTAATTGTATTTGACGATACCTTTGCCCTGGCAACCGCAACGATATTATTTTCCAGGTCCGTGATCTCAAAGATCTCTCCATCAGCAAAATCGGCAATAATAGATTTAATTCCTACCGCCAGCAGGCTTTTCCTCTTCCTTATGGCCTCACAAGCACCATCATCAATCATTAACCGCCCGGTCACCAGGCTTCCGCTTGCCAGCCATTTATTTCTGGAGGAAATGGATGAATTTTTTGGTGTGCACTCGGTACCCGTCTCGCCTTTCACTGCTTTTAATATACCATCCGGGGTGCGAACCCCAAATATAACCACTTTTATACCCATAGTGGATGCCAGATGTGCAAAGGTTAGTTTAGAAGTCATCCCGCCGAGCCCTACTTCCGATGTTTTCTTATTCGCCAGTGAGAAAATGTCATTGTCAATGGACTTAATTTTCTCCACCACTTTTCCATCGGCATCCAGAACACCGGGCACTGAGGTACCGAGCAGGATCAGCGAAGCACCAAAACCCACACCCAACAAAGTTGCAAGCTCATCATTATCCGAAAACTTTAGTTCCAGATTGCTGACCACATCATTCTCGTTTGCAATGGGGATCACACCATTTTTCCAAAGCTCCTCATAAGTTTCCTTTAGCTGCAAAAACTGGGTTCTGTTAGAGAAATGTTGTCTTTCACACAGACTTTGCGCTATCGCCATCTTATATTTTTCAAAGTGTCTGGCATACGTGCCAAGCAGTAAAGGGTTTCCTATTGCTGCTGCCGCCTTTCTTTCACTGATCTTCCCCTTGTAATTTTGGATATATTTTTTACCTGCCGCCACTGCACCGGAAGAAACCAGTATCAGATGATAATCAGCTGAAAGCATTGCAACTTGCCGGGTGATGTCCGCTATTATCGTTTCATCAATTTCACCCTTTGGAGTAGTAATGGAAGCTGAGCCCAGTTTTAGAACAAGTATTGACTTGGCCATTTTTTACGTTATTATTAGATTTTTGATTAGAGATTCCGAAAATAGATAAATTACGGCGTTCAACCATAAAACACCATAAAAAATCCTCCTGCTTATTGATAAAACAGGAGGATTTTTATTTATTTATAAGATTTCTTACAATAGTGTTGCCTCGAGTTGTATATCAACATTATAAGCCTTGCTCACGGGACAATTTGCTTTTGCTCCGGCAGCTATTTCCTGGAATTGCGTATCCTCAATACCCGGGATGCTCGCCTGCAATACCAAATGTGAACTGGTAATCACGCCATTATCTAAAGACACCGTAGCTTTAGTTTCAAGTGAAGTTGGATTAAAACCAGCTTCCGTAAGGTCAGCGCTTAGTTTCATGGTAAAACAACCTGCATGCGCTGCAGCCATTAACTCTTCAGGATTGGTACCAATTCCTTCTGCAAACCTGCTGTTGAAAGAATACTGTGTCTTTTCAAGAACTTTACTGTCTGTGGTGAGGTGGCCTGAGCCTTCTTTAATTGTGCCATTCCAAACGGCTGTTGCATTGCGTTTCATAATTTTTAGAGATTATTAAGTTTTATTACGGTTCCGGTTCAGCTTGATCTTGATCTTGCCGTCTTCACCGTCGGTTGCCAGTAAATGTAAGACAATTCCTTTCATTCTCCGCTCTTTTATTTGTCTCCTATCCGTAATATCTTGGTCTTTTTTAGGGTTTCTCAGCGGTACATCCAGGGCGATATTTGTTCCGCTGCCCATAGAATAAATACCAGCAATGTCCATATTGAGCAAACTGGAACTGATCTGCATGGGATTTATGGTCACTTTTTCCCCATCAATATCAAATTTGCCGTTCAAGCTACTGAACGTAATGTTGTCAAGATTCCTGAACGGAAATGCAAATTTACCTGCACTTTTCACCGGCTCAAAACTGACCAGTGCCCCGTTCTTCAGGTCAAAGATCACACTTCCGGTAAGGGATTTTGGCAGTAATTTCCCCTGCTCACTGATCATGCCCCTAATGTTCGTTTTTGAGAACAAGTATCCGCGCAGGTTTTTCGAGGTCAAAGACTTTAAGCCAAAGTTGTCGAACGCATAAAAGAAGTGCCTGATGTCAACATTACTCAAAATAGCATTCAAGGTAAACCTGTTGATGTCCTGCTTTTGAGTTACTCCGCCACTCAATTTAAGTGAGCCCCCGGCATGCTCCACAGTCACATTCCTTATCGCTATTCCCGATTCAGAAAGCAGTAGATCAGCATTTGCGTTCGTTGCCAGAAACTTTTTATAATACACTTTATTCACCCTGACATTCATATTGACCTGGCTCATTTCAAAAGCTTCGTTCAGGTTATCTGAGAAGTTTGATTTCGGTGTTCTTTTTTTAGCTTTTGGTTTCCTGGTGCCTAAAAAGCCGAGAAATTCTTCCAGGTGGATCTGCGGGCTCCTGATCTTCCAGTTCAACTGGATCTTCTCTGGTGCAGTATAATACAGATTTAGAAAATTTCGTATGCTGCCATCCATCAGCACCACACTCCTTCCAGTTTGAAGTCTGATGTTTTTAATGAAAAGGTCACGATCGGTAAAATTAAGGGAAATGTCCGTATTCTTAAAACTTACCTTGCGGGGAACATAAGTGACATCCCCCTGTTTAATATCTATAATCCCCTTAACGTAAGGTTTGGTCAGCACAAAATTTACAATATCTGCCTTATAAGCCAGTTCAACCCCGGCCGTTCCTTTACCAAATTTCAGCATATTGTCCCCTATCACATTGTTCAGTTTAGCAATGTCAAATTTAGATTTGAACACGCCCGTCGCAACCGGGTTATCCAGATCATTAATGGAAGCGGTATCAATGGAAAACGGCAGTTCTTTATACTTCCCCTTAAAGCCATAAAGTTTGATGGCAGAATTTGCATCGGTTAAACCTTTGCCATTGACAAAATTATTGGTGAACATTCCGGCAAAGCTGCAGTCATCAACCACCCCTCCCGGAGTTGTCAATACGTTGTTTTTAACAATAGCTTTTACATTGATCCCCGGATCTCCGCCCGGCCCCATATTACCGGCAATGGTACAAAACACATGGATCGGTTTGTCCAGGTTAAACATATTCAGCTTACTGGTAATATTTGGGGCCAGTAAGGCCGACGCATTTCTCCACAAAATCTTTTTGACTTCGATATTGATCTTAAAATCCGTGCTTTCCTTTGAAGTATCGAAAGCAGCACCAATGACAAACGGATCCTTCCCAATATCCAATGTATTTGGCGCAACCCTGATCATTCCATCACCATCAGTATATTTAATCTCAAAAGGTCCCTCCAGTAATTTGTCTTTTATAAAGCTGCCGCGGCGTGTATTAAAAGCAAGACTTTTCGCAAACGCTTTCAGCTGGACATCAGCCTCCCAGTCAGACCATGAATAGTCAACTTTGGCTTTCAGGTCATCTATTACAAACTCAAACAGCTTATGTCCCCGCTGATTGTCCATAATAAAATTTACATTGTTCAGGGTGATTTTCCCGATCTCCATGGATGAGCTTTCTTCACTGCGCGGCTCTTTTTTTGTTTTGTCTTTTTTCTTGAAAATGGATGTGTTACTATAGCCATTGCTGTCTGTAAACAGGTAAATAGCCGCATTCCCGATTCCTATCTTCTCGATCTCTATGGTACCGGTCAGTAAACCGGTCGTGTTCAGTGCAACTTCAAAATCCTTGGCTGCCAGCAACGTATGCTTATGCTGATTCCAAAGCTTATCTTTTAACAGGACATTTTTCAGTTTGATCGAAATCCCCGGGAATCCACCCAGAAACGTAGGATCCATGCTTTCGATGGTCATGGAACCATTCAGGTTTTTATTCAGTTTTTTGGTAATATTAATGAGCAGTTCTTTTTTATTCACCGTTACATATATTGCTGCACCGATATAAACAATCAGAACAAGCCCAACAAGAATACCAAATACTTTAAGTGCTATTTTAGACCAACGAGGCATTTTTTTGTTTAATGATTAACGTTTAAACCTTAACAATTGTTTTCGGGTATATTCATACAGCAGAATGCATGCCACAGACAAGATGCACCTGGATGTATACCAATGTTAAGTTACGTTTATTTTTTTGATCCGGATTTCGGCCTGGTCTGCGGAGACATCAGTTGAGCTATTCAGCCTTCAACTTCAGTACACGCGTGGTTTCCGTCCTTATCTGACAAGTCAGTTCGGCATTGCCGCTTAGCTTCTGTCCATACGAAGGAATCATCTCCTTCAGCTTTTTCTGCCATTCCGCAGTCTTCAGTTCCTTGCTAAAACAGCGTTCCATTAAAGTGATCATGATTGACACCGCAGTAGAAGCACCTGGCGATGCCCCAAGCAAAGCAGCGATAGAACCATCGGCAGCAGTAACCACCTCAGTACCAAATTCCAGTATCCCACCATGTTTTTCATCTTTTTTGATCACCTGCACACGCTGCCCTGCAGTTTCCAGCTCCCAGTCCTCCATTTTAGCGGTAGGCAAGTACTCTTTCAGCGCTTCCAGCCGGTCCCCGGGCGACTGCCTCACCTGGTCAATCAAATATTTAGTAAGCTGCAGGTTATCCAGTCCGGCAGAGATCATCGGTCTTATGTTATTTACCTTTATAGATAAAGGCAAATCCAGTAAAGAACCGTGCTTTAAGAATCGGGTCGAAAAACCAGCGTAAGGACCAAACAACAATGCTTTTTTGCCATCTATCATCCTGGTATCCAGGTGTGGTACTGACATCGGGGGTGCTCCTACAGATGCTTTGCCATAAACCTTCGCATTGTGTTGTTCTATCACCTCAGGGTTCACACATTTCAGCCACTGTCCGCTTACCGGAAATCCCCCAAAACCATCTCCTTCCGGAATGCCTGATTTCTCCAGCAATGGCAATGATCCACCTCCCGCACCAATGAACACGAATTTCGCTTTCACAATCCGCTTTTTCCCGGTCGCCTGGTCCTTTACCTTTACCTCCCACAGATCATTCTTTTGTTTCAGTTTACGTACCTCATGGTCAAAATACAGGTTTACATATGCTCTTTCCTGCAACTCGTTAAACATCGTCCTGGTCAGTGAACCGAAGTTTACGTCTGTACCCAAAGCCATTCTTGTTGCAGCCACTTTTTCTGCAGGATCCCTTTTCTCCATTACCAGAGGCATCCATTCTGCCAGCAGTGCAGGATCTTCAGAATAAGCCATTCCTTTAAACAAATTGCTTTTTTGAAGATTATTGTATCTCGTTTTTAAAAATTCTGCGTTTTCGGCACCCCATACAAAACTCATGTGCGGAATGCTTTTGATAAATGACTCCGGGGAATCAACAAGGTTATTGCTGACCAGAAAAGACCAGAATTGCTTTGACACCTCAAAAGATTCAGCGATTGCTATAGCCTTTTTGGTTTCAACCGTGCCATCCGGACGTTGCGGTGTATAGTTGAGTTCGCAAAATGCAGAATGTCCTGTACCGGCATTATTCCAGGCATCCGAGCTTTCAGCTGCCGCCACGTCCAGGCGCTCAAAAATTTCAATACTCAGGTCCGGTTGCAGTTCCTTTAGCAAAACGCCTAAGGTAGCACTCATGATGCCTGCGCCAATTAAAATCACGTCAACCGATTCTTCTGTATTACTGTATTTTGGAGTCATTATTGAAATTTTTTGCAAAAGTACGATTATCGCTTAAATTTTACCTCAAATCCACAAATATGATTTCAATATATTGCGTTCAATCAACAAATTTCCTGCATTTTCAGGCAGATTAATATACAATGGCGATTTTTAATATAAAACCTTAACAAAAAAACCGATTGCTAAAGCAATTTGTTAACTTGATAAAACCTAAATAAGACAATTTGATCATGAGTATTCAATCCATTAATCCAGTCAGTGGTAAGCTGATCAAAAAATACAAGGAACATACTTTAAACCAGGCCATACAAAAAATTGAAAAGGTACACGCCGCTTGGCCAATATGGAAAGAGACAGCATTTTCCGAACGGGCAAAGCTCCTCCATAACCTCGCCGGGCTGCTTATTTTGCGCAAGCGTACCCTCGCCGAGCTCATGGCAAATGAAATGGGAAAACCCATTAAAGCAGGAATAGAAGAAATTGAAAAGTGCGCGTCAGTATGTCATTACTATGCAGCAAATGCCAAGGATTTTCTAAAAGATCAGCTGGTGCCCATGGAAGCCGGCAAAAGCTATGTGAGTTTTCAACCCTTGGGTGTCGTGCTCGCCATTATGCCATGGAACTTTCCCTTCTGGCAGCTGTTCAGGTTCCTGGCCCCTGCACTGATGGCAGGCAACTGCGGCGTACTCAAACATGCCTCAAACGTAAGCGGTTGTGCACTGGCTATAGAAAAACTCATTACCGAAGCAGGCATCCCTCAAAATGTTTTCAGTGTTTTGCTGATCAGCAGCAGTGTAGTCAAAGAAATGATCAAACATCCGCTGATCAAAGCCGTAACCCTTACCGGCAGCACCGAAGCGGGAATCCAGGTAGCACAGCAAGCCGGAGGGCAATTGAAAAAGGCAGTACTGGAACTGGGCGGCAGTGATCCGTATATCGTTCTGGAAGACGCCGATTTGAGAACCGCGGCGAAGATCTGTGCACAGAGCAGACTTATCAACAACGGCCAGAGCTGTATTGCCGCCAAGCGGTTTATCCTGGTCAAAAAGGTTGAAAAAGAATTCTTAAAGCTGTTCAAACTGGAAATGTCGTCCAAAGTAACCGGAGATCCTTATGACCCCGATACCGATCTCGGACCAATGGCACGTAAAGACCTGAGAAACGAATTGCATCAGCAAGTACTGGATAATATAAAAGCAGGTGCAAAATGTCTGCTTGGAGGCCAGATCCCCAATTTTAAAGGGAACCACGCCTTCTATACCCCTACCATTCTAACCGGAATAAAGAGCAATATGCCTGCCTACCGCGAGGAGTTGTTTGGGCCTGTAGCATTGATCATAACTGCAAAAGATACAGAAGACGCCATCAGAATAGCCAACGATACTACGTTTGGTTTGGGTGCAGCAGTCTTTACTGCCGATATCGCCAAGGGAGAAGAGATTGCTGTCAAGAGACTAAACGCCGGCTCGTGTTTTGTCAACACTTTTATTAAATCTGATCCGCGCCTTCCTTTTGGAGGCATCAACCAATCCGGGTATGGAAGAGAGCTGGGTATGTTTGGCATTCAGGAGTTTGTAAACATCAAAACCGTGTACATCAGCTAAATATTTTCCGCTGTTCATTTTTTAATCGTCTCTTCAAAATTCACCTTGGGTTTTCTGTTGCCAAAATCACAAAAATGCATCTCTCTTTTTGGCTTCAGGATCAGGTACAATCCCAGTCCGATCAAAACCAAAGCCGTTGTATAAGAGGAGATGTCAAAAAGTACCACATCTCTCAGGGTAAAAATCCCACCGATCAGCACCATGACTACCCAACCCCCGGCCTTAAAATTCTTTCTGAATCCAAACCACAGCCCCAAAGCAAGCAATATGGTATGCCAGCTCAATACCCAAAACGGAATAAACAAGCCAATATTTTTCATCAGAAAGATGGCGCCCAATACCAGTAAAAAAATTCCCCAGCCTAAACGGCGATTTTTTCTCTTGTTGTTATCGAAAGTTTCCATAGCTTTTTTTCTTCAAAACTACCGGCAAAACCAATGCACATCAATGCGTTACTGCTATACCACAGCAAGACACCGGTGAAAACAATAAAAATATCGGTAAAATACTATTTGAACTGCCCTTCTTTGTTCAGCAGCTGAAAATACCCGTCTAGCTTGATGCCCAGTGAAGTTTCAAACGCAGCTTTCATATCTTCAGGCTGAGGGTGTTTGCCGCTCCATTGGCTGAAATAGTACTGAAAAGCCTTATCCATTTTATCTCTTCCTACCTCATTTTCAAGCAAAAACAACCATAAAGCAGTCTTAATATAGGAAGTCATACTGTAATCATCTGAGGAAACAAATTGATCAGCCGGAAGATCGATAGCCGATTTCATCGGGATATTGGTCATGGCGTTATACAGTCTCGACAGAAATTCTTTTTCCGGCAATGCTTTAACTTCCGCAGGTATGGCATCCCCAAATACGGAATTGGTCTTGTATTTTTCCGCTTCATACCTAAACTGGAAATAGGTATTCAAACCTTCATCCTGCCAGGTGTGCAGCCGTTCATTGCTGCCCAGCATACTCATAAACCAATTGTGTCCTATTTCATGCGCAATGACCGCGTCCAGGGATTCTTTCTTAGCGTTAGGACTGGTGATCAATGTTATCGTTGGATATTCCATACCCCCGCTGGAGTTGTTCTCCGGTCCTTCTACCACCTGTACCACAGGGTATTGATATTCTCCGACCCAGCTGCTATACTTCTTTACTGCATCCTTTGTATAATCAATGCTGTTGTTCCAAAGCGTCGGCTTCTTATCGTGATAATAGTTAAACGCATCCACAACCTTTCCCGAGGCCAGTTTTACCGTGTCATACTGGATGATAAAGCCCTTGTCGGCAAACCATGCAAAATCAGGTACGTTTGAAATTTCATAAGTCAGCTTTTTGGTCGGCTTCTTGTTCAGAGGCTGATACTTTACCGGGTCACCAGATCTGTTGGCCACATTTTTTGCGCCAATGCTTTTATAAGCATTTAGTTCGTCAGCATTCTGCAAAACCCCGGTTGCACCTACTATATATTGACTGGGAACCGTGATATTCACCTTAAATGAAGCATATTCACTATAAAACTCGCCCATATCCAGGTAAGGAAATTCATGCCAGCCATTTTTATCAAACACAGCCGGTTTGGGATACCACTGACAAGCCATAAATTCACCCTCAGCAAAGCCCGATCTGGAAAAATAAGAAGGAAGTTTTATTTTGAAATTGGTAGAAATGCTGACAGAATCGCCAGGATTTAGTACGGCTGGCAACTTTACTTTAATTACATCGATGTATTGAGGATTGGAATGCGGTTCTACAACTGCAGTTTTGCCGTTCACTTTAAAATCAAGGCCGTCTATGCTTCCATAAGTAACTTTGGCCATTTTTTTTACTCTGGATGTGTCATTTTTCAATTGCTGAAACAATGCAGTCGATTCTTGCTTGTAAGCATTGGGCCAGATATGGAACCAAATGAAATCAAGCGGAGTTGGAGAATTGTTTTTATAAACTATGGTCTCAAACCCCGTCAGTGATTTGTCTTTATCATTTAGTGCAACATCAATGTTATAGCTTACCTGCTGCTGCCAGTAGGTTTCCTGTGCAAATACCGCACTGCTGAATGTCAAAAATAAAATTACCAGGTATTTTTTCATGTGCTATAAACGGAATAAATCAGGAATTAGTTTGCCAAATATAGCATTCGTCTTTTAAAATCTTCTTCCGGATATCCTCCTTGGTATGTGCGACTATCCCTTCAAAGTCATATCAAAAGAATCTTAGCGGCGTTACTGGGACGTTTCTAGAGCCTGGGGGTCATGCAACCCCCTAGCAACCCCCTAGTAAGGCCCTTGAGAGGGTGGAGAAAATATAGTCACATATACCATTCATAAGCCATTCAGAAAGGCAGGAAGAGACAAAACTAAACCGCATATAATTTTGTTATTCATAATTATAAATTATGCCAAATCTTTAAATCTCAAAAAATGAAAAATTATTTAACTATTGCCTTTATTGCCTTATTAGGCGGAATGACAATGCTGGCATCTTGTGCCGGCAGCACAGAGGAAGAAATTGCCTCTGCAAAACTGTTTACCACAGCCGACAATAAGGAAATCGGGTCTGCAAAATTTTACCAGGAAGGAGACGGCAACATCAAAATGGATCTGGAAATTGACTTTCCCGCACGCGCCGACAGTATAGTTGCTGTTCACTTTCATGAACACGGAGATTGCAGCAATATGGGAGAAAACACACATGGTCACTGGAACCCGACTAAAGAGGCACATGGCAAGTGGGGCTCAGCAGCGTATCACTCCGGTGATATAGGAAATATTCAGCTGGATGGCAAAGGGCATGGCAGTGTGAGTGTCACTACAGACAGATGGAGCATCGATACTGATGATGTTAAAAATATTATCGGCAGGGGTATTATTGTCCATGGCGGCACAGACGATTATACTACACAGCCCAGCGGCAACTCGGGACCAAGGGTTGGTTGCGGTGTGATCACAAAAAATTAATTTTTACAAACCATTAGGATTTAGGTGTGTTAAACTTATACATCAAAACTTTGAAAAATGGAAAATAATAATGAAAATGCAGAAATCCTGAACGACCTGATCCTCATCAATAACGACAGAGTTGCAGGATATGAGAAAGCAATTAGTGAGCTACAATCAGAAGACGATGATCTGAAACCGTTATTTTTAGAAATGATTAAACAGAGTCATAAGCTGAAAGCAAACCTGGTTCAAGAAGTACAGGTGATCGGCGAGGAAGCTGAAAGCGGTACGACCACTTTTGGTAAAATTTACCGCGGATGGATGGATGTTAAAGCTGTCTTTACCGGACACGACAGGGAAACTATTTTAAACAATTGTGAATTTGGTGAAGACGCCGCTCAAAATGCTTATCAAATGGCATTAGAGGAAGATACACTTACAGAGAATCTGAGAGCTTTAATTTCAGAACAGAAGTTTGACCTTCGCGGATCACATGATGAGATCAAGTCTTTGAGAGATCACGTTGCTAACAACTAGTGCCAAACCTTAGGTAAGCTGGGTTAAAGCTTACCCATTTACAAAGCTCAGGCCTTAATTAAAGGTCTGAGCTTTCGTATTCATATACTCCTTTTATATTCTTGTTCAGATACCTTCCTTTAGACCTCGCTGCCCTTAAAGAAATGTATACACCATGCGGCACCTCTTTATAATAGTAGACCTTTCCTGACTGAAAGACCACGGTTAAAACTTGGTGTTCAACATCATATTCGATTTTATCAACAACGGTGGAAGGCATAGCTGAAATTTTATTAGCCGGTCAATATCTAATAGCTACAACAATAAACGTTTTGGATTGTTATCCATAACGTACTAACTATAAAATAATGAAACGCATAGGTAAACTTGGTCTGATAGTCATATCATTGCTGCCAATTCTTCTGGGTGCCTGCAGCAGTACCAAGTTAATTTCCTCATGGAAAGCAGAGGATGTATCCAACCAGAAATTTGATAAAGTACTTGTCATCGGCCTCATGGGCAATAAAGACAGGAATTTAAGGGAAAATGTCGAGAAGATCATCGTTCAGCAGCTCCAGGCAAAAGGTATTAATTCCGGATCTGCATTTGCAGAATACGGTCCAAAGACATTTGAAGGATTAGATGAGTCTTCTGCACTTAAGAAACTGAAGAACAAGGGATATGACGGCGCCATCACCATCGCTCTGCTGGATAAATCAAAAGAAAAAACATATAATCCGGGTATGGTTGGCGTTTATCCAGGAACGTACCGCTTTTGGGGTCATTACCGTACCCTCTACAGCCGGATTTATGAACCGGGGTATTATAGGGTAACTAATAAGTTTATGTTGGAGGCCAATGTTTATGATCTGGATGCCGATAAATTGATCTATTCTGCGCAAACCCGGTCTGTAGATCCCGCCAGCCCGCAGTCACTTGCAACGGAATTTTCAGATGAGATCTTTGCAGACATGAGTAAAAAAGGCGTGATTAAATAGAAACGAGATGAAGATATTCTCAATAGCATTCAAAGTCGGCTGCCTCGATCTTGACGCCATCGTTACGGAATCAGACAATGATCACCGTTTTAAGGTGGAGATGGTCACCGGTGAACCCGACCCTATTGTTCTGAGACGCAGTGATGAGGGAACCTGGACGATTGAGAATTTTGGAGGAAGAAGCATTTCTGCAGAAGGTTATAAAAGCATACAAAAAGAAATAGAAGCCAGGCTGGCTTCTATCTGATAAAGTTGTCATGAGAATTAATTGAATGAAGACGGTTTATACTAAAATTCTGCGGAAAATTCTTTAGTATAGATCTTCAGGTTCTTTTTCAGCATCACCCTTGCGATGTGAATTCTTGTTTTTACGGTTCCGATTGGAATATGGAGCATTTCAGCTATTTCATGATACTTAAATCCTTCAAAATACTTAACAAATGGGGTCAGGTATTCAGGCTGAAGTTTCTTCATGGCATTGTTGATGTCTTCCCTGATGAATTTGTTTTCCCCTACATTACCCGTGGCGCTGGCCTGTAGCTGAGCGGCCGGAATCTCTTCATGTATCGATATAATAGACCTTGTCTTAACAGCTCTTCTATAGCCATTTATAAAGGTATTCTTCATAATGGTATAAAGCCATCCCCGGAAGTTTGTCCCGTCTTTGAACTGTTCGGAATACCGCATGGCTTTCAACAAGGTATCTTGTACCAAATCGTGCGCATCTTCATAATCCTGGGTGAATTTGAAGGCAAATGTTTCTAAAGCTGACTGATTACAGCTCAGCTGATAGTTAAATTCGTTAGTGTTCATAGGGAAGGGGAGTTTTAGGGAGGTTTGACGTTTTTTTAATCCATTTCGCAAGAAGGGTTTTAAATGCAAAATGTTCCGTCAAAATACGTACCAAAAACAGAGAACACAGTCACTAACTCATTGAAGGAAAAGAGATTCCCTTTATTTTCCTAAACAACTCGACCGCATAAATATCGGTCATTCCTGATACAAAATCCAGTACAGTTTGGATCTTTGAATAGGGATCTGCAGAGGTGGTCAAAAATTGTCCGGGAATCAGTTCAACAAGTTTCTTATGGTATTTGGAGTTGTTTTGAAGATATGCCGGAATGAATTCTTCCAGCAGACCTCCCATTACCCGATATCCCGCAACCTCAATCTGGACTACTGAAGAATAGTTGTAAATGCGTTTGACGGATATGCTTTCTATCTTTTTCATTACAGACAAAAAAGGTTCTTCAATAGCATCCATCAGGCTCTTGTTAAAGTCACCATTTAATATAGCTTCCTGTTCAGTGTAAAAGACATTGGCGCATAAACCGATCAGTGTACTGATCGATTTTGCCCGCATCAGTGTGATCTTTGCGTCATCGTCTTCCATCTCGCCCAGACGTGCCGGCATTTTAATATCGTTACATAGAGGCAATAACAGTTCCTCTACCTCTGTATAGGTCAGAATTTTCAGCCGATGGGCATCCTCGAGATCTATAATGTTGTAGCAAATGTCATCAGCTGCTTCGACCAGGTAAACCAAAGGGTGCCGCTTATAGATCAGCGGTGAATCCTGAACTTTAATGAGATCCATTTCCGCGGCTATCTTTTCGAACCCTGACTGTTCCGATTGGAAAAATCCGTATTTCTTGGTAAATATATGCTGCTTATTATGACCTGCAAGCGATGCACAGGGGTATTTTGCAATTGCCGCAAGTGTGGCATAGGTTAAAGCGAAGCCGCCTGTCCCCTTTCCTGCGAAAGGATGGGTAAGTATCCTTAGGGCATTGGCATTCCCTTCAAAATTGATCAGGTCCTGCCATTGGTGGGCCGTCACCTTATCTTTATAGATAGCGCCCTCACCATCGGTAAAATAATAAGATATGGCCGACTCCCCGGAATGCCCGAATGCAGGATTTCCGAGATCATGCGCCAGGCAGGCTGAGGCAACGATATTTCCAATTTCACATAGCAAAGGGCAGCGCTCATCAATCTGCGCATCGGTATCCTTTATTCTGTTATAAAAAATAGTTCCCAGAGAACGGCCAACACTGGCTACTTCAAGGCTGTGTGTAAGCCTGTTGTGTACAAATACACTTCCCGGAAGCGGAAATACCTGGGTTTTGTTTTGCAGCCTTCTGAACGGAGAGGAAAAAATAATGCGGTCATAATCCCGCTGGAACTCTGACCTGGCCTCCTTTTGGTTGCCTGCAAATCTGTCTTCATTGCCCCAGCGTTTGGCTGATAATAGTTTTTCCCAGTTCATGACATTTGATTTATTAAGCTGCGAAAATAGCAGAATTTATTGTGAATACAGCGGTTAAGAGTAGTTATTCAAGAGAATTGTTATAATAAAGTCATATAACTTAGTGTATTTTGTACACTATTTAAAACTCACTATATTTGTACTATCAAATCGATCAAAAAATAGAATCAGTAGTTGAGATGAAGGTCGATATGTTAAGAAAAGATTAAATTATACGGCAGTCTGAGTTTTGGTACGAAGATTGCAATAAAAGAATAAACCGTTCATACAGGTTTATATTTGGTTAGAAAAGGGTGAGTGTCCGGATGGAACAACCCTTTCTTTTTTTTACAGGAATTCTGTTTTTTCAATTCAAAATAAAGGGAGTAGAATAAATTCTATCCCCCTCTATAATCATCCCTATTGTTAACAAGGGCAAAGATATTACTATCAATCATTTAAGCAAATATTTAAGCGCTTTTTTTAATAAAAAAAATCCCGGTTATTTTTTACTTGTATAGTCAACCATTATTTGATTGAGCTTGTATAAGGTAACTTACCTGCTGAGCCGTTCAAGTATCCGTTTCCTTTTGTCCCTGAATGCTTTGATATCTGCATCGTAATGGTCAAAATTAAAGACAGTGGCATTGATTATTTTCTTTGCAAGGTCAGGATCTTTCTTTTCCAGCTGCCTGAGTAATTCATAATCATTGATGCCGTCGCGCATCGCCTCAAGGCGTATGGAAGAATAAAGCTTGTTATATGCAGGGTAAACGATATAGCTGTCTCCTCCAGGCACTACATTCCCGTCATCAAACATGCCGGTAACGTCATTGTACAAGTCTTTGCGGTATGGCATATGCCAGGCTGTCAGTCCCCAGTGAAGATAACCCGTAACACCGTATTTGTAGTTGAGCCAGTGCAAGAGCCTGGGCATCATCAGCGGCTGCTCTATAAAGCGGTTGGCGTAATTGCCCTGTGGACCAAGACAGGTATAAAACCACACTTCATCTCCTGCTTTTTGTCTTTTTTTATAAAAATCATACTCTTTGTGGAGCTGGTCGAGTACTGGCACCCATACATCAATGCTGCCAATCAGGTCAGATCCGATATTGGCGTCGATGATCTTAGTACCTGGAATCAGTTTCTTGACATAGGCGGCGATGGCTTTATAGGAACCGATGTTCTCTGCAACAGGTTCGTCTGAAACGTGCTGCATATAGTTTTTATCCAGTCCATTGAGCTTTAAATGTGTCATTAATGCGGGAAAGAACTGATCGAGGTAATTCTTTGCACGGTTATCTGAAATGGACATCCGGTGCATACTGATCTTTCCATTTTCCAGGAGCGGAACATCTACTCCAAACTGGCTGGTCCAGTCGCCCATGCGGTACCCGACATGGCTTCCCGCCATTCTTTTTAAAACACCTGCTTTTTTATAAATGGAAACCATCCTGTCCAGGTATGTAAAATCAAAGCTGTACTTGTCGCCGTCGATTTTATATTGCACCAGTGTTTGAACGGGAAGCATCACTACGTTTTGGCCGGTCCCTTTTATGCGCTGTGCGATCAGCCCGATTAACTCCCAATACCTTTCGGTATAAAATTCAACAGGTTTGCCATTGTTCAGGAAGCTCAGGCTCTCCGGAGTATGGTGGATCCAGTTGGTGACCCACAAAGAGGTTTCTGTTATGGTAACCGGATATACTTTGATAACGAAATTGCGGTTTTGGGTTATTGGTTTCCCGGATGATAAAGCTGAAATCTTAACGGAACCCCGGTAGATTCCAGGACTGGCGTCTATTGGTACAGGTATGGTGATCCATATGGGCTGGGGCTCACCGGCAGGCAGATTAAATGTGCTGTCTGTAAATATGGGGTCGGGAAAGTACCCTGAGGGAGAAATGAGCTGATCTCTGCCTGGGTTGGGAACCCTTCTTCCAAGTCCGACATAGCCCACAAAACCGATCTGCGAAGGTTTTAAAGCCTGAGGATTCTCTTTAGCTGCCACATTAGTCAATTGTATCGCCGTCTTTTGCAGATCAGTTTTACTTTTTATTATCAATTGCAATGTCGCGGTCTCCCCTTTCGCTACCCTGATGGTATCCGGCTGGTCTACAAAATATGCCCTGTCTTTCAATACTTTTTCCAGTGGATCAAGCTGAAAGACCCTGAGGTTGTTCTGCGCAAACATAACACCAGGGAACAGGAACAGCAATAGGAATATTCTCATCGTAATTGGATTAGTTGGATTAGCAGCTCTCATTTGAGCTTAAAATTAGGAATAACATAACTATAAACCTCATACCTCAGTTCACTCCAGGCGCTGGCTTTTGGAAATGGAAAATCGGGGAACAGTTGCTGGCCGTCATTGACAAACTCCACCTTGAGCCTGATCTTTTTCTTGTTCTTAGTCAGTCTGGCCGGTATCAGGAATTCATCATCCCGGAAACGTCTGTTTGTGGTTTTTGTCCGGAGCAGCCTTGAATCAAGCTCACCGGAAGGATCTGAATATATAGCAGTATTTGAGCCGGCAAGGTACCATACGCCTGCTTTTTCCCAGTTTGGCACTGAAGCTGCTGAACTTGCATCGGATAAGTATACTATTGCCGTCTGATTTGGAAAGCTGTAATCTAAAGTCCGCCTTAGCAGGGCGCCTTTATTGTTTACATCAAGATCAACGGTGAATTCGGACACCCCTCTTGTATAACGGCCGTCCTCTTTATGCGATGGATAAACAGACGTACCTGCCTTTCCTTTGTATCCTGCTATTTTATTGGCATCCATGCCCCATACACCGGTCGGGAACAGATCTATACCAAGTTCATATCTGGAGTTTACAGTTTCCACCGCTGAAGCCTGAGGCGAAACATAGAAGTGTTTCTTTTCGCTTGTAAGGTCTCCGATATCGATCTCGTCGGTCTTAACCAGGGAGGGCGCAGGTAAGCCATACCAATCCGTAACCGCTTCGTAATGTTCTGCAGACAGGTTCTCTCCGCCATGTTCAAAATTGATCACCGCCCTTTTACCAAAAGGCATCAGGTCTGCCAACAGAAAGCGATAGGCTGATTCTATCTTGTCTCTTTCATTTTTGGCCTTATCTTTATTCGGAGCCCCGCAAGGGTGCCCTGCAAATGGCAGTGTCATGTTATTTCCTCCCCAGTAATCACCCCCACCGCCCCATTCTTCTGTTCCGGTCCCATAACCCTGCGGACTGCGGCTGTCGTCAAAAAAGAATCTCGGATCTCCTTCCAGTGTCCCCAGGGAACCGTTGTGCGAGAAAATAAATGATGTGCCCACAAAACTTCCGGACCATTCCTGTTTGCCTTCTATACCACGTGTATCCAGATAGGTCATGTCCTTACCCAGCTCAGGCTCAGGTATGTCTGTATAGGTAGCATGGAAATAGCTGCTTTGACCAATGGCATTATTCAGGGGTTCATAGCGTATTTCATAGCTAATTTCGGTGCCATCAGGTTTTATTCCTGCCAGTTCAAATTTTGCGGATTTAAAGAACGGCATCGGATAATAACAGGCGAGTTCTACTTTTTTACCAGGGTAATCAAACCGGATATTGATGGGAAATCCTTTAACCAGATATTCTTTGTTTTCTCGATTGTAAAGCGTGCCGGCACCAAAAAACAGGGCTAATGGCGCATCTATTGAAGGATATTTAGCATCATCCCAGGTTACCTGTAATTTCAAATGCTCAAGATCTTCCGCTTTTTCGAGCGGCAAAACCAGTTTAAACGCCCTTACTGACGAGGAAGCACTATTGATCTGTGAGAGCAACACACGCGGTTTGTCCAGCTTGACGACCCCTTTTTTGCTTTTAGTATTTTTAGGCGCAATGTCCGTTCCGGAGCGGCCTAAAAGGTCGAGCACGTCCTGATTAGGGCCTCTATTGATGTCCCAGGTAACGATCGGGCGGGAAAGATTTTCTTCGTTTGCGTACAGGCTGTAAATATAGTAGCCGGTTCCGTATCGCGTACGTGAATAGGCGATCCGCATGGATTCTGAGAACGGTATCGGCGTCCAGATCAGGCTTGCACCTTTGGTAGTGCCCCATGTCCAGTTTAATGGTTTTGGAAATGCAGATTCGGGAATAAACTTGGTGTCTTTAAAAACCTGCTTTGCGTTTACCGGATCACTTGTACCGGTTTCTTTTACCAGATTATCCTTATTGTCGGCAATGAAGTGCCAGGGACTGCCATGCCAGTGGTTGGCACGGAAAAAATAAAACACTCCCCTTCCTTTCACATCAAGTGATACATTGTAATCCTCTTCGTTTGCAAACAGATAATGACTTGCATCCGCAGACTGATTTCCGCCCTCCCGGTCATAAGTGCTCCTCATATAAGTACGGGCACCTATTCGTTGCATAGGCCATTTCTCCCACATTCTGTACGCATCAAGTCCTACAGGAATTACGTGCAGGTCACCGATGTTCTTTTGTGCAATGTTTTGGGCACATACCCTTATCGATAGTAACAGGGTAACAGCTACTGTAATTAAACAGGTGTTACCCATAAATGCTCTTCCGTTCATAACTATTTGATTTAGTACAAGATATTGAGAATAACAATAACTATCATCTCATCAACGAAATAAAAACACATAAATGTTTATGTCCTGCTTTTAAGAAGTATAAAAATGAATAAAATGAATACGTCATTAAAACCTGTGGCTCTGGGGCTATTTACAAAGCTTATAGGGTTGATAAACGCATCTAAGACCGACTGAGCCAATAAAATCAGGTATTGGACGGGTTTAAGCACCATTGATATTTACAGATATTGGCTTACATTCGTTTCAATGTTTGGCCAAAACAGAGGCGTGTCCTGAAAAGCCTGTAATGAGTAAGGAAAAAATGATAATAATAATCCCTGTTATGAAAAATCTAGATTTAAAAAATCTTGGTGTTCAGGAAATGAACACAGCCGAAATGACAAAAATTGAAGGTGGTGGTTTACTTGGTGGTGCGTTAACAGGCCTTTTAGGCTCCGTTGCATTAACTGTAAACACACTTTCAAATGATGCTTCAGCTTTCCTAAGCAAACATTAGCAAATGTTTTTAGATTTGTTTGGGGCTTGTAAGAAGAAATTAAGAGCACCCATTAGTCCGGAATTCCGGACTAATGGGTGCTTTATTATTTAACTGTATGGCCCTATCCACCTATTCTGAAGATACGATTTCAAGTACAGCTATTGTCTACCGGTCGCAGATCGGCAGGTCGACCAAAATCATTTATCAGATTACGGTATTGGCGATACTGGCGACACTAGCTGCACTTCCGTTTATTAAAACCCCTATCAGTGTTAAGAGTTCAGGATTACTCCAGTCTTCTGTTGAGAAAACAGAGCTGACAATTCCTGTAAACGGCAGGCTCATACAGTATAAGCTTACCGATAATAAGAAATTAAAGCAGGGCGATACCCTGTTGGTTATAGACGGTGCTTTGCCTAAACAGCAAGGCAATCTGGTCCAAAACCGTCAGGGACAGATCCGGCAGTTCCTCGAAGACATTAGTCAGTCTCTAAAGTACATCGACAGAAACGGCTACAGCTACCCAAGCCTGCAAACCGGGCAGTATAACGCATCATGGCAGCAGTTCGTCCAGGAGCTGGAGAACGCGCGGATCGCTAAAAAACAAGCAGAAACTACATTTAACCGGTACAACAAGCTTTATCAGAGCAAAGTGCTTACCGAATCTGAATATGAAAAATATAAATTTGAAGCGGAGCAGACAGAATCTGCTTTTTTGATGGTAAGTACAAAATACCGCACCCAGTGGCAAACTGAAGCCAATGCACTTCGCAACGAATTGCGCGAATTATCCGGACAGCAGGTGGAACTCAATGAACAAAAAAAACAATACATACTTCGGGCGCCAATAGACGGTTCTGTTCAAAATCTCGCGGGATTGCAAAAAGGCGCGTATGTATTCGCGAATCAAAAGATAGGCGAAATATCGCCTAATGTAAGTTTAACAGCTTTCTCCTACATTAAACCAGCTGATATTGGTCTGATCAAACCCGGACAGGAAGTCCGCTTTCAAATAGATGCATTCAATTACAACCAGTGGGGACTGGCGACTGGAAAAGTAATTGACATCTCTGATGATATCATTATTATAAATAATGGCCAGCCTGTATTCAAGGTAAAATGCAGCCTGGATCAAAATTACCTGGTGCTGAAAAACGGATATAAGGGCTTCCTGAAAAAAGGAATGAACTTTACTGCCCGTTTTACCGTGACTGAAAGGAGTTTATACCAGTTGCTTTACGATAAGGTAGACGATTGGGTAAATCCGAATGTTGAAGATATAAGAGCAGGGCAATGAGCATTAAGGTAAAACAACATGACATTACCGATTGCGGGGCAGCTTGTATTGCGTCAATAGCGTCTTATTATAAGTTAGACCTGCCTGTTGCAAGAATCAGGCAACTTGCTGGCACTGATAAAAAAGGAACAAATGTTTTGGGTATGGTCGAAGCTGCCCAAAAATTGGGTTTTGAAGCTAAGGGAGTAAAAGGAACATTTGAAAGCTTATTCAAAATCCCCAAGCCTGCGGTTGCGCACCTTATAGTGGAAAATATCCTCCAGCATTACGTTGTAATCTATAAGGTTACCGGAAAGTATGTTGAAGTCATGGATCCTATTGACGGACAGCTGCACCGCAAAAGCCATGAACAGTTTAAGAAGGAATGGACCGGGGCCCTTGTTTTGCTGCTGCCCGCAGAGGAATTTCAAACCGGAAATGAGAAGATCTCTGTACAGGGGCGTTTCTGGAACCTGATCAGACCTCATAAAAGTATATTGATACAAGCGCTTTTTGGGGCTATTGTTTATACCATTCTGGGTCTGTCTACCTCTGTATTCGTGCAAAAACTGGTCGATTTTGTATTAGTAGACGGCAATAACAACCTTCTGAACCTGATGAGTATTGCGATGATCATCATCCTGGTATTGCAGCTGTTCATTGGTACCGCAAAAACCATATTTACATTAAAGACCGGTCAGATGATCGATGCCAGACTCATACTGGGTTATTATAAACACCTGTTAAAGCTGCCACAGCAATTCTTTGATACGATGCGGGTAGGTGAAATCATTTCACGCATCAACGATGCTGTGAAGATCAGGGCATTTTTAAATGACGTCAGCATCAACTTCCTGGTCAATATTTTCATTGTGTTCTTTTCGTTTGTCATGATGTTCACGTATTACTGGAAACTGGCGCTGATCATGCTCACGGTTATTCCCTTGTATTTGCTCATCTACTTTATTACCAACAAACTGAACAAGAGGGAACAGAGAAAACTAATGGAAGATTCTGCAGAACTTGAATCTCAGTTGGTCGAAAGCCTGAATTCAGTAGGTACTATAAAACGTTTTGGACTGGAAGGTTATGCCAATGAGAAAACTGAAACACGTTTTATAAAATTGCTGCAAACCGGGTTCAAATCAAATATGAATTCGCTGTTTGCAGGGACATCTTCTGAGTTAATTTCCCGTTTGCTGACCATTATATTGCTTTGGGTGGGTGCAGGATATGTATTGGACAGTAAGATCACACCCGGGGAACTGCTGTCGTTCTATACACTCATTGGCTATTTCACCGGGCCGGTTTCCTCGTTAATCGGCATGAACAAAACTGTACAGGATGCTGTGATCGCAGCTGACAGGCTTTTTGAAATCATGGACCTGGAGCGTGAGAAGGATGAAAACCAAATTGAACTGTCACCGGATAAAATAGGTGACATCCGTTTTGAAAACGTTTCTTTCCGGTATGGAACGAGGGTCAATGTGTTTGAAAACCTGAACCTAACCATTCCAAAAGGGAAATTCACCGCAATAGTTGGTGAAAGCGGATCAGGTAAATCAACACTCATGTCGATCCTTCAAAACATATATCCTATACAACAAGGGAATGTAAGTATTGGGAAATATGACCTGAAATACATCAGTACACTTCTCTTCGCCAATCGGTGTCGGTTGTGCCACAGCAGATCGATCTTTTTGCAGGCAATGTGATCGACAATATTGCCCTTGGGGACTATGAGCCGGACATGCAGAGAATTATTGACATCTCTACCCAATTGGGGATCATAGACTTTATAGAAACCCTCCCCCAGGGTTTTCAAACTTATCTTGGTGAAAACGGAACCACGCTATCCGGCGGGCAAAGACAGCGGATTGCAATTGCCAGGGCAGTATACCGTAACCCGGAAATTCTTATTCTGGATGAAGCAACCTCCTCGCTTGACTCAGCATCGGAGCTTTATGTACAAAAAATGATTGATCTTTTGAAGGCTGATCATAAAACGGTTATCGTCATCGCCCACCGCCTGAGCACCTTAAACAATGCGGATCAAATTATTGTACTGGATAAGGGTAAAGTTATTGAGCAGGGAAGCCATGACGAGCTGCTGCTCAATTCAGGATCGGCATATGCCGGTCTGTGGAAATTTCAATCGTTGTAGTATTCTACCCGAACCACGTTGACCCCCTTTCAAATCCGTACTCAGCGTTCGTCGATTTTTATGAACCGTTGGTCGTGCGTTACCTCAATCTGGTATAATACACCGAAATCTCCTGCAACATTTTTTCTGTAAGGGCATCTTATTAACAAAGAATTAAAGAAAATTAAAAAATTCACAAAGTTGAACCTTGTTAAATAAGCTTCACCGCAAAAAAATAGAAATTATGAAAACTCTAACTCAAACATTATTCGCAACAGCATTAGCTACAGTTATTTTAGGAACATCAGCAATGGCTACCTTTGCTCATACAAGCCCTAAAACAGAAATTTCAAAAGACGCTGCTTCCGCAGTTACTTTCAACAAGATAATTGTATCCGGAAACGTTAAAGTGATCCTGGTTCAGGGAACAAAAGAAGCCATTAAAGTTGACGATAGTTTTGATGCTTCAAAAACAACCATTAAGAAAAACGGATACAAGCTCATGATCCATTCCATCGAGATCAACCCGGTTACCATAACAGTTTCTGTAAAAGATCTTCAGAGAATTGATGTGTCGGGCATCTCTTCAGTCGAAACTAAAGGTAAATTTGATCTTAAATATCTTCAGATCTTCATGAGCTACAGTTCATCCGCCAGCATCAATGCCAAAACAGGCAGTCTGTACACCAACATCAGTGACGCCGCAGAACTGAAACTTAGTGGTTCAACTGACGACCATACATTTATAGCCAGTCGAAATGCAAAAGCAGATCTGGATCACTTTGTGTGCAACAAGGCAGAACGTTTGACTAATGAATCCATTGCAGCCATAAGCTTAAACAGGGCAATAGTTGCGAAAGCAAGATAACTATTCAAAAACCACCGTTTTATTTCCGTAAACAAAGACCCTGTCGCCCAGCACAAGCCTCAGGGCTTTTGCCAATACGGCTGTTTCGATCTCCTTTCCCGACCTGACCATGTCTGATGCTGTAAAAGAATGGTTTACCGGGATGATCTGCTGGGCAATAATAGGCCCTTCATCCAGATCATCTGTTACGAAATGGGCCGTCGCGCCTATTAGCTTCACTCCTCTTTCAAAAGCTTGCTTATAAGGGTTTGCTCCGGCAAAAGCCGGAAGAAAAGAATGATGAATATTGATAATCCTGTTTGGGAAATGTGTTACAAATCCGTGGGAAAGAATACGCATAAATTTGGCAAGAACAATGTAATCGGGTATATAGCTGTCAATGAGTTTGATGATCTCCTGCTCAGAACCCTTTAATACATCCTCATAAGACACCAGGTGAAAGGGAATTTCAAAACGTTCGCAGATCTTTTGGAGCACCGGATGATTGCCAATTACGCAGCTTACCGAGGCACCGAGCGTCCCAAAATTATTACGGATCAGTATATCAGCCAGGCAATGGTATTCTTTGGTGACCATGACGACTATCCGTTTATCGGGCACAGGGTTCACGTGTACTTCCGCACCTGCCGGAAGAATGGCGGTCAATTTGTTTGTAAGTGTATGTTCATCTCCGTTTCCGTCAACCTCCAATCGCATAAAAAATCTGTTTTCAGCTTTAGCGACATATTCCCTCATGGAGACAATATTGAGCCCTGCTTCAGCAAGTAACCTGGAAATATCCGCCACCAATCCGATCTGATCTTTACATTGTATTATTACTATCATGCTCTAAAATAAAAAAAGTATATCTTTGTTTATCATGATTAAAATAAAATACCTTTTATTATTGGTTTGCATCGCGGGATGCTTTGCAGCCTGCAAAAAGAACGAAAAACCTTTTGATGACGTGGCACAATTCCAAATTGATACCGCTGCCATTAGAAGTTTTGTGAAGGCAAAAGGCTTAAATGTACTTAAGAGTGAGAAATACGGGATCTTTTATCAGATCATTGAACCAGGCACAGGTAATGCGACCTTTGATAGGTTCACTATAGTTAATGCTGATTATGAAGGCCGTTTTTTAGATGGAACGGTATTCGATTCCGGAACCAATATAGATTTCTCATTAGAGGGCGTAATTCAAGCCTGGCAATTTGCTGTTCCTGAAATCCAGAAAGGCGGAACGATCCGCTTTATTACACCGTCATTTTATGCGTATAAAAATTTTGCGAATGACAGGATTCCGGCAAACTCTATACTTGATTTTACGGTTACCATAAAAAACATCACGCAGCCATAAACCCGGTTATTTTACCGGACTTTTATCGCCGTTCACCGATGGTTTCAATAGCCCGGCCTTAAAGGCATTTATTTAGCCGTTTTTATCTTCCATCTTTACCTTATAATATTTAAGTGTTACAGATAGAAATAATGAATATGGCAATTTTTAAAACTTCATTAAAGGACAAGCAGGATTTGACCGCTATCGAACCTGTATTTAATATTTTATTCGGAGAAAAGAACTGGCTGTTCGTATTTGAAGACAAGCTGCTCAGGGTAATGTCATCAGTGCCTTGCGTGGATGTAGTACGTCACCTTTTACATGAGAGAGGCTTTTTTTGTGAAGAAATAACCTCTTATTCTGCAATCTAATTCTCTTCAGGAGAAGGACTGATCACTGTCCAGCCCCCATCAATAATCAGACTTTGCCCGGTAATGTGCCTCGCCTGTTCCGAAACAAGAAATAAAGCTGCACTGGCAATATCGGTCGTATAAGCCGGCCGGCCCATCGGGGTAATTCTTGACCATACCGACATATAATTTGGATCATCCAGCGTCCTTTCCGTCAGCGTAGCTCCAGGCGCGATTGTATTTACACTGATCTTATAAGGAGAGATTTCCAGTACAAGGTTTTTTGCCAGCATCTCAATTGCTGCTTTAGACATGCCATAAGCAGCCAGATCTTTATGAGCCTGGTGTCCTGTTACCGACGAAGTGAACAAAAGAGAACCGCCGTGACCCTGCTTTTTCATTTGGTTCACAGCCGCCTGAGCCAAAAGAAAAGTACCGGCAATGTTTACATTTAAAACCTTTGTTAATGATTCTTCCGGATAAGTTAAGAAATCACCAAATAAAGTAATGCCGGAATTCGCGATAGCGATATCCAGTTGCCCGGTTGTATCAACAGCGAGCCTGATCATGCTGTCTATAAAGTTCTTATCGCTCGAATTTCCCGGACAGGCGATACATCTTCCATTTTCTGACCTGATCTTTGAAGCAGCTTCATTTGCTAAAGCCTCATCAATATCATTTAAAATGACCGTTGCCCCTGCCGCGGCCAGTTGCCGGCAGATCTCAAAGCCGATGCCTTGTCCGGCACCGGTGACTATCGCTGTCTTATTGTTAAACTGTGTTGAAGACATATTATATTATTCCTTACTTTAAATTTGAAAAATTCCTGTTAATGTGAGTCCCTCAGCACTTCGCTCCCTGAACCTCCTTTTAGAAAGTCAAAATCAGCACCGAGATTTGCCTGTTCTACATGCTGAACATATAATTTTGCATAGCCCCTTTTGAATACCTCCGGCTGCTTTACCAACGCAGACCTTCTTTTGCTCAGTTCTTCATCATCTACCAGCAAGTTTAGGGTTCTGTTTGGGACATCCAGGGCAATCAGATCACCGTCTTTTACCAATGCAATGGTCCCATTTTCAGCAGCCTCAGGGGAAATGTGGAGTACTACAGTCCCAAAACCTGTACCGCTCATCCTTCCGTCAGATATCCTGATCATATCTGTCACTCCTTTATCCAGCAGTTTTTTAGGGAGGCCCATATTTCCTACTTCAGGCATTCCCGGATAGCCTTTGGGTCCTACATTTTTAAGGACCATTACGCTATTTTCATCAATATCCAGTTCAGGGTCATCTATACGTGTTTTATAATCCTCAATATTTTCAAATACTACTGCCCTGCCGGTATGCTGCATTAACCTTGGATCTGCAGCTGATGGTTTTATAATTCCCCCTTCGCAAAGGTTCCCTTTTAGCACAGCAACTCCGGAATCAAGTTTAAACGGTTCTTCAAGTGTGGCAATTACTTTTCTGTTCAGGGTTTTTGCTTTTTTAAGATTCTCACCAATGGTCCTCCCGTTTACAGTAATGCAGCCTGTATTGAGCTGGGCTTCGATCTCTTTCATAACTGCAGGCAAACCTCCTGAATAATACAGATCCTCCATAAAATATTCACCTGAAGGCTGAAGATTGGCCAATAATGGCAGGTTGTTAGAATAACGGTCAAAATCATCGATATGGAGATCTACACCCACCCTGCCTGCTATTGCCAGCAAATGGATCACGAAATTGGTTGATCCTCCAATTATGGCATTTACTTTTATCGCATTTTCGAAGGCTTCCCGTATTAGGATATCAGAAGGCTTGAGGTCCTCTTTTACCATCTCAACTATCCTTCTGCCTGAAAATTGGGCAAACACCTTTCTATTGGAATCGGCAGCGGGAATAGCAGCATTTTCAGGCAACGAAAGCCCAAGCGACTCTACCATACACGCCATCGACGATGCGGTGCCCATTACGGCACAATGACCACGGCTCCGGCACATCCCTGCTTCTGCTAGGTTGAGTTCTTCTTCTGTCATAATACCGGAACGTACATTTTCAGAAAACCTCCAAATGTCACTGGTACCAATATCCCTGCCTTCATATTTTCCGGTTAGCATGGCACCTCCGGACACTACGATTGTGGGTATATTTACGCTGCAGGCACCCATCACCAATGAGGGTGTGGTTTTATCGCATCCGCACATTAAGACTACTCCGTCAATAGGATTGGCCCTTATGGATTCTTCCACATCCATACTGACCAGGTTCCTGTATAACATTGCTGTAGGTTTAATCAGGGTTTCCCCTAAAGACATCACAGGAAACTCTACAGGAAGCCCGCCCGCCTGTAATATTCCTCTTTTAACAGATTCAGCCAGTTCTCTGAAATGTGCATTACAGGGAGTTAGCTCAGACCAGGTATTGCAAATACCTATTACCGGTTTTCCCCGAAACTCATCGTCCGGAATTCCCTGGTTCTTCATCCAGGCTCTGTAGATAAATCCATCTTTGCCTTTTTTCCCGAACCATTGCTGACTTCTTAGTTTTTTTTCCATGATATCTTCTTATAGATCAGCATAATGAATGCTGATTCCTTTAACGTTTGTTTTGACAATAAATACATTCCCGCTTTCAGGGTAAGTCTTTAATTCCTCTTCCGACAGGCCTGACCGTGCTGTGGTAATGATCATGTGATCGAGCTCAGGTCCGGCAAAACAGCAGGCGGTGACATGTGGTGCAGAAATATCGATAAAATCTATCATTTGCCCCGTCTGCAGGTCAAATCTTCCAACTCCGAAGCCACCCCAGAACGCAACCCAAAGCATACCTTCTTCATCTATAGCCATGCCATCCGGTAAGCCCAGGTCAGCGGGGATTTTAACAGCAATCTTCTCGAACTCAATACCAGCCGTTTCTGCATCGTATAAATAAGCATAAATTTCAGCCCTTGCGCTATCGGTATAATACATTCTTTTATGATCTGCAGAAAAGACGATGCCATTTGGAATAGAAATGTCGCTGATCTCTTTCGTTATTAATCCCGTATTGGTTATGCAATAGATAGCGCCTGAATTCTTTTGATGGCTGAGTTCCATTGTGCTGATCCATAGCCTGCCATAGACGTCGGCGCCTCCATCGTTACACCTGAAATCGTTCCAGTTTACATCAGGAGATGGCAACCAGGTCAGTTGCTTTGTCAGCAAGTCAAATTTGGCTGCGCCGCCTTGTAAACCCAACACCAATTTATTCTTTTCAGCCGGTATGATCACTGAAATCCGATGGTCGAGCTGATATTGCAGTACAGATTTTTTGCCCCAATTGTATTCAAAGATAGTTTTGGCCTCAATATCTACCCAAAAACAGGTCCTTCTTTCAGCGTGCCATACAGGGGATTCCCCTAATTCACAATTCGATCTGCATAAAACTTCGGCCATAAGGATCTCGCTCTGGATGTATTTACTGAATATATCTGGTAAAACCGGCGGCCAACTTGTAGATACAAGTTAGACACGTTAGTAAAAATAGTAAATTATTTTGAACCCTAATCCTTATTGCGTACATGTTCTGCTAAATCATATTCTTTTTTCTCGTTTTTGTCATCAAGGAAAAGAAGGATGATCAGTGAAATGATGGGAATTAAAAATGAGATAAAGAACCAGAACCAAAACTTTCGCCCTATACTTTTAGCAAGGATTCCCGCCACGATCTGAGGTATTAACAATACGCATAGTAAAAGTATTTCTGGCATAGTGCTGATCTATTTGGATTTTGAAATTTCAAATACATGAACTCCTGACGGCACCCGGCCCGCATAAACAGAAGATTGTCTTTTCAGGGCCTTCACAGTTATTGGCTTTCCGTTATGCAATACCTTATTTTTTCCAGGGGTCAGCGGCAGATAAACTTCCGCTTCCATATTAGCAGGCAATGTGAAAGTAAGCAGGTATTTATCTTCATTTTGAACTTTAATCCGGACATCTCCGCGTATTGTTGGGATCAAAGATTCGGCGAAAAGAAGGTCTGCGGTCTGCGGCCGGATCGCTATCAGTTCAAATCCCGCTTTAAGCGGCTCCACCCCCATCAGCCTGCGCGGAATAATATTGGCCGGTGCAGCTCCCCAGGCATGGTTCCAGTCCTGGTTAGGTTTGAACTTGTTGTCCCATGCCTCGAGTGTGATCGTAGATCCTGCTTTGATCATGTTATACCAGCTCCTGTCGATTGTAGCAGTAAGTAACGCCAGCGCATGCCCTGCATCACCTCCATCATATAGCGCATCCATTAGGAACTGAGATCCGTAGACGCTGCATGCCATTCCCCTTGATCGGATAAATTTCAGCACGGATGATATATACTGTTCCGGCACCAGTGCAAAATTCAGCGCAAACATATTGGAATGCAACGAAGCATGGCTTGTGATATCACCATCTTTATACACACCCAGTTCCTTATTCAGGAAATATTTGTTAAACACTTCCTTGATCTCTTTGTGCGCTGCAGCATACTTTCCAACATCTGCCTTATTTCCCGTTACAGCGGCGATCTTTTCCATCAGCACCAGCGCCCGGTAGTGAAAGGCATTGGTCACCGCATTATATTTATTAAATACAAAACCGTCTGTTTCACTTACCGGCCAGTCTACGATGTCCTTAATCTTATCCTTAAAGTTTATAGAGGCCCCAAACTCTTGCGTTTGTAACCCGGTAGTGGTTGATATCAACTTGTTTTTCTCCTTTAACGCCATCAAAGTCCTGTTTTTCAGTATCTCATAATTGGTCATCAGTGAACGTACGTCACCGGTATACAAGTAGTCGTTCCAGGAAATGATCAGTGCCTGTAGTATCCATTCTGTAGGCCAGGTTGGATGCTGTAAAAGGTATTCCGCTGACCGTCGTGCCATTGAATATTCCCTGTCCACACCATAATGACCCAACTGGTTGATCAGTGCGTCGGCTTCATATGGAATGCGTTCTCTGTCGCCATCCACATAGATCCCCGTAAAAGATGTGGCCTTCATAGAATATTTACACAACTCCCAGATCTTGTTAAGTGTGTCATTGGAGGACGTAAATGAGGCCGCCGCATCATCAAAAGGATAATGTACCATTTCCCTGATCACGTCTTGACTGGCTGTCAATGTTTTCTTATACCCTTCCAGTTGCGCATACCTGAAAGGCAGTACTTCTCCAATATATTCCGGCATTTTAATAGCTGCAGGCCCTGTGTTCCGCTTGTCAGGCTCTATTTTGATGCGGTAGGTGTGCTTACCTTTCCTGAGCGGCAGGCTGATTCCGCGATAGCGGATAGTACCACCGGGTTTAGGGTCAAGCAATCCGTCTTTAATAGCCTCACCCAGACTTATTTGCACGGTATCAAGTCCCGTATCAGAAGTCAAACGTATCTGCAGCTGTCCGAATGCATCTTTAGCAAAATCAAACAGCTGCACATCATTCATATGCATAGAAGCCTTCTCAGGAGTCTGCATTGTTTTCACCAATGGTTCAAAAGATGATTTATAGCCAGACAAATCTGCTCCAGTCCGGAAAGCCTTAATATCTGACCATTCACTTTCGCCCCCTGTATTTGTAAAGGTCTTTACCCGCCAGAAATAGATTCTGGAAGGCAGCAGGTCATTGCCCGCAAAAGGGACTGCTACTGATTTCTTGCTTTGAACACGTTTGCTGTCCCATATTGTCCCTTTACCGGCCACTGCAGCTGCAAAGGAGTCGGCAACGATTATATGATAAGCTGTCTGAGCTGTTCCATTATCCTTTCCGGGTACAATCCAGCTAAGAGAAGGACGGGAAGAGCGGATCTGCGCAAATTGAACCGGTTCAATAGCTTCATCAACAGCCCAAAGAGGAATCGATGATACGTATCCATTGATATAAACTCTATCTGTATTGGAAAGCAGGTCTGTCAACAATCCTAAGGGTCGATTTTGCGCCAGAGATTGAAAAACACACAACAGGAACAGCGCAACATTTACATAGAGTATCTTCATTAATTCTTCTTTATTTACAGCTTAGCTTGGTTGAAAAGCTGAAAATAAGCATTTAATGTAAATAATTATGTCCAATAAAATCAAGTCCGGCTGGAGTGATAGCAGCCGAATGCTGAATGGACCGCCTGTCTATCGTAATTAATCCCATCTGCTCAAGTTCCTCATACTGCTCTTCCATTCCGCCCAGGATAGAAGAACTTACTTGCTGATCGATAACTTCAAGCAATGATTTAATCTCATGTGTTTCCATATTTATTAGATATTTTTTGCACTGTTTAGTTAATCGGTGGTCATTTTTATTTGGCTTTACCTAAAGTTACCAAAAAAACATGGATACGCTATCATCAATAAAAACTTTACATAAGCGCTTCACAATTAAGTTTTATATTAGCCTTTAATCAATTATAAGCCATTAAACACATGAACACCAGAAGAAGCTTTTTATATAAGGGAATGGTAGGGATAGCTGCCGGTACAATCGTAAACGTTCCATCGATCTTTGCTAAACCCGGTCTTTCAGAAAATTCAAAAGCAAAGGACGATACTTTCAAGTTAGCCATCGCCGGATACAGTTTTGTAAATTTCAACCTGGAAGAGTCGCTGAAAATGATGAAAAAAGTTGATGCGCATTATTTGTGCATTAAAGATTTCCATTTGCCTTACAAAAGCACAGCCGAGCAGATAGCGGCCTTTCATGCTACATTGAAAGAAAGTGGTGTGACAGGTTATGGAGTAGGCCCCATTTACACGAAAACAAAAAAAGATATAGATAATGCTTTTGACTACGCTAAGCGCGTCGGTGTTGACCTGATCATTGGTATTCCACTACATGATGATCTTGCTTATGTATCTCAGAAAACGAAAGAATACAACATCCGCTATGCCATACATAACCACGGGCCGGAAGACGAATTATATCCTACTGCCGAAAGCATATATCAGCTCATCAAAGATCTTGATCCGCGCGTTGGGATCTGCTTTGACATGGGCCACAATGCGAGGGCCGGACATGACTCTGTTGCCGATCTGCAAAAATATTCCAAAAGAATTTTCGACATGCACTTAAAAAATATTACTGCTGCAACCAAAACAGGCTCTACCTGTGAACTTGGACGGGGAGTGATCAATATTCCTGCTTTCGTAAAAATGCTCCGAAAAACAGGTTATTCAGGGTATTGCGGACTGGAATATGAAAAAGACATGAAAGATCCTTTAGCAGGAATTGCCGAATCTGTTGGTTATTTCAAGGGAGTTTGTGAGGGTACACGATAAACCGTCATGCATTAAACAAATTCCTGATGCTGTGATAGGAAAGACCGGAATAGTCGTTGATATACAAGTCGCATGGGGGCAGTTCTTCTTTGGTATGTGAAGTCAGTACCCCTACCACTTTCATACCCGCGTCGATCGCTGCAGAAACTCCGGAAAAAGAGTCTTCAAAGACCACGCATTGCATCGGGCTGATACCCAGGTTAGCCGCAGAAGTCAGATATACTTCCGGATCAGGTTTATGATGTTTGACATGTTCACTTGCCATAACAGATCCCAATTTTTCACGAATCAATACTTTACTCAATATTAATTCCAGATTTGCCTGGGGAGCAGAAGTGGCCACGCCAAGTTTTACACCGTTGTCTTCCAGATCTGTTATAAAATCAACCAGTCCTGCTATTGGTTCCACATGCGATTCGTAGATCTTTCTAAACAGGCTTTCCTTTTCATCTTCAAGCTGCTGCAGTTCATCACCTGTTACCGGTCGCTGTAAAAAATGGCTGAGGATATAGCTGTTGCTCTTTCCAAACATATGGAGCGCAAATTCTTCATCTGTTGGATTTAATTTACGTATTGCAAAAAATTCTCTGAAAGCAATGGAGTGGTACGGATTGGTATGACAAATGACTCCGTCCATGTCAAAAATAGCAGCTATCTCATTCATGGCGCAAAGATAATAATAATGGACTTACATCATGTGCCAGGCAAGTACGTAAAATATTGTCATAGCGAGTATTATGTAATAAGTTCTCATTTTGTACCTCCTTTTTTTAAAAAGTACGTGATTTTTTCCTTTGGGGTTGCTTGAATAATATTATATTTGCCAGCGCTAAAGGATTCTGTTTGAGAATTTCAATTGCCCGGATGGCGAAATTGGTAAACGTTGCGGTCTCAGAAGCCGTTGGAGTACAATCCTTGAGAGTTCGAGTCTCTCTTCGGGCACGAAAAGGACAAGCGCAGGTTTCTGCACTTGTCCTTTTTCATTAAAGGGATCCCATTTCAAGCGTGATCCATACCGGTGCATGGTCGCTTGTCTTTTCCCATCCGCGAACATGCCGGTCTACACCAGCAGCACTAAGCCGGTTTTTTAAATGCGGGCTAAGCAAAAAGTGGTCAATACGGAGACCTGCGTCCCGACCATAGGCATTGCGAAAATAGTCCCAGAACGTATAGATTTTCTCACCCGGATGCAATGTCCGCAAAGCATCGATCCAGCCCTGATCCACGATATTTTTGAAGGCAGAGCGAGTCTCAGGTCTGAATAAAGCATCATCAACCCAACGCTCAGGCTTATATACATCCAGTTCTGTGGGCATTACATTATAATCACCCGAAAGCACCACCGGAACATCGTAGGTAAGCAGCTTCGCAGCATGGGCTGAAAAACGCTCAAACCAGTTCAGCTTATAATCGAACTTAGGCCCCGGAGCCGGGTTTCCGTTTGGCAGATACAAGCAGCCTATTACTACACCATTAATTAATGCTTCTATGTAACGACTGTGCAAGTCCTCCGGATCACCGTCCAAACCCCGCCTTGTTTCTTTGATCTCCATACCACGGGAAAGGATCGCCACTCCGTTCCAGCTCTTTTGTCCATGCCAGATGGCATTATATCCGGCATCCTTTATCGCTGCCTCAGGAAACTTTTCCTGTGGTGCTTTAAGCTCCTGCAGACACACCACATCTGGTTTGGCTTCATCCAGCCAGCGTAGCAATACGGGCAAACGTCCGTTTACGCCGTTGACATTATAAGTAGCGATTTTCATCTGTATATATTTGTTTTTTCAGTAGTGTTGATTATTTTTAAGACCTTCAAGTTGCCTTCGGCGGTTTATTCACCTGTGTTTATTTTTTGTGTTCATGAGTTCGCGCGGCTCGGTTTAATTGTCATGAAGCTATCATGAGCTATATACATTACTGTTTGTGGACATTAGCCCATGATGGTTTCATAGATCTAAGATAAGAAACTAATTTTTTTTCGCCTGATCGTCTCACCAAGCAGTTCAATAAATTCTCTGTCTTCCAGCTGCTCACGAAACTCTGTGAGTTCGGCCTCAGAACAATTGACCATTTTATGGTGAAGCAGATAAAATTCATATCGAAAGGCATAAACATGGTGATAGGCCTGATTAAAATCTGATTTTGAAACTTGAACATCCGGTAAGATCAAACCGTTGCTAAAATCAACATATAAACACTTTTGCTTCAGTGCATCTGCTTTTTCCCACCAGTGATACTGATCTTTACCTTTTATAATCCCTATGAAACCGGATACAACCATATTAAACATATCCTTTAAAGTATATTCATGTTTTGATCTTTTGACGTTCAGTATTTCTCTTATGCCCAGCCACACAGAAAAGAAATCTTTCAGCACATAATGTCCGCTGCCGTGGGCAAAAAACTGCATATCATACCCTGTCGCATCTTTAATCGGGATCGACCTGCTTTTAAGGATCAGCATGGTAGCTTTTACGAGTTCCTCGGCTCCAAGTATTAAATGGGCAACAGCATTAGGATATTCATAGATCGTGGATATGTAATGTGCAACAGAAAAATGTCGCTCGGCATTGTCAATTACTGAAGGAAACACTTCAGCACACTCTTTAGCATTTAAACTCTTAAACCCTCTTTCATGATCCATAGGCCCATTAAAGTGCTGAAAAACATCCTCCGCATCTAATATATCTAATTTTTAAATCAGTACCTATAAAAATCGGCTCCTTTTAACATGCAGCTATATATCTAAGTATATTTTGCATAAATTAGCGCAGCCATAACATACTTAATATTAATGTATTAAGTACACTAAGGCAAACTAAACGTAACTAACTTATTATCATAATGAATGTAAACGGACTTGATCCCACAGACGTGGGTATTTTAAATCTAATTCAGGAAAACTCAAGGCTCACCAACAAAGAAATAGCCTGGAAAACCAACAAATCACTTTCCGCAATACAGGTAAGGATCAGGCGGCTTCAAGAAGCAGGAATAATTAAAAAGTTCGTAACGCTCCTTGACAGGAACAAGATTAACAAAGAAATGGCGGTATTTACAGTAATCAAGATCAAGGACTACAGCAATAAAGCGCTAACCGAATTTCAACAACACATTACCGCATTTGAAGAAGTAATGGAATGTTATCACATGAGTGGAACATGGGACTTCATATTAAAAATAGTTGTTAGAGATATGGGGGCCTATAATACATTTATATTGGAGAAGCTTTCCATTGCTCCCAATATCGGGTCTGTGGAGAGTTTCTTTGTAATTTCAGAATCCAAATACGAAACCGGTTTTAAATTGAAACCAAAATCCTGAAAAATAGAAGGGCGGTGCATACAGCGCACCGCCCCTTTTCAATACCAAAACTTCTCATCATCATTTTTAGATGTCTTTTTTCGTGAGGCCCTAAATTTGTTAAAGGCTATCAGAAAAATGACAACACTAAGTAAGATTACTGAAATTGTATCCCTGTTTCCGAGGGTAAACTCATTGAATATAATCGGTAAAGTATCCATGTTTCGGTATCTTTTTGAGCTTTTCAATGGCGGATTTCTTGATCTGCCTGATGCGCTCTTTTGTTAGTTTCAACTCCGCACCTATCTCCGCCAAACCGCTTATTTTACAATCAGATACACCAAAAAACATCACTAAAACCTTCCTTTCCCGATCTGTGAGAACGGTCATCATTTGAGCAAGATCAATACCTCTTGACTCCACTTCGATCCAGTCATCAACGGCCCTCTCGCTGGTATCCTCTATAAAATCCATTAGTGAAGAACGCTCATGGTCTCCGTCCGGAATGTAATCATCAAGAAAAGAGGTTCTGGCAGTGGATTGCATAAAGTCTGCCACCTGGGCCTCCGATTTTCCCATTGCTTCGGCAATCTCAGATAAGGTAGGTTCCCTTTCAAGCTTTTGTTCCAGCTTATCAATTTGTCTCAGTACGCCGGCCATCCCAAGTTGTTTATTGAGTGGTACCCTGATCGATCTGACCTGCTCTTTAACGGCAATATCCATCGCTTGTCTAATCCACCACACAGCATAGCTAATGAACTTAAATCCCCTGGTTTCGTCAAACAGTTTCGCAGCTCTAATCAACCCTATATTCCCTTCATTGATTAAATCTGACAATGCAAGGCCTTTATTCAGATATTTTTTGGCACAGGAAACTACAAATCTCAAATTTGCATTGGTCAGCATATTTAAAGCAGATGCGTCTCCCGCTTTTATCTTTTTTGCCAGCATGATCTCTTCCTCAGCGCCAATCAACCTATATTTCCCTATGTCATGTAAATACCGGTTCAATGAATCTTCATTTCTGTTAGTTATCGATTTAGAGATTTTCAGATTATGCATTTAAAATTCCTTTCATGTTCTTTCTTGTAATTTTATTGGTGTATGCTAATAAGCCATAAGGTAATTTTGGTTCTATATAGGTTGATTTCGGCGGCAATACTGCCTGTTTTTCTGCCTGTTGAATAAGTTCACATATACTGAGTGGGTGCAGTGTAAATAAGATTACTCCAGCATTACCATTGCTGCTCTCCAGCATCTCATTCCATTGATTTGCCGGCCACGAGATCAGCTGAGGATCAGTTCGGGGATCTTTAATTCCAAAAACCGGATCGAGAATTTTATCCTGAAGAATCCTCACATCGGGCTCCTCCATCAATACAGTCTGTTCCTCTCTTAACTCCAGCAGGTACCATTGCTGTTTATAAAATAAACCAAGGCTGTGGTTTACTGAAGGTACAAAGGGTTTATTCGCGGAAATAATTGAAACACGGAAGTATTGATCAATGGTTTTTAAAAAACCCGAATCAGAAAATTCAATATTGGGCAGGATCATTCTGTGAAAAGCACTGCAACTTAACTGTCCCGCAGAAATATATAAAGTAGTGATCCATTGTGGTGAGATCCTATGCATTGCCGCTGCCGAGGCGAGGCGATGATGTCCATCTGCAACATAGACATTTTCTAATTTTTCAAAGGCCATCTGGAAAGCAGCGATAGAAATCTTATCCTTTACACTCCATAAGCGATGATGACTTCCTTCATAAAAGAAATCTGCATCAGGAGTACATTTAGCAGACTTTTCGATCAGCGAGTTTATTTCCGGCTGGCGATGATAGGTTAAAAGGACCGGACTGCCTTCCAGTCCAACTTCTTCCCGGTACATCTGAAGTCTTTCCTCATGTCTGGAAAGTGTTTCCTCATGTTTCAGTATTTTACCATCTTTTAAATCCTGCAAACTGGTAAGCACCCATATTCCAAACTGTGATCCGGCTAAAGATTCACGTTCATAGATATAGACCGCAGGACTTTCGTCAACGACATAATTTCCGCCATGCAACAGGGTTTCCAGGGAATGTAAATACTTTTTCAATTTCCAGTTTTCCTCTGCCTTTTCACCTCTGGGTTCCAGCAGCTTTTTGAGTAATCCTATTTTATCGGGAGATCCGCCAGTTATACCAAGCAAGTTTTTATACCAGCCTTCATTGGGCCGGAGCGCATTAAAAGGTTTAATTCTGGACATATCAGTATGTCAGTTCGATATCAGACACTTTCCTTTTAGATTTCATCAGTTCTTCAAAGGCCTGCATTGCTTTAACCAAAGTATCCACACTTTCAAGCGGAAGTGCATTATAAAGTGAAGCCCGAAATCCTCCTACAGTGCGGTATCCTTTTATTCCTACGATTCCGCATTCCAGTGCAAAATCCAAAAATGTTCTTTCATGTGCCGGCTCAACTGTTCTAAAAGTCACGTTCATTCTCGAGCGATGAGCCAAACCCGCAAGCCCGGTAAACAACGGGTTACGGTCAATTTCGGCATATAACCTGGCAGCCTTCCTGATGTTAAGCTGTTCTATGGCTTCTACACCCCCATTATCCTTCAGCCAAAGCATATTGAGCATGGATACATATATTGAAAATACCGGCGGTGTATTAAACATACTTTGATTGTCTTTAAAAACCCTGTAGTCAGACATAGACGGCAAAGGTTTATTTACTTTATCCAATAACCCATTTTTTACAATTACCAGAGTCATTCCCGCAGGCCCCATATTCTTCTGTGCCCCGGCATATATAAGATCAAAATCACGGACATTGACGACCCTTGAGAAGATGTCAGAAGACATATCGCAAATAAGCGGGACACCAGACTGTGGAAAACTAAAAATTTCAGTGCCTTCTATAGTATTATTAGACGTGCAATGGATATAATCTGCATCGCACTTAGCAAAGTCGCAATCAGGAATATAGCTATAATCCCTGTCACCTGAAGAAGCAGATACCTCAACATGACCATAATAACTGGCTTCTTTAATTGCTTTGCGGGCAAAATATCCAGTATCCAGGTATGCGCCTTTTTTAGTTAAAAAATTTAGCGGGACCATTGAAAACTGGGTACTTGCTCCACCCTGAAGAAAAAGTACAGAATAATCATCCGGCACTTTTAATAATTCACGTACTAAGAGTTGTGTTTTCAAGATCACCGATTCAAATTCAGGTGAGCGGTGCCAAACCTCAAGTATAGAAAGCCCGCTATCGTTCCAGTTGATCACCGCACTGGCTGCCTGTTGCATCACAGATGAGGGAAGGATGCATGGTCCAGCGCCGAAATTGTGTTTTTTTGTCGTTTCCATCAAATAGAGAAAGTTTATATTGATGTTGTAAAGTTCTATGCTTTAAAACTTTAAATTTTAGACAACCTATAAATCAAGAAATATTCCTGTTATGATCTATTTAACGGGAAATAACGATGGTATTTATTAGAAAATAAATTATGAACGGAATATTATTCGCAATGGAAGTCAAAAAAGAACCTTTTCACGTATATATTACACTAAGGCTGTTTGTTTTAATTAAGTCGCAACTGCCCTCACCGGCAAGCAGCATTTATCTCTTTGCCCCTAGTAAACGCCTGCGCATCATCTAGAAGCACTACTCCTTCGCTTCCGCTTATATTTTACAAAATATGGCTGAAAAAACAACACAATTCCGGTCAACAATAAAATAAATAATATCAACCCAGACGGCATACTAACAAAATACTTAGCATCATCATGAAAGAATGTTCCGTCATGTAAAGCCTCTATGATATCTGACCTTCTGTAAGCGACTTGAATCACTTCTCCAGTCTCAGTGTCTACCTGTACTTCATAATTATTGCCCGATATGATTTTAGCAAGGCCCTTTGAAGGCTGGATGTCTATCCGCTTGATGTGTTCCCAGGAAGACACCTTTGTTTCCTTAACCGCACTTACAGCTTTAAACAGCCTATCAAAGCTGATCAGAGGCACATGTCCAACACCGTTTACCGTAGGCGGTTGCACCCAAGCAACGTCTTTTTTTAACAGTAAAAGAATCCCGGTGCCTATTGTCAGAATTAAAGGAACAGCAATGATTATAGATCCCCAATAATGAACCTTCCTATTTAATACTGATATTTTCATGTTTATTTTTCCAGAACTTAAAATGCAACTCTAAATATTGAGTCAACATACATAAAGTCATAGCAATTGGCAATTTCATCGCAAAAACATTACAAAAATAGTTTGAAAAATACCTTAACGCACTTGGAAACTAATTTTGAAATAGAAATTTTACAATAAATAATTTCAATTTATTGCATATTTACAATATAGCGGTTAAATACTAATCGATATCACACAAAAAACCAACTATTTTCTTTAAAAGAGTAAGTTTTACAGATAACAAAACTATTTACTTGGTTTTAAAAAAAATGGGAATATGGAACAAATAGACGAAATCGACAAAATCATTTTAAAAAACTTACAACAGAATGCAAAAATCACTACAAAAGAACTTGCGTCAATACTAAACCTTTCCATTTCGCCCGTATACGAACGAATAAAACGCCTGGAATCCCATAATTACATAAAACGATATGTGGCAATCCTAAATAAGATCTTACTTAAACAACCAATAACAACCATGTGCCAGGTTTCAATGAGATACCACAATGAAGCCTTCATTGAGAAATTTGAACAGGAGATTAAAAAACTTGATGAAGTTCAGGAATGCTATCACATAGCGGGGCAAGTTGATTTTTTGCTAAAAATTAACATAGGAAGCCTTGACGAATACCATGACTTTGTAAAATACAAACTTTCTAAGATCGATAATATAGGCACCTTAAACAGTACATTTGTACTTAAGGAAATTAAGCACACACATGCATTTAATCTATTTAAGATCCTTGTACTTATACCTTGTCTTGGTTTAATCCAACAAGATTATATTTCCTTGTCAATTGGCTAAGCATCGCTTCTGTCATTTTTGTCAGATCAAATGATGGTTTCCAGCCCCATTGGTGTTGAGCTTCGGAGTCATCTATTGATTTTGGCCATGAATCAGCTATAACTTGCCTAAAATCTGGTAAATAACCAAGTTTAAAGTCCGGGCAATGCTTTTTTATGGCAAACTCAAGTTCCGAAGGATTAAAACTCATACCCGATAAATTATAAGAAGTTCGCGTTTTAATTGAGTCACCCTCGGCTTCCATTAGTTCAAGGGTGGCCCTAATGACATCATCTATATAAATCATTGGGAGTTTTGTTTCAGGTTTTAAAAAACAAGTATAGCTCTCTTTTAATACAGCCCTGTGATACATTTCAACGGCGTAATCGGTTGTACCCCCGCCTGGCATAGATTGATAACTGATCACTCCAGGATAACGTATGGATCTTATGTCAAGTTTATATTTTATGAAATAATAATTGTTCCAGTTTTCCGCAGCGGCTTTGCTTACACCATAGACGGTAGAGGGATCAAGATATGCCATCTGAGGAGTGTTAATCTTTGCAGCGCTACTGCCAAAAACCGCAATAGAGCTGGGCATAAACACCTTTTGTACTCCATTGTGCCTTGCGGCCTCAAATACGTTTAACATAGACTGCATATTGAGGTCCCATGCCCACAACGGATCTAATTCCCCTTTTGCGGATAAGATAGCCGCCAAATGATAGATCTGGGTTACTTTATATTTCTTAATCACTTGAACAAGTGCAGTAGCGTCTGTAGCATCAAAGGCCTCCACAATTCCAATCGAAGGATTTAATGGAGTAATGTCTGACAATATAACACGCTCATACCCATAATTTTGTTGTAGGTATGGGACGAGTGCATTTCCTATTTGGCCGTTTGCACCTATAATTAATATAACATCATGCATCATTTAAGCGAGTGTTAACAGGTTTATAAAAATAATTAAATAGTCAAATATTGATAGTAAAGAGGCGGCCATTGCCTCCCCTTTACTATCGGGTTTTTGTTTTAGAAAATATCTTGTAATGTGAATATATTAGGGCGCAGGCATGAACTTTTTAAGGGCCTTATTTTTAGAAAGCACACTTAAATCTTCTATCTGCTTAGCTATTTCAGCTGACAGCTCTTTATACACTTTGTAGGAATCATCCGTAGGCTTTGCTTCTCCACTTTCTACTATTCGTTGAAGCGAAGCCATTTTATTATTAAGTCTGATTGGGTAATTGAGCGGATCCTGATTACTTTGATTTTTAACCTGATATAAGGCTTCTTCAATGGAGCTCAGCTGCTGAAGCACCTTTTTATTTGCTGCACTTGCACCAGCCGCAGTAATCTTTTCTTTTATAGTCCTGATCCTTATTACTGCCTCATTGGCCTTTGTAACATCAGCACTAATCAGACTGGCCAGCTCAAACTGCTCCTTTATATCTGCCTCAGTAATGTTTTGCAGGCGCGGATCTAATTTAATTTCAAAAGATTGGGTAAGCGTTTCGTTTGCCGCAGTAAGACGTACATGATAAATTCCTGGAAGCGCCATTGGCCCCATCTGTGGTCGGGCAGACCACAATACCATACCCTTAAAAGCAACTGCACCAGGATAGCGCAAGTCCCATGTAAAAATATTAAGTCCTTTGTTCATCGTTGGAGGCTTCTGTGCAGCTACTGGAGATTCATCGTCATCTCCTGATGAAGACTCGCCTTCAGTTTTTGGTTTTGGCTTTTCTCCTTTTAAAGTTTGAACTACTTTTCCGGAAGGATCTAGTATTTCAATTTTCAGATCGTCCACACTTTTACCAAGATAATATTGGAATACGGCATTCTGAACCTTCCTTACTGAATAATATGGCTTGAATAAATGCACCTGCTTTTTCATTACCTCAGAACTCAGCTCTCTTACAGGCGCAATATCATCCAAAATATACATAGATCTTCCATGAGTGGCAATAGCGATGTCTTTTTCGGTAACCACTATATCAGAAACCTGGGTATTGGGCAAGTTTAGCTGAAGAGAACCCCAGTTTTCTCCATCGTCAAATGACACCATCATTCCATGTTCAGTACCTGCGTATAGCAAACCTGGTTTGGTAATATCCTCCCTTACCACATGTACAAAATCATCCTCAGGTATTCCATGTACTATTTTCTTCCAGGTTTTCCCATAATCATCTGTTTTATAGATGTAAGGTGCCCTGTCATTCATCTGATACCTTTTGATAGCTACATAAGCAGTGCCGGCTTTATGGCGGGATGCGTCAATAATACTTACTCTTGAATGTTTAGGGACGTCCTTAGGGGTTATATTTTGCCAGCTTTTTCCATGATCGCGTGTAATGTGTATCAATCCGTCGTCAGAGCCTGCCCAAATTGTATTCACATCATGATACGAAGGGGCCAAAGCGTATACTGTGGCATATAGCTCAGGACCACTCATATCTAGTGTGATCACACCCCCACTTTCTCCCATAGTAGTGGTATCGGCATAAGTAAGGTCTGGACTAATTCGTTCCCAGGTCTGCCCCTCATTATTACTCATCCATACATGCTGGGAGGTAACGTACAGGTTTTTAGCATCCACAGGAGAAAAAACAATTGGATACGTCCAGTGCACACGCTCTGGCAATGTCTTTGCAGCTTCTCCCATAAAATAACGTGGATAAGGCTCAACATCACGTCTTTCACCTGTTTTACGATTGATCCGGGTAAGTGTATTGGAATAACTACCAGCATAAAAAATATCAGGATTTTTAGGATCCTGAGCAATATAACCGCTTTCCCCACCACCAACAGCATAGGAATATGGAATATTCTTGTTGGAATTCGTACGCGTGGCCATATGCGCCCAGTCCTCACTTGGAACTGCAATGGTACTATTATCCTGCTGAGCTCCGGCCACATGATATGGAAAGTCATTAGTTGCTATTATATGATAAAGCTGAGCTGTAGGAAAATCCTCATCTGTCCAGGTTTCTCCTCCATTAACGGAAATTGTACCCCCACCGTCATTAGCTTCAGCTAACCTCATTGGATCAGTTGGGTCAATCCACAGATCATGATTATCACCATGTGGCACGCGAATGGCTTTGTCGAACCTAACTCCTCCATCTTTGGATTTAAAAAAGCCCACATTTAATAAGTAAACACCCTCCTTATCTTTTGGATCAGCATAAATTCGGTTATAATAAAATGCCCGCTGTTGCAATTTCCTGTCGCTATTCGTCTGCTTCCAGGTCATTCCGGCATCATCAGAACGAAAAACACCACCATTATGCGCTTCAACTATTGCCCAAACTCTCTTAGAATCTACCGGAGAAACGGTAACACCAATCTTTCCAATAGGAGCTTTAGGCATTCCTGGTTTAGCAGTTAATTCAGTCCAGGTATCACCTCCATTTGTTGATTTAAACAATCCACAGGCACCTCCTCCCCCCCACATTTTCCATGAAGTACGGTACACCTCCCAAATAGAAGCATATATAACATCAGGATTATTTGGATCAATAATCAGGTCTTCCGCCCCCGCTTTGTCTCCTTTATACAAAACCTTTTTCCAGGTTAACCCACCATCAATTGTTTTAAAAACGCCCCTTTCTTCATTTGGCCCAAAGGGATTTCCGAGGACAGACGCGTAAACTATATTTGGATTAGTAGGATGAACACGTATCCTTGAAACAGTTTGAGAATTTTTAAGCCCAACATTTTTCCATGTTTTGCCCGCATCTACAGACTTATATATACCATCGCCCTGCATAATATTACCCCTAAACTCTGACTCCCCCATACCAATATATATGATATCGGGATTAGAAGAAGAAATTCCTATTGCCCCAACAGACGAACTATTCAGTTGTCCGTCAGTAACAGGTTTCCATGTAAGGCCACCGTCTACGGTTTTCCATAAGCCACCACCAACAGCTCCAAAGTAGTATTCATTTTTTCTTGACGCAGACCCGGCTATTGCTAATGATCGTCCGCCCCTGGCAGGGCCGACATTCCTGTATTTCATCCCCTTAAAGTAGCCAAGCGAAGTGTCAGGAACCAGGGTCTGCGCCTCTATTTCAGAAAAGGCTGTACAACAGACAACTCCAACCAGGCTTAGTGCTACAATTATGTTTCTTCTTTTCATTAAATAACAATAAATAGTGGATTAAATAGCAGGAGTGAATTTTTTTATCGTTTTATCTTCCATTAGCTTTTTCAAGTCCGCAAGCTCTTTTTCAAGCTCAGCAGAAAGCTCCTTATAAACCTTATAAGATCCTTCAGTTGGTTTTGCGTCTCCAGTCTCAATACTGCGCATCAGCGAGGCTAACCTGTTATTCAATTTAATTGGATAATTAAGCGGATCCTGGCTACTTTGGTTCTTAACCTGATATAGGTTTTCTTCTATTACACTTAGCTTGTCAAGAACTTTTTTATCGTTAACACCGGCATCTTTCATTTTTTGTTTAATGTCTCTGATCTTAATTACTGCGTCATTAGCGAGGGAGGTTTTGCCCCTTACCTCAAGAGCCAGTTTAAATTGTTCCTGAACATCTGCTTCTGTAACACCCTTCAAACGCGGATCAAGCTTAATTTCAAATGGCTGGGTAAGCGTTTTTCCCGCAGCTGTTAACCTTATCTCGTATTTACCCGCTGGTGCCATTGGGCCAAACTGAGCTCGCGCTCCCCACACGATCATACCTTTAAAGGAAGTAGCAGGAGGATATCGCATATCCCATTCAAATTCATTGAGTCCCGCTTCCATCGTTGGTGGCTGCTGCATGCGACCTGCATAATTTTCATCATCCCCTGAGTCTGCTTCACTTTTTGGCTTGGTTTTTACGCCATTAAAGACTTGAACCTGCTTACCGGACGCATCCACGATCTCAATTTTAAGGTCATCAGCATCTTTAGCTAAATAATATTGAAAAACAGCATTTTGAACTCTTCTAACTGCATAGTAAGGTTTGAACAAGTATACGCTTGATTTAGCAATTTCTGGTTTATATTCTCTTATAGGGGCAACATCGTCAAGAACATAAATCGATCTGCCATGGGTACCGATCACGATGTCTTTTTCTGTCACAATCAAATCCGCTACCTGTGTATCAGGAAGATTTAACTGCAGCGGACGCCAGTTTTCACCATCATCAAATGAAACCCAAACACCATGCTCAGTTCCTGCATAAAGTAAACCGGGGCGAATGGCATCTTCCCGAACCGTGTGTACGTAATCATCCTCACGAATTCCTTTAACTATCTTTTTCCATGTCTTTCCGTAGTCATCTGTCTTGTAGATATAAGGAGTTCTGTCGTTCATTTGATACCTTTTAACAGCCACATAAGCTGTACCTGCTTTATGCCGGGATGCATCAATGATGCTGACACGGGAATTTCTAGGCAAGTCTTTAGGCGTAATATTTTCCCATGTTTTACCGCCATCGCGCGTTACATTTATCTGACCGTCATCAGATCCTGCCCATATTGTGTTGACGTCATGATAAGAAGGGGCCAGTGCAAATACTGTAGCATATATTTCAGGACCATTCATATCTCTCGTGATCACACCACCGCTGGTTCCCAATGTTGCTGTATCGGCATAAGTCAAATCCGGACTTATTTTTTCCCAGCTCTGACCTTCATTTGTGGTCATCCAGACATGCTGCGAACAGGTATATAAACGATTAGGGTCAAGTGGCGAGAAGACTATCGGGAATGTCCATTGCCAGCGCTCAGGCAAGGTCTTTGCTTCCTCACCTGAAAAGAAACGTGGATAAACCTGCACATCTCTGCTTTGACCAGTAGCTCTGTTTATCCGTGTCAGAAGTGCACCCTGACTACCGGCATAAAATACATCAGGGTTTTTTGGATCCTGAGCAATATAACCGCTTTCTCCACCGCCTACTGCATAAGCATAACCCATACCCGATTTCATAGAATTTGTTCTTGTATTCATATGGCCCCATCCTTCACTTGGTACAGCTATGGTACTGTTGTCTTGTTGTGCACCTGCCACATGATATGGAAAATCATTGGTTACTGTAATGTGATAAAGCTGAGCTGTAGGAAAATCTTCGTCCGTCCATGCGAGCCCGCCATTTGTAGAAACGGTACCACCCCCATCATTGGCCTGTACCATCCTCATTGGATCCGCCGGATCAATCCAGAGGTCATGATTATCACCATGCGGAACTCTAATCGTTTTATCAAAAGTTACTCCACCATCTGAAGATTTGAAAAATCCAACATTTAACCCATAAATCCCTTCTTTGTCTTTAGGATCTGCTACCATTCTGGAATAATAAAATGCTCTTTGGCGTAACTTTCGCTCATTATTTACCATTTTCCATGTCATTCCAGCATCATCAGAACGGTATAGTCCGCCATCATTTGCTTCTACGATAGCCCAAACACGCTTTGAATCTGCAGGCGAAACTACCACACCTATCTTACCAACCGGCGCTGCCGGCATACCTGGTTTCTTGGTCAGTTCTGTCCAGGTTGCTCCCCCATCTGTTGATTTAAACAAACCAGAGGCGCCTGCACCTCCCCACATTTTATAAGGTGTTCTGTAAACCTCCCAAATAGTAGCATAAACTGTTTCAGGATTATTTACGTCAATAACCAGATCTTCAGCACCAGCTTTATCTCCTTTATATAGGACTTTTTTCCAGGTGGTTCCACCATCTGTAGTTTTAAATACACCCCTGTCTTCATTAGGTCCAAAAGCATGCCCTAAAACCGAAACATAAACTATATCCGGGTTTGTGGGATGAATGCGAACCCTGGAAATGGACTGCGTATTTTTCAATCCAATGTTTTTCCAGGTCTTACCGCCATCGATAGATTTATAAACCCCATCTCCCTGCATGATATTCCCTCTGAATTCGGTTTCTCCAGTGCCAATGTAAACTATGTCGGGGTTAGATTCAGATACCGCAACAGCTCCTACTGATGAACTTTTTATCTGCCCGTCCGTAACCGGTTTCCAGGAAAATCCGCCGTCTATCGTTTTCCATAGCCCGCCTCCTACTGCACCAAAGTAGTATTCCAATTTGCGCTTTGAACTTCCTGCCGCACTAAGTGATCGTCCACCGCGGTTTGGACCAATGTTTCTCCAGGTCATTCCCTTAAAAAAATCTAATTCAGCGCTTTGTTGTGCCTGAAGATCTGAGAATGAGCTACTGATAATAATGACTATTAATCCAATAGCTCTGATAATGTCTAATTTTTTCATATTAATTTAATTTGGTGATCCATTATAGGGTTAGATTAGCGATATGCTTCATTTTGTTCAATGTTGGTATTAGCATTTATCTCAAACAAAGGAATTGGAAACAATACCCTTGGAAGGCTTGGTAAACTAACTGATGTAGGAGAATTGAGTCTCGGAAGATCCACAAGTTTGGTCAGGCTTTGGCCAGTTCTCACGTAATCAAATAGACTATGTCCCTCATAAGCAAACTCTAGCTGTTCCTCATCCCAAATGGCTTGCAAGATAGCTTGTCGACCAACTGGAAACACAGGATTGGCTTTAGCACGTGTCCTCACAGCATTTAGATCGTCAATAGCACCTTGCAGATCCGTCCCTATTTTAGCTTTAGCTTCGGCGCGGTTCAAATACATCTCAGCTATTCTTATTACAGGGATATTGTCGATGTTTCCAGAGGTTTTACCAAATTTTGTAGGATAGTATACATTAGCCGCCGCCAATGCAAATAAGGTACCTCTTTCGTCCTTTGGATCTGCTTTTGCTTTGTTTACAAAACTAGTGTGACATGCTATATCTCCCCGGCCGCCTGCAGTAGTAGGGTAGTACCAGTTTCGTATACCGCTTTGATCCGCGGTATTATATGTCAATTCAAAAACGGATTCGTCGGTGAGTTTACCTGTAAAAATACTGGAAAAACTACCTATCAATAGATAACGGGGTTTATCATTAATCACTTGAGTAGCATAGATTACCGCATCCTCATTTCTTCCAAGATAAAGATATAACCTCGATAGTAATGCTCTGGCCGCACCTTTTGAAGCTTGTGACCTTACAGATGACTCGGGCAGAAAATCCAATGCTTTTAGCAGATCGTTTTCTATTGCACTATAGGTGGCATCAAGAGTAGTTCGAGTTGGGTAATCGATCACACCCGGTGGCGGAATTGTTGTAACAACAGGCATGCCTATTGTTCCTACTACATTTGGAATACCTCCAAATACCCGTGTAAGATCGAACAAAGCCAGCGCCCGTACAAAATGAGCATGCCCGTACATTACCTTTTTCTGCGCGTCCGGAATACTAGCGATAGGCGGTACTTTGGTAAATATTGTATTTGCAACAAATATGGTTTTATTTGCTCGACTGTAAAAATTACCACTTTCTGTATTACCCGTTGAAATTTGGTAGGTATCCATCTCACGATAAAAATCCCAGGTCCCAATACTCTGAGCCTGATCAGTCGATACATCACTCATGATCTGAAAATTCCTTCCATAATAATTCTGGTCTTGCAATTGGTTGTACAAGCCAGCTACCGCAGCTTGCGCTCCCTTAAGATCCGTGATTGCGAATTCCTCATCAACTTCATTTTTTGGTTCTTGATCCAGCACTTTCTCACAGCTGATCAGGCAGGCAGAAAGTATTATGATCATTAGAAATTGGGGAAATACGGATAATACCTTATTGATATATGACGATGTATGTGTTTCTTGTTTCATAGCCTTCATTATTTTAATCATTAAAATGTTACGTTTATACCCGCCATAATTGTTTTAGGCTGAGGCATACTATAAAATTCAATTCCCTGGGTCAATGTATTGGATGCTGTACCTGTAAGCTCCGGATCCAGACCGGTATAATTGGTTATGGTCCATATATTTTGCGCCGACACGTAAATTCTGGCTGCTGACATTTTTATTTTCTGAGCGAGGCTTGAAGAAAGTTTATAGCCCAGCGTAATGTTTTTTAAACGCATATAAGATCCATCTTCAAGGAAACGGGAAGGACGCAGGTCTGAAGCATAATTATCGGCCGTCATTTTTGGAATCATGGTATTATCACCTGGGTTTTGCCATCTGTCTAACTGACTGGTACTGTAATTCGTACTTCGGGTTCCGCCATGTTCCTGGAAGAATCGATTCCAGTTCAACTGTTCGTTCCCATAAGAGTACTGAAAGAAAAACATCAGATCGAACCCTTTATAGTTCAAGGTATTGGTTATACCACCATAGAAATCGGGGTTAGCAGTTCCCACTATCTTGCGGTCATTACTGGAATCAAACTTACCATCACCATTAACATCTTCAAATTGAATATTTCCTGTCTGAGGATCTACACCAGTTTGAGGATTGAGAAAGAAAGAATACATCTCACCTCCTTCCTCATAGCGATAGATATCGCGATTGTAAACATTAAACGGAGCAGCCAGTTTTAGGATCTTATTTTTATTGGTTGCTATATTGAAATTGAAATTCCAGTTAAAGTTTTTTTCATTTTTGAAAATATCCGAATTGATGCCTATCTCAAAGCCCTCGTTTTTCATTTCTCCATAATTTTGAGTATACGTATCAAATCCTGATGTTCTTGGAATAGATACCGCAAGCAAAAGGTCCTTTGTTCTCTTATAATAATAATCAGCTGTTACGTTGATTCTGTTTTCAAGAAATCCAAGATCAACACCAATATCTGTTTGCTGGGTTGTTTCCCATTTAAGATCAGGGTTTACCATTTGAGTCGGTGCAATCCCGGGTACATCAGCATAGGCACCCCCAGCCCATAGACCTCGGGACTGGAAGTCTAAAATACCACTCTGATTTCCCGTCACCCCAATACTTGCCCTTAGTTTTAAGGTACTCAATACATACTTATCTTTCATAAAGGATTCTTCAGAAACAACCCACCCTAAACCAACCGATGGAAATGTACCCCAGCGATTGTCTTTACCAAAGCGGGATGAACCATCACGACGAACATTTAATGTAAGCAGGTACTTTTTGTCATAATCATAATTTAGCCTGGAGAACAATGATCCTATACCATAACTCGTGGAGGTAGAACTAGACCTTTGCACGGCTGCCGCTACTATTTCGGTAAAAGCGTCAGTTGGAAATCCCTGCCCTGTGGCAGAACTAAAATTGGTTTGGGATTCCTGCAAGGTGGTACCAACCAGCAAATTAAACGAGTTTTTATTCAAATTGAGCTGATAACTTAACACATTTTCCTGGATCCAGCTATTATTATTGGTAGATAATGCCTGTGCATTTCCATTGACCGCAGATCCACTGTTTGTTTTAGAATTATCATAAACACTTTCATCTACATTGCTGTAATCAAAGCTATAGGAAGATCTCAAACGAAGTCCCGGAATAAATTCATACTCAGCAAATATAGTCCCAAGGAAACGGTTAGTGATCATGCCTATATTGGTTTCCTCAATAGCAGCAATAGGATTTTCGAAAGTTGCTATCTTGTAATATGAATCATCTGCATTATAAATTCCCTTGTTTGGCGGATAAAAATAGGTACCTTCCAGTCCTCCTGAAATGTTATCATCATTTCTCAATCTTCCCCTGGAATTGTTAGAGTACAAAACACTGGTTCCCATCTTTAATTTCTCAATCGGTGTAAAATCCAGATTGACCCTGCCGGTTGTTCTGTTAAAATCAGATTTTTTAAGGATTCCTTCCTGTAAAAAACTATTACCAGAGATCATGTACTGTACTTTTTCACTACCTCCTCTGATGGAAAGATCGGCATTTCTCAAAGCACCCGTTCTTAATATGGGATCATACCAATTGGTATTAATTGTATTGGCCGGATCTGCATATGCAGCAACATAACTCCTTCCCTGAGCATCAGTCGCGGTAATCGACCCATATTTACCTATCCAGGTATTGGCTCCTGCTTCATTCATCAATGTTTCAAACTGAGTACCGTTTACAATAGCAGGTTTATTGGTAATTTCTTGTGACCCGTAATACATTCCAACACTAATTGTTGCTTTTTTATTGGCTCCACGTTTCGTAGTGATCAGCACAACACCATTTGCGGCACGTGCCCCATATATAGCTGTTGCAGAGGCGTCCTTTAAAACATCCATTGATTCAATATCAGCAGGATTAATATCGGCCATCGGATTGGTTACAGATCCTCCTATACTTAACCCGGATAAGTTGGAAGATTGCACCGGTATTCCATCTATCACATATAAAGGTTCACTTGAAGCATTAATAGATGACGTTCCTCTAATGCGCACAGATACGCCTCCTCCGGGAGTACCCGAATTGGAACTGACCTGAACTCCAGAAGCACGACCCTGCAAGAGCTGATCAGTGCTGGAAGCAGGAATATTTTCTATTTCCGCAGCCTTAACCGAAGTAATTGCACTGGTAATTGTCTTTCGGTTCTGTGAGCCATAGCCAGTTATCACAACTTCGTTCATCACATTAGCTACAGGAGCAAGCTTTATATCTAAAGCCTTTCCGGCAACAATAGGAATTTCGGTAGTCTGATATCCTATATAAGTAACGATTAATGCTGTGCTCTGTCCTGGCACCTTAATTTGAAATACGCCTTCATTATTTGTAGTAGTTCCCAGCTTGGTCCCTTTTATAAGAATACTTACACCAGGTAAAGGCAAACCGTCAGCCTGATCAGCCACTTTACCTGCAACTACCCGTTCCTGGGCTACGGCAGCAAACGACAAAAAGTAAAACAGGAAGAATAGTAAAGGTTTAGTAGATTTTTCCATATTGATTGTATTTAGAAGTTAGTAATAGTGCATTTATTATATTTTTTTGGATAAATCATAGTTATTTTATGATATTTTTTATATTTTTTGTGATTTATGTCTTTTTTTACCGGTAAATCAAACAATTAGCATGTAAATGATTATAAAATCCAAATTATTACACTGCAATTTTAATATTTTTCAGATGAAACAACATGAACACAAATGATTTAAAGAAAAATTCCTGATTTTACCACCAAAAGAGTACATTTTTAACATTTACATCTAAAAATCAAAGATTTTTAAGGAAAAAAACTATGAAATTGGATTTTTAGCAGTACAGCCGTTACACATATCGATCAAACACAGGAATTATACGGGGTTTTCTGATAAAAATCCCATATTTTTGTTAAAAAGCTCGATATAATTTTGAAAAAAAAAATAATATTCATAGTTTTTGTAGCGTTTGCATTTAATAATGCTGGAAATATTATTTTAGTTCAGTTTTTACACTATAAAATTCAAGAAGAAATCAGAAATAAATTGAATTCTACTGGATACAAGAATAAATTACATACAATTTCTATTGACCAGCGCAATCAAAAGGACTTAGAGTGGTCCGAGGATAAGGAGTTCCTCTATCACGGAACTATGTACGACGTCGTAAAACAAAGAAAACAAGGTTCAACTATAATATATTACTGCGTCACAGATACAGAGGAAACTGAACTATTTGAAACTTTGGAGATATTAATGCAACATCAGCTGGCAAATTCAAAAATATCGGGTTTGCTAAAAAACACATACAAACTCTACTGGACCCCCTTAGAATTGCCCAGAGTTGAAATTAAATGCAAATCCGTATTCAACGATAACTGTCACAGTTTGAACGAAAACTTTATTACTTTATATAACAGAGACATCCCCACACCGCCTCCAAAATCCACTTGACCCAACAATCTATACCGCTTATTGGTAATCATGCATTGATAAGCAGTTTTCGTAAATATCATTCTAATTACAATCTCCTTATGTGTCCAAAAAAGCACCGGTAGATTAAACTTTTTAGCACATAATTACCTGCGAACAGCCAGTTGTATGACACAACGTCTATTTAAGGTATTTATCTAAATCACAATTCAATGAAAAAATATTTTAATTTTTTACTATTCATAATTGTTGCACTTTCCGCCAGAGCTCAACAGGGGCAGCTTAAAGGAAAGGTAGTGGACGCCTACACCAATTCTCCTCTGGAAGGCGTAAGTATAACAACTTCTGCCTCCAATGGTACCGTTACAGATAAAAACGGAATATTTTTATTAACCTGCGAACCACCGTTAAAACTCACCGTAAAATTCATAAACTATGAAATCTACACCTCTACAATTAAAAATTGTGAACAGGAGTTATTAATCAGCTTAAACCCTGCCAACACCAATCTGAATACTGTAGAAATAAGTGCATCCGGGCCTGGAAAAAACAGCATTCTTGAAATCCCTCAATCCATAGGTTCATTAAGCAGGCAGGAAATAGTAAGAAATGACCAGATATTCCCTGAAAATTACGTTAACCTGATACCTGGTGTAAGAATGGAAAAACGCACTTCATCGGGAGGTCAGCGGATCTTAATAAGAGGTTACGGATATCCAGCGGGATCTGGAAATGGTATAAACTTTAACGGCTCGGGTATTAAGGCTTATTTAAACGGCATTCCAATTACTGATGCAGAAGGAATTAGCATCTTCGATGATATTGATTTTTCAACACTTGGTAAGCTTGAGGTAATTAAAGGCCCAGCTTCGAGTATTTATGGTACTGGCATAGGCGGAGTTGTTAATATGTATACCATGAAACCTGCTCCCGAATCCACTTCCCTTATTCAGCAAGTTACTGGCGGGAGTTATGGATTGTATCGTACCAATACACGTTTGGAAACCGCCAATGACAAGTTATCTATATTATTAAATTATGGCCATCAGAACTATGACGGATACAGAGTTCATAGTGCGGAGAAAAAAGATTTTGTCAGCTTTGCAAGTGATTTCAGAAGCAACGACAAGGAAACGTTTTCTGTATATGCAGCCTACAATACATCTTTCGATCAGCTGGCCGGGCAATTAAGCAGCACACAATTTTCCAGTAAGCTAAATACTGGTGAGGCTCAGTACATTATAAATGACGGACATATCAAGTATGAAAGTTCCCGATCTGGTTTATCACACAATTACACCTTTTTTAAATATCTTAACAACGTTACCTCAGCTTATACAAGTAATTATCAGTTAAGCCAGGCTTCTGCTGCTGGGTTAACCAGTAATTTTTATCGTAATGTCGGAGCTCGTTCCGTATTCAATCTGAGTTTTACGGGAAAAACAGTTAGTCTGTATGGTGCCGTTGGCGGTGAATATCAAAAGACCAGTTCTTTTAGAAAATCAAACAGCTTAAATAGCACAGGCCAAATGGGCGGACTTACCACAGATCTTGAAGTAGCCTCTACTCAGTATTCGATATTTACTGAATGGAATCTCGAACTGCCAGAACAGTTCACATTGACCGCTGGTCTAAGCACCAATAATATTCAGTATGGTGTTGAAGATAAACTGACAAATACTGCAGCCCCGATTCATAAAGATCAATCCGGCTACAAAGTATTCAGCCCTGTTGCTACCCCACGGGTTGCTCTCCAGAAAATGTTCGGCGACAATATATCTGCTTATGTATCCTATAGTAAAGGATATTCTCCTCCTACCTCAGCAAATACTATCGTCCCTTACAACGGAACAGTGCTTGGCGATCTTAAACCTGAAAAAGCCTCACAATGGGAAATTGGAACTAAAGGTAGCTTTTTGGATAAGAAACTCTCCTATCAGGCAGCGTTGTTTGATCTAAAAGTATCAAACAAATTAACACAACAGGCCGTATACAGTTCTACCGGCGCACAACTTTATTCCTTTACAATCAACAGTGGCTCACAATCAAATAAAGGCGCTGAAATTGCTTTAAGTTATTCCATTTTTGACGACAAAGGTGATCAGTTCGTTTCAAGCGTGAGACCGTTTGTCAACTATACTTATTCTCATTTCAGGTATGACAGTTATAAGAGCGACAATAATAGCAATGCTGCTACTGTTGATTATTCTGGCAAAGCAGTACTGGGTGTACCTGCTAATAACTTAAGTGCCGGCATTGATCTTGATTCAAAATATGGTGTTTATCTACTCACAACTTATCAGTATGTGGACAAAGAGCCCATTACATTTGACAATGCACATTATACATCCAGCTATTCTCTCTTAAATACCAAAGTAGGTTATCACAAAACAATAAACAAACACGTTGATTTTGATGTATTTGCCGGACTTAACAATATCATGAAAAGTCTCTATTACAACATGGTTTTCCTGAGTGTATACACAAATGAGAATACCCCGATCTATTTACCAGCTGCCTATAATGCTACATTTTTTGGAGGACTAAACTTCAAATATAAATTTTAAGACCCTTTAATCGTATGAAAAAACACCTATTAATAGTACTGCTAGCCCTCTCGATTACGGCTTGCACACGTTTCAAGAACAAAAGCCAGGATGGCATCAGTCAAAGAAGAATAGTCTGCATATCTAAACAATATAACGAAATCATGTATGCCCTTGGCGCACAAAACGATCTTGTTGCAGTAGATATTTCAAGCGTCTATCCACCTGCAATAAAAAAGCTACCTACTGTTGGTTATCATCGTGCGCTGAGTTTAGAGGCCATTTTGGCCAACAAGCCAGATATTATACTTGAAGAAGGACCTGAAAGCATGGGACCTGAGCATGTCGTATCACAATTAAAGCAATTAAAAATCCCTATGGTGCAGTTTAAAACGAAAGCAACTAACATAGACAGCACAAAATTACTGATAAAAGAAATGGGCAGTTATTTTAAAAAGCTGGACATGGTCAATTCTCTATGCAAAAAGCTGGACTCCGACATGATTAAAGCATTGGATAACGCAAAAAAGTACCATAATAAACCAAAAGTGCTTGTCATACATTTTGGCCAGGCCTCCAATGTCTACATGGTGATGAGCAAAAAATCACTTGCTGCAAAAATTGTTAGCTGGGCTGGTGGAGAAATGGCTGTCGATGATGTTAAAGGAATGCGTCAGATCTCCGCAGAAGTAGTCGCAAAATCAAATCCAGATGTAATTATTCTTACAGATTTTGGTTATGACCGTCTGGGTTCCTATGAAAAAATTGGAGAGCTCCCCGGCGCCGCAAGCACCAAAGCATTTAAGAATAAACAGGTTTTCCGGTTCGAAGAAAATAACCTTGTTTATTTAGGCCCCAGGACTGGAGAAAATGTTTTAAAACTGCAAAAACTTATCCATCAAGATGAGCAGGCTCAATAAACAATATTCAGGTATTTATCCTATTCTTATCATACTGCTTGTTTTGGCAATGTTAGTATCAATACGCTATGGAGCTGTGAACATTTCATTACAGGAAATGTTCACAGGCCTTGGCAAATGGTTTAGAAAGTCTGATCCCCTAAGTCTCAACGAAAGGATCTTTACAGAAATCAGACTGCCCAGGGCAATTTTATGTGTTTTTGTTGGAGCAAGTTTAGCTGTTGGTGGCGTATTAATGCAGTCTCTGTTCAGAAATCCTATAGTCGAGCCCGGACTTATCGGCACCTCAAGTGGAGCTGCCTTTGGTGCATCGTTCTATTTTGTTTTAGGCGCGGTTTTAAATTTCAATACCGGGGAATGGACACTACCCCTCGCTGCTGCTCTCGGTGGGGTTCTGGCAACATTCATGGTATTTGTACTTTCAGGATCGAAACAATCTGGTAAGGACTCCATAGTAAATTTGCTGTTGGTTGGTATCGCCGTCAATGCCCTGTTTATGAGTGGCGTTGGCTTTATGGCTTATATCGCAAGAGATCCACAAGCAAGATCGATTACATTCTGGACATTGGGGACCTTATCCGGAGGAAACTGGCATTCTGTAATCATTGTAGGCACAACATCTGTTTTTTGCATCGGCGCTGCTTTGAGATACACAAAACATCTAAATGCATTAATGATTGGAGAAGAAGAAGCACGTTACATTGGCATCAATATCACCCACTTAAAACTTGTCATATTACTAATAAATGTACTCATGGTAGCGGTGGCCACTGCATTTACCGGCGTAATCAGCTTTGTCGGACTAATCGTACCTCACTTACTTCGGATTATCAAAGGATCCGATAACCGCTTTTTAGTAATTGGCGGTGCATTAATGGGTGGGCTCCTATTGAGCCTAGCCGACATCACCGCCCGGTTATTATTACAACCTGCCGAGTTGCCCATAGGTATCGTAACCTCAATTATTGGAGTACCGGTCTTTATTTTACTACTGAGAAAAAAAAACAATTATTCATAGTATGCTAAGTGTTAAGAACATCACCTTTAAGATACATGATAAGATACTTCTGGACGATGTATCAGTTATTTTTGAACCTGGAAAGTTAAATCTGATCATCGGACCAAATGGTGCCGGAAAATCTACATTGATAAAAGCCCTGTGTAACCAGATTACCCCTCTTTCGGGATCAATATCCTTAGATGGTAAAGACATAAAAAGCTATTCTCCACCTGAACTTGGAAGGATACGCTCGGTATTGTCGCAAAATATAGATCTGGTATTTCCGCTTAAGGTTTGGGAAGTTGTCATGATGGGACGTTATCCACATTTTATAATAAAGCCAACAAAACGGGACGAACAGATCTGCGAAGATGCCATGCAATTTTTTGATGTTTCAGAATTTGGGGACAGGAACTATATGACACTGAGTGGAGGTGAGAAGCAAAGGGTACATTTTGCAAGGGTCATGGCACAAATCTGGGATCCTGTTAAAAATTCATGCAGGTATTTGATTATGGATGAGCCATTAACATTCCTTGATATTTATTACCAGTTCCAGTTTATGCATAAGGTTGAAGAGATATTACTGGCGGGTGACATCGTGGTGATCGGGGTTGTCCATGACCTCAACCTGGCTGCTCGTTTTGCAGATAAAATAGTATTAATAAATAATGGAAAAATACTTGCTCAGGGCGCAAACGACGACGTATTGACCTTATCAAACATAAAGACTGCTTACCAGCTTACACCGATCATAATAGAAAACAAAAAAACAGGTTCAGTGAATCTGTTTTTTGACTAATCATTAATTATAGACTATAAATGCCAAAAAAGAAAGAATTATCATTTTCAGTCATTATAAGAAAAGCCGCACCAGCTTTTTTTATAATGGTATTCTTTCTGCCCATCACCTTTACCTGCGCCGTATTCAAGATCAGACAAATTACTATCCATAAAACTATTCAGGATTTAAGAGAGACCGGCGTTAGCAAAGACCAGCTGGTTCTGCTGAAGATCCCTTTAACTATCCAAAAGGAAAATAAAATTTTTGACCGCACTGAGGAGAATGAATTTAAGTACAACGGGAACATGTACGATATAATCAGATCTGAAAAACACCAAAATTCAACATGGTTCTGGTGCATTTGGGATGTAAATGAAACCGCCCTTGAAAAAAACTTGAGGGAAATTGGAAATAAAGCCCTCGGAACTGATTTAGATAATGAAGGCATAGAAGAATTACTCAGCCTCTTCATGAACTTTCTGTTTTTAAAGCCCACTCAATCAGAAATACCACTGCCTTTTAAAGACCTGCTGTGCACAAGCAGGTTCAGTATGATATGTAATTTAAATCCGCCAGCTGCCCCTCCTACTCCACCGCCAAAGTGTTAGATCTTTCTTTTTTATCAATAATTATTCTATTATTTATTATCAATCTTACAAAGATGAGATCATTTTTAACGTGTCTGCTTTTATTGCTTGCACTATCTGCCCGCGCCCAGATATTAACAGTAAAAGATAAAGCAACCCAGCAGCCAATAGCGGCATCCGTAAAGATTGGGCGCTCAACCCAAAGCATAAAAACAAATGCAGATGGACAGCTTAATATTTCCAAGTTAAACAAAACAGGTTCAATTTTTATCACTGGCACTGGATATCGGGAACAAATGTTCACTTATAACCAGCTCGAAGAAATGAATTTTATTGTTTCCCTTTCAGAGAGCAACATTTCTTTGGACGCAGTGGTTATCTCTGGCTCAAGATGGCGCCAGTCCAAAAGAGAAGTTCCCAATAAGATCACCACCGTACTGCAAAAAGACATCGTCTTCCAAAATCCTCAAACTACTGCAGACCTTTTAGCGCAGTCGGGAGAAGTCTATATACAAAAAAGCCAAATGACAGGGGGTAGTCCAATGATCAGGGGCTTTGCAACAAACCGTGTATTGTTAACTGTAGATGGCGTTCGAATGAATACCGCCATTTTCAGGAGCGGAAATTTGCAGAACGTCATTTCATTGGACCCACTAGCAACGGAAAGTGTTGAAATTTTATTTGGCCCCGGATCTGTTATCTATGGTAGTGATGCCATTGGTGGGGTGATGAACTTTAACACCCTGTCTCCAAACCTGTCAGTTGACGGAAGCCCTTATGTTACCGGAAGCGCGCTTACCAGATGGTCATCTGCCAATTCAGAGAAGACAGGACATGTTGATTTCAATATAGGATTAAAAAAATGGGCATTTTTAACCACCATTTCCTATAGTGATTTTGACGATCTAAAAATGGGTTCCAGAGGTCCTGCAGAATACCTTAGACCAGAATATGCACAGGTAATTGATGGTATCGACACAAAAGTGGCCAATTCAGATCCCGAGAAACAAGTTCCAACTGCGTACAATCAAATCAATTTGATGGAGAAGATCACATTTAAACCAAACGAAGACTGGAATTTCAACTACGGATTGCATTACTCTACTAGTTCAGATAACCCGAGGTATGATAACCTGCTTCGCTATAAGGGCGACCAGCTCAGGTCAGCAGAATGGTATTATGGTCCGCAAAAATGGCTGATGAATAATTTAAGCCTGACCAGCTCAAAGCAGCACAAATTATATGACAATATGAAAATTGGACTGGCACATCAGTTCTTTGAAGAAAGCCGTCATGACAGGAACTTCGGGAGTACCAGCAGAACAAATAATGTTGAAAAAGTAAACGCGTTGTCAGCAAACCTGGATCTTGAAAAGATCCTTACCGACCGGCATTCCATTTATTATGGAGCAGAAATCATCTACAATAAAATCAATTCCACAGGTACTCTCCAAGACGTTAATACAGGTATTTCAGCCGAAGGACCAATACGCTATCCAAACAATTCTGACTGGAGTTCTTATGCGGCCTTTCTTACATACCGTTACAATGTTGCCCAAAATTTAGTCATGCAGACTGGAATGAGGTATAACCACTTTATATTGAATGCCAAATTTAACGACAAATTTTATCCATTCCCCTTTACAAGTGCCAATATAAATCAGGGAGCGCTTACAGGGAGTGCCGGCTTAGTATACAGTCCTGCTGCATCCTGGCAAATCAGCACCAACCTCTCCACAGGGTTTCGCTCGCCAAATATTGACGATATAGGGAAAATATTTGAATCAGCGCCGGGAATGGTAGTTGTTCCCAACCCTGGGCTAAAAGCTGAGTATGCTTACAACGGAGACCTTGGCATTGCAAAAACCTTTGGTACTTTCGTAAAGCTTGATGCAACAGCCTTTTATACACATCTTGATGATGCCCTGGTTAGGAGAGATTTTACGCTTAACGGATCCGGCACGATCATATACGACGGAGAATCCAGTCAGGTACAAGCCATACAAAATGCAGCAAATGCTCATGTATGGGGCATTCAGGCAGGACTAGAAATTAAGCTACCACTAAGATTGGGACTGAACTCACGCTTCAACTACCAAAATGGCGAGGAAGAGCTCGATGACGGAACTACCGCGCCGTTAAGGCATGCTGCGCCATGGTTTGGCACTTCGCACCTTACTTATTCACAAAATAAGCTAAAGGGAGACTTTTATATTTTTTATAATGGAGAAGTGAGCTATAAAGAACTTGCTCCTTCTGAAGGAACGAAAACCTATATGTATGCTATTGATACCGATGGTAACCCATATTCGCCGTCATGGATCACCTTAAATTTTAAGGCCTCGTATCAGCTGACAGATCACTTAATGTTAAATGCCGGTTTAGAAAACATTACAGATAAAAGGTATCGTCCTTATTCTTCGGGAATAGTTTCTGCCGGGAGGAACTTAATTGTTTCCATAAGAGCATCTTTTTAAAAATCAAATCACCCCAATTGTCTATAAAGACAATTGGGGTTGTAAATCGTGGTTATTATCTACCCGAACCTATCTTACTATTAAAACCTATGCATGTCGTGATTAAAGGTTTGAAAGAAGAACTGGAGTCCTATTGTTTACCTTTGCCAAATGCAGAAGTGTAAAATCTATTTTATAAGCGGGCTCGGTGCCGATAGGCGAGCCTTTAGCAGGCTAAAATTCCCGGCACAATTTGACCTGGTATATCTTGACTGGATACCGGCATTACACAATGAATCTTTAGTAGATTATGCCGGCAGATTATCACTTAATATCGATACCTCTGCCCCATTTTATTTAGTTGGCTTGTCGTTCGGAGGCATGCTGGCTACAGAAATAGCAAAGAAATTAAACCCTGTTCACACCTTCCTGATATCCAGCATATCGGTTTTTAAAGAACTGCCCTGGTATTACCGTGCAAGCGGCACTTTAAACTTACAAAAACTCGTCCCGCTGGACCTCATGAAAAAAGGCAACAATATTGGCTTAAGATTTCTCGGTGCCAAAACTAAAGATGAAAAAGCATTACTCAAACAATTGGTAATAGACAGTGACCCCGTTTTCATGAAATGGGCGCTAACAGCCATACTAAAATGGCGAAATACCGAGCGTCCTGCCAATATTACCCAGGTACACGGAACAACAGACAACATACTTCCTCATAAATATACAAAACCCGATATCCTTATTGAGGGCGGCGGACATTTTATGGTTCATGCCAATGCACCCGAAATTATGGAAAGGTTAGTATCTATCTTATTTAGGTAGCTTTTCAAAAACCAGAAAGTGTTGAATTGGCATAAACTGGCCATTTTGGACCAAATGAAAACCATTAGCTGTCAATTCCTTTTCCACTTGGCTTACACTCATCTTGTGTTCAGGCTTTATTGCGACAGCGGGGTCTTCCTGCTTATACTCCAAAAGCAGCAATTTGCCTTTTGACTTCAGTGCCCGCTTTATCGCTTGTAAAAATTCCTTCGGATAGAGCAGCTCATGATATACATCCACCATGATCGCCAGATCAATTGAACCATCCGGCAAATTAGGAGACTTTTCAGCGCCCTTAATCACCGTCACATTATCTGTTTTCAGTTCAGTCGCTTTGTTTTTTAGATAAGCAACTGCATCATCTTGTATTTCAACAGCATAAACCTTACCTCCACTCACTTTTGGTGCAATGCGAAAAGTATAAAAACCCGATCCCGCACCGATATCGGCAACTACACCATTCTTTGATACCGGCAACCTTGAAATGGCCAGATCCGTATTCTCTTCTTTAGAACGGCTGTTACGCTCCAGCCAGGCCATACCATCAAAACTCATGATACCAGCGATTTCCCTACCCATGTACACCTTGCCCGTTCCATTAGCCGAAGGAGTTTTATACGTATAAACGCTATCTTTTTTCTGGGCAAATGCGCTGCTTGTCTTGAGGGCAGGGACAGCAAGAACCAACAGGACCAGTATTTTAAAAAAATTCATATTCCTAATTTACAAAAATCATACGATTTAAACAGCGTATAGTTCCATGCATCAATATAAACTCCAGACTCCCTATAACAAAAACATAAGTATATCCGTTAACAGTAGAAAATTCAACAATATGCGCATCCTAATCATTATTAGCTTCTTTTTCTCCTGCACCCAAAACATTATCGCCCAGCCCAGACCCGCTCTGGAGATCACACACCTTACCGGCAACTTCTACATCTACAAGACCTACAATCTCTACCAGGGCAGCTACACCCCTGCAAATGCTATGTATTTGATCACAAACAAAGGTGCAATACTATTTGACACCCCCTGGGATGAGACGCAGTTTCAGCCCTTATTGGACAGCATCGAACACAAACACCATAAAAAAGTGATCATGATCATCGCCACCCATTCCCATGAGGACAGGGCCGGCGGCTTTGGCTTCTATAATAAAAAGCACACCCCAACCTACAGCACAAAACTTACAGATGAAATCCTAAAAAAAGACAATAAGCCACGACCCAGCCGGACATTTGAAAACGACACCACCTTTACAATTGGCGGGCATAAATTTCAAACCTGCTACGCAGGAGAAGGCCATACCAAGGACAACATTGTGATCTGGTTTCCAAAAGAACGCATACTTTATGGCGGATGTCTGATTAAAAGTATTGAGGCAAAAAAACTTGGCTTCACTGGCGAGGCCAATCTGCAGCAATGGCCAAAAACACTCAACAAGCTGAAACAAAGATACCCGTCTCCAAGCTATATCATCACAGGTCATGACAACTGGAGAAGTACAAAATCGATAGATCATACCCTGGAATTATTAAAATAAATTTGCGTAACCAAATGGTATCCTATATCTTTATATTATACTTAGAATTATGGAAACAAAACCACTGATTATAGAACGGACCTATAATGCGCATATTGAAAGGGTCTGGAAAGCCATCACTGACAAGGATCAGATGAAAGAATGGTATTTTGAGCTTGAAGAATTCAAAGCCGAAAAAGGATTCCAATTTCAGTTTACCGGTGGAGATGAAAACGTACAATATCTCCATGTATGCGAAGTAATATTTGTGGATCCGCCCAATAAACTCAGTTACAGCTGGACTTACCCCGAACATAACAACGGATATTCTGTGGTCACCTGGGAGCTATTTAAAGAAGGAGATAACAAAACCAGATTAAAGCTGACCCACGAAGGCCTTGACAGTTTCCCTAAAGACAATCCAAATTTTGCAGTTACAAGCTTTACAGAAGGCTGGAACTTCATACTCGGAGATTCACTCAAAAAATACCTAGAGACAGCTATCATCAAATAGCCCGTTTCCATTGCCGTCCCCCGGAGGTAATCTGGAATATGAACGCCCCCTCCGGAAAATCCTCAATACAAGAAACTAAACAGCCTCCGGCTTGTTACTACATAAATTTTAATTTATGCTGTTAGCCATTGACTGGACAAAATTCATTGTGGGTGAAGAAGACTGGGAATTTCTGCTCGAAATTTCTCTCAGGACTATTATCATGTATTTTATTATACTGATAGGTCTCAGGCTATTGGGCAAACGTGGCGTACGTCAGCTTTCTGTATTCGAACTTGTCGTGATCATTAGCCTCGGTTCGGCCGCCGGCGACCCCATGTTTTACAAGGAAATTGGGCTTATGGTGCCAATCGTGATCTTTGCCATCATAGTTGGTGCGTACCGGCTGACCACATACCTTATGGCCAAAAGCAGTAAATTTGATGATCTTGTGGAAGGGAAGGCTGCTTACCTGATTAAAGATGGTGAATTTAACGTCGAGGAATTTGGTAAAGAGGCACTCGCCCACGACGAATTCTTCTCAGAACTGCGTCAGCAGAGTATATCACATCTTGGACAAGTAGATACGGCAATTTTGGAAACCTCCGGCATACTCAGTATCTATTATTATCCTGACGATCAGGTTAAATACGGGTTACCTATACTGCCAGCCCTGTTTGACAAAAGGAGCAAAAAAATACCTAAAGCCGGCCACTATGCCTGTGCCTTCTGCGGCAATGTGATCAAAGTTACCAGTGCCGATGTCAAAAATTGTGAAAAATGCGGACATCATGAGTGGGTGGAAGCCATTAAAACCTATCGGATTAAATAATTGTTATACATATCAGATTAAGAAATTATGGAACCATTTAGAATAGAGGTTGCAGCAGGCAGCCAGGGAAGATTTTTCGACATTAAGCCTCTGGGCAATGCGCGATATGAAATATTTGTCGAAGGTGACACTATCGGAACAATACAGCTGGACGAAAAAGACCATGCTCATTGCGAAAGTCAGGGTTGCGAATTAGATCTTCCAATGCTGAACTCTATACGAGAGTCAATCCAATACTATGAACAATGGAATCACGGGATGGGTCACAGTTAAAGTTTGAAGCAAAAAACAACGTTAGCTTCTTGCCCTATAAAAAAGAATAAGCTGATAAATATAGAAGGGTATTGCCCATGCTGCCCAAAACAACGAAGGACTAATATCTGCAAAACTGCCTAGAGCCACAACAAAGGGCAACTTAATTGCCAGACCAGAAATCACAAAAGCCAGCGTAGATAAATAACTTCTGACCATCCACTCGCTATGTGATTTAAATTTCCTTTTTACAGCTGCTATAAGCGCTGCAAAAGTCGAGATTAACCACACCGATACCCAAACCTGCAGGGAAAAAGCATATGCCCAGTTTACCTTGTAAGCAGTTGTAAAAGCCAGCACCACTGCAGTAGTTCCGCTCGTCAATACTGCGAGGCAATACAGATACCCAATAATTCTGTGAATTTTTGGCCGGTTTTTTCTAAAGACAGCCCAGAACTGAGGTGGTCCAAGAATAAGCGCACCCCCGCCTGCAGTAATATGCAATATGAGAACATACCTGTAATCAAAATACTTTCCCATCGCTGCTCTGGTGAGTTCAAGAAAATGATCAGCACCATGCATAAAATACCATGCTAAACCAATCACCCCAAACCACAACAAAACATTTTTAACCGTTTCCATATAGATTATTTTTCACAAAAATCTATAATAGAATGTACCGTATCAATTAGGGAAAAACGATTCGGTCACCGAAAATTTATTCGATATAAACCTCAGCAGCATTGCAGTCTATAGCTCTGATGCGCTCCCTATTGTCCGTTCCCCATTTGTCAATGGCACCAAGAATAGGAAGTACAGCCTGGCCCGCATCCGTCAGAGAATAATCTACCCGCAACGGATAACCAATAAATACCTCTTTGGAAACCATACCATATTGTTCCAGTTCCCGAAGCTGCATATCAAGCACTCTTGGCGTAGCTGAGGATATCTCTTTGTGAATATCGGTAGGCCGGTGATGCCCCCTGTTAATTGCATCCAGGATGCAAAGTTTCCATTTGCCACCAAGCACCTTTGTAAAAACGTTCAAACCGCAATCAAGGTCTTCTGGATTTTTTCTAATATAATTAGGCGACATAAGCTAATGTTTTAATCAAAAGTAATAATAATCCGCAACTGGCATCTTCCAGAGCTTCCAATATAAAAAAGCCGTTCCAAAATAAATCTGGGACGGCTTTTTTGTCTGCTGCTATTGTCTTATTTTACAATCCAGGCACTCTCATAAGCTCCTACCAGTATGCTGGATTTGTTACCAATCTCGCTGGTACCAGAGGTCGCGAATACCGCCACCTGTGTTTTACCAAAATCAAATATCATCGTTTCGCGGTTATTCGCACCGCCATTCTTCCAGTAATACTTACCATACTTACCGCTCACCACAGCATCAAAACCAAGCAGCTTGCTTTTCATTACCTGATAACCAGCAGAACTGACAATAAGGCCCTGAGCAGCACTGTTCTGTATCCGGCCAAATTCCGCTGTGCTGATGTACAAACCACCTGCACCGCCATTTCTTCGGGAGTCCCCGTTAGTAGTGCCCGGTTCATTACCATTTGCAGTGGTATATCCTTTAGATCCGCTCTCTGGATTGATAATACCATTGTTATTCCACGGGCAGAAAGTAGCAACATTCCAATACATGAGTCCAGCTGGTTTAAAAACATTCACCCTCGCAATTCCCACATACCGGCTGCCTAAAGCATTATAAATTTCGTCAGGATTGCTTTCCAGTAACTTTAATACATTATAATCTGAAAAGAATTCTTTTTTTGCAGAAACATAAGGCAGTATAATAGGAAGCAATGCAAAATTTACATTATTGTAAGTCCTGGTGTTATTAGCAAACTCTGATTCCTTTACAGGGCCCTCCACTGTTTTTTTCAATTCCGCCCAATCACCGCCATAATTGATCAGACCAGTACGGTGAGACAATAGACGCTCAAAGGTCAATTGTTTAAAACTGCTGCTTGGCTTCCAGTTAGTCGGAAGGTACTTGTACACCGGCTCATTCAACAGCATGTTGTACTTTTCCAGAATGGCTATTGTGGCCAGAGCCGTTACAAACTTAGTGGAGCTTGCAATGCCCTGCCTTTGTTGTGCAGAATGCGCTACAGCAGGCGCATCTACAGGTCGTCTTGCCCATCCGCCCCCACCAGTACCACGATAGTAGATCTCTCCCTTGTGGAAAATGGTATACCCATAACCGGCTACCTTTCCATTCATATAGGCTTCAATATTACCGGCAAATTTGTCTGCATCAAACTGCAGGGTGGCCAGATCACCAATGTCAGCTCTCTGTACATCGTCTAAGGATACTTTCGATTCAGGCTGAACACTTTCTTTCTTGCAGCTTGTAGAAAATAAGGTTGTACCTGTTACAAGCGCGAACATCAATGAATTAAGGATGATTTTTTTCATAATAGAATTTACTTTGGTTTTTAAAAATTTAACGAAAGCAAAGATACAGGCCTTTAACAGCGCAGATAGTGCGACTTGACGGATAGCGGATCTCAATTAACGGATGACAGGAACTGTTATATCGGTTCAAAAAAAGTTAAATCCGCATTGAAACTTTCCATTGCTTTGATGCTGTCCCCACGTAATACGGCTTTGATCCTTCTGTTTCCATATTTCAACGTGAGATTGCTTTCCGCAAGATCAAACCTGATACTGATTTTTTTGTTTAACGGAGGATTGGTAATCAGCAAATAATCGCCATCGACAGCATGGCCTTCACTTACCATCAGCTTTGACCGGTCCGCAAAAGCTGGGATCCTGATAAAAAGCGGGGCCTGTTTTTTTACATAAACAGAAAGTGTGTCATGGGTATAAGGCGATTCGATCCTGAGGGACTCAGAATCATAATCAAAAAGCAAATTCACATAATGTGCCGAATGTTTAAAAGCATAGATACTCCTGTACGCTTCGCAGAGCGATCCCACTCCGCCGCCTACTATATCCAGATTAAAAGAAATCACTTTATTGCCCAAAGGTCTGTGCCCATATGGAGCCGGAAATCCGAACGCCCCCCTATGACGTTCTGCAACATCTCGTTTCCCGTCTTCCTTTTTTGGATTCAAAGGCTCCTTAATAAAAGAAATATCCCTGAGCTGAGCAGGCAATAAATGGGCACGTAAGATACGTTCCACGTGATTATAATATTCGGTATATCCCCATTTTGCAAGAATCAATGCAGTTTCCAGGATATCACCCGTGTTGTTGATCTCCCCCCTGTCCGGATCCGAATCCGGATCACAGTTCTCTACCGACCACCCGATGGCGTTACTGATCTCAGTAAGTCCGTTGTCGAAAAACGCCTTTACCCTTGCCAATAAATGAATATCACCGGTAGCATCTGCCAGCTGCGCCAGGGAAGACATCACACACGTGGTGGAATGCGTATGCGTACCGAAAAGATTGTTATCGAATCCCCCTTCCGGCAGAAAAAAATCATCCAGCGCCTTTTGCTTTAGCAACAAAGCCAGTTCCAGTGCCCGTCCATATCCGGTGGCATTGTAATATTTTACAAGAGGGCCTATCGCTCTCGCTATTCCCGTAATAAACGGCCCCCTCCACTCGATCAGGGTCAGTCCCAGTTCTGTTTCAATATACTCCCTGTTCCATCCTTTTTCGGGCGACCAGTTGTCAAAAATGAATTCGATACTTTGTTCTGCAAGCGCCCTTGCTTTTTTTGAATTTCTAAACTTAACAAGTGCATACAATGCGTGAAACCCCTCCCTGATGTTATGCGGCAAAAAATTCACAGGCGCTCCTCCTATCTTCTTTCTATTTAGAGGCATTGGAATTTTTCCACTGTAGGCATAAAATGCAGCCGCACTATGCTTCTCAATTACATTCTTCTCCATTTTCAGACCAAGTACATCCTCTGCATTCAGCAACGCATTTAAGTGCCTTCCGGGGATGTGTGCCTCAGAATGCGAATCATTAAACCACAAACCACTGGACTGCTCATCTATTGAACTGCCAAAAAAAGGAATGTCATGATCATCCGCATTAAAAACATGGCTCATGGTCTTGCAGCCCAATGCTATCGCTCCAGATATATCGGTAGTATTTACATCATGGAGTCTGTTATTATGATAACCCTCTGTGCCAAATGCAAGCGTATCCAGATAACTTCCGGCTAAAGTAATGACGGTCAATCCCTTTACATTATACAGAAAGTGTCTCCTTGAAGTATTTAGATTGTCCATAGCAGGTTTTGTAAATTTGCCATAATGTCTTGCCGCCCGGATAACACCAAACTAAAAACCATCAATCCTGTACAAATCTGTTTTGCCATAATATTCAATAGTTTTTCCACCAGCATAAGCTTTACCGTTTAGCACAAACGAAAACGAATATTGTCTTGCAGCTATTCCAATATCGGGCATTTTAGACCAAATATTGTTAGCAGGATCATATTGCCAGCATTCATTAGTCTGATACGTTCCGTCAGAATCCATAAAACAGTAATAACCTTTACCATTCAGCACAAAAGCAGTTGTGCCATGTGAAGGTGGAAAATCAGCCTTTCTAATCCACTTATCAGTCGAGGTATCGTAACTCCACACGTCGTTTTGACCGCTATTGGTAGCACCGCCGACAAGATAGGCCGAAGAACCAATCACGAAAGAACAGATCCCATTTCTGAAAGGACTACCTGGGAAATTTGCAATCTTTGCCCATTCGTTTTTCGAAGGATCGTACCGGTAAAAATCTTCAATTGCCCCAAACACAAAATCACTCATTCCAATACCAATATAAACCTGTCCACCAGCCGAAAACATTGCTGCACCGCCTCTGGCAACACCAGGAAAATTTGCTCTGGCCGTCCATTTTCCTGTTACAGGATCAAATTCTATAAAATTATTACTATTATCGTTTGCGTATAAATAGGCCTTATCCCCTAAAACCGCCATCCTACCGTTTGCCGGCGCTTTTATTTTATCCCACGAAGCGTCAGAAGGATCAAATTTCCAAAGATACATAGGACCAATATTATCTTTTGAAATGGCAAAGACATAAGCCGCACCTTTCAAAGTAAATGCACCGCCAACACCATATTCAAAAGGAAGATCAGCTGAAATCATCAGCCACTTATCAGCAATATTAATTTCTTTTGCATAATAACCAGTACCATTAAATACCTTCACACTCACCTTCGCTTTCCTGTCAGGGAACGCTCCCGCGGGCACCCGCACCTTCAACTCTGTAGTACTGGCCTCCTTAATGTCATCGGTTTCAACACCGTTAAAAAAAATACGGTTCATATTGTAGCTTGCCTCCGGATGAAAATTCTTTCCCTTTATCGAAATGTAGGAACCGGTTGTCACACTCGCGCTTATGTCAGTGATGACAGGTATGCCGATAGTAAAAGACGCTTCGGATATGCTGTCCTGCAGCTGTGCATTCACCCTGATCTTCATGGTGCCGGAAGTAATCAGATCAGGCACAATGGCAGTAATTTTTTTCCTGTTTGACGATAACACCCTTGCTTTAGTACTACCAAAATATACAGATGTTCTTTCCACATCATAATCAAAATGATCGCCAAAAATTTCAACAGTATCACGAATTCCCTTCCCGTTAGTAAAACTATTAATCGCAGGTTTAGCCAGGCTCATCTGGATACCATTAAAACGTTTGTCATCAGCATCCCTGACCCCTATTCCCCAGTTATGAACAGACAGGGAAGTAGGCACAACACAAGAGATCACTGTTTCATTTACCGAGAGTATCCTGGCCTGCTGGTTGTCCATCACAACCTTCGTTTGTTTAGGATCAAAGTTCTTGCCTCTAATCGTAATGGTATCACTCAGATGTACATTGGCGGGTTCAAAACTGTCAATTATAATTGGCTTGTCACCCTGATAAATAAAAGTTTTGAGCTCACCGTGCTTTAGTTCTCCGCCAACAAGAATATAGGCCGAAAATTGATATGAAACTCCCTGCTCCAGCCCATTTATTATTGTAGATTTGAAATTTGTTGCAGGAGGGTTAGTCAGCAAAATTTTCCGCAGCTTCTGGTCCTTCGTGCTTTGAACATAGAATCCATATTCTTTGATGCCTGTATCGATGACCAGCTTTCCAATCAGTTCTACTCCTCCGCCATCAAGTAGTATTGCAGAGACAGTTTCTACAGATTTTTCCTGAGCCGTTTCCTCAGGTGGTGCTTCAGCGTCCTTCTTACAACCAAAGAACAATCCCACTATCAATAGGAAAAAATAAATTTGTTTAGGCATGAGCATTAAAAATTACAGATGCCATAAAGATATTATTTTTAGTCTGCAAACTACCCTCAGTCAAGCAAATTCGGATCTACTTTATTAAAAATCTCATTTAAGAATTTTATTTTCCCAACATCCAATTTTTTAATCTTAGCAATAGAAACCAATCGATCTTGCTCTTCTTTCAGCTTTCGAGGTCTTTCACTTTTTTCATAGACAGAACAATTTCCTGCAAGCCCATTGCTCAGTCTCCTTTTCAAACAGGACTCAGGATTACGCTGTAAATATTCTAAAAATCCATCTAAATGATCATTTAGTAAATCTACAGCAACGGCATCTAAATATTCTGACAAGTCACCATCGCTTCGCGAACATATACCATCAAGTTTTCTGAGGTCAGCAACGACAAATTTCTTGTTTAACAACTGAATAATACTATCAACTTCTTTAAAAGGCGAAACAGCACCCTGATCAACAACATTAGAACTTAGTGATTGTATCGCAACCGTATCCTTCTTCATAGCATCCAGATTATCGGCTGAATTTTGGTTGTCCGGCTTATTGTTACATCCGAAGACCAGTAATTGAAAAATCAATAACAGATATACTGTTGTTTTAAACTTCATCTTCTCAGTAATAAGCACAGATATAAAGTTATGACTTTTCAACCCAATATTTTTTAATTTCCATTTGATTGTGCGATATTGTATAAACATAAATGCGAGTAAGCCAAGCATGTACAAAGTATTAACGACTCTCCTCATTCTACTCTCCCTGTGCACCAAAATCTGCGCACAGCAAACCTATTCCATTAGCGGTGTAATCTCAGATGCCAAAGGCGAAACCCTGCCAGCTGCAACAATCTTTCTGGACGGCTCTCAGAAAAGAACCTATAGTAACGATAAAGGAGAATTTCAGCTGGCAAACCTTGAACCCGGAACCTATCAGCTGACCGTACACTTTATTGGCTATTTCTCCTCATCCCAAAACGTCATCATCACGAACAAATCTGTTAAGCTGAAGATCCTGATGAAAGAAAACCAGATTGCACTCCGCGAGGTAGTCATTAAAAATGACCCCGTGAAGGATAAATATATGGACCTCTTTCTCAAAAACTTTCTGGGCCAGTCTCCCGGCGCCAGGTCCTGCGAACTGCTAAATCCTGAAGTGCTCAATTTCAGCGCATACTCACCCTTTGTAGAAGTCAACAGCGACGATTTTCTGATCATTGAAAACCACAATCTCGGTTATCGCATCAAATACCTGCTGAGAAATTTTAAGTTCAACCGGGCAACATTAGTGGCCAACTTCACCGGCGAATGCACATTTGAAAATCTTGAAGGAACAGAAGAACAAAAACAGAAATGGACGAAGAACAGAAAACAAGCCTATTTCGGCTCCATGATGCATTATTTCAGGTCACTTTACAGGAATGAACTGCAAGAAAACGGATTTTTCACTTACAAGGTGCAAAACGACGGAATACCTCCCCTGACCGTCCGTGACCAACCATTAAACGCAGATCAAATCGCTAAACATACAGACAGCAAAATGATGACCGTTAAATTTCCAGGGAAGATCTATACCATATACGACACCTACGACCGCCTGTCAGAGGACCCTAAAGTCAATAAAAAACGGATCAAGGCATCAATCACCCGTGGCACAGGCTCACAGGTTTATCTTTACCTAAATAATGCTTCAGTCGATGCAAAAGGCAGTATTGTTGACTACAGAAGTTTCCTGATCCAGGGATACTGGGGCGGAAAGAGACTCGGTGACCAGCTTCCCTTTGAATACGATCCTGCTGCGAAATAAAACACACCCACAAACTGTCTGAACAGTAAATTCAAAAATATCTTGCTAAATTAGAGCAGTCACCATCCAGATAAGTAATGGCATGAACAGCACCTTCAAAAATTACAGCGGCATCACCTGGCTGCTCGTTGGCATTACACTCGGCAGTATCTGCGGAATCGTTTTCGGCAAGCAGGCAGAAATACTCAAACCCATAGGCGATATCTTTCTCAACCTGCTATTTGTGGCAGTGATCCCGCTCGTATTCTTTGTCATCTCCTCGGCAATAGCCAATATCGAAGGGGGCCAGAAACTAAACCGGATCCTCACCATCATGTCCCTGGTATTCCTGGGCACACTGGTCCTCGCTGCACTGCTCACCATCACAGCTGTCAGTCTGTTCCCAGTTCATCAGGAAGTTGCCAAAACAGCACTGCCGATACTCGAAGAAACCAACGGTAAACTCACTGGCGATGCCATCACAAAATTGTTTACCACAGGCGAGTTTTACCTGCTGCTTTCTCGCAAGAACATGCTGGCGCTGATCATTATCGCCATACTAGTTGGCTTTGGCACTTTAAAATCAGGACAGCAGGGAATCGCCTTCAGGAACTTTCTAAACTCAGCCAATGAAGTCTTTAAAAATGTTTTCATCATCATCATGAAAGCAGGACCAGTCGGACTGGGCGCCTATTTTGCTTACCAGGTCGCCGTATTCGGGCCCGAACTGTTTGGCTCCTACGCACACATCCTTGGCATAGGCTACGGAGTCAGCATCTTCTATTATATCGTATTCTTTAGTTTCTATGCCTTCATTGCCGGAGGGATAAAAGGCATCCGCCGGTACTGGCAAAACAATATTGTACCATCAGTTACAGCCGTAGCCACCTGCAGCAGCATCGCTACCCTGCCAGCAAACCTGGCCGCAGCAAAAAAGATGGGCATCAATGAAGTCATCGCAGGCATCACCATTCCGCTTGGAGCAACACTGCACAAAGACGGCTCCAGCATCTCCTCCATTTTAAAAATGACCGTCGTATTTGCCATGTTTGGCAAGAGCTTTAACAGTGCCGAGGTCATCCTGCTTGCCCTGGGAATCACTGTATTGGTCAGCATAGTAGAAGGCGGCATCCCAAATGGAGGTTATATTGGCGAACTACTCTTTATATCAGCCTACGGCTTTCCACCAGAAGCGCTCCCGCCTGCCATCATCATCGGCACCCTGATCGATCCCGTAGCCACACTGCTCAATGCCACCGGCGATACCGCTGCCGCAATGGTCATCAACAGGTTTACGCAGGGAAAAAATCAGCAAGACAATTAACTTCCACCATATTTTAATGCAGCCCTCAGTTCCCTGGTAAAGTTATGGGCTGTAGTCCTGTTTGATACCGGATATGATTTGTACCTGACTATGCCTTTAGGATCAATCACATAAAACTGACCAGGTGAACCTGCACTGTAGGTATCCGACATGTAAAAGAAGCAGTGACCTGAATTTCGTGAATCATGATGGTACTGATCTACCAGCACAGGAAAATGATAACCTGCCGTTTTTACAAACTGAGTTATCACCTGCATCCGTGATCGCGTCCGGCTCGCCTCATCTGCCTCAAATGCTGGAGTCCGGTCAATACCCACCAGGACGATGTCGCTCCTGTTCTTAAATTCGTTATAGACTTTATCAAATTCATTGTTCCAAATCAGATTTATCTGCTGATTGTTTTTGGAATTAAAAAAATAGAGCACCACTGTCTTCCCTTTATGCTGCGACAACCTAAAAGGCTGCCCACCCAAATTATCAAGAGTAAAATCTATACTTTTTAAATTGAGCTTACTGTACACTGGCAACTGATATGCAAGGTTAACACTGTCTGTAAGCCGCTGGTAAAGCTGCTCATACCTGCGCTCGTCCGGTTCCAGTTTGAGAAACGACAAACGGTGGGCAGCTTTAACCGGATCCGATAAAATATCTGCCTTTAGGCAACTATCCGCAACTGAAAAGGCACTTTTATAGTCCCCGGCCTCCAGCAAATACTTCAGGTAATGCTCATTAACTTCTACACCGGATGATTCCGTATGTCTCGCCTCCCTTATTTTTTGAAGAGCGCCCTTTAGATCACCTTTTGCATAAAGTACTTGCGCATATAAATCTAATTGCGAAGACTTTATATATTTTAATCCATTGTCCTTTAGATGATAGGGCTGATCTGTAAAAGGCTGAAATTGGTAGGTATATAAGTCCAATGCTTTTTGAACAAACGATACCGCTGTATCCAGTACACTCCCTTTAGACAGCAACCGGTTGGCGCCATTCAAATAAGCCTGCTTTAACACATATTTTGACCGGATTTTTCTGATATACATTGCCGCTTTTTCCAGCTGTCCACTTTCCAGCTCCATCCTGCTTCGCTGGCTGTAGATCTGATCCAGTCCTTCTTTCGCATATTCAGACCTAAACCTGCGCTCCATTTCGGCCAGTTTTTGCTCATAGAGCGCTCCTGATTTCCCCAGTTCATTCCTTGCTTCGGCAAATGCAAGATCTCCCTCAGGATATTTAGCCAGCAACTGAGCTTTCAAGTCCTCCCTGCCAGTAAGCCAGAAAAAACGTCCGGTAAGGTTGTATAACCGGGTTAAAAATCGATCATTCTTCGCATTTTGCAGCGAATCCCGCCAGTCTTTATTGATCTCTCTAATGATCAAGCTGTCCGGTTTAATCGCCGCACTTTCGAAATAGTCAAGTAAATACTTAGCGCGCAATTGCGGATTTAGTTTAAACTCCCTTCGATAGAGCAACCGGGCTATTTCCGACTGTAAGTTGCTGTTGTAATCCGGCCTTTTATAATTAACAGCCGCTGAAGCCAGAGCGCCAGGTAAAGGTTTGCCATCCTTATAAACCAAAAACAACAACGGTTCATCGACATCCCTCAGATTGTTTTCTGGTTTGATAGAAAATGAAAGTACCGAATCCGGAACAGTAAAATTCCCCTCGATACCCTTTGCGGTCTTCGTTATTTTAAGCGTCTGCCATGGGCCCCTGTCAAAATAAACCGTAAATTTTGGCATTAACTTGTCAGAAAACTGGCCGGTATAAATAAATTTCACCAATGATTTAACTTCCGGTTGCGCAGGAATCAATTTGAGTACCCTATCCATCCCCGAGACATAACTATCTATCTCAAACTTTAGAGAATCCTGAGCAGTACTGTTTACAATGGTTTGAGCATAAGAGAAAAAAGGGTACAAAAACGTAAAAACGAAAAGAATCAACTTGAAAGCCTGCGTTATTTTCATTAAATCATCCCGACATCCGGTAATTAAAGATAATAAATTTTATCTATTCCTTCAACTTTACATGCTGGTAAGACCTGATCATAACAGGCCCCAACAGGCCGGACAGCGTCAAATGCGAACGTTCATCCCAGAATTTGTGAGAAGTAAAAGTAACACGCTTTGAATCTCGTTCGGCAGGCTTACTAAGCCAGTCCGGCCACGTTTCCGGATTGTCATTCTTCCATTTTACATCATCAGGAATCCGTGCATCCCCAATCAGGCGGTTTGGCCACAAATTAGTAACCCGTATCTCCAGCTGATTTTTCCCTTTTCGTACCACATCTCCCAGCTCAACCCGAAAAGGCGCTTTCCAGATCACACTCAGATTTTTCCCATTTACAAAAACCTCCGCAATCACGCCGACTGTGCCAAGGTCCAATTCCAGAGAATTTCCTTCACGGACCAGATCATCTTTCAATACAAATTTTTTCCTGTAAACTGCCGTTCCCGAAAAATAACGTATACCCTCTTCATCTGCCAAAGGCCATGAGATCAACTGTGGAAATACGGTCTTTTGAGGTGCACCCAAATTTGGCGGAAAGCTCAGTTCCCAGGGGCCAGTTAGCTCAACAGGTTTAGGCATTCCTGTTACTGTGGCCGTTTTAACTAAACCGGAAGACCTGCGATAAGTGATCTTTCCCGCACGTGGAGTAACCCAGGTCAGGACGCCATTTTCACGAACAAGCCTCGGCTCAGGCGTATCCAGTTCCAGGTGGACCAGGCCTCCTGTTTGAACAGCAATACGATACGTTTCACCTTCCGACAAATACGTTAATCGAAGTTCTTTTTTGCCATCGCCGGATGTAGCTTTTCCAAATAAACTGTCTGTAACCGGAAACACCAGCATATTTGCTGCGACCAGATCCCTGACCTTCTCTGTAAAATCATAAATTGGATACTTTGGAGGGACATTCTCAAATCCAGGAGGAAACTTTCCATACAAAGCCCGGATTAACCGAAATCCTTTTTTATCCGCTTTAATGTCCAGATGCTCATTCTCTTGCAGACGCAGCTGCTTTCGCTGTCCATCCATTTCATATACCGCGCGCAGCTCCTTTAAAGATCCCGCCGCCGGATCACCACCTGCAAGCGCATTATCAGCAGAAAAACGAATCGTACCTTTTGCCATGCGTTCAATCAACACATCCGTCACATCAACCATGCCTTCAGGCAGAAAGGTACCATACTCTGCCTTCAAAATCTTTAAACCGGCAAGCGGTTTTAAAATCTGATGCCCCAGCTCAGTTTTTACACTGGTGATCTGGTCAGCAGATTTCATTTGATTATCGTGTGCAGCACTACCTCCGCGAAAAACAACAAAAACAGATCCGTTGGCGTCGAATGTGATTGGGATCTCTGTACTGTTGCCCGGCCCATTCTGCCAAACCAGCACATCCTCCACTTTCCCTGTTTCTGGATTCCAGAATTCCGGCTTTCTCCCCGCATCCCGGAACCGGCATAACTCCGTACGCCTGACACTTTGTGAACTCGACACAAAATAGATATCATCCAGGCCAACTTTTCTATGAATAAAATTCAGATCAGACCCTGTCGCACTGGCTGAAAAATCTGGCGAGAGGCCCTTCATATCCAGAGGCCTAGCCACCGAAGACCCACTCACCAAATTACCATTCCATATTTCATCAGCCAGTTTGGCAACCTTCACATCACAGTCCGGATAACCCTGAAGACCTGGAGATTTCACAGGCTTAGTGCCCGATATGACCGCACCCGCCCCAGCCAGTGCTCTAATTTTCATGAGCAGTTCCGGAGTAGCCCATTTCGAATCAGGAAGCAATAACCTTCTGTAAGGCCCGCCGCTACGCGTATAGATAATACCATCCTTCACTGTCAAAAGCGCCAGCTCATCCGGCCCAATCTGATCATAATCATATCCAAAAGCTTTAATATCAGAACGCAGCAGGGCATCATTCGGAGCAGACTCTCCGGTAAAAACCAGAATATCCGCTACATTCCTGCCCTGCTGCAGCAAGAACTGCGACCGCGCAACATAATCCATGTAACCCCGGCTTTGCTCCCACCAGGTATTCAGGCGGTTCATCTCCATACCATACACCCCAAATGTCATCCCGGGCCCAATATTCCAGGGCTGATGGATATAAGTATGGAAAAGAAAGCGGTTCACCCCCTCTGCCCACACCTGGTCGCCCACTGCTTTCAGTGTAGCAGGATGATTAAGCCAACCACCGAAACTGGTAAAAGCCTCGGCACCAACAATCGAATTTCCTTTCAAATGAGAGATCGATGCCGCCAGCCTTGGTGATTCCAGAAAGAGCTTATTCCCGATCCAAAACTCACCCATCACCACATCACCGCTTGCGCCAGCCTTCATGGACTCAAACGGACCGCCATAAGGCTCAACGGAAAACTTCATCCCGCTCTTATGGCACAACTCTCTAAAATAACCATAATAATTTTCAGCGATCAGGTCACTTACCGTCTTACGGAAGTCCCAAAGAAACCGCTCAGCGATTTCGCCGCTCTCCACATAATACCCCGCCAACTCAGGCAAAAAAGTAATACAATCATAACTCCGGCGTTTTCTAAACTCCTCTGCAAAACCAACAGTCCAGTTGTTACAGCCTACCTCATAACTGTCAATCAGACAATTGGTAAGCGACGATCCTACAAGAGGCCCCAGTTTATCCAGAACCGGCTTTACCCCTCCCGCCCAGTAAGCATCGACCGCAAAACGGCTCATTTTATCACATTCCAGGCCACGTCCGCCCGACCCGGCAGGGTGGTTTTCCGTACCATTTGGTGTATGCCCAAACCTTAAAATGATCCAGTCACCGCTAGGCGCTTTCCAGTCCAGCGTACCATCAGCAGACATCCTTGAACTCAAATCAACAATATCAGCCTTCCTAACCAGCGCAGATCTTTCGATCACTTTATCATCCGGATCCATATGCGTGCGGAAGGCATTGCCTGAAAGCGCCTTAAGACTTAATTCATCAATCCGCTGATTACCGGCAGGCGTCGGAAAAGCAATCACAGCGATGTCTTTATAATAATTGAATTTTGCAGCCGGCTGAACCAGCTTTTGATGAAGCACAGCATCTCCTTTTATCCTTACCTCACTAAAAACAACGGTCTGCATCCCATGCTCCGGACTTACCCAGGGCCCGCCGCTCGATGACCAGCCTGCACTGTTATGAAACCCGATCTCCAATCCCAACCGTTTAGCTTCCGATACCGCAAAATGAAAAAGATCCAGCCATTTCGGACTCAGATATGCAGCCGGGCCTTCCGGATATCCCAGATCAACATTAAACAACTGAGCTTCCTGGATTCCAACCCGCTTCATCGCTTCAAGATCAGCAGTGATCCCCTCTTTAGACACATTTCCGTTTACCCAGTGCCACCAGGTGCGCGGCTTTGCCGAAGCAGGCGGATTTTTAAACCCAGACCGCAGAACATCATTCTGCGCGCCAGTAGGAATCTCAGCCAGACATAACCCCAAAACAGCAACGATAAAAAGAATTCTGCTCATTATACTTGATTAGATACCAGCCAAGATAATGACAAAACAAGGATGAACCATCCTTAACTATCCTGTTTCAACAATACGTGTTGCGGTTATATCATATGGTGCATTGACATCCTCATCAGCGCCCTGGTTTGGCCGCTATCCGCCTGAAAAACTGTTGCCGTCAGCTGAAAATTTAGCATGGAAGGTAGCGTACATTGGCCCGGATTTGATAGATATGGTCAGTTTATCACCCTTTAATAACTGTTTTCATTTGCCTGGCTCTTTTCGAATAATCATTAAATATTCTGTCCAAAATTATCTTAGCTTTATTCCAACCTGATAACCGAAACTAATCCATGAAAATTATTGCTTTTACATCCATCGCTATTCTTACTTTAGCATCCTGCAACCAAACTAAAACAAATACCGGGAAAGATCCATTAAGCATCACCGGAACATGGAAATTAGTATCCAGTCAGGCAATAACAAAAGGCGATACAGTAAATACCACACCACAAAACAATGTGGAAATGATCAAAATTATAAATGACACGCATTTTGCATTCTTCCAGCATGACCTAAACAAAGGCAAAGACACGACTGCGCTTTATTCTTCAGGAAGCGGGACTTACACCCTGGAAGGAGACAGTTACACCGAACATCTCGAATATTGCATTGCCCGTGAATGGGAAGGTCATGAGTTTAAATTTACTGTAACGCTTAAAAAAGACACTTTAATTCAACGTGGAATTGAAAAGATCGAAAACTTGAATGTTAACAGGGAGATTACAGAGATTTATATCAGGAAGTGATGTTAAATCATAATGAGAAGCACTTATGTTCTCCTCATTATGATTACAGGGCAATTGCATCAATGATTGCAATAAAAAGCCCAGCTCAAATTTCCATTAGCGGCAGGCTGAAACTAAAAGTTGAACCTTTACCAAACTCACTTTCCGCCCAGATCTCACCCTGATGCCGGCGAACGATCTCCGAACACAGGTACAAACCGATCCCGAACCCGGAAATAGAGAACATATGGTTGCCCTCCACACGGTAATAACGGTCAAATATCCTGGAAAGGTCATCAGGCTTTATACCCATTCCCTGATCTGTCACGCTGAAGTTTACCGCACCATCAACTTTGGCGCACGCCACACTGATGGTGCTTCCAGCTGGTGAATATTTTACAGCATTGCTGATCAGGTTATGGATCACCTGGCCGATCTTGTCCCGGTCAGCACGGACAAAGGAGATTTCGGCAGGCTCAAAGACTACCCTATGACTCGAAATGGTAGTCAGAGACTCCTCTTCCGCATCCTTAATCAAGAGGGCAAGATCAAACATCTGGAGCTCTATATGGATCTTACCGGCTTCCAATCTGGAAACGTTCAAAAATCCGTTGATCATGCCCGTCATTTTCGCTATCTGGGCATTTGCTTTCTCCAATGCACTTACAGCGAAATCATCTCCCCGCTGTTTCATCTTCAGGAGCAGCATCTGGGTGTATCCCTTCATCGAGGTCAGCGGAGTCTTCAGCTCATGGCTTACCATCCCTATAAAATCATTCTTACGGATTTCATCCTGTTTTTTTTCAGTGATCTCATGGAGCACACCTGTAAAATAATCCTTGCCCTCGCTGTGCTGCATCTCACCGATGCCGCGTACCCAACGGATCTTGCCGTCGTTGTGCCCAATGATCGGGTACTCCATATCAAAACGGGCACCCTTTGTAAAGGCAGCCTCCACCAGGTCTGCTGCCTGCTGCCGATAGTCCGGATGGATCTGGCTAATAGCAGCATCATAAGGAACCTCCTCATGAGGAAAAAAACCAAAAAATTCCTTCAGCTTGGGCGAGGCCACAAAAATACGGTCCGTAGCATTGATGTAATAAGTACCCAGGGCGGCAGCGTCTATTGCCATACGCAAACTCTCTTCCGCACGTTTAACCTCTTTGGCCGCCAGGTATTGATCCGTAATATCCATCACAACCCCGGTAAAAGCCGAAAACGCACCAGAAGGGTCAGCTTTCAGATTACCGATAGCCCGCAACCAGCGCAGCCGGTCATCATGCAGACCTATCACCGGATAGGTCACATCATAATCACCGTTATTATAAATGGCGTTCTCCAGTTTGGTAGTTACAAAGTCACGATATTCGTCAGTGATCTGTGCCAGCGCCTGCTCAATGGACATTTCTTCATCGTGATAATACCCAAATAATTCTTTCAGCCGGGCATTGGTAATGAATTCCCGTGTCACCGAATGGATAAACCAGGTTCCAAAATTGGCAGCATCAATGGCCAGCCGGAGAGCCGCTTCCGCTTCCTCAATCTTATGCCGGGCCTCCAGCAGTTTTTGATTGACTAACGCCAGCTCTTCGTTGGTAGCAGTCAGTTCTTCATTAGAGGCGGCCTGCTCTTCATTGCTGGCCACCATTTCCTCGTTAATGGCCGCCATCTCCTCATTCATGGCTTGCAGTTCCTCCGAACTCGCCGCCAGCGATTCCTCCCATTGCTTGCGCTCAGTAATGTCCCGGGTTGTGCCCGCTACAGCTTCTACCTCGCCCTCCTCATTGAGCACCGGAATAAGAATATAATCGTAGACCCTTTTGCCTAAAGTAGCGTGCGGGAAAGCTACTTCACCACGGACAGGCTGTTTCGTTGCTTTGACCTGGTCAATCTCCCGTTCATGCATTTCAGCATGCCAGGGTTCATAACCGTTTTCCAGCAAGCCCTTTCCCACGGCATCATCCCAGCTCTTTCCCCACATAGACAACAATGCACTGTTTACATAAGTAAAACGATAGTCCAGACTAAATACATACATCAGGTCAGGTGTACCAGATGTGATGGTTTCGTAGGTTCTCTTTTGCTGCTCGTAACGTTCTTTTTCTTCACGAAGGGCCTCTTCAGCCCGTTTACGCTCAGTAATGTCACTTGCCACACCAAACCATTCCACGATCTCTCCTTTATCATCCAAAATCGGCACCGCACGCGAAAACGTCCAGCCCTGTGTGCCATCTGCCTGCAATACCCGGTGCTCCAGCTGAAATATCTTTTTCGTCTTTATGGCCTCATCGATTGCTGTTTTTACTTTTTGCTCCTCCTCTAAAGGTACATACCTGGGTATCCAATCCGCTATAGGTTCATGCGTATCAGTTAAAAAACCACGGCCATCCAGTTCCCGCATCACCCGCCAATCGGGACTCATGCTGTAAACAATATCGGAAGTCGCGGTAACCAATGCCCTGAAGCGCTCTTCACTTGCAGCGATAACATGGTGATTTTGAATAGATTTATCGGGTGTCTTTGTCATAACATCGGCAAATAACAGGCGCATTTCTTAGAACAGGAAAAGATGATAATTTGTTTTTATGAACTTCAAGAAACCATTCTAATCAATTTTCACATCTTGTTAATATTCCGTATCCAATCTGTAATTACTTTCAGCACCTCTGGCGAAATAGTTTCCTCAATAGTGACATACTCGCTGATCTCGCCAGTAACGGCATGTTGAAATAAATGATTTAACCCTGGAAAAGCGATGGTTTTAAACTGCTTGTTGCCAGCCAGAGTAAGATATTTTTTAAAACCTTCCAGGTTGGGTTTTGCCATTACCTGAATATCCTTTTCACCGTTTAGCGCCAGAACAGGTATCGTAACCTTACTTAATACTGGTGCGGGGTCATAATTGACCAGATACCTCATCCATGGAGAAAAGAAACGCGCTGCCAATGTACGAACCCTATTGTCGGCATCAGGGCCGCTCAATCCAGCTTTAACCAGAAAATCTGCAGACTGCTGTTTTTTCCAGACTTCCAAAGCTGGCTCAAAAGCCCGGCCGATGTCATTCATATCCTTGTACTTTTTACTGATGTCAAACATCGTATTAAACAACTCGTCCATGCGCTTCAGTTCGTCATCATTAAAACCAGCTTTAGCAAATCCTGTCCTGCTTTGAGACTTCCAAAGCTCCATCCCTGAAATGCCCACACCTGCCATACTGACAATAAAAGCAATGTCCTTAGACTGATTGGCCGCTAAAGGTGCAATGATACCACCTTCGCTGTGCCCGATTAGTCCGATCCGCTTAGGATCTATTCCTTTCTGATTCTTTAAGAAATCTATGCCGGTCAGCACATCCTTAGCAAAGTCAGCAGAAGTAGCATTTGCGACCTCTCCCGTTGTTTGCCCGATTCCCCGGTCGTCGACCCTAAGCACCGCAATGCCATTCCGGCTCAGGTAATCGGCGAGTACCCAAAACAGTTTATGGCCAAAGATCGTCTCATCCCGGTCCTGCTGCCCAGATCCGGTGATCAAAATCACAGCAGGCACAGCTTTCTCTGTCCTGGGTACGGTCAGCGTAGCACCATATTGTATAGAACGGTCGGCATTTTGATAAGTTACCTGCTCTTCCTTATAAGGAAAAGGAGCTATAGGATTTTGCGGACGTTTACTTTCAGGTTGATTCTCTACTTGCTTTAAAGTAAGCGGCTGAGACGCACCCTGGTTCCAATTGCCGGTCAACTCGGTCCTGGAGGGATTAAAAGCGCCCGAAAATCCTCCCCCAATTACAGCTGAATAGGCCAAAACACTATCTGAAGAAATTTTCAGTGAAGAAACCTTTAAACCGAAAGCACCCTGATCAGGGCTATCAAAGACAGCTACCGATTCTTTGGTGGCACTGTCCCGGCTGATTTTCAGTATAATCCGGATTGCTCCCAGCTTTCCTTCCCAGGTAGTTTTAGACGCCAAACCTTGTGCAACAACCTCAGCAGCTGAGCCGATCAAAAAAAACAGAATAAAGAGAGAACTGTGAATTTTTCGAAGCGTTAATATTTTCATAAAACAAATCTAGTGCTGGCTAAAATAGTATTTTATACCCTATTAAGTATTTTATATTTTTTTTGGGAAATTTATCCCCGAGCGCGCGTTGTGGTCATTAGCTTATTTGACCATATTTGTCTCAATAGTGTATAGTGCATACGGTAATACCGAGTGTCTCCAGGAGTAAAAAGAAATTTAAAAAAATAACCATGAGAATTACCTACAGTTTCGACAAAACACCCGGCATCGATCAGGTCATTGAACTTTATGAAAACGCCGAATTACCCCGGCCGCTTTCTGACAGAGAGAGAATGCAAAAGATGTACGATAATTCCAATCTGATCATAACAGCATGGGACGGAGATCTTTTGGTCGGAGTGTCCCGATCAATTACGGATTGGGCTTGGAGCTGCTATCTGGCTGACCTTGCAGTCAGGAAATCACACCAAAAAGAAGGAATCGGGAGAGCACTGATAAAATTGACCAGGGAAAGAGTGGGCGAGCAGTCCATGGTGCTGCTTTTATCGGTTCCCACAGCCCTGGAGTATTACCCCAAGGTCGGATTTACCAAACAGGAAAGTAGTTTTATATTAAACAGAAAAGAATGAGTACTCATCCATCCTTGTAAAGATTTGCCGGTACATCAAGATTGATTTCATGTGAGTATGAAAAAGAGTAAACGTTAAATTCATAAACTGAATATACCTAGGTTATTTGTTTTTTATTAGCTTTAAGAAACCATTTTAATCATTAAACATGAAATTACTATTGACGCTTATGATGAAATGAAGCTGCCGGTATTTGTTTTATTGACCATTGCGGGGTTTTTTCCTTTTGAAGACAGGTTGCATGCCCAGTCCTACTTTGACGATTTTCTGAAGGACAATGGACTAAGCTTCAAGAAGCCGGCGGGCTATACCCTGAAAGTTTTGGGCAAAGACGAAGAAAACGAATATGATTGCCGATGCTACAAGCCACATGGGGGGCACGACCTGGTTTCCGGCGATTTCTATTTATACAATAATGACAAATCCGTCATTATCATGATACTAAACTATGGCTATCAACAATATGACGGGTGGCCCTATTGGCTTGACGACAACAAAATGTTCTTCGACAATACTGTCACAAAAGCCGATACCAGCAAATACCCGGTCAGGTTTTACAGCAGCATTGAACTGAAACCATTTAATGCAGACGCAGCCTCAGAATTTACCCGCAATTGCAAGATTCCAGGAAACCCGCCAGGTTACCCGGCCAACCGGTTCATAAATATATCAAAAGCCTACCAGAGCAATTTGTTCATCACCTACCTTTTTAAAGACACCGTCAGGAGCAGACAGGACAAGATCATCAGTGAAACCAAAAATATGTTGACCTATACCGTCAATAAAAACCAGACCTTCAGCAAAGCAGACCTGTTAAAAAAATACCGGGCACAGCTCAACCTCAGCAAAGAGATGGACAGCCTGCCCACCCTTTGGAACAGGGGAACTTTCTACAACCGTCTGTTCTATTTTAGCCGTGAGCAATATGCCCTCAGGGTTGGACATACCATCATTAGCATACAATTTCCTGTAAACCACTATTGGCCCTACTACAATAGCAAAACCAGACCACCTTTTTTTGCGAATAACCCGCAAGCCGAAGCATCGCTGTCCGACTCGGAGCAGGAGGAACTCATCAAAGCAAACCAGGACTATAAAAAGTACCAGACACTTGCCCGCGGCGCACCGGTCACCCTGACTAAGGAGCAATTAAAAACCCTGGGCGCAGACGAGGGATACATCTTTGATTTTGAAACCAATGCCAATGACCTTTATAGGGATAAATACCGCAAATGCAAAGTCGTGGTGGCCCATAAGAACAACCTTGGAACCCTGCTGCTCAAATACTATTACCTTTCAAATGGCAATGCGGTCGATCAACTGATCACAAAAACAATGGGCTTTGCAAAATTTAGCGGCGGAGATTTAACCGGAGCGGGCAATACTTGTATATATCCTTTTTAAATATCCATTGGCGAAACAGCACGATCAGCTTAACCGGATATCCGGCCTGCAAAGCTTGTCTTTTTCTCTAATAAAAGAGCGCATAGTCTGTGTTTTTTCACAAAACTAATGATTAAAAGGGTAAAAAGACAAGCAGGAATCCCCTAATAAATAACGAGCACACTACACCTCAAATAACCATTTTCTATTTTTTGAGACCGCTTATTTTCATCAAAAACGTTTAAATTGAACTTAGCTTCCAGTAAATATCCTGAATCACGTTTTTGCAGACTTATGATCTCAAACTTTGACTCTTTTTGATCAGCTTGCGTAACTGAAGCAGGTTTGCCCAAATCCGATTGACTATATGATTTCAAATCACCGCGATCACTTATAACTCTGATTGCAATTCCGGATATAGAATTGTCCCGCCAAAAATCTGTTGAATATTTATACCTTCCCACAGAAAACATATCCGTTTTATTTTTTGGGTAATATAAATATCCTCCGTTATTTTCCTGTGTAGATTCTGTTTCACTATTACTGTACACCTTTATGAATGAAATGATCATAAAAGAACCATTGGCCTTAATGGTGTAGTCCCTTACAAACAAAATGGAGTCTTTATCGCCCTGTAACAAATAGTTGAAGTTAACACCTGAAGTAATCTTAAGGTTTGATTGTGTGGTGAGTGTTGTTCCCTTTTCAATTTTGCCTGATGTATACGCTTTTCCATCAATCGTAAACGATGCTGAATCCTTAAGTATTTCCGAAGGTGCTTGAGGTTCCGATAAAGGCATGTCTTTCTGACACGCAACAAATAAAAATAGAGCGATAGCAAGGCCCGGTAAATTTTTAGATTTCATAGAGATGACGTCATTTATGTGTACACAAAACTATGAAAAAATCACGTCCCAAAGAAACCTTCTTCCAGCGTGTTATAACGCTCCATCGTCTTCTGCAATTGCGCTTTCATTTGCTTCACCAAAATCCTAGGCCCCAATACTCTCATTTTAGCGCCAAAACCCAGCAGCTCCCGCTCCAGTTCAAAATTAAGGATTACCCTTATACTGAATACTTTACCTGTTTCATCTTCCCTCAGCAACTTTTGAGTATGATGTAATGGCTTAGTAATGACATAGGGTGCATTGTCGCTATCTATCCAGAATACAACCTCACAGTCCCGCTGTCCGGGAGATTTAGTAACCCCGATCAGGTCATTATAGTAAGCAGCAAGATCTAGCGTAGTATTTTCCCGGTAAGGCGCCTCATGATCCTCAATAGATTGTATGCGGTCCAGCGCAAGATTGTACAGATTCCCGTTTTTCTTATGCTGTATGCCCAATACAAACCAGCGGTTCCGATATTCCTTGAGCAAATAGGCGCTAAAACAAAATGTACTGGCATCCCGTGCCTTAAATGACTGATAGGTAAAACACAGCGTTTTCTTCGCCACTATTGCTTTTCGGATCACTTCAATGTACTCCAGCCCTTTCAGGTTATCATTCCGTTCAAAATCTATGACCGGGGCACTATGCGTCTTCTGCGAATAGATCTTATCTTCCAGCTTGCTCACCATTTCATTCAGATCAGCAAAATGGTTAAAGCCCTTAAATTGTTTTAATAAACCAGATACCTCCGTCAGCACCTGCATGTCCTGCTGGTTTAGCGGACTGTTGGTGATGCTGTAATTTTTCACGCTGTAGGTGTAATACTTCTTATCAACTACAACAATCGGCGCTTCATAACCCAGCTTATTGCTGCGCATCATCTCCATATCGGCCTGTACAGTCCTCCTGCTTACACCAGTATCAATGCCCTGGTATTCATAGATTGCGTCACTACAGGCGTCGATCAGGTCGTCGAGCGTCCATTTTCTATAGCGGTTTTGCAGGCATTGATCAATGGTACGGTAGCGGATGAGGGCGTTTCTGTTGACAGGCATCTGGTCTGAAATTATTTTAATGAATTTATGAATTATTTTTAACTGCGCAAATACACTGCGCAGATGCTGCATTCCTTTGTATCAATAAATAATAAAACAGTCATGGAAAAAGAGAAAATCAGCAACAACGAATTAAGGACTTTAGGGATCGAAGAAGTAGAAATCCTCGTCAACTTCAGCCGCGTGGCCAATGGTTTACTGAAACATAACGTAATGGGTAAGTCTGAAATCCTGGCCAATATAGAAGCGCTGATCGACGACCCTACGCCCTATGCTTTGAAGAAAGGCGGTAAGTTCAAGAACCTCGCCGAGGATATAATTGCCATGCGTAAGGAAGGTAAGTTTGTAAAACAAGAACGAAGCAACTTTAAGCTGAAAGAAGAAATAGCCGAGTTCCCGGTATGGGGACTGGAGCATATCGAAGTGGGTGCTCTGGCGCAAATGCGTACAGCCATACAATTGCCTATTGCGGTTGCTGGCGCCCTTATGCCCGATGCGCACCAAGGGTATGGCCTTCCAATCGGCGGCGTATTGGCTACCACTGCAAACACGATTATCCCGTTTGCCGTTGGGGTAGATATTGCCTGCCGTATGTGTCTGAGCATATTTGAGCTGCCTGCGGAAACTATTGATACGGAGACTGACAAATTAAAAAATATACTGGTAGACCATACCTATTTCGGTATAGGATGTACCACCAAATCGTATTTTGACAGTTCATTATTCGATAGTGCCGCCTGGAACGAAACCAAAGTGATCCGATCCTTGAAAGATAGAGCGTATGCCCAGTTGGGTACGAGCGGTACGGGCAACCATTTCGTAGAATGGGGCGAGTTAACCGTTGGCGAGGGCGCCTTAGAGAGTATCCCGGCAGGCAAGTACCTGGCTTTGTTATCGCACTCCGGTTCAAGAGGATTTGGCGGCGCTGTGGCGGATCACTATAGCAAAATTGCGATGACTAAAACGAAATTGTCTTCCGAAGCCAAGCACTTAGCCTGGTTGGATCTGGATAAAGATGAAGGACAAGAGTACTGGATCGCCATGAACCTTGCCGGTGAATATGCAAGCGCAAATCACCACGAGATCCACAATAAGATTGCCCTTGCTTTAGGGATTAATCCGGTTACAAGGATAGAAAACCACCACAATTTTGCCTGGAAGGAACAATTGGCTGACGGTACCGAGGTAATGGTACATCGTAAAGGTGCCACACCGGCAGGCGAAGGCATATTGGGGATCATTCCCGGAAGTATGAGCACGCCAGGTTTTCTGGTTCGCGGAAAAGGTAATGCAACAAGTATCAATTCCGCCAGCCACGGTGCCGGCCGCCTAATGAGCAGAAGCGCCGCTTTTAAAACTCTGGATAAGAATGTGATTGCAGCCAATCTTGTAGAGAAAAGAATTACACTGATGGGTAGCGATGTAGATGAAGCGCCAATGGCCTATAAAGATATCCATGCGGTAATGGCTGCGCAAAATGATCTGGTTGAAGTGCTTGCAAAGTTTGAGCCGAGGATAGTGCGCATGGCTAATCCAAAAGAAAAGCCGGAAGATTAGAAAATAATTTAAAATAATTTTACTGCGCAGATACGCTGCGCAGTTGCTTTCAACCTTTGTATTAACAAAAAGAAAAAAGGAGGTTCAAGATGAAATTTAACCTGTTAAGCAGAACAAAAAATCAAATGTTAAACCACGAAGGTGCAAAAGCGTTTGTGATGACACCCGAGATGGAAATGTATTCCACTGTAGTAACATGGAGCCTAAATAATTCTTTTTACGAAAAGAATGAAGTAAGAATGGAACGTCTACGCATGCTGATCGCCAAATGCGAGCCCCTGTTTGTGGGTAAGCTGGCCGTATACGCCAGGACTAAAATGCATATGCGCTCTGTACCGCTGGTTTTGGTAACTGAACTGGCCAGGCTGCACTCTGGCGATAATCTGGTCGCCAGAGTTACGGACGGTGTGATCGGCCGTGCAGACGAGATCACAGAGTTGCTGGCTTGCTATGAATTGCTGAACGAACGTAAAGGCACTAAAAGGCTAAATCGCTTGTCAAAGCAATTGCAAAAGGGACTATCGGCTGCGTTCAACCGTTTCGATGAGTACCAGTTTGGTAAATACAACCGTGATGGTTCCATCAAACTGCGTGATGCTTTGTTCCTGGTTCACCCAAAAGCAAAGGATGAATTGCAGCAATTGCTCTTCAACAAAATCGTATCCGGCGATCTGCAAACTCCGTATACCTGGGAAACGGAGCTGTCAGCATTAGGCCAAATGAATTTTGACAGCAATGAGGCTAAAGCCATGGCATTTCGTGTCAAATGGGAAGAGCTGATAGAAAGCGGAAAACTGGGTTATATGGCCCTGTTGAGAAACTTGCGTAACATTCAGGAAGCTGGTGTAAGTTACATGCACTTTGAAAAGGTATGTGCACGTTTGGGCGATGCCACAGAAGTGGCAAAGGCAAAACAGTTTCCGTTCCGTTACCTTGCTGCATATCGTGAGCTGATCGATCCGGCTGCAATACCGACTAGACAAGGCTTTGTTAAAAAACTAACGGCTTTGGCGCAGGGCGATAACAAATGGCACACTGGTGACTTGCTGGATGCTTTGGAAAAAGCAGTTCAGGCAAGCGCGGCAAACATCAAAGGTTTTGACCATGAAACCCGCGTGCTGGTTGCCTGCGATGTTTCAGCATCGATGCAGAAACCTGTATCGGCAAAGTCTAAGATCTTGCTGTACGATGTGGGATTGATGCTGGCTATGCTTTTGCATTCACGTTGTAAAAACGTTGAGGTCGGCATGTTTGGTGATTCCTGGAAAACAATCACAGTGCCACGTAGTAACATACTGGGCAATGTGCAGGAGTTTTACCGCCGCGAGGGTGAAGTGGGTTATGCCACTAACGGCCATCTGGTGCTCAAAGATATCTTGTCCCGCAAAGTCAGGATGGATAAAGTGATGTTATTCACTGACGGTCAGTTGTGGGATTCCTCAGCATCAGGCAGTCACATACAGACCTTGTGGTTGCGCTACAAGGCAGAGATATCTCCAGGAGCTAAACTCTACCTGTTTGACTTACAGGGTTACGGACAAGCGCCATTGCAAATACTGCGCAATGATGTTTACCTGATTGCAGGCTGGAGTGATAAAGTTTTTGAAGTGCTGGCTGCTTTGGAAAATGGTGAATCTGCATTAGATGCGATCAATAAAATAGAATTATAAACCAAGTATGGGGAGGCTGACACCCCATACTTTTAAAGAAATTAATAAGGATGCCGTAGAAACGGGTTACTTCGCACCATTGGAGGGGGTGGGCAGTGTTGCGCAAGCGATGCTGTGGGTTCGAGTCCCAAAAGCGGTCCCCCATCCCGCGTTCGCCAGTTGCTCCTTATAAAATATAAAAGAAAGTGCCGTAAATAAGTGTTACTTCGATTCTTAACGTCCAGGTCGCTGGTTCAATTCCGGCCATTGGTTTAGCCAATGTAGCTCAGTGGTTAGAGCAGGAACACCGCAAGGTGTATCTCACTTGTTGCTTTTTGCCTTTCTTTTTAAAGAAATTAAAACTAATAAAGAAGATGCCGTAGGCCAGTGTTACTTCGCCCGTCACGCTAAACCAAACACTGGTTAATCGTTGCTCTTCTTCATTTATTGCTTTATTAAACTTAAAAGGTGCCGTAAACTGGTGATACTTCGGTATGATGTTCCCTGAGGGGAAAGGTGCAGATTCAAATTCTGCCTGCAAGTAATTGCAGTAGTCTAATAAAAACACCGGTTGTTTTTTGCCCTTTAATAAAATATTGAAAGATACTCTGGGTAAGCTTTATTTTTTCTGCGGTGGAGTGTTCACTATTTCTCCAAACTCATTCACCCAGGCCATCATGCTATCCAGGTCCGAACCTGTAGAATTTTGCTGGCGCTCCAATTTGCGTTGTTCTTTATCTTCTTTTTTCTTTTGTCTGTTTTTTTCAAGTTGCTTTTTCATAAAGGTTGCTTGAGATTTAGCCATAAATTGATGTTTTAGTTAAAAAATAACTTTTCTCTGCGTTACAGGTATGCCTGCGTCAAGATGATAAAGGGTAGAGAGATAGAGAAAAGTATAGGTGTATCCCTTTTTGCAAATATACACATTTTCTCCCTAAAATCCTACAGTAGGGCGGTTAAGGGTTAAAGCTGTTGGCACAGAGTCAGACTATTTTTACCACATCCGACCCAGTTCCGACCCAAATCCCATCCAGATTTGACAGCATAGCGACCGGGTCAATCCCGAGTGCGGGCCGGCTGGGATATGAATGTGATGTGCGTTTGGGGTAAAGGCAGGGTTTAAGATGCAGTGGCATTGATGTCGCTGACTTCTAAGATTGGCTTATTTACATCGGTAGTGGCACAGATGATCATCGCGTGTGCGACTTGCTTCAGTGTACTCGCCGAATTAGGAAATAAGGTTTTAAGGATGGGGTACATCCAGGCAAAGTACCGGTAGAGTTTCAGGGTATGCTGCTGTCCGGGCACAGCTTTCATAAAGCCGGGGCGAAAATTGTGTACTTTTTTAAAAGGCAGTTTTTGAATGTCATTTTCGGTTTTGCCCTTTACCCTTGCCCACATCGTTTTACCTTTTTCCGTACTATCGGTACTGGCCCCGCTAACATAAATAAAGGTCATGCCTGGATTTTGCGCAGAGACAGCCCTGGCAAAATGCATAGTAGTGTCGTACGTAATACGGGTATAATCAGCTTCTGACATTCCTACACTACTGATACCGGCACAGAAAAAACAGGCGTCGTAACCACTCAGTGCAGCATCATCAAATTGCAAGGCAAGAAAGTCAGAGATGATGTATTCTTTCAGTTTGGGGTGTTTAACGCCAGAAGGCTTGCGGCTTACGCTCAGTACTTCTTCAATCTCAGGACTTGAAAGGCATTCCAGCATAACGCCTTCGCCAACCATTCCGGTTGTTCCTGTAATGATAACTTTGATCGGTTCCATATATTTGTCTTTTTCCAATTTGATTACATTCCCTTTGTCGTTTGCCTGTTAAGAGCCTTGTCCGTAAATGAGATTTCCCCTTCAATCGAATCCTGTTTCCCCCTTTTTTTCAAGGGTGAAGTAAATCGTGTATGGTCGAGAGAACCTTTTTCACCCTCCCAGCGGAATCCCGCAAAAAGTACCGCCCCAGACATTGCAAGCTTACCCGAAGTCTTTCCATATCTAGTTTCCAGCGCCTGCTGCACTTGATTGAATTCTTCCTGTGTATATGCTCTTGATTTTGTTCCAAACCTGATATCAATACGGGCAAGCTGATCTCTGTAAAACATAAGCCGAATTTCTGAGACTTGTACATTAAACACATTCTTCAGGGAATCCCCGTTATAGCGGTACACAGCTAGATTTTTACCATTTAAAATCGAAGCCGTATCCCGTTGAATGTCATTAATCTCCCGGACACTCGTCCCGAACCTAAATATTGAGAAGCCTCCCGTTGAATCCGGATCTTTAACAGACTGCGCATTAATGGTAATGCCAGATAAAATCAATGCAATTAAATATAGATATTTCATAAGAGTCGCTTGGCTTATTCAAGATATCAATTTTCCTCCATAATACCCAAACATCTAAATATTAAAAAAATAGGTATATTCAGTGCTCATGAGTACACAGATCGACATTAAAATAAAAGAACTCAATATCAACCACTACTCGGTTCCTGAAGGCCAATTAGAGCGTTTGCAGGCGTTTATTGATGAGTTCCATACCAATGAAAGATTTGAAAACTACCGAAAAGACCTCATTTATCTTAAGGCCGATGCCCTGGCCAGCGCCCAAAAACACCAGGAAGCAATCGAAGTGTTTTACCAACTTTACCAGGACGAGACCTATATATTCCCAACTTTAATTGCACAGCGAATTGCAGAACAATTGCTGTTGCTTAAACGCGAAAATGAAGCGCTCACGCTCATTGAAGATGCATTAAAAAATGAAGCCAAACCAGTCGACCGGCTTTTCCTTTTATTTTGTGCGATCTCCAATCTGGATGATGCAGACGCCAAACTTCAACAACATACCAGTCAGATTGAGGAAATTTCACAATTTCTGGGCATAACCATACCGGCAAAACATAAAACATTCTCCGCTAAAATTACTTTCTTAAGAAACGAAAGTAACAAAGCCGGCAGAAGATTCACCAAATTGATGATGAACAATAAAGATTTGCCAAAGCATGAACAAATTGGGTACCATCACCCTAAAGAAAACCCAATGCGCATAGAAAAATCAATCCTGATCAACACTACACCCGACAAAGTTTGGGCGGTCTTTACCAATCCTCAGCTTACCCAAAAGATGGGTGGTTCCTATAAAACCGATTGGAGCCCTGGCTCATTCTTCGGCTGGCAAAGCCTTTCCGGCACTCAGATCACCTACGGAAAAATAATTGAATACCACCAGGGTAAATACCTGAAGCACGAATTGTTCACTGGCGAAGACATGCAGCAACTTTCCTCGGTGATCACCTACTCCACTGTCTCAGAGCAAGACCATACCATACTGCAGGCCAAAGAAGAATTGGCGGTTAAGCTCACTGATGAAGAATTAAGTGATGCGGCAAGTGGTTGGGAGGCAGCTCTGCAGGAATTAAAAAGAGTGGCGGAGTCCTGAATGGTATCCCATAAATCGCCCACTTGACAGTCCTCGCTATCTTTTGCTCGTCTTCAAACTTCCTGCGGATCTGTCGGTAATATTCCTTTTCCTGTTTTGCTGTCCCACTACCTACTTTTTCAGAACCCTTGTCAAACTAAACCCTTCTATAGAATACTCCTCGTCGGCAACAAACTCTTTGTTATGACGATAGGTCGTATATCAAACTATAATGGTACCTTTAAAATAAGGGAAATGGAATAACAGGATTATAAGAAATCCAGGAGACATGTCTGCTCACAAATAAACCATCAAGATGAAAAACGTTCTTTTAATCGCGCTTACATTAATTGTAAATTTTGTTAATGCACAAACCTTTACAAAATATGTTGACAATACGCAGAGCAATGGCCAAGGTTTTTGTTATAATGTAACCATTAGGCTTACGCTATTGAGGATGGCTGCTGCGCCCACAATAAAATCAGCAGGAAACAATACAGAATACACAGTAGAATTAGTGAAGGTCGATGTGGATAAGAATAAAGGATGGTATCAAGGCGGAAAATTATATAACTGCGCACAACTTGACGGAATTTGCAATGAAAAAAACTTCAGCAGCATCACCTTACAACTCGCATACAATTGTGGCGGGAAGGAGATCGGCTCGAATTCATGGATGTTTTATAGTGTAGGTGAAAAACAAACTATGGAACTTCAGCCCAAGGCGGGCTGCTCATCCCCCGCAGTTTCCGGGATTGACATGGTTAGCATCAACAACAATGACAATGCAAGTATCATCAACTATAAAATACAGCAGCTGAACAAGAAAACAGTAGCTACGGGACAAGCAGACAATAATGACAATCCGTTAGCGGCGAACTCCAAAACATCAAACAAAGCTACTCCAGCCTCAAATGACCTCCTGGTGCGACTCGATAAATCAGCAGATAAAAACAGTTCTCAAACAGGATACGAAACCGTCAAACAAATTTCTGATGTCGTAACCCCATTGATAGAAAATTGGGCTGCAAAAAGAGAACAAAAATATGAAGAACGAAAAAAAGTAGAAGAGCAGAAAAAGGACATCACACGTTCAACAATAATAAAGCAGGGAACTACTACAAGTCAACTGTACGAAAAAATGGCAGAAGCCGGGGATGTAAAAGCTATGGTCTATGCCGGTGCCGGATTTTGTTATACCAATACGGAGAAATTTTATTACTGGTTGAAAAAGGCTGCAGCGTTAAATGATGCAGAAGCATACTGGACGCTATATTACATGAACCCGGGAGGAGACCCGCTGAACATCATGAATGCTCCAAAAACCGCCGAGCAAATCAAATGGCTGCATCAGGCTGCCGAACTGAAAAACGATATTGCAATGCTAACTTTGTGGTTTGACATCTATAGCATGAAAAAAAGTCCGTACTACAATCCCGATAAGGCACTGGAGTATCTGTTAATTGCCGCGGCCAATGGCAACCTGGAAAGCAAATCGCTATTGGCCTTATTTTATGAAGAAGGAAAGCTGGCCTATCGGTTTAGCAATAAGAAATTCAAAAACCCTGCAAAAGCAATCGAAACCTACGAAGCACTAAGTAAATTAAATGATCAGAAATACAGTCCCAGAGCACTTGGCGCAATTGCCAATATGTATGAAATGGGGATTGGCGTTAAAAAAGACAAAGCTAAAGCTGAGCAATACAGACTACAGCAGCAAGCCTTGAGATTGCAATTGGGAGAGGTATTTTACATTTATGGGAATTATCGTTTAAAGGGTATGTATTATTATAGCGCTGTTTACCAATGTTATGCCGCATATGGAAAAAAAGACCAGGGAGTCGCGGAGGCAAAGGAATTATTGGAAGGTGTCCTCAGGAAAACAGCAACCCAGCGGCCTGAACTGCTATATGTCAATGAAATCCTATTTGTTGACAATATTGACAGGGCAAAGGTTCTTTATCAATTTATAAAAGTAGAGGCAGCAGCAAACGAAGATATTACCGTACAAGAAGATATCGCCTTTGCATATGATAAGCGGTCGGCGCCAGCGTCATCGGAAAATGGAGCTTTAACTCCAATAAAAGCTGGATGGTGAACTTATTTGCTGCCTTTCTGTCTACCCATTGTAAGCCATAGCCTTCGAGAGTTCCTCGTTTAGCAAGTACTCCGCTTTCAATCTATCCAGTTTTGCCATAGCGCGATTGTAAGCATCTTCTCCAAGCAACAAGTAAAGCGGTGGATTTTCCATATGAGCCAGTTCAATAATGGCAGCAGCAGCTTTATCGGGGTCGCCATTTTGCTTGCCGTCTCTTTCCAGAAGTAGTTCCTGGGCATTATGGACCGCAGTATAATCCCGAATGGTATGTTGCGCGATGTTGATCGAATCCGCATTTAGAAAACTGGTTCGAAAAGCGCCAGGAGCGACTACCGTTACTTTAACACCAAACTCCGCGACATCCTGGGCCAATACCTCAGTCATTCCGACAACCGAAAATTTAGTGGCCGCATAAACAGACCAGCCGCTTGTGCCGGTAATACCCGCTATTGACGATATATTGATAATGTGACCCGACATCTGGGCCCGCATATAAGGCATCACCATCCGGATGACATTCAGCGTTCCAAAAACATTTATTTCAAAGCAATCTCGCGTCTCGCGATCACTTAATTCCTCAATGCTGCCGCCGATGCCATAACCCGCATTATTGATCACCACGTCAATACTTTTGAAGGCGGCATTTGCCTGATGAATGGCGCACCCGACGCTGTCCTCGTTGCCAAGATCCACCTCCAGCGGGAGAAAATTAGGCTCGGTAATACCTACAGCCGCTACCAGTGCATTTAGATCGCGGGACGTAGCTGCAACATTCTGACCCGCCTGAAGTAGTTGTCTGACCAGACTTAATCCAAATCCTTTAGAAGCGCCCGTAATAAACCAAGTTCTGATGTTCTCCATATTTCTTTTTGCTTTCATGATACAAAAGTATAACAGAACACATACGGAGCGTATACGGTATTCAAACCAATTGTTACGAAATTCAAACAAGACGAAACGCTGAAGGCGTGGTACTGGTCTGTTTTTTGAAAAAATTATTGAAATGTGTAGGTGCTTCAAAACCCAGGCAGTAGCTGATCTCGGAAACGTTCCAGTCTGTATGGCGCAAAAGTGCCCTTGCCTCGCTGGTCAGACGCTCCATAATATGGTCCGTGGTCGTTTTTCCAGTCGTTTGACGGACAGCACGGTTGAGATGGTTCACATGTACGGATAGCCGGTCGGCAAAATCTTTGGCCGAGCGCAGGCCAAATCTTTGCGATGGAGATTCGATAGGAAACTGCCGCTCCAAAAGTTCTGTGAAAATAGCTGTAATGCGTGAATTGGCATCCGGGTGCTGAAAGAGCCGGTCGGAAGGCTGGATCTTCATGGCGTAATGAATCAATTCAGTAACATAACTGCGAAGGAGGTCATATTTAAAGATGTAATCAGAATTCATTTCCGCCAGCATCTTTTCGAAAATGGCCAATACGTAGGTATCCTGCTCGTCATTAAGCACATAAACAGGATTCGCTCCTGGAGAAAACATCGGCAACTGAAGGACATTGTTGCGCAGCATCTCGGTAAAAAAGGACTCCTTGTAAATGCAAAACCTGCCCCTGTTCCTGTCATTCAGGTTTTCGAAGGTATAGGGAACTATTGGATTAAAAAAAACCAATGCCGATCCATCCATCTCGATACTTTTATCTGCGTAATGAATGATCCCCTTACCTCTGAACAAACTGATCTTATAAAAATCCCGGCGACTGTACTGGACAGGCTTTGCACCAGGATGAAAACTATCCTCAGATCTGAAAACATTAAAGTGCCCGATATCCTGGCTCAGGTTATCAGGTCGCCAATTAAACTTTTGCTTGTAAAAGTCTTCCAGGGTTTGTGTAGGTGCCATAAGACAAAGTTACACAATTCAAACTAAATCCAGACAGCCCCTTCGTGAATTTATACCAGCACCGTTCCGCCATCAATCAGCAAACTTTGTCCCGTACCGAAACTCTGTTCCATGAGATACAAGAACCCTCTGGCAACATCCTGAGCCTCACCAACCCGCTTGAGCAGTAACTGATTGCCCAAATATTCGTACATAGCATCACGATCTGTCTGCCGCATGGCGTCCCATAAATTTGTCCTGATCACTCCCGGAACAACGCAATTGACCCTTATGGGCGCAAGTTCCACAGCCATAGCTTTTATCAAACCTTCTACAGCTCCGCAAATACTCGAAGCCAATGCCCATCCTGCACCAGGCCGTATACTCGCTGTTCCACTGGTGAGAGAAATTGATCCCCCGGCGTTTATATTCGGGCTTGCATATTTCACAGCAGCCAATGCGCCCCAATAACGGATACTGAAAAAATGCTGCGCTTCGCTCAGGTTGGTCCCGGAGAGGTGATTAAGCGTAAGGTTCTCCCCTGCCGTGTACACCAGGTGGTCAAAAGAACCAGCATGACCAAAAAATTGCTGAATAGCCGTCTCATCATTCAGGTTAACGGCCTCACCACTACATCCGCCAGGCAGTGTTTTTAAAGCCTGTTCGATCCGCATGGCGTTGCTGGATGCTATGACTACCTCAGCTCCAGCTTCCGCTGCTGCATGTGCTGTTGCCAGTCCTATCCCAGAGCTCCCGCCCAGTACAATTACCCGTCTATTTTTCAGAGCAGTACTAAAAGTTGTTTCCATTGTCTTATTTTTTATAAAGACAAAGGTCTGCCTACTGGTTCAATACGTACTTACCATTTGGTAAAAAGCAATACCTGCCTAGCGAATCTGACGACGGATACGGCTTAGTGACTGTGGGGTGATGCCCAGATACTCTGCAATGTGCCTGAGCGGTACTCTTTTAGCAATGCCAGGCTGGCTGTTTAAAAAATGCCGGTATTTCTCCTCTGCCTCTAACCCCAAATACTGGTTGCGGACATTAATTTTCTCGATCATGTGCCGTTTGATCTCCCCATTAATAGCCTGACGGATGACAGGAAACTGCTGGTACAGGTCCAGTAAGACCTCCCTGGTTACGCTATAAATCTCAGCATCGCAACTGGCCTGGATGAAAGCTTCGGTAGGAATCTCTTCGTCAAAACTCTGAACAATAGCTACCAGGTGTTCTTCATCATAGAAATAATGTGTCAGATCAACACCTTTTTCATTGATCGAACCGATGCGCACCACACCTTTTTTCACCCAAAATAATCTTTTCAGCGTTTTGTTGGCCGGATGCAGATATTCTCCTTCCTTATAAGTTTCAAGCTGGCATTGAGCACTGATGATTTCCTTTACAGCACTTGAAAACTGATCGAAAAAAGAGGGAATAGGTTCCATTGGAAAATTTTATAAATTTATAGCTGAAAATAACCAAATAAATGGCAACCGATCAAAAATATATAGACTTTATCCTCGACCAGATCCATCATCCTGCAGGAATTACCTATAAAAAGATGTTTGGAGAATACGGTTTATATGCCGGAGCCAGAATTTTTGCTTTAGTATGCGACAACCAGTTATTGATTAAGCCAACCGAAGCGGGCAAAGCATTTATAGTAAACCCAAACTTAGCGCCGCCGTTTCCCGGAGCGAAGCCGTATTTTTTAATTCAGGACGAATTGGAAGACCATGCATGGATTTCTAGCCTGGTTAAAGTCACTGTCAATGAGCTGCCGGATCCGAAACCTAAAAAGCCTAAGAAAACTAAATAGCAGGGAACTGGGCAAATCTAGGGGGCACACTGCAATATCACGGACAGGTACTCCCTGCTTTAAATATTTTATTCAATACATAGCTATACCCTTCGATAAATCGATAGTGATATAGAGCTTTGTATTAATGTTGTTTTCATATTGCATTGATATTTAAATTGTCATTTATGTTTTCCGGTATGGACTCGAACCACAATCTCCCAAACCAAAATCGGACGTGCTACCATTGCACCACAGGAAAATATATAGTAGAGTAACCCGGACTCGAACCGGGAACCTCCTGCTCCCAAAGCAGGTAATCTAACCAATTGATATATTACTCTAAAAATTGCTGCTAAAACAAAAAATCCCCTTAGATTTTCTAAGAGGATTCCTGTTTCAAATATTTTTATTCAATACATAGCTATCCTCTCCGACAAATCGGTTGCGGTATAAAGCTTTGTATTGTTGTTATTTTCATGCTGCAATATTACACAAATTTCTAATGATTCAAAAATATTTTCGTCGTGCTCAGTTATAAACAGATATTTTATTTCAGCAGTTTTTGCCTTTTTGTCATTTCGCATCAGGCCTGCGAATATCTTTCGCCTTATCAAAAGTAGCCAGACAACTATCCAGCGGTTGACCATCTTTATAAATGCAATCGCAGAAAATCTGGCATGCCGCGGGGTTTTTACTGGAAGCACATTGATTCCTGCACTCAGCTTCAGAGTTCCCCGGCACGATCTCATATAAATAGAAAGTACCGATGATCCTGAGTAGACAATCTCTGATTTTCAGGATTATAAGTCCAATAAATATCTGTCACAAATAGAGATTCTGCCTACTTGTAATAGTCCCATAACGCAACAAAAGTCCCTGTCTCCAACGTTGAAGTTAATTTAACCGGCCACCCGTCAGCGTTGTACTCATACTCGTAAAAACTTGGGTACAAAATTCCGTAACGATCGATGACAGTATTTTTTGTCCTGTTATTCGGATTAAAGTATTCATCAATATTAGTCGGAGAAATCAGCTTATAAAATGGGTTGGTTTTATTGTCGTATTCCCTGAGCTCAACCGCCGTACTGGCAAGTGTACCGTTATAATAATAGTCCTTTTCAATTTTTGTTACATTCCCCCCATCGTCCGTGATCAACCTGTCAATTGTAAACAATTCTTTAATGCCCCCGCTGCGCAGATATTCCATTTTCTTTGTTTTAATGAAACCTCTGCTATCATAGCTAAACGTGTGCACTGAGTTGTCTGTCCCTGATCCAGGACCTAATCTTTCTACCAGAACCTCGACAATCTGAGTCCCGCTGTATTTGAAAATATGTCTGAAAGATGGCTCCAGTGGATCTTTCCATCTGAGAGGAGGTGGTGCGGAAGCATTTAATGACAACACCAAGCCGTATAAATTAACGTAAATGAACAACGTAAACTGTGTTACGCTCCGCGCACTTTTGTTGAATCACGCCTCGACCATTGGATTTTCTGTAAATGGATACGGTTATATCGCCTTACCAAATAGTTATACTGGAAATCTTTACCAATATTCCCCGGCTAATGACGAGTGGAAGCCGATGGCGGCTCAAACAGACAATTACTTTGCACCACAAAATAGCTTTATACTCTTTGGAGACAACAATAAACTATATATCTATGACAGCGCAGAGGTATACCCGATGCTATTGGAAGCCGATGCATCGGTACTACAATAGAAGATTGCTAATCTAGCGATATTAACTTCCCATCTGGCAACAGCATACTGACTCGTACTTACCCTGTCTCCTGATTCATTAGTACATGTAAAACGGCGTAGCCCTCATGAGAACCAGAAATAAATAGAAAACACGAATAAATCCGCCATCTAAGGTTGTAAATGACAACTCATGTGATTTAATCTTTTGATGGCGGGTTAAAAAACACCTGCATATTGTCGCGATTGCACCTCACTTTTGTACCTCGCCTTCTTTAAATTTGGATGACAATTAAAGTAAGCGTACAATGAGAAAAGTAATAGCAGCAATCAATATGACCCTCGACGGATCTTGCGACCATACAGCAGGCATTCCGGATGAAGAAATACATCAACATTACACAGATCTGTTAAATAGTGGAGACACCATTCTATATGGAAGGATAACCTATCAACTGATGGAATTTTGGCGAACGATTTTAGAAAATCCTTCCGATAAAAAATCAATGAATGATTTTGCTGTTGCCATAGACAAAATTCCAAAAATTGTCTTTTCGCATGCGCTCAAAGATGTAGACTGGGACAGCGCAAGATTGTCAGATCAAGCTATTGAAGAAGAAGTTCTGGAACTCAAACAACAACCGGGTAAAGACATTTTAGTTGGCAGCCGGAGTTTAATTATACAGCTAATGAAACTTAATTTGCTTGATGAATTGCAGCTTTGCATTTACCCTGTTATATCGGGAACAGGTTTGCCATTATTTGAAAACATAAAAGACAGGACCCTTCTTAAACTCATAAATACTAAGACCTTTAGTGGTGGTGCTGTAATGCTTTACTACGGGCCGGGTGCTGGGTGATGCTTGCTCCGCTTGATCTAAAGCCATCAGCAGCTTATAAAAACGGGAGCGTAAATAAAGCGCCAAATTTGGTCCGCAAAACCTTCAGCGCCAGCGATACCTGAGTTTTTACAGTTTCATCACTAATTCCAAGTTGTATCGCAATCTGCTTATAAGAAAGCCCTGCAATTCTGCGCAGTTCAAATATCACCCGGTTACTACCAACGTTAATCACAAGAAAAATAGCTTATCTATCAGCCACCGCTGCTTCAATATCGGCTTTAATAAATTCCCAGTGCTTATCCAGAAGACAGATCGGATCAGGTTCGATATCTGCTTCAGTAAAATCTGCAAAGTTTTTAAGTATTGCCCCATCATCATGTGTCCATTCAAAACGTTGACGGTGGAATAATATCATGTCATCAATACTACAAGCACCAAGGAGTTCATGCAAGTCCCAAAAATCTTTTTTTCTTCCGCCTCTTTGTACAATATCCAGCTTCATCGCTACAATCTCCTCGACCGTAGCCATCCTTACGCCATCTTTTTCAATTAGATCCTGGAAGAAAGGATCCATAGAATAATATATGTCAATCTTGACTGCATTATTAACGTCAGTACCTATCATGTAGGATTTACCCATTCCCGCAATCCCTCCAAAAGTTCCTTTTACAAATCCAAAAGTACTTTTAAGAAACTCTTCTATGGCATCAAAATCGACACTACGATAAGGTGCGTCAGTAAAAAGATCAATACCAACTGACATTCTGTGTCCCAAATGTAAGCTCAAAGCTGTGCCACCTACCAGACGAAATTCACTCAACTCTTTAGCTTGCATTAACGTTAACAGGCTTTCTTTTAGGAGATCACTTACGGTATTCCAGTATAACATTATCTCATTTCTAAATGTGGCATGATAGGGAGACTATTTCCGGATATAGTAGAACGCCCTGTAACTTCTTTTATTCGCTCTTTGCCATAAAACCGGAAGATTTCCCTTTTTTCCTCGTCGTCCCCTCGCTGAAAAACTCTTTTAATAACATATTTATAATGTTGTTCCCAGTCAATCTTGTTAATATCAGTATCCCAAAAGAGCACCTTATTGATAATTGAAAAATCAGGGTGTACCAAAGCATTTTGCTTTTGCTTTTCTTTCCGGATATCATGATAAACTTGCAATATCATAAAAGTCCCTTCTTCGATATCCAGTGCCTTTTCAATCTTAAGGGCCAATGGAGTACTCATTCCTCGTTTACGCTTGATAATGGCATTGAGTGACTGTGGGTGCTCGCCAATAGAAAGCGCAAAAGGCCTTTGACTCAGCTTTCTTTTATTCAGCTCACGTTCAAATACCGCTCCCGGATGAATACCCTTAAATCTTTCGAACTCCTTTGTCATATACAAATGTAAACAATTTTGCTTACAAAAAACATCTGGTTACATATTCTGCTATCTCCTCATTACTCATCATCCAGCAAATCACCCTCAGGCTCGTTTTCATCCAGGTCAGCTGGATTATAAGGTACATATCGATGGATAGCTAACTAGGTATTTTTTGACATTCATTACGAACTTATTGATATTCCCTTTCCTTCAGTCAACCGGTAAATTTGTGTCATAAAACCTCATCATTATGGCAAATCAACAACATAAAAAAGTAGCGGGGATAGTAATCCCGGACAGCACCATTGCATCTCAGGCCACGGAGCTTTTGCTGGAGCATGGCACTGAGTTTATTTACAATCACTCCCTTAGGGTATTTTTATTTTCATCGCTAAATGCGCAGCGACGAAACCTCGTACATGACCCTGAATTACTGTATGTGGCTTCGGTATTTCATGATCTCGGGTTGGTTCCTCATTACAGCAGTGCAGATTTGAGGTTCGAAGTCGACGGTGCCAATGCTGCACTAGAATTTTTGAAGGGGCATGGGATTTCAGCCGAAAAATTACAGCTGGTATGGGACACTATTGCCTTACATACGACCATCGGCATCGCTGAACATAAAGAAAATGAGGTGGCGCTAATGTATAGCGGAGTCGGTTTAGACGTGATGGGAGAAGGCTATGAATACCTGAGCGATCATCACCGTGAAGAAATCGTCTCCGCCTTTCCACGTAATGATTTTAAGAATAAAATCATCCCGACATTCTTTGGCGGATTTGAACATAAAACTGAAACCACCTTTGGAAATATCAAGTCTGATGTTTGCGCGTTCATGATACCGAATTTCCAGCGTAAAAATTTTTGCGATTGTATCCTTCATTCCCCCTGGTCAGAATAATTATTCGATTGCAAATACTTAACTTTATCAACCAAGATCTATAAAGATGCATATTCCCCTGGAAGCCGATCTCGAAAACTCTTTTGCCATTCGTGCGATAGACCATAATATGGAAACGTCCAGCTGCCGGTTGAGCTATCATCGGATTATTCTGGTGGAAGAAGGTCAAGGATTGATGCACATCGACGACAAATACTATCCGCTCGCGGACAGGCAACTCTTTTTAATCTCAAAAGGACAGATTTTGGATCTAAATCCTGCCGGGATGATCAAGGGCCTGCAGATTTCTTTTGGTGATTGCTTTTGGGAGAGAGCACCCGCAAGCACAAACAATTGTAAGGCCGTTCTCTTTGATAGTCAGTCAGACAATCATTGCCTTGAATTGGATCAGGCCACAACTGACAGCTTGCTGGCTATCTTCTATTTATTAGAAGGAGAATTCCGTCAACCCGGCTACATCAATCAGCTGGATGCACTGGCTGCGTATTTGAAAGTGATCATGATCAAAATCGCCAACATAGCGGCTTCGTTTCAACCAGGATATGAGAATACTGAAAAGCAAATCTATCGAAGATTTCTAGCCTTAGTCGCCGGCAATGATCCCGGACATGATGTTGGTGTATATGCAAATAAACTGAACATCAGGCCGAGAAGATTAACAGAAATTTGCAAACGGTCTTCTGGCCGGTCTGCTAAAGAAATCATTAACGATCATCTGCTGGACGAAGCAAAACGATTCCTTCAATTTAGCAACGCCAGCGTAAAAGAAATTGCCTATCAGCTTAATTTTGCCAGTTCAGAGCAATTCAGCCATTTTTTTAAACGTAATCTGCATATAAATCCCAGTAGCTTCCGCTCAGCTGGGATTACGGGCTGAAGCACGCTATCGACCTGTGCCGTTCTGTTCGTTTCCGAATACTTCACGAAGTTTCTGATGAAGCCTTATCCCATATAGGTCTTTCGAGATCACCTTGCCCTGTGGATCGATGAGCAGGGTAAAGGGTACTCCAGATAAGTGAAAGTATGAAGCGATTTGGTTTTTCATTCCTTGAAGGTCAGACACCATGGTCCATGGCATGTGATCATCTTTAATGGCTTTTTTCCACTGTTCAGGTTCGTGGTCAAGGGAAATGCCGATGATGCTGAAATTTTTATCTTTAAAGGTATTGTATGCTTTCAGGACATTGGAATTTTCAGCGCGGCATGGGGCGCACCAGCTTGCCCAGAAGTCGAGAAAAACGTATCTGCCCCTGAACTCTGAGAATTTAACAGGCTTACCGTCAGGATCATTTTGTATAAAATCAGGTAGTTTAGCCCCAATTCTGCTCCTCTCGCTGATTGCCAGCCGTTCGGTGATGGCCTTTCCCTGGTCACTTGTCTTTACTTTCTTGCTCAGCAGGTTAAAGGCGATGACGGCATCATCATAGTCACCTGCTGCAGCTTTCTGAAGTGCCATCGATGTACTGATCACATGGTCGGGGTTAGCCTTTATGAATGCGTTTTCGCGTTCTGCCCAGATTATACTGACCTGGCTAAGGGCTTTTAAAAGGGTCATTTCCTGCACCCCTTTAGCGCCTTTCAGTCTTTCGTTAAGATCGCGCTTTTGTGCCCTGAGATCGTCAAAGGATTTATCAAGAGCCCGCGATTCGGCGTCGGTTTTGGACCCGTTCACGGTAATGCTGTCGATCCGCCCGGAAATGCTGATGTTTCCGGGTTCGATATAGAAAGGAAATGAATTTCCTGGGAGGAACAACATGGCTTTGCCAGGAGCAAGGCCGGTTTTTGACCAATTGAATTTACCGTCCAATACGTTGAGGGTATCGACTTCGAACGTTCCTGAACGCGAGTAAGCAAAGATAAGCTGTGTCTCCTTCATGTCAGTAAGATTTCCCTGAAGCGTAACGGTTTGTGCCATTGACGAACAAAAACAACCGATGAGCAATGTGAGCAGAGCGTATTTCATAAAAAGCATTTTTTAACAAGATACGGATTTGTCTGCAATGCCTGTGATAAATAGTATGAATCGTTTCAGCCTATCTTTCTGGTTAGCGCCACCAATTTTCTTTTCTTCAGCTTCTTATAAGCTAATCATTAAAATGAACTAAGCCATACGCTCAATAATACTTATAAAAACTCACTTCGCCCTGCCCCATTGAAGAACGGAGGACTAGAAAAGTCAATTCGAAAAATTATATGTAAATTCGATGTAGTGCATTTAACGCTTTGCCTGGATATTTATTCTTAATCTTAAAACTGCTGCCAGAAGACAATTTGCTAACATGAAATACAAATTACTTTTATTATTACTGCTCATGGCCTTCAGCATTAAGGCACAGAAAATCTCCCGACTGGACAAGGTTTCCTCAAATGACACCATTGCGCCCGGCCGAGCCATTATATGCGGGAGTTTTATACAGCGACTGGGTTTTAAAAGTGGCGGCTTCGCACAGGAAATATACATTGCAGACACAGCGACAAAGCAGATTTATGCATTCCGCGTCAAGCCAATTTTCAAATCAGAGAAGGATAATCTTTTCGCATATCACATCAAACCCGGCACATATGCGATACTAAAATATCAGTATTTGCAAAGCACCTGGTATGGCTCCAAGGATTTTCATGAACCTATCGTAAAAAGCAATGGCCCTTATTATATTTTCACAGTACCAGAAAATAGCTTAGTCAATTTAGGCATTTGGCATTTTGAAAAGCAACCAGGATCATTTGAAGATAGTTCACAAGAATTGACTGATAAACTGGCCCTTGAATTTAAAAACTTGAATATGAGTAATGCGGTCGTAGTACTTCCCAGATGAATATCAAACCGCGGCCCATGGTCTACCAAATAAACCATATTCCACCTACTACAAAAGCCAATGAGCCACCCCCCCCAACACGTCATCATCAAAGCTCAATAGTCCTGGACTGGTGATTTTTTATTGTCAAAAACAGATTTAAAAAAACTTCACAATTTTTTCAAAATAATTTGCGTAACTCATAAGTTACCTATATATTTGAGTAACCTTAAAGTTACTCATTATGAATAAAATCATTAAACACCAATTTTTCTTCACTCACCCAACAGCGACGGTTTGGGAATACCTTACTAAACCTGAACTGATGGCGCAATGGCTGATGAAGAACGACTTCGAGCCCATCATGGGTCATGATTTTCAATTCAGGACCAGCCCAATACCGGCACTCGACTTCGACGGCATCTTCCATTGCAAAGTATTGGAGATCATCCCGTTCGAAAAGCTCTCTTACTCCTGGAACAGCGGACCAGGCAACGGTAAAATCACACTGGAATCCGTTGTCATTTGGAGCCTGCAATCCACAGAAAAAGGCACGCAAGTCTTTCTGGAACACCGCGGTTTTGCGAAAAAAGAGAACCTGGATTTATACAATGGCTTACTTCATGGATGGGTGGAAAAACTGGAAAACATCGACAAACTTTTAAAAGCATCAGCACATGGCCATACCAACGCTTGATACCTTCCAGGTGATCGGTGATCCCAGCAGGAGAAAGATGCTGATGCTGCTTTCCGCCGACAGTCTCACGATCAACAGCCTGGCCGATAATTTCGACATGAGTCGTCCGGCCGTGTCCAAGCACGTCAAAATACTGGAAACAGCAGGTTTCATTTCGATTCAGGATATTGGAAGGGAGCGATACTGCACACTAAAAAAGGACGGATTTGAAGAACTGCAGGCATGGATCTCTTACTTCGACGAATTCTGGATCTCGAAACTGAAAAAATTAGAAAACTTATTAAACAGCAAACTACATAACTAACTAAGATTAAACATATGAAAACACTCGATTTTACCACATCCATACTGGTACACCAAAGCCCAAAACAAGTTTTCGACGCGATCAGCAATCCTCAGGATTGGTGGCCCGGGGAAATTATCGGCAGTGCAAAAAAACTTAACGATGAATTCAGTTATCGTTACGAAGAATTTCATTTAACAAGGCAACAAGTAGTCGAAATGATACCTGACCAAAAAGTAGTATGGCTTGTTACAGAAAGCCAGATTAACTATGCGGAAGACATCAACGAATGGACAGGGACGAAGATCATTTTTGAAATCTCTGAAGAGGGAAACAAGACAAGGCTTTGTTTTACCCACCAGGGATTAGTTCCCGAAATTGAGTGTTTCGACAGTTGCTCGAACTCATGGAGCCAAATCATTCAGCAAAGCTTATTCAGCCTGATTACCACTGGTGAAGGTAAGAAGATTGTATTGGCCTGATTTATTAGAATCATAAAAATAAAATAAACAATATGACTGACGAACAATTAATATCAAAATTTCAAGAAATAGAAAATGCTTTTAATGAAGCAGTAATTTCTAATAGCGTTGAAAAGATCAAAAAGTGTATAACAGGCGATTGGGTTTTAGTGGACAGCCAGGGGGGAATAATTCCTCAGGAGGGTTTTTTTAGCGTTCTGGAGCAAGGTTTACTTTCCCATTCAACCATGACAAAAGAAATCCTAAGAGTAAAAGTCTATGGTGACATAGCTTTGGTAACTGGCCGCGGACAAAATACCGGAACCTGGAAAGGTCAACCGATGGAAGCTGATGAGTGGATTACTGATGTATATAAAAAGCAGGATGAAAGTTGGCTTTGCGTATTAACACATCTAACACCTGTAAAAAAATAAATGGATCATACCCACCAGTCAGGCAATCAAACCACCACCATCTCGCCCAAATACTGACTCGTACTTACCCTGTCTCCTGTTTCACTGGTATAGAACATATAACAATGAACCGCATCGCCGGCAAAGCTGACCGGCAGTTGCAATAACACCTGCCGGTCAGCTCGCAACGCACTATAGACAAAGCTTACAAACTGTTGTTTACCAAGGTCATAAATAATGAAAATCCCTTCCCTGCTACCTTCCGGCCCCGTATTCGCCTCAATCGTCTGAATCCATTCCCCTCTGACCACCTCAACAAACCCACAATGCCCAATCCTTTTCAAATCACTGAAATAAATCCCAAACACCAACCCTGGCCTAGCCTGTGCTAAACTTGTTTCAGTATCATCCCGCCACTTTTAACCACCTGATCTTCTCCGAAGTTTCTCCGAAGTTTTCCCCGACACTTTCTCCACAGTTTTCTCTATCCTGCTGTTTTCTTGGCTTTCATATTTAGTACTGTTTAGAATAAACCAGGTTTGGAGTTAAATTTCCCACCCCGTTAACGTTCTATTTTTTTTCCTGCCGCAACCGCTGATAATCCTCCAGTGCGATCCGGATGCAGGAGATCACCATCGCAGGATCATCGGAATGCACGAAATGTCCGGCACCGGCACTGTAAAAGACCTTTCCATAAGGTGACTCTCCTGCGATCTTAGCATATCGCTGAAAGGCCCTGACTTGCCGGGCACGAAAATAGGCTTCATGGTCAAATTCTTTGATGCGCTGTTCCGGTGCGACGCCGAACTTACCCCCAATAATGAACTGTATGGGGATAACAGGTAATTTGGAGCCCGAGATTTCCTTCCAGTCAGTCCATCGGAGTTCTCCAAGGACTTCCAGCTCCCTCACCGGGGTTGTATCTGCCGCAGAAGTGACTTTTGGTTTGCTCAGGCGGTTAGCAGTGAAAGCATCAATCTGTTGAGGGGTTCTGCCAATGTCCCGAAGCGGCTCATTGAAAGCCTCACGTGTCTCAGTAAAATCTCCGGGATCTAAAAAAATCAAACCGGCCAAATCATCCGGATAGTAGATGGCGTATCCCCGGGCATACACTGCACCTGTGTAAACACCGTCAATTTTTTACCGTCCACAGGAACCTGGCGGTTAACTCCATCTCCTGAATTCAATTGTGCGATGGACGTGCTTGTCGTCAGGCAGGCGAGCAGAATTAAGATCAGCTGTTTCATATCAGTTTATGTTTAAAGTAGATAAGTCAAATATAAATAGAAAAAACTTTATAACTAATTTATTAGTTATATTAAATAAGATATATATATTGTTTTTCATATTTTTCATCTCTACAGAACTTACTATATTGTCAGGGATAATAGAACTAACTTCCTTCCTAATGATTTACATCACACAACTCATCTATCTCAAGGCCGGACAGGAAACAATTTTCCATCAGTTCGAAGATGTCGCCATTCCTATAATTGCCAGGTATAACGGCAAGTTGCTGCTACGGATCAGACCAACTGGCGAAACGATCATAGAACATAACATGGACATTCCTTATGAAATACACCTGGTAGAATTCACTAGCGATCAGGACTTTGAAAATTTTAAAAAGGATAAAGAACGTGAACAGTTCCTACACCTGAAAGAGCAGTCAATTCAAGCCGTCTTATTGATCAAAGGTTCTTCCTTTTAACCTTTGTTGCCCGCACATCTTTTAATACCGAATGTCTTCTTTTTTAAGATCTTTTCATCCACAAATGCGGTCTGAAACTACTATCCTACACCACATAACACCCCAACTAAAATACTAATTTTTTTAGCTTTTTTCTTGAATTATGAAAATTAATAAGCTAGCTTTGTGCTACCTAAAGGCCCGTATTTCAACGAAGTAAATTTGAAAAGTTTGGAATCTGGGATTTGAAAATAACGTTGAGATATGATAGAACTGATTTATTTTTCAAAGGGCGAAAACCAGAAGAAAGCCTACCATATAATGCAGCCGCGCCGGGGTGAGCCCTGGCAGATCGTGGATGGCGATGAACTAATCGGCACCATGGAGAAATTGCAGGGCCTCTGGAATTTATGCGGTGTTGGCGAAATCCCTGCGGGCCTGTGTACAGAGCTGGCTGAACTGATCGAATCGCAGCATTTTAACCATCTGCCGGAGGATATCAAAACGCACTGGCCGGGGAAGGTGCTGGAGGTAGTTGTAAAAAATGATGCGGAATACCTGGTAATTTGTAAACCGGAAACTGATCTGGAAAGGTTTGTAAAACTGTTCTCTGCCTATGCGCCTCACCTGCTGAAAGATGAATGGCCTATAGTTTTTAAATTATACGATGCAGAAATGAATGAAGATTTGGAGGTGACAGTCCAGGGAAGAAAGTTTTAAAAGTTTGCCTGTGTTTATCTGGTGGCCTTCACCCTCACCTCTTACATCGGCTGGCGGGAAGTAATCTCACCGCTCAAAAAAATCAAAACTGACAAAAATGGTTTTGCTGTTGTGGAGCTCTTTACATCGGAGGGATGTTCCAGCTGTCCCCCGGCTGATAAAGAATTAGCATTTTGTACTAGAAAATCCCAATGAATTCTCCCTGCTTGCCTGCAATCTGGTTACCCCAGGCCAGAATGGCATTTAAGGCCGGAACAAATGTTTTTCCGAAGTCTGTTAAACTGTATACGACCTTTACCGGCGGTTTATCCCCAAAGACTTTACGGTCAATCAATCCGTCCTGCTCCAGTTGTTTTAACTGCAGGCTTAAGGTCATTTCTGTGATCCCATTCATCTCTTTGAGCAATTGGCTGTAACGTTTAGACTCATCTTTCAGGTGATAGAGAATGACTGTCTTCCATTTTCCGCCCACCAGGTCCATGGCCATACTAACGGTACATGGATAGAGTTTATCCTTCAGCTTTACTTTGTCACCTATGCATTCCGCTTTCATATTGAAAAAAATCACACCTATCTGGATTGATAGTTATTGCAAATTTAAATAGCTCTAAATAGTTTTGCAACTATAATTTTTATAGTTTAAAATCATGACAACAAAAATGGAACATCTCCCGCTCATTACAATAGTTGGCGTATTGGGCAAACAGGGGTTTAGTGCAGCAAATTCGCTGCTTTCAAGCGGACGTTACCGGGTGCGTGGAATTACCCGGCGGGCGGATTCTTCTGCCGGCCAACAATTGATTGCAAAGGGGGCTGAACTAGTCAACATTCCACTTGATCTTGGCTTTCAGCCCGAATATACTGAAGCTTTTCGAGGCTCGAATGGCATTTTCTTCATGACCCCGGGTATTGCGCCGCCTGATACCCACGAATTCGACCTGGGCAGACAATTGGCAGATGCGGCGGTCGCCGCAGGTGTGCGGCAGCTCATCTTCAGCAGTCTGGAAAATGTTAAACGGATTACCGGCGGGACGAAGTACGCTCCGCATTTTACGGACAAAGCGAAAATCGAGGAATATGTCCGTACGCTGCCCGTCAGCAGCGCTTTCATTCAAATGGCCTTTTTCTTTACCAACTTGCCGGAATTTTATACGCCGGTTCCGGACGGTGACACTTTGTTGTTCCCTATTTATTTGCCGGAAGATTTCCGTGCCCCATTTGTCGATCCGCGTACCGCGACTGGTGCGGCCGTGCTGGAGATCTTTGATAATTTTGAACAATATGAGGGGCTTTCCCTTCCCGTTGTCGGTGATCTGATCACACCACAGGAAATGGTCGAAACTTTTTCACGGGTGACGGGTAAAAAAGCAGCCTATCGTTCCGCTTATAGCCGGGAGGACTTCCTGTACTATTTCCCTGATTTTCAATCAAATGTTCTTTTGGTAGATGAAATTATAGGCATGGTGGAGTATGCCGTCGAGTATGGTTATTTCGGTTCAAACCGCGACTTGCAATGGAGCAGATCCATCAATCCTGATACCTTGAACTGGGAACAGTTTTTACGGAAAACCAGCTGGCACCTAAACTCACAAAAAGGGTGATAGAAATTATCTGGAAGCAGCTCCTCTGATGCGAATTTGATGCTGCTTTTCCAAATTCTCTTTGGACCTGGTTAAGATCTGAACAATTGCCAGTTTATTTTCTTTCAAAAACGGGCTGGACTCCGGATGTACAACATGAATACTCAGGATGTAATTTTCGTCCAGTGTGGTTTCCTCATCAGTGAACAGCGTACCGTCAATGGTATATAGAAATTTAGAAACAGCTGACTTAACATATTTGTCGCTGACCTGTTTCAAACTTAGGAAGTTGCGTTCGATCCTTTTTTTCAGGTTGATATATATTTTCCCGCCTGCACTGTCTTCCGCTACAGTAATTGAGGCAATTTCATCTTGGCCGATGCCTCCTGTATAAACTTTCTTACTAACTGGCACACTATCAATATAATAAGTTGGCTGTACCGGAGTCTTATTTACAGTTGAGGAATAAGTCACTTTAATGCTGTCTTTTGGCGTCTGTGCCTGTACCATGACCGATATGATCAGGCACGATATTGTTGCGAATAAGAATTTCTTATACATGGCTATAGATTTAGATAGCAGTAAGTTAACGTTTTTTTGGTTTTCTGCCAAATTGGTTGCTTCGTTATTAACTTTGCCAGCTAAATGATGTACTGCTATAGCAGGACTAGCTTAGCTCTTCTGCGCTAGTCCTGCGCTTATCGGGCATAGCTTCTGCGGTTAGAGAGGTACTTTTAACCGCAGGAGGTATGGAGAACTTATGGAGATTAAAAGAGGGTGAATATATGTGTATGTTCCCACCCCCATCGTTTCTCCCCAAGAGTGAGCGGCCTGGATCTATTGTTTATCGTACACAAACTTCCTTATATTCTTGCCGGCGTTAACCTGGACCGACATAGACTTACCATCATTGATCAACTTCCAAACCTCTCTTACTTTAACATCTGGTTCCTTACCTTTTGTATAGAAGGATTTAAGCGAGTTGACAATGATAGTTAGACCATCATCTGACCACCAGCTAGAAAGTCTTTATATCCGGTTATTTTCATTGTATTAGAAAACATGCCATCACCTTCCCCGAATATACACACAGGAAACTGCCCGGCAAGTTCGCTTTTCGACTTGTTTAATTTCCATTCGCCATAAAAGCTAGCGCGATGAGCGCCATTTTTTAGCTGAGCCACTACAGGTAAACAAACTACTACAGTCAGCATAAGAGTCAGGCTGGATAAAACGTTTCTTTTATGTTCACTGCTAACAGATGCCTTAGCCAGTCATCATATCACTAATATAGCAATTGCCTTTGCCCCGTTATGTGAACTCCCTTGGTACAACGTTGACAAAAATCAAAGTGCTCCAATCTGCGTGTTCGAGGTCCGTCTAACCAAAAACAGCTTTCTATAACTTAAATGAGAACGTTAAAATAGATTGCTATTCTCGAGCGTTGACATTACCGATCATCAGCACAGTCAATTCCAAAACCTTAAAATAAAAAGCCGAATTTTAACGTGCCAGTAGGATAGCGTTCATTATAAAATCTCGCTTTGTTGTTCTGTTGACTATATCCCAGGCTCGTCTGAAAAGCAGTTTTGCCTCCGAGGGAAAATTTATATCCCACGCCAGCACCCATATTTATCCCTTTCAGGAAATTGTCGTTGATCTGTATGGAGTGACCAAAGTCCGCATAAGCAAAAGGAGTATTTTTTTCATTTTTCAAGTAATATCTAGCGTCTCCAAAAATCTGAAAAGCACTCTCATGAAAAAATCCGGCGTTGGGTATTTTATAACCTTCCAGAGCTAAACCGACTCCAACAGAAAATTTTTCCGTTAGGAAGATACCGTTTATAGTTCTAAGACTTAAGACCTGCGCAAAATTACCGCCTTGCGGGCTGTATTTCCATCTTTGGGTCCCCATGTGATAGCCAAACTCGGTAATATTAAAATAGCTGCCTTTTGACCTGGCATTTTCCTGCGCCATCACACGCTGTGTGATGAATGTAATTAATAATAGTGTAATAACTTTAAGTGTTTTCATAATGTTTATTTATGTTAGAAATTAATTTACTACACTAAGTTATCAACTTAATGAATACTGTTAAAATGATTAACTTATTTTAACATTTAATTTATCTCATCCATACTCATCCTCTACCCAATTGCCCCTGGCGTGGCTACCAAACAGGATTACCTTCTCAGGATTTGCTTCTTCCCTGATGATTTTGAGGATTTCATCGAATTCCTTTTGCTTGATTTCAGGAACATTGGATAGCGATGTTTTTCATACACTCCTAAGATATTCAATATGGGAGATGTAACACAATCAGCAGATTAATTTTGCTAATTGGGGTAATAGAAGAAACAGTAAAGAATGGTGATCTTAAGCAGCGTGCCCTGAAGTACTACAGGGATATTGTTTTGTGGAAGAATAATTTTCCGGTCCCTATTTCTTTAAATGATCAGGTAACTTCACCTTACTCATAAATTGTTTTGCTTGTTCTACTTTTTTTATAACAAAAGGATCATTAGCGTAGTTCCGGTCACTGGAAACTACAGTTACTTTGGAATAATCTTTTCCTGAAATTCTCACATTTTTAGCCGTCGGCATATTTTCCTCCTTCGTTTTCGTATATCAAATATATTGTATTATTTCCTTTTTACCAAGAATGCCTGGTAGTTGACATTTCTTTTGAACTTGAATAATTCTGTCCCAATGGCACCATAAACACTAAATTCTGCACTAATTTCATCAAGTAGTCTGCTTATACTCATTTGATACAACCTGGTTCTGGGTAGGGTGCTTCCAGTTGCATAGATTAGATGGTTTCCATGTACTATTCACGGTGTCACAAATTATTCCTGTGTTGGGATTTTCATCTCCAAAAGCCAAATTATAGATTAAAGGATTTTCCTGGAATAAGGAATAAATAACCACTTTCTTAATCTTACCATTTGGCCCATCGCTATAAAACGAATAAGTTTGAAAATCACTACTTGCCTGAAAGGGATATTGTGGTAGATTCATTAAAAATTTCTGGCAAATATTTATGGGCTATTGGTGTTTGATGTCCTTCCGTAATAATATAATCGGGCGTATCCATTCTCGGTGTTTGATGCAAAAATAAGTAGAATATCTCATAATACATATTTTAATTTTCTTTTTACAATATTATATAGTCAAATAAATTAACAATCATACCTAATTTTGTAATATTACCCAATATTTTGTTTTGATGTCAGGTTAAATGGAGGTCGCAAATTGCGATCTCCAATTCTCAAATTCTGTTCAAACCACCACCACTTCGCCCAAATACTGACTCGTACTCACCTTATCCCCTTTTTCATTAGTAAAGAACATATAACAATGAACCGCATCACCGGCAAACCCTTCCGGCAGTTGCAATAACACCTGCCGGTGAGCTCGCAGCGCACAATAGACAAAGCTTACAAACAGTTGCTTATCAGGATTATATAAAATAAAAATCGCCCGGTCGCTGCCAGAATTATAAACACTCTCCGCAATATTGTCCCAGCTGATCCGCAGCATTGCATCGCCCAAAGCGACCAGCTCCTTAATTAGGGACAGCAGCAACTCGCCAACACTAAAAATTGCTTTAGAAAACTCGATTTCAAAGTCCGGAGCCTCACCTTTCACAGCTTCCTTCATGTGATAGCCAATAGCCGCATTGAGCGGCGTTTTTCGTTTCTTAAACACCTGATATCCGAGGTTAATGACAGACCATAAAGGCTTGAGCCAATTTACCACCAAAGCAAACAAAACACGCTGGTTGATCTGCGCCTCAGACCATATTACTTTCGAGGTATCAGCTACACCTCTCACATAATCAATCCCTCTCCAGCTCGCGCCAACGACTGTTCCTACTTTTCCGCGAAAAGCTCCATTAATTCCATTCTTATATCTTGCCATTACCTAACCAATTTGAATATTTACTGATTGTCCTCTTATGCCTTAACCTGCGAAACACACCCGTTCCCTCTCTGCCACCTTCCGGCCCCGTATTCCCCTCAATCGTCTGGATCCATTCCCCCCTCACCACCTCAACAAAACCTACATGACCAATCCTTTTCAACTCTGGAAAATAAATCCCAAACACCAACCCGCGCTCGTCATTGCGAGGCATCGAAGCAATCTCCACCACCCTATCTTTCGGAAACAAAGCCGGAGACCACGCCGTTCTCGGCTCCTTATACCCCGCCTGACCAAAGCACCAACTCACAAAGCTGGCACAATAAGGAGCCGGAACTATAATTCCCGTATAAGCCAAATACTCAGCAACCCTTTTCCCGCCATTCTGTCCCACTTCCCTAACACCAACCTCTGCCCTGGCAATCTCTAACACGTCATGCCCTCTTCCTACACCACCGCCGCCAGGCAACCCACTCCCGCCAACAACAACAGCGCAAATGAAGCCCAGTAAAACATGACTTGCTGCCATTCTACCATCCTCCTATAATAAATCACCAATACCTCAATCCCCGGCAAACCAACCCGGTTCCAAAACCTGTTCAACAACCACCAAACCAACTCCAGCAAGATCAAAAAGCTGATCAAACTCAGCACCACCATCAGCGGCACACTCTCATTTATCCCCGCAGTCATCTCCGGGCTACTCCAAAACTCCGTCACCACACCCCACAACACCATCAAGACCACCAACAACCGGTGCTCTTTTTTAATCCCCATCAAGAGATTAAGGAGGTACAACCCCCTGTTTATTATCAATGTTTTCATATCATTTTCTTTTTTATGCACCATACTTTACTTTAAAGCGATCGTCATCCTGACCTGGAGCGCAGCGGAAAGCTACGCAGTAAATTCATTTCAGGATCCCGGCCTTGCTATTCACATTATGTCGATTAGCCTTTCTCTTCCGGATGCTGAGATAACGGCTTTAGCCCTCTTGAAGACAAAAATCAATGAGAACTACTGAAAAAATTCAGCATGACGACCGCCTTAATTAACGAAACGCTTAACCTCCCTGCTTTTCCTTTAAAACTGGTGACTCCGATGTGCATTGTTTTATGCGCTTCTTCAGCGCCTTAAACCAACCGAAGGGCGCTCTACGAGACCAAAAATCAATTGATACTTCGAGTAAAACACGAGCGCTAGAGGAGTTCACCAGTTTTAACCTTACATGATGACCGTCGCATCCACATAAAATCGTTGTTAGAAAAGTTATCATTTCAGAGCTTACTTAGCAAACCCAGAGCAGACATTTCCATTTTCGAAAAAGCAAACCACTTGGTTCCCAAATCCTTTAACGAAGCCCCAATATGATACACACTTGTACCATCAATAATCAAAAACCGGTCATGCGCATTTTTAAATTGTTTAATGATAACCGGATCATATTGCTGGTCATGCTTCTTTTTGTCCAGCAATAATTGCTTACTGATGTCTTTAGTATAAATCGTCAAAGAAACACCCTTGGCACGTTTGGTAAACAAATTCAAAACCGTCTCGTCAACATAGTTGTCAATCAATACAATGGAGCTTTTAGCAGTCCTGATCAAATTTTTTATTTGTTTCATACTGCAGAATAATATGCTTCTGCTCTACATTATCCAATCTGATAAGCACCTCAGAATTTTCCCTTAAAAATCTGCGCATCTCCACAAAAGCATTCATAATTTGAATACTAACTGTTATAGCTGTATCACTGCGTAATGCGGTAGACAGCATTGCTATTCCTTGCTCTGTGAACACATAGGGCAAAATACGTAAGCCCATCTTTTCGTTATTGGGTATCACAGATTGTGATACCCAATTTTTAAACTCCACATCATCTAGCCGAAACATAAATTCCTGAGGAAATCTTTTGATATTCCGCTTGACTGCTTGGTTAAGACTTCTTGTTTCCAAACCAAAAAGTTCCGCTAGGTCTCTATCTATCATTACCTGCTTGTCGCGAAAAATATATATTTTCGATTGGATGGCCTCACTTTCAAAAGCCTTTTGTATTTCTGTCATAATAAGCTAGTTGTTACTAGCAAATATAACTAAAACCACACAAATTAACCAATAAGAAATATTTTGTATTAATTATCAATAATTTGAAATCATTTCCAATTTTCTGAGACCTACTACTTTTTCTAACAACAATTTTCAAAGAACATTTCAGCGGGCATCTGCCCACCTATTTATTTTCTTTCTTTTTTATGCACCATACTTTACTTTAAAGCGATCGTCATCCTGACCTGGAGCGCAGCGGAAAGCTACGCAGTAAATTCATTTCAGGATCCCAGCCTTGCTATTCACATTATGTCGATTAGCCTTTCTCTTCCGGATGCTGAGATAACGGCTTTAGCCCTCTTGAAGACAAAAATCAATGAGAACTACTGAAAAAATTCAGCATGACGACCGCCTAATTAACGAAACGCTTAACCTCCCTGCTTTTCCTTTAAAACTGGTGACTCCGATGCGCATTATTTTTATGTGCGAAGCACCTTAAAAATGCAGCGCTAGAGGAGTTCACCAGTTTTAACCCTACATGATTACCGTCGCATCCAGATAAACCGAGTCAGAAACTACCTTCCCATCAGCCTTCACAAAAAACGCCCAGATATGCACATTATCGCCCGACCAGGTAGCCGGAACCACCATGTCATAACTCAAAGCAGACCTTACCGCCGCACCCACCTTCTTCGCAAAACTCTGCTTCGACGGATTGTACACTACAAACGACACCTTGTCCGTACTGTTCGTATTCAGCGGGTCAGCCACATCAGCATTGTTCAGCCAGCTAAAATCCAGCTGCGCATCCTCCGTCGTCGCCACAGTGATCTCCGGCGCATCCAGCAAATTACCCCTGCTCAACACAAACTCCGGATAATCAATCGAAATCGAAGGATAAACCCCCGTAACCGCATTCTCAATGTTCAGACTGAAAGCCGCATTGTCCGGCGTCTGCCCCACACGATAAGCCTGAAAACCAATCCTGATGATATCAGAAACCTCACGGGAAAACCCCCTCATCAACGCAAACGTGTCCCTTTGCTTCATCTGCGCCAGCGTCGGCGGCTTACTAGACTTCTTCGGCCTGCTCCGCATCACATCAATCCCATTCCAGGTTGCACCAACAACACTACCAACCAATCCTGAAAATGCTCCCAAGATCCCTTTTAAATATTTACCCATTCTTTTATAAAATTTAATCTTCTTTCACATTCTGAACTTATGTCAAAACCCTTATTTCTTTTGCGGTCGTCATACTGAGTGTTTACTCCCGAACTAGCTTCGGGATATCTCAGCTTCCCCGCCTTTGCTTGCTTGCTACATAATTACCCCCTTCCTTTTTTTCTTCCCACTTCCCCCTCTGTTTGACCATTGCTGTATGTCAGATTGTACTGTCTTTTGTTTCGCAAAAAATTCAGTACCTCAGCGGCTTTAAAAATGGTGACTCTGATGGGCATTGGTTTCATGCGCCCTTCAGCGCCTTGAAACCCGAGCCCTAGAGGAGCTCACCATTTTTAACCGTCACTGAATTTTTTCAAAAGACCTCAATCTCCGAACAGCCCTGTCAAACTCCCCCACACCACCATCCCAGCAGAAATCCGTAAATACCCCGTCATCCTTACCTTTATACCAAAGCTGCACCGCCACAACCCTGTTCACACACCGTACCTCCAGCAACCACTCATTACCATGAATATCAAACAGCTCAAACCAGCTCACCTTACCACCCCCGGCAATAACCGCTAGCCTCAGCTGCTCGAGACCAGCCACCAGCCTCATTCCATCCAGCATCCCCTCGATCCTGAACTCCCCATCCTCACTCTTAAAGACCAAATTAGAAGTGCGTTTACTCTTCCTGTAAACCATCAATTGTAATATCTTTTGTACCATATATCCGATTATTATAATACAAAAATAGCCCTCCTTGCAGAGGGCTACTTTCCACTATTGGACTGTATAACCATTAATTTTGGAACCAGCAAATTCCAAAAATGGAACTCACTTAGCTACTATACCCGCTCGGGTATCTTGACCTTTACATTCATTATGATAGACAAGCCCTTTCTGTCTAAAAAATACAAAGAGCAATACAAGAAGATTTGGCTGGAGAGAACAGCAAGATTACAAAAGTAGCCCTCCTTGCAGAGGGCTACTGCAGAGAAATAATACCATTATCGATAAACCCTTACATAATCAACCTCATACTTTAAAGGCAGTATATCATCGTCCAATGGCCCACCCAGATTGCCTTTTCGGCCCAGCGCCAGGTTAAGCAACAGGTAAAAATCTTTTCTAAAAAGATTCTCATTTTCTTTATCTGCCTTTTCCAGATCGAATACAAAGTATTTGAGGTCATCGTAATAGAATTCAATCCTGTCCGCATTCCAATCTATCGCATACACATGAAAATCCTCATAAGGTTTGCCCACAACGGGTTTCTCTCCTTCATGTTTATACTTACCCCCAGCATCTGCAAAATGCACGGTGCCATACACCTGGGTGGAATCCTTTCCTACATATTCAAGAATATCTATTTCCCCGCAATCCGGCCATTTCACCGGACCCCGGTTGGTACCCAGCATCCAGATCGCCGGCCAGCCGCCAGCACCTTTATAGACTTTGGCCCTAACTTCTATTCTGCCGTATTTAAAATGCTGTTTGCCGAGGGTAATCAAGCTTGCCGAGGTATAATCTGCCTCTTTATATTTTTCCTTCTTAGCCTCAATGGTTAATATGCCATTTTCTACGTGTGCATTATCCAGTCTTTTATTCGTATAATACTGGGGTTCCTTATTGCGTACAAAACCCTCCTCATAGCCCCACTTTTTCGGATCAGGCAATCCAGTATAATTAAACTCATCAGACCAGATCAGTTTATGTTTTTTCACACCTTTCTGCGCTACGGACGACATGCACCAAATGCTGGAAACCAACAAAATAAGTATTTTTTTCATCTGATATTTTTTGAAGATCAAATCCTGCATGCTACTGGATAACTTTAATATTATATTCTTTAATCACCTCCTTAAGCTCATCAGGGTCCCTGTTAAAAGCAACAAATATGGCTTTGTAAGTCCCTATAGAAGAGTACTTGTAACTGTAAAGCGGAACACCGGCTCCGCTGATACTTTTAATTGTAACCGGCGCATCAGGAGCTACCCTTCCCACGTATAATGCCTTGCTTACAATCCAGGATGTATTTGCAGGTACAGCAGCGTCACCTCCGTCAATCTTTAGCTGGCTTGCCGAAGGTGTCCAGCGTCTTGTTGCCGGTGCCCACACATTGCCAAAACGGGTCCAAAAGCTGGCATCCGCAGCTAAAGAACCTAAATTAAAGGTATAGTCAGCAAGTACGTTATTAACCGTATAATTGGTTATGGTCCAGCTGCGCTGGGTAGAGCCTGTCGTCCCGCTGTATTTAAAAGCGATGAATAAAGAATCACTTGCACCAGCAACCAGGTCACTCAAATCAATGTTGCCACTATTCACAACTGTTGAATTGGTAGCTAATGCCAGCCGTCCTGTAATGTCTGTCCATTGGGCATTTACAATTGTTGCCGAATCTCTTGCCGGAAGTTTACCGGTGGCAAAAACCTTTAAGCTATTGGTTTGGGTACCAAACTCCGCTTTAGATGAAAACGAGAACATTGTTTTTCCCAAAGCCAGAGAACGATCTTTATACTCATATTTTTTACCGCTTTCTCCCGAATAAAAAACAATGTTGTCGGCTGCACCTCCTATTGCAAATTTACAGGTATCACCCAATTTAAACACGAGGGTATCTCCTATAACAGACCTTGTGTTATTAACTGTAGCCGTAAAAGTTGGCTGGGTATTGTTGATGCCCTTTTCACAACCCAGTGCAGCGCCGATTAAAAGTAGTATGCTATAAATTCTGATTTTCATAATTACAGGTTTTAAAAAGTTTACCATCCCGGATTTTGGGTTAAGGCGCGGTTAAGACTCAATTCATAATTAGGGATGGGCAGCACTACATTCCTCGCAGCCACATTTTGAGCAGCTATAAGTCCGTTAGGGCTTGCACTGGCACCATTATTTTCACAATACACTCTAAAATTGACCATATCCTGATAGAAATTCCCCCACCGGGTGATGTCATTTTTGCGCAGCCCCTCAGCATTGAATTCGCGTAACCTTTCGTCACGGATGGCAAGTTGAAAATCAGATACACCCAAACCCGGAGCTAAATTGGCTTCATCACCATTGGTAATGGTTGCTGTAGCAGTTGCAGTAACACCCGCAGTATTGGGGGCAGCAATGGTAACCGTTGGTGCAGACGTAAAATAGCCGCCCCCAACAATAGTACCCGGGCTTGTAATATAAATTCCTGTAACCCTACCACTTGCAATCTGTGCAGTAGCCATTGCGCCGGTACCGCCTCCACCTGTAATGGTAACCACAGGTGGAACCGTATATCCGCTGCCGCCGTTAGTGACAACTATTGATTTTACAAGATTACCGTTCATAATCCCATAACCCCGTTTTCTAACCATATTAATGGCTTCATAAGCCGTAATTGTTCCACCTGCCGGAACTTGTGACGGATCACCCAATTGGTTTGCAGCCTCGGCATACATCAGCAAGACATCCGCATAACGCAATACGGGCCAGTTTATACCATAATTACCCTCAGCAGAGCCGCTGTTTCTCCATTCCTGCGGCGAGTATTCCCTTCTGAACTTTCCCGATGGCATTAACCAGGGATTGGTGATCATTGTTTTCGTCCTTGTGGTGGCTGTAGCATTAAAAATGTAATTGGCACAATTCCAGTCTCTCCTTTGGTCGAATGATGTTTTTGGTGTAGTTGTACTTGCCCCATCCACTTCATAAGCATCAAATAAGTTCCGGGTAATGTACAGCCATCCTGCAGCTCCGTAAGAGGTTAAATCAAAATTAACACGTGTTGAAGTGATGCCCACAAAGTTACCTATGCTGTTGCCACCTTTTATCGCCACCCCGGCACCTGCACCGGCCGATCCCCATTCTAGAATATTTTCTTTAACATCGTACTTATCCTGCATCAGATTGATGAACACTTGTTTGTAATCAGGATTTAAAGCATGTAAACCCGAACTCATCACCTTAGCACAATAGCTTACACATTCACTGTATTTAGCGGTATCATTTATTGGATATCCCGCCCAGTAAAGGTATACTCTCGCCAGCATGGCCTGTACTGCGGTAAGCGTTACCACATCATTGTAACCCAAACTTGCTGCAGTATACCCTTGCAGTAAAGTCTCGGCCTCCTTTAAATCAATTTCCATCTGCGCATAAATATCAGCCGGCGATGCGGCGGGTATGTCACCATCCGAAATACCAGGCGACTTTAGCAACAAAGGTGCTTTCTGAAAATGCGTGGTAAGTATCCAGTAATAATAAGCCCTTAAAAACAAAGACTGGCCCTTAATCTGTTTTCTCCTGGTTTCGCTCATAGCTGGTTTATTAATATTTTCCAGCAATTGATTTACATTATTTATGCCCACGTAACAATATCGCCAGATACCACCCACCGCTGCCGTAGAGGAATTATAGGTATAGCGAAGGCCCCTTGCATCACCATCTGCACCGCGGTTAGACAACAGCTCGTCTGCAGTTTCGTAATAGGTCGATAGTGCCAGGGCGTACAGGTCTCCCCGCATCAAATTGCCGTATGCACTATTGAGCGACTGCTGTAACTGGTCTTCTGTATTATAATAGTTTGTTGGTGTGTAGAAATCTGTAGGTTCAGTTTCCAGAAACTTTTTACAGGATGATAACCCCAGCAGGATCATCAAACTTAAAATATATTTAATCTTCATTGGATATAATTAAATTGAAAGAGATCTATTGATTTAAAATGTTGCATTTAACCCAAACACCACCGTTAAAGAATGTGGATAACCGGCGTAATCAAATCCCGGTGTCAGATTGCTCTGCCTGGAAGACACTTCGGGGTCCTGACCTGAATAGCCGGTTACCGTAAACAGGTTCTGCGCAGAAACGTTAACCCTTAAACCAGACATACCAATACTTTTGATCAGTTCTTTAGGTAAGTTATAGCCAAGTGCCACCGTACGCACCTTTAAATAGGAACCGTCCTCTATAACCCTCGAAGAATAGGCAGCGGACCCCATTCCACCAACCCTGAACATATCCGTATTCTGATTGCTAAAGCTCCATCTGTTGGCATAACTCGCAAACTGGTTCAGATTTGGATTAACCACAATGCCGCCTTCAAAAAGGTAACGGTTGGCATTCACCACATCGTTACCTGCAGTCCATTGCAGCAGCACGCTTAAATCGAAATTTTTATAGGTAAATGAATTGGAAAAACCACCTGTAAATTTAGGGAGGCCATTCCCTATAATGGTATAATCGTTTGTATTGATCAACAGATCGCCATTTAAATCTTTATATTTTACATCTCCCGGTCTGATCGAACCGCGGGCGGTCAGACTTGCTGTAACATTTGGTTTCAGCTGATAACTGTTATTCGACATCAGGTCAAAATCATTTAACTGGTATACCCCATCAGAAATAAGACCGTACATCTGGCCAAGCGGATTGCCCAGCGTAGAAATATACGGGAACAGACTCGAATAAGTAGTATGGAAGAACGTTCCGGATCCGGATAGGATATTGGTCTGATTTTCGGCCAGTTTTAAAATTTTATTCTGGTTAAAACTGATGTTAAAATTACTTGACCATTTAAAATCCCTGTGGTCAACATTGACGGTATTCAATGAAATTTCGAGTCCTTTGTTTTGTAAGCTGCCTACATTTTTAAATCCTACCCCCGAAGGAATACCCAGGGCGTAAGGAATGGCTGCATTTAATAACAGATCGCTGGTTACTTTTTTGTAAACATCGGCAGTAAGGCTGACGCGTTCTTTGAAGAAACTCAGGTCAATCCCAATATTGGTCTGCTTACTTGTTTCCCATTTCAGGTTTTCATTGCCAATATCGCTAACAACCGAACCGATTAAATTAGGCACATTATTGGCCGAATACCAGTTGTTTAAATCGGTCAGCTGAATCTGCTTAAGGTAAGAGAAATCGCCTACGCGGTTATTTCCCGTTTCGCCATATCCAATCCTGAGCTTCGCATCAGAAATGAATTTAACGTTTTTCATAAAATTTTCCTTACTGATCCTCCAGGCCCCTGATGCGGAAGGGAAATAGCCCCATTTACTATTTGGGGGAAATTTTGATGAACCATCAGCCCTGAAAGAGGCGGTCAGCAGGTATTTTGACTTGTAATCGTAGTTTAAACGCGCAAGCGCCGAAGCCAATGCCCACCTGGAGCTAGACGAAGACCTGGTGCCGTTAGCAGCAGGCGCCAGATCAAGACCATCCAGGCCCAAATCTTCATTGGGTAGCTGATTGGCATAGAAGGACCTGCCTGAATTTGCATTTCCCTGCGTAGACACCCCGCCCAGCAAGGTTACTTTATGGTCCTTGGCAAATGTTTTACTATATGTTAGTGTATTGTCAGACAACCAGTTGGTGAGGCCATCAAAACCAATCGTCCCATTCGGGCCTGCCGATACATATTTACTCCCGGCTTGTGTTTTGGAATTGTTAAAAATATTCCTCTCTACCTTATTGTTGGTAATACCCCCGGTTATCTTCAGGCTTAGGTCTCTGGAAATGGTATAGGTCAGGTACCCATTCGCAACCAAACTATTTGTCATAAATCTGGTTACCTGGTTCTCAAGACTAACTGTTGGGTTCACCCTGTAATCCTGGTTGTTGGTGTAATCGTTCACCGGATCGTAAATCGAGGATTCAGGATCGTAGCTGGACACGCCTGAAGAAGTCCCGGTTACCGGTCTCCATCCCCATACCGCATACAGCAAGGTGGAAGTTGCATAAAAATTAGTAGCCGACACCGGTGTACCAAACTGCTCACTATAGGCATAGTTCACATTTGTTCCGATCTTAACTTTTTTGCCCAGTTTCTGGTCAAGTACCAGGCGTCCCTGGTAACGCTTAAATCCCCCATATTTAACGATGCCTTTTTGATTATTAAAATTACCCGATAAGGCATACTGGGTATTTTCGCTGCCACCCCTTACTGCAATATCATGATTCTGGTTCTGGCCAACCTGAAAAGCATGGTCCTGCATATCAAACCCAGGGTCTGATTTATAGGAATCCAAAGTCACCCCATTTTTCAGGTAAACAGAGTCCGCATAAGGTTGATTCAGCTCTCTCACATACTTCACAAATTCATAAGGCCCCATCATTTCCATCTTCTTTGGCGTCCGCTGAATTCCGTAATAGGCATTATAACTAACCTTTGGTTCGCCGGCCTTACCTTTTTTGGTGGTAATCAAAACTACACCATTTGCTCCCCGGGCCCCATAAATGGCTGTTGCTGAAGCATCCTTCAAAACATCTATAGACTCGATGTCTGATGGGCTGATCGAATTTGCATTGGCATTTTCTGAAGGAAAACCATCGATAACATATAGTGGGGAGTTGTCCTGGCTGATGGAACCCGATCCGCGGATAATGATATTTGCTGTTGCCCCCGGCTGCCCGTCGCTGCTCTGTACCTGGACCCCAGATACCCTTCCTGCAAGTGCTTCATCAAAGGATTTTACAGGGGCCTTAGCAAATTCAGACATATTAACAGAGCCGACCGACCCCGTCAGATCGGCACGCTTTGCCGTTCCGTAACCTACAACTACCACGTCGTTTAACAGCGTTGTATTTGGCTGCAGCGAAACATTGATCGTTGTTTTAGTGCCTATCGTTACGGTTTGTGAAGTAAACCCAAGGTAGCTGAATACCAGCTGGTCAGCCGGCGATGCCTGGATTTTGAAGCGCCCGGTACCGTCTGTTTGTACCAAGGTTTTGGTATTCTTTATCAGTACCGTAGTGCCCGGTATCAGCCCGCCCAGCTGATCGGTAACAGTACCGCTGACCAATTTGCTTTGTGCATTGGCCATAAAAGGAAGAATGAAGGTTAACAGCAGTCCCGTTAAAACTCGTTGTTTCATACATTAATTGATTATTTGTTTGGTTTGGTTATTAGTACTGGGTAAAGTTGAGCGGAATAAAAAATACCAAGGGGTGAAAATTGTGTTTTTATAGGTTGACAATTGTGTTTTCAACCTTAAATACCAAATAAACGGCATGAAAAACTATAAAAATTGTAATTTACCTTTGGGAAATTACCTTTATAAAAGTTTGCCTGACCTAATAAAAAAACCAAGCATGAAACGAAGTATCCTGGTGCTGTTTCTACTCCTCTCGGAATTTTGCACCGGACAAGATCTCATTTTCAATCATTTGATGACAGAAAACGGTCTTTCTCAAAATTCCATATTTGCCATTGCCCAGGACAGCAGGGGTTTCATGTGGTATGGATCGAGGTATGGGCTAAACAGGTATGATGGCAGCAAATTCCATTTATACAGAAGTAATGCCGCCGACACCTCCAGCCTTTCTGACGATTACATTTCAGCTTTATACAATGATGCCAGGGGCGTCCTTTGGGCAGGCACCATCAATGGATTGAATAAATTCAATCCCCGTAAAAATAACTTCGAAAGGATCCGTCTTAACGCGGACGAAAACAAAACTCCGGTTTATATAAGGACAATAAATGAAGACAGGAAAGGACATCTCTGGGTGGGAACCAATAATGGACTTTATATGCAGAGCGCTGACCAAAGCCAATTTATCCCTGCGGATCAACTGGGGCTTGAAACGGAAATTGCAAAAAGCGAGGTCCTGAGCATTTATGAAGACCATGAGGGTTACTTATGGATAGGGACCGATAAACGTCTTGTTAAATCACTATTCAGCAAAAAATTTAGTGCAATTAAGATTTTTACCAGAAACAGCTCGCCAACGAGTATCAGCGACAATTCAGTGACCGCGATAACAGAAGACCGGCAAAAAAACCTATGGCTGGCTACAGAAAACGGGGGGATCAATCTTTTTAACAGGACCACTCAAAATTTCACCAGGTTTTTACATAAGGAAGGGAACAGCAATACGCTTGTACATAATGCTGTTCGCAAGATCATCATCAGTAAAACCGGCGAATTATGGATAGGTACATTAGAAGGGCTGAGCATACTAAATCCTGTTACCGGCAAATTCAGTACTTTTCAGCATCATAAATCCAATCCCAAAAGTTTAAACCAGAATTCGGTGTACAGTATTTATGAAGATTTAAATGGTTCTGTGTGGGTGGGGACCTACTATGGCGGGGTAAACGTAGTTTATGCATCACCAACTAAATTTAAAACCTGGCAATACAATGAAAAGTTAACAAGCCTCAACCATAATGTAGTCAGCTCCATTACTGAAGATAAAGATAACAGGTTATGGATCGGTACAGAGGGTGGCGGCCTTAACTACTACCAGCCCCACACCCGGAAATTCGGGGCCTACACATTTATGCCCCATGATCCGGCAAGCATAGGATCTGATCTGGTCAAGGTAGTATACCGGGATAAAACAGATCGCATTTGGATAGGTACTCATGGCGGGGGCTTAAACCTGTTCGATCCCTTAACAGGAAAGTTTAAACGTTTCTTTTCCAACAATGACGACATTAAAGCTACCCGCTCTGAAATAGTGGCCCTGCTGGAAGATCACCAGGCGAGATTTTGGGTGGGCAGTCAGACCGGCCTGGGCATTTTCAGCAAGTCAAATACCACGCTGACCCCCTATCCAATTCCCGAAAAGCTTAAAATATTTGAAGATAAAAACATTAAGGTCTTATTTGAAGACTCAAGACAGAACATCTGGATTGCCGCGATCAGCGGTTTATATACTTATTTCAGCAGCACCAACTCCCTGCAGCTATTGGCGCTCCCAACAGGCGCCAACCGGCCAATTACCAATACCATCAATTGCATCTGTGAAGATTCAGAAGGAAACATCTGGATGGGGCTGTATTATGGCGGATTAGCCAAATACAACCCAAAAAAGCGAAGCTTTACCCATGTTTACACCACAAAAGATGGTCTATCCAACGATAATGTCCTTGGAATTATAGAGGACAACAAGCATCATCTTTGGATCAGTACTTCAAACGGACTTTCCAAGCTTGATCCCCTGAACAGCTTTTTTCAAACCTACACGACTAGTGACGGTTTATCAGGAGATGATTTCAACTACAACTCCTTTTTTAAAAACAAAGCCGGCGCAATATTTTTTGGCGGTTTCAATGGCCTTACCTATTTTTTTCCGGATGAAATCCAGAAAAATAATTTCCGTGCGCCCATCGTTTTTACAGGTTTGCTGCTGTTCAACAAGCCCGTAGATATCGGTGCTCCCGATAAACTGCTGGCGCAGGACATCAGTTTCACAAAAGAGCTTTTGTTTAAGTACGATCAGAACGTATTTACCATACAATTCGCCCTGCTCAACTATATCAAATCGAAAAAGAATAAATACGCCTACAAGCTCGAAGGCGTCAATCAGCAATGGATAGAAACCAATACCGCATCTGCCGCTTACACAAATTTACCTTCTGGCACATATACACTTCTTGTCAAAGGTGCAAATAATGATGGTGTATGGAGTAAACCTGCAAGTATCGAGATAGAGATCCTCCCTCCTTTCTGGAAAACATGGTGGGCCTTTTGCATTTACCTCATCATAGTGGTTGTCATTATATTTCTCATTATACGTTTCTTCTATTTACGGGAATTGCTGATCAAAGATGAAGAACTGCACCAAATCAAACTCAATTTCTTTACCAATGTATCTCATGAAATCCGCACCCACCTTACCTTAATTATGGCCCCCATTGAAAAACTGCTTGATGGAAACCAGAACAACAGTTCAATAAGCTGGCAGTTAAACAATGTAAAAAACAATGCAGACCGCTTATTAAAGCTGACCAGTGAACTGATGGATTTTAGGAAGGCGGAAACAAACAACTTAAAACTGCATGTAGAAGCCCATAACCTGGTTACTTTTCTCCATGAAATTGGCCGTTCTTTTGAAGAACTGTCAGAAAAGAAAAAGATCCATTTTTCTATCGTTTATGACCATGACCCGGTTACCATATACTTTGATAAAGAGCAGTTGGAGAAAGTGTTCTTTAACCTAATCTCCAATGCATTTAAATTTACACCGGCTGGTGGCAGCATTACAATAAATATTAAGCTCCTGGAAAATCAGGTTACCATAAATGTAGAAGATACCGGAAGAGGGATCGCACCTGAATACCTGGATCGACTGTTTACCAATTTTTTCCAGGTAGATGACCACAGCATACAAAATACCGGGTATGGCATAGGACTTGCCTTGTCTAAGCATATTGTAGAATTACATCAGGGGACTATCTCTGTAACCAGCAGTGCCGCTGCAGCCCAACAGGCAGGCTATACCAGTTTTACGGTAAGACTGTTAACAGGAACCGCCCACTTCAGTCATACACCGTATTTACAGCACCGCGCTGTTACGCTTGCCGCCACCACTGAAGAGAAAGAGGCAGGACAAGAGCAGGCTCCCATCACTGAAGTTGCCCGGTCCGGAGCGGAAAATAACGTAAAAAAACATACGATATTAGTTATTGAGGACAACGCCGAACTGCGTTTGCTGATCAAAGAATCCCTGCTAAGCGATTATCACGTTCTGACTGCAAAGAATGGGTTGCAGGGCTGGGAAAAAGCGATCGAAGAAATTCCAGACCTGATTGTCAGTGATGTAATGATGCCCGGGATGGACGGTTTTATGCTTTGCCATCAATTAAAATCAGATGTGCGGACCAGTCATATCCCTGTTATTCTTTTGACCGCTAAAAGCTCCGAAGCAGACCAGATAAGCGGCCTAAAGGGCGGTGCTGATATGTATTTAACCAAACCCTTCAGCAATAAAATATTTCTGCTCAATTTACACAATCTGTTAACGGGAAGGGAAACCATGCGCCAGAAGTTCAGCAAACTGTTTGTACTTGAACCACAGCAAATTTTGATTGACGATGTTGAGGAGCAATTCCTTTCGAAACTCATCAGGATCATTGAAAACAACATGGAAGATGAGAATTTTGGCGTTGAATTGCTCGCCGGAGAAATTGGCATGAGCCAATCCGTGCTGTATAAAAAGCTAAAGGCTTTAACAAATATGTCTGTAAACGACTTCTCAAAATCCATCCGCTTAAAAAGGGCCGCTCAATTATTAATGCAAAAGAAATACACGATCTATGAAATTGGCTACATGATCGGCTTTTCAGACCGAAAATATTTTAGCAGGGAATTCAAAAAACAATTCGGCAAAACGCCCTCCGACTATCTAAAAATCTGAAGAAATTCAGCAGCGATGGAAAAACACCCCCATTAAGGTTCAATATTACCCCCTTCCTAAAGTTCATACCGGGTAAATTTGGGTAACCAAATACAAATCAATCATGAACATGAACAAAATTACATTAGGGCTCCTTATCGGAATGAGCCTTTTCACCTTGAGCTGTAAAAAAAGTGCTCAGGATGCAGCCTCGCAGCAGACTGATGATTTTTCTGCAAACACAAAAAGCCAATCATCTGCCAGCGTTTTCTCGACCAGCGCCGTTGATTTAGCCAATTACACCTTGACATTAGAGGATAATTTTGACGGAGTTGGCCCTCTTCATTCCCGATGGAATTACCGGGCCGAGAATACTGTGAGAGGATATGCTACCATCCTGCGGTCAAATGTTACCTATGCAGTGAGCGGAGCAGGGATTCTAAGAATGGCTGCCAGAGAAAATTCCACTGCCCCTTTATTTACAGCCAGTCAAATTTCAACACAGAACTCATTTTTGCAAAAATACGGCTATTTTGAATGCCGTGTTCTCGTTAACAGCACAATAGGGCCACATTGTGCATTCTGGCTACAATCACCCACATATGGAAATACGAATGATCCGGGAGTTTCCGGAACAGAAATAGATATTTTTGAACATCATATGGCCAACGGGCCAAATATTGCCCGCCATAATCTACATTGGAACGGTTACGGAGCCGATCATCAAACCATTGGAACAACAGAAACGGTGAGCGGCCTTCAATACGGCTTTCATACCTTCGGTTTGGAATGGACATCCTCAGAATACATTTTTTATGTAGACGGTGTTGAAAAATGGCGGACCAGTACTGCCATTTCTCATACGAGTGAATACCTCATATTTAGTCAGGAAATAACCGGATATGGAGGAGACCGCTTTGCGGGCACCTACCCTGACTTTATGGATATCGACTGGGTAAGGGCGTACAAGACCAGAAAAGTATCGGTATTCCAGAATTGCACCTATAAAGGCTGGGCAAAACAACTCGCGACAGCTAATTATACAATGGCACAATTAGCTGCTCTTGGGGTAACAAATGATGCCATTTCCTCAGTGTCAGTACCTGCTGGAATAAAAATCCAACTATATCAGGGAGACAATTTTACCGGATCTTCAATAACGCTTACGGCTGATAACTCTTGTCTCATTGATGAAGCTTTTAACGATAATATTTCTTCTGTAAAAGTAAGTGCGAATTAATCATACTGTCGTTGTTTAGATCGGTCTGTAAAAAATAGCCCTCCTTGCAGAGGGCTATTCCTAGCTTTTTCCAAGAGTCGATTTTTTAACCCCTAAAAAAGAACACTTCTGGTCCCAGGTCAGCCTGCCTTTCAGTTTCGGAAACTTTTGCTCAAAAGCCTCAAGCCTTGCCGTCTTACTCTCCATCAGCAAAATATCAGTATGCATCATCCGTCTGCTGATTTGTTCGTTGATTATTTTCTGTGTCAGCAGATAAGCAACCGTATGCTGGTCGTAGATATTATCCATACAAAAGTTAGAGATACTCACCATTTCAGCATCTTCGATCAGCATGATGTAATAATCGCCATTGGGCAGTTTTTCCTTAAACTCTTCATAAAGAACGACAATACTGCCCTCCTCCCAGATGTAAAAGATCTTCATCAGACCGCTTTTGGCGTCAATCGTGTACAATATCGCAAGACCGCTGTGCAGGTAATGCGCTTCACTGACCAGGGATTCGGGCTCCAGCAGAATTGTTCCGGCAACCCGGAAGCGTGCGGTCAGCGCTCCGGGAGCCATCAGCGCGTATTCCAGTTCGTTGATTTGACTGTGTAAGCCTCTCAGGTAATCTACAGTTGCTGTTTTCAATTCATGTTTTCTTTGCTCAGTTAGTTTAAATGGTTTTTTTCTCATCAATATGTATCGTTAAGGATTATATAGATGCGCCTCGTGCGCTGGACAGTATTTCTTCTACTGCAGCGCAAAACTATACAAAACCAAGCCTCACATACAACCCAGAGCTCTATTCAAATTATTCATTATAAGACTGAAAAACAGTTAGTTATGCAACAAAAAAAGGCCATAATTTTGCAACTACAGCCCGAGGGTTATATTCAGTATATAAACACTTATTTTCCGCTCTGCCAGTACCCGGTCACAACCGAATAACACCGGTTATTTAGTTGAAGCATTCAATAAAATTGTTGTTGTGAAAAACTAGATTAGCTTCTTCAGTATATCAGATGCGGCCATTTCCATTTTTGAAAACGCAAACCACTTCAAACCCAAATCCTTTAATGACGCTCCAATATGATAAACTTCAGCGCCATCAATGATCAAAAACCGATCATGTGCATGTTTAAACTGTTTAATGGTGACGGGATCATATTGCTGGTCATGCTTCTTTTTGTCTAGCAAGAGCTGCTTACTGATGTCTTTTGTATAAATAGTTAAAGAGACACCTTTATTCCGTTTTGTAAACATACTCAACACTGTATCATCAACATAGTTGTCGATCAGCACAATCGATCGTTTAGCAACTCTGATCAAATCCGCGACAAACACATAAGCATCAAACACCTGCCCATCGTAAAATATACCTTGCTTAGGCTTCAAATCGCTACTTCCCAAAGCATCAAAAATCTTCTCAAAATTCTCATCAGCCTTAAGCTGCCTTATTTCCGTAACAATTTGCTTTTGTTCTAAAGATTCAATTCTCCGAAAAACAAGCGCATTGTCCCTTAAAATCTTTCGCATTTCTACAAAAGCTTCCATTATTTGAATACTAATCTTTATAGCTGTTTCACTACGCAACACAGCAGAAAGCATCGCGATTCCCGCTTCGGTAAACACCAGAACTGGATATCGGCTCCCTCCATGTTCCAAACTTGAGGTGCCAGATTGGCACCTCAAGTTTTCTAGCTCTTCATCCGTTAATAAAAAACTGAAAGATGTCGGAAATCGCTCTATATTTCTCTTTACCTGCCTTTTAAGCTGCTTCGTCTCCACACTATACAATACCGCCAAGTCTCTATCCATCATCACATACTTCCCGCGTATAGTAAAAATCTGGCTTTGTATTGTCTCTGGAGTAACTGCAATAATTTCTGTCATAATAAGCTAGTTGTTACCAGCAAATATAACCAAAACCCACAGCATTAACCAAAAAGAAATATTTTACATCATCAATCAATTTTCTGAACAAAACATCAAAATTCTGCACTTATTCTTCACAACAACATGTCAATGAACTTTTTCGTCTCTCCCTACAACTGTCTCTCCCTCATTACATACACCCTCTTCCCCTCAACCCTAAACCTCACCATCTTCGTCGCCTGCAACATCTCCAATACCCACTCCAATCTCTCAGCCTTTCCTATCGACCCGCCAAACCGCATCTTCCTTAAAGAATCATCCTCATACACCACCTCCACACCATACCAATCCGTCAGCACATTCATAATATCTTCCAGCGGCTTCTGACGAAATTCCAGCTCCTCAACCTTCTCGACCTTCCGTACCACTTTCTTCGGCACCACCACCTCAACCGGCTCTAACTTCTTCATCACCTCTCTGACAAACCGCATGATCGGCTTAGCATACAGCAAAACCACACTCAGCACAATCAAAGCAAAAGTCAGCAAAGGCTTCAAAACACTACCTCCTGTATTGTCCCTGATCCTGATGTCCCTTATCGAGATCATCGCGGTGCCCAGGTCAAAGTTCAATTTATGAACCCGGACATTACCCGCATCCTCAAAATCGTATATAAAATTTGTCAGTTCAGCGAAAGTGACCCAGCCAATTTGCCGCTTTCCCTCAAGGACCAGGATTCGCTCCGCCCCCGTATACCGCATATAGGTCAACGCCTCAATTACCAATTGATCGGCGCCAAATTTAATCTTGTCCAGTTTTTTTATAAGTTAGTTTTCAGTATCATCCGTAAAGCACTTCATGGTGCGAGGTCGTGATTTCTTCCATCTGCTGCCAAAGAAAAGGCTCAAGTGCATCAGGCAGTTCTATTTTCGGGTTTACGCTCCACAGCAGTTTCATCAACCTTTCAAAAGGAATTTTTGATTTCAACATTTATCAAATCAGTTTACTCTAAAATCAGTCCTGTCAGCAGTCATTGTATCAATACGTCTCATCAGTTCAGTCAGGTGACCCTGGATCTCATTGTATATCCCATCCATATAGTCGCTCGTTCTGCCATGCAGCAAATTTCCTACATAAAGATCATCAATACTCTCGCTCAGCCGGTCAGCTTCTTCACGGTGAAATTCCAAAAGGTATTCCCAGCCCATTGCTTTGTCGTGCCACAGGGCGCCCAAAGACAGGGCGATTCTTCTGAACTCTTCATCCAGGAAGCCCTGATTTTCAGCTGAAGGCGAAAACTTCAAATTACGTTTCAAGTCATAAATTATAACGCCTATCCGGCAAAGTTCGTTTTGCATTTTGTTTTTTTTTTAAATAAAGCCCCTCCCATTTGCCACTGCTTATAAAGTTCAATGATCGAAAAAATGACAGGAAAAAAATGGTAGCTGAATATTAGGCTATGGTATTTTATGAACTCATTTTCATACCATATTAATTGCTAAATTTGTGTAATAGCCGTAATGAGCGAAAAAGAATTTAACCCCAAACGATTGATTTTTATCCCAATTTTCTTTGGGTCAGTATTGATATTCTCTTATGTCAGCACCTGCCAAAGTGAGCGAAGGAATTTTCCGAAATATGCCAGCCTGGTGGTAGCCCGTATTGATACATCTGAATCCATGCGAAAAACTTACTATGATAAGTCAGGAAAAGAACTCGGCTTAGAAGGCTTTACATTTACGGGTGATTATGGAATCAGAATAGGTGACAGCCTGGTCAAAAGATCTGGATCTGACACCCTCTATTTTTACAGAAAAGACAACTCCGGACATTACATTGTTTTTGGACAAAGAACTTACTAATATTGAAATTGAATTCACTTTCTTATTTTCCTCAACAAACCCCTTCCCTAAATCTTTTCGGACTCAGGCCCGTAATCTTTCGAAAACACTTACAAAAATAACTGGGATCTGTCATACCCAATTCAAAGGTTATTTCCTTTATTGTCAAAGTCGAATACTTTAAAAGCTTTTCTGCTTCTTCATGTATCCTGCCTTGCATCAGCTCATAAACCGTGCAGTTAAAATGCTGCCTGGTTAGGTAGTTCAGGTTGGATAATGTTACTTTTAACGCTTCGGAGTAAAACGAAGGCTGACGTATGCCTCTGAAATGTATTTCCAGGAGATCGAATAATTTCTTTAAGACTACAAGATCCGAGGGGATATGTCCCTGCTGAAAATGAATGATTTTGTTGTTTAATAATGTTAAATGTTCCTTTAACATAGCATCCATGTAATTTCGCTTTTTTTACTTCTTAAAAGGGCTGCAGGCTAAGCCCGCAGCCCGGCTTGTTAAACTAAATTCTGTCTTGATTTCACCAATTTTTTTCATTTTTTTTATCTTTGTTTAAAAGGCGGTCTTTTACCAGCCTGTTTAGGGGCGATCAATAACGGTCGCCTTCTAATTTATTTTCATTTCCTGGACCTGGTTCTGCATAAAGTTTGGATCATACCGGTTCCTGGTCTTGTGAACAGCGAACATCATCTCGAGCAATTGCCGTTGGACTGCGACAATCGCCTTCATTTTAATGCCGTGTCGAGCAACCAATCGATCAAAGACAGCCTTGAACTTAGAATCATATTTTATCGCAGTCAGTGCCGACATATGCAGTGCCTTTCTCAAGTAGCGATTACCCTTTTTTGAGATGCGGGATTTGCCTTTTACCGAAGTGCCAGACTGCTTTTCCTTAACATCCAGTCCTGCATAGCTCGCCAGCTGCCTCCTGTTGCGGACATGCTCAAAACAGTTGGTCTCTGCTATGACTATCGCTGCTGTAATCTCACCGATACCAGTTATACTCGTCAGCAATGATACTGTTGCTCCAATCTTTTCATCGGACTTTAAGAGTTTCAAAAGTTCCTTCTTTATTTCTTCGTCCTGTTTGTTCAAAAAAACGATTCTTTTCTTCATCCTGTTAACTGTAAATTTATTCGGCTCGGCCTCGCTTTGCTCTGCATGTAACTGGTTCTTCACTATAGTTCGTTCGTTCATCAGCTGGTCACGCTCCCTGGTCAGTTGTTTGATCTTTTTGCATACCGGTGACGGTCTCATCCATTTATCAAGTGGTCTGCTCAGCCCGAACTGCGCGATTGCTTGCGATGCAGTTTTGTCGGTTACTGTTTTAACAGTCAGCGTGCGTGCATAGTTGTTGATCTTGTTAGGAAGTATTACACTTACATACTCACCCTTGCTATCAAGAAAATAGGTTAGCGCTTCATGATAGACACCTGTGGCCTCCATAACATACTGCAAGGGAAGATCCTTAAAAGCAAACTTTACCGCCCATTTCTGCAACGCAGCAAATCCTTTCTCAGTATTTGCAAAGGCAGCATGTGCACAAAGCTCGACCTGAAGATCAGAATCCATTTTTCCAAGGCATACAATCAATTCCTTTTTGGAAACATCAATGCCCAATACCTGTTTGATCACTGTTTTCATACCAATCATTTTTATGTAATGAATAATTGAAAATCTCTCTTCGTTTTGTTTCCCGGTGGACATACAGGATACTGGTCAATGACAGCTCCTTACATTCTGTTCAAACTCGAAAAGATAAAAAAGATGAGGCTACATTTAATTATCTGTATGCCTGTGGCTACTTATCATCATCTCTGCTCTCATCCTTTTCAATTATTCTATTTATACTAATTTATTGGTATTATTTTCATCAGTCAAAGAACATCTTATTCTCAAATCAAACATAGGAATCATCATCGCACCACAAACGACAATTTCTCAATAAGCGTTAATTCTCAATCAATTCTTTATTTATGTTGTGCTAACTCTTTAATAACCCCGGCCGGAAACTGATCCAACCGACCAGGGTCGCACTAATCAAAATGGTTGCTTTTTATTTCTTATAACTCCTCAACAAACCTCCCCCAAAACCTTTATTTTTTTTATAAGTAAACGATCTTGCCCGGTTACAACCGGTTATATTAAGTCCATTTGCATCAGTTCCTTCATCATTTCGTACTCTTTCTCCCCTTGCAGGGGATCCTGATTTTCTAGTCTCTCCAACAGGAGGCGATAATATTCAAACTCTTTCATTTTTTAATTCTTAAAAAAGGCTGCAGGCAAAGCCCGCAGCCCGGCTTGTTAAACTATTCATCATCGCACCACAAACGACAATTTCTTTATTGAACCATCCCTCCTCTCTCCCTCCGGGAGAGATGTCCGCAGGACAGAGAGGGAAAGATTTCAAAAACCCTCTCTCCCCGCAAGGGGGATCTCTCCCAAAGGGAGAGAGGAGATAATTTCACAAACTCCCCTGGGCTTCGAATAATTAATAAGCGTTAATTCTCAATCAATTCTTTATTTATTTTGTGCAACCTCTTTAATAACCCCGGCCGGGAACTAAACCGACCAGGGCTTACTAATCAAAAATGGTTGCTCTTTATTTTAATTATCTCTTTTTATAAAATGCGGAGGTGGTTTAATCCTCCGCATCGTAAACCCAATCAATTTTTAGTTATGGCAAATCCTTTAAAATAACAGCACTTGTACTGGGATCTCCATAGGTACAATATTGCTGCAAGCCCCAATATGCGCTTCCATAGCTCTGATAATAATAAAAATCTGGTTTCCATTCAAAGCCATTCCAGAATCGTTCAGTTAATACCATGCAAACAGCATCATTTCCGTATTCACATTGCTCATATGGGTTTTGATCGTCTGGCAGCAGTACATAATTATTTGGATTTAAATAATTGTTAATGTTATACGACGGTGATGGTCCTGTATAAATAAAATAGTAAGAATACTCTGGGTCAACAGCCTTTGCTTCTTTAGTTGCATTAAATTTACTTGGTAGGGTAAATGCCATTGCAGTAATGGTAATTACAAAGGCCAAAACTGGCAATAGAAATCTTTTTAACTTCATAGTTTGAGCCTCCTTTTTCTGAAAAAGGAGAAAATTTAAATGAATAAATAAGTATAGTTTTTGGATGATTGGGTTTACTTCAGTTCAATTTTAAAAGGTATTTCATCATTTATACACTGTTCCTTATCACAGGTCATGTACTTCACTTTGCCTGAGATGACTTTATTACCCTTATCATTCTTCACTTTCACCAGCTGAACAAATTCCACCTTGTGCTCAAAGTAGTGTACGTCAACTCCAAATACTTCTTCATGCTTTTTCTTCATCGTGCCTACCTCTTTGGCCTTTCCGCCCAGCAATATATTCGGGTTCTTGTCAAATGAAATCACAGTCGGCTCTGGCCCACCCTCAGGTGTCCACTGGCTATATGTTGTCCAGCCCTTTTCAATGGTCGTAGTCATATGCACCTCATACAAACCCGGTTTTACAAACTTGCTTGTAAAGATCCAGGCAGCGGGTTTTATAATTTGGGCTTGTGCGCAAATCCCTGCAAATAACAGAACAAATAACAATATCCTTTTCATTTTAACAACCCTTTCAACGTTTTCCTAAGTCCTTCACCTCTAATTATTGGTCCTTGCTGACCTAGACCTTTCTGAGTAATAGAAATAATATTCGAAGCAATTATTTTCCCTTCATTGTCTAATAATAAATAAGAGGGAATTCCATCCTTTGGAAATAGAGTATCGGTAATGTTAGTTAAATCCCTACCTTGATCCCAAGGTGTATTATCCGTAGCAAGAGCCTTCTTCCAAGATATTTCTTTATCATTTTTCGCTGTAACAATTCCAATTATGTTAAAACCCTCACTATTAAATTCTTTATAAACTTCTTTCAGATCAGGAATAGCAGCTCTGCAGGGCGAACACCAACTAGCCCAAAAATCGATTAGGGTAAATTTATTTTGTCGAATTAGTTTTTTAGCCGATATACTTTCACCCTTTACATTAGTCAAAATAAAATCCGGTATTGTATCACCTAGCTTGAGAGCATTAATTTGATTTTCCAATTCCACGCCATAATAACTTCTTTTCGCTTCCAATGTTAGTCTACCATAAGCCTCTTTCGTTCCTTTTTGTCCCAAAGCTTTTTTAAAATGACTTATTCTTTTTGGAGCAAATAACGAAGCTGTATGATTTGCTATCCATTTTAATGCTAATTTGTTATTATCTTTGACAAGACTATCTACTTCTCTTTGCATGTCTGCTTTTTCATACTTTAACCTGTTAAGTTCTATTGAATCTTTTGTTTTTTCAGTTACAATAGTATTGTTAAACAAAGCGCTACTAAGTTCCCTAATTCGATTCGAAATGTTTGCTGTGGCCTTTATCACATCCGCATAATCTTGATGCCCAGGAGATCCAACTACTTCTATGCTTTTCATCCCAAATGTACCAGTTACCTTTATAGATCTATTCTCCAAAAAAATAACATCTAAAGCCGTACTCTTTAAAGGATTTGACTCATTGCCTATGATAATAAAGTGAAATCTTCCATTTTGAGGAAGCTTTCCGGTAAAAGAAAAAAACTCATTTTTTGCAACTGCAGTCGAAATAGTATCCTTGTCCTGATTTCTCAAATATACTTTTGTTCCATTCGGCAGCCCTTTTAAATGGCAATTTACTTCAAAGCCTATTGTATCTTGCGCTACACTTCTCATGAGGATACCACTACATAAAAAGATTAGGGACGCTATTATTTTATTTTTCATTTGTTATTTGTCTGAAATTAATAATCAACTTATTTTAATGCACTTATAGTTCCTTAATTGAAAGACATTTCACGTTCCTTATAGCCTCTTTAATGTGTAGGCCATAAAGTGCCAATTCTCCATTAAGTTTTACTAAATCTGGTTGGAAACGTAAATCCATATCAACTTTAAATGTTTCATTATAACCTGTTTCGTTTAACAATGGAGGAGCATCTTTCTCGCCAAAACAGATTTGCATTTTCTTATTAAGCTTATTTAATAATACTCCAAACGGTGTATTTCTGAATATTGCTGTGCCGTTCATTTGATCCGAAAAATAGCTGTCATCTGATTCCTTCATTTGAACAAATTCAGATCTGCCTTTACTTTTCAATTTATCTGCGTTATTAATTCTGGTGATTACCCAACACTTCAATTTTCTGTTTTCTACTGAGTAAGTTATTCCAAAATGACTTAATACATAATCCTTTAAGTATTTTTTGATATATTCTCTTTCCGCATTATATCCTAATGACATCAGCAATCTATCTGGTAATGAAGAGATCTGAATTTTATATGCGTTTTCCATCCTCCACTTAGACTCAAGGTCAACATTAACTGGCGGGAAATATTTGGTGAAATTTAAGGAATCTCTAACTTCAACTACCACTTTTTTAATCCCAAAGCTTTCATCAACATCAATAAAATGGATCCTAATCAAAGCTGGAATAGGCCAAAATGCGCTTTCATTCAAAGCTATATTTGGGTGCTTTTTCATAATGAAGACGCCTGCTTCCAGATATTTTTCTGGCTCAGGTATATTTAATAGCTGTTCAACGATAGGAGCATTTAATATTTTGGAGGACAGGATTGATTTTTTTAAAGGCAAATCAACTTTGCCGGTTTCTAAATATTGTTTAATATTAGTTGAATTTGTGGAAGTCCCATCCGTCATACCTACAACTTTACCATCTGGTCCAATCCAAACATGATAAGGAACCCCAATGTGTGGAAACAATTTATTAAGGATAGTATCTCCAAGAGGCATTGGTAACGTTACAGCTTTCGCATTTGGACTCTTTTTAAAAAGCAACTTTAACTCTTCTTCATTATTTTTACATACTAACAGTATTTGTATTTTATTTCCAAATTCTTTCTGCAGAGCTTCCATTTTGGGAAAGTTAGCAATGCAGCTCGTACACCCTTTATCCCAAAAATCAAGCACCAACAATTTCCCTTGGAAATCCGAAATTCTAGCAGTTTTTGTAGGGTAATTTCGTATTCTTTCGATAGTGACGTCCTCAACCTTATCACCTAAATCATACCATTTTTGATCTTTATTAATCAGATATTTATTTATTTTTTGTTGCGCAATGGTAGGCAACGACGCCAACAATAGTGATGCCGTTACGTATGCTTTAATACGTTTCATTTTATTAAGATTTGTGTGTTTGCTATTAAATATTCATTAAATACAAGATACTTACCATCCAGGGTTTTGTTCCAGATTCGTTTTTTCCATAGTATCATCAGGGATAGGAAAAGTATATTTATAACTATTTGGCTCTAAGACATATGTTTTACCTCCAACGATTCTTGTAAGTGTAACAGCAAATCTTGGATCCCGGTTCAGTCGTCTTAAATCACTCCACCGTAAACCACGCATAATCAATTCCTTTTTTCGCTCTTCCAATACTTTTCTTAGCGCATCATCGGCACTAGTTGCAGTTATATCTGTATAAGCACCAGACCATCTGGTCCTTAATAAGGTATTCAAATCCGTCATAGCCTCTGCTACTTTTCCAGCACGAGCATAGCATTCCGCCCTGATCAAATAGAGCTCATCTGTGGCCAATCCTGTAAAGTGTAAATTGAATCCAACTCCACAGTAAGTTCCTTTCGATGTTATAAGGCCTGTAGTTAGATTTCTATTGAAAAAAATCTTCTTTCTCAAGTCGTTATCTGCATATAAGTTGTACCAAGTAGGATCTATCCTGTTATTTGTGAAACTATTAGATGATGCCGATGTCATTGAAGAATAAAAAATCATTTCTGGATTATACACCGAAATGGGATTAGTCGTTGACATGGAATTTAAACTACGATAGTCCATCAATGTACTATAACCATCCAAAGACAAGCCAGCATAAATTCCCGCCTGATTATACTCCTCCATGCTCAAATATACTCTAGACAACAATGCCAACACTGCTGTTTTGGAGGGACGGGTTTTATAGAGCGGGGTGTGAGGTAATATATCCAAAGCAGTCAATAGATCCTTAATAATTTGATCATATGTTTGCTTAAGAGTCCCCCGTTTACTAGGAATATTTACATCTGATTCCAAACGTAAAGGAATGCCTAATTTGCTTTCTGCGTTTGTGGCCTCATAAGGCGCAGCAAATGTTTGACTCAGGTCGTAAAACGCTAAGGCTCTATGAAAGAGTGCTTGACCTTTTACATTTCCCCACTCTCCTCGTTCTTCAGTTCCGTTAGGTTCAATTTTACTTAGGCCTTCCAACACTATATTTGCATAATAAACCCTCCTATAACATCCATTATTAGCCACGACCCAATCGACGATATTTTCATTGCGTTGTTCATGTGTCCATGTATAAGCATTTCTATCTCCTCCTACTAAAGCACTAGCTCTTGTTTCCTCTAGATAGTGTCCATCAGAAGCTACCTCCTTTAGATATGGAGTATTTATATTTAGAGTTCCACTATTATCCATTAGAGCTTGCATGTCTTTCAAAGTTGAAGGTACAGAAAGCTGCTTATTTGATTTCACATCATACCAGTCGCCTTTTTTGCAGCTTATACTTAGAATTGCGATACATAATACAATATAATTGAAATATTTTTTTCTCATCTTTTTCATAAGTTTAGAAATTAGCGTTTAGTCCAAATGCAATAGTTTTAGAATTTGGTAATTGAGTAAATGCATAGGCATCTGGGTCAAGCCCATGCTTGTTCGCTTTCCAAATTATTCCGAGATTAGAGACAAACATGTATAACGAAACATTTTTGAATGGGGACTTTTTAAATGTATTTTTATCAAACCGATAATCTAACCGAATATCTTGTAAACGAACATGATCTGCTTTCTCAACTAAAAAATCAGAATTTAAATAAACATTCTCTCTATTTGGATTTGAAGTTAGAGGTAGAGAAGGAACGTTTGTAAAAAGTTCATCTCCTGGTTTCTTCCATCTCAATGTATAATCAAAGTGCCCATTTGGAGAAGATAGAAATAAAGGATTTATATAATTGTAGTCTATTGAGCTTCGTCTAAAATAGTGGCCAAACTTATAGGTGACATTTGCAGAAGCAGAAAATTGTTTGTAATTAATCTGATTGAGAATTGAGCCAAAAAATTTCGGATTCCTCTGACCACTATATCTTAAATCTTCCTCCTTTACTTGAGTTACATTTCCAAATGAAGATATAGTATCTGCCAAATAGAATCTTGGGTCACCATTTAATGGATCCAACCCAGCCCAACGATAACTTAAAATCCTTGATAGCGAGTATCCAACAATAGGGGTACTCACATCACCTGCCAGACTCACTCCTCTTGGTTTTATTCCCTTATATGCTGTAACTTTATCTTTATTAAAACTGGCTAATAATTTAGTAGTCCACATGAACGATTTTTTTTTAACATTAATAGTATTTAGTATAAAATCTATCCCTTTAATATTAATACTCGCTTGATTACCTGTATAACTAACTACACCGCTTGTAGGATCCGGAATTATCGGACCCAATAAATCTATCCCATCCTTTTGATAAAAATCGATACTTCCATTTATTCGATTATTTTTTATAGAAAAATCAATTCCTAGGTCAATTATTTTAACTCGTTCCCAACGTAATTGCGGATTATTAACTGTTAATAAATTGCCCCATATGACGTTTCTTATTGGAACCCCTTCACTTCCAGTTCTATTTATAAAAGTTGCATAACTACTTGCCCCAGAATTCGCATTTCCTGTATACCCGTAGCTTGATCTAAGCTTAAGTGTTGAAAGCCATGAAATGTGATAAAAGTCTTCAAGGTGTAGGTTCCAAGCCAAACCTACATGCCAAAGAGGTACACGACGCAAATTTGCCTTCACTCCAAAAAAATTACTTTGATCTATGCGCCCACTGAGTGTGGCTAAATATTTTCCATTAAAGTCATAAGCTGCATTCCCGTACACACTGCCATTTCTTGTTAAATTTTCACCCGGATCTCCAGTATTCCTTGGAATTCTATTAGCACCTATTGGTCTAGTTGGGAACACGTTTACAACGTCAACCGACTTTGAAGTATACGTTTGTGGATCAAAACCATATAGTGTGCTAAAATTAGATTCACTTGTAGTTTCTCTTAATTCCATTCCTACAAGCGCAGAAATGTGATGCTGCCCAAATTGCTGATTAAAATTTAAGCTCCCACGTATATTCCATGCCTTGAATATATTATTGCTTAAACCAATTACGTCACCTAATGGCCAAGGATAAGTTAATTTACCTGTTGCATCTTTGTTTGTAAATTTATTAATACCATCTCGTACAGTAAAACTTTCCTGACTGCTATAATTGCGTCCATTAGACTGGCTAGTTTGATTTTGGTATTGAAATTCTGCTTTAACCCAAGGTCTGATATTGTATTTCAATATGGCGCTAAGCCTTGTATCATACTGCTGATTTTGATTATCAGTATATTTATAATCTTCAAGAGGCCTATAATGCCAATCTAATAACCCGGGATAGCGCGCGGTATCTATATAAGCCATGCGGAAACTCTTTGGAATAGCCAAAGCCATTCCATTTTCATCAACGAGCCTGGTATAAGGTGAGTAATTGGATAATAATTCATCATAGATAACTGACATTCCAGGACTTTTATTATTCATCCTAGTATGAACAATACTACTACTGATTTCAAGACTCTTGATCGGACGCCATGTATTGTTAAAATTTAACGAGAGTCGACTATTTCGGTCTTCAATATTATCATTTGTACTTTTATCATATCCAATAGAAGAATAATAATTAAAAGTACTGCCTCCGCCGGATAAGTTTAGGGCATACTGTTGATTTAAACTATTTTTTAACAAGTATTTCTGAATATCATTGCGTATATCATATTTACTCAATTCATCCAATTGGGCATTTACAGCTGGATCATTTAAGGCATTGTATCCTACAGTGCTTTCATTCTTTTTTCTGGCAGCAAGTAAGATTTCTATAGATTGCGGAATTATAGGAAAATTATTGATCGAAGGATACAGATCATCATATTCATTAAATATACCTGCGCCATATTGCTGTTTTTCAAACTCAATCATATCTTTTGATGGTATATATGGGATATAAAAAAGATCTGGTTTTTGACCAACTGTTACATTACTGTTAAAACCTATACTTGTTGGTTGATTAAATCTGCCTTTCTTAGTGGTAATGACAATTACTCCGTTCCCTGCTCGGACACCCCAAATACTTGCTGCTGCTGCATCTTTTAAAACTGTAATTGACTCAATGTCATTGGGATTTAAACTCTTCAAATCCCCCTCATATGGAAAATTGTCGACAACAACTAATGCACTATTATTAGCTTCAATAGTACTCACACCACGTATTACAATGTTATTAGGATCCGGTCCTCTGGTACTTGTTGGAGTTGGATTAAAGATTAAACCACTTGTTATATTATAAATTCTATCTAATACTGTTGAGCCAACTGCTCTATTGAATAGTTCATTATCAATTTGAACAAAACTCCCTGTGCTTCGCTCTTTATTCAACTCCTGATACCCTGTATTAAACACTACCTTCACTTCCTCTAATTCCCCAGTCGCCACATTCAGTTTAATCTCCAACGGCATCACCGCATCCTTCAGCGCAATCTCCAACATTTTGAAACCAACATAGCGTATCACCAAAATACCATCATCAGCAACATCAGGAATACTAAATTCCCCTTTATCATTACTATTATAAACCTTAGCTTTCCCTTTTACCTGTATCGACGCATTCGGCAACGGATTACCCGTTTCATCCACCACACGCCCATGCACATCAATATCAGTAAACCTGGCAACCAGATTATCCAGAAAGGAAGGCTCCTTAGCTTTTAACGTTACCGTTTTATTTTCAATCGTATAAGTAAGTGGCTGCTCGTCAAAAATACTTTCCAGCACATCTTCTAGCTCCATGTCTTTTACTTTCAGGCTTACAGATTTAGATTTCTCCAATAGCGCTTCTGTGGCTATAAAATCAAAGCCGCTTTGCAGGCGCAGTTCCTTCAACACCGTTTTCAGCGGCGCATTGGTTTTAGATAAAGTGATTTTTTGTGCAAGGCCGGCAGCGCTGACTTGCATTAGGGACGCTATCAACAGGACTGTGGTGAGTCTCATAATTAGCAGGATTTTATGGTACAGCCGATTAGGCATACCATGTAATGGTATATTTTTATACATTTGTTCAGTTGGTTCTTATGCAGTTTGCCTTTGTCCTCGAAAAACTTCCGGCTTGCTGCGATAAACAGTTGATTTCAATTAATTGTGCCAACATCAACCAGGCTTTAGTCTGGTTGATTTGCATATAGCCCTAGCTATTCTGTCGTAAATGTTTCTTCATTCCCATGATTTTAAAGGTTTGTAATCCTGTTAATTGTATATCAAAGGGGGATTTACCGTGAAACATAAATCCTCCTTCCTTCTATTTTAAAATGAACGTTGTTGGTTGATTCTAGTGCTTTCAGCACTTTAGATACATTGTCAAACCTGGACACAGATCCCCAAAACTTATCCGTTGGCAACTCTCCGGTGTATATGACCTCTACGTTGTACCAGCGTGACACCATGCGCATAATGTCTGTGATGCTTTGACTGTCAAACATAAATTTGTTATTCTTCCAGGCGACAGCAGCTTCAGGGTCTATGTCGGTTACTGCTAACCGGTTAGAACCGGCTAAAACAGATTGTTGGTTAGGTTTTAAGAGTACCATTCTATCTGCCAATGTCTCGTAATCTTTTCCAGGCTCTGGCAAATTATAAACTCTTACACTTCCCTCCAACAACGTCGTCTTAGTATTATCTTCATCCTTGTACGCATTAATATTAAAGTGCGTACCCAGCACCTCTACTTCTTGTTTATCCGTCGCTACCATGAAAGGATGAGTTTTATCCTTTGCTACTTCAAAATACCCCTCACCTGATAGTTTCACATTTCTTGTTTTACTATTCACAAAATTGGATGGAAACTCAAGTTTTGAGTCAGCGTTTAGCCAGACCTTGGTTCCGTCGGGGAGTGTGAATTGGTAAGTCTGGCCTTTGGCAGTACTTGCAGTAAGCGCCATGCTCCTCTCTCCCCCTGGGAGAGATGGCTGCAAGCCAGAGAGGGCAGTACCGTCATCATATTTTAAATCTTTTCCCACTACTACCCCACTCTTCGCATCACTCAGCTGTATCATCTTGCCATTAGCTAGTGTAATAGTCGCACCATTTTTCCCTGGAGCTATATCGTTTGCAACAGCCGTTTTAACCGGTTCTAACCGGTTATCACCGCCAAAATAAAACAAGCCTGCACCAAAAACAACAACAGCTACCGCAGCGGCAGCTATCAGCGAAGTCCCGAATTTACTTCGGGAAGCTGCAACCGCTATCTTCGGCCATAGCTTGACAGTCTTACGGTCTGTCCCTATTACTCTTTGCCTTAGTTCCGTTAGATCAGCATTAAGTTCAGCTTCAGACAAATCGAGATCAGTAGCCTCGCCAAAGGTCAGCCAGTTTTCTACGATAGCCTTCTCTTCTGGACTGCACAATCCTGACTGGTACTTCTCAATTAAACTTTTAGCATCCTGTTGTGACATGTTTTGATTATCCTATTTAGATACATAACGATTTGATGTTAAGCCAGGGTCAAAAAAATATTAAAAAACTTTTCGGCCCCAGTTTTCCCTTCAGGATTTTCAAAGAACTGTGCATCCTGCTCTTTACGGTTTCTTCAGGCAAACCGAGCGTATCCGCAATTTCTTTCCTGCTCATTTCTGTATTTCTACTCATTTCAAAGACGATTCGCATTTTCTCCGGCAATGCGGCTATCTCTTTTTCTATCAAAGCTGCAAGGTCATTATGCCTCACTCTGTAATCCGTGGCTTCAGGCTCCACATTAAGGTATTCCTGGAAGGCATCCAGGTAGCGCTGAGTTACCTTTTTATGCTTATACAGGTCAAATATTTTGTTTTTTAATACCGTATACAAATAGGCCAGCACTTGCCCGGTTATACTCAGACTTTCACGCTTCTCCCAGATAGCGGCAAACAGATCATGAACGATATCCTTGGCCTCCTCCCTGTCATTAATCTTTTTATAGGCAAAAATGTAAAGCAGCGAATGGTATCTTTCAAATATTTCTGCAAAGGCCGCATGATCCCCCTGCTTTAAAAAAGCCACAAGTTCCTGATCGGTATAAGAGCTATAACCAGCCATGATGTTAAATTTTCCCTGTATTAAAGATAATAATTAGTTGTGGCAAGTTTATACATTATTTAATTACCAACGTTAATCACGGGAGAAAATAGATGGACGTTAATAATGATACCTGCATTGCAGAATAATTATTGAATCATCTTCTATCCTATACACGACATGATGCTCCAGATTTAATCTTCTGAACCACCACCCCGATAAATCATGCTTAAGCATTTCAGGCTTCCCTTGCCCCTCATATGGTGTTCTCTCAATTTCTTTGATGATCATATTGATCTTCTTTAAAATTGATTTATCAGTTTGTTGCCAGTAAAGGTAGTCTTCCCAGGCACCGCTTTGAAAAATAATCTTCATTCCTCAATAAGCGATCTTTCCTGCCCTTTGCCTTTTTTATATTCTTCAATGCCTTCCATAAGCCGTGAAGCATTTTTAGGACTTTTTAATAAATGAAATGTTTCCATTAGACTTTCATAGTCAGACTTTGAAAGCACAACAACATCTTCTCCATTGCTCCTGCTGATATACAGCGGACCCTGATTTAAGAATACTTTATCCAGAAAGCTCTTTAAATGTTGTCTAAAGTTAGAGTATGTTGTAATCTCCATGATCTTATCTATAGTATTGGAATTCAAATATAATTAAAAAATTAGAGTTGTACAACAACACGTACAATCCCATCTGGATGTCTCTTCTGCCATGGTCATCGCTAAGCTTTATAGATTATCTGAACTAAAATGTATCTTCGTTTTGACCATTACAAACTATAATGAGTGCTCTTAAACAAAAAATCGCCGGTAAAACGGATAATGAGTTGATGTATTACATTAATAACGTTGACAAACACACAGAAGAAGCGGTACAGCTGGCCTTGGCTGAATTAAAAAGCAGAGGTGTTCAACTTCCCGATACAATTGATGATGATGTTCAAAGAGAATTGGGTGCTAAAACAATTCTTGAACAACAGAAAAACAAAAACTCCTGGAAAAGGAATGTCGTAGAGGATCCGGATGCTCCTCAATACTATTCAAAAACTGCAATCTATGTCTTCTCTATTTTATTTTCTACATTCTTTGGGTCATTTATGCTGGCATCTAATTGTAAAGATGCCGGCAAGCCTGGCTGGCCGGTGATAGTTTTTGGCTTTCTATATTCTGTAGTTTCTATGGCTATTTTAGACCGCTTTAATGCCAATGGCTCTTTCACATTTATCGCCAACAGCATTGGTGTATTAATTATGTACGAACTATTTTGGGCAAGGTATATAGGTGCTGATACCAGGCACCGGGCAAAACCAATCTGGAAACCATTAATCATAGCAGCCGTTATATTTATTCCATTGACGGCCTTAATGATTACAGTATCACACAGCAGAATTAATTCGCGGATCTTACCTTTCTTATCTGCATCCGGGGAAAACAGGATTGTTTTGAACAGCGCACCAGTTCCCACCAATCAAAACTGAATTTTCAGCTTTGGATGGTATCAGCTTCTGGATGGTAAAATACAAAACTTCAGGGTAGTGTTTGATCCGAGACCGCTGCTGGACTGAGTTAATGCTATTTTCTGCGCCTGGAAGCGGCTTCCTGCGCTTGTCCTGCGGTTACGTGGCGTACTTTCTGCGGTTAGAGGTACTTTTAACCGCAGAAGGTATGCAGAAGGCCCGGAGAAATTGTGCGGAGGGGGATGACAGTAACTCTAGAAAACTTTTCTTTTCCATATCTTTAATGAACATATTGATTAACCTCTCCAAAAATGGCTGTTTTTATACCATATGAACGAATAACCTACACAACCAATCTTGATAAAGACGAGGTCATAAAAAGGCTGGTATCAAAAATAGACCCTAATCCCTCTCTCCTCAATTGGAAATTCGGCAAATTAGATCGGCCTTTTAAAGGAGAATTGCTGGGCTATAAATTTAGGTTATCGAAGATTAGCCACAATGGGGTATCATTGCCAATTATAAGCGGAAAGATCGACGACTCTAAAGGAAATGTAACTGTGAGTGTAACCATAAAACTCGACAGGTTATTAATCGCCTTTGCCATGTCTTTCTATCTTATATTTTTTGCTGTTACACTGGCATTTATCATTAGCAGCAACAGATCGTATTGGCCAATAATTCTTTTCCCTATGGTACCTATATTATTCTCCTATATTGTAGCAATGATTTCCTTTAACTTTAAAAGTAGCTTCATAAAAGATGATCTTAAGGAGATTTTTAAAGGGGAATAATAAGCATTTTCAGTAAAAATGGCTGAATGACTAAATTTTATCTTCGAACACCAAACTTTAACGATTCTTATGTCCAAAGCAGTTAGAAACAAATCCCTGATCAGGAAAACCAATTTGGCCAAACGCAACAGTATTCTAAGACCCGAAAAACTCTGGAAATTCTTTTACAACGCGTCCTTTTTACTCGGAATACTTTTGCTGGTTTTAGAAGTTCAAATTTTCCGTGTGACCATTATATCTTACCTTATTCCTTTGGCCGTATTATTTGTTGTCGGAATTTTGGGCCATTTCATTACTTCAAGACACTTGGACGAATTATATCCAGGCGGAAATATTTTTCTTAAGCTGGTTCTAAGCTGCTGCGCCTGGGGAGGTATCGTTTGTTACCTTTTAATGGCCGCCAATTTTTATCTGGCAAACAATGAAACTGAAGTAAAGACATTTCCAATTGCAGAGAAGAGTTCGTTGCCTGGGCCGAAAGGACATAGAGAACGCCGAAGTCCTGTTGCGAGATTCGATTATTTTGGATCTGAAAAAGAATTGATTTTTAAATATCCGGAAACAGAAAAAGTTAAGCGGGCTAAAAGTGTTTATATACATGTGAAAAAAGGTGCCCTTGGCTTTGATGTGATCAGTGAATTTGATGCGTTTTAATCCTAGGGTTATTATAGACGATCTGCATGCGAAAAACTTTGAACAAAATAAGTGATCAAAACGAATCCAGGAAAAATTACAAAATAAAGCAAACCCGCCCGGAAAGCTAAAAAATGATATTTAGAAACCGATTTGAGCTTGTTATTATTGTAGGCCGTAACAGCCATCAATACCGGGGCAGGGAGCATTAAATAAAACATACCTAATGAAGCCATTCCCGACCACCGCCAAAAGAATCCAGTTAACACGACCATCAACAAACCACCATAAGTAATAAAGATAATTAAAAAGTAGATCCCCAGGGTACTGACCAGGTTCTGCTTTCTAAGCTTTGCCAGCAAGCGAAGGTAAATCGCGAGCCCTGCTAGAGGCACAAGCACATGAATAAACAAGACAATGATGATTTCTTTAACGGACATCCTAAGAGATTATCAATAAATTTTAGAGCGCTCAGTCTATTTGTAATAATCAAACAAAAGATCAAATGTTTGTAGTGCCGTCTTAGTGGTCTGTTTAACCGGCAAGCCTTCAGCATTGTACTCATACTCATAAACAGTCGGGTACGGATTTCCATATTGATCGAAGCCAGTATTTTTTACCCTGTTATTCGGATTGAAGTATTCATCAATATTAGTCGGAGAAACCAGCTTGTAAAGAGGATTGATTTTATTGTCGTATTCCCTGAGCTCAACAGACGTACCAGCAAGTGCACCCCTTACATAATGATCCCTTTCGATCTTGGTTACATTCCCCTTATCGTCCGTCGTTAACCTGTCAATTGAAACCAATTCTATAATGCCCCCACTGCGCAGAAATTCCATTTTCTTTGTTTTGATGAAGCCCCTGCTATCATAGGTAAGCGTAACCAGTGAATTATCTTCTCGTGGTTGTGGACCTAATTTTTCTATCAGAACCTCGACTATCTGATTCCCGCTGTATTTATAAATCTGTTTGAAATATGGCTCCAATGGATCTTTCCACCTTGGAGGAGGTGGTGTGGAAACATTCAATGACATTACTATGCCGTCTTTGTAAACAAAATCATGAACTGACATCAAATCAGACCCAGATCTGGTCTCCACTTTGTCAATACGACCGTTGCTGTTGTAATAATAATCTATCCCACCTGGCCCATCAGGCGGGCGCACAGACTTTAACTTTGCCAGCGGTACGGGCTTTTCTTCAGGTTCGTCAGGGCCTGAGTTCTTTTTGCTGCATCCCTGAAACAGTAGTACGACCAAAACCAGAGTTTTGACGAGAGCGTTTTTGAAATTCATAGTTTGAAAATAAGATGTAAATATAATATTTCCCCTTAAGAAAAAAGCAGTTTCATAGAAGATGATCTCGGAGGCACAGCTATTTTTTTATTGATCTATCCTATTACAAAGCCAATGGGCCCGCAAAAAGAAGCGCAAGCTTTGTTTTACTTAAGGGATTTTCAATTTGTCCTGAGGGCGTTGACATGTCGCAAATATAAATGAGAACCTCTAAAGGTAAATTTTTAAGCAAGAATATAATATAGACAGAGAAACTGAAAATAAATTAATACTTTTAAGCAAGCATTAAACAAAAGATGAATAGACGCTCAATAACAATGATTTTGCTGATCACTGTAGCAACATTTGCTGTAACAGGCTGCAAAAAAGAAAAACCAAAAGAAGAGGAAAAAGAACAGGAAACAGAGGGCCAGAACCCTAAACTACTAAATAAAATACTATATGCTGGAGGAACCATAAATCTACCCTTGCATCGGCAGTTTTATACCGTGAATAGCGATGGAACCAATGAAAAACAGCTCACTTCATTCCCAAATCCGGAATATCTGCAGATTCACGGAATGTCGTGGTCGCCAGACGGCACCAAAATTATTTTTGTCTCCAACGAAAGCGGTCCAAGCATCTATGAAATATACATCATGAACGCTGATGGTACTGGTGCGACAAGACTTACTAACAGTCCAAACCGATTAAAAGCCAGTCCATCATTCTCTCCGGATGGAAAAACTATCCTATTCAGCACCTCACCTAAGGACAGATTATATGCCATCCAGCTTTTTACCATGAATATCGACGGTACGGGAGAAAAACAATTGACATTCTTTGAAAATCACGGAATATTCAATTTTACCTCTGCGGGCGCATGGTCTCCGGATGGCAAGAAGATCGTGTTTATGTCAAACAAGGATGCAAAAAAGGACAACTATGAAGAGTATCAATTCTATGTCATGAATAGTGATGGCACAGATGCAACCATATTGAAGACAAAGGCTAAGGTGAAAAATTTTCCGTCCTACTCACCCGATGGCAACAAAATTCTATTTAACGGAAATGTTGAAAATAAGGTAGGACAAAACAGGTTATTCACTATCAATATTGACGGAACGGGAGAAAAGCAAATCACCAACGACCAACTCATTGTCAACTCACCAAGGTGGTCGCCGGACGGCAAGAAAATCATTTTCGGGGGCTACACGCATATGGAAGACTATATGCTGTATACCATAAATGCAGATGGGACGGGTATGATAAAATTAAATACTAAAACGCCCGCAACAGGTGACGTGGTGTGGAGGTAGGTGAAAGCAAGGTAAACGTTTGTCGGCGATACGATTGAGATATTCTACCGAAGACCCTGAAGTTTTTGAAATATTGAAATGAGAGTATTTTCACTGGAAAAAATCTGGCAGATATATATGGCAATTGGCTGTAGACTTGGCGCTAAATGCTCCAATTTCTTGGATTATTTGGCAAAAATATAATATTTAGCTGTTTACATAATCTTTTTGTTTGTGCTAAGTTATATAAGTTTGGGTTAAGAACTATAAGTGGCCGAAAGATTTCATAATAAGCACATCTGTTTTTTACAGTAGTTTAGGATATAAGTAATTCTTTTTTTTCCCATTAATAATTGTAAATTGAGAAAACATTTATAGAAAAGTATGATTGATCTTTATGAGAAAGGCAGGGACACACTTCAAACTTTACTCCAAGAATTTTCCGAAATAGAAAAAGAAAGATTAAACGAAGCTGATACTCGTTTTAGATTCATAGATAGAATATTGATCGATTGTCTAGGATGGGAACCAAAAGACATTAATAATGAAGATGTTAAGGACGGTCACTATTCGGATTACAAACTAAATTTATTCAGACCAGTTGCCGTATGGGAAGCAAAAAAAACGGGAAATTATTTTGAATTACCAGCTGGGGCTACTAAGTTGATTTATCCTTTAAAATCAATCGTGAAGGATAATGAGAATATCAAGAAGGCCTTATATCAAGTAAGTGGATATTGTCATGAACGAGGAATTCAAATTGGCGTAGTTACGAATGGGTGGCAAATAATTGCATTTATAGCAAATAGAAATGACTCCATTGCTCCTTTAGACGGTCAAGCCTTAGTTATACCGAGTTTAAAGATATTCCTGGACAACTATAAGGAGGTTTGGAATTTTTTATCGAAGGACGGGTTTAATGAAGAACGCCTTTTAAAAAAACTTACTGGAGAATTTAACGAAAATCTACCGCCAAAATTAAGCTCAATTATTGATGACTATCCAGGTGTTAAAAATAGAAATCCTTTTCAAACTGAGGTTGAAATAATAAGCGATCTAGTGCTAGAAGACGTAATCAAAGATAAAGCGATTGAAAAGGAATTTCTTGAGGATTGCTATTGTAAAAGTGGATCATTATCTCAATACTCTGTATTAAGCAGGCAAATATTAACGACACGATATAGCTACTTATTTGAGGGTAACGATAAAAAAGCCGTATTAGAACAAGTAATGAATAAAAAGGGCGTATCAAATGATCTATTAGATCTTTTCGCCAACAGTCTCAGCAAAAGGCCAATATTACTAATAGGTGATGTTGGTGTAGGAAAAAGCACATTTATAGACAATCTCCTGTTAGTTGAAGCTCCTCAAATTTTTCAAAAATCTATAACTTTCAAAATAGATCTTGGCTCAAAAGCTATTATTACTTTTGATATAAGGAAAGCCATATTAAAAATTATTATTGATCAACTCAATAATATATACGGAATCAATATCACTGATGATGATTTTGTTAGACACGCATATTATGTCGAGTTGGAAAATTTCAAAAAAAGTGTCCACGTAAAAAGACTATATGAAATCGAGAGCTCTAAAGCCATCGAAAAAGAAATTGATTTTCTAAGTGATCTGGTCAATGACGAAATAGCCCATTTAAAAAAATCGTTGGAGTATATTTGTAAGAACCAATCTAAACAAATAATAATTTTCATTGATAACTGTGATCAAAGAAATGATGCGGATCAGGAAAGCGCATTTTTGATTGCTCAAGAATTCGCAACTGATTGGCCAACTTTAGTATTTTTATCCTTGAGGCCTGAGACCTTCCACAGAACAAAAAAATCAACAGGTGCTTTAAGTGGTTATCACACTAAGGCTTTTACAATTTCCCCTCCAAGGATTGATGATGTGATAATTAAAAGGTTGACATTTGCTCAAAAAATAACTAAGGGGGAAATTTCGCTATCAAAGCTTCAAAATAAAACAAGCTTTTCTAAATTGGAAATGTTATTGGAGTCATTTAAAAACTCGTTACTTCGAAATCGAGGTCTTTTCCAATTTATTGAGAATATTTCAAATGGAAATGTAAGAAAATCAATAGAACTTATTAAGAAATTTCTGGGTAGCGGCCATGTTGATACAGAAAAAATCATTTCAATAATTGAAGACAGAGGAAGTTATACTATTCCTGTACATGAGGTGCTAAGAAGTATCATATTTGGAGACAATATTTACTACAATTCCTATAATTCAGACATTGTTAACATCTTCGATGTAAGAAATAGTAATGAAAGTGACCACTTTACAATCCCAATAATACTGGGTTTACTGAATGATCAATCCGTCAATAGTAGAAACGAAGGTTTTATTCCTATTAATGAAGTATATTCATACATGCAGGAGAAGGGCTTCAATCCTTCTATGATTGATTCCGCATTAAACTTTATGTATAATAAGCAATTATTTGAAACTTCAGAAAAAGGAAATTCGTTACGTACCGAAAAATCGAGTCTTATGCTGCGTACCACGAGTTCTGGGATTTATCATATAAATTATTTAATAACTTCCTTCACATATATTGACGCTATAATTGTTGATGTGCCAATTTTCCAGATTGAAGTAAGAAATCAAATGTGTAATAAATATGATATAGAGTATCGTCTCGAGAGGGCTAAACTTTTCGCTCTCTACTTAAATGATGCTTGGAATAGGTGTAAATTTTCCGACACTTATTTTGTTTGGCCTGTGAAATCTGATGAACTAATAGAAGATATTAAAAATATTCAGGCCAGAATCAATTCGGGAAAAAAATAGCGTCAACCCACCGCCAGCTTCCCACTCTCTTTCCAAATATAAGCTGGCATAGGCTCCTGTAACTTCCATTCTATATTCATGGGCTTCGCTCCTTTTGTTTTCACAAAATCTGCCAAGCCTAAGAACACGTAAGCTATGGTATTACCATATTCGTCATCATTCTGCTCACGCACAAACAAAAATACATTTTTACCAGTATCTGCTTGCTGAATGTAAGATATACCAGAGGTATTCTCAGGGGATGCTCTATTTTGTGATTGCCAGTGAAATAGAGACTCACTAATTGCATAATCATCATACAATGTAGTTGGGGAATATTCCTTCTGAGATTTCTTTAGTGTCACAAATAACGCCTCTGAATTTAGCTCCTTATTTAAAGCCACTCCTTCCCTATTCGACGATGCCTTTTCAAATTTATGCAGTTGCATAGCCACAAGTATTTGATCCCTGTTATAGCGACCATGTACATTCAAAGGAAAAGCAAAACTCAAATCAACATCCTTTTCAACAAAACTTACCTTGTTAATTAAAAATCCCAATACTTCAGACAGCTCAGCAATCATATTGGGATTCCCAGCCAATGCATTTATACTACCCTCCAGGCTATTAAATCCAAGAGTTGGTCCAGCAGCTTGCCAAACATCATAATGAAACATCAATAACATCTGCTGTTCAACCTCAGATGGCTTATTTAACCGGAAGCCTTGCTCAATTAAATTCAACAGGAACTTAAAATAACTAATAGAATTGCCTTGCATTATTTTCTTTATTCCCCGTGTCAATTCCTTTTCCTGTGGTTCATTAAACTGCGGAACTACACCGGCATCTGCACACAGCCTTTTCCAACTTCCTTTTTTATAAACCAACTGGATTTCAATATGATAGAACGCCATAAAGTTTTCTAGGGTCAATTCCGAAGTACTATTATGTGTAAAATTCCTAATCTTAGTAAGCAGTTGATTTCTATTGAAGCGAGTGGCCTCTTGAATGTTCTTTAAGATGACATCTTTTGCTTTTTTCTCCAATACAATTGAACAGCCCAGTGGCAAATGAGGAAAGTCATCTTCAATTTCTTTAATCATTGAGGTATGCGTCTTTCCTACAAGTGCTCTAAACTTATGTTCAAAATCATACTCAGGTCTTGCATTACCAACAAAATCCAACACTGTCAAACAGTCCTTTCCACTGGCTAACCGCAATCCCCTACCCAATTGCTGTAAGAAAATAGTTAAACTCTCCGTAGGCCTTAAAAACAGTACAGTGTCAATCTCCGGCACATCAATACCTTCATTAAAAATATCTACAACAAAAAGATAGTTAATTTCTTTACTCCGTAAACGACTTCTAGCGCCATCTCTATTCTGTTTAGCATTGTCACTTGTCAGATAATCTGCTTGCAGGCCGGCAAAGATGAATTTTTCTGCCATGTATTGCGCATGCTCAGTACTGACGCAAAAGCCGATTGCCCGAACCTCATGTACATCGGTCAGATACTTTTCACAATTGCTCAATATTTCTGCAACCCTTCGATCATCCTTTGTGTAGACGCGTGTCAGCTCCTTACTTTCATATCTACCGTTTTTCCAGCTAACATCTTTCAAATCGATGGAATCCGAAACGGCAAAATACTGGAACGGGGTTAATAATTTCCGATTCAACGCTTCTGGTAACCTAATCTCCGCAGCAATAACACCACAAAAATCTTTCAATATATCCTCACCATCTAAGCGCTCTGGCGTAGCAGTAAGTCCTAGAAGTAAACTTGGATTAAATTTATTCAGTACAGGCCGGTAACTACTGGCAGCAATATGATGTACCTCGTCAATAATGATGTAGTCATAAAAATCTGCAGATAAATTTAAGAGGTGCATTCTACTGTTTAGAGTCTGCACAGAAGCAAACAAGTATTCATACTCTACGGATTCAAGGCCATCAACCCACAAATCCCCGAAGTTAGCGTCTTTAAGAACGTGTCGGAATGTCTCTTGGGCCTGTGTAAGTATCTCCTTTTTATGAGCAACAAAAAGGAGTCGTGCCCGAGGATTTCCATCTTTAAACCGCTTGTAGTCAAACGCAGATATCACTGTCTTTCCCGTTCCCGTTGCTGCGACGACAAGGTTTCTAGCTCTCAGATGAATCTGTCGTTCTGAATCCAACTTCTGTAAGATCTCCTCTTGATATGGGAACGGCTTTAAATCAAAGAAAGTAGTGATGTTACTTCTATCTGAAGAACTTTGCTGCTTAATGGCTTTGGTCAGTTTCTCTTTATCAGTGCCAAGGTTGTAATATTCGAACTCTTTATCTTCCCAGTAAGTTTCAAACGTCTTTTTGAATTTCTCTATAATGTGCCCGATTTCTTTGGAAGTAACCTTTAAATTCCACTCTAAGCCATTGGTAAGTGCCGATCTGGATATGTTTGAAGAACCAATGTATCCGGTATCAAACTTCGTTTTTCTTAAAAACAAATATGCCTTTGCGTGCAACCGTTCATGATCAGTGTTATAAGAAACCTTGATTTCGGTATTTTTCAGACCAGCTAGAAATTCAATAGCTTTCGGATCAGTAGCGCCCATATAGGTCGTCGTGATAATCTTCAATTTCCGACCGCTATTGGTAAATTCCTCTAATTCAGACTTGAATATTCTGATACCGGAATATTTAATGAAAGACACCAACCAACAAATTTCATCGGAAGAAAGAATCTCTTTTTTTATCTCACTTTCTAAAGATATCCCTACGTTACTCCCCGTAAACAATTCACTCTGGCTCAGCCTGGTATACGGCATAATCTCTTGTATCCGCTTTCCAAGATCCGGATATGGGGAATCTAATTTTGTAATTACAGCCTCAAGTATTTTCCCTTCGTTATGAATTAAATTCTCTGTTAAGTTGAGATCAGGAAGTTCGGCAATTAGTAATTGAATTAGCTTGTTTGATAGTTCAACCTTATTTTGAATGCTGTTTTCTTCGTCCTTAACAAACTTCAGAGCGTATTTTATTGTCTCTGATAAATACTGGCTTAAATAACGAGAAGCTTCTGCTTTATCTAACGCCACTGTTTTTATATAGAAAGCATCGTTATCTAGAGCATCTAGCTTATTGGCAATAATCTTGGTAATCAGCTGCTCGTATATTCCCTGTTCAAATGACATTTATAGAGGTTAAGTGTTTCAAATCTAACAATTACTTTGAGTTTTTTTTCGTTCTAGCAATAGCTCTAATATTTCCTCTTCAGAATGCCATTGTTCCCCCTCAAATAAATACCAGTCGTATCAAAGAAATAGTTAACAGGTTCAGCAATAAATGCCGGGCACTGCGCGTGCCAAGTTTCCGTCTGGTGTTTAGCCAATTTTAAAAACAACGCCTGAAGTTCAATTAATTTGATAGTTTCAGCGATAAACTCTACGATATTATAGTACCAGTTTGACATGTATCAGCATTTATGAATATTGCTAAAATATATACTTTTGTATTGAGGTAAAAAACGGTAAGGTTACTTTTTGTTATTTTCACTTCACACAAGATTATCTCATCTCGGATTTGACCAAATTCTACAGCTGAGATCTACAGACCCATAATGCTCATTCAAAGATACGTAATCATGAATTACGATTTCTAGCACAATTAGTTTGAATTCATATAAGCTAATAGCCAAGATCTGCCTTAAAAAACCCGATAAATAATACCTTATTTAATAGTGAATTATTTTATTCTAAGATTTAGTATTGTGTAAAAAATTGTATTGTTAATGATTTTTTTGAAACTTGACGCCATTATTGAGTATTCTTGATGTAATTTAGTTGTCGAATAAATAAATAGGAAATTAGGAGTGATAAAGGAAAAAAAAAGTGTCTCAAATAAAAGAAATTACCTTGTATCCAATGTTTTACAATGTAAGGACATAACAAATATATGGTTAAAAGAAATAGATCTAGTTCAAGCTATAAATCTGGGGCTGCCTGAAATTGATGATCGATATAATATATGGAGAGTGCCACTTATAAGTGGATTATCGAAAGAAAAAATAGGTGAAGTTGTTATCGATGCCTTTACAACCGAAATTTTATCTGACAAAACTACCAAACCTTCAATGCTTGAAGCTAGATTATTAGGTAAGAAGGAAATTAATACTCGAAAAGGGAAAGAAAAGAAAAAACAATATATCTTATCGAAAGTTCGCAACACAATTGGTTTAGGAGATAGCTCTAATTTAATAGATGAGATGCCGACTGAAAGCGTCGATTTAATTTTCACTTCACCACCTTATTTTAATGCTAGACCAGAATATAGCGATTATGAAGTCTATGAAGATTATTTAAAAGAGATGCGTAAAATAATTCGTAAGTCTCATAGAGTTTTGAACGATGGAAAGTTTTTTGTGATGAATTGCTCACATGTCCTAATTAGAAGAGCTAACCGTAACGAATCGTCTCGTAGAATTGCTGTTCCCTTTGATCTACATAGAATTTTTATTGAAGAAGGCTTTGAATTTATTGACGATATTATTTGGGTAAAACCTGAAGGAGCAGGATGGGCAACTGGAAGGGGAAGAAGGTTTGCAAAAGATAGAAATGCGATGCAATATAAAGCAGTTCCGGTTACCGAATATGTTTTGGTGTTTAGAAAGAAATCAGATTTATTAATTGATTGGTTCATAAAAAATCACCCTGATAAAAATATAGTTCAGGACTCGAGAATTGGAGACGATTATGAAAAGACAAATATTTGGAAAATAAATCCAAATACTCATTCTAAACATCCTGCCCCCTTCCCTGTAGAACTAGCAGAAAAGGTCATAAAATATTATTCATTTAAAGGAGATGTTGTTATGGATCCATTTGCTGGGTCAGGAACTGTTGCAGTAGCATGTAGCAAATTAGATAGAAGGTTCGTGTTATTTGAAATTAACCCGAATTACTTGCAGATAATTCAGGATGAAATTACAAAGGCAAATAGTTCAATTGCTGAGGAAATTCTTTGGGTTAATACTCATGCACCGGTACCCACAAAGAAAAAAAAGTTGTAAAACATAAATAACATGACAAAAGCTCTTAAATCAACTTCTGAAACAAGTACAAATGTATTTTCATTTTTCCCTGAAGAGGGAAAAGTTTTATTAACGGGTGGTGGTAAGGAATTTATTGAACGAATCGGAGTTGATTCGGTGAGGAATGCCGTATATAGCGTAATGATAGGTGAAAACCTAAGATCACAAACGGAACCTCTTTCTCGACGTAGAATATCACAAGTTAGTGGAGCATTAATCGCAATGGTTACTAAAGGTTATTTAAAAATTGACAATTTACAATCGCAGCTTTCTCAGTCAGCGGTTGATTTCCTCAAAATATCTAGAAAAAATGATAATTCTGCTGTTTGGCTTGCACAATGGATAATTGGATTAACAGGTAAATCTGTGCAAAATGTTTTGAGGAGTGATAGCGCCGCATTACAAGATTATGTTAAAGACTTTGAATTGGCAATTAGAGAATCTGCGGATCATTGTGCTAAACAAATTGGTGATTATTCCATTACTTTAGGTTACAATGATACAGATAAAAGAGAAGAAATAAGACTTGACTGGGAAGGGATGATCAGATTGACAACAATGATCGGTGCCCAAACGCTCACTATAAGAGGATCAGATAAATCAATGTACGGAAAGTTATTTGAAAAACTTGTATTAGGATCAATCTTAACAATACTTGGTTTTAAAAGAGTGGACCCTAAAATAAACACTGAGACCGAAGGAGTATTTTGGCTTTCTGATAGTAGTGCAAATAGGGAGAGCGATGCAACATTGTTAATTTCTGCTGGTAAAGTAGCGAGATTTGATATTGGTTTTATAGGTCCCGGTAATTCTGAAATTTCAAAAGATAAACTTTCAAGATTTGATAAGGAAATAGAAACAAGTGCTGGGAAAGGATCTTCTGTCACTTTTATAATCATCGATAGATTACCAAACACAGGAAAGACAAAAGCTGCAGCTGAAAAAATAGGTGCAGAGATTATTCAAATGAGTATGCAATATTGGCCTCGTGAATTAGGGATAAAATTAAGAGAAAGATTTGGTTTCAAGCATTCCATTCAATCTATGAAAGATAATGAACTCAATGAATTTCTAGAAAAAAGTTTAAATCAGATAAAAATTCAAGAATTTTTATCTGATATCTCTTTAGAAGAAATTGGAGTAATAGAAGAAAATCAATTAACTCTCAATGATCAATTAAATATAGAAGATAAAGGTTGATTGGAATCAATTAAAGACGGGAAGAAATGTCTATCAAATAAATTGCCCTATAAAAGCATATTTCTAATCTTATTAACAGCTCCAAATGCGACAAGCTCCCTTCTATAGCACATCATTTTGATCCGCATTTTGATTTGCAGGTGCTGGGCTTAAAGACTGTGCTCAGCAATGCGCACAACAAGAACACAGAAAAGCTGCTGCAGGATTACCTGACGTTTATTCCTGATTTGGGGGATTTTGGTAATTTGGATGTTTCTGTGCTAAAGGCTAAGTTCAAAGATAATATACAGCCTTTGATTACGATAGCAAGTAATAATGGGTTTGAGTTTCTATAACACGCCTCTGTCCGACCCTTGCAGTCCTTCTGGACCTTTGCCGTCATCTCGACGAAGGAGAGATCTCTTGTTATTGGTCCAAAACTCAATTTTCATATCAAGCGCTAACTTAACCGGATAATCACCGACTAATTGAATACTTGTTGTTTATACTTGCAGCATAATTTGAAAATGCAAGCTATGTCTGATTTATTACCTATTACTAACGAAACTATACAGAGTCAAATTTTTACAATACGGGGCAAGCAGGTAATGGTTGATCGAGACTTAGCGAAGCTGTATACAACTACAACCAAAGCGCTTAACCAAGCTGTTAAACGTAATGTGAGCAGATTTCCAGAGAAATTCTGTTTCCAGCTAGATGAAGTTGAAAAAAATGGACTGGTAACAAACTGTGACCGGTTTAAGACATTAAAACATTCTAGCTACCAGATCAATGCATTTTCGGAACAGGGTATTGCCATGCTTAGTTCAGTTTTAAGAAGCGAGATTGCTGTTAAAATAAGTATTCAGATCATGGATGCTTTTGTAGAGATGCGGAAATTCTTAAAGGATAATGCTGAAGTATTTATAAGACTAGAAAACGTGGAGCGAAAGCAACTCAGGGCGGACGAAAAGTTTGATAAGATCTTTGATGCTTTGCAAAGCAACGATCTAAAGCCTAAACAAGGGATATTTTATGACGGGCAGGTATTTGATGCTTATACTTTCGTAGCTGATCTAATCCGCGAGGCTAAGCATTCCATTGTATTGATTGATAATTATGTCGATGATACTGTACTAAAGATGTTTGCCAAACGCAATAAAAATGTAGCTCTGTCGATTTATACAAAAAAAGACTGCATACTGAGCTTAGATTTGGCTAAATATCAGACGCAATATGGTGTTATAACAGTTAAAGAGTTCAAGCATGCACATGATCGGTTTCTGATTTTGGATAGTACTACGGTGTATCATATTGGTGCTTCCTTAAAAGATCTTGGGAAAAAATGGTTTGCCTTTTCAAAAATGGAGATAGGAGCTTTAGATATATTAAACAAACTTTGAAGACCTTACCTCTCTCAAAACAGTGGCATCTTAAAGTCCTTTTGCTATTGGCACCTGAGTCTATATCTTCAAAAGCGCATCCTAATGTCCCTGATATTCCAAACAAGCTGATCAAACCGCCACAAAGAAATGGTTTATCTAAGCAGCGCAAGGATTTCTGGGACCTGGTGATCCATCACAATGGCCCGGTCAATTGCATTTATACACAAAAGAAATTGACCATTGGCGACTATGCTGTTGAGCACTTTGTACCTTACGCATTTGTATCACACGATCTGTTGTGGAACCTCATCCCTGCCGATCAAAGTTTCAACAGCTCCAAATGCGACAAGCTCCCTTCTATGGCACAGCACTTCGATCCGTATTTTGATCTGCAGATGCTGGGGTTAAAGACAGTTCTCGGCAATGCGCACAATAAGAACACAGAAAAGCTGCTGCAGGATTATTTGACGTTTATTCCGGATTTGGTTGATTTTGGTAGTTTAGATATTTCAGTGCTAAAGGCTAAGTTTAAAGACAACATCCAGCCATTGATTACTATTGCCAGTAATAACGGGTTTGAGTATCTTTAGCCACCTCCGTACGGCTTTTGCCGTCATCTCGATACTGACCACGAAGTAGCTGCGAAGCAAAACAAGTTCAGCACAGGCTGTGGGAGAGATCTCAGTTTTTTAAAATCGTCATCCAGGTGCACCCCAGAATTGTTTGACGGTTTTGTCACTTAGAGTGCTTTCATATATTATCCTGGAATTTTAGAGCGGGAAAGCTTGACAAGAAGTGTAGAGAAGAATTAAATGCTTACCTGGAATTGTTAAAGCCTATGAGGTACATCACCTCAAGGGAAATAGGCAATGTCCAAAATCATACTATATGGAGTGTTGTTATAGTATAAAAAGAGAAAAGGCAATGCTATCGCTAGCAAAGCCTCCGATACAAATGTAAGAATATTCAAAATAAAATAAAACTTCGCTCACCTTTTTTATTTTCTATGAGATCATTAGTAACACACTTAGAGTAAGCAACAATACTGCAACACATCGCTTGCTTCGCTACTTTGACGGAGAGGTGCCCTATCGCTTCCTGAGCCCATGGTTCCCTGCTGCTAAGGGCATCCCTTGATCACTATTGTCAGTAATATTGATGGGCAATTGAGAGAGCCATGCAATAAGATGTCTTCTCCGCATTATTGTTTTATGTCATTTATGCTGTCGACAAAGTTGTCTAAATTTCGGAGATATCGAAAATTACCGCCTTTTTAAAGATGTTATATCCACGATATCCAATTTCCTTAAATTGGAATTCATATTTCTTATCACGTATGTAAAACTCGTTACTTGTATTTACGTTAACGAATAAGCTCTTTATTAATTTATAATCAGAAGCCTCGCGAACCTCAACAACTGCTGTTTTCTCTCTCTTATTTAAATCTGCAAGCACTATTTTATAATTTTCAAATTTCACGTAATAACCCACTTTGAACCAAAAATCATCAGACGGTTGTGTCAAATATTTTGAATCGGAGGCTAATTCAAAAATTGCTTTTGAGTCTGTAGTAACTTTGATATTTTTTTGAGTCTTTTGCGGATAGCAGTAATAATTTATCGATTGCTTTGCAATTTCATAATCTATCCATATATACCCATCATCACCCCAATCTTTTCCCCAAGAATTTAAAACTTTAATAGCATTGAGCTTATCCGAGTATCCTACACACACCATAGCATGGGTTTGATCTTTATCGCCGTAGTTCTTCCAAATTTTAGGTTTCCCTGTGCGGGGACTACGACCTAAATCACCTACTTGATCATCAAGTCTTATACTGATAATCAAAGGCTGACCATCAGTTAACTTCTTTTGGGCAGAGAAAAGATCCGTCACTACAAAAACATCATAACCAGGCAAGGCATTCTTCTTAGCACTTTGTAAAACTGAAGAATTCATATCATTGCTTCGGTTACAATCGGTGCTCCTGTACGAAAATCTATCAAATGTAACTGCTCCTTCCTGAAGGATCTTATTAAGAGTGAGCTTCGCAAGCGCACCTGAGTTGCAAGGTTCGTCGCGTCTGTTACGGTATTTTTCATAAATAAATGCAGGGCTATAAAGCGTTGAGCTATCCAAAGAACCGTCAGCCTTATAGTAACCCTTATTTTTTTCAAAATCCATCCAACTTCTCATTGCATAAGCTGCTGCCCATGCCCAGCAAGAACCTTGCTTACCCTGATCACTAGCAGGTGGCATTTTATTACTTAAATCGACCAAAGTATCAATTTTAAAGTCCTTCTTCTTAAATTTTGTAGAAATAACTGATTTTTCAAGTGAATCAGTAAACTCTAATTCACCGGTATTGTATGAATTATTTTGAGCTTTTAAAGAAGAAAAGAGAAAAGAAAAAAAGATAAGAGCAATTAAATATTTAAACATTATTTTAGATTTAAATTCGCTATATCTAAATTAAATATTTTAAAATCAAAAAAACGTAATCATGAAAAAAAATTTTACTTTTATTTTGCTAATTATTTGTTTAAACGCAAACGCTCAAGTTGTCGAGGTTTTCACTGGGTACTTAGAAAAATCAGACAGTACTTCCCAAAAAACTAAGTCAATAGAGTTATTTGGAAAAGGTCTTATCGATTATGGCTTCCAAGGTCAACTTCAAACTACAGCTCAAGCTGTCAAAGTAAATATCGGAGAGCCAGATGCTTTTTATCTACCTTTGTATTTATTAGTTGGTGCAACTAGCGGGGATTTTGGCACCAATGAATTAAACAAAAACACTGTATTAAGTTTGATCAATCCTACCGGTGGAGTTCTAAATCTTTCAAGTAATTTATACTTAAAGATTTTGTCTTCAAAAAGCGATATTACTTCTTTAAAATTTACAACACTCTTTGGTGGCAAACTGGTTTCTGGCAGGGACGTTACTAATGCAAGCGCCTTATTAAAGCCAGCTGGATTCGTTGATGCAGGACTTTATTTTCAAACAGGAGCATGGGAAGAAGATGCCGGTTATCAGGATGGTGGAGTATTTTGGCTACAAGCTCGTTATGGTATTATTGGAATGTCAAAATCTGATTTAACCTCTTATTTTGGAAATACAGCATCGGTTCCTCATGGCCCTAAAATCGAATTAGGAATTCTTGTCAAAAACCGAGTAAATATCAAACTCTCTTATTATAAAGCTGTTGGTACCACAAATATCCCAACCCTTGACAAGGACCAATTCAGATTAGCATTAGATTATAGTGTCTTCAAATAGGTGAATTATTAAAATATCTAATCAATAAGTATCGTATTTATTAGATTTTCCTTTTAAAATGATATTATTTCGATCTAAAAATGCCCATTCCCCCGAATGGGCATTTTTAGCAAAGCCTCAGATATAGATATGAAAATATTCCAAATAAAATAAAATTTCAACCACCTTGTTTATTCCCCTATAGGATCACTAGTAAACAAGCTTAAAACAAATAATCATTAATTACCATTGCCAGTGATAAAAGCCTGTTGGTGGCGAAGGCAATACATTGGATTTTGATTTCCATAAGTCTAGATTCTTTCGGACCACTGTAGCCCACCTGGCAGTTCATGACAACAAAATTCTATGTGTATTACTCTTCTTTTGTTGTTATTTGTTGTTCTGTTCGAACTATGCAGCAATAAGGGTTTCATAATCATAACCCCTCCTCTTGGTACAGCACAGGTAAATTCAGTTTCCTTATCCCAGTCAATTGCTTCAGGACGGTAAATCTGCTTAAGGTGTGAACCTGGTACAACTTTCAACGCTCCATTATTCGCATCGGTATCATCAAGATGGATTCTGACGGTAAAACTCTTTTCCAGAATGTGTAACGGAGGCTGCACGGCAAACTGACCTTGTTTTACTGTCCATTTGGTAAACCCATCCAGTTCCATTTTCTTGTTAACAGAGATCGTCAGGTCCTGATGGTAGGAAACAAACCAGTTGGATTGCTCTGGCTTATCAAAATAAATCGATTTGACGACAAAATGGTCTTCTGTGAACAATCCGGCCAGCAGGTTCTTAAAGGTGTCGTTAAAAATCAGCGGATAAATATCTGGCACTTCTTTTAAAAACTGTCTGATCGCAAATAGGTCGGTGGATCTTCTAAAGGTATCGCTGGAACTATTAGCATTTTCTATCTTTTCGCAAAACTGCAAAATCTGTTCCTCAGAAAATACATCGTCAATAACGGTAAATCCGTTTTTGGCGATCTGATTTTGATAGATGTTCATTCACAACAAAGATGGCGATTTATTTCAAATGCCATTAATCCCCATTATCAGTAATATTGGGTTTGAGTTTCCGAAAAGTTCAATATGAAACAGAAAGCACTCAAGTAAAATCTAATTGATTGACTATCAAGCAAAGCTTTTACTAAAGTATAAAAGATTAAGGACTTATTTTGATGGTGTGGCCAATAAGTCCTTGGCTGGAACGTGTTTGATATTCCCGTCTTTATCAGCAAGAACTAATTTTTCGTCATTGGCGGCACTACTTATAATGAGTTTATCAACCGCTTTATGTATACCAGCCATGATTTTACCTCTTAATTCGATGTTCTCCGGTTTCAAGTTCATATTATCTGAGCCTTTATCATATTCCAAATATCGTAATTATATATTAATTCTGATTGATCAGCTTCACCATCGGCTATTATCTCTGATCTTCCAGCTGAATTATTTACAACCAACCAATAATCGCATATCGGTTTATATAGTTTGAACAAATTGGTTAATCCGCCATAATACCTCCTCCTAATCACATCATGCGGTATATCATGTCCGCCTTTACTGACTCTGGTAGCAACCCGTGCTATAGCTTCTTCTGGAGAGGTTAACCAAAAGTAAACCAGGGTAATTTTATAACCTAAAGCCCTGGCCTTTTTAATCAGAGAAACATAGCTCTTAGTGGACAGCGTAGTTTCAAATGCAAAATCAGCACCTTCCTGCATTAATTCGTCAATGCGGTTTAACATGATCCTCCCAGCGCCAAGCGCGACACTTGCCGGATTAAAAGGTGATATACCAGCAGCTATGTTATCTGCGTTCACAAATTCCTGGCAATTTAGCATTTCAGGCAGCACAGTATAACTGGCAGTAGTTTTTCCGGCTCCGTTACATCCTGAAATAATATACAAATTGGGCGTCTGAGGTAATGTTTTCATTCCATGCGAATATAGTGAATGTAGAGAACTTACACACGATCTGTTGCGACAAGCTCCCTCCTATGGCCCGTTATTTTGATGCTTACTTTGACTTGCAGATGCTGGGCTCAATATCATATTGAAAGCGCACATTAATGAGTCGACCCGTAAGTTATTGCAAGAGTACCTTACTTTTATACCAGAGCTTAAGGAGTTCAATAACATCAGCAGAAAAACGCTTAGGACAAGGTTTAAGGATAATATAGAGGCCTTGATTACTATAGCAAGTAATAATGGGTTTGAGTTTATGACAAATGTATAAGATCAATCAGATGTTTACTCATAAAACCGGTTTCTGCAAATAATTCAGCATTTTTAGATTTCTTAATTCTAATTGGTAGTTCTTCAGTGTAATATTTTAAAAGGTCATCAATATTGTTTACGTAACAGTAAGAAGCCTTAGCAACAGTCGCTGGAAGATTTAGTGAACAAACGTATCCAACGTTTTTAGACATATCCAACCAAGTCATTTTAATCATGCACTTGTCTACTAAGTAATTGATGTTTTCAAGCGACCCTTCCCGTGTTCCGAAAAATTTACCTTTCTGAAAATTTATCGCTTTCGGCGTGCCTTCGCTTCTGTACTCAATTAACGTCATATCATAGTAAGACTTAAATGTTCCAGTAATTATGGCAGCTATAAATGCTCCGTCTGAACATTTAAGTGAGAGACAATCACCAGTTTTATATTTGGATTTTCGTTGCATTTATTACTTTATTCTCCGTGAGTATTAATTCAAATAGTATTCGCTAGGTTACACAAATGTTTACAAAAACGGTTTGATTATCATCATAAAAGCTAATAGAATAGTAACGGGTACTATATATTCCATTGACGTGAATTTAGAGATTTTCTTAAGTTAACTGATTATCGATTGTAATAGCCGGTTAAATCAATTTGTATTCAATGGTAGTTTGATGGGTATGCTTACCTTAACTCTGATTTTTTTTCCAGCTTGAACACCTGGCTCCCATTTAGGCATAGACTTTACTACCCTCAAGGCCTCCCGATCTAGCGACTCACTTATACCCTCTTGGATAACTGCACTAGCAACTTTACCTTTTTGATCTATCAGCGCCTCTACAATGATCTTCCCTGAGGTTGCTTCATCTCCCACTGGGAAATGAAAATTTTTAGAAAAGAATTTATTCATTGCATCTGTTCCGCCATTATATTTAGGGAACTTTTCTAGGCTTACATAGTCATATGGTCCGTCACTGCCACCGACAACCTCAAATTGCTGAAGTTTTTTCTGGGATGATTTGGCGTTGCGCGTAACTGTGTCTATATTCTGAGAGAATGCTATAGTTGATAGACATATATAAAGATTGAAAAGTGAAATTGTGTATCTGAGATTGATCATGATCAAATCTAATAATTGCTGGTGACAATTTATTAACTATTGGAATTGTTGCTATCCCATCTCACTTATTTACTTTTAGAGGAAGCCACTCCTGCTTCCTTGTTTTTAGATAATATTTGAGGTGCCCACAATGTAATGCGTCCTATATTGATTTCGAAAGATATAAGTATATGCGACCAAATGAATATTACGGTAACACTTACATTAATGAAAATCGGTAAAGTTAGAGGCTTAGTTTTCTAAACTGCCAATTGAACGGACAAAATGGATTGCTTACCTCTCTCAAAACAGCGGCATCTTAAAGTCCTTTTGCTATTGGCACCTGAGTCTATATCTTCAAAAGCACAATCCTAATGTCCCTGATATTCCACACAAGCTGATTAAACCGCCACAAAGAAATGGTTTATCTAAGCAGCGCAAGGATTTCTGGGACCTGGTGATCCATCACAATGGCGGGGTCAATTGCATTTATACACAAAAGAAATTGACCATTGGCGACTATGCTGTTGAGCACTTTGTACCTTACGCATTTGTATCCCACGATCTGTTGTGGAACCTCATCCCTGCCGATCAAAGTTTCAACAGCTCCAAATGCGACAAGCTTCCTTCTATGGTAGATCATTTTGATCCGTATTTTAATTTACAGCTGCTTGGGTTACAGACTGTGCTCAGCAATGCGCACAATAAGAATACGGAAAAGCTGCTCCAGGATTACCTGACGTTTATTCCGGACTTGGCTGATTTTGGTAACTTGGATATTTATGTGTTAAAGGCTAAGTTTAAAGATAATATCCAGCCATTGATTACCATTGCCAGTAATAATGGGTTTGAGTATCTATAACACCCTTTTTCCGACCCTTTCCGTCATCTCGACGAAGGAGAGATCTCTTGGTCTACGCCCTAGAGTTACATCTTCTTTTTATCTTTATGCCTATCCTATATAGTTAGGTATTATATTTGCTATTCTATTTGTTATTCCAAGTTAATCTATATTTGTATATTTGTATATTAATTGAAATCATTAATGTTAATCAATAGATCGGACATCTCGGTATTAGAACAACTTTCCACAGTGAAGGACTTGGTTCCTATTGAAAAAATTCCTAGCTCTTTCAAATCAGATTTCAATAAGTTTTTCTTTGGCAAAACCCTCGTCAAGGATGAAAAAAACCATTTATTCGTTTATCCAGCTGATATTAAGAAATGGATTCGCGTGCTTTTTTCGACTTATAAATAATTTCTGGTTCGATGCTTTCACAACATCTTCAAAGATTTAATGAAGCATTACGAAAGTTTCAAGAGGAATTTCCAAGAAAGACTTGGTCGGAAGAATTCAAGACAAATTTGGTCAATGACTTTTCATTTTTTTCATCCCGAATCGAAGATTCTAAATTGGAATATGGTGATACATTGAAATTCTTGAATGATGAGTGGGTAAAAAAGGAAAATCTATCCAGTCTACTTCAAATCAATAATCATAAAGAAGTGTTGAAAGAGGTTGTCGACCGTTACGACAACTTCGAAATTACAGAGGATTCTATAAAAGCCATACATAGAAACTTGATGGGAAATGAGCTGTCCTGGAATGGTGACTTTAGGCCTGACTTGGTGGGCAACTATCGGAATTATCCAGTAATCGGTTATAGAGAACCATTATATTCTAATAGAGAATACGATCCTCATTACAATTTGGAGATCATTATGGCTTCTCATGTTGAATTCTTTCAACGAGCTTTTGAGAATATTGACAATTCAAGTGACAAAACGCACTTAATTACGGCATTGGCCTTTTTTCACAATAAATTTTTGAATGACATCCATCCATTTGCTGATGGTAACGGCAGGGTTTGCAGGATAATTATGGGAACGGTAATGATGAAAAATAACTGTCCGCCTGTATTTGCTCGAATATTGGATAATACGGATATGGAGCAATATATCAATACCATAATAGCCTGTGAAATGACAAATTCAAATGGTCCTTTCGCTGAATTCTTGGCAAATGGAATGTCGGAATATCTTGAACAGAAATTAATTGCATCAAAATAGTAAACACCCTTAAAGCAAGCAACAATACTTCAACACATCGCTTGCTTCGCTACTTTGACGGAGAGGTGCCTATCGCTTCCTGAGCCCATGGTTCCCAGCTGCTAAGGGCGACAAGATACAGATTTACAGTTTATCCCGGTCATTCCTAAACGATTCGCTATATGCCGTAAATGAGCATGAGGTGACCATAAATCAATCTATATCTTCAAAAGCACAATCCTAATGTCCCTGATATTCCAAACAAGCTGATCAAGCCGCCACAACGAAATGGTTTATCTAAGCACCGCAAGGATTTCTGGGACCTGGTGATCCATCACAATGGCGGGTCATAATAAGCTCCCTTCTATGGCACAGCACTTCGATCCGTATTTTGATTTGCAGGTGCTGGGGTTAAAGACTGTGCTCAGCAATGCGCTCAATAAGAATACGGAGAAGCTGCTGCAGGATTACCTGACGTTTATTCCGGATTTGGTTGATTTTCTAATAGTGTCTATTTTCCCATTCCTTTTTTACCAATCAGATAGGTTAGTACACAAACATTTCACAAGATTATTTAACATATCGAAATCAACTACAAAGAAATAAGCATGTCCACAGTTATTATTGCGCACATAAACAACATATTATAGTAAAATTTATTTCACTGATATAGCAAATAAACGTTTTTTACAGGGCAATTTCTGGTATATTTTGAAAAATATTTATCCATTTTAAAACTTTTATATATAAATACAGATTTATTTGTTTTTCTTAAATAAGTTATTTAACTTTCAAATACAAATTGAATTATTTTATTTACTATAGATTAACGCTCCCATGAATCTAGATGTTTCCTGCAATCTAATCATTCCTATAACTGGCCTACCTGCAATCGGATTAACCCTTATTATAGCATAAAACCATAACTGCCATGAATACCTTTGATATTCCAGTAAACTTAAAGGCTTATTTCAGCAAGGCCAATCACCTGAAACTATTGGCAACTTTACATATTCGGGATACTGAGGACATTTCGACTCCGGACTGGGGAATATTTTTCAGTGTAAAAAAAGCGGTTAACGGCGATCCGGATTTTACCGGCCAGGTAAACAGCCCCGCTCCGGGGATACTTAAGTGGAAGCCTGTAAAAAGCCTATGGGTTGTACCCCTCAATAAATTCGCAAATGACAACTATGATAAACTAAGTGCGTCTTCGATAAGGATTTGGAATGAAAAAAGTAATAATGGGGATTGGAGTGGCTATAGGTTTGAAGAAGCTACTGGCACCGAAGGACTGGAAATTGCGTTAAATGCAAACACAACTGCGTATTTAAATTCTGCATTCGGGCTATGGCATAAATTACAATATAGTGGTGAAGAAGCATGGAATGTTTGGATCACGACTAATGTTTTTGAACTCAATGACAAAATTATTCGATTTGATTTACCAGATACTAAGATCATTGAACGTGATGGCCGATATCCGGCAATGGACCTTTCTTTCGGAGTACGTAATACAGACTCAGGAGTCGGCCCTTATATCAGTATAGATCTTGCCAACTCAGAAGATAATGGTGAAGATTGCCCTGTCACCTGGCTGAAAAATGAAATGAGACTGGATGATGTGTCTCATAAATTATCACAGACATTTGAAGCAGAGAATTTTACACTGAACTGCTTGAGAACAAATGGGGCCGACTACAACATAAGGTCTTTAGCAATAACGAACAACTTAGATACAATAAATTCCTATGAGCTCCTTCCCTGGATGATAAAAGAAGGTAAGAGTTTGTCAACCATATATGTAAAGGCCTTTTTTTATTTCAACGATGTTAACGTAAAAGTAATCCAGGTAAACAGAAAGAAAAATACGCAAATCTATACAAGACTCTTGGAGCCACTACTTTTTTTAACCAAGGGAACAAAGACCATTCAGGATGTGCGATCTGGCATTGAATCGACTCAGGCAGCTAATCCTATTGGCATCGTAGCTTCCAGCCTTGGTTTAACGACAACAAAAACGCCAAGAGCATACGTCGCAGAATGGAAGATAGACCAGGCAAATAGTTGCACTAGCTTGGGCAACAATGTTGATTTGGTAAAAACCATTGCCTTCGATACGACGGGTAATTTCATTGACGATAGAGACAAAACCGGAGGCGCAAAAATCGCAATAAGATCCAAACTTGAATTCCCTCTCCTTAAAACCACCAGTGGCAAACAGGTCAGCCTTAATAACGCGGGAATTCAAACTTATCTTGAACATTCGCAGATTAACGATAATGGAACGATCATAAGATGTGTCCTGTATGACTACGATTTCCCAGAGGACTTTACCATCATAGATGGGCCCTTTGAATTCACACTGGGGAAAAAAGCTGGTCATGTAATTGACCCGGCCTCCCTCACAAAAAAGAAGTTTGGGCAAATCCGTTTTACGCTGCAAAATAAAAAAAACCAAACACCCTTCTTCATCTGGCAATGGCATGCTGGGTTAAAGGCAGAAGATATTGCCTACAATTATTCAATTGAAGACTTTTCTCTGGCAGTGAAATCTGTGAAAGCCGCCGGACAGGACCTCCTGAATACTGAAAGGTCTCTGGCGGCTTCAAGTCTCGGAAGTATTGTAGAAGGTGCTGGAGAAAGAAACGAACCAGCGCTCATTATTCCGATTGCAAATACAAATAAGTTCGATAATTATTTCCTCACATTTTCGGAAAGTGTCAATCTTGGTCAGGACTACCGGCTTGATGCAAAAATTCAGGAATTTAGTCCTGATGCAGAACGGGATCACAGTTCCACTATCAAAGCGGTAATCCTCGCTACTCATCCGCAGTTTACCGGACTGCTGGATGCACGTTTTCTGCAGCAACCAGGCTATGATGATGGCACGTGGATCCTTGCCAGGCGTTCGCCGCTGTCACTGGAAAATGGTTCATGGGAAATATTGGATGACAATGCAAACACCAAGGGCTTCAAACTCATTCTGCCTTCCCAGGCGATCGGCGAAGCTTACACCAAAAACGACATGACAGCCGACGCTGAAATGATAAAAGGAGAGCCTTCGGAGGATGTACCGGCGGAGTTCCGGTTTGGTGCGCCCGCAATCCTTAGAGTTGCACATGAAAAGCTGGATCGGCGCTATGTATCTCTCCCCCAGAATCTTCACCATATATGGGGTCAGCCAGGAAGTGAGCAACCCGGCGTTCCGCTGTTGGAATCGCAGTTTGAGATGCTTTATGGATTAACTGGTAATCTGAATCCAGAGGGAACAAATATCGCAGAACTCGCTTCAAAGCTTGGGGAAATACCTGTTCCAGCTGCCAATAGCCTGTTTTGGAACCCTACAGTGGAACAGGTGGCAACGTTTTCAAAGGATTGGAACAGATACTTGCAGTTTTACCGCGCATGGAAATCGAGGATAGCGATACTCGAGCCATCGGGTGACAATGCTTTTGGTAACGCCAGGTTCACCCAAAACCTAAAGTATATGCCGCGCATTGGCTTCAGGATAAAGAATCTTCCGGTAAGTGAACTTGAAAAACTTAACGTACGTTTTAGTACAGCAACCGACGCAATATTGAAGGAAATAAGTGATTCCGCCAAGCGTCTGATCGAATTGAGAAGAACACCGGGGCCAGCGCAGAAAGATGAATATCAACAAAATGAAGCTTTGCGGCAACTCCTGGCTTCACACGCTGACACTGCCGACCTGGCCAGGGAGCTGTTGAGGTACGAAAGGATAGGTGCCAGCCTAAAATATCCGCTGTCTACTAAAGAAGATGCCGTTGTAGAATATGATGATATAAAACCTGAGGATCTGTCTGATCCGGAAATGCGCATGAAACTGGCTCATGATCCTGATGGCCTGGCAGGCGGTTTTCATTACGGATTTGAGTCAAAAGCGATTTACAAGGAATTTTGGCGTGAAACTTTTAAGGGAGGCTCTTCTTCCGCGGAATTGCAGGCACCGGCTTTCTCTTCTGTGGGAGCCTGGGGCAAACAAACTGCAAGATTTGCCGGTGACAAAACCGTTATTAAATCCACTACCGGAATGGGTCGCGCTCACTTCTATGCTGTTGAGCGAATAGGAAGAATCGGCGTATTATGGCATAAGGCGAAACACGTTATCGAATATGAACGGACGGTTGTCCCTTCTCCATATTTTTTGGAACAGCCTAAGTTACTGGGCCGTCCGGTCGTAAGAAAAGTAAGGGAGTATATTGAAATACTGGAGCCATTAAAAAGGTATCCTGATTTCGACGAACAGAGTGATGAAGCGCCAGGTTGTATTAAATCGTGTCAGTTTAAATCGGTCATTATACCGGTAAGGAGCGGTTGGGGAAGAGATGTTTCCTTAAAGATAGGTGGGGAAGTAAAGGAGTTTGGGTGGGAAATTCAATTGTGGCATCCCGATGCTGATCCAAAATTGTTTCCTAAACCGCAGGTCGTTTTTGAATTGATGCCACCAGCTGATTCAAACCTGGCTTCCTTGACTGTGAGTCTTTCTGAGCCGGAAAACCTGAGATTCTATACTGACACCAGGGCGCTTGTAGACATCGGTGGGAAGGAACCTATTGAGCTTACTGCAGATACGACAAAATGGCCCGCTGTAAAATACGTGGATTATACCGATCATCAGTTACCCAGAGAAAAGCACTTGTCGCCAGCACTAGATCCTTCATCAGGAAAAGGTATGGAACTGATCATGCCCGATGTGTTGGACGTGTCTCCTGGTTTTGAACGATATACTTTAAGGATAGACAGCAGTGAGCTGCCTGCAGGTGTGGCCAACAGGTATAATTCCAAGAGTGGCATATCTGGAAAACTGAAAGCGGTGATGATGATGAGAACACCGGTTGGAGCCAAACCCGCTCCAGGAAATGTGCTGACAGACCTGCTGGCGGATAGCCCCGGGTCTTTGATCAATGATATTTACAATGGTAAGTTCAGCGAAATAAAAGACATCAATACTGTCAAAGAAGAAATATCCAATTTTTTCGCTCAGCAAGTAAACGGGACTTCCCTATCGAAGAAAATAAAGGAGATGGGAAGTACTCCTGCCTATAATTTTGGCCTGTTTTTAGAGATCTATGAAAGCGGAGATCAAAAGTTAAAGAATCCAACCACAAAGTTTCTCTGGAAGCAAGCAGTAGAATCTGCATCAGGCTTACTGAACAGAACACGGGCCACTTATCTTGAACAGGCAAACATCTTTAGAAAGGAAGCCGCTGAATTAATCAAACAGGGAGGGAATTATAAAGATAACGTTCTTGTAGCTTTAAACAAATACAAAGAAAGACTCACACAGATACCTTTTGCCATTGATTATGGCATAGAATCCTTCAAAGAAATCCATACCAAACTCCAGTTCGCGGTCAGTAAATACGAATCTCGGCTTCGGGAACCGTTTGAGAAAGCAGATCAGGCAATAAAGAAGGAATTTGAAGATCTTAAAAAATTAATTGATGACTTGGGGTCAGATGTTGACGCAGCCAAAACAAGAGCCAAGAATATTACGAAATCAATATCGGATCAATCTGATAATGCGGTCAACAAACTCAAAGAAATAAAACTGCCTGGCGAATTGCAGTTATTGAATGATACGTTAATAAACGAAATCCAAAAAATTAAAGATCTTTCTGACAAATTAACAACGGAAATAGATCAGCAAACACAAATTGACACTTTAAGACTAAAATTAGAAGACTATACAACTCATTTCAATTCAACGGCTGACGCATATAAAGCAGATTTTAACGAACTGATAGACGCAATTGTTTCATTTGAAACAGCCCAGTATCAGGCAATAGATGCAGAACTTAAATCCATTCGTTCCAAAGTAGAGGCGGTGGAAGTCGAAATTAAGCTTCAGGTAGAGGTTTTCATTAAACGATTTGAGAACGAATGGAATAGCAACGTTGCCTTGACTAAGGAGAAAATCGAAGAAGTGATCTCCAGTGTCGACAAAGAATTATTTGGCGATACAAATCAGCCTCATGGTCAGATCACGAAACTGTTCGAAGGAATTTTGTATGACGACAACCTCCCCTCTCCCCTTGTGCCTGTTACTGTACACAAGATCCTGCTGGCAATTGACGAAAGGCTGGAAATCATCCGTAAGGAAATTAAGGACGTTTTGTTCGGAGATATTTTAGACAACGCAGCTAAATTCGAAAATTCCGCCGATGTAGAAAGATGGCTGCAATCATTTGATGCCTATACAGCATTAAATGACGCGCTTGGGGCAAACGCACCAACAAAAGAAATCCTTGAAAAGTCTACTGAACTGGCCAACCGTCTCAACCAGGAGTTCGGAAAACTTACTGGCCAAATATCTGAAAAGATCAGGCTTGCTGACCAGGCCTCGTCCTCTTTAGACGGGGTTATCAATAGTGGCAAACAGGTGCTTTTCAATTACCGGACCGTCTGGAATGAATTCACGGCTCCAGGCATGGGCTTGAACCGAAAAACGGTTTCCATGCTGGTAAATATAAATCCAAAAGAGATTCAGGAGCGATTGTCAATTACACCTTGTATATCAAGGGTTAAACAATTTGGCAATGACCTTGATGCGTTGGGACTTCGCCTGCCGGTGACCAACGTTTTTGAAGGCTTATTACCTCCCAAGCCGGAATGGGTTGAGAATATTGAGGATTATGGCAAATCCTTAATGAACAAATTTAATTTTTCGGATGTGCTGTCGGATATTGGTGCGATGCGTCTGGATAAGTTATTTCCAAACTTTAAGATGCCCAATGACTTGCGTGATAAAATAAAGGTCACGCAGGGTTTCGACAAACAAAATCTCTACGCCTGGGTGAATGCCGAGATCGACTTTCAGCTCGGGGCGCCGCAATCCATCCTCAACATCGGACCGATCAACGTAAAACTTAACAAAGGAAAATTTACAGCAAAGTTCCGAATGCAGATGGATAGGGAAGGCAACACGAAAAAAGAAAGTTCTGGTCTGCTGGCAGGCGACTGGGAAACCAACATTGCCAATACTCCAATCATGATTTTCAAGGATGCCAAAGCAATTTTTGAGAATGACAGGATGAGTTTTGACCTTGATCCATCGCGAATGGAAATGCCGGGCTTACTGAAAGTACTGACCGATGCCAGTAAGACGATTCCTCCACAGGGGGGAGCCGGAGAAAGTGACGAGGAATCTGGAGGTGAAGGCGGGGGATCTTTCAGTATGGGTTTACTGGAAGTAAAGGGAGAAGAAATAAATGCAGCGCTAACTGGCAGAAGTATTCCTATTGGCGTTCAGGCCAGATTGGATATTGGACCTATGAATGTTGGCGGAGGAACAACAGCAATGACAAATCTCTCTTTTGGAGGGCATTTTCTTCTTCAGTTCTGGGACACGCAGCTTCGAAAATTTGGTTTCATGACCGGTCTGGGCTTTTATCTTGGCAAACAGGAAGCACCGTTTAATTTCACCGCATTCATCTTGGGCGGCGGGGGCTATGTCAATTCTGCTATTGTTTTCAAACCTGAAGAGGGTCTGGCTGTAAATTTTGTGATGAGTGTACACGCCAGCGTTGGTTTTGCCATCACTTTAGGCTGGATGAATGGCAGTGTATTGATCTGCATGGGCTTCGAAGGTGAGTATAATAAACTCCCTTCCACTGAATCAAGGATATATATTACTATTTTCATACAGATTATTGGCCAGGTAGACATTCTTGGTTTGGTAAATGTTTATTTAGGATTAAGGTTGGCAGCCACCTATACCGGGGCACAACTGGTCGGAACTGGCAGGGTAAAACTTACCATCAAGGTCTGCTGGTGTCTTACTGTTTCCGTAAATAAAGATTATCAAAAAGTCTTTGCCGGTGACCAGGACAATAAAAGAGAAATTCAGGGAAAAAGCGCTATTCAAGTCGCTCAAAAAATATCAAACACGTTAAGCTAAGAGTATGTTACAGGTAATCATAGATCCGTCAATGCTGACAGGCACAAAATTAAAATCGAACTTTCCGGAAATTCCGGGAGACCCTGATTATATACCCTGGAATGTTGAAGTTACGCTAAATATAGCCGGAACAGCATGGGAGGTTGACACTCCTCTCCCTAATTTTCCCTCTAAAGAGGATTTCAAAACCTGTTTTTATCCATGGTGGTGGCAAGACCAGCAGCCGACTCACATCAGGATTCAGTGGCTTAAAAATTCAGATCTATTAATTGGGCTTCCCGAATTAGACATACCGATAGTCGACATTTCACCTGATAATTTTGAATTAGATAAGAACCTGATACAAAGTTATTATGAATCTATATTGGATAAGAAATTGATAAATGAGGATGCTATTCCTCTTAGTTTCAACGAACAGGACATTAAATTGAGCTTTACTGCGGTAACCAGGGATACAAGTCTTGTGCTTAGCATTGAAGGGGATAAGGATAATCTTGATGAAATTCCATTGCAAGCGGGGTATTCAGGTTTTCTGATGAACAGGATTTGCAAGTTTGGTCAAAAACTTTCCCCTTTAAATTATTTTAACAACATGGCGTTCTTCGCCACCCTGTCGGATGTTCCAAAACTACAGGAAGATCCGGACGCCTTCATTGCTTACCCTATCTGCAAAGATATTGCTGGTAAAAACAGGTGGAAAAATTCACAGGTCGGCGGCATGGTTAATCAGAAATATGTGATTACTTATGATTCTGTATTTCCCATGGAGCTTTTTTGCCCGATAACTCCTGTACCAAAACCCAGGCATCCGGCTGAGCAAAGCGCCCGGATGATCGAAATACGGGATGATGCGGGAGATTTCCTGGGTCATACCAATATCGAAGTAAACGATTCAGATGAACTTTTTAACAGGGAAGTTTTTCAGCAAAAACTTTTGCAAACGGTTAATCATGTCTTCGATATTCCAGGGCTATTCCAGCAGTACCTGCTGAGTAATCTTAGGTTATTAACCAAAATAGAGGATGCGTCCTGGTTCGACAATACAAATCAAATGTTGTTATCTTTATTGCGGGATCCTTACAGCCTGGGTCATTCTTCCAATAAAGTTACCACTGAAATTCTTTTGAATGGCATTGAGTTAACAAACAAAGACGAAGAGCATCCAGATCTTTCCAAAGGATTAATCAATCAGTTTATCAGCGAACTGAAGGAACAGCGCCTGGACATTGTCATTGGCAGAGAAAAGTTGATTGCTGACGTTATTGATCGCTGCAATAAAGTTGACTACAAGGCATGGCGCGAATTCTTTAAAAGCGAAGAACTACAACTAATTGAAACTCATCTTGAATTAATTGAAAATGGCCCTGGTTTAAAAGACGAAAAATCTATACTGGACTGGCTAAACTGCTGGGAAGAAATGGTATCAAATAACATTCCGGACATAAAGGAAAGCTATACTGATAAGGACTGGGAGCTTTACAATAAAAGAGTGTCAATGGTCAATGCTAAAAAGAGCTTATTTAAAATTCAGATCGCTGTAATTGTAAATGAGGCTATAGCAACGGCAATTTCTGAAAGAGTGCCTCCTCAGGATTATACTCCTGAAAAATTTGCAAAAGAAAACGAGTATATTCTCGAATCAGCAAAAAGTGTATTCAAGCAGACATCAGACAATTTTTTTGCATATTACAACCCGGGCAATCTATTTATTGAGGGAATTGTTAGATACCAGCTTTCCAACGACAACCAGGATGTGATAGCCAGACAGTTTAATGATTCCACTGCACCTGCGATAAGAACTAAACTTATCGGTTATTATTTGCTGCCATATGCAGACAAACGTGCCTATCCTAGTCAGGATAAGCTAATTCCCGAATTAACGACATTGCAATTAGAGAAATTTTCTACGGTAGGCGGCTTTAGCTGGCATCCATCTGTACCCATATTCGAAATACCACCGGCTAGTACTTTTTTAGATTTTATCCTGAGTATATATGGAGATGATGATCATGCGTACTCGAAGGCACTCGATCGGGAGATTGATTCCTTATTGAAGCGACCTACCGATGTTCCCCCAAAAGTACTGATCAAAGTTGACGATATGGAGTCGGGGGATGACTTGAGCGATGAAATTGCAGGCCACCTGCTACTGATAAAGCGCGAAAAAGACATTGGACAGAAAAATTATGATATGGTGGAATGGAAAGCGCTGAATTGGACCCGGATCAACATCAACAGCAAAGAAAAAGATCCCGTTCACTTTGACAACGACTACCTGCTACCAGCTTTCCTTCCTGCTTCAGACGCAGAAAATATAAGAAATACTTACTTATCACTGGACAATGAGCGCTTATCTTTGATTGCCGGAGGCGATTCTTTTAATGACGGGGACGACAATCCTGCTGACTATGATGCAGAACATACCTTTAGTTACTTGTTTGAGCAAGACATCGAAGGTGAAGAAGGCAGAAAAATTCCGCCGGCATACGCATTATGGTACGGATACAATTATTTGTTTGCCGGTTTCGTCGCCCTAAATAGCGGCGTATTGCCGCGTGTTCTCAGGGGTGAAAATGAACTCCAGAACAACTGGATCAAGCCTGTGATCGGAAACAACAAGATTGATAAGGCTAAACCTTATCAACATCTTAGAAGGGTTCCTTTTTCAAAAGTCTCCACAAGGATATCTCAAAATAATAGGAAGCAGCTAGTGGCTGTTCCTGCCGGCCTCAATCTTCTGGCAGCTGAATTGATCTCCGCACCTGGTCAACAGGACTATCACACAAGCAGAATATCGGCGGATAGAGGGAATGACCACCAAATTTATTTATTAAGCGATTATCAGGAAAAAATTGAGTTAGAATTGGGAAAACCACTAACTAATTTATGGAACTGGTACGCGTGGCTGGGTGATAAATTGGCAAACCACCAGAGTGGGTTGGATTTCCAGAATCAGGTATTTGCCGCAGATTACGCCAATCGGTGTAAACCTGCAAAAGATCGTATACCGATTGCGTTTTTACATGACCCAGCATTGGAGAACAGGTTTTATATAGCCGTAGAAGAGATCTTTCCCAGTGTTTCAGACGCTACGTCGGTAAATACTTATTTCATAATTAACCTGGAAGAAACCAAAACTGAAAAAGGAATCGTCAAAAATGTTAAAAACGAGCTGGTCAAAATAAATATCAACAGCGCAGTGAGCAAAATTACTGTTCACGCCCCGACTGGTGGAGATCAGCATTTTATAGTTTCCGTACCACCCGGACATGTTGCAAAGATTAGTATTCATTGCCTGGTTGATGAAAAGTATTTCAAAAAAGACTCAGACCGGTTTCATAGCTGGATGAAAGATGAAGTCACTGTAAACACCAGGCATGAGGGTGTGCCTGATGGGTTTTTACTGACGCACCCCGCTGAACTGATCTTTGAAGCAGCGATCAAGCCTTCTGCAATTAAAACTGCCATCGATCCTCTGCACCTATGGCAATCGATGTTACCTGATTTGACAGCTAACCAGCAGATAGTACTCGACCTGGTAAAAGACGTATACCAATTTTCTTATTACAGCCGGGTCAGAACTAATCATCAGGTGTGGTATTGGAGTGGCAGGTTGTCCAAAAATCTGTTAGGTGGCTTAAAAACCGAAGAGCTGGATGAGTTTCCCGAAAATATCAATCCGGTGGAAGGCAAAACGAACTACGCAATGAACTGGGAAGCTTGGGAGTTCTCGGACAGACCAGATTTGTCGGCATTGGAATACACTGCTTTCCTTAAAGCGGTGAGACCTGGCCAAACTCTCAACCGGCAAACCATTTTTACTGATAACCGCGCCGTTGATGAAAAAGCACTTTACTACAGATTTTCTGTCGATTTGTTTGGCAGGTACGAATTATTAGGTGGAGATTATGAGGGCAGTGTCAAATCTGGATTATCAGTCGATGGTATTGTCAGTACCTGGAAACGATTTGTGAAACTCAGTACCAGGAAAAATAAACTGCCTAAGCCTGTTATACGTTTCGTCATCCCGCTTACGGCATCAATAGATGAGTGTCGAAAACCGGACACGGTGGCAAGTGCAGATCTGATGATTGTGCTCAATGACAGATGGTTTTCCGAAGCAGGACTGGCGGAGAAGTTGGAAGTGGGCATCGACCTTCTGCGGCATGAAAAACAAAATGGTGACGAAAGAGTAGTTGAATATTATCCCAATATTGGGCATGATCCTATACTTTCCGGTAAGGGGACAGGCGCTTTGTCGATTGATAAGGCGAGTCCTGACACCACATATGCCGGGCAAAGCTCAAATCCAGATGAATACTACATCGAGAGACCCGATGAAGAAAAGTACGAATGGGAAAGGAAGAATCCGGTAGTGGTATTCACCCCGAATGGACCCGCTGGACTTACTTTCGATCTTGCCACCGCTACACCAAGACTTATAGGTTCAACATTTATCTTGAAAATAAACGATGTTAATCGGTTTGTAGACACGGACAAAACACAACTGGGTCCATGGGCCATGATCCAGATTGCTGTCAGGAAAAACATGTTTAAACAACTCTGCGAATTTGATGATTATGATTTCAGAAGTGAATGGACCGCAAAGGAATGGGTTCAGTTTTTACCTGACATCAGTTCCCTTGTCCCGGTTGCCTGGAGAAAAGAAAGTGCAAATTTCGGGCATGTAAATTTCAAAATGAACGGTGATCGCCTGGAGCCTGTAAACCGCAACTTTGAATTTCCCATTTTTTCCGCGGGTCAGGCACAAGACAAGTCCCTTGACAATGAATCGTCCTCTGAACAAAGAATGGAAAGATATCTTGTAATTTCTGAAAGAATGTATAACGCGGGTGGTCAGCCTGTCGAAGTTTACCGGGCAACCTATCGCTACGACAAAGTTGATGGCAATTTCATGTTTAATGACGCTACTGATGGATTAGGTTTGAAGCAAATCAAACAGGGCTATCTACGGGTCATCCTTGTCAGGGTCAGGGCAAAAGGATCGGACCAGAATCTGTGGGAAATGTTATTTGGAAAGTACAAGGATGAAGAAGTGAAATTCAACGAAGTACTGGATGACCCAAAAGCGGCTCTTCCGTTAATCAGTAAAAGACTGTCAATTGAAATCATTTAACTTATAAAACAAACCAATTATGCCACTTGAAATCTCACACATTGTTCAACCCATAAAGCAACCTAAAAAATGGGCTTGCTGGGCCACTGCACTCACTATGCTCTATTCATGGAAAAATCAACTTTCCATTTCCATTCAGGATGTAATAAATCTATATGGCGAGCCTTATAAAACCACCTTTGCTGATTCGGCAACCAGAGGTATTTCGGCCAGTGAGGAAGAAAATTTATACCAGGCAGCTGCCTTAACTGTTATAAAGGGCTTGAACCCGGGCATACCTGCTTGGTATGACCTACTAGAAAAGTATGGACCGCTCTCCATAACTGTTGATGCTGATCCTCCTACAGGAACAATACATGCCCTGGTTATAACCGGTATGAAAGGCGATGGTACGCCTGCCAATACCAACGTCACCTACATTGATCCGGCAGACGGGTTATCACACACCATAAAATTTACTACTTTTTTAACGCTGTACGAAGGTTCAGCGAGCTGGCCATTACAAATCATACACTATCCGCAGTAGTTAACAAAACCCATTCATAATATTAAGTAATTTAACATATAAGACTTCAATCATGACTATACAAACCATTTCCGTCGTCACGGCTATAATCATTTTCCTGCTTTCGTTGTATATAGGATTTAAAACCAACATTTTGAGGGAACAAGATTCTTCAACATCGCCTTATAGTTTATCAAAATTTCAGCTTTGGGTATGGACCACAGTGATCTGCCCCATTTTTGCTCTTCATTGGGGTAATCATTTCCCTGCGAACGCAACGATCAATCAAACCTCGCTGATACTTCTTGGAGTTTCAATGGGCGTTACCGCAACATCGGGCCTGTTAAGTCAGATAAGCGAAAATAGAAAACGGGAACATGCGTTAAAAGGCCTACCTGCAATAACACTAAAGTCAGAAAAAACATCGAAAGGATTCTGGATCGACCTGCTGACTGGCAATGATAACGATATGCCTGTGGAAAGATTGCAAAATCTGATTTTTACATTCATTTATGTGGTGATCTATGTGGTTTTTTTCTTTAGTTATACAAAATCTGGTATAGATCTGGTCACAAAAAAAAATGTTTTCACACTGATGAACTATATTAATTTTGAAACAAACGCATTTGTATTGATGGGAATATCATCCGGATCTTATCTAATCGGAAAAGGAATGAATCGCTAGGTCATTTAAAAAAAGTAATTTCTGCAAGTGTTTGCGCCCACTAAATAAATCCCCGAAAACCTTTAACGACAAGCAAATAATATGAAAAAAAATGAAAAAGAAATTCTCGATAAAGCACGGAACTAGTTATGAGGAGAGACAACCTTATTGATGTTAGAATGGGATATAAGTTCGAAGATGGCTGGATAACAAATCAACCCGCTATTGTCATAAAAATTGCCGAAAAGAAAACAGAAAAAACTACATTTAGAAGGTGCGGATATACTTCCTAAAGAATTCTAAGGCTATCCCATAGAGGTAATTGAACCTACAATCTTTGATTATATCAATGAATTGGAAGTTGGGGAAGTTGCTTTTAAGACAAACGTTGGTGCTGTGATCCTTCATGACGACAGAATTAAGGCCGCCAAAGCTATAGAACAAACCCTGGGATCGGTTAAGTTCAATGACACGGCTTTCTTTTCCGCAAATGCCAAAGCGGTATTTCCCTATTGATCATCATTCATCCAAGTTGCTGTCTAAGAATTCAGAATATTTACGTTTATGGCTTTTCCTGGTTCTTTTTCTCAAATTCCTCGAATGAAGCTCTTATATAGTTTGCCCGGTCATAATCTGACCATTTCCTCAGATTGTCTATTTTAGGAGTATATTTTAGCTTGAAGTCTTCTAGTTTGGCGCTGTCTATCGGCACTGTCTGCCGAATGATTCCATCATTAAAATACCTGTCAATCTCTTCTGCCTTGGCAGCTTGTGCGGTGAGCTGGTTTAGACGTCTTACTCTGCGCCCGTCCTTTCCGAAAAGTTCATAAAAAAAGGTTATCGGATGTCCACCAAGAGGGATCAGAAGTGCTAGTGGTGGCTTTCCATTATAGAATATCCCCTTTTCTTTGCTATAAGCCTTGCTGATCTCGCTGTAGTGTTGTGAAGCAAGTTTACCAGTAATTGCAACTTCTTTAAGTTGATTTGTGGGTCTGAGACGAATCAATAAGTCCGAAAAATTCTGAACAGCAGTTTTTTGGGACTGATATCCAATTCTTTCTATTTGGAGCGTGTCGCCAATTTTACACGTTAGCTCAAACAAGCCAAGTTTATCGGAGTAGGTCAACTGGCCGCTGCGATAATTGCGAATTTCTACCTGCTCTATCCTGGCTTTTGTGCCGTCCTGAACAATCGCACCGCGTACCTGTTTGGTGTTTTGCGCCATGGTGCAGCTAATGCAAATGAACATCAGGGCAACTTGAATTTTGAGTGACAAACTTAACTTCATTCCTACCGGGATAACATTAAAACAATTTACTAAAATTTATTTTATCCAGCTATCACGCTAAAATAGTTTCTATAAATCCCTGTCTTCGAAGTATGAGAGATCTCTTGCTTAGCCCAGACTGAAACAATGTTTTAGTCATACTCGGTTAAATATTAAAATTCGATATTTGTATATCAAATCGTTAATGAAGGATATTAAACATGAACTACAGGGTATCGTTATCGGAAATGGACAAGATCGCAGCACAAGCCAACTCAAAAAAGTCCACGATTTCCTTAGAGGAAATGAAAAAACAGGTTCAAAACCTGAAGGTTAATGATCGCCTCAAATTGAAGAAGAACAACGCCTAATTTCTGCAGCTAGTTATTTTAATTTTAGAAGTGAAGTAAACCATCAATCCAAAATGGATTGCTTACCTCTCAAAACAGTGGCATCTTAAAATCCTTTTGCTATTGGCACATGAGTCTATATCTTCAAAAGCACAATCCTAATGTCCCTGATATTCCAAACAAGCTGATCAAACCGCCACAAAGAAATGGTTTATCTAAGCAGCGCAAGGATTTCTGGGACCTGGTGATCCAGCACAACGGCGGGTCGACAATAAGCTCCCTTCTATGGCACATCACTTCATCCGTATTTTGATTTGCAACTGCTGGGCTTAAAGACGGTGCTCAGCAATGCGCACAATAAGAATACGGAGAAGCTGCTGCAGGATTATTTGACGTTTATTCCTGATTTGGGGGATTTTGGTAATTTGGATGTATTGGTGCTAAAGGCTAAGTTCAAAGACAATATACAGCCATTGATTACCATTGCGAGTAATAATGGGTTTGAGTTTCTATAATACCCCCGTCATCTCGACGAAGGAGAAATCTCTTGGTTAAAGTAAGGCTAAAGGCGCGACTGATCACAAGTAAAAGTTAAAGATATTTTCATGTCAATAGGCTATTTTATCTATTTTAGCTCCTCTAGGACTATATGCAATGATGGCCTCTCAAATTAAAAATAATCTAGTTATCGGAATTTCTCTTTTATTTCTGCTGTTAGGCTGTAAAAAGGACAGCACAGATGGACCGGCCGGTGTACTCTCTGTTGAAGTTTCAGGTAAAAACTATTGGTTCTACATAACTAAGCAGACTTATCTTGGTTCTGACAAATACAGTACTCCTGAAACACTTACCGACGACTATATGTTTGAATCGTTTAATAACGAATATCAAGTTAAGAAAAAAGATAAATTGGAAGTATATGTTGCTGCGCAGGCTCCCTTGGGGGTATTCGAAAAGGTTACACTTAAAATCAAGTATAAAAACAAGACGCTTTTCAGTGGCAATGATGTTGGCTTCCTGATTCCTGTTGAGATCCCATGATTTGATTTTACCTTTATCACCAATAACGGAAACAACATAGCTATGAATAATGAAGAAATCTCTATAGAGCGAGCTGCTCAGCTACTCAATCAGCAAGGTGGTCTGTTTACAGAAATATTTAAACACGGGTCGCTTGTGGTTGAATTTTATAAGCCTGATAATATTGACCTTCAGCAACCTCATGACAGAGATGAAATTTATGTGATTGCCTCTGGTGCCGGCACATTTTATAAAGAAGGGATCCCCTGGAAGTTCAAATTTGGGGATTTCATATTCGTAGCAGCAGGTGCCGAACATCACTTTGAGGACTTTACGGATGACTTTGCCACATGGGTATTTTTTTATGGCCTGACTGGAGGTGAAGGCAATACATGAAAATGACTGTGATTTCATATAGAGATTGGATTTTGAATGTAGACAGCACGCTCACGCGTGCGACCTACGCTAATGTGAAAAATGGCATTGCTGATGGTTGTGAATGCTTTGATTGTAAAAACTACGTACTTAACAGGGACAATGCGTTTCCAGCTGAGATTAAAGTCCTTTTTGACCAGTTAGGCATTGACTATAAAAGAGAAAATGAGGTCTCGAGAATGTGTAAGCATGAAGATGAACTTCATCTTTATTGTGGATTCTTTCATTTCAAAGGGAGCTTTGAAGGCCAAAACTGTACTGTTCCGATACCAGAGACCTCACAGTATACATTATTTATGACATCGGTTAATGAAAATTTTAGCATCGGATTTAGATATGAAAAATCACTGGCTTACTTTGAAGATGATAATGATCTTGTACAAGTGGAATTTGAGGTAAAATTACCATGGGTTATTAGCAAGGAAAACGAAAGCGATTGATTACCATTGCCAGTAATAACGGAACTGGCTTGTTGGATCTGGCACTGAATGAGTGTGAAAAATACCAGAGGGACAAGAGCTAAAAAACAAAATATAAATAGAAATTAGTTTCATAAGTTTTTGATTACTATCAATGATGTAGACCATAACAACGGTCTACATCATTATTTTTTATTGCCACCTGTTGAGCCAGTTGGCTAGGCTGGAACACTTGATTGAGTATACCTTAAGTACTGTTGATTTATAAAATTATCCTTTGTTTTTAATTTTTTCTGCCGCAGCTTTGGCCGCTTCCTCAGCTTGTTTTTCCAGCTCAGCCTTTTTTAACAAAAGATCAAGTTTATCATTTTCCAATTTTAGCAAGTCAATTTCAGCCTGTATATTCCTATTGGTAGTTAGTTCCTTGTCTTCTTTATCCTTGATATTTTTATCTCTGATTTGCTGCACTACTTTACCAATATCCTCAATAGATGTCTTTGAATCAGCTAGGAGATCTTTAGTCGTGGAGGTTTTGATAACATTATATTTTGTCACAAAGCCAGTTACAGGACTTAGCGTCACTTCAACTGTTTTCTTGCCTTTCAATATCGGAATTGGAATGTTAACAAGGTTTCCAAATTGGGGAACATGTACAATTTGATCTATAAAAGTGTGCTTAATTAGCCTGCTTCCTGGATTATCGGTAATGAATACCTGCAGCCTGTATTGTACAGGTAATTTTATGGGTATAAACAATTGTCCAACCGAATTATCATTACTCCTTTTTGCAAAATCCGTAGGAGGATTAACCACAATTGGCTCGAACTTAATAATCACTTTTGGTATTTGCGCTGGAGGTGCACCGACCGCTGTTTTTAACGTAGGAACTACAGTTGTTTCGTAACTACCAGGAGCGGGCAGATCAATAAGGTTTTTTTCTTCAGCTTTTTCTTCCGTAGTTTCATCTTCTGTGTCATCGACCTTTGTGCCACCGGCTACACCCAAAGGTATGCCCGAAAAGGCCTTAAGAACCACACCAGTTACACTTGCGACACCTTTTATAATTTCACCGGTGACTGGTTCCTGAGTCCCGTTTAAAGAGCTTAAGAAGCCGTATCCATCAATATCGTATCCAATATTGAAATTAAACGTCCGGCCGTTTTGACCTAAAGGACTTAGGTCGATAAATTGGAGATCGTTCTGAATCATCTTACCTTGTACCACAATCGGATCTTTGATCGTTACCGAAACGGAAGGAGGTCCAACCTTAGATTTGTCTGATTTTTTAACCTTCTGGACTGTCTTGATCGTATAAGGTATGGTAATTTCGAACACCTTTTTGGGCGTATAGTAAGGAATGTTTTGTGCTTTGCTAACTAGGCATGTAAAAATCATACATAGGGCAGTTAAATAGATTTTTTTCATAATTAATAATATTTGTTTTTGTATGAATTTATACATAATTTTACAGTAAAACATTCATATAATGAAAAAAATATTTCTATCTATATTATTTTTTCAACTCGCAATCTGCTACGGTCAGCCAGTACCAACCGATTCAACGTATGTCTGTGGCTATACAGAGTCTTTCTTGAGTAACACTATTAAGACTTCACCTATTTCTAGTAAAAGTCTAATGGATATTATTGAAAAGAATTTTAAACTATTATTCAAGACGTATATGGGCTGTGATGAAAATAGCATTCATCTAGAGGAGGTAACAAATAATCAGGCAAATGGATGGAAATACGCTGCTGCTGAAGCACGTTATATTAACGAACAGATTGGCTATGCCCGATATATTATGTTTGATTCAAACACCTTAAATAATGAGTTCTTAAATCTAGGGAGCGGTTGGGTACTCCGATGTATTTTACTTCATGAGATTGGACATCATTTTAATTTTAATACTTTAAGAGTCAAAGCAAAAGAACAGTCCGAATTAGATGCAGACTATTTCTCGGGCTTGACTATGGGAAGATTAAAATTAATGGGTGTCCAGGGACTTGACACTAATACTGCTTTTTTAGCAATTAAAATGCTGTCAAATGATAAACCAAAGGATAGCTACCCTGCAAAACAGGATAGACTAAAATCTATTAGAACTGGCTGGGTTAACGGCAATTTGCCGATCAGCTTTAGTCCCCTTTATGCTATCGCAAGTACGATACAGCAAAAGGTAGATAAACAGAAAATCAGTAAAAGTTTCTTAGATCATCAGTTGTATTATGCTTCTATGGATATCTTTCCATCAAAAGCAATTAAAGCAGACTCCACGATAAAGAGTGATATTTTAAAGACAAAATTTTATTTTAAGGACAAGGTGTTAATGTATGAAATGGGCGATAAAAACATCCTTGAGATCGGACAGCTAGCTTCTTCTGATAGAAAAGGTTTCAAAAACATGATTTATGATAAATATCTTGTGTTCTGGCACATTAAAGAAGATGGCAAGATATATTATATAGAAAATGACACAGAGGTTTACATTGGAAAATTAAGTGATTAATGTCGATACCGGGATTTTCTATAATCTGATAATCCACAGAAAGCTACTACAGGATTATTTGACGTTTATTCCGGATTTGGGGGACTTTGGTAATTTGGATATACCGGTGCTAAAGGCTAAGTTTAAGGACAATATACAGCCCTTGATCACTATTGCCAGTAATAATGGGTTTGAGTTTCTTTAACACACCTGTCATCTCGAAGTATGAGAGATCTCTAACTTAACCGGATAATCACCGGCTAATTGAATACTTGTTGTTTATACTTGCGGCATAATTTGAAAATGTAATTTTATGCCATTAAAACATAGCCGGTACATTAATCCTCTCCTTGATTTTAGTTTTAAAAAGATTTTTGGTTCAGATCCTAACAAAGACTTGCTAATAGATTTTCTCAATGAAATCTTCAAAGGCAGAAAGGTGATCACCGACCTTGTGTATAATAAAAATGAGCATCATGGTGAGAATAAAGAGGAAGCGACCGCAGTGTTCGATCTGCTCTGTACCGGTAATTTGGGTGAGAAGTTCATCATCGAAGTTCAGCATAGCGATCCAGTCAATTTTAAGAAGAAAGGAATTTATTATACTTCCAGACTGATCAGTCAGCAAGCGCCTAAAGGTCGAATTAAAGGCTGGAATTATGATATTACGGAAGTCTATTTTGTAGGCATTTTAGAGAAACCTATAGATACGAATTTGGTTGATGGACGGTATTTGCACGACATCTGTCTCTGCTATCGAGAGAGCAATGAAATTTTTTACGAGGGTTTGGGTTACACTTATATTGATTTAAGTAACTTTGTAAAGGCTAAGGATGAATGTGTGTCCCATCTTGACAACTGGCTTTATTCGTTAAAGCATCTTGATGAAATGGATCGCCTTCCTCCTCATTTGAAAAAAACAATTTTTGAAAAGTTATATAATATAGCAGAATATTCAAAAATGACTAAGAGTGAACAGAACATGTACGATCAGGATTTAAAACGTAAGTGGGACAATGATTTGGCGGCTGCCTCTAGCAGGGAGAAAGGCAAGGCTGAGGGGAGAATAGAAGGGAAATTAGAAGGGAAATTAGAAAAATCCAGGCAGATTGCTGTTGAAATGAAAGCAGATGGCATGTCCGTTGAGTTAATTGCAAAATATACTCACCTGTCGCTAAAGGAAATTGAAAAACTTTCATGACATAATACAGCATCTGCAGGAAGCTCGTGGTAAAAAAAATCAAACGAAGTATCTATGATAAAACCAGTTACAAGAGATTTCGTTTTTAAGAATTTCGCCGCCATAACTTCGGAGATAGCAGAAATTCAAACTGCAATGTTTGATGATGATCCTGACTATTTTCTAAAAGATGATGACAGGCAATGGTATTATGATATGCACGATGCGATTGCTCTTGAAGCCAAAAAAATCAAAAAGTATTACAGCGTCATTTCCTTTGATCATACTCAGATTACCACATTTACTGATGAGCTTTCTAAAAAGATGGTTTACTTGCTAAATCAGCTAAATATTGAAGAGGTAGTGATGATCGGCCACGTCAAACTCGAGTTTGTCGGGAACCCTGATAATAAATATAAGCCATTCCAAAAAGCGATTAAGAGTTTTGCAGAGTTAACAGGAGAAATAAAGTATGATGAAGCGCTGATCGTAGATATGAAAAGCCTGCCTAAGCTCATTGAAATTGCTTTCTGGATGGAGCGATGTGATTCCAGTTGTCCTGAGTTCATTTATTTTTCTGACGTCAAAGAGCGGCTTGCTTTTTATATATGTAAATCTGGAGGTGTTCATATTATTGAGTTTGATTGTGACATCGTTACTGATGAGGTTATCGAAGGATTGGGCATGTACTTCGTTAAAGGTCGTTGCGAGGAGAAGTTTTCTGACAGCAGCAAAATCGAAGGAAGGATGTCGAAGCGCTAAGTTTACTCGATAGTCTTCACAAGTTACCTATTTCAATAAGCAAAGACCCCTTGTATTCTCATCTTCATCTCACTTCTTTACTTCCAGAGAAAGCCACTCCTGCTTCCCTGATTTCAGATCATATTTATAAACACCTTCCCACATGCCGCAGTATAGTACATTTTTGCATATTATGACTGAAGTGTTGAATATGGTGGTACTTCCCCAGATAGGTTTGTCAAGCAACACGTGTATATTCTTTTGTTTGTCTATTTTTAGAATGCTTTTATGAGCCACAACATAGAGATCATCATCTGAGACAGTAATTGAATGTGATATTGTGTTTAGCTTTAAATACGGTTCACTAATCCATTTTCCTTTCGCCAGGACAAGCTTATTGAGCATACCGAAAGGCATACCTTGATGTGAACCTTCTGCTATTGCCAAAAGTTCATTATTTCTAACTACAAATTGTTGTACCTGATCCCTTGAAATTTTATAATTTTCGCTTCCGTCTGGTGAAAACCAGAATAGACTGCCGCCCCACTCGCCATTATTGTAACCCACCAGGTAACCGTTTTCTACTTTTTGCCATGCAGGCATGCCATCATAATCAAAAGGCCCGGGTTTTGGAAGCTTGAATGGCAGTTGAGGCAGGTATTTGCTTTTGTCGGCACATGCGTATGCCTTGTCGTTTTCTAAAATAATATAGTATGGTATTCCTTTAAAATTATAATAAGGAAGTACGTTCCAGTTTAAGGGAAAAGGACTGGCAACCAAGGTATCAATAAAAATGGGCTGTTGGGCTGAAGCATTAATACAGAGTGTGAGTAACGACCCAATGACTAGAAATTTTTTAAAAGCGCATAACATATATATAAAGATAGTCAAAAGAAATTGTCCAAATGCGACAGGCTCCCTTCTATGGCATATCAATCGATCCGTATTTTGATTTGCAGCTGCTGGGCTTAAAGACTGTGCTCAGAAAGGCTAAGTTTAAAGACAACATTCAGCCATTGATTACCATTGCAAGCAATAACGGGTTTGAGTTTCTTTAGCGCCGCGTCATCTCGAAGGATGAGAGGTTTCTTGTTAATATTGTGTTGTATTTTTCCATCATTAAAGTATATTTAAGCATTAATGATGGCTTTTCTACACACATTCATATTGTTTTTATTTTTTAAAAACCATATATTTGTCGATATAATTCATCATTAAGTCAAATTAAACCATTAAAGATGGAAAAGTCCGACATAACGATCTATTCAAAAAGCGATCTTTATTATCTTACATCAATTGGTGAATACATAAGATCAAATCGAATCTCGCAAAATAAGACACAGCTGGAGCTAGCAGAAGACGCAGGAATCAACAGGACAACCTTGAGTCAGCTTGAAAAAGGCAGATCCGTAAATCTGTTGTCACTAGTGCAAGTATTACGTGCGTTAAAAAAGCTTCATATTTTCCAGGAGATGGAAGTAAAGCCTCAATTTAGCCCTATGCAACTCGCTGCATTAGAACAAAAACAAAGGCAACGTGTACGGAAAGATACGAGTAAATCATCAAAACCGAAATCTGACTGGTAATGAATACAGCATATATAAATTTATGGAATAAAAGGGTTGGTGCGGTTCTATGGGATGACGATCGGCGGGTTGCAAGCTTTGAATATGACCGGAATTTTTCAAGTCACGGGTGGGATATTGCACCTATAAAAATGCCTCTTGAACAAAAAGGCAAAATATTTACATTTCCTGAACTTATAGGAAACATTACTTTCAAGGGTTTACCGGGTTTGCTTGCAGATATTCTGCCCGATAGATATGGAAATACTTTGATAAATACCTGGTTGGCGAGAAACGGACGCAGCCCTGATAGTATGAATCCTGTCGAAATGCTATGCTTTGTCGGTAATCGTGGTATGGGTGCATTAGAGTTTGAACCAGTAAATCCCAAAAGCAGTAATTCATCTACCAAGCTTGAAATATCAGGTTTAATAGAAATAGCCAGAGACATATTAAATAATCGCCAGAATTTCAATGCCAATCTTAGTGGGGACAAGGAAAAAGCATTATTAGATATCATTAAAATTGGAACATCTGCCGGTGGTGCACGTGCTAAAGCATTAATTGCCTATAATGACCAAACAAAGGAGGTAAGATCTGGTCAATCAGATGCACCTAAAGGATTTACACATTGGCTTATAAAGTTTGATGGCGTACATGATAGCCAGTTTGGCGAAACATATGGCTACGGCAGGGTTGAAATGGCTTATTATTTAATGGCGAAAGATTGTGGAATAGAAATGATGGAAAGCCAGTTGCTGGAAGAAGATAGTCGGGCACATTTTATGACAAGACGTTTCGACAGAGTGCCTGGTAAGGGCAAAATTCATGTGCAAAGCTGGTGTGCAATGTCGCATGCTGATTTTAATGAAGTTGGGGTACACAGTTATGAAGGATTGTTCCAGACGATGAGGACTCTTTTATTACCATATCCGCAGGCAGAGCAATTATTCAGACGAATGGTTTTCAATATAATTGCGCGAAATTGTGATGACCATACCAAAAACTTCTCATTTATGATGGATAAGTATGGACAATGGAAGTTAGCACCAGCATTTGACGTATGTCATGCTTATCGTCCAGGAAGTATATGGGTGAGTAAACAATCATTAACCGTAAATGGCAAAAGAGAAAATTTTACAAGGGCTGATCTTTTGAATATTGCGAAGCAAATGAACATAAAAAAGGCAAATTCAATAATATCAGAAATACAACAAACCATAAACCAATGGCCTGTTTACGCAGATCAGGTGGATGTAAAAAATGACTTAAAGAAAGAGATCCATAAAACACTGTTAAATTTATAAAAAGTAATTCAGATCCTTCTACAAGCTTGCCAATGACACTACCCTTCCCTTTTTGAAAACAACATTAAAATCTTACTGGCAAATTCCATAAGAGTCTAACTTAACCGGATAATCACCGGCTAATTGAATACTTGTTGTTTATACTTGCGGCATAATTTGAAAATGACTAAGAATAAACAGGACATGTACGATCAGGATTTAAAACGTAAGTGGGACAATGATTAGAAAGGCTTAGGTCATCATCTACGCTCCTTTTCCAACCAAGCTTGATAGGCAGCTTTTCCACGTTCGAATTCTGCAGCCGTTGAATAAAATCTATGAGACTTATCGTTTTTCTCCACATTTAAAACGTAATAAATATAGTTTGTGCTGACAGGATAAAGGGCGGCTTTGATGGAGCTTTCAGAAACTGACGAAATCGGGCCCGGAGGAAGACCGACAACCTTTCTGGTATTGTATGGAGAATTTGACTCCAAATCGCTTTTGTTTATTATCCCATCCCAACGATTTTCCATCTTGGCTATGTAAACAGCAGTCTGATCTATCCCAAGCGGCATTCCTTTGTTCAGGCGATTATAGATTACTGAGGCTACAATAGGTCGCTCCTCGTCCAATCGCGATTCTGTTTCGATAAGAGAAGCAATGGTAATGATCTGGTGCGGTGTCAGTTTCAATTTTAACGCCCGATCTGCATATTCCGGCTTCCAAACCTTTTTAAACTCCCCGACCATTTTCTTTATGATAGCCCCAGTGGTAACAGCGCGTGGGAAATCATAAGTGTTTGGATACATATAACCTTCAAGATTTTTAGCTTCGGGAGCTATATCTTGGATGAGTGAAATATCATCCATAAGTTTCAATACCCCATTTTCACCTGCAGGTTGATTTTGAGGAAATTGCCCAGCTATCCTTTTAGCAATATCAAAGCGGGTAAAACCTTCCGGGATGGTTAATTTCACCGTTCGTAGTCTTCCATTTTTCAGCTCCCCCAGTACCTCAAGCGGTGTAATTGGTGAATCGAATTGATATTCACCCGCCTGCATCTCATTGCCGGTGCCGGTAATTTTCAGATATATTTTCAGCGGAATTTGGGCGGAAAGAATTCCTTCGGAAGTAAGTTTAACGAGTATTTGGCCGGGGGATGAGCCGTGTGGGATTTGTATAAACTGGCTATTCTTATTGTGCGCATGGGGGGTATTCAAAGATTTATACATCCAATATGAAAAAACGATGATTGCAAGAATCACTAAAACACTAAGAAACTTTAAAACTTTCATTGAATGAGCCTCAGTTTGAATTAAGAACTTATTTTGATGGCGTTGCCAATAGATTGATCACAAGCTCACGGACTGCTTTATTTATTCCAGCCATGATTTTATCACTAAGCTCGATGTTTTCTGGTTTTAAATTCATGCCGCTTGTTTTTTAATAATATTCCAAATATCGGGATTAAAAATTAATTCAGAGAAATCATACTCACCCCGGGCAACTAACTCTGGTTGTTCAGTGGTGTTATTAACCACCATCCACAAATCACAAATAGTTTATACAGTTTGAACAGATTATTTAATCCTCCGTAATACCTTCTCTTAATCACCTCTTTCGGTATATCATGCCCGCCTTTGCTGACTCTCGTGATAACCAATTATCACCCCAAAGATTCTTATCATGTGCAGGAGATTTTATTTATCATTAAATCCCCGCCCACTTTTCACTCTTATAAGTAATACCTTTGTTTTCGGCATCGTAACTAAGATATACATTTAGCCCGCCTCAGGAGATAAACGTCAATCTTTTCGGTGAATCAGAAATTGTTTAAAGAGTAAGTATTCTTTTTACAACTCACCAAGGTGCCGGTAAGTATTTATTTGCAGACCTGTCCGGGTGCCGGTTGTCTTGATAAGTTCCAGTTTACGGGCATCGAAGCTGTCTGACAGAATGCGCCTGCCGTGGCCAATCAGAATGGGGTATATTATTAAGATGACTTCGTCTACCAATCCGGAATCTAATAGCTCAGAAGTTAACGAAATACTTCCCATAACCACCACATCTGGACCTTCAGTATGCTTTAAATTGCGTACTTCTTCCATAACATTCCCGCTAAAACCTTTGACAGGTCCCCAGTCCAGGCTTTCAGGCTGGTGCGTTACAATATATTTTGTTGCGGCGTTCATGGCGTTAGCAAGGGGAAAGTCGCCTGCGTTGGGCCAGTAGCCGAGAAATTCGTCGTAGGTCTTGCGGCCAAGCAGCATGTCAAATCTATCACCGAACGCTTCAAGAACGATAACCATCCCCTCAGGGCTTCGGTAGGGTGCAATCCATCCCGGATACCTAAAGTTTTTGTCGTGCTCAATCACCCCGTCCAGGGAGATATGTTCAAAAATTCTAATCTTTCTCATTATTCTTTTCTAATTGATATCTCAAAGATAGGCTGTCGCATAATAACTTGTTAGGTGTGATTATGACAATTCAGGGGGTGTTTTCTGCCAATGCTTGTATTGGCAAATCCAGTTTTCCAACTCCGGCTTAAAGAGAATCTATCCCAGCGGGTAAAACTAAAGGTCCGCAATATATTCTGTCCGTATCGAGGATAAATATTTCTTTAATTCACCTATGGCTTGCTTAGCGATTACATTTTTGACTACCTGAACTGCTTGTCTGTGAGAACAAAAGCCGGATATGGTAACGTTGCCGTTTATTGCCAACTCGCCAAACAGGTGTGACTTTGATGCATATTCTAAAGATGTTAATTTCTTGTTTGCATCCCCTGAGCTCATGGATCCGTAGGCTGTGAAATTAGCTGATTTATACAATGGTCTCCATAAGGGTCTGCCATAAGATGAATGTAGCTTCATTAAAACCGGAGGAAGTTTATTAATCTCTTTATAGATGGTATCATTATCCAGTAATATGACAATTGATAAATCGGTATTTTTATGATTAGCAACGGGTTTTGAATACTGTACGGCTCTAGTCTTCGCACTCGAAAACCATTTCACCTGTGCATTAGTATTAACGTTTGTCGTGTAATAATTCAAGTTCAGAATTCCTGTCTCCCGCAGTACGGAAAGTGCAACCAGTACTAGTATTGCCAGGTACAGTTTTTTTTGAGGCGTCATTTTGTTTGGCTTATGAGGTTATGGTAAATATAAGTAAATATCCTTGATTAGTTTCAGCGCCTACGTTCAGGGGAATACAGTTGCTCTAAGATCGTGAGCAATCTAGTTTACAGTTTGCCCACCTTTAATCTTTTATAATTTTATCGGCCATGATGGGTTTGTACCGGGCTATACCGCGTAGCTTTTGATAGAAGGATATGGCCTCACTATTGTCAATTCTGTCCATTTTTACTATCTTGTATTAATTAACATGTACTCGTATGCTTGCAGAATTGCTATTTGTTGTTGTTCAGTATGTTTTTCAATGGGGATCTGAAGATGCTAAACAGTCATCCGCTAATAGATTCGTTGCAGTGGCTGTAGTGTTGGTGTTGCTGGTAGTTGTAATTCTTATTTATCGATACAATCCAGAAACCCAGCTTCCAAATCCTGAAATAGTTTAAGACTACATTGAAAACGGTTGCAGTTCTTGTTGGTATGTTCATGTTTATATGTTTATCAGGTTGTTCAGCCAATAGGGACGTTAACGGAATTTACTCATTAAAGCACTTCCCTAAAATCAGGATTAAACTTAGTCAGATTGTACTTTTGAAAACTGGCAGGAAGCAATCGAGAAGTTCTTCTATTGACGAAGAACGACTTTCACTATAAAAACAACTAAATGGAAGAACCACTTATTATCAGAAAAGCAGCGCTAAACCTATATCTTTTATTAGGGCTGTCCGTATTATCTGAACTCTTTTTTATCTATATTTTTTATGAGGATTTCACAATTGTAGCTGTAGGGATCATTGCTGTTTGTAGTATATTACCTGTATGGCTTTTTATTTATGCGCTTCGCGAGCTGATCAAAAAAACACCCCATATGACTTTCACTGAAGAAGAACTGATCATTAAAGATCGTAATTTTTACGCATGGGAAAACATAGATGATTTTGTATTTGGCATAGAGGAAGTAGGACGGGATAATGCCGGGACCATTTACAAAAATTACATCACCCTGTTATTAAAGGATGGGACCTCTGCGAAAATCCCCGTATCCCATCTGGAAAGGAAGGCAGAGGAAATCATATACTTACTTAGGGAATATAAGCGTAGTTCAGATAGCCAAAGGGCTCTTTAAGCAATAAATCTGACTTCGTAAAGGCCGGGGTATCGGGAGAGATCGCTATATTTAACTGGCATATTTCATGCCGCCTGATACAGTAGAGGTACGTGTTGTCAAATTGACCTTAAATTATGATCAAACAAATTTTCAAGATAATATTTGCCGGCGTTTTGAGTGTGGGAATTGGAGTTCCGGGTACCCGGGTCGTGGCGCAAACTATCTCGGCACCAAATCCTCAGCCACCGATTCCGATCTCTTTCACCTTGCAAAAGCCCGGTTTTGTAACTCTTGTGATCGAAGATGAGAACGGAATACGAGTACGAAATCTAATTTCGGAAACGCCGTTTCCTGCCGGAAACAACACCGCATACTGGGACGGTCTCGACGATTTGGGGCGTTCTCCATCCGGGGTAACCGGCAAGTTGGTAACGCCTGGAAAGTACGTTGTGCGCGGCTTGGTTCGCCCTGAAATCGAAGCGCGTTACCAGATGAGCGTGTACTCGCACGGCACGCCGCCCTGGAATACAGGCGAAAAATCGAGTGAGTGGCTTACCAATCATACGCCGCCCTCGGCGATCTTGTGGGTGCCGGAAAAGAATGCACCACAGCGGGGGGGCAAATCTATCGCCAGCGGGCAAATTCTGGCGGGCAGCTGGGTGAGTGAAGGTGGCAGCGGCCTGGCCTGGATGGATACGCAAGGCAACAAGCTTTGGGGGCAAGGCTGGGTTGGCGGTGCCTGGACGGGTGTAACTCAACTGGCACGCGACGCAGGTCCTAACCCTGTGGAAGGGATTTACGCCTATGCAGCGGCAGCCTGGGACGACGAATTACGCCTTACCGAACTATTGCCTAAATCGTTGGGTGGTGGTAAAGACGCGCGCATGGGCACCGGTGAGGACCGGCCCTTGCTGAAGCCAACCTGGAAGTTCCCGGCCGGAACGCCTGACCTCAGCGACAAAGGCTACGGCGCACAACATGGCATAGCCGGTCTTGCGGTTTATAATGGCTTACTCATCGTCAGTTTGCCGGTGACCAATCAATTGCTGTTCATAGATGCCCGTGCACGGAAAGCGCTTGGCGTTGCTTCAATTGACGATCCGCGGGGTATTGCTTTCGATTCCCGGGGTCACTTGCTGGTAATATCGGGTAGTCGATTGCTGCGCTACACACTGTCGGCTGACCCGGCTCAGCTGGCAAAGCCTGAAATGCTCGTCAGCACTAATCTGGAAGATCCGCAGCGGCTGACGCTGGACGCGCAAAGCAACATCTTCATCAGCGACCTTGGCCCAGGCGGCAAATACATACGGTCGATCGGGCGTGCCGGGAAGCCGAAGCCGGGATTGTATGACCCCAATCACATGAACAATCCGGCCGGAGTTTCTATTGACGGCCAAAATCGTCTTTGGGTAGCGGAAAACGATTTTACGCCTAAGCGCTTGAGCGTATGGACACGCGAAGGGCAATTGGTCTCCGCGTTTTATGGCCCCTCCCAGTATGGCGGCGGCGGCGAACTCGACCCGCGCAATAAGAACCTGTTCCACTATGCTGGCGAAGGTGGCGGAATGACCTTTGAACTCGACTGGAAGGCGGGAACCGACCGCCTGCTCAATGTTTATTCGCGTGGTGAATGGAATCCGGCAAATCTGCCGCAAGGTGCTATTGGTTCGACACAACCACAAACAGTTTTCTATCACCGTGGCCGCCAATATTTGACCAATGTGTTTAACAACAATCCGACCGGCGGTGCTCAGGCTGGCTTCCTGTGGACCATGGAAAATAACATTGCTGTGCCACGTGCCGGGTTTGGCAGCGCTTCCAGCTGGCCTGCCCTGGCCTGGTCGCTGCCTGGTTACAACCAGTACTTTTATGTGCGCTGGACAGGGCAAATCGTGCCTCGGCATGGCCAGACCTATAAGTTTAGCACCATAACGGATGATGGCGTGCGCTTGTGGATCGGCGATAAAAAATTGATTGACCGCTGGGAGGAAAAGGGTCGCAGCGAAGACTCTGGTACCATCACTCTTGAAGCGGGAAAGCGTTATGACATCACGATGGAGTTCTATCAGAACGGGTCAGGCGCACAGGCACGCTTGTTCTGGGAAGGCCCGGGTCAACCACGCGAAATCGTGCCGTCGAGCCAGCTTTTCCCTACGTCTGAGGCGAAACAACCAGGAGGAATTACGGGACATTATTTCGCCGGCTCGGTTTATGGTGATTTGCGCGGCACCAGCCACAATGTGCGCCAGGTTGATCCCAGCATCGACTTTGACTGGGCTAAAACTGGCCCCACTCCTCTCGAATCGCCAAACGCCGCTGCCTTTCGTGCGCGGTTGCCCGAAAGTTATCGGAGGGGAGACCAGCTCACCTTCGCCTGGTCGGACACCAACGGCGACGCTCAGGCTCAGCCCACAGAAGTGGAATTTGCCATTGCTGAAGAGGCGGCTGGCGGCATTACGTTGATGCCTGACCTGTCGTTTATCGCAGGGCGCCTCAACAACAAGGCCACACGCTTTACGCCTGTGAGTATCGATGCTAAAGGCACTCCTCGCTATGATTTAAGCCGGGGAAAAGTGTTAGTAGAAGGTGCGCAACCTCCGGTTTCCAGTGGCGGCGACCAGGTGATTCTTGCCCCCAACGGCTGGACGGTACTCACCAACGCGCCGAAGCCTTTCTCTCCGTATGGGGTTGGTGGCGCGCAGAACGGTGTGGCCAAATGGAGTTATCCGAGTGTTTGGCATGGACTTCATGCCAGCCACGACGCTCCCCTGCCCGAACATCCCGGCCAGCTTCTGGGTACCACGCGTTTGCTTGGAGGTTTCGTTACTCCCAAAGGCTCTGATGCCGGACCCCTATGGGCGCTCAACGGCAACAAGGGCAACGTGTATTTGTTCACTGCTGACGGACTTTTCGTGACCACGCTGTTCAAAGATACGCGCGTGGCTTCGTTTAATGCACCAGACGAACAGCGCGACCGGAAGATGAATGATTACAGCCTGAAAGAAGAAGATTTCTGGCCGACGATTTCGCAAACTTCGGACGGCAATATTTATATCACCGGGGGTACGTCCAGCATTATGCGACTGGATGGCTTGGAGGGAATTCGCCGCCTGTCATTGGGTACACTCAATGTATCGGTGGCAATGCTGGAAGCCGCGCAGCAATACTTTGTACAACGCGAAGCCGCACGCCAGCAGGCTCAGAAACAAGGTCCGCTCGCCATCCCTATTCTTGGCGTAGCTCCAACTCCCGATGGCAAACTGGCTGACTGGAAGGACTCCGATTTCGTGCCCATCGACAAGAAATCTTCAGGTGCCATGGCCATTTCCGGTGACCGTTTGTATGTCGCCTGGAAAACCGGCGACCCAAATCTGCTCAGCAACAAGCCCGAGTCTTTGCCCAACCTGTTTAAAACTGGTGGTGCACTCGACTTGATGCTGGGCAATGTAGAAGGTGGCCAACGCCTTCTGGTGACACGTGTTGATGGCCAGCCAACAGCAGTTTTGTATCGCACGCACGATGCTCAAGCGGGAGGTGAACCGACTAAGTTCATCTCCAATCTGGGGATCAATAAAACCACGACCATAGACCGCGTGGAAAACGTCAGCACGCAAATCGTTCTGGCGCAAGACGGTAAAAACTACGAGTTGAGTGTTCCGCTCAGTTTGCTCCGGTTGCAGCCACAGGCGGGCCAGAGTATCAAGGGTGATATCGGCATTTTGCGGGGCAATGGTTTTCAAACCATGCAGCGGCTTTACTGGAATAATAAATCGACCGGCCTGACTTCTGACCTGGCCAGCGAAGCAGAACTCACGCCGCAGCTGTGGGGTACCTTTGTTTTCAAAACCGGACCGTGATCGAAGAGTGAAAATTTCCATATTGTACTCTCTGCCAGCGAGCTGATACATAGGTATTGAAAAACGACATCTCTACTGATGAACTGATCCCGCAGTTTTTTTGAATTGCTTATTTCTGAAAGACAACAACACACCATGTCCCTGGCTAGAGTCTTGAAGGAAGATATAGGAGAGCAATAGTTCATGAGTTGTGATTATTGTCTTATTTTAGCTTGAGATTATACGCTATAAATATACCATGTCCAAACTGCCAGAGATCAAAACCCTTTTTGCTGCACTTTTGCTCAGCTTTACTGTCATTTCAGCCAATGCGCAGGGATACCTTTCTTTAAACTCCGGAGGAACCAGCCAAAAAAACTATTTTACTGAAATTGATTATGACAATACCGGTGGATCACCGGTTGTCAAAGTGACGCTTGGCGGCAAAACATACCGTTTTCTGCTGGATACCGGAGCACCCAATGTAATCAGTAAAGCGGTGCTTAGAGATATAACGCCAGCAAATTTTAATCCGGATACCGTAAGAAAAGCAGCCATTTGGGATGCCAGTGGCAAGGTAGACAGTTTAAGCATCATTACGGTGAGTGGAATAACCCTTGGCAATGTGGTATTTAATGATGTCCCTACGCTGATTGCGAAGGATCAGTTTGTCTTTGATTGTGATAAGTTTGATGGCATCATAGGCAGCAATATGCTTAGAAATTCTATCGTTCGCTTTTCATCAAAAGAGCACAAAATAACGCTGACCGATCAGCCAGAGAAACTGAATTTGAATAATAAGCCTTCTTCTGTTCTATATTTAAACCAAACGCAAAGCACCCCCCTGGTCATCACCCAGATGAAGGATAAAGGCAGTGTTAACCTTCCCATGGTGTTCGATACAGGCGACAGCAGATTCTTTTCCATTGCTTTGCAGCATTATGCGCTATGCGAAAACCAGGAAATTTTTACAGTTTTGGGAAAGTCAAAAGGCAGCACCGGTGTGAGTGCGCATGGCATAGAAAAAGACACCACAACCTATCGTTTACGGACACCGGAAGTCAGTCTCAATGGTGCTGTTTTTAAAAACGTAAATGTCCAAACCACTCCGGCTGAAGATTCCAGGATCGGATCTGAACTGTTAAATTACGGAACGGTCACACTCGACTATATCAACAAAAAATTCTACTTTGAGCCTTTTCAATCACCGCTGGATCTTTACGCCGGATCTTTTCCGGTAACGCTCGCCTTTAAAAACAATAAAGTAGCCATCGGCATGCTTTGGGATCAGGAGTTAAAAGACAGGATCAATGTGGGCGACCAGGTCATATCTGTAGATGACCAGGATTATACCCGGTTTTCTTTATGCGACTTAGTAAAGGCATCTAAATTTTTTGACGCAAAAAACAGAGTCAATTTAACGCTTAAAGGCTCGGATGGGAAAATAAGAAAAGTAATTCTTAACAGACAATAAAAAGGGTTATTTTGACATAATCGCCCCCTAAAATAGTCATTTTTACGCGCTCAACAGGCGTGCTGCTGCTCAATACTTACCGGCACCTGGGATCGCTGGAAAGCCGATGGTTATTTAGTGATGCGCTGTCTGTAGAGGTAGTCTGCTATCCTGAATATTGCATAATTCTTATCCCGGGCATCCCGGCCAAAGAAGCCGCCATGGGTTAGACGATCAATGGCCTGACTGAACTGAATGGAATTGGATTTGAGTTTTAGCTGCTCGTAACCCACCTCCCAGGGCATAAACAGGTAGTTTGGATGGTTATAGGAGTTTCCGGCAATAAGTCTTTTGCCATCTTTAAAAATGAAAATTACTCTTCTTGTGTTGGTTGTTGTGCTCCAATAGCTGTCAGGCTGTGCAAATGTACTGCTGATCACTTCAGGAGATAGTGAAAATATGGAGTCTGCAACCTGTTTATAATAACTGAAGTCAGTATTTTCTCCGGGAAAGGTGTACACCGTTTCATCAATGCGATACTCATCCAGCCCCTTTTTCTTAATTTGCTCCGCTTGCTGATCAATATATTTTTTGAAATGTGCTATATCCCGATGGCTTATCTTTAAGTCTTCGACGGTTAGCTTATCCATCCTGAAGCCATCGATCATACCAGCCAGGGAGTCTATGATATCTGCATCAATAGTTTTATTCAGATCTGGCAGATATGATCCGCGGGAAGCTTTGCTATTGATGATAAACTGATCATCCTTCCGCAAAAAAGACCTGATAGAATTGCTTTGATGAAAGCATCCCTGACTGCCCTCCTCAAAATGAAATTCCACAATAGGATTGACTTTGAGGTCGATTATTTTATCTGGTAAACGTGAAGGTGCTAAAATTTTTTGTTGCAAATTCAGCTCATAAAAGTTATTAAAGGTCTGATCTGAAATCAGTAATTTGCTATTCACGACGGTGGCATTTGTGACATAAAAATCAAGCTGCATATACCTGAACCATTGCTTTCTCACTGTATCATATTTCAACACGTCTTTTCGGTCAAAACAATAATCTTCATTGTCAATCCGCAGTTTCAAACCAGGTTCAGCTATGATGCTGTTGTTTTTTAGCAATTCAGTACTTTCAAAATTGTCTGGGCTGATCTGATAGAGTTGTTCGTCAGTTAAGGCAAACAGTCTTTCGCCTTGAACAGCTATTGCGGTAGCCGGCAGCTGAAGTTTTCGATCAGACATCCAGATGCTTGAAAATTCAGAATCATAGAGCTGAATGCTCTGGTCTTTTTGTATCGTATAAAGGTTTCCGGCTTCAGTCACTTCGAAGTCTTCGATTTCCGGAAGATACCGCCATTCAATTTGATCTGTTTTGGTAATGAAGGTCCTACCCTCCTGCCTTATGATATAATGGTTACCTAAAAACCTTATTTTTCTTATTGCCGGATGATTTGTTTTTGAAATACGTGTATATTTCTTTTGGGTTAGCGGCGTCGGAATTTTACTCCAGGTCACACAATTATCAGTTGTCAGGTATAGTGAATTCCAGGTGGAACCGAATAGTCCCGTTTTACCATCTTTTTTAAAGTACATAGAGATCAGCCTAAGGTTTCCTGTCTTTTCAATTTTATCAAATGTTTGCCAGGTCTTGCCGCTGTCGTTTGTATAATAAATGTATTGTGAATTGCCAGTCATCCAGGCTTTACCATCTTTACTGAAGTGCGCGCCGTCAAGCCAGCTGCTTGCTCCAAACCTGACCTTTGTCCAGGTTTTGCCATAGTCTTCGGTCCTTAAAACAAAATCCTGCTTTCCGTCCTGCTGCAGAAATCCAGACAGGATTATTGTGCTGTCTGAAAGGAAATTGACGCGCTCGAAGTGATTCGAAGAATAGTCATCATCACTCGCGCTGATTTTATTCTCCCGCCATAGCTGATCAGCCCGGGATCTGTAATATACCTTCCCTGCTGCTGTTGCAACCCAGAGGTCTCCGCCCGGTGAAATGCCCAGTTCGCCAACTGTACCGCTTATCGAAAGCCTGTCCAGATATGGGTCCTGGCAAAATGCAGATTGGAAAGCAAATGACAGGATGACGACGGTGTACAAAATGAAGCGCATATTGCAATGATGCTATTTTTTTAAGAATTCCACAAGAGGATCGTCTTTGCAGAGTAACTAATTTTTGCATTCTATATCCTATTGCTTAAATTAGAATTTATACTCGCTCACGATGAAAACGCTTTTATTATTAATTCTGATTGCGCTCGGTGTGCTTTTCAATACAAACGCGCAAACGACAGCACTAGCAGGTTTTGAGAATCTATGAAGGTTTCTATATTGTAGATGCTTTCGGAGTTTTTCGTTTTAGTACCAGGGCTGTGATGATAGCTACCAGAAGCCCAACCGGCAATATTTCCATATATGTGGCACCTGCGACGCCAAGCCAGGTACTGTACCATTCTCTAAACATGTCTATTTGTTCGCGAATGGCGGCTATCTGCTCCGGGCTCATTTGACTTGTTTTAGCGGGACTCAGCTGGTAGGCTGCTAATTTATCAATGAAATCAGGGAAGAAATTATAATAAGCAATCATCCAGCCGATAACATACAGTGTTGAGGCAATGAGTGCCATGTAAATAGACATTAAAAAAGCCTTACCAAAGCTGATGATACCACCATTAAATTTGTCTCTGTAGTTTTTCACTCCTACAAATATTAGTGAAAAAGACAGCAGCATGGCTGCATAGCCAAGGAGCATGCTGCCTTCAAATGAGTCCTTATTGTAACAATACGCGATTGAGGCAGCCATAAAGGTGGCCACGCAGATACCCGATATCAATCCGTAAACAAGTACATTTCTTTTCATGTTGATTTCAATTAAGTTTAGGCCTCAAAGTTGAGTTTTTGCCGTATCATTAACCTCATACTTTAGTATGATTTTGATAAAAATAGCATTTCTAATACTAAAAGGTGAGTAAGATTAGGGTATAATTTTTAATTTCCTGGCCTTTTCAACAGCCTGTGTACGGCGCTGTACCTCCAGTTTTTCAAACACTTTTGACGAGTGTGTTTTAATGGTGTTTAATGATAAAAACAAGCGCTCGCCAATCTGCTGATTGCTCAGGCCGTCAGCCATAGCTTGCAATACTTCCATTTCACGTTTGGTCAGGCCCAGGCGGGCAAGCTCCGCTTCGTTCAATATAAAATCTTTGGTATCAACAACTACCTCCTTCTCCACAATTATCGTATTGGTTTTGGGTTGGGTCAATTTCCTTGACAGCCAGATACCAAGCGCGGTAAACATCAAGGCAAGGGCACCTGCATACAATTCAAAAGCATGGTCAATGACAACGAGACGCCATTCCAGCCATTTCATCGTCAACAACAAAACAGCCAGGGATGTCCCGTATAATATGATAGACCGGTTGCGTATGATGAATTTCACGTGTATTATTACTTTAGTTTAATATTTATTTCCAAAATACATAGCGGCAGTCATTAAATGCGCAGTTTGCTTGATTTTTGAGTGGAATTTATATCCCATTATATCATCTCTGTTACGTAACGTAAATGATATAATATAATCTAGGACCATAATTTTAACCATCATACTTTTAGTTCAGGCCAATTAATCTTTGGCGTAATCAAATAGGAATGATGAACCTGTACTATTAAAAAATGGTACAGGTTTTTTTGCGCCTTAATATTTTATATTTAGGTTACGGATACAGCAAATACTTCGCCCTTATCGCCTTAAACTTCTGCAATCCAGGCTCCCAGCTTTTTCTGATGTCTGCTTCGGACACTCCTGCTATGATCTGTTTTCTCAATTGATCGGTGCCTATGCGCAAATCAAAGGGAGATACGCCTGTATTAGCCCTTTCCTGACCAAAGAAGCGGGCTTTATCCGGGTAGGCTTTGTACAGTTCAATCACTAATGATAAATCAATCTGGCGGCTCTTCCGAAGCTTGTCAATGTCATAATTGCGAAGGTCAAGGCCATAGCAAACAGTGTCTTTGTGATTTGGCCGCTCACTCATTCCAGGAATACTTACCGGCTTGTATGAAAATGAATACTTGCCTTTTAGTGCGGGTGCTCCCAATATGGTAAATGGCATATGAGTTCCCCGGCCTTCATTGATGGCTGTTCCTTCAAACATACATAAGCTCGGGAAAAGCATCACGGCTTGCTGTGTATTCAAATTGGGTGAGGGATTTATCGGTAATATGTATGGCATGTCATGATCATAGTTGGCCACTTTGATAATCTTTATTTTGCATTGTTTTTTCAGGTATCGTTCTCCGTTAAGGTATTGTGCAAATTCGCCAATGGTCATGCCATGGGTCATGGGCGTATAATGGATCCCTATACCAGATTTAAATTTATCATCAGTCATGACCGGCCCGTCTACTACATATGCGTTTGGATTGGGCCTGTCAAGAATGAGCAGTTCTTTGTTGTTTTCCGCACAGGCTTCCATCACATACTCGAGCGTATTGATATTGGTATAGTAGCGGCAGCCCACATCCTGGATATCAAAGACCATCAGGTCGACATCTGCTAATTGTTCTTTTGTTGGTTTCTCGTTTTTGCCATATAACGAAATGATTGGAATACCGGTTTTAGCATCTACCTCATTACCCACCACCGCTCCATTGCTGGCATTGCCTCTAAAACCATGCTCTGGTCCAAACACTTTTACAATTTTAATTCCAAGGCTCTTCAAACTGTCTACGCTGCTTTTTTTGCCGATCAGGGAACTCTGATTGGCAACCAGACCAATTCGTTTTCCTTTTAGATGGGACAAATATTTTTCGGTCTGGTCGGCACCTGTGATAATTTGTGCGGTACTGTTGATGTTGCTGATTGCCAGAAGCGTTAAACAAAGTAATGAAGTAAATCTCATCATTTTTAGACGGGTTATGATTTCTATATTTTTATTGGTGCCAGGCAGGATGTCTCCAAGCCGCAAAGGCTAAATTAGGAATAAAGTATCATAAAAGCACCCTGGTTGGCTTTTCAAACATTTATACGATGCCTTTGTTTTTATAGCTAAAAAAACAAATCCATGGCAGACAACAAGAACACGATCATAAAAGCAGCTTTGGCAGCGGATCAAGCCGGCGCCATTGGCGTATTAACGTTGGCATTCAGCGTTGATCCCATGGCCCGATGGTCCCTGCCGGACCCGGCAAGATTTTTGGCAGCTTTCCCTTCGATAACGAAGGCTTTCGGTGGAAGTGCGTTCGAGAAGGGAACGGCTTACATTACCAATGGTTTCACCGGAGCTGCCCTATGGTTGCCGCCCGGTGCCAAATCCGATGAAGACTCCTTAAAGAGGCTGTTCGACGAGAACACTGATGACGATATAAAAGAGGATATGCAGGGAATTTTTGAGCAAATGGAAAGATTTCATCCAACGGAACCGCACTGGTACTTGCCGATGATCGGTGTGGACCCGACGCATCAGGGTGCGGGAGTAGGCTCTGCACTGATGACTGAAGCACTCAAGGCCGTTGACCGCGATGGATCAATTGCATATCTTGAATCTTCAAATCCTAAAAATGTTTCGCTGTATGAGCGTCACGGTTTCGAGATTATCGGCGAAATTCATTCCGGCAGCTCGCCTGTTGTACAGCCCATGTTGAGAAGAGCTCGATGAATCGCGAAAATACTCCTGGTAAAAAGGAAACATTTCAAGGTGAGTTTTGAAATCACAATTGAGTTCAAACTGCCTTTCGATATTGCCTGGTCTTTTCAGAAATTCCCAGTCCAGCATCCACAATTCCGGACTGACCCGGGGTAATATTTCTTCGGGAAGTCCGCCAAAGTATTGGTTTTTTATACCTTCTGTGCTTAAAAATTTAATCAGCTTTTTCTTTTTTTCAGCAGTCGGGTTGTACCAATACTCAATATATTCGTCCCATTCAGGCCCCATACCTTCACGGTGTGCGTTGCCGTTCTGAACAATGATACCGGCAATTTTTTCAGGGTGATTGATGCACAATTGAAGCCCGATGGGTGCACCATAATCGTGGAGATAAATAAAGAAAATTGGCTTTTAAAGCTTGAATAAATACCCATAAATGAGTATTTATTCGTGCAAGACTATTGGATACTTTTGGGTGTTCAATTGTATCAAATTGTAACTGCACAATATTGATAGTTATGATATAGATATTTACAGCTTTAACGCTATATTCGGGAAACGTTTTTGAATGAAACCCGAATTACAAACACTACACAATGTCTGGTCAGCCAATAGAGCAGTAAAGGAAACGACCAACCATCAGATATCTTTCAATGAGCTTACAAATTCAATCGTTAGTACAGGCCCGTTTTCTTTTTACATCATTGATTTCTACGATATGTCTCTTTCTCATATTAGTGATTCATTGTATGAAATGCATGATTTCAATCCAGAAAACACTTCGTTTAATGATATACTGGGCGCTATTCATCCAGATGATATTGGTTTTGTAATTAAAGCAGAAGATTTTTTAACCAGGTTCTTTTTAGAGAAAGTTGGCCGGGAAAAGTTAATGAGTTATAAAATCAGTTACAGCCATAGGGCCAGGTTAAGAAATAATCAGTATGCTTTATTTAATCATCAGGCACTTATGCTTACGCTGGATGAAAATGGAGGGTATGGAAAATCACTGAATATTCACACACGGATTGACCATCTTAGTAGTATTCCCACGTATAAAATTTCGCTTATTGGTTTACATGGTGAACCCTCGTACATGAATTTAAGTCTTGATGGAAGCACCGATGTTCCCGCCTCATTTTCGAAAAGGGAAATCGATATCATTAAAAACATAGCGGAGGGTTTGGGTAGTGCAGAAATAGCCGATAAATTATTCATTGCCGAATCAACTGTGAAAAAACACCGGAAGAATATTTTAGAAAAGTCTGATTGCAAAAACACCGCCCAGCTGATTAAATCCTGCGTCCTGCAAGGGTTAATTTAGAATGGCATCAAGTGTGTGCGCCAAACATATCCAGCATGTCCTGCAGGGCACTTGCTGAATGCATCCGCTCACCATTTTCAAGCGATTCTTTTGCTGCTATTGCTGCCCGTTTGCGCATATCCGTTTCATAATGAGAGATGGTATGCTGTATGGAGCTGTACTGACCGGTGGTTAAGCATTCACTCAATTCAAGTGCATCAAGCATGGCCATGTTTACACCCTCTCCTGCAAAGGGGGGCATCACGTGTGCGGCATCGCCAAGCATAGTGAGGTTAGGTAAGGCGTCCCAGTTTTGGTCGGACGGTGTACAATAGATCGGGCGGGGAATAAAAGGGACTACTGTATTTTCAAATAGCTCATGCCAGATGCTGCTCCATTCGGGGTATGTTGTTTTAAACCAGTTTAGCAGCTGTGTGCGGTCATGATAGTTTAAACCATTGGTCGCTGCCCAGTCCTCTCCTGCTTTGAAGCTTGCGTAAAAACTGATCTCTCCATTGCCTTTTTGACCGAGCAGCAGGTTCTTTGTGTTTCCAAATGCCATGATCTTGCCGCCATTGAGCAATGCATTGATATGAGGTGCCGTTTCTTCGGCATCATAAATATTGCCTTCAAGCATCGTGATACCAGAATAGAACGGTTTAATATCAGTAATGTAGGGGCGTATTTTAGAGTTGGCGCCATCTGCGGCGATGACCAGATCGGCATAGACTGATGGGCGGTTTTTAAAGTGCAGGAGCCAGCCTTCATTTTGTATCTCCATGGTTAGAAAATGGCTGTCCCACACTACTGTATCGACTTGCAGGGACTCCAGCAAGATCTTTCTAAGCGCACCCCGGTCTATTTCAGGACGAAAATATTCGTTGCCAAAGTCTTCTTCCGGCTTGCCTTCGTGATCGCTTAAAAATACTTCCGCTAGTTCGTTTGCAACGATCATTCGATCTGCACCTGGCATATAATTCTGCTTAAATGCTTCCAGCAGATCTGCCTTGCGCAGTGCTGCTAATCCCGATTCTTCATGCAAATCGAGTGGTGACCCTTGCACCCGGGCATCTTTATTGAGGTCTCTTTCATATACGTTTACGTTTACGCCTTTGCGCTGCAAGAGCTTTGCCAGTGTAAGCCCTCCAGGACCCCCGCCCACAATGGCGACTTGTTTATTCTTTAATTTCATACCTTCAGTTTATTGAACGGCACAAAATTATTTCTCCTTTAACACAGATAATAGTACAAATCGGTCGTTTTTGTTTTTGGACAGCTCTTTTGGTACAACACCTGAAAACTTTCTGATCTCTTTAATGAAATGGCTTTGGTCTGTAAAATTGAGTTCGGGGAACAATTTTCCCTGTGCTATGTGCTCAAGTGAGGTCCTGAAGCGCAAAATATCGCAATATGCTTTCAATGAAAGTCCTAACTGCTGGGTGAAATAGCGATTGATCTGCCTGCTGCTCCAAAACACCTTTTCTGAGAGTTCTTTTACGCTCATTTCGCCTTTCGAAGTGTAAATCAAATTGAACAGCATACGTTTCCGCTCGTCTGCTTCTTGTGGCAACAGTGTGGTTATTTTCTCTGTCGCCTTTTTATAGAACACGTCGAAATCCTTTAGGTCATCTTCGTTGAAGCCCCAGAAGTCGTCGGGAAGATCTGTCGCGCTATTTAAAAACCCGGCAATGGGTGCCTGCAAAATGTATTCAACAGCGAGCGGCTTAAAGCTAATCGCGAAAACAAGCATCTGCGGTGGGATGCTTCTTTGTTCGGCTTCGGTTTCCAACCCAATGAGCATCACTTGTAAAGGAGCCTGACCAGATTTTACAAAAAATAAATCGACTCTGCCGTCGGGCAAGACCACCACTTCTTTTGGCGCATCTGACGGATTATGGAACATGCCGATACTTTCTACAAAGTCGGCAAGGGCGCCCTCTGGATTAATGAATTTGTAATAAAAGTCGTTTGACATGATTGATCAGATGTTTTTAAGGCAACTCATTTAGCGATGAAAACTTCCATATATTAAATGTAAGTAAATTCTAGTATTTTGCATCGGCCTGTAAAGTGGACCTAATGAAGCACCTTCTGATTTTATTCTTTCTTTTTAGTCAATCGCTTTTTGCCCAACTGCCGATTACCATAACTCATTCCCAAAATAAAAAGTTTTCGATTAAATCTGTTTCCTACAGTTTCGGAAGTAATAATACTAAGGGTGTGTCTACAGTTTTCAAAGGCAATAAAGTGTTGTACAAAATTGACCGCTCCTTTGATTTGTTCGTCAATAAACCTTACTTTTTGACCATTTCAAACGATGGATCAATGGTTGCCTATCTATCACAAAATCACTTTCCATATCCTGCATTTAAGAACGTTGTTATCTATAAAAAAGGCAAACTCTTCAGGGATTTTAACCAGATTGAGTTCACAAGCTGCGATACTGTGGACGAAGACTCTCAATTTTTCTACGACAATAACAGCAAGGTTTTTGACTACATAACTACCCCAGACAGTGGTTATCATAAAATAGCCAGGAAAGGTGTTGATGAACAAGAACTTTTCCTGAATAAAAACTCAGTATTGAACCACAACGACACCCTTTATTTTACCGATTCACAAAGGATGGTAACAGTCTTTGATGTGAAAGGTGCAGAGATTTTGAAAAAGCTCCCTTTTGACAGCATCTATGCTCATATCAGAAATTATAAAAGAAGTACCTCCGTTTTCGATGATGCCGATATGTCTAATAAGCGTATTAGTCAATTTAAAATTAAAGGCGGATCAACGATAGTTTCTGACACATTGGAAAAAATAGTTGGGATGAAGTTTGTAGAATTTGATGACAGGGACATCGCTCAATACAAGTTGTATCATTTACGGCTCAGCGGATATTTAACCCGGGATGGTGTGTTTTCTTTTGACAATTTTGAGCCGGATTCCATATTTGACAAAAAGTTGATTGCAAAATTCTTTCTAACAACCAGGTTTGAAGCTGGAATGATTTCACTAAAACTGGACAAACAACGTTTCCTGTTCCTGAGTTCATTTAGAAAACCTCTTGACTCAGCTGCTGAACTGCAAATAACTGCCAAAAAATTAGAATTTGCGCGCAGATTGACTTTGGATTCCATTAACCATGTGTACATTCCCCGAAATATGGAAGACTGTTTTACGGAACTTGATAAAATGTTGAAACCGGAAACAGTTAGTGAAATTAAAGCGATGAAAAGACCGGGACAAATGGGAATATATCATCATGGAATGGGCATGTGGATAAGAAACAACTGGGGGCTTTGGAGTGGCTCCAGATTATCTGCTTACCTTAAAGAACGTGGATTTTCAGATCCGGATGGGATGTCGGGTATAATTTTCAATTATTATTACACCTGGTTTAAAGGCAATAAGGAAGCTTACAAGGACTTTGAGACAAAATATCGATAGGCAATTAGAGATATTTGTTGGGTACAGTTTGCTTTTACTAAAGATCATTGTTACTTTTAAGAATGCTCAGAACGCTCTCCATTGCATGTTGCCTGATGTTTTGTCTATCTGCCGATGCACAGCAGCTGGATAGCCTGTTTAAACATCCTCCGGCAACCTCGAAGCCTTATGTCTGGTGGCACTGGATGGGTTCAAACTTTTCCAAAACAGGGATTACAAAAGACCTTGAAGCGATGAAGGAACAAGGTATAGGCGGCGCGACGATTTTTAACATCGCCTCTGCTGTACAGGAATCGCACGCGCCAACATTAAACAACCCATGGCCGGAGCAAACTTATCGCAGTGCGGCTTACTGGGAGGCATTGAAATTTGCAGCCTCGGAGGCGGACCGGCTTGGTCTGGAAATCGGCCTGCACAACTCCCCTGGATACTCTACGACCGGCGGACCCTGGATAGATCAACAACGAGGGATGCAGAAACTGGTATGGAGGAAGTTGATGGTCAAACGGCAGTCTGAAAAGATCACGATTGAAAAACCTGAACCAGTAATATCAGAAGGATGGGGTTCCATCGTGCTGCCGCGAAACCCCTCAACAAGGTATCAGGACATTGCTTACCTGGCGATTCCTATGGCAGATGCTGCGCATTTTAAGTCGCCTCTGGATTTTACAAAATATTTTAACAGCACGGGAAACCAAATCAAGTCATTTCCTAAGGGGGACTGGATCATTTACAGATTTGGTTATGCCCCAACCATGTCTATACCTCATCCCCTGCCCGATGACATTATAGGCAAAACATTTGAGGCGGATAAAATGAGCAGGGAGCAGTCTGAATACCATTGGAAAAATGTGCTGGAACCTTTGAAAAGTCATCTTGGGGAGTACCTGGGAAAAAGTTTTAAGCATGTCCTGATTGACAGCTATGAAGCAGGATATCAGAACTGGACGCCGGAGTTCAGGAAGGAATTTATCAGTAGAAAAGGTTATGATCCATTGCCCTGGCTGCCCACGTTTACAGCGGCCATCACCAACGAATATAAATCTGCAGCGGCAAAAGAAGCTGGCCGTGTCCGTTTTGATGAAGCGCAGACCAAGCGGTTTGAATGGGATTATCAGGATGTGATCAGTCAATTGTATTTTGACAATGGTTGGGCGACTGGAAAGAAAGCGCTGCATGATGCGGGTTTGCAACTCCAATGGGAGCCTTATGAGGGCCCGTTTAATACTGTGGAGGGGGCTGTATTTGCCGATTTGCCCATGGGCGAATTCTGGTCTGACGGCCGAGGTGCTATAGATGCCAGAATTCCGGCTGCCGCAAGCGCGGCGGGTAAAAGGATAGTTGGTGCGGAGGCTTTTACGGGCGCTCCAGGCATCAGCAAATACACGGAAGATCCGGCTTCGTTAAAACCTGCGGCTGTCGGTGCGTTTGCCTCGGGTGTGAACAGGCTGATACTGCACCATTGGGTACATCAGCCTTTCGATGACCAGTACCAGCCGGGCATGGGCATGGGCTGGTGGGGAACGCATTTTGGACGACATCAGACCTGGGCCGAGCCCGGTAAGGCTTTTTTTCAGTTTTTGGCACGTTCGCAAGTACTGCTGCAATACGGACAGCATATCTCCGATTATCTGTGTGTGGATGAATTGCAGGGAAATGCGGACCTGATCTCCATGCGGGGTTTTTTGAGGGAAGAGTTGAAAGTGACGGATGGAAGGATTGTTTTGCCTTCCGGGAGGAGCTATCCTTTTATTGTTTTTCCTGCGGGCAGTACCATGCTGCCTGAAACTGCACAAAAAATAAAACTCCTGCTCGGTCAGGGTGCTGCCGTGGTGGCCAGCAGGCCATCTTCGTCGCCTAGTTTAAAGAATTATCCATCCTGTGACACGTCTCTGAAAGAGATTACTGCTTCACTATGGGGAGATGAACAGTCTGGTCAAGCTGTTGAACGCTTGTTGCCCACCATCAGTGCGGCCTTAAAATCAATAGGCTATCAGCCGGATTATCGGGTAGAATCTGGTGATTCGGAGGGGTCAGTGGGCCCGGCCGGTTCGATTGCAGTCGTACACCGCAGCGGCGATCAGGGAGAGGTATATTATGTGGCCAACATGCATGACAAGCCTCAAAATCTGCAGATCTCCTTCCGACAGAAAAATCTGCAGCCTGAAATATGGAATGCTGAAGATGGAACTTTCGTGAATGCCGGGATTTGGAAGCAGGACGATGAACGGACTTTTGTAAATTTAAAACTGAATGATTTTCAGCCGGTCTTTGTCGTTTTCAGAAAGCCTGCTGATCTGCAGGATCACGCCGTATCGGTAAAGGTGATTGACGGCAAAACGACGGTCAGTTATGCATCAGGAAAAACAAAAACATTGCAGATAAACGCGTCTTCGTACAAGGCTGTCGACGGTTCCTGGAATGTAAAGCTATATCCCAAACTGGATGCCCCTTTTTCCGTGTCATTATCTGCGCTGAAAGATTTCAGCAAGCTGGATGATCCCCGGGTCGCTTATTTTGCCGGTTCAGCTGTCTACAAGAAAGAAGTATTTATGGATAAGGCAGATTTAAAAGCTAACCGGCAGGTGATGCTCGATTTGGGGACATTAAATGATATTGTTTCTGTGAAGATCAATGGAAAATCACTGGGTGTGTTGTGGTATCCGCCTTATATTGTTAATGTTACGGGAGTGATAAAGACGGGAGCTAATGATTTAGAGATCACGGTGACCAATAACTAGGCAAACCGCCTGATCGGAGACGAACAGCAGCCTGCGGATTTCGAATGGGGTTTCGACAGGGCTGAAAACGGAAGAGCAATGAAATCTTATCCGGACTGGTTTATAAAGCATCAGCCCAGGCCATCGAAACGCAAGGCATTTTCAATATGGTATTACTACCGGAAAGACAGCAAGCTGGTGCCTGCGGGTTTAGCCGGCCCTGTCAGGTTTATTTTTGAAGATACGGTAAACTTGTAACAGCGAAATGTTATTATCTTTGGACTGAATTTTAACGATCTCTAATGAAACTGCGATTTTCGGTAAGAATACTTCTAATCCTCTCTATAATCTTAATCGTCGCTTGTAAAAAGGATGAACCCATAAAAACAGATGAAAAAAAGGAAATTATAGAAACCCTTGAAGCCACTATACCGGATACAAAAGGTGTGGTACTTCATGGAAAGCTGTATTCAGAAGAAGCTTATACCGAACGGGGCTTCCTGCTGGCTAAAACTGATTTTCCGCCCGGCGATACCAGTGACATCATTGGCATTTACAAATCTGCCATCAAGACGACCGCCGAATTCAGCAGCACCATAACACAGGGTCTCGACTCCGGCTCAATTTACTATTACAGGGCATATGTCAAAAGGCAGGACGCTGTGTATACCGGTCTGTCCAAAAGCTTTATTTACAGCGGCAACAGCCCCATGGTTATCGATGAGGTGAGCCTTCCCCCCTTCCATTTGGGCGATACCATTACCATTAGCGGAAGGAATTTTGGCGTAAAAAACACTAAAGTATCCTTCATGAATTACAGGCAGGACGGTCAAACCGAATTGTTCAACTCGGTTATTGTAAACGCCGATGACAGTACCATCAGCTGCATTATACCAACAACCCTCCGCAATAAAAAATCAGATGTCCGAATAGAAGATCTGGCCACCAACCGGTATAAAATATTCAGATCCGTAGAACTTCGGGCCCCGGTTATCGACAGCTTTACGCCATCAGCACACATTGGCGATATTATAGAGATCAGAGGAGATCACTTCGATACTGATATCAGCCGTATCAAAGTTAGCTTCGACAGCGGATCGCAGCAAATACCAGCAGAGATCATTACTGCCAACCGCAAGCTCATTAGGGTTGTTGTGCCCGATATTGTCGGCATAGCCCAAAAAATATCTGTTACTGCACAGACACAGACTACCACTTCAGTTTCAGATTTGTATGTCTATACCGAAAACATCTATGTAGCTGGCAGTACCTACGATGACGAAACTTATGTAAGACAGGCGGCTTACTGGAAAAATGGAATTCCTGTAATCCTCACCCGTGGCACCAGGAATGCCGTGGCGACTGCCATTGCTGTTCAGGGCAACAATGTTTATGTTGCCGGCTATACTACCGCCGCCAATGGCAAATATGTCGCCACCTATTGGAAAAACGGTGTGCAGATAAACTTAACAACCGATAATTCAAGTGCTTCAACCGGCAGCATAGTGATCCATCAGGGTGATGTTTATATCACAGGTTTTGTAGATACCTGGCCTGTTTACTGGAAGAATGAGGAAAGAGTTACTCTCCCGTTGTTGCCGGGTGCAAACGCAGGAAGTACTGCAGCAATCGCAGTGCAAGGATGGGATGTTTATGTCTCCGGGTATCAGTTAGGAAATGGTGCGTCTGCTGTGTATTGGAAAAATGGCGAGCCAACCCGGCTTGAAAACAATTTTGGTTCCTATGCCGGTGGCATTGCAGTTCAAAATGGAATTGTGTATGTCCCGGCGACTTATACGGAGCCTCGTCCGGGTGCTATTAATTATTGGAAAAACGGCACGCCTGTAAGGGTGTCTGACGGCACTGTTGGGATCATTGCAGTCGATATTGCTGTAACTGGCAGTGATGTGTATCTCGCTGCCCTTACATCAAAGGGGTCTGGCTATTATAAAAATGATAAATTAACATTGTTTTCTGAGCTTCATTCAACAATATCTGGTATCGCAGTGCTTAGCAATGATGTTTATACCGCGGGACAGGCTACCTATCAGAATAAATCGGTTGCTATCTTCTGGAAAAACGGTATACCCGTATATCTTTCCTCGTCTATCGGTAAAGGGGGTGAAGCCTCGGCAATTACAGTTACTCCGTTTCAGTAACGCTGAGACTTGCGATTGTTAAATTGCTATTTTTTGTCCGACATTTGTATTCTACCAAAACCAATTCCGATGAAAATCACAAACCTTGTTGATCTGTTTACTATTCTACCTGAGGAGGAAAAAATAATTGTAGATGTATTGCGACAGATAGTCATCGAATCTCTTCCTGATTACTGCAAAGAGAAAATATCATACAATGTTCCATTTTTTTATGGCAACAAAGGTATATGTATCATTTGGCCTTCAACTGTTCCGAGGGGTGGTATCAAAAAAGGAGTTCTTTTAGGTTTTTGGTATGGGAACAAATTAAATGACGAAGATCGCTTTTTGTCTCACGGAACTAACAAGCAAATTTTTTATAAAATCTACCAGACCGCGGAAGAGATTGATGAAAAGCCAATAAAAAAGCTTTTAAAAGAAGCAATCAAGTTAGACAGCACTTTCAAAAAGTAGTCTAAGCTGTACCGGGGTGACTAGCAAGGCTATTGTCAACTATTTGACAAAGCGGTGATTTCATGTTAGACTATAACGCTTATTGATATGAATGCCTGGGTCAACACGAAAGACGGAGCGATTGCACCCGTTGAGGATTCATTACTCATGCTTGAAGGCATCACCAAGAGGTATGTGTATCTGATCAGATCGCTGACAGAGGAAGAGTTGAAGATAGCTTACTATCACCCTATACGGGCATTTGACGTTAGCCAGATGCAGGCCGTCGCAATGTCTGCATGGCATCTCAATCATCATCTGGCTCATATTAATGTCGCATTGGAGTTTAAAAAGTTTTTATAGAAATCTCTATAAAAATTTATGTTTACTTCAACAGGCTGTTAATAAAACTCTTTACTGCAGCAATATACAGGCTGGGTTCTGACCCCATCGAAGTGAAACATTCAAGATGATTGCAGTCCCAGGTAACCATTTGCGAGTCCCGGTTCCTCGATAGAAACTTTGTATAATCAGTTGTTTTGGTGACAATATCTTTAAGACCAGAGAAAATCAACACTGGTTTTTTTAAAACTGTTTCATTCCCCCGGGAATAGTCAATGGAGTTGTCCGGTAACACAAGGTTTTTGTTTTTTAATGCGAATATCCTTTCTACTATTAGTTTCGGATCGATGACAAAAGAATCCAAAATGAGTCCCTTTATTAATGGATCAGAATCTGCATTCATACGGGAAACGATCGTTCCCATTGACATGCCGTATAACACAATTGAACTTGGTGTGAATGTAGCTTTCACGTATTGAATGGTCTTTTTTAGATCATCGGAAAACTCATTGTAGTAAACCATGTTTTGGTTGATGTTAAAATCTGAGCTTTCCCCAAACCCCCGGTAGTCGTATAGTATCACATTATAACCAGCATCGTACAATGCTTTCGTTTGCCCTAGAGCGTTCGCCATATTCCCTGCGTCACTGCCGGAAATTATGATAAATGGTTTCCCTTTATCGGCTTGCAGGCATACCCAGGAATTCAATTTTACTGAGTCGCTGATATGAATTTTATGTACGCTATATTCAACACCGATCGCATCCGGAGTGGCATCATATTGTCTTTTTGGGTTTATTCCAAAAACCACATTAACGAAAAGCAGGTTTAAGTATGGTATCAGGGCAAAAAGATACTTAGTGTTTATTTTCATAAGGGCAATATTATTATAGGCATCAACAACTCAGCCTTTACACCTTTCGTTAAGTGCCCTGGCATATTCCTGAGTTACAGGCTTGCCACCAAGAGCCATACATTCGTTATAATACTTTTTAGCCATCTTGCAATCGTTATTAAAAAAATGACAAACTGAAAGTTTAAACAAGGTATTCTGATTTTTTGAATCCAGTCCATAGGATTGTTCCATTAGTACTATTGCTTCCTTGAGTTTAGAAGTATCGTTATTTAACTGAAAATCTGCCATATAGATGGTTGCCTTATCAGTAATTATCTTTGAGTTTTTCGGATCAGTTCTCAATCCTTCATCATATTGCGCTAATGCAAGTTCATATTGCTTTAAAGAATGGTATACAGCACCAAAGCCCCAGTATGTATCCACATTTGTTGAATCCAGCAGCCAGGCCTGGTTAAACCGGTACATTGCGGTTTTGGCATCTCCCTGATATAAATGTTTAAAACCCTGGTTGATCAATACTTCTGAAGCCTTGTGTCTTGTTCCTTCTTGTTTTACATAGTTATTAATGAGCTCATTGTCAGCTTCCTTTTGTTGCTCAGTTTTAGGACGATTTCCATATTTAGGCAGCAGCCTGATGTTCACTTTTGCTTCTTCTTCCCACTCCGGATAGGTAATCTGCTTGGCAGAAGATGATGGGCCTGCTTTTGGGGGAGATTGTGCATTTCCGCAAGAAATAAATAGCGTACTGAATAAAGTGGTTACTACGAAAATAACAGAGCGTAAATTCATGTTCAAGGATGTTATATTAAATTCTTTGAATAAATATGATAAAATTTTTGGGAACCTACGCCAAGTATTTCTAGTATGGAATGCAACAAATTACACTGACTATTGTTTATTTACAAATTCTACAATAATGAAAACACCAAATTTCCCAAATGATCACCAGCAAGTCATGTCTTATCTGGTAGTTAAAGATGCCGAGGGGTTTATCAGGTTTATGAAAGAGGTTTTTGATGCTAGGGAAAAGATGATTTTCAAAAGTGACGACCGGACTATCGCCCATGCTGAACTGACCATCGGCAAAAGTGTAATCATGTTTTCAAGTGATGTCGTGCAATTATCCCCATTGTGGGTAAAAGCCTATCGTGAAAAAGAGTAGTAAAATAGGTATTTTGCGGGATTATTAATGAGATAAATATGGCTTCAGGTTTTTTTGCGATTTTGGATGATATAACTGCTTTAATGGACGACGTCGCGGTGACGGCTAAAATCGCTACGAAAAAAACTGCAGGCATTTTGGGTGATGATTTAGCCGTGAATGCGGAAAAAGCTACTGGTTTTCTGTCTTCAAGGGAATTACCTGTGCTTTGGTCAATTACTAAAGGCTCATTGATTAACAAAATTATTATTGTTCCTATAGCGTTGTTACTAAATGCGTTTTTTCCGGTTGCTATTAAGGTTGCCTTAATACTGGGAGGACTTTATCTGGCTTATGAGGGGGTTGAAAAAATAATTGAATATTTTTTTCATCGTCCAAAGACAGGTCATGAGGTAGTTGCGGAGATTAAACAAGATGGTGCTGATGCAGAAAAAGCAAAGGTCAAATCTGCGATCACTACTGATTTCATTCTTTCTGTAGAGATCGTAATTATTGCGCTGGGAACTGTTTTAGAGGAAAGTCTGACCTTACAGATTTTAACTGTATCTGTTGTTGCAATATTGGCCACCGTTGGGGTTTATGGCATTGTTGCCATTATTGTCAGAATGGATGATACAGGCTACAAATTGATCAAAAGCTCTGGCGATAAAGGCGTCTTTGCCGGTATTGGTCATTTACTTGTGAAATCACTGCCCGTGATCATCAGGATATTAAGTGTCGTGGGAACTATTGCTTTGATTTTGGTTTCAGGGGGTATCTTTGCTCACAACATTGAATTCTTACACCATTTATTGCCAAATATTCCCTCGATCATTAAGGAGTTCGCGATTGGTTTGGTCGCGGGATTGGTTGCCCTGGGAATTCTAAAGATCGGTAAAACAATCTTTTCATAATTAGACGGCATTCCATGAAAAATCTCCTTTGCTGGCATAGAGAGTCGGTTAATTCTGTAAATTACTATCTTTAAAATGGAAATTGCATGGAATCCATAACTATAAAAAGATCAACCCAGCCATACAGAAGCCTGATGTGGTTGTTTATCACATTAATACCAGTCGCTTTGTTTTTGTATGCGATGCTCAGCACCCATGGAGCTGACCGTATCACATTTGGCATTATTGCAATCATTTTTCTGCTTCCCGCAATCATCGACTTTATTGCAAATAACATAATTCGGCTAAAGGCTGCAATAATTATGTCTGAAGAAGGGTTGGCATTGTCTCCAGTAAGGGTTTGTACGACAGCTTTGCCTTTCTGCAGATATTTTTGCCCCGGCGCAAAAAAATAATTCCATGGCAGCACATCACAGCATTTAAATTATTGGTTCATTACAAATATCTTACCTCTTATCCAAACGAAGGTGAGGGTACAGCCTCAACAACCTATTCAGTTGCCCAACATCAGCTTTGTGTTGTAAATAAAACAAGGAATGAGGAGGATATTTTTTTCATTCATGATTTAGACAGAACCCCTGATGAAATCCTGGTGCTTTGTAATCAATTTTTAGAAAAATATTCTGCGGCTGTTTCTGCAAATATTTGACAACTTTGCATGGATATGGAATATGTTTTTAGAAAAGCAACATTAGACGATTTGCCCCAAATATGGGCGATTCTGCAAAAAGCAATCCTGCGGAGAAAAGAAGATGGAAGTAACCAATGGCAGGACGGCTATCCAAACCCCGGGGTGATTCAAAAAGATATAGAGCAAAATGCTGGTTTTGTAATGACTGACGGGAATACCATAGCTGGGTATTGTGCGATTCTGATCAATGACGAACCTGCATATGCGGAAATAGAAGGAAAATGGTTAACGAATGGCGATTTTGCCGTGTTTCACAGAGTTGCAATTTCGGAAGATTATTTAGGCATGGGGCTTTCCAGGAAAATGCTGGAGTTCATTGAGGATTTTGCTTTAAAAAACAACTTACAAAGCGTAAAGGCCGACACCAACTTTGACAATGCTGCCATGCGGCATGTTTTTGAGAAAGCCGGTTATGTTTACTGCGGGGAAGTATTTTTTAGGGGCAGTCCTAGAATGGCGTACGAAAAACTACTGAGTCCATCTATTCCGGGTCATACGAACCGGTGAGATTTTCTTTCATAAAATTAATTCTTTCATATTGACAGTGAAGGTGACTATATTAGGTTACCCAAATCTGAAACTGTTATGAAATTTGCATGCTATGGCCGGTGAAAAATTCATTGGCATTGAGATCGGTGGTACAAAACTGCAGTTGGTCGTCGGAAATGCTGCCGGTATCATTGAAGCGCATAAGCGCTATACCATTGATCCTTTGGCAGGTGCGGGAGGAATTCAGACAGACGTAGCTCTTTGTTTCAAGGACTGGAAGGATCTTTACCTGCGTGAAGTTGCTGCTATTGGAGTAGGCTTTGGGGGGCCGGTAGACTGGGCGAATGGCAAAATTGAGGTCTCAAACCAGGTGCAGGGCTGGGAAAGTTTTAATTTGAAGAGTTGGCTGGAAGGGCTTACAGGGAAACCTGTCTTCATCGATAATGACGCCAATGTGGCTGCATTAGGTGAAGGTATACATGGATGGGGTAAGCAATACAATAAGCTTTTCTACGTGACTTTGGGAAGCGGAATAGGCGGCGGAATGTTCGCAGATGGGAATATTTATCATGGCAGGGCTCCCGGAGAGCTGGAAATCGGACATTTGAGGCTCGATAAAAACGGGACGACACTGGAATCACGGTGTTCTGGCTGGGCGGTGAATGAAAAAGTAGATCGGTATATAGCTATAAATCCCGGCAGTCTTTTATCACAACTCGCAAAGCCTGTTAATGCTCCCGGAGCGGCATTGCTGAAACCCGCTCTTGAGCAACAGGATGCTGCTGCACTGGAAATCATTAGAGAAATAGCGGACGACCTCGCTTTTGCGTTTTCACATCTTGTCCATCTTTTACATCCCGAAGTTATTGTAATCGGCGGAGGTCTGTCTCTGCTTGGAGAAGACCTTAGAATTCCGGTAACCTCAGCCCTACCCGGATATCTGATGAGTTCATTCTTACCTGCTCCCCCTGTTCAGATTGCAAAACTTGGAGAGAATGTAGTCCCGATAGGTGCAATTGAACTCGCTAAATTCGCTTTAAACCAAAACATTTATAAACTATGAAAGCTTTTTTAAAAGACTACGTCAGTGAGCAGAGATCGGCGCTGGAGTCTATTCCTCTTGATGAAGTGGAAAAGCTAATTGACCGCTTCAAACATGCTTTGCGGGAAGACAGGCAGATATTTGTGTTTGGAAATGGCGGCAGTGCGGCAAATGCGTCCCATATGATCACTGATCTTGGAAAGGGTGCTTCTGATGTGACCTACCGCCGCTTTCGCTGCCTTTCATTAAATGACAACAACAACTGGCTTACGGCCATTGGCAATGATTATTGTTACGATGATATTTTTCTCCGCCAACTCCAGAATTATGCAAGACCTGGTGACCTTGTGATGGTAATGAGCGTAAGCGGTAATTCTCCAAACCTGATAAAAGCCATTGAATGGTGCAGCGAAAACAATATTCTTACGGTCGCGCTTCTGGGCAGAAACAAAGGTAAATTGGCAGATATTGCTGATCAGGTCATAGCTGTTGATTCCGTGCATTATGGCCGTGTTGAGGATTGCCACATGCACATCTGTCATATGATCTGCTATGCTTTTATGGAAATTGAGCACCTGCGTTGTAGCGAATAAAACCTGACATTCGTTTTAGTATTAAAAACCAAATATGAAAGTCACTAATTACCTCTCAATCTTATTATTGATCGCAACGATCTCTACTGCATGCAAGAAAGACAAAATTGAATACGAAAATGATTTTGAAAAAAGTTACCGGAACTGGGTTAACTTTAAAACTACATCCGGCAATTCATACATTTATCAGGTTAGTACTTCATCATGGACAAATTTTCAAACCTTTACCACAATTATGGTGTCAAACGGCCAGGTTACGGGTCGAACCTATATGTCCAGATCGACCAATCCGCCTTCAGCAGCTGTTACCATTCATGAGCAATGGGAAGAAGGACAGAATACACTGAACACCCACCAGAATGCTGCCGCTACTTTAACCTTGGACGAAATATATGATAGGGCAAAAACAGACTGGCTAAAGAAAAGAAGTGATGCTGACTTTTATTTTGAAGCTAAAAATGACGGCATGATCTCTTCGTGCGGTTTTGTACCAGATGGCTGCCAGGACGATTGCTTTACCGGCATCACCATTGATTTTATCAGGAAACTGGATTGATCTGCCTCACTTGTTCATTTTCGTAAACCGATTGTGCGTTTTTGAACCTCAATATTTACTGGCCCCAGCAGCCCGGATTCCCGTAAAGCCGCATCTTTGCCTGGTCCGGAGATGGTCCAGGTTTTACGTTTGTCTTCAGGTTGTCCTGCATCGTAAACAAGGCGATTGAACCAGGTACCAGTCACCTGAATGTTCAATGTATTTTGCCCTGGTTTAATAAAGCCCTTTAGATCAATACGGTATGGTGATGCCCATAATTTGCCCACTTCTTTACCATTAACGGTTACCGTGGCAGCCATATCAACTTTCCCCAGATCAATAATATATTCCAGTCCAAGTGCCATTTTATCGATATTGAATGTGCTTGTATAAGTTACGGTGCCTGAGAATGCCTTGCCTTCGGTTGAAATATCAAGGTCCTTCCAGGGTTTCAGTTCGGTTAAATCCAGACTTTCCGGAGCACCCCAGCCCGCCGGGAAGGACAACTTCCAGGGTTCGGAAACAGGCAGGAAAGAAACGCTCTCATGTGTTTTAGATTTTACTGGAGAGCTGGCCCTACCCTTTTTCCTGAAAACAACAAAGCACGATCCAGCTTTTGCCAGGTCAAGTTTAACAGTTGTGCGATCGCCAATTACCCGGCTCTCTGCAGGTCTGGAAGTCCCGCTGACCGGATCCCACAGCTCCACCTGCCCCTTAGCCCGAAAACTCAGCTCACCTGCAAATCCCTTGCCCTTTGGGGCGGTCACAAAATACCAGTCTGCACCTTCGGCATGCCGGTGCGTCCATAAAGCGTCACCTCCGCTCACATCAGGTTTTATCTTTAATGCCGCCAATGCCTGTTCGATCGTCAAATCCGAAATCACATAGCCTTTTCCAACTTTTCTCAGACCTTTGCCGGTTCCTCCCCATATGTCCTCAACTGCTGCATCAAAACGTTTTCTTGCAGCATCACCTCCGGAAAGCGTGGCCAGTCCGACAGGTGCATTGCCGACAACAGTAGCTCCCTCCCGCAGCAATGAGCGAATTTTCTCCAGCGTTTGGGGCAACATGTTCGGAACATCAGGCAGCCACAGTACGCGGTAGCGGATTCCTTCGGGGGTTGCTATCAAACCATTTTCCACTTTCAACCGGGTCAGCAACACATCAGGATTACAGTAGTCATATTTAAATCCTTCAGGAAATGCTGCATTCTGGTTAGGTTTATGATTAATCTCATCACCAAGATACCACAGTACATCAGATACTGGTTTACCTCTTTCGAGCAGGTAAGTACAGCGTGACAAATAATTTGTGAAATCGGGCATGTATCCCCACCAGGTTTGTCCTCGCAGGAATGGAGTACCAATTCCTGCACCGAAAGAAGTACCGGGCGCTAGAAAAGGGGTTTGAGGGTTGTGTGTATAGGTGTGGAATACATAATGGCTCACCCCCTGGACACTATTTATGTTGGCAACTTCTTTAAGCATGTCCAGGTGTTCATCCCATGACAGCGATATATTTGTAAACGATTCTGCTGCCACACGCGGCTTTCCGTAGAGTCTTGCGGCGGATGCAGTCGGCTTGATCGGTTTGAAATTGATGGAACCTACAAATCCATCGCTCATGGGCTGCCAGAATTCGCACATGGGTACATCGGCATATTTGAAATACTCCATGATATCGGCAGGTACTACATCTCCCGGACCTGTTTCATAAGTCACTGATAGTCCGTTATCTTTCGCCAGCTCCGACATGCGGCCGTAATAGTTATGGGTTAACAGGTCGTTGAGGGTCTTGCGCCAGTCGGTTAAAAAACGTGCAGTGGTTTCATGATCTTTGATCACATATCCAAATAAGGCAGGAAGCCAATTGCGGAGCGAATAATTGGAAACACGTTTAAATTCCTGTTCCATCTCTCCTGTCCAGCTTTGGGTGTGGCATTCCCAGCTATCGATCAGCATACCGTTCAGGAGTCCTCCCGCCAGCGGTCCGTTTTGTCCGGAAAGCCGCCCGATATAGCCTGCAAAATGTGCTTCAGCCCCTGATTTGGAAAACTTATCTGCTTCCCATCCTGTGCCTTCCGCAGGTGCCGGCCCGTTTTTCTTTCCGGCATTGACATGGCCCAGGCGAAGGATGGTCCAACTGCCTTTGGGTGCCTGCCAGTTCAGTTTTCCATCCTTATCCATCTTATCGGATATATCCAGGATCTGGTCAGGCCTGATGAATGTTTCCGGTGATTGTTTAGGTTTTTGCCCTGCACGTTCGATGCTCCTCAATGTCCAGGCTGCTTCAGATTCCCAGCTGTTTTTCCGTGCGGCAGAGAACAGACGAAGTGAGGTCAGGGTCATATGGTATTTATTGGAAATAGAGATGCGGTATTTTTTTACACCCGAAAGTTCGGAACAAGCCAGTGTAATTGGCCGGTCGTCCTGCCAGTTTGCCTGCGGCGTTTCGGTACGCAGAATATCCTTTACCTTTCCGTCCGGCAAGATTCCCTGTATCGTTATCGTCACGCCGGGTTCATAAGATTGCCCATGGTTAAAGGCCTGGACACTTGAAAACTCCACACTGCGAAGAGTGGTTGTATTTGGAAACTCAAGCTCTACCCAATACGGCTTATTTGGATCCGCAGGAGACAAACGGATAGATTCTTTGGCTTCACCGGCAAAAAATGGTTTCCATTTATCTTTCGTGTTGCTGTTGACCGACTTTGGGATCAGTGGTTTTCCAGTATCTCCAATTGGTGTTGGGAAAGCAAGCACGCTGATGTCTTTATAATCCCGCCAATCTTCGGTATTGGGTTCTGGCTTGGGCAGTATCTGGTCGATGAGCTTTCCGCCAGCCACATCAGTCCTGTTCCATATCAAGTTGCGCATTGCGTTGGCGGGTGTGATCCAGGGGCCGCCCGAAGTGGCCCATCCAGGGCAGTTGTTCATAGAAAATCGCAGTCCCAAACGGCGGCATTCCTGAGCGGTATGCTTTACCGCGTCATCCCAATTTGCGCTCAGACTCGTGATCTGTGGTTCAACTCCCGGCCAGGGGCCACCAAACTGCCCGTGAAATAACTGAATTCCCGAGATGCCCGCCTTCGCGATCGCTTCCAGATCTCTGGTAATTCCTTCTTTTGAGACATTCCCGCCAATATAGTGAAACCAGGTTTCCGGATGATAGACTTTTGATGGCTTTAGAAAAGAGGCCTCGTCATGCTTGCCAAATGGGCGATTAATTTCCTGCTGCGAGGGTACGAAAGGAACCTTCGCTACCTGGGCGGTCGCAGAAATCACATAGGTGAACGATAGAAAGATTCCCAGAAAAAAAGAGACAGATGAGTAATTATATTTCACGCCCGGAGCTTGGTATTACAGGTTATACATTTGGTTTAAATCAAACCCAAGTTACTTAAAAATTACTGTACAACCGTCCTGTACTGTCAGGAGGTATTTTTAGAGGCAGGCTTCCTGTTACTCTATTTTATTGAACCGCAAATGCATGATCCTGCCGTCATTAACTTCAAATCCTGTAATCTGACTTTTAACATTTCGCAACATCTTCAGGTGCCCCATCCACCAAAAATCGGTGCGCAGATGATCTTTTTCTATTAGCCTTATTTTTGAATCTTCGTATTTATTGTTGGTTAGTATTAAATCGTGACCCTTTAAAACAACACTGTACTTACAGTCCAGTTCCGGACAATAATATGTACCTGTATAAGCTTGCAATTGCTTGTCTGTTAACTTCGGTGCTAATTCATACTTCAGGAATACACGTCCGCCAGACCAGCATTCTTTTACCAGGGTATCGCCAAGGCTTGTTTTGCTAAAATGAAATTTAACATCAGGTGAAGCCGCTACCAGGAATGTATCCCTTTTTGCCTGCAACAGCAGCTCTGTCCGTCCATTCCGCTCCCCGTAGAATTGTTGATTGCTCAATTTAAAATCAAACTGTGTTCCATCTTCAGCTATATAATTTCCTGAGAACTTCTTCACACGAACAAGATCTTTTAAAATGGCTTTGCTTGTGTCAATAATAGCAGGTTTAATTACTTTAGTAGCAGTGTCTTTAACAAAGATATTGGCCATTTCACTCATCTTCCCCATGTTAAAATCACCAAGGTTACTAAAAATAATAAAGCCCATTTTCAGGTCAGGTAAAACATTCACCGATGTTCTGTAACCTGCATCGGCTCCATTATGGGAATACTGTTTCCAGCCTCTATAGGTGTTATTAACAATTCCTAAGGCATAGGAAGTTTCTTTACCGCTGTTTAATTTACCTTTTTGCGTTAATACTTCAATGTCTTTCTGCGTACCTACCTTAAGCTTATAAAAGTTCATTGCCCATTTGGCCATATCGTTTACATTGGTAAATAGACTGGTTGCCCCGGCATTAGAATACGATAAAATACTATTGGTAAAGCCACCACCTTCTTTAGGATAATACGAGTACGAACGGTTGTTTACCACTTCGGTATAGTCATCATGAAAGTGCGTATTTGTCATACCCAAAGGTTTAAAAATGGCAGAATCTGTAAATTCTCTCAGCGTTTTTCCTGAAACAGATTTTACAATTTCGGCTATCATGGTAAACCCGCTGTTCGAGTAAGTATATTGATCTCCAGGTTTAAAGTTTAACTCCTGCTGCTTACTAAGAACTTTAACAATATGTTCTTGCTTAATTACATCGTCGAGCCTCGTACCCGATATGGCAAGCAATTGCCATTGGTCTCTGATGCCGCTGGTATGGTTCAGCAAATGACGGATGGTAATTTTTTCCTTCAGATCAGGAAACCAGGGAAGGTATTTATGAATGTCATCATCTAATTGAAGCTTGCCCTGCCTGGCGAGTAAAACAATAGCATAAGCTGTAAATTGCTTAGAAACAGATGCTATATGATAGATTGTTTCCGGTGTATTGGCCACGCCGTATTCCATGTTGGCCAAGCCATAACCTTTTGCATAGATCAACGAATCATTGCGTACAATTCCGATGACACAACCGGGACTGTTAGGAGTATCCCATTTCTTAAATAAAGCATCTATTTTTTTTGTAGTGGAATCTGGTAACGCAACAGACATCTGTCCTGATGCCAAATCCGGCCTCAGAAAGAAAAAAATAAACGCAAAAGGAGTTATAATTCTTAAGAGCACATTTGCAGTCATATCAATAATCTAGTAGAGACAAACAAATTAAGAATTTTTACAGCAATAATGAAATTTTGAAGTACTTCTAAATCGTATCTTTTGTAACCTTGATCGTCTTCTCCAGTGCTTTAATGATGGTTTCTTTATAAGCGATAAAATTGGCTTGTCTCGGCTCTTCCTCAACACTTTCCCTAACCGCTTTTCTGCCATCCTTCACAGCTTGCAATTCACTTTCATAAAGAGAAAGGAACAATTCAGGTGCTTTGTTCTTCAGAATCCTGACAGTGTGAGAGTAATTTTCATGAACATCCTGCATTGTTGCCATATTTTTCTCGTCAAACGTGTGTATAACGTCCAGCTTTTTCAGCAGCTTCTCCAGCTTTGCTCTTTCTTTTGCGTAACCCATAATGGGATAAAGATAGTTGTTTAAGTTGTCTACGCCAATAAATCTTCATCAATACGCCTTACCCCGGGTTTCAGCACCCATCCACTGGCAGGCAAATCCTTGCCGGCGTCTGCATCTGTGAGTTTAGCGTATTCAAATATCGGGTTGGGCATCTTATTGGCTATTTCAATTTCGGATTTGCCCGGAAGCAGCAACTTGCAAAACTTTCTGTCAGAGAAAAAACCGTCCTTATTGACAACGATCATGCCGTCCTGAACATTTACTCCCTCCCACCTGGTATTTTCTCCATAGAAGTAATATAGCTCGGTAATCAGAAAAAGCCTGCCGTCGATTTTCTGAGGAGCGGTATCGTTAAAGGAGCCGGTCCCGTCTATCTCCATATTCTTGGAATCGACTTCAATTTTGAAAAGAAACGACCAAAAAGGATCGTCAAAAAGATCAATATCGTCTAAGGCATTTTTAACTGCTTTGCTCAGCCCGTTTAAAATTATACTGTCAACGCCAGGAAAAATATCAATAATTTTTGAGCGTGTAAAAAGGCTTTCAATTCTCGAATGGATAAGTAATAGCTTGCTCCTATACTCTTCTACGTAGGGCTTTTGGTCTTTCCAGTCTTCATATGATGGAATCTGGGAGTCCGCTTTGAGCATTTTTAGCTTTTTCATCAGCCTTGCGGTGCAGTGCCTGGCCAATTTAGCTGCGTACACGTTTGGTAATTTAGAAGTAAAGCCTGCAAATGCCATCAGGTAGTCGCCGGGCAGCTTCTGAACTTTTTCAACACCATCTATAATCACAGTAGGTGCTATTGCCATAATTTTGGTCTGTTTGCTTTTTCCGGTAAGGTTGAGCAGCCGGTCTATAAAGACCGCAAACATGGCTTTTAACAGCAGTTGATCATTAGAAGAAACTGCCTGAATACCGTTTTCTTCAAAGGAGTCTATTCTTGTTTCCAGTCCGGCAAACTGCCCTTGATTTTCGTTAACCACTCGTCTCAATTCACCGGCCAGTGTCAATGCACCTTGCGGCAAAAGTTCATTGAGCTTTTCCAGATCGATCATCTGTTCAAGAATTTTAGCGACGCGCTTCACCAGCGGAATGACGTCGTCCGTTTGCTCGATAAGGTCCGACAGCAGGTCATTATAGTTACTTTTACTGTCGAATAATTCTGAAATGTAGGCTATTTTATCATTTTCATTGACGCGGCTTTCATTTATGATCATGGTCAGTATCGTTCCAAAGTGCCCGGCCAACCGATCGAGCGTCGACTTTCTGATGAGGTCATAGCCGTCAACATTTCCAAGAATATTTCTCGGCTTCTTCATGGTAAATTCTTTGTGGACAGGAACCCTGAAATCTATGGTTTCAGCACCGACGCTAGGATCAACAAAAACAATTAAACGGTCAAAATTATCCGACTTATCTTTTGCGTCCAAAAAAGCAGCCATTCTAAAAGCTTCTCTAACCGGCTCATTATTAAATGTACCGCCATCCATATAGGTAAACGGGTATGACAATTGATCTGGTCTTCCTGTCGCTCTTTCACATAATTTTGCATCTTCCAATTCTTCCGGCCATTCATTAAATTCAAATTTGAAACGTTCTAGAACAACAGGCTCGAATGCGAACGGAAAAGCTCCACAGGCGATGGATGTAGCGACTATCCGCGACCAGGCCGGCGCGGTACGAAGATCACCAAAGAAACCGTTCTTTTTGTCACCATTATGATAACGAATCCACTTGCCCGGATAGACTTCCGGCTTCTTTTTAATATCCCCGCTTTTTTGCGAATTAAAAAACAAATGAAACACACGAAACTCTTTATGGCATATGGAGGTAAAGGCGTCTGCTGAAGCCGCAAAATTATCATTATTGAAATCTTTTCCGCCCCTGCTGTCTGCCTTTAAACCAGTAAGATTAGATAGTGAACTCCCAAATACCACCTCATCTGACAGCAGTCTCTTATCCTCAAAATTTGAATTGTAGGCCTCTTTGAGATCGAAATATTTTTTTGCAATTTCTTCAAGAGCACCTCTTCTTAGTATTCCGCCTTCATAGGTCAGGTTCTCCTGATCAGTTAGCGTTGTACCGAGCAATTTTTCTATATTGATCTCATTGATCCATATGTCTTCCTGCAGATTTTGAACAACCTGGGCTACGATCAGGTCCTTCTTTTTTCCGGGGCTTAAGGTATTAAAATTGATTGCCGGATCGTTCCTCAATATATTCTCCGCCTTTATTCTTTCTTCAGGCGTTTGATGGGCCAAGCCTCTTAACATAATGGCAAGAGACATCGAACCGGCACTTGCACCCGCAAATACATCAATAACCACCTTTTCATATTCATGAAAAACTTCTTCTCCATTATCATTGCTATAATAACCTGCACGTAATACTGCCTGTTTAATTGTTTCAGACAATGCTGCTCCGGAAAACGTTCCAAGTGAAACGCCGCCTCCCATTGCAAAACCAAGTTTCAGTGTTTTATTCATAATAGGGATTTTTAGCGGGTCAATTAGGGTCCGATATCTTTGACTCGCGGCATTTGAGATGCTTCAACTCAGTTGAGAGAAGTTTGAATCCGGGAAGCGGAGCGACTTTAGACATACGCTTTTGGTTAAAACATAGTTAAATATAATTAAAAAAATATATTACTATACTATGAGTTAAAATATAGATCTAATTTTCCATTTCAGACCAATCGAAACGAGGGTTTTCTGACGGCATCTTAGCCTTTTTCATCAATGCATAAAGCGTTTTTACTAAGACAGGATTTTTAGCTGCAATATTAGTTTTCTCAGCGATGTCACTTTTCAGATTATAAAGTTCCAATTTCTCGGGAGACCCTTTCTTTTTGAAGCGGATCAATTTCCAGTCGCCCTTTGTTAAAGCTTCTTTTAATCCCGCCTCATTAAATTGCCAGTACAAATAATCGTGCTCCTTAACTGCCTTTTTTCCGCTTAAAAGCGGCGAAAAAGACAGCCCGTCAATATTTTTCGGAGAGGCTGTACCGGTTAATTCGCCAATAGTTGGCAGCACATCCCAAAAAGCCCAGGCCGATTGATTCGTTTGTCCCGGGGTGATCTTTCCTTTTGCCCGGACAATTAACGGTACTCTGATCCCTCCTTCATACAAATCTCTTTTTACTCCTCTGAAAGGACCTCCACTATTGAAATAGATTGGATCGGCACCTCCTTCTTTATGTGGGCCATTGTCGCTGGTAAAGAAGATATAGGTATCATTGTCCAAACCCAATTTCTCAATAAGCCTTACAATTGTTCCTACATCCGCATCCAGCTTGTTCACCATCGCTGCAAAAGTGGCGTGCGGCTGCGCCTGGCTATCATAATTTCCTTTTTTCTCAAAAGGGGTTTCAGGTGGAAATTTGCTTGTTCCATCAGCATTCTGGAATTTTTTGAGCAAATCAGCAGGAACCTTTAGCTCAGCATGCGGAACAGTCAGTGGCAAATACAAAAAGAAGGGCTTGCCTTTATTTTCATTGATAAAATCGACAGCCTTATTGATGATCAGATCTTCGGTATATTTGGTGGTATCTGTGGGAATCTGAACAGTTTTACCCCCAATGATCTCATACAACCGATCGGTGTAATAATCATGAGCATGGGACTGGTCCAGGTAGCCGTAAAAACTATCAAACCCTTTCAAATGAGGGGCTCCCTGACTGTCTTCATCTCCCAGGCCCCATTTACCAAACATTCCGGTTTTGTAACCATTGTCGTGTAATCTCTGCACCATTGTCGTATCACGGGCGCGAAGTGCCCCCAATCCGTCCTTAGCTTTTGCATTTCCGCGTACCCAGGCGTGCCCCATGGTATAGCCGGTCATTAACGCGCACCTTGATGGCGCACAAACCGTATTTCCGGAATAAAAGCGGGTAAACTTGATGCCTTCTCCGGCCAGCTTGTCCAGGTTTGGAGTTGGAATTTTTGATTTCGGATTAAAGCTTTGAACATTTCCATAGCCGAGGTCATCAGCCAAAATAAAAATTACATTAGGCTTTCTCCCTGTCTGTGCATTTAATCCTAAATAGCTGCTTAACAACAACATAAGGATAGAAAATTTTAATAAATTTTTCATCAACATATATTTTTATCGGTTTTTTAGGTCCAGCTGTTTACCCACTGGCAAGTTTCTAATTCGTTTCCCGCAGGCCCTGGCGATAGCGTTTACAATAGCTCCCGGAGTGACACACATAGCAATTTCTCCAACACCCTGTAGTTTTTCATTTGGATGTGGAATGACTTCAACCTCCACCTCTGGCACGTCATCAAACCGAATGATCGGATAGCCTGCCCAGTTGTGGCTTTGTATCCTTTGTTGTTCAAACCTGACTTCTTCAAACAAGGTCCAGCTGGTTGCCTGGATCATCCCCCCCTCTATCTGGTTGATCACACTGTCGAGACTAATGACTTCACCGGCATCGACCGCAGCCCATAGTTTTTTGACGCTGATTTTAAATGTTGACGGATGTACATTTATCTGTGCTGCGACCGCAATGTATGCCGCGCTGTTTTTATATCGGGAAAAGGCAATACCTATGGATGTATTTTTTTCTTCAGGCAGCGCAGTTACTTTGCGCTTTAATCTGTTTAATACTTCGATCGCCCGTTTGTCTTCCAGATGCATTGTTCTGAAGTCAAAAGGATCAATTCCGGCTTGTTCTGCAAGCTCATCCATAAAAGACTCCACTGCAAAAAGATTGGCATATGAACCAAGGCTCCGGAGATTTGAGGTACGCAAAGGTCCGTTAAAAAAATTGGCCGTGATGGTCTGATTAGGCACTGCATAATACAGATCTGCATTTCGGTAACCACCTGACCCTGATGGATTTTTCTTCCGATCAAAGGGAGCGGCCCGTAAAACTGCTGCGTTCAAATATCCCGGATTGCCCCGGATATAATGTGTGTCGGACCATACTGAATTTCGAAAGTGGGCAATTCTGCCGTCCTTCCCCAAAATGGCTTCCAGTTCCATATACATTGCCGTGCCATAAGGTTCCCAGGCATGTTCTTGTTCACGTGACCATTGCAAACGCACATGCTTGCCGGGAAAGGCCATGGCGATCAGGGCAGCTTCAGCAGCAGCATCGTCAGAACCATTGTGGCCATAACAGCCCGAGCCGCGCAAACAGGTTACCTGAATTTGGTCAGCAGGGATTTTGAGCAGATCACTGATTGTATCCCGTAAGGGATAAGCCCCTTGACTATGGGTCCATATTTCTAACAAACCCTCTGCATATCGCGCCACAGCACAAGATGGAGCAATCGCGCCATGCATTACGTATGGTTTATAATAGGAGGATTTTATGGCTGGAGTCCCTTCCGGAAAGGGTACTGGAGTGGTCTTGACTTTGCTGGATGCTACGGTGAGACTTTTAAGGAACTCCGGTATGGGCTCGCTTGAAGCCACACGATTGGGCACTGACCACTTAACCTGTTGGGCAAGGTGGCGCTGTGCTTTCACCGCATGAAATTCATCCTCACAAATTACTGCCAGGAAACTTCCATCTCTTATCGTTTTAAGAACAGGAACTGCTTTGCGAAGCGCAATTTCGTCAAAACTCAAGAGCCTTGCATCGTAAGCCGGCGGACTTACCGTGCGTGCATGCACCATTCCCGGAAAGCGCAGGTCCTGAATGAACATTTCGCCGCCAACGATCATGCGTTTAAAATCTTCCCGCGGAACAGCTTTGCCCGATATACGGTATTGCTCCTTTGGTTTTAAATGAAGTGGCAAGCGCACCTCCGACTTCAATTTTCTGCCATCAAGCAATTCAAAAAAAGTGAGCGGGCGTCCGCCGGATTTTTGGAGTACTTTGCCGTCGCGCATTTGCAGGGTCTCAGATGGAGCGCCCAAAACTGCAGCTGCGAGGTCCATCAGTTCGCGGCGGGCAGCTGCAGCGGCATACCTGACCGACAGGACACTGTTTTCTGTAGACGAGCTTGCGCCTGTAAAACCTTCATTGGGCGTACGGCGCGTGTCGGCTATGACTACCTCTACCTGGCTAACTTTCAAGTCAAGCTCCTCCGCTGTTACCTGGGCAATTGCGCCGCACAGGCCCTGGCCCTGCTCTACCTTGCCTGTAAATACACGTACCGATCCGTTAGCCAGTACTTCAAGCCATGCGCTTACGGCAGGGGTACGCCGTAAAATGCCGGGCAATTCAGGGTCTTGTCCCACCATTACCGAAGCCAGTAAACCGGTATAGTCTAATGAAAATAAAACTGTAAGGCTTCCGGCCGATTTGATAAAACTCCTCCTGCTTGTCTTCATGGTTCTATTTGTTTGCGGCCCTTGCAGCATGCTTTATTGCCCGCAATACCCTCGCCTGCGAACCGCATCGGCAAAGCACGCGCTGCATCCCTTTCCTGATGGCCACATCATCCAGATGTGTGGAAGTATTGAGCAAGCTGACCGCCGAAATGACCATACCATTCAAACAATATCCGCATTGGGCTGCCTGCTCATCAAGAAAACTTTGCTGAACTGGATGAAGTGTACCTTCTGCTGATGCCAATCCTTCTAATGTTGTGACTGACTTTCTCTGCGCCGCAGATACAGGCATTGTGCAGCTGTACTGCGCTTTGCCGTCAATCAGTACCATACAGGCGCCGCACTGCTGCATCCCGCAGCCAAATTTGGGCCCGTTTAAGGCCAGCTGATTACGAAGTGCATACAAAAGCGGCGTTGCCGGGTCAATATTCAGGCGGTGCTTCCGGCCATTTACTGTCAATACGATAACGCTCATGGTAAGGATAAAATCTTTCTCAATTTAAGAATTTTTCCGGTAGCGTTTGTTCAATCACTAACTTTGTTTGCGGACAAATTTTGTTAGGATTACGATCAGCTGCCCTTCTATCCTTCCTTCAATCTGTTCTTTATTGTCATCAACAAGCTTGATATTCTTTACTACAGTACCGAGCTTGGCGCTCAGGCTTGAGCCTTTGACATCCAGTGTTTTCACAAGGACCACTGTATCCCCATTTTCCAATACATTGTTGTTGGTGTCTTTGTGAAACTCTACTGTAGAATCATTCTCATGGTCGCCCGTAGCTTTGGCCCAGGCCAGTGTAGCATCATCCAGGTACATCATGTCCAGGTTGTCAATGGCCCAGCTTTCCTGTCTAAGCCTGTTCAGCATTCGCCAGCTCAGCACCTGTACGCCGGGAACTTCACTCCACATGCTCGAACTCAGGCATTGCCAATGCTTATTATCCAGTGTTTCTTTCTTTTCAATTTGCGCCAAACACCTGCCGCATACCAATACACATTCTTCTACCGTATTTTGCGTTTGAGGAGGTACTTCATAAACACTAAGGTTTTCCGACGATGCACACAATTCACATTTATTGTCACTTCTATTGAGCAGTTGTTCTTCCAGTTTCATATCCTAATGGGTAATGGCGTCGAATATACGAACTATTCCCTATCGTGTTCCCAATCACCCGGTTTCTAATACATTGCTCTATCTTAAATCCGCCATTGCAAAAAACTGCTGATTATGCTATTTTTGCAGCCGACTTATGAAAAAGAGAATCAGACGGCATGTCAGGAAGGCGAGATATATTATGTACAAGGAGACGCTCATTGATTTCAAAGAACATCTCTGGACATTTATAGGCACCTTTCTCGGCATCGGTATTATCGGGTTTTTAAATAGCTACCACCTTACTGCGTTTGACAACCTTTTCTTAATCGGTTCATTCGGAGCTTCTTCTGTGCTGATTTATGGGGCGATCAACAGTCCGCTGTCACAACCACGAAACCTCATCGGTGGTCACTTGGTATGTGCGTTCGTGGGAGTCACAGTACATAAGCCGGTGCCAGGCGAAATATGGCTTACCTCCGCTCTGTCCGTATCACTGGCGATTTGCTGATGCGGATCACAAAAACGCTGCATCCGCCCGGAGGCGCTACAGCGCTGATCGCAAACATTGGATCAGTCAAGATCCAGGCACTGGGATATTTCTATATACTGAGTCCTGTACTAACGGGAGTGATCATCTTATTCCTGGTAGCCATGATTTGCAACAACGCGACATCACATCGCAGTTATCCCAGAAATAAAACCTGGTTCATGATCTGGAAAAGAACATACCGGCGACAGGTATAGCCAGACGGTTTTAGTTTGCTAACTTTACCATAATAATTTATACCAACATGTCTGATCCGATTCATCAACTATGGCTTTACAACAACTGGGCCAACGAACTGATTTTAAATTCATTCAAACAAAATTCTGGAGCTGTACCTGTATCATGCCTGCGCCTGTTTTGTCACATCGTCAATGCGCAGATAGTTTGGCTAAGCAGGATTAACGGAGCGCAGTCCCCCGTAGGTGTCTGGGATGAATATAGTCTGACAGAATGTGAAAATAATCAACATATATTTTCGGCAGGAATACAACAGTCACTGGCAGACGCTCAAAAGGGGACGAAAAACATAACCTATAAGAATACCCAGAATGTCGTTTTCAGCGATTCCCTGCAGGATATCCTCTTGCATGTATTCAACCACGGCACCTATCACAGGGCGCAGATCGCACAGGATATGAAGAAAAATGGATTCGAACCGGCAAGAACCGATTATATCTTTTTCAAAAGATCGGGTCGGATTGAAAACCCATAAAAGAATTTTGAATAGCACTCCTGCAGCTATATTCCGTCTATCATCTTAAGGACGTTGCTAGGTGGTTGCTCGATGGTTGGAAGGTCCCACAGACCTAAATGATCTGGCAACACCGTTATAACCTCTGAGAGAAGACACAACGGAAATAGTACCAGATACCAGACAGAAGCAATCCTGCTGCTTTTCGGAAAAAGAACAATCCCGGTAAATAGAATTTTTAGGCCTTAGGGATGTATGAAAAAAATTATTTATGTTATTTTAGGGTTAACCGATAGTATCGCTTCGATAAGATTGGAGGAAGATAATGCTGGTGGTAAAATGTATAATAATCTGAGTAAACCTGCCAAGCATAATTTCCTTAGTATAAACAGGTAAGTGATAAATATGTTAAGTCTGCTGGCAATAATGTCCTTTATATGATTTGAAAAGAATTAGTATTGCTGCAGCAGACTAAGCATTTTCCGGTCCAGCTTATGCCCGTTGTATGTTTCGTATTCAACATCTTTTCTCCCGCTGTCAAGAATCCCAAAACTCCCTCTAAAATTCCACAATGACCATCCCCAGCCATTTTCTTTAAATATTTCAAGATTATCCTTCATCCACGCAAGGGATACATCGTGCGGTGTATGCTGGTAAGCACCCCATTCACCGACGTGAACACCCACGCCCTGTTGCTCAAGTTTCTTCCAGGGCGCAAATATTTCTGTTCTGAGCCGCTCCTTATCCCAGCGGTCACCATTTCCAGCATCCAGTGGCCATGTGGGTACACCCCAGTCGGCTTTAACCCAGGAGGCTTTATAATGACTGACCTGCATTGGCCCGTAGCCTCTGGTGCTCTGACCAACATTCAGGCCTGCTGCGCCGAATACAGGTTTGGTTCCATACTGAAGGCCGTCAATAACGATTAATCTTTTTGGATCTTCCTTGCGTATCGCATTGATAATACTGGTAACTACCCGTACATAATCGGGTTCTTCGACCTGGGAAGGCTCATTAATTAAGTCAAAGCTTAGTTTATTGTTGCTGATGCCTTTGTACCGTTTTGCAAAATGCCGCCAGTGAAAAACAGCAGCTTCCAAAGCTTTTTCGTCTTTCCACAGGTTTAGTGGCTCTGCCGGTGCATTGACACAATAGCCGGGAATGCGGTGAAGATTCAGATTGACGTGGATCTTATGTTTTGTGCCAAATGTGATTGCCTGGTCTATTTCCTTCAATACCTTTTCATCCATTTTCATCCAATCATCTGGTTTGGACCAGCAATGATAGGACATTGGTAATCGGGCAAAATCAAAACCCCATTCTGACATCATCCTGAAGTCCTCTTCTTTAAAGGGCTGATTGACTTCGGTATTAAATTTTTCCAAAAGATTGAAGCCACGCCACTTTGGCAATTTATTGTAAGTGTTCAATGTATTGGATTGCGCCAGTAAAGCCGGTGTTAGGAGGGTTGCAGCTGTTAGGCCGACGCCAAGCTGAAGGAATTTTCTTCTTTGCATTTTTATAGTCAGATAGTTCGCAGAATTTATAAACTGTACTAAATATAACTAAATCTGCGCCATTCTTCCTGCAGTATTTCAAACCATTCACACAAAATCCCTTCATGTTCAATTCTGGCAGTGATTTTAAGTCCTGACTTACGCAAAGCGTTTATGGAGGCTTTATTGTCAATATCTGCGAGCGCATACACTACTTTCAAACCGAGTTCCTCAAATGCATACTTTAAAGTTGCCTTTGCTGACTCGGTGGCAAAACCCTGTCCCCAGAACTTTCTCAGTAACCTGTATCCTACGTCATGAAAATTGGTATACCCGTTTACCTCATCCGTGCGGAATTTTAAACCGCCCCATCCAGCAAACTGATTAGTTTTTTTATCTATGATTGCCCACCTGCCTATACCATAGTCGATATATTGCTGTCTGATGTATTTGATACTGCTCACAGCCTGGTCTATGGTCTGGATCGGATTTTTATGTAAATAACGCTGTACTTCCGGGTCACTATCCATTTCAAACATCGCTGGCGCGTCTTCCATTACAATTTCTCTCATTATAATCCGGTCAGTTTCGGCATAGATTTTCATACCGGACAATTTAAGAATTTTTAACTTTTTATAGGCAAAAAGAATACATTTGTATGAACATATAAAAGCAAACCCGAATACAATGTACACACATGTTGCTAAATTTGTAAGACGTATAACCGGATTAATGGCATTGATCTTACTGTCCACATTTTTTACCGGACTGGCCCAGAAAAAAGAACCAATCGATTATGTTGATCCTTTTATAGGGACTTCAAATTCGAGATGGATGTTGTTTCCCGGCCCGACCATGCCCAACGGAATGGTAAAATTGAGTCCTGATAACCAAGGCAGTGTATGGCAAGGGGGTTATGAATATTCTGTAGGGAGTATTCATGGTTTCAGCCATATTCACGGATGGACTATGGCAGGATTACTCACCATGCCTACCAATGGTGACCTGGCTTTGAAGCCAGGCTTACCGGATGATCCGTTTAAAGGGGCAAATGCAGGTTACCATTCCAGGTACAGACCTGACGGGCAACAGGCATCCCCAGGATATTATGCAGTGGATCTGATTGATTCCCACATTAAAGCAGAACTGACCGCAACTGAAAGAACCGGGGTTCAGCGCTATTCATTACCTAAAGACAGCAGCAATCGTATAATGATACAGCTTAATATCCCTGCGGAATATGCATATGAACTAAAAGACGCCAGGATCACTAGGGTCAGCAATACAGAAATAGAAGGTTTTGCTAAATCCTATTCAGGTTGGTTCAATGAGTATACACTCTATTTTGTGATGCAGTTCAGCAAACCGTTTAAAGATTTTCACGGATATGCTGATCAAAAAGAACTACCAGAAGGTAAGGAGATCTCAGGGAGCAAGGACATCGGGGTCTATGTGACCTACCCTACTTCAAAAGAAGAACAGGTACTGATCAGGACAGGCATTTCATTTGTAAACATGGATCAGGCAAGACTGAATTTGAAAACCGAGCTGAAAGAGTTTGACTGGGATTTTGACGCCTTAGTGAAACACAACCGGACTGTATGGAATGATGTGCTGAAAACGATCGACGTGGAGGGAGATTCAGAAACAGACAAGATAAAATTCTACACCAATTACTACCGGTGCTTTACGGGAAAGATGATCATGAGCGATGTAAACGGCAAATATACCGATGCCAGTGAAAATATACAGCAATTGCCTGCACAGCGCAAGGCAATGATAGGTGGAGACGCCTACTGGAATACATTTTGGAATTTAAACCTTTTGTGGACACTCACTTCACCGGAAACGGTTGAACAATTGGTGGGCACCCAGCTTGAGATGTATGAGAAAACGGGATGGCTCTCTAAAGGCCCGACCGGGATTGAATATTCAGGTATCATGGAAGGATCGCATGAGATGGCACTAATGACCAGTGCTTATTTAAAGGGAATAGTTAAAACAGATGCAGAAACGGCCTATGGTGCAATGAAGAAAAATGTAGCGATTGAGCCGCAGTCCGTTGGTGGCGGACATCCGGGCAATCCTCAAATAACGGATTATGCAAAAAAAGGCTATGTACCGGTGGAAAAGGGTGCAGCATCCAAGACACTGGATTATGCCTTTGATGATTGGTGTGTCGCTCAAATGGCCAGGCTCGTTAATAAAAATGACGATTACAATTTCTTTTTAAAGCGGTCTGGAAACTGGAAAAATGCTTTTGAACCGAAGCTGCGATATGTTGTACCAAGAAAGGCTGATGGCTCATTTATCAAGGACTTTGATCTCTTTTCAGTGAAACACTTTGTAGAAGGTAATTCGTGGCAGTACTCCTTCTATGTACCTCATGATATTCCTGGACTGATAAAATATACTGACAAGGACCTCTTTTTAACCAGACTGGAAAATGGGTTTGAAAAATCTGAACAGCATAAATTTGCTGCTCATGCACTGGACCGGACAACAGGGCAATCTGCAGAATACTACATCAATCATGGCAATGAGGTCAACATGCAGGCGGCTTATCTTTTCAATTATGCGGGAAAGCCGCATTTAACGCAATACTACACCAGGAAAATACTGGACACTTTTTATGATGCATCACCGTATGTGGGATGGAATGGTGATGAAGACGAGGGTCAGATGGGTGCCTGGTTTGTGATGGCTTCACTTGGCTTATTTGAAATGAACGGCGGCACATCTGCCGATCAAACGCTGGACCTCACTAGTCCGCTGTTTAGGACTGCCAGAATTAAATTGAACAGCCAATATTATCCCGGGAAGGAATTTATAGTTGAGGCCCACGACAATTCACCTGAAAACATCTATATAAAATCAGCGAAGTTGAATGGCCGCATGCTCAAAGAAAATAAAATAAGTTTTAAGGATGTGGTCAAAGGAGGAAAATTAGAGCTATATATGACAGATAAAGCTAATTAAGTTTCTGTTGGTTGTTTTTCCTAAAAAAATTTAGATATACTGATAAGGCCGCTGCTAGCACAAAAGATATCGCAGTTACAGCATCTATCAGGTCAGATGAAATATCGCTGTGAGTGACCTTATCTGCAAAATATTTAATAAATGAATTTGGCAGATTGGTTTCGCCAAGCTTTTCCTTGATTTGCCACTGCCAGTCTGTAATGGGACAATAACCTATTCCGTACCAAATTCCGAGTAAAAACCATGACGCAGCAGTTAGCAAAACAAATATAAGATGCAGTCTCCTGGTTGATGACCATATCCAGCCCAGCAAATTAAAGCCAATGATGATCAAATGCAGCAAAGTAAATAAATAGTCCAGAATCATGATCTTTTAGGGTAAAGCCGTGCTACACCGATCAGCAGTGAACTGATTGCTAAAAATAACAAAAGCACCCCGACAGCGTTAATTGCTACTTGCGCGTATCCAAATTTTGCGGCATCTACAAATGGATATGGATAATAACCGGAGATCGCTCCTCTGATCAGGCTATAAATGAGGTACAAAAGTGGAAAGAGTGCCCAGGATAACAACGATTTCCATTTGATCTTATCCTTAGGCACAAATATAATCCAAAACAATACATAGGCTATTGGACTTAGCGTATGTAATAAAAAATCAGTAAGTTTAAAAAGTCCCTCCAATTTCCAAATACCTTTAAGTATAGTGGCATAGATGAGGCCCACGATTAGAATGTAGACTGCAATGGCGGTCAGTACCGAAGTCCTGGAAAAGAAGTTTCCCAATTTAGATCCAGGTTTTATCAAAATACAGGTCATAGCTGCTGCAATAAGCAGGTTAGTTTGTATGGTATAGTAGCTGATGATCTGAACTATTGCCCCGGCAGTTGAACGACCATCCTCCAGGTACAATCTCGTAGAGATGTAAAATTGGAGAATGAGCGCAAACCAAAGCATCAGTGCATTTACAATTTTATAAACCAGCTCAATTCTTTTTTTCATAGTGAATTAGTATAGTTCTACTTAGTAAGGAATATACGGGCCACCTGTTTCGCCCCAGCCCCATTTTGGCATTGGCTCGTTTTCATTTACCGGGTTTTCTGTTGTCGTGGAGTTCATTACAGCTATCCTGCTCCCCCATTCCAGATAGCCTATAAGTGCAGATCGGAACTCCGGATCGGATGCTAATCCAATTTCATCTGCGCTTTCCAGCAGCAGTTCCATCCAGCGCTTGCGTTTTTGTTCGTCCAGCATTTTGCCCAGGTGATGAGCGACCATTTTTGCGTGGCTCCCGCTGTCGTCCTTTGTGTAAAAAGCAGGACCGTTGAATACTTCTGCGATGAAATGAGCAACATGTTTGCTGTGATCCCCTGCCATATTCTTAAATACGGGATATAAGAGCTCGTCCTTAAGGACTTTACTATAAAAAAGTTCAGTTAAGTTCTCAAGAGCTTCCTTGCCTCCGGCCCATTCATATAAAGTTGGTATTTTTTGCATAATCGGTTTGTCTGATAATATGTTCTTACTAAGATAAATATATGGCAGGAAATCAGGAAAGCAAATAATTCCTAAATTAGCGGTATCAATTAATCGGTTTAGGATTATGAGCTTACTTGAAAACCAATATGATCTGATCAAAGGATCAAGAGCGGCAGTTTTTCGATTTCTGGAAAAAGAAGTAAAGAATGATGTGTTTATTCCGGTGGCTGCATTTAATAACAATACAATCGCGGCGACGCTGGTGCACATCGTAAATACCTATCTCTCCTGGGCAGGAAATTTCGCAATGAAAATGGATAGAACGTTTTATAATGAACAGGGTTTTTCGTCATTGACTGAGGTCAAAAAGCTTTTTGAAGACGCGGATAGGATTATCGAACAGTTTCTTGACAAATTTGCTGAAGAATATGAGCAGCTTGTAGCCAATTATAAATCAGGGAACAGATATGTAGAGGCTACTATTCTGGCGGTCTTCACTCACATGACCACACATGAATTTCACCATAAGGGACAGATCATGAGTATGTGCAGGCTCCTGGGCCATACCCCTCCGGATACTGATATTATCAGATTTTAAACTTTTTTTGGAGGAAGGTCAAAAGCGACAGCTTCATGCTCAAAATGCCCATTGTGCGAGCCGTCACAAAACGGTTTATTCTTTGACAGTCCGCAACGACAAATGGAAAGTACGTTTCTGCCCTGCAAGCCATAAACGGTCCCGCTTTTATCGACAATCTCGAAATCGCCTTCTATTTTCACAGAACCGTTGTTATTGATGGTAAGTTTTGTTTTTGACATCTGTTTGTTAGTTTGTGCCAAAACTAAAACAATGCAAAGAGACTATGCGATCTCATTTCAATTTAGAAACATTATGCGTTGCTGAGCGAACTTGAAGGTAAATACCCCCAGCGCACTAAATCATTTTTATCCTTAATGATTTTTGTCCCGCCATCATGCATTAAAATGATTCCGGTAGAAATATCCAGGACATTGCGGTAATCATGATCGGTAATAATAAATCCTTTTCGATCAGAATGCGCTTTGATCAGGTCTTTGATAATTTCGACATGGAGCGGACCGAGTCCGTTAAAAGGTTCGTCAAACAGCAAATATTCCGCTTCAGAATAAATCATTATTAAAACCTCAATGATCCTTTGTTCGCCGCCGGAAAGCTCCCCGCTTTTTTTACGAAGATGTGGCTTGATTAAACTAAGTTCCAAAAGATTCCTGACTTGATGTTTTATACAGAATATCTTTATAATATCCGCTATTCTGATGTGTTTGGGCAAAAAGCTATCCTGGGGCAAATACTGAATGGTATCAATATTATCATATAAGCTTTTTAAATGTCTGCCATTTACCCTGATAAACTTATTATCGGCATTAAGAGACCCAAATATGATCTTCAATAAAGTAGACTTTCCCGAACCATTTCTGCCAAGGAGCCCAATGACCTCTCCCTTTTTACAGGAAATAAATACATCCGTTAAGACCTGTCTCAAGCCAAAGTTTTTTGTCACACTGTCTACGTGCAAGCCATTCATATGGCCATCAGCATTAAACCTGCGATTAAGCTGCTTGCTATTGTAGCAACCCACAACATGAGCTTACTTAAGCCTAAGTTATGATAGAAATAATATTCCTTTGGATTTGTCAGATCATATATCATCAGATGGAAGAACGGAGTAAGAAAAATATAGGAAAATCCCGCCATACTTATAATTTTCATGCCTGTACCCATCATCAAACCCAAACAAACTGATAATGCTGAAGAGGGTATGATTAATTTTTTATAAAAGACCCATAACCCATTGGTTATTCTCATATTTTGCTTTCTCCTGGGGCATACATCTTTCTAAGGTATGTTTTTTAAATGCGTTTAACACTCAGCGCAATATCTTTATTATAATTTGGCACCATGAGATTGACCTGACCACCCGCGTGTTTAAGTATTTTGGCTTTGTCTTTAAGCCCGGTGATGGTATTTGTCCATTCAATTTTATAGCTTCCTGCCGGAAGATCTAATTCCAGATCAACTTTTTTCTCTCCATAGATATAAACGCCGTATTGGTTACCTGGTTCGGCAAGGGCCTGTACCTGGGCATCCTTTGAAAACTTCTCCGTGATGAATGAAACATCAGGATGCATGTTAACAAAATCAAGATCATCAATAAAATGCTTTAAATAGCTCAGCTGCTCTCGTAATGTAACACTTCCGCCCCCGGGCTGGGTAGCAGGATATTGATAAGTCCCGTCCTCTTTTTCAATAGTGAAAGAATAATCCAGATTATTGTACAATGCTCCGCCTGCCATGATAAACAACCAGCCCTGCATTCTGTAGGTTTCGTCTGCATTGCCTTTAAAGCCAGTTTCATTATCGCCGATGACCTTATTCAGGTTATAATTTTCGGCCACAGCTACCGGCGGTGTTGCATAATGAAAGTTGAATACAGAAACAGCAGCATGCGGATCTTTGATCTTTTGAGTATTGTTGGCAATGTTTTGTGAGATAAGGTGCGGATTCTTAAAATCCTTTTCTGTTTCTCTTATGATGTCTGCAATGTGGTATTGCCACTCCAGGCTAACCCCGCCAAAATAAGGTTCATTACAGATTTCATAAATAAGATTCTTATAATCTTTAAGTTCATGAACAATTTTTTGTACCAGGTCTTTTTGAACTGACAGCAGATCTGCGCCTTTATCCAGGGTATAAACGAACTTACTTGCCATCGATCCGATGGCATTGATATTATTGACCGCATTCATTGGACTTATTTTCCATTGTGATTCATCGTAGAAAGGACAGAAAAAAGCAAGTTCAATAATGATCCCTCTTTTTTGTGCCTGAGCAACAAAATCTGTAAGTCTTGCAAAATAGGCATCATCCCATTTACTGAGATCAAATTTGTTTCCTCCGCCGTTGTAACCTGGGATTGAGCTGCGCTTCCAGGGGCAAATAAAGCGCCCGGATACAGGTGCCAGCGTATTGTTGCTAATCGAAAAAGCTCCCGCGGGTTCTACATATGCTCCGGTAAATGTCCGGGTTAAATTTAAACGCTTAGATTTTAATTCATTGAGGTACGTGATGTAATCAAAATCGAGATTTAAAACCGCACCATAATGCTCACCGGAAGTAATTAAAACAGTGGGTTTGCCCTCATAAGTAAAATAATGCGAATTTTTAACATTCAGGGCAATTGATCTATTCTGGCAAAGTGCAGACTCTGACATTATAGATAGGATCGCTACCGCTACTGTCCATGAACACTTGTTTCTTAAAACCATATGATTTTTGAGTTTTATTAAAGTTATATAAAATGACGAATAAGATCCTGTTATCTTTGTAACGATGTTGAATTTATCTTTTAGTCGTAATCACATTAATCCACTGAAATTGCTGCTGACAATTCTTATAACTGTCAACATCACTGCCGGTTCGATTTCTTTAACAGCAAAATCTGCTTATGTGCTTTCTGCACAATCTACTGAACAGACAATTTGCAGCATGGAAAGGCAGCACGTCTCCAGGCTGTCTTACTTTCGGTTTATCAAAACAACTGGCAATGCAAATCAGGGGATAAACTTTAGTTTCAAGGATTTTCTGTTTGCCGCAAACCATCTCTTACGTGTTCAGTTTAATGAAAACTTAAGATTAACGAAAACGCTCAATTATCTAAAAACCACCTTGTTTTACGATGTCCGTCTCGTTTCTGAGCGGCAACATATCCCTTCCAATATTTTCTAAACCCCACAGGAGATAAATAATATGACATAGTGGAATGGGAGCCGTCCGTGCTGCCCGATAATTATTTTACATGAAGCGATTAAAGAAAACATTACGCCTGACCGGCCTGATCATTATGATCGTACTGGCGTGTTTTGGTGTTGGTATTTCCGGAACACCCCCCATCCTGCCAAAGCTAAATAACAGGGCCAAAATTGAATATGCAGAGGAAAAAGAAGATGGAGAAAATGAATGAGTGAAATTAAATGTAGAATTTTTTATATTTAAGCTATCGTTCTCAAAATATTATACATGTTAAAACCATACGATTCTTCTGACTTCCTTCTTTTAGAAAAATGGATCACAAGCCCTGAGTTATTACTTCAATTTTCTGGCACTGACTTTTCATATCCCATCACAGAACAGCAAATCTTAAGTTATCAGTTACTTCATCCCGATCGTACTTTTTACATTGGGTATTCACAAAATGACATCCCTTTTGCCTTTGGCGAGATCATACCCCAGGAAAACGGAATACCCCGATTAGGAAGAGTGCTGGTTGGAGATTCGAAACTCAGAGGCATGGGATTTGGCAAATACTTTATTAGAATGCTGACCGATGAGTGCAAACGGCTCTATAACTGCAGCAAGATTGAGCTTCTGGTATGGGACAAGAACCAAATGGCTATAAAATGCTATAAATCTGCGGGTTTTGAATATATTACAGAAAAGCATAATACTTTAGTTCACAATGGCGTGAACTACAACATCCATAAAATGATACGCACTCTGGTCACTATTTTGCTGCTGCTTTGCAGTTTCCAATTGCAGGCACAAGACGTTTTTACACTTACCGGAACAGTCAATAATGCTAAAGGAGAACCCGTAGAGGCTGCTACAGTATTTATTGATGGTTCTCAAAAAATCACGGCAACAAATGTTAAAGGTGAATTTACCTTTACCAATCTTAGTTCAGGCACCTATCATGTTGTTGTGAATATGCTGGGTTACTCATCAGTAAAAAAAGATGTTGCAATTGCTGACAAAGCGGAAACCTTAAATATTTCGCTTCTGCAAAAAGCCATTGACCTAAAAACCGTTGTGGTCGGAGATGGTTCGCAAAGAAAGAATTTTCTGAAAATATTTATGAAATATTTTATGGGAGAATCTGAAAATGCCAAAGCTTGTAAAATATTAAATACCGATGTAATAGACTTTTCTACAAACCAGTCTTTGGTTGAAGCAACTTCCGGTAATTTTTTTATCATAGAGAACGTTAAACTGGGCTATCGAATTAAATATTTGCTCAGGAACTTCAGGTACAATACAAAAACCGAGGTAACCATTTATGATGGTGAGTCGATTTTTGAAAACATGGAAGGAACCGAAGTCCAGAAACTCGAATGGAAAACCAATAGAAAGAAAACCTATGAAGGATCTTTGATGCATTACCTGAGAGCACTGTACAGGAATACTACCAGAAAAGAAGGTTTTCTAACTTATGCAATACTGAACTTTGGTTACCCGCTTGAAGTTGATCCCAATCCAATAATCACCGATCAGATTATTGAACGGATAGACAGTAATTTTATCGCATTCAAATACAAAAAACGTCTTTTTACTGTATTCGACAAGAAAAAGGCCGCTGAGCCGGAACGACTGACAAAACGTGAATCGGAAACACGCTATCTGGAGAAAACGGGCTCAATTTTCCAATTAGATGGGAAGATTGACAGTAAAGGAAGTTATGCAAACTATAAGGATATTTTGATACAGGGATTCTGGGGTCGTAAAAGAATTGGGGATCAGCTTCCGCTTGAATATGATCCGAAAAGTGACAACTAAACAACTTGTCTATACAAATTTTCAACAAAATAATTGGCTTATTGGTTCTAAACCATATATTTAGGGTAACCAAAATGTAAGCCTGTTGTTATGTTAAAATCAATTCTGCTTTTTATTACCCTATTGTTTCTCCTATGGGCCGTTCCGAAATATTTGACGGGTTCTAAAAATGATGATGTTGCGCTGGAAGTTCATCAGGATGAAAAATCCGGAACGATTTCTGTCCTGAAAGCTGATAGCAAAGCAATTATTTTAACACAAAATGCGGGCGAAAACTTTCGCCCGTACATACACCCGATTGCCGCTCCTGACGGCAAAGGTATACTTACAGAATTTAGTCCTGAACACCATAAGCATCAAACTGGTTTATATTGGGGATTGACCAGTGTAAACGGCCGGAACTATTTTGCCAACCCGGGAAATGGTTACTGGAAACGGGTTGCCGCCCGGATTATTGAGAAGACCGGTGCAATCGTAAAGTGGCAGACCGTATATAACTTACTCGACGAAAAGGGAACTCCGGTAATGACAGAAACCCAGACCTGGAGTATGCAACTGGACAAAGGAAAGTTTCTGCTTAGCCTGGAGTGGCAGGGTGAAGCAAAAACAGATATTACTGTGGCGAAATATCCATATGGAGGTCTGTTCCTGCGAATGCCCTGGAAACCGGGCATTAATGGTGAAGTGGTCAATGCGGCACGTCAGCGCAACCAGAAAGCTGAAGGTCAGCCGGCAACATGGGTCGATCTAGCCATGCAGGTAGATGGTAGGAACGACAAAGCGCATATCGCAATATTAGATCATCCCGAAAATAAAGGCTATCCTCAAAAATGGCGTGTCGATGAGCAAATGGGTGTGGGACCTGTAAGGGCTCATGATGCAGACTGGAGCATAAAAAATGGGGAAACAGAGACTGTTAAACATCAATTGGTGATCTATGCAGGTGAGTTTAACGATATTGACATAAACAATGTATGGGCCAAATTTGCCGGCAAAGATCCTTCCTGGGCTAGTGTAGACATGTGGGCCATCGCTAAGCAGGAAGGAAAGGATGCAAAGTTCCTGACCCCTGAAGAGGCTGTAAAGGCCATGACGCTTAAGGATGGCTTTTTGGCTAATGTTTATGCATCGGAGCCAATGATCACTCAACCTATGGCCTTTTGCTGGGACGACAAAGGGCGGCTTTGGGTGGCAGAAAACAGAGACTATGAGTCCAGATCTTCAGGTTTTTCAAATGACGGCAACAGCCGGATATTAATACTGGAAGATACCGATCACGATGGCAAAGCAGATACTAAAAAGATCTTCGCAGAAGGAATCTCCTTCCCCGCTGCTATGGCTGTTGGTTTCGATGGTGTATTTATTGGTGCCCCTCCCAACCTGCTTTTTGTGCCAGACCGCAATCATGACGACAAAGCTGACATGGCCGATATTGAAGTGCGGCTAACCGGCTGGGGTATTAGGGACAGACACGAGACAATGAACAGTTTTCATTGGGGGCCGGATGGCTGGTTGTATGGCTGTCAGGGATTTGCTACCCCCTCACGTATCCGCAAACCAACAGGCAAGGGCAAACTTTACAGTCATAAAGAACCCTTTCCTGATGATGAAATTTTAAAGGGTGAAGGGGTGGACATTAATGGTGGTGTATGGCGCTACCATCCGACTAAAGACAAATTTGAAGTGGTCGCACACGGCTTTAGCAACCCCTGGGGAATTGACTATGATGCCAAAGGCCAGATTTTTATTACGGCTTGCGTCATCCCGCATTTGTGGTATGTCATCCCGGGCGGCATTTACCACCGGCAGGGCGGCCAGCATTTTAATCCCTATACTTATACGGACATCAAAACCATAGCAGACCATAGCCACCGCTCTGCACATGGAGGTGCAAGCATATATCAGAGCGATGCGTTTCCAAAAGATCAACAGGGGCGGGTATTTATGGCCAACATACATGAGCATGCTATTCTTACAGACATACTGACACCTAAAGGTTCTGGCTTTGTGGGTTCACATGGTGAAGACCTGATGGCCGCTAACAATGCACAATGGGTAGGCTTCAGTACTTCTGTAGGTCCTGACGGCGATTTATACGTTCTGGACTGGCATGATGCTGACATCTGCGGGGGCTCAGTGCTGAATAAGGAAACAGGACGTATTTTCAGGATTTCACCGAAAACCTCTCTGGCGGAAAACTTTAAAACACGCTATGCGGACCTGAATAAACTGAGTGACAAGCAACTGGTTGAACTGCAGACCAGCAAAAGTGACTGGCATTCCAGACGTGCCCGTGGTGTACTTCAAAACCGGGCTTTTAAACATCAGCTCAAAAAAGGCACTCTGGAGGCGCTTCGTAATATCTATATAAATCATACTGATGCGAATTATCGTCTAAGGGCAATGTGGGGGTTATATGTGTGTAACGGGCTTAACAATGATCAATTAGTCGCCGCTTTAAATGATAAGGATGAGTACATACGTGGCTGGGCCATACAATTGTTATGGGAAGATGAAACTCCTTCTGCAGCTGCTGTCTCCAAACTCGAACAAATGGCACGGTCTGAAAGTTCAGCCGCCGTACGCTTATACCTGGCATCAGCCATGCAGCGGATAGATTTAACCAACCGCTGGACCTTGGCTGCCAATTTGATCCGGCATGGTGAAGATGAAAACGATCACAACCTGCCTAAAATGCTGTGGTATGGCATCGAACCGCTGGTAGCCAAAGACCCAAACCGGGCTTTTGAGCTGGCCGCCACAAGTAAGCTGAGCATGATCAGAAAATTTATTGCCCGCAGGGCAATAGATGCAGATGCCACTAATGCACTGGTAACCTGGCTTGGTCAACAATCCAGTGCAGATACGGCAATGATTGCCGGCATGCGTGATGGTCTGGAAGGGCGCACTGACCTCAAAACTCCGGCAGACTGGAAAACTACCTATGCCAAATTGCAGGGTTCCGGTGAAAGAAACAAGCAATTGTCTTTGGAGATAGCCCAATATTTTGGAGATACAGAAGCCGCTAATCAGTACTTTGCTACGCTGCATGATAAAAGTGCGACAGCAGATAACCGACGTAAAGCGCTGTTGGCGCTGTCAGCACAACAAAGAGCTGAGTTGATCAAAGACCTTCCTGCATTACTGGATGATCCTGCAATCCGCAACGACGCCATACGTGCTATCGCCAATTATGACAATGAAAAAATGGCTCAGCTTCTTTTAAACAAATATCCTAAATTCAATGAAAAGGACCAGCAATCTGCCATAGAAACACTTGCATCAAGATCAAAATCGGGCTGGCTGCTCACCATGGCCATAAAAAACAAGACTATAGAAAAAAGGGACATTCCTGCCAGCGTGGCCAGGCAGCTGAGAAGGGTTGTCGGAAGCGGCTTTGTAGAAATCTGGGGACCTATTGATCAGCTTCCATCCAATGATCTTGCCTACAAAAAATACCGTGACCTGCTAACACCTAAAGCACTGGACAATGCCAGTCTTAAAAAGGGGCAAACCGTATTTATGCGTACCTGTGGAAGTTGTCATAAAATGTACGGTGAGGGCGGCTCCATTGGACCAAACCTGACCGGATCCAACAGGTCAAAAGTTGACTACCTTCTGTTTAACGTACTTGAGCCAAGCGGCGAAATACAGGAAGACTACAAGCTGGTAGTAATTACGACACGTGACGGGCGTACATACTCAGGGAATATTGTCACAGAGAATGAGCGTCAGATCACCATGAGGATTGTTGGACAAGAGGCCACAGTAATCAACAAGTCAAATATACAATCACGGGAAGTAATGCCTGTGTCCATGATGCCAAACGGGTTGTTTGAAACCCTAAGCAACACAGAGATTGTAGACCTGGTGGGCTTTCTGAGCAGATCAAAATAGGCCGGATAAGCATTGGCAATAATATGGTCTATTTCAGTGAAATAAATAAATTACTGATTTTCAATAAATTAATTGTACGTTTGTATCCATAATTAAAATATATTATAATGCAACAAGGAACAGTAAAATTTTTCAATGAGACAAAAGGTTTTGGATTTATCGTACCAGCTAATGGTGATAGCGAAATATTTGTCCACAGTTCAGGCTTAATCGACAACATTCGTGAGAATGATTCAGTAAGCTATGATGTTGAGCAAGGTAAAAAAGGCTTAAACGCAATTAATGTTAAGATCAGTTAATTAAACTCATTTTATAAATTAAGAAGAGCATCCCCTAAAGGGATGCTTTTTTTTGTGGGATACTTTTTCCAAATTACTACCTTTATTCCCGACAACCACGATCTATATGAATTTTATGAATAAATTTCTCTTCACCCTGATGGTCTTCATGGGTTTATCAGTAATGCTTTCTGCCCAAAATAAAGGGCTTGAACTCAAATCACCAAACGGAGCTATAAAAGTATCGCTTGATATTTCCGACAAAATATATTACGCTATAGCATATCATGATGATGTATTGTTGCAGAAAAACCATTTGTCACTGAGTTTGAGAAATGAAGTTCTTGGGCAGGCCCCTAAACTTACGGGAGCTAAAAAAGGCCAGGGAAATGAGGTCATTAAACCATACATCTCCTTAAAATATTCTGCGGTAAAGAATACATATAACTCAATCCTGCTAAATTTCAAGGGAAATTACGCGGTTGAATTCCGTGCATTTAATGAGGGTATTGCCTATCGTTTTCTAACGGCTAAAAAAGGTGAGATAGAAGTGCTTAATGAAGATGTTGCCCTCAATTTTCCTTCAGAATACACATTGCACCTGCAGCAGCCCGGTGGTTTTAAAACATCTTATGAAGAAAATTATTCACTGGTAAACTCCAAAGACTGGAAACCTGCAGATAAAATGTCTACACTCCCGGTACTGATCGATACCAAAAAACAATATAAAATACTGATCAGTGAATCAGATCTTCTGGACTACCCTTGTCTGTTTCTAAAGGGGAATGGAGAAAATGGGGTCTCGGCAACTTTTCCTAAAGTACCTTTAGAATTTGGAGAAGATGGCGACAGAAGTCAAAAGATCTTAAAAGAAGCCGATTACATTGCAAAAACTAAGGGCACACGCAGTTTTCCCTGGAGATACTTTGTGATCTCATCAGATGACAAGCAGTTACTGGAAAATACAATGACCCTAAAACTTGCATCTCCAAGTGTGATCAAAGACCCCAGCTGGATTATACCCGGTCAGGCAAGCTGGGAATGGTGGAATGATGCTTCACCGTATGGACCTGATGTAAACTTCGTATCGGGATACAACCTGGAGACCTACAAATACTACATAGACTTTGCCGCAAAATATGGCTTAAAATATATCGTCATGGATGAAGGATGGGCCAATAGTACAACAGATCCCTATACTCCTAACCCTAAGGTTGATGTTCACGAACTGATCAGATACGGTAAAGAGAAAAATGTAGGAGTCATCCTTTGGCTGACATGGCTTACCGTTCACAACCATATGGAATTGTTTAAAACCTTTAGTGAATGGGGAGTGAAGGGCGTAAAAATTGACTTTATGGACCGCAGCGATCAATGGATGGTCAACTATTTTGAGAATGTAATCAAGGAAGCCGCAAAAAATAAACTGTTTGTTGATTTTCACGGTGCATTTAAACCTGCCGGATTGGAATACAAATATCCTAACCTGATTTCATATGAGGGCGTGAGAGGTATGGAGCAAATGGGTGGCACCAAACCTGACAACAGTCTGCTGCTGCCTTTTATGCGTAATGCCGTCGGACCAATGGACTATACTCCTGGTGCGATGATCAGCATGCAGCCGGAATCGTACAGGGCTGAAAGGCCAAATGCTGCGAGCATCGGAACCCGTGCATATCAAATGGCGCTGTTTGTAGTTTTTGAAAGCGGCATACAAATGCTTGCAGACAATCCCACTCTTTATTACAGAAATCCCGATTGTACAGAATTCATTACCCAGGTACCAACCACATGGGATGAGACCAAAGCCTTAGCTGCAAAAGCAGGTGAAGAGCTTGTAGTTGCTAAGCGCAAAGGAGAAAAGTGGTTTATTGGCGGTATGACGAATGGCAAGCAACCAGAAAAAGCTGTTTCTATAAATTTTGATTTCCTGACCGCCGGAAAGACATATACCATGACCTATTTCGAAGATGGCATCAATGCAGGTCGCCAGGCAATGGATTACAGAAAGAAAACACTGCAAGTAAAATTTGGTGATAAGTTTGATATCAAAATGGTGCGCAATGGTGGATTTGCTGCTGTGATTTTTTGAAATCACCACCCCATTCTTCTCCGCAAAGAAATGATCTGCTCGGCATGATGCGTTCCATGCCAGTTGTACTGATTGGTCATTTGCCAGACCGGCACGTACTCCTTATTTCCCGGATGAAAATAGGTTCTTGTCCAATCCTGCTCTTCTAAATGCTCCAGCAGCGTTGTCCATCTCCTATGCAGGGCATGCAGCAGCGTTACCGATACATTCAGCGGAACAAGATTCACATCAGGCAGTTCAGCCCAAAGGTTTTCATCATACGGACTGATGGCTGGCACCTCTTCTGTCAGTGCCAGCTTCAATCTGATGTAAGCGTTCATATGGCTGTCTGCAACATGATGCACCACCTGTATAACACTCCAGCCCCCGGGACGATAAGGTGTATTCAGCTGTGCCTCATCCAGATTTTCAATGCAATAATCGAACAACAAGGGTGCTGACCTGATACCGCCAATCCAGGAAGCAAGAATGTCTGGATTATATTTGGCGGCAGGCACAAAACGACCAATCGGATACCTCAAATCTTCTAAAGCATTCTCCATAAATCTAAAAGGCCTTCACCAGTCTTATAATTTAATCGTCTGGGGCTCATCTTTACCATTGTGACAACTGACACAGGTAATATTCGTTACTTTCCCCTCCTTATCTTTATGATTAAAATACTTCTTATTGATCTTTGCTGTCATTTTTATCATCTCTCTCGCAATCAGCTTGTGGTTTTTTTCATCATTTGCAAAATCCATTTTTTTAGGATCATCTTTCATCGGAACATGACAGAAATTACATTTTACGCCCAGGGCATCCTTAAATCCGTCCATGACTTTTTTCATCTCGTCCTTACTGATGTTCTTGGGCAGTACTTTGAGGTTGGTATACTTCGGAGCAGGCTCCTGCCATGGCATAAATGCACTTAACATTGCAGCGGTCGCAACCAGAATACTGAGGGTTATTGTTTTTCTATAGCGCATAAAAAAGATCATTTGATATGACAATATAAAGACAATCCCTTATATATATATCGCTGATTTCTTATTAGGAATCAATCTAATCGTCTGAACATAAATGAAACAGAAAACAGGCATATAAATAAACGAAAAACAGCAGGACTGCACAAGGCAGAACCTGCTGATTCAAGGGATGGGATTGGAGAGCTAATTTTTTATTATCGTTTATAGGTACCCAATTCTGCTATCGCAGTAAATTGTCCGTTCTTATAATCTGATTTGATCACCATTTTAAAGTATCTGAAAGATGCTGGTTCGAGTAATTCAAGAAACTGCTTTAAATTGCTGTTTTCAAGGGTATAAGCACCAAGCGACCTCCAGGTTAAATTATCTGAACTTACCAGTATCTCAACCAGTTTGGCTGCGCCGTCCAACGGTACACGCTGCCTGTAGACGAGTCCATTGACCAGGTTTTCCGTTTTCATATCAATGGTTATGGTATGCGGATATAAACGCGATTTATCCATGTGCCAGATTGAGGTACTGTCCTTGTCAAGAACATTCTTTGGTACCCGTGTACCGTCAAAATCGACATTTTCTACTGTCCATGCACTGCGGACATGTTCGGTGGCAGGATTTGTTGCTGTTACAGTTTGCGTTGCCGAATAAAAGGTATCCAGCGAAAGCGAATCGGGAACATACATCGTCCGGTACTGAAAAGCCTTATGCCCTGCAAAATCAAAATTTTTAAGTGCCGTCTTTTTTGCAGTTACAGGGGCCATTGTCGTATTTAAATTTCCGGAAATATCTGTGTAGCTAATTTCAGTTCCAATCACAGTACCATCTGCAGGCCCCCAGGTTATCGTAACATCTTTATTTTCAAACTCTGCACTTTTGGCGGGCCGGGAGAGCAGAGACGCAATATAGTTATCGCCATAGACCATTCCTATGGCATTGGCGGTTATCGACCTGTTGTTGTCCTTATCGTACATTAAAATGTTAAACGAATAAGAACCTTCATTAAGATTCTCGAGCAATATACTCACGCCGTCAGGGGAATAAGATACCGGCACAGACAAAGAATCGCTCTTATTGTTCCAGTAGATCTGTGCCCTCGTTGCTGAAGGATCAGACAATAACCAGGTTAGTTTCAGCCTGTTTTTGCCCGAATGCGCTTTTAGAGAATCCGGAGTACCTACGTATACTATAGATCCTTTTTTTATAAAATCTACGTAAGTCGAATCCATTTTACTGCATGCCGCTAATGAAACCGCAATAACAGCGATGACGAGCATGGTTGTTGTTATTTCTTTTAATTTCATATTGTTTGTCTGTATGTATTGATGAAATTATTAATCTTTACTTCCGAAGAAGGTCAGTTCAGCCAGATAATGATGGTCAAGACTGCCCCATACCTTATTTGTTCTCCACCGAAGGTACCTATATCTCGCCGTCCCCGGAGGAATGTCGAATTCCTCTCCATCGACGACTGCATATTGAAAATCCTCACTGGTTACTATTCCTTGCGGAGATCCGGAAGGCTTTACGGACTGGAACTCTCCTATAAGCGTCCAGCTATCCCATGAGCCGTCTTTATTTGGATCATTGCTGCCATAAAGTTCAAATACCTTAGGGTCACCACCTGCATATGCTCCGTCGGTGCTCTGCTGGCCGCCCCCCAAACGGTGATAGAATTTAAATCGGCTCAGACTTACATTTGCACCCAAATCAAAGGTGAACCATTGAGGCAACCCTGTTCCGGGCTTGGTATGAAATACAGTACCACTATTCCACTTATCATCCCAAAGAGCTGTCACCCCGGCAAAGCCGCTATGTGGTGTGTACGTATCTGTCGGGAGTCTTACCTCTTTAAATTTTGTTTTATCAAGCTGCTGCTCAAATACGGGAGTCAGCTCTGTATATGCGGTATCCGAATGGTTGTCCCACCTGTCGCGGATATAAACCGCAAACTTTCTTTTTACCGGTGCAAAGCCACGTACATTTACAAAGCCTGCTTTTCTTTTGGTATAAAAAGCATCAGCCTGAACATAATCACCGATGGAATCCTGCACCAGGACATTAAGCACAAGATTTGCTTCTGACGGATTGATAAAAGTAACCCTGATCCCTCCAAAATTCTCCTGAATGTTTAAGCTTTTGAAGGTTTCCTGAATCGGTGGAGTTAAAGGATTTACTTTTACTGTAACGGGATCCGATGCATTCTCCCCCCTGCTTACCGCATAGAGTTTCACTTCATATTCCCTGGTATCAGCAAACCCGTCAATGGTAAGCGTATTCTTGTAATAAGTCGTTTTAACCTCCCGTTCCACACCGGGTCTGATGAAATATGTGGCCTTAATATACAGCATATTTGCCGGCCTGTCGTAGGTGATATTTGCACCGCCGGGAGTATTTTCTATTCTTACGTTACTAACAGGGCCCGGTGCGGCATCATTTTTATTAAAAGGTTCTGTATCGGTGTCTTTGCAGCCTGAAATCATCAGGAAAAGCAGGCATGCCGGCAATAAGTATCTAAACATAATTATAGATTTCTTTAGTGAGCTATTTATTTTATAACTGTTCATTACCATCCTGGATTTTGGTTCATCCTTTTGTTGCTTAACAATTCACTTTCCGGCAGTGGCCATAAATAATCCCTTGTGGTAAAAGTCTGATTGTAAATTACCCGTTCACGATAGTAAGAAACAGCATCTTCCTGGATCAGGTCCCAACCCGTAATTGGCTTATTGAGTTCTCTCGCGGCTTCTTTCCATCTGCGCAGGTCCCAGAAACGCTGTCCTTCAAAAGCCAGCTCAATCAATCTTTCTGTATGAAGAATTTCACGCATACCGTCTTTGTTGGAATACTTGGTGGGATTTTTTGAATAATTCGACCATGAATCCTCAACTGAATGCAAACCGGCCCTTTCGCGGACCAGGTTCACATATTTATAAACCTCACTGTTAGGGCCGCTCACCTCATTTTCTGCTTCAGCGTACAGAAGATATAAACTGGCCAGCCGGATCATAGGCCATGGATAGGTTTGGACGGTGTAAGTAGTTTCTCCTATCACATTGTTAAAATTCACCAGTTTCTTAGGCCAGTACCCGGTGACGGAATAGCTGGACTCATTTTGGGCAGTTGCGGGCTGTCCTTTTTTGCTTGATACAAAAAACAGATTCTTAGTCTCATCAAAAAGACCCTGTCCATACCAGATACCTCCGTCAAATCCAAGATCTGCATAGTAACGCGGCTCACGGTCAAAGTTCAGAGCAGCAGTAACATATCCCTCCTGCAGATAGCGCTTATCCTGTGCAGAAATACTTCTCAGTTTAAAACGGCCTGCATAATCAAATTCAATATCTTCCTTTATAGGAACCCCATTTTTGCTGTAAAACATTTCCGCTATTTTCAATGGCGGCGCAATATTACCCGAGGTAGTTCCATTAGAAACTCTGGTTGGATCAAGTCCGCGGGGAGTAGACTGATTTTGTAAGCTTCCTACCAGACTATTGGTATTCCCCCAAATGATTTCAGTGTTCCATTTTTCGCAAATTGCATTGCGGATACTCATCTGGGTTTTAATGGTATCCGATATTTTATACTGGAAGAAAGCAGGATTAAAAGTATAAAGCTTATGCCCCAGCGATTCACAAAATTCGACAGCAGCTTTGGCAGCGTCTCTGGCACGAAGCCATTTCTGAGGATCATGGGTGGTGTTGAACAATACGTTGCCCTCAGGATCTTTAAATCCTGTATAGTCCGTATTGCCGTTAAATAAAGGGCTCGCTGCTGTTACCAGCACTTCCGCTTTAACAGACAGCGCGATGGCTTTTGTAACACGTCCCAGTTCTGTAACTTCATTGTCTATTCTATCCGGCAAATCCGGCGTTGCCTCATCCAGAAGCTGAACAATATAATTTACGCAGGAATCTACCGGAGCGCGTACAGGATATACTTCTTCCACACTGGCATCCACCGGTACATTCACTTTAATGGTGGCGATAGGGCCGTACATGCGAAAAATATAATAGTGATAATAAGCTTTCAAAAATTTAGCTTCCGCTGCCCAACGGGCCTTTTCGACTTCAGGCATATCGGGTACCAAACCTATATTGTCGAGAAAAATATTGCATTCCCGGATACCCTGGTAGAGGTCTTTCCCACCGTTGGTGCCCTGCCAGTAATTCATATAAGAGTTTGATTTGTTCTGTCCGCCCCTCGCTATCCTCCATGGGTTTGAACCGCTGGTGGCCGGCAGCCAGAATTCATCGCCCCCGGCGTTGGCGACATTGTTGTCAAAAGAGCCGAGCGCAGGCATATAATTGTAGCAGCTAAACAAATACCGCTCGGCCGTACTGCGCAGACGAAAAGCATATTCAATCGTAGCAATATTGTCGGGTGTAATGTCCAGGAACTTTTTACAAGCACCCAATACACATACAGCCGTCAGGATCAAAATTATTTTTATAGATTTCTTCATGATGATTATATTTTAAAAAGATGCCAGTAAGCCAATGTTAAATACACGCTGCACCGGATAGCCCAGGCCATTTCCGGCCATTTCAATATCCCAAAGTTTAAAACTGCTAAACGACAGCAGGTTTGTGCCATTCACATACGCCCTGAATTTCTTCATGCTCAGTCTCTGTGTCAATTTTTGAGGAAGCGTATAGCCAATCTCCAATTGTTTTACCCTAAGGAATGCTCCACTTCTCATGAACCAGGTACTTCTTTGCGCATTATTTTCAGTACCTACACTAGTTGTGCTCAGCCTTGGCCACAAAGCATAGGCGTCCTGGTGATCCTCAGACCAGTGATTATCGGCATAGGCTTTTAGTAACTGGTTCTGCGGCAGACCGGGTAAGGTCTCATTATCGTAAAAATAATTTAAGAACGGCGCGGTAGCAAGAGCATCGATCCAGAAAGATTCCCGTCCAAGTCCTTGAAAAAATGTAGAAAAGTCAAAGTTCTTGTATCCCACAGAGAAACCAAATCCATAAGTAATTTCCGGAGTTGTCGGATAGCCAATGGGTACCTGATCCAGCGTAGTGATCTCTCCGTCACCATTTACATCGTAATACTTAATGTCTCCTCCCCCATATTCTCCAAATTGCCTTGGTGACCTTTGTGCTTCTTCATCGTCTATAAACAGGCGTTCAGCGATATAACCATACTGCTGGCCTATAGATAAACCAATATGCCGTTTCCAGGGGGCCTCATCATAAAATGGTTCTTCAAATTTAAGGTATTTGCTGGCTGCGTAAGTAAAATTAGCCATAGACTGCAGCCATAAACCATTAGGGAAAGAATGACTGTAATTCAATGAAATATCTACCCCTTTACCTTCTGCCTCTCCCATATTTGCTTTTGGCTGTGCCGAAAGCCCCATAGTGGCAGGCGTAGCGGTACGGGTCATCAAGATCCCGCTCCTGTGTTCTTTAAAAAAGTCAACCTGCAGGCTATAATCCCTGAAAAGATCCAGCTCCAAAGCAAGGTTTGTTTTCTTGGCTGTTTCCCAGGTGATGTCATTGTTTGCATATCTTGAAAGCGAGATCCCGTTCCTGGCATAGCCATTTTCACGGCCGAACACTGCTCCTCTGCCAGCGTCATTCATATTGACGTTTGACAGGTAAAGAAACCGGTCTTTGGCCTCACCAATGGCATCATTTCCTGACAAGCCATAAGTTCCGCGGAGTTTAAATTTGGTTACGATATCCTTCAAAGGCGCCCACCATTTTTCATTGGAAACATTCCAGGCCACACCGGCGGATGGGAAAAGACCCCATCTGTTGGTTTCAAAAAAGCGTTCAGAACCATTGTAGCCAAAGTTTACTTCGGCATAATAACGATTGTCGTATCCATAAGTGGCACGACCAGCCAGCCCGACATTTCTAAAGGGTAAGGAAGATTGCAGATCTGTAACCACTCCGGTCAGCTCATTGCGCAGCATAAATACAAATAAGCCGCTCAAAGAGTGTTTTTCATTAAAAACCCGGCTGTAGTTTACCGATGACTGCATATAGAATTTAGAATTGACAGTCCTGTTTCCCGGCACATAATCCAGGTACTCCGTACCTGTTTCTTCATTCAGCAGGTCAATTTTATAGGTATTGGCCTGCTTATCATACGCTCCTGCCTGGTACCAGAATGGCAGGTAGGTCCTTCTCACATCAAAAAATGTATTTCTCGTAATGTTTACCAGTGCATTGAAATTCAATCCCTCTGTCAATGCACTAAGGTCCTGTTTGGCTTCAAACTGGGCAGACATGGCAGATCTTGAATAATTTTTATACCCCTTCACCAGTTCTGAGTAGGGATTTAACAAATAAGCCCCGTTTCCATTGTCGTAATTGCCAAACATGATGTGCTTTACATAAGAATGGTCAGCATCTACCGGGTAGTAAGCAGGAAACAATACCGGATTGGTCCGCATCACCTTTTTATAAATGTCGGCTCCGTCGCTTACAGGGCCAGAATAATCATCAAAGCTGCCGCTCATCCTTACGATTACCTCAGTACTTTTGGTCAGGTTCACATTCACATTAGACCTTAGGGTATAGCTTTTCAGGTCAATATTGCTATTGAAGTTATTCCGGTGATCAACTTTCAGGATACCGTTGTCCTGGTTGACCGAACCTGCAATAAAATACCGGGCCACACCACCACCACCGGTTATGTTCAGGTTGGCACGCTGATTCATAGTATAATCATTAAACAAAGCTTTTTTCCAGTCCGTAGCCGGATACATGTATTGATTTACGCCCGCCCTTGTATAGTCTATTTTCTGATCGGAATAAGGCAAAATCCCTAAAGGGTCACGGGTCAATACCGCTTCGTTGTTCAGTTTCATATAGGTGATCGGGTCTGCCAGTTCCACATCACGTGTCGGTGCCGAGAGTGAATTTTCTAAACGGACATCAATTGAAGCTTTCTGAACTTTACCTTCTTTGGTACTGATCAGTATTACGCCGTTGGCTGCGCGGCTGCCATACAAAGAAGTGGCAGTTGCATCTTTCATGATAGAGAAACTTGCGATATCATCCGCCTGGAGACGGGCCATATCGGTGGTAGTTACTTCAATGCCATCTATTAAGATCAGCGGATCTCTTTTATAACCAAAAGAGGTCACCCCGCGAATAAAGAACTCGGCATTGTCCTGGCCCGGCTCCCCGCTGCGCTGATAAGCGATCACCCCGGCTGCCCTGCCAGCTAAAGCGGTGGTTAAGTTGCTGGACGGCACTTTTAGTTCAGAAGGCTTGATAGAGGTAACAGAACCGACCATATCAGTCTTCTTTTGTTTACCAAACGCGACTACAACCACCTCATCCAGGCCATTGTCTGATGATTTCATGGTTACATCAACTATGGGTTTTCCGCCGACAGGGACTTCCTGTGTCAGGAACCCGACCATTGAAAATACCAGAACAGCATTGTCATTGGGGATATCAAGGATGTATTTACCATTCTGATCTGTAGTAGTACCTGTTTTGGTACCTTTAATCGTAACAGAGACTCCTGGCAAAACACCTACCGAGTCACGGACTGTACCTTTAACATCTTGTCTTATTGTTTGTGCGCCAGGTTTAGCACTGATCTTTGGCCCAAGTACCACAATGGTTTTATTGTTGATTACATAAGTAAGCGGCTGCTGCGAAAAGCATTTATCTAAAAGCTCCTTCAGAGAAACGTTTTTGACTTTTACGCTGACAGGCAATGCCTGTTTTAGCATAGGCGAACTAATGATAAAGCTGTAATCGGTTTGTTTACTTATATCATCAAAGATTTCTTTTAGAGAAGCGTTCTCCTTATCCATACTTATTTTCTGCGCATAAGTTGCAGAGTAGGCGTGCATAAAGGAAGTGATCAATAAAATGCAAATTAGCTTCATTACTAACAGGAATTTAAATGGCATACGGGCTTTAATCCCGCAAGGAATTACATTATAAAATTTATACATTTGAATGTCAGCTTGATTTATAATTGGTTTATGCGAATTGATTAGAGTTGCCTGATATTTAGCCCGGGGTGCAGCGAACATCCCGGGTTTTTTAATAGAGGGCAACCATTATGTTTAAAAAATTAGTAGCTATTTAGACATAACAACGACCCTCCTTCCCTGAACTTTAAAGTGAACTTCTCCGGTTAATTCCAGGTTCCTCAACAACTCACTGATATGCTCATAGCGTTGTCCCCTGCCATAAAATTCTTTTCCCTTCATAGCGCCCTGATATACTACATCCACATCATACCATCGCGCAGCTTTGGCCATAATGCTATAAATATCCTCGTTCCTGTATACGAAATAGCCGTTCTTCCAGGCTACAGCATCTTCCACGTTTACTTCCTTCACAGTAAGTTTGCCATTCTGGTGTGAGATGCCGGACTGCCCAGGTTTTAGCATAGATTCATTAACGCCGTTTCTTAATCTTACAGACCCCTGCAGCAGTGTTGTATTTACTTCTGGCTTATCTCCATAGGCGTTGATGTTGAAGTGCGTGCCCAGTACTTCAACCTCGGTACCTTTCACCAGTACTTTAAAAGGGACCGCCTTATTTTCCGCCACCTCCAGATAGGCTTCGCCAGATAATTCTACCTTTCGCAGCTTACCGCAAAATACAGCCGGGAATTTTATGCTGGACTCCGCATTGAGCCAGACTTTGGTTCCATCAGGCAACAATAATTGTGTTTCCCCGCCCCGGGGTGTGCTTATGGTGTTGTAGACTTCTGTTGCTTCTGTTGCCGGAGGCGCTCCTGCCGAATTATAGACAATCCGGCCATCCTTACTTTTTGAAATGACCGTTTTTCCCTGGTTGGCTACCACCCCATTCTTTGAATCGTCAAGCACTATGGTTGACCCGTCGTTAAGGGTTAATATTGCTTTTTTACTCCCCGGCTTTATTACATTTATTTCGGCTGTTTTGTCTTCTGAAAATGGTAAATCTGCAGGATTTTTATAGTAATAGAATAACCCTGAGCCCATGATGAGTAAGATTGCCGCAGCCGCAGAGAATTTATACCATAGGAACCAGCCCGATTTGGGTTTAACCTGAATTTTTTCATGCAGACGGCTGTATATCCGGCCCATAATTGATTTTTCATCCCCCAGCTTCGCAGCATCCCAGGGAGCATCAGTCAAGGAAAATTCATCAGTATATGCTTCAAAAAGTTCTTTCTCCTGTTCACTGCAATGGCCGGCAGTGTATTTTTCATACAACAGGGTGTACTCTTCTTTTGTCATGGTTTATGTTTGGTTAACTGTATAGTACCTTATATGGCCAGGCACACACATACTTTTAAAAATTATTTTTTTTATAATAAATTTTATAGCTTAGGCAAACCAAATTTAACCACACAAATGGACACCGACCACGAACTATGGGATAGTATCAGGGAGGATAATGAACAGGCGTTTGCCACATTGTTTTACCGTTATTCTGCTAAAATCTATAGCAGTGCCTATTCCTATATCAGGGATCCGGTAGTGTGCGAGCAGATTGTCCATGATATATTCATCACGCTGTGGACCAACAGAAAGCAGCTCAACATCCAATCATTCAAAGCTTATCTAACGTCTGCTTCGAGGTACCGTGTTTACAAACACATCACCGCCTGCAAGGTGATCCCCATCGACTATAAAGAAAATCTCGAAGAACACGTTTTTGCAGACTATACCTCTCAAAATGACGGATACAGTAATTTAGCCTACCAGGAACTGGAAATGGAGGTCGATTCCTGCCTGAGCAGTTTACCCAAGCGATGCCGGGAGATTTTTGTGATGAGCCGTAAACAGGAATTGTCCAATGATGAAATTGCCGAGCAGCTCGGGATCTCCAAGCGAACAGTGGAAAACCAGCTAACTTATGCGCTAAAGCATTTGCGTTTTTCTTTGAAAGATGTATCCGTAATCTTAATTATTCTTGAAGGACTATACCACCTGCGCGCCTAAGTCCTGCCCGGTGATGCTGTTGATGTAGTTTTTCATTACAGGAATGTCGGCTGCTGCCCAATCCAGATCCGACAGTTCTTCCACATTCAGCCAGCAATAACCTGCATGTTCCCTTAGCACGATCACACCTCCGGTGATCTCGCAGACAAAAGGAATAAGCCTGATGTTAAAATCAGGATAAATGTGTTCGTTGGCTGGCATTTCAAAGATCACCCTGATATCCAGGTTCAATTCTTCCTTTATTTCTCTGATCAGGCAGGCCGATGAGGTCTCTCCTTTCTCCACTTTCCCCCCGGGAAACTCCATCTTTAAAGGAAGCTTCATCACAGCGCTTCGCTGCGTCACCAGTACCTGTCCGTCAGGATTTACAATAATCGCACAGGCAACCTCAATCATAATTATTTAATTGCTTTCAGGCGAAACAGCTTTGTTTCGTGACTGTTTACACTGCCACTCCACTTTTTGCCCTTACCAGTCACCTTATGCGCCCACAAGTCCTTAATTTGAAAATTGCCTTTTAACCCCAGTTCCTCAAAGTTCACTGCGGAAGTTTGAACTGTGTCAGTTTTGTTTAGGATGGCCAATGCATAATCGCCATTCTCCAGAGGCTTAAGCAATATGGTCCAGTTGACATTGTTTACTTTACCTGCTGCCTGCCTGCCCAATGCATCCTGGTTGACAGCGATTGCTTCCTGGTTCAGCAGGATACGTTTAGTCTGCTCGTTCATCTTTCTCAGATCATTGGTAGCCGCCAAAGGAGCAGCCATAATACACCACAAGCTCATCTGGCTTTGGTATTCCGTGTCCGTACACCCGGTCCCCCCGAGATCACCTGATGGGCCTTTTTTGCCATATAAACCAACGACAAGCATGTCCATATCGTTCCAGTGCCCTGGCCCCGCATAGGTATCCAGAGACATATTCGCATCTACAATGTCCATAATGCCTTCTCCATGCTTTTCCGCGGGCCTTCTTTTCCATTTATCCCTTACATCTCCGGTAGTTCGCCAAAGCTGTCCGCCTGCACCGGCAGCCCAAAGCCAGGGCTTACGTTCACCCCACTCACAAATCCCGAAAGCGATGTCTCTTCCACTGTTCCGTAGTGCATCGGCCATTTTTTTATACCTTGATTTTGCCGTTTCCACATCATCTGGTGCTCCGCAATAATCGTATTTCAGATAATCTATGCCCCAGGAAGCAAAGGTTTTTGCATCCTGATCTTCAAATCCAAGGCTTGCGGTATAGCCGGCGCATGTGAGCTGGGCAGCATCAGAATAGATGCCCAGTTTCAATCCTTTACTATGCACATAGTCAGCGAGTGCTTTAATTCCGGAAGGAAATTTTTGCGGGTCAGGGATCATATTGTTCTTATTGTCGCGACCGCCCTGCCAGCCGTCATCAATAAAAACATGATCGTAACCTGCTTTTGCCATACCTGAATTCACCAGCGCATCAGCCATTTCTTTAATATCTTGTTCGGAGATTTTATCAGCAAAATAATTCCAGGTCATCCAGCCCATTGGAGGCTTTGCGGCCAGCAATGCACCTTCTTTGGACTTTACCTGTCCAACGGCAATGGCACTGATCATACAAAAAACGATCAATACAGGGTATGTTATAATTTTATTCATTAGAATGATTTATAAAACGGACAGGGTTCAGTCCAGTCCAAATCTAATAAATCCTTTGTATTCCACCAGCACAAATTTATTTGTGATAGTGTCACTTTCTATATTCAAAAGTAGATTTTGATTCCCCGACAGCACCTGCAGCAGAATGTAAATGAGTAACTGAAAGCGTAATTGGATAGCCGTCACTGTCATAGGTATAAGTGTAGGTTGAAGTTAAAGTAGCCCCGTCAGGATAAATGATGACAGTTTTTAGCAGATCATTGACAGAAAAACTATCAAAAAACTCAACACCTGTATAATATTTTTGTCTGCTGTCTTTAAACCGGCTGAATTTATTGCCATAAGTATTTACCACCTTTATGATCACATTCGATTCAGATTCAGTTTCAATGATGTTATTGTCCTTGTATTTAATTCTTCTTTTTTGCGCAATTATTCCATTTTCGCTAATGTTTATGTCAGTGATCAGTTCACCCGAATAAGCAAAGCTATAAGTACTCTCTTTTTGAAGTGTACCACTGTTATACGATTTCCTGGTTATTTTAACAGGTTTGCCTCCGCTATAAGTGAAAACCGAATTATTAGATATATTGTCATTTCTGAGTTCAATTGCTGCGATTTCCTCACCTTTGTAACTATATTTGTTTTCCTGGGTGTTGCCCGTTTTAATATTGATGATCCTGTTCTTATCGTCATAAGTGTAAGTACTTATGTTCGTCACGCCATTTGATATCTCAGTTACTTTAGAAAGCAGTTTAACCGGGACTTCCTGTTCATCCGGTGTCTTTGGCTTGTCTTTCTTACAACCGGAAAGCGTAAAAGCTATGCAAATAATTAAAATTGTAAAATGCTTGTTCATCCTATAATTTGGTTAATTTATCACAATTTAAGCTTTAATTTTGTCAAATAAAACAGCTCTCCATCCTTTATTGCTTTCGTCCATCCTTCCTGCTCCATCCATCTTGCCCTCTTGCCCCCTAGTTCTGTAAATCTGCTGCGACCATCTAACCACGGTCAAGAGACCATTCTATAACCCAATGGGTTATGCAAGGGTTATGCAAGGGTTGTGCAAGGGTCGTGCAAGGGTTGTGAGACGGTCTTGAAACCAAACCAAGTGTCTTTATCCTGTCTTATCCGATTATAGCTATACTGTGTCCCATATTAGCAGAAGACAGGAAATGCAGAGTGACAATACAGGAAAATTACCCGGGCTGGTTTTAAGCAGATTGTACCATGTCCAGTAATATCATTTTAGACAGCAGTGGTATCAAATCTTTTACTAACTTAGAACTAACCATTAACCGCTGTCAGCAATCGATTCAAGTGCACCAACTAAGCCCAATATTCAGGAATTTATTCTGCCTTTTGTGTTTGTTTGCAATTCATTACGGTGTAAGCGCCCAGCCCAACGTAGGTAAGCCCCCTGTCATCCATTATACAACCCCACATACCTATACTAAGAATACCCCCATCAGTCCGCTAACACCGGTAAATACCGGAGATCCGGTTCCGGAGATCCCGTATGCAAATGTAACTACCTTTGCAGGCAGCGCCACCGACCAGCCAGGCAGGATAGACGGTGTTGGGACGGCAGCGAGATTTGACCGGCCAGCTGGTCTGGGTTCTGACGGGAATGGCAATATTTATGTCGCAGATGGTTTCAATGACATCATCAGAAAAATTACCTCAGATGGCACAGTGACTACTATAGCAGGTACAGGAGTGGCCGGTCATGCAGACGGGGATGCGCTTGATGCCAGGTTTAACAGACCCTGGGGCATACTGCTGGACAATTCTGGTAATATGTATGTCGCCGATAAAGACAACCATGTGATCCGAAAGATAAGTTCGGGAGGAGCGGTAACGACCATTGCCGGTACAGTGAACAGAGAAGGGGCAATCAACGGAACAGGTACATCGGCTAAATTTTACAGTCCGGAGAATATGGTATTTGACAATGACGGCAATATGTATATAGCCGATACAGACAATCACCTCATCCGGAAGATGACACCCGCCGGAGAAGTCACGACTTTTGCAGGCTCTGGTGATCGCGGAAAGATAAATAGCACAGGAACAGCCGCAAGTTTCTCTAATCCGATCGGCCTCGTCATCAACAGCCTCACCGGCGATATTTATGTAGCAGAATACGGCAATCATCTGATCAGAAAAATAGCTCCCGACGGGCGGGTCTCCACATTTGCCGGCAACGGGATCCCCGGCAATTCTAATGGAACTGGTGAATCGGCAAGTTTCGACCGTCCATACGGATTGACCATAGACAACCTTGGAAATCTGTACCTTTCTGATGCCAATAATGTGATTAAAAAAATCACTCCGGCCGGAAAGGTTTATACAATAGCGGGAAGCCTGCGTGTTCCCCCAGCCTCAAATGATGGTCTGGCTCTTAAAGCGGCATTCTATACACCGATCGGTCTTACTTTCGACAACAATTCTAACCTGTATGTTGCCGATGAAAACAACAATAAGATCAGGAAAATTACCCTGGGCGGCGGATATTTTATAGACAAACCCTTACCGGCAGGGCTCGAACTGGACCCCTCGACCGGTGTGATCACAGGGACACCGACCGAGGCCTCTCCTTCTACAGATTATACCATTATCGGCCACAACTATTTCGGTGAAAGCAGTTTTGTGATGAATATCACTGTTGACGAGAGAATTGAGCCGGTAGTTCAGATTAGTCCGGCAACTGCTGATGTTTGTGAGGGATCTCTGGTCACATTTAGGGCAACCGCTGAAAAGGCCGGTTCGGCACCGGCTTACCAGTGGAAAGTAAACGGGATTAACTCAGGGGATGATTCGCCGGAATTTAGTGGTAATGACTTTCAAAATGGCGACAAAATAACTTGTGTAGTCATCAACAATGACAACGACTCCCCGATAAATTCCGCACCTTCCAATGAGGCCACTGTTACCATCAGACCTTTGTTAACACTTGATGTCAGTATACATACTGATCAAAACGGTCAGATGTGTGCAGGTACGCGCATTAGTTTCACCGCTTTGTCTTATAGCAATTCATTGAGTTCTCCAAAATATGAATGGAGTGTAAACGGGCAGTCTACAGGGGTGACCGGCATCAATTTCAGCAGCGCCACCCTTAGGGACGGTGATCAGGTGACCTGTACGGTTACTGCTCCGGCAAATTGCGTTGTCGATCCCTCAGCAGTTTCCAATACCCTGACCATTAGCTTTCTTCCTGAAATGCTATGCGGGGTACGTCCGCCCAATGCATTCTCTCCAAATGGTGATGGCACCAACGATGCCTGGATCATTCCGACGCTGCTCAGCTATCCCGATTGCACAGTTCATATTTTTAACCGGAATGGTGAACCGGTATTTCGTTCTAGCGGATATGCCAAACCATGGGACGGCAATCACAAAGGCAAGCCTCTTCCGGCAGGTACTTACTATTACGTGATCGGCCTCACTCCTGACCTTAAAAAACTTTCGGGAGCAGTGACGATATTGCGTTAAACATTTCCAGGGGTATGGTGTTGTTAGGCTAAATAGCTAAATCAATTGCCATGAACAGAACAATAGCATTAGTCATGATCGTATTGGGAATCTTAATGCTGGTCTGGACTGGCTTCACCTATACCAAAAAGGAAAAAGTAGTTGACGCCGGCCCGATACAAATCTCCGCAGACAGGGAAAAGAGTGTCAACTGGCCTCCATATGTCGGAGGCATTATTCTGATAGCGGGTGTGGTTATTTTGGTGACTTCTAAGAAATCCCGGTAGGTTCTATTTTGTAAATGGTCGTCTGGCTGTAAACCTCCCCTGGCCTCAATATGGTATTGGGGAATGCCGGAATGTTGATTGCATTAGGATGATGCTGTGTTTCTATGCAAAATCCTTCATAGGGCTTATAGTCATTTCCTCCTTTTGCATTTTTCACATTGATATATTTCCCGGTATAAAAATGGGCAATGGGTTCAGTGGTATAAACAGCAAGCGTAAGGCCGCTTTTCGGTTCAGAGGTTTCTGATGCCAGGGTCAGCTCACCATATTCCTTATCCAGTACATAAGTTTGATCATAGCCTTCTTCGGAATCCCAGTCCCACCCTATTGGCTTAGGCGCCAGAAAATCGTGTATGGTACCCTCCACAGGGATCAATGTTCCGTCTACAACATAATTATCATCCTGACGCAAATAATTGCTTGCAGGCATTCTGTGGATATGATCTTTTACAGATCCGCCATCGGGCGATAAATTGAAATATCCGTGATGGGTCAGGTTAATGATAGTGGGTTCGTCGGTGGTCGCTTTATAATCAAGAAGCAGCTCATTGTTGTCTGTCAGCTTAAAAGTAAGCTCGACAGTAAGGGTTCCGGGAAAGTTCTCCTCCCCCGCGGGACTTACATAGCGAAGGGTTACACTGGGATCTATAGTCGATAATATTTCCCAGACCCTTTTATCATAACCAGACACCCCGCCATGCAGACAGTCAGCACCATTGTTACTGGCCAGCTGATAAGCTTTTCCATCCAGGGTAAACTGACCGTTCTTGATGCGGTTGGCATAGCGCCCTACTACAGCACCCAGGTATGGGTAACTCGTCAGATATTCTTCACTTACATACTGGTCGAATTCATCAAAGCCCAAAACGATATCCTGTTTTTCACCTTCCTTATTGGTCACCACAAACTTACCTATGATGGCACCGTAATTGTATATTTTAACATAGGTTCCTTTGGTATTGGTCAGTTCTACCGCCAGTATTTCTTTCCCTTCTACGGTTTTTCCGGTCTTGATTAGCTTCGTGTTCATATGTTGATAATAAATGTCTCTATTCTGAGTTTGAATTTATAGGATTCGGTACATAATTGTATATTAGCCCGCTTAATATTTGAGGCAATACTATCAATACTTTACCGAAACTAAAACATAAATCTGAAATATATTACAATGAAATCTGAACTGACCAAAAAATTCTCTGAAAGATTCGGACAAGAACCAGCAGCCTATTACTTTACTCCTGGCCGGGTAAATCTGATTGGTGAACATATCGATTACAACGGAGGGTTGGTGATGCCATGCGCGGTAACTTTGGGGACCTGGCTGTTGCTGGCTCCAAACCAGGACAATGTCATCAGGTTCAATAGCTTGAATTTTGAAGAACAGGCAGAAGTACCGCTTGCTGACAGCTACACTAAAACAGGACCGGAATGGTACAATTATCCGCTGGGTGTCTTCAACGAGCTGCAAAAAGAACACAAGATCCCAACAGGATTAGATCTTTTGTTCTTTGGCAATATTCCCATCGGTTCTGGCTTGTCATCTTCTGCTTCTATTGAAGTAGCCATGACTTATGCCCTGAACCACTATTTTAACTTCGGATTGGATAAAATTGATATTCCACTGCTTGCTCAGCGGGTAGAAAACCAGTTTATAGGTGTAAACTGCGGCATCATGGATCAGTTTGCAGTTGCGTTTGGCGAAACCGATAAAGCCTTAGTGCTAAACTGTGATACATTAAAGCACAAAGTGGTGGATTGCAACCTCGGGAATTTCAACCTGGCGATTATCAATACCAACAAACCCCGCAAGCTTGCGGAATCTAAATACAATGAGCGTGTTGCCGAATGTCAGACTGCTTTAAAACAGCTGAATGAAGAGATTAAGCTCCATAATTTATGTGAGCTCAATGCAGAGAAATTTGCATTGCACAGTCACCTGATTACTGATGAGACCGTTTTGAAGAGAGCGACTCATGTGATCAGGGAAAATGACAGGGTTAGTTTGGCAGCAAAAGCGCTGAATGAAGGTAACCTCCACGAGTTCGGCAGGCTAATGTATGCCTCACATCAGTCACTAAAAGATCTGTATGAAGTAACCGGCGCCGAACTCGATGCAGTGGTAGAGTTTAGTGCGGATTATCAGGATGTGATCGGTGCGCGCATGACGGGGGCTGGTTTTGGAGGATGTGCTATTGCTTTGTTAAAAAAAGGCAGTGAAGATGATTTCACTAAAAAACTCACCGGTTTTTATACTGACCGGATTGGCTATGCGCCTTCGGTATATGTAAGTGAGATCGGGCACGGTGCGTCAGCAATATAAATCATTTTGAAAAAACTAAAGTTAGACGAACTTCAGCGCGTCGGTATAGCAGAATTTAAAGAACAGGAAAAGCTCCCGGTAGTGGTTGTACTTGACAACGTACGCAGCATGCACAATGTGGGTTCAGTGTTCAGGACCGCAGACGGTTTTTCTGTTGCTCAGCTGATCCTGTGCGGCATTACCGCACAGCCTCCGCATCGTGAAATAGAAAAGACGGCTTTAGGTGCAACGCAGTCGGTAGAGTGGATACATTATCCGGATACACTGACGGCCATCGCTGATTTACGCAAAAATGGTTATAAGATCGTTGCAATTGAACAGGCTTCAGGCAGCATTATGCTGCATCAATACAGGCCGGTACCAAATGAAAAATATGCGCTTATCTTCGGAAATGAAGTAAATGGTGTAAGCGATGAGGTCATGGCGGAAATTGATGAGTGTGTGGAAATTCCACAGTTTGGCACTAAGCATTCCTTTAACATCGTGATCTCTGCGGGTGTTGTACTGTGGGATTTCTTTGCTAAATTGAAATTATAATTCTTGATGTGCCATGGAAAACAACTTATTGAAAAAGATGTATTTCAAACCGGGTTTTACGGTTTTACTTGCTAATGCTCCGGCTAATATTGCTGACATTCTTGGAGATACCAAAGGAATTAACTTTACTTCTGATGCTGCGCAGGTCTTTGACGGACTTTTTCTGTTTGTAAAGAATAGTACAGAACTCGGCAATGGGCTGGAGATATGGGGGCCGCGGATCAATGACAAGCAGGTTGTTTGGATTGCGTATCCGAAGAAAACCTCGGGCATCGCTACCGACCTTAAAATGGAGCAGTGGAAGGAACTGGAAATTTATCAGTTGACGCCTTGCGGCTCTGCGGCTATCGATGAAACCTGGACGGGCCTGAGGATAAAGCCTGTTGGAGGTGTAAAGAGATCTGGTGTTGGCAGTGCGGAAATAAAAACCGGTACATATGCCGAATTTATCGATGTGGACGACAAACAGGTAAATCCTCCGGCTGATCTTAAAGTCTTGCTGGAAACCAGTCCGAACGCTCTTGCTTTCTTTAATTCTCTGTCTTATTCCAACAAAAAAGAATATGTACTGTGGATTTTGACAGCAAAGCAGAAAGCTACCAGAAATAACAGGCTGCAGAAAACTATAGAAATGTTGTTGGCAGGTAAAAAAAATCCCACGATGAAGTAAGGCTGACAAACAATATTTTTAAAACCATGTTATTTGTGGTAATGAAAATATTTTTACTTTTTGCCCTTTCCACGATACTAGTAAGCTGCAACCATTTCGAGTTTAGCCCAAACCAGTCATTTGACCGCATCTCTTTAAGAGATGTGAACGCCACAAATCTCAAAAATCTGGGCAATGGTGCCGGAGACGATACGATAAGGTTTGTTCTGACTGGTGATACCCAGAAGTCCAGGGATGAAACAGTAATGTTCTGCCGGACGGTAAACGCCATTAAGGGAGTGGACTTTGTGGTTTTGGACGGTGACATTTCAGAATTTGGGGTGCTAAAGGAAATGATCTGGATCTCCAGAACACTCGAAGATCTGACCATGCCGTACATCGCAGTAATTGGCAATCACGATGAGACTGCAAGGGGGCGGGAAGTGTTCCTCAACATGTTTGGACAACTTAATTATTCCTTTGTGTATGGGGGAATTAAGTTTATATGTCATGACAGCAACAGCAGGGAGTATAATTTTAACGGAAAGGTTCCTGATGTAGCCTGGCTAAAGAATGAGCTGAAACCTGTACCTGGTGTGACTGGTTACGTCGGCATATCCCATGTGCCCGCAAATTCTGTTGATTTTGACAGTACCCTGGTCAAAAGCTATACTTCAGCATTTGCCCAAGCCCCTGGCTTTCTGGCTTCGTTAAATGCACATACCCATAATCACAGTGTTTTTTATCCGGACAATTCCGGAATCCCTTATATAGTGACCGGTGCTATGGGAAAGAGCGAATTTTTACTATTAGAGATTGTAAACAACAAATTGAGTTTTGAGCGGATATATTTTTAAGTTACAATTGGTCATCTTATTGCTTCTGGCAATAAATATAAAGGGATCTGCACAGACTCTTAAGTTTTTAATTCCTGATGGAGCTGTAGTCCAGTATGCAGGTAGCATAGGCTATTTCAGCGGGGGGATCAGTTACCAGCTGTTTCCCAATGAAAGGGGAAATCTGGATCTTCTGTATGGTTTTGTACCCGGCAGCAAGGGTGGTGTGCTCCATATCGCTACAGCTAAATTTGCCTATAAACCCTGGAGTATTAAGTTGAAGGACTGGGCTAAGATCTATCCTTTTAATCCCGGTGCATTTCTGACCTATACCTTTCACAAGGATCTTTCCCTTAAGTTTCCTGGCGGGCAATATTCACACGATTATTATTATTGGTCTGAGGCTTTGCGCCCGCACATCGCATTTAACAGTGAAATTGAGCTGGATGCAGATAAAGTATTGAAGAATTCAGGAATAAAAGCCATAAGTTTCTATGGCGAAATCAATACCAATGATTATTACCTCATTAATTATCTTCAAAATATGTCAGCACTGACAATCGACGATATTTTTCAGATCGGCATCGGCATGAGGGTAAAATTTTAGAAAAACTAAGAGGGTGTCACGGTAAAAACCAGACACCCTCTTTTCATTGCAAAAAGGAAGTATTTTTATGCATAAGGGATGCCGTCTTTAGAAGGCAAACTGCTATGTCCCATTAAGTATTGATCTACTTTACGGGCAGCTTCCCTGCCTTCAGATATCGCCCAAACCACTAATGACTGTCCACGGCGAATATCTCCTGCTGCGAAGATTTTAGCGATATTGGTCTGATACTTACCTTCTTCGGCTTTTACATTGCCCCGGTTGTCAAGTTCCACGCCTAATTTCTCAATCAAGCCCTCTTTTTGCGGATGTAAAAATCCCATCGCCAAAAGAACCAGCTGACAAGGAAGATCGCGCTCCGTTCCGGCTTTCTCTTTGAAGTTTACAGGTCGGCCTGCAGCGTCAATTTCCCACTCTACATCTACTACTTTTACCGCTTTAAGATTGCCGTTCTCGTCCTTGATAAATTCTTTGGTATTTACTCCCCAGCCTCTTTCGCAGCCTTCTTCATGTGAGGAGGTTACTTTTAAAACCATTGGGTAAGTCGGCCATGGCATATTAGGGGTACGTGCGGACGCAGGCATAGGCATGATCTCAAACTGGGTAACAGATTTCGCACCCTGACGGTTGGAAGTGCCTATACAGTCAGAGCCCGTATCACCGCCGCCAATCACAATTACATCTTTGCCAGTTGCCAGGATATCTTCTTCTGTTACTTCAAAGTTTTTAACACGTTTATTTTGCTGCTTCAGGAAATCCATCGCAAAATGAACACCTTTAGCATCCCTGCCCGTAGCGGGAAGATCCCGTGGAATGGTCGAACCACCAGCCAAAATGATAGACTGGTATTCTCTTAACAGGGTATTCAATTCTACATTAACACCTACATTGGAGTTGCACTTGAATACAATGCCTTCTTTTTCCATCAGGCTGATGCGGCGCGTTACCACATCTTTCTGCAATTTGAAATCAGGGATTCCATAGTTTAGCAAACCACCAGGTGTATCATCACGTTCATAAACCACTACCTCATGCCCAGCCTTATTCAATTGTGCAGCAGCGGCTAATCCTGCTGGACCTGAACCGATTACTGCTACTTTTTTACCAGTACGCAATAAGGGTGGTTCGGCTTTGATATACCCTTTACTGAAAGCCATTTCAATAATGTGTTTCTCAATTTCCTCAATGGATACCGGCGATTTGTTAATCCCCAGTACGCATGCTGACTCACATGGTGCCGGACAGATCCTGCCGGTAAACTCAGGAAAATTATTGGTGCTCAGCAAAATCGTGGTAGCCAGTTGCCAGTCGCCCTTATATACTGCTTCGTTAAATTCCGGGATCACGTTGCCCAGCGGGCAGCCTGACTGGCAAAACGGAACGCCGCAATCCATACATCTGGCTGCTTCCTTGTTTACCTGCTCCAGTTCAAAAGCTTTTACAAATTCATTGTAATGTTTTAAACGCGCTGCAGCATCTTCTTTACCAGGAGCAGTTCTTTCATATTCTAAAAATCCAGTTACTTTTCCCATGGTTATGATATTGTCTGTTTGTTACTTTTATTCATTAGTACTGCTTTGTATTCTTTAGGGAATACTTTGATGAAATGAGGCGATTGAGTGGCCCAGTCGCTGATTAAAAATTTAGCGATGCTGCTTTCTGTTAACTTCACGTGCATTTTCAGCAAATGATTGATGCGCAGTTCGTCCTGCTCATCCAGCGGATCCAGGTCTACCATCTCTTTATTGCATTTGCCTGCAAACTCTCCCTTGACATCATAGATCCAGGCTACACCACCGCTCATACCCGCGGCGAAATTGCTTCCTGTATCACCGATCACCAGCACTTCACCGCCGGTCATGTATTCACAGCCATGATCTCCAAGTCCTTCTACCACCGCAGTGGCACCAGAGTTGCGTACCGCAAAGCGCTCACCTGCCTGTCCCCTTACATACAACTCACCCGCCGTTGCACCGTAAAGCGCGACATTACCAATGATGATGTTTTGCTCAGGCACATATTTTACATTGCCAAAAGGATAAATAGAAAGGCGCGCTCCGGACAAACCTTTACCCACATAGTCATTAGCTTCACCTTCCAGCTGCAGAGAAATACCTTTTGTAGCAAATGCGCCAAAACTCTGTCCTGCTGAACCATTAAATTTGAAGTTGATCGTATCCTGGGGTAATCCCTGGCCTTTGTAAATTTTAGAAACCTCGTTTGAAAGCATGGTACCGATAGCACGGTTCGTATTTTTAACTGCAAACTCGCTGTATACAGGTTCTTTAGAAGCCAGCGCGGGCTGTGCTGCTTTGATCAGATCGTGATCCAGTATCTCAGACAATCCATGATCCTGCTCTTCAGTTTGATATAAACTCAAGCCATTGTCTTCGGCTTTATGCAATATTTTAGAGAAATCAAGGTCTTTTTGCTTCCAGTCAGCAGGATCCACGGCACGTACGCTCAATGCATCAGCCTGGCCAACCATTTCCTGAATAGTTCTGAAACCAAGTTCAGCCATCGTTTCTCTCAGTTCTTCTGCTAAGAAATGGAAAAGGTTCACTACGTGATCAGCCTCTCCTGTAAATAGTTTCCTCAGGTTAGGGTCTTGTGTAGCCACACCAACCGGACAAGTATTCAGGTGACATTTACGCATCATGATACAGCCGGCAGTAACCAGCGCAGCAGTCGCCACACCCCATTCTTCAGCACCTAATAAAGTTGCAATCGCGATGTCTTTACCTGTTTTTAACTGCCCGTCTGTTTGCAGTACCACACGGCTTCTCAGTCTGTTCTTCACCAAAGTCTGGTGCGCCTCAGCCAGTCCAAGTTCCCAAGGAAGGCCAGCATGCTGGATAGATGTAAGCGGAGAAGCACCTGTACCCCCGTCAAATCCTGAAACCAGGATCACATCGGCATGTGCTTTTGCAACACCTGCAGCAATGGTACCCACACCAGCTTTAGAAACCAGTTTTACATTGATCCTTGCAGCTCTGTTGGCATTCTTCAAGTCAAAGATCAGCTGCGCCAAATCCTCGATCGAGTAAATATCGTGGTGAGGCGGCGGAGAGATCAATCCTACACCCGGTGTAGCGTGACGAACTTTGGCAATCCAGTCATCTACCTTATGGCCAGGCAGCTGACCACCTTCTCCTGGTTTAGCACCCTGTGCCATTTTGATCTGCAGTTCGTCTGCATTGGTCAGGTAATAACTGGTTACCCCAAAACGGGCAGAAGCGATCTGCTTGATCGAAGAACGCATAGAATCACCGTTTGGCAGCGGTTCATATCTCAATTCATCTTCACCACCCTCTCCGGTATTGCTTTTGCCACCGATACGGTTCATTGCAATAGCCAGGGTCGAGTGCGCCTCATGAGAGATCGAACCAAATGACATCGCCCCGGTTGCGAATCTTTTTAAGATACCTTCTACCGGTTCTACTTCATTAAGCGGAACAGCCGGACGGTTATATTTAAATTCAAATAAACCCCTGATCGTATAAGCCTGATTGGTCTGCTCATTGATCAGTTTAGAATATTGCTTATAAGTATTGTAGTCATTTTTACGGGTTGCATTTTGCAATAAGTGGATGGTCTGAGGATTGAACAAGTGCTGCTCACCTTTACGTTTCCATTTATAATTACCTCCTGTAGGCAAAATCGCATCAGGTCTGTTGGCCTGTTTAAAGATCCTGTTGTGTTTAATCAGGGTTTCTTTGGCAATTTCATCAAGCCCCAAGCCACCGATTCTCGATACAGCCCCGGTGAAGTAATTATCCACAACACTTTTATTGATACCAAGGATCTCAAAGATCTGGGCGCCATGATAAGATTGCAGCGTAGAAATTCCCATTTTAGAGAAGATCTTCAGCAATCCGTTGTTTATTGCATATATATAGTTACTGATCAGCTTCTCGGAAGTCATGTTCAGTTCCTTCTGGAAGCCAACAATGGTTTCCAAAGCCAGGTAAGGATTTACCGCAGTAGCTCCGAAACCGATTAAGGTCGCAAAATGATGTACTTCCCATACATCGCCAGCCTCAACTACAATACCAACAGCACCCCTGTGGCCCTTGCGGATGAGGTGATGATGAACAGCTGAAACAGCCAGCAAAGAAGGAATGGCGGCATGCTCTGAATCCAGTGCTCTGTCCGAAAGTATAATGACCTGGAAACCGTCCTCAACAGCATCAACTGCATAGCGGCAAAGTCTGTCCAGGCCTTTGGCCAGCGAACCGGAATTACCGTCTGCCCTGAAGTAAGTTTGCAGTGTTTTAGATTGGAAAACGCCGGTATCAATACTCCTTAGTTTTTCAAGCTCCACATTGGTCAGTACCGGATGTTTAATGCCTACACAATGACATTGCATAGCATTTTCTTCCAGTATATTTCCATTGTTACCCATAAATCCGGCAAGACTCATTACCACTTTTTCTCTGATCGGGTCAATTGGCGGGTTCGTTACCTGGGCAAACAGTTGTTTAAAATAGGAAGACAAGTGTTGCGGTTTTTGAGACAAAACAGCTAAAGGAATATCGGTACCCATAGAACCAATAGCTTCTTTACCGTCCTGAGCCATCGGCTTTAACAGCAGATCAACATCCTCACGACTGTAACCAAATACCTGCTGGTACCTGAAGATAGACTCCTGGGAAAGTCCGCTAAACACCACTCTTGGTTCAGGGAGCTCTTCAAGTCTGATCTGATATTTATTGATCCAGTCGCCATATGGTTTGCTGCCACATACTTGTTGTTTAATTTCGACATCACTGATGATCCGGCCCTGCTCCATGTCTACTACAAACATTTTTCCCGGGGTAAGACGGCCTTTTTCAATGATCTTGCTCTGATCAAGTGCCAGCGCACCTGCTTCAGAAGCCATAATCACTATATCATCTTCGGTAATGGCATATCTCTGCGGACGAAGCCCGTTTCTGTCTAGTGTCGCACCAATGATATTTCCATCGGTAAATGAAACCGCAGCAGGACCATCCCATGGCTCCATCAAAGTAGCGTGGAATTTATAGAATGCCTGTTTTAGTTCATCCATATCATCATTGCCGTCCCAGGCTTCAGGAATCAGCATCATCAGCACATGCGGCAACGAACGACCAGAATGAAGCAACAGTTCAACAACATTATCCAGGCAGCCTGAATCGGAGTTGGACTCATCAATCACAGGCAGTAAAATATCTAATTCCTGCGGCGTAAAATAAGATGAAGCAAAAGACTTCACACTCGCCCTGAACCAGTTGAGGTTACCCTGCAGCGTATTGATCTCGCCATTATGCGCAATATACCTGAATGGCTGCGCCAGTTTCCAAGAAGGAAAAGTATTAGTGGCAAAACGCGAGTGGATCAAACCAAATGCTGATACTACACGCTTATCACTCAATTCAGTAAAATATGTTCTTACCTGCAATGAGGTCAACTGTCCTTTGTAAACAATTGTCCTTGATGAAAAAGAAGCAATATAAAACTCTCCATTAATACCTTTTACTGTATTATTGATGGTTTTTAAGAGGTAATTTTTGAATACATAAAGCTTACGTTCAAAATCTGCCCCCTCTGCGACAGCATGAGGACGCGCAATGAACACCTGCTCCATTTCAGGTTCAACAGAAAGCGCCATATTTCCAACACCTTCAGTATTGGTCAGCACCCTTCTGAAGCCCAATACTTCAAGGTTTAATTTTTCAGCAGCACGATAGATGATTTCCCTGCATTCTTCTCTTGCCTTCACATCTTTGGGTAGGAAAAGCATCCCAACGCCGTAATCACCGGATTCATTTAAACTGAATCCAATTTTAAGGCACTCATCATAAAGGAATTCGTGAGGTATTTGAATCATAATACCTGCGCCGTCACCTGTATTGATTTCAGCTCCGCAAGCCCCGCGGTGATCAAGATTTTCAAGAATGGTTATAGCGTCTGAGATGATCTGTTGCGACTTTCTTCCCTTAATATGGGCAACAAATCCGATACCACAGGCATCGTGCTCAAAACGCTGGTCATATAACCCTTGGTTATCTTGTGATTGTTCCATAAGTCCGTTTAAATATTAGTTTTGGTTATAGTGTATTTATGACACTAAGATACGAATAAAAATCAAGGATTTATAATATTGGTATATTTTTTGAAAAATATGCAGTAGTTTGCAAAATGTTGATTACATATTTATCATATTAACAATATACAACGATTTCATTTACAATATTCATAATCACACTATTTAGAATAAATTTGTATAAGAAACACACTTTTTTTTGTCCATTAAATTGCTTTCTGAAATTATAAATATAATATTTTTTTTCACCATTCAATCTATTTAAGGTCAGCAGATTATGGCTGTAATGCTCAAAAACTGAAAAAAAATAAGATTTTCCTCTTTGCAGATTGATGTCTTTTGCTACATTTGTGCCGGGCAAGTCTTTTACGATCAGCTCCTTTTGAACTCCCCCAGGTCGGGAACGAAGCAAGGGTAGAAGGTTGTAGCGATGCGATAAGAGGTGCTTGCCCTTTTTTTTCTTTTCATGGTGGGATTCTCTCTTCTGTGACATATTCGAGATTTTCTTAAGAGAATCAATCTTAAATCCCTAATTTAGTCCCGCTATTATATTGATAGCATACTCATTAACCAATTGCAAATAATAAAACAACATGAAATTTTTCATTGACACAGCGAATCTTGACCAGATAAAAGAAGCACAGGACCTGGGCGTACTGGATGGTGTAACCACCAATCCAAGCCTGATGGCTAAAGAAGGAATTACCGGCGATGCTAATGTTATTGCACACTACAAAGCAATTTGTGCTATTGTAGACGACAACGTAAGTGCGGAAGTCATCTCTACAACTTTTGATGAAATGATTAGGGAAGGTGAAGCGCTGGCGGCCCTTAATCCAAAGATCGTTGTCAAAATCCCTATGATCAAAGACGGTGTAAAAGCCATCAAATACCTGACCTCAAAAGGCATCAGGACCAACTGTACTTTAATATTTTCACCAGGACAGGCTTTATTGGCTGCAAAAGCAGGCGCATCTTATGTATCCCCTTTCTTAGGCCGTTTGGATGATATTTCTACAGACGGATTACAATTGATTGAAGACATCAGATTAATATTTGACAACTACGGTTATCCTACTCAAATATTGGCTGCATCAATTCGTGGACCATTACACATTGTTGCATGTGCCAAATTGGGCGCTGATGTAATTACTGCTCCGTTGTCCGCAATTACCGCATTATTGAAACATCCTTTAACTGACAGCGGACTGGCTACATTCTTAGCTGATCACAAAAAAGCCGCCGGCTTGTAAGATTATATTTGATTGCCACTTCAAAGAAAACCCCGGTGCATAATGCACCGGGGTTTTTTATTTAAAATTATTTTCTTTTTCTAGTTTTCCTTTGGCTCAGATACCAATTTTTTTATTCCTGCAGAAAGCGTTTTAAATTCAGTTCCGGCAAGCACCTGCTTCACCAGCTCATAATCGATCTGCTCATCCGGCAAAATTTCTATTCCCCTCACTCCTGCCCCGTTGGCAGCGTCTACATCTCTGGGTTTATCTCCTATCATTACGGACAATGACGGATCTACATCAAACATATCTATAGCATCCAGCAGCATCCCCGACAAAGGCTTTCTGCACTTACATTCTCCTGAAACCGTTGGATGATGCGGGCAGTAATAAAAAGCAGCTATATCAGCAGATTTGTTGACGAAAGCATTTCTCAGCATCTGGTGCATCACACCAAGCTCCTGTTCTGTATACCTGTTCAAAGCAATACCACCCTGATTCGTAATCACGATTAATAAATATCCCTCATCGTACAGTTTTTTCAGCGGTGGAATCTGGTATTCCAGTATCTTAAAATCTTCTACCCTGGTTATGTAATCGTATATTTCATGGTTCAGTACACCATCACGATCTAAGAAAATAGCTTTATTCATCGACCAAATATCTGAATAATAAAATTATCATAGCTAATGGTTGTTTAATTCTTAAACAAACAGACATCAGTCCTGTTATTAAATTAATTAGACATTTAAAAATTTACCTCATGCCTTATATTAAAAAAGATCCTTCTAATAGCAGCTCAGTAAACATCTTCTTTGAAGATCTTGGAACAGGAAAACCTGTGGTTTTAATCCACGGCTGGCCCGTGTCGCACGAAATGTGGGAATACCAGGTAACTGCATTAGTAAATGCGGGTTATCGCTGTATAGCGTACGACAGGCGTGGTTTCGGGCAATCGGACAGACCATGGAACGGTTACGACTATGACACACTGACTGCTGATCTGCACCAGGTAATCACCACACTTGAACTGGACGATGTAACTCTTGTGGGGTTTTCGATGGGCGGTGGCGAGGTAGTTCGCTATTTAGGCAAGTACGGTTCTTCCAGAATTTCAAAAGCAGTATTGGTGAGCAGTGTCGTGCCTTTACTTTTAAAAACAGGAGATCATAAGGAAGGCGTACCTCGTGAAATGTTTGACGAGATCATTGCAAACATCCACAGGGACAGACCAGCTTTTCTAACGGAATTTGGAAAACAGTTCTTCAGTGAAGGGGTATTAAATAAGCCTGTTAGTCAGGAAATCCAGAATTGGATGCATAAGCTGGCCGTGATCGCAAGTCCAAAGGCAACTGCAGATTGTGTCCGCTCTTTTTCGGAAACTGATTTCAGAACTGATTTAAGCACCATAACGATTCCTGTAATGATCATTCACGGCGATGATGACAAAACAGTTCCTATTAAAGCCACAAGCGAGATCACATCTTCTTTACTGCCAAATGCGGCATATTACAGGTTCGAAGGAGCACCTCACGGCCTGTTTATCACCCATAAAGATGAGCTAAACCAACTTTTGCTTAATTTTATAAGCTAGCAATCAGTACACTATATAAATTGTACCTATATAATTTGCAGAATATATATTGTACTCCTATATTTGCACCACTTTAAACGGAAATGCTTAAAGTAAAGTTCAAAAGAACTTTGATTCCTTAGCTCAGCTGGTAGAGCATTACACTTTTAATGTAGTGGTCCTGGGTTCGAATCCCAGAGGGATCACGATTAACAAAAAAAGCGCACCGATCTTGCGCTTTTTTTGTTAACTACAAATTTCTATTCGTCATTATCCGAACAAACTCATCTTTCTTTTTCGGAGAAATAATCACAGGAAAATCATCACTCATCACTGCATATCCTCCATCTGTTTTGAGCATTCGCTTTATTTTAGTCAGATTGATAATGTGTGAATTGTGTACACGCATAAAACTGTGTCCTGTCAACAAAAGCTCATACTCTTTCAGGTTCTTGCTCACCATGATCTTGCGATCGTCGGCCAGGTAGAAAACCGAATAAGCCCCGGCGGCTTCAATCCTTATTATTTCCTGGACGGGGATGAATTCGAGTTCGTTGGCAAGTGACAAGGTAAGAATAGGATTGTTGTTATTTTGCAAATGCCCCAGATTGTGGATCAACGAAGTGAGCAGGTGCTGCTGCGTCTCTTTACCCCGGCTCAACACTTTAGTCACCGCTTCTTTAAGTTCTTCTACATCAATCGGTTTAAGCAGGTAATCTACTGCACTAAACTTAATGGCTTTGATCGCATAATGGTCATAAGCTGTGGTAAATATTACCGCCGGGCTCAGGCCGGACAATTGCTGGAGAACCTCAAAGCCAGTTCCCGTCTGCAGTTCAATATCCAGAAATAGAAGATCTGGCTGATGATCCCTGATTACCTTCACAGCTTCCTCAACATTACCCGCAACGGCAACGATCTGTACCCCCTCACAGTTGGTTTCAATCAGATCCTGCAGTAATTCTCTGCTTCGGACCTCGTCTTCGATTATAATTGCTTTTTGCATATCATTATTTAATATTCAAACACCGCCGAATTCTGCATACTGGAACTTACCAGGAAGCGTACAACTACCCTGGTGCCCTCAGGATCATCATCCTGCGCCATCAAGTCCTCCACATTTACAGTTATCCGTCCCGGCGTCTCCTCATTTAAAACACCGATCCTTTCATCAAGCAGCTTTTTATAAGGAGTACTTTCATTCAGTGCCCGCTTATCATTCAGCGCCTTTGCCTTTGCCCTTCCGCATCCATTGTCCTCAATCACACATACCAGATGCGGATTTTCATAACTGAATGTTATCCTGATTTCCCCCGCCTTATCATTATTCAGAATACCATGATACAAAGCATTCTCTGCAAAATGATAAAGAATCAGTGGCGGTATACCAGATAAACCAGAAGGCAAACCCTGATCAGTTTCGATCACATAATCAAACTTGCCCGTAAACCGCATCTTTTCAAGATCCAGGTAGAGCCTCAAAAACTTTTCCTCCTGCATCAAACTGATCTCCGGATCATTTGCCTGAGACAAAAGTTCACGCATGAACCTGGAAAACCGTGAAACATAAGAAAGAGAAACACTTGTATCGCCCTTATTAATAAAATACTGAAGATCATTCAGTGAATTAAATACAAAATGAGGATTAATCTGCGCCTGCAAGACACGCATGTGCAGTTTTCTGTTGATCAGTTCAATATCCCTGTTCTGTTTTCTGATCAGCGCATTCCGCTGCAGTAATAATTTACTCAGCTCCGTCTTGATGCGATACCGGTTATACACCAGCGCTGCGATGATGATCACGATAACAACCACCAAAATACTGATGTTACGCAGCATCTTATCCTGTTCAGCCGTCAGCAATGTATTGACCAGTCGCTGAGAGACGATTTCACGCTCTTTCATCAGCAATTCCAGCTCAGCCGATCGCTGATCATCCGGACTCGTCCCCGGGTCTTCCATGATTATTTTGCCGATCTCAGCACCCAGGTATTTAGACAATAACCTCGATGCGATCCGCTTACACTCAAAACCATGAAAAAATTCATCCACCACCGGTTGCCAGTCGCTATTGTGCGGAAATATTCCAGAAAGTCCTTCACGTTCTGTCGCAAACAAATGCTGTCTCTTTACCTTAATTCCTTTCTGCAAACTCACCACATAAACAGTAAGCGGCACATACCCAAAAGCATTTTTATCCTCAGAGATCCTTCTTAAGATCTCATAATCATCATATTGCCTGAATATCGGAATCTCTATGCCCTTAGTAAGAATCCCTAAGTCCTCCTCCATTGCAGTATGGCGCATGGTATAGCCCTCCAAAGAAGAAATTGTGTCCAGAAAACGCGTTTTATCATTATACAGCGGCATGGCGTCATTAGTGACCAGCACGTTCATATCCGGCATGTACGGCGGCGTAAAACGTATCTCCGTCTGCCGCGCCGGTGTAATAGAAAAAAAGGACCAGCCAAACAATCCGCTAACCTTCGCCTGCTTTACTTCCGCATAAATATTTTCAAAACTGCTCGCATTCTTCCATTCCAGCGAAACCTCGTACCCATATTTCTCTTTTATCCACTTTACAAAAGATTCCATCAGCTCATACTCCACTCCCTGCAGATTGCCATCTTTGTCCTTAAAAATAAACGGATCGATGTCGTACCATAAAGCAGTGATCGTACCCCCTTTGTTCTGCCGGACCTGCTGCCAGCTATCCGTCGATTGAGCAGAAGCCTCAGGCATACAAAAGGTAAATGAAAGGACAAGAAAAAAGACACACAGTTTAAAACGTATCATTCGCGTGGTTATATCAGCTAAGATAGGAAAAAGGGGTTAAAATACTTTGGGTCTCCCAGACAGCATTTTTTTATAGTCCTTCGGATCAATCGGTTTAAAAAACTCGCGCACGCTGTTCTTTGATGCCCTTGTACGAAGCCCCATATCTCTCATTAGTTCGTCCAAATGCTGGAAATTGAACGGAGCAACACAAAGACCACTAAACTCGGAAGCAATCGGCCGCTCGTCATTTCTCCATTTTTCCATACGGGCCATCTCTGCAAACATCTCCTCTGCAGGCGGAAGTATAAGATCATCCGCCACTGTCGCTGCAAGCCAGCTCGCGGCCACCTCAGAGGTAATCGTGGTAAACAAACTTGAATTAAATCCGACAAATCCCATTTGCGGCAAATCAGGATGCAAAATATTCCTGTAAAGAGAAAACATTCCTTTTGAATTCGTGATCCTCTGCTGATACTGCAAACTGAGAAAAGGCAACCGCTGTCTGAAACCAGTTCCAAATACGACCAGATCAGGCCTGATAGACTCCCCGTTTTTCAGCACGACATCACGCCCCTCAAAACGCTCGATCTCCGTACAAAAAGCTTTGATCTTTTTACTGGCCACCCGCTCAAAAAAGCCAACCGGCTCTACCCCAAGGCTACAGCTGATCTGGTCCTCAATTCTGTTCGTCGGCAGCATGCCACACTGCTTAAGTTTAAACTGCTTACTCAGCAGCAATTCCAGCCCCCGCCACTGCAGCCATACCATCGGTTTACCTACCGAATGCAAAACCTTCTGGAACCCTGTTTTCTTGTGGGCATCAAAGAAAGCTTCAGAAAAGCGGGAGAAGAGCAAATATTTCATGTTGATGAGATTACCAAAATATCTTGGAATCTTCCACTGAGCACGGCGGTATATCAGCGAGCAGCTTTTACTCACATCCGAAGCCATAGTAGCGATATCCGTTGCAGATTTGGCAAAACCCACTACTGTCACATCCTTATCGCGGAGCTGATCTTCCGAAGCCACTTCAGAAGAATGTAAAACAATGCCTCCGGCATCTTTAAAAGACTGCATTCCGGGCAATTCAGGCATATATGGCTCATGAAAAGTGCCCGTACAGACCACAATGTAAGAAAAAGAAAGCATCTCGCCATTGTCCAGCTTTACCTGCCAAAGAAAACCATCATAGTTCATTCTTTTAACAGCAGCCCCAAAACGGATATTGTAAGGCAGCAACCCAAAGTGCCTGGCGTAATTTTCAAGGTATTCCTGAACCTGCGGTCCCGATGGCCACATCGGATAATCGGCCGGCATTGGAAAATCAGAAAACGCGTACTCATCCCTCGTTGTCTGCGTAGTAACCCCCGCATAAGACCTTTTCTTGTCCCACACGCCTCCAACCTGATCAGACTTCTCCAAAATCGTCACCAGATAACCTTTCTGGAGGAAAGTTTTAGCAGTAACCAGACCGCTTATACCGGCACCAATAATTCCTATGTGTTTCATATATGTAAATTTATCTATATTGCATTAAATCAAACAATTAAAAATTTTCATCTCCTCAATGATTCCCTCAATCATCGCCACGATTATCACCATCCTGATCACCATATTCATTTGTTTCCTGTACTTCAGGATCAAAAACAGGCAGCAGATCCAGTACTACGAACAACAGATCGCAGATCTGAAAGACATTGCCTGGCGCGCTCAAATGAACCCTCATTTTCTCAACAACTGCCTGAACAACATCAACTCATTTATCCACAAGCTGGACAAGGAAACTGCTTCCAACTACATCACCTGCCTATCCCGGCTGATGCGTAAGACCCTCGAATACTCTGACCAGTCTAAAATAACCCTGGCCCAGGAACTCGATGCCGTAACAAATTACATCAAACTGGAACAGCTTCGCTTTGGGTCCGATATTGACATTAAAATATCAGTTGAAGAACAATTGCCAACCGAAAGCATTCAGGTCCTGCCCTTCTTTATTCAGCCCTTTCTCGAAAATGCAATCCTGCATGGCGTCCTTCCAAAGCAACACAAGGGGAACATCAAAATCCACATTACCACGCCAGAACCCCATATCCTATCCTGTTCTGTAACTGACGATGGAGTGGGACGGAAAAAATCCGATCAACCCCCCGCAGAAACATCCACTGCCAAACGCTCAATGGGAATGTCCATTACCTGCAAGAGAATAGAACTATTCAACAGGACACATGGACAATCCCTGCCCCTCACCATTCATGACCTTACAGATAAAAATGGATTAGCGACAGGAACCTCCGTTGAGATAAAGATGGCGTTAGTTTCAGACGATCTGAATATCAGTTAATCGTTAACCCAGGCATTGTTATATGCCGTCTTAACAATGGTATTGATGTCTCTTTTAGCCCCTTCATCTGTCGAGTTTATCGCCAGTGCCAACTCCACTTTATTTGGAAACTTCATAATCAGCGTACGCAAACCAGGCGTCTTCTTGCCACCCCCGGCATACAGCAAGCCGCCGTGACCCAGAGCTATGCCATCTGACACCGCAAATACCCTGTTGTAACCTATCCGCTCAGAATCCATAATGTCCCTGAAGTCAATATTGATCACCGCATCAGAGTGAACCAGATAAGCCATCATGCGCGCCATCTGAACAGTAGTCAGGTAGAAACCACCAGCACCACTGGTTTGTGTCCAGTCCCCTAAAGATTCCCCTTCAAGGGGCGCAGGAGCTTCGTTTAACATCATATTGGTTGTTCTTCCGGGTGTAGGCATACAAACCGAGGTTACACCAGCAGGTTTAAAAACAAGGAGATTCATCTGCTTCACATACTCCTCGCCCATCCAGATATCAAATTCCGCGTCTGAAAGTTCAGCTTCTTTCGAATTAAACAAGCTGCTGTTGACCAGCTTTGGAATCATAGCCCTGAACAGCGCAAAATTCGCATTGGCATAAGTTCCATCCTTTGTTCCCGGAGGAATGGTCGCTACGACATTTTTCAGCGTTCCCCAGCCAGTACCTGACGCACGTATTCCTGAGGTATGCGTAAGCAGCTCCTTAAACTTCAGGTTAGCAACCGTACTGTTCTTTGGCCAGCTGGCCGGCAACCATTGACCTATCTTGCTTTCGATGTTAAGTTTTCTTAGCGGCAGCAATTTAAGTACAGCGACAGCGGTAAAGTGTTTGGTCACACTGGCTATGTTTACTTCAGAATTTACGGATGCAGGGAAAGTCACATTGGACCTGTTAAACCCACCAATACCAGCCACAGCACTGTCAGCCCACTGGCCATTCTTGTTGATGATAAACTGATACCCCCTGGCAGCAGACAGCTGTTGTTTAAGGCCCTGTTTGAACAGTTCTACTTTAAAAACTTTGTCATTGGATTTGATCGGGAGACCTTTTTTACACGATGTGATGGCCGACCCCATTGCCAATGCTAATCCGGCAAATAGAATAAATTTTGTTGTTGTTGTTTTCATTGTTTTATTTTTTTAAACATTAGTGAATGATGAAAACAAAAGTAGATTTATCAGCATCCCTCGTTTATGCCACTTTATCAAACAGGGGTTTCAGTTAACGGCTGCACGTTTTGGATTAAAGCACATGAAGTCCCTTAATTCATTTTTGTAAAAATCTCAGGATTTACTTATATTCCACCTGCCGATTACATGCACCTGATAAGATCAGGAAGCACCAAATAACTTGAAGATGACAACATATAAGCTTTCCGTAAACAACAAAGAAATGTCTGCCGAAGCGGATGCAGATACACCACTGTTATGGATCCTTCGGGACCACCTTAACCTGGTTGGAACAAAGTATGGATGTGGTGTGGCACAATGCGGTGCCTGCACAGTCCACATCAACGGAAAAGCTGTCCGTTCCTGCCTGTACCCGGTCTCGGCTGTCGGTAAGAATAAAATTGTGACCATAGAAGGCTTGAGTATTAATGGCGACCATCCGGTGCAGCGGGCATGGGAGGAGATGGACGTTGCACAGTGCGGTTACTGTCAGTCAGGACAGATCATGGTAGCGGCGGCATTATTAAAGCGGAATCCAAAACCCACTGACACCGATATAGATGCGGCGATGACCAATATCTGCCGCTGCGGAACACATGTCCGCATGCGCAAGGCCATTCATGCTGCTGCCGGGAAAGGAGGAACTGCAAAATGAGCACCATTTCTGCCATTTCAAGACGAAATTTTCTCAGGGTAACTGCTATTGCGGGCGGCGGCATGCTGGTCGGCTTTTCCATGGTCGACAAAACAGATTCAGCACCTACAGAAGGTGAATTCATCCCCAATGCTTATATAAAGATAACCCCGGATGGCACCATCACGCTGATGGCCCCAAACCCGGAGATAGGTCAGGGCGTAAAAACATCACTGCCCATGATCATTGCAGAAGAACTCTGCGTTGACTGGCAAAAAATAAACGTAGAAATCGCAGCACTCGATGCGAAGTACGGCAACCAGGTTGCGGGAGGCAGCGGCTCTGTCCGCGGCAGGTTCGAACCATTGCGAAAAGTGGGCGCCACGGCAAAAACCATACTGGTAACCGCCGCGGCTCAAACTTTAAATGTACCGGCGGAAGAATGCTATGCAGAAAGCGGATCAGTAATACACAAACCCAGTGGCAGAAAATTATCTTATGGATCGCTGGCATCAAAAGCCGCTACACTGCCTGTCCCTTCAGACGTCAAGCTTAAAGACCCTAAAGACTTTAAGATTATTGGGACGAGGGTTAAAGACATTGATGTAAAAAAAATCATTACCGGAAAACCCTTATTCGGTATCGATACCCGGCGCGAAGGTATGCTTTTCGCAGTAGTAGCACGTTCTCCCGCTTATGGTAAAAAACTCAAATCATTTGACGATACGGAAACCAGGAAACTGGCAGGGATAAAGCAAGTACTGCAAATAAAAAATTCAGTTGCAGTACTGGCCACTTCAACCTGGGCGGCCAAAAAAGGACGCGATGCGCTTTCACTGGAGTGGGAAGATGCAGGCAAACTGGAAAGTACAGCGGATCATGATGCAGCATTTCTGGAGCTTCTCGGCAAAAAAGCACCCGATATTTCAAGAAACGACGGTGATGTCGAAGCTAACATGACGGCATCACACCAGATATTAGATGTTACCTACCATACACCGGTGGTGTCTCATGCACAAATGGAGCCGCTGAATTTCTTTGCTGACGTTCGCAATGGCAAAGCAGAATTGTTCGGGCCCACCCAGGTCCCCGGATCGCTTCGGAGTCAGGTTGCCAAAGAACTGAATATAGCACCAGAAAACATATCAATCGGACTTCCGCGCCAGGGAGGAGGATTTGGAAGAAAATTGATGCCCGACAATGGCGTTGAAGCGGCACTCATTTCGGCAGCTGCAAAATGTCCCGTACAGGTCCAGTGGACACGGGAGGATGACATGCAAAATGACTTCTATCGTCCAAGTGCAGCTTTCCGGTACCGCGCAAGTTTTGAAAATGGAAATCTTCTGGCCTGGCACCAGTCTTCTGTCTGGCTGAACCGCGGCAACAATAGCGACACCTATCCGGCAGGGGCGCTCCAGAATTTTCGGGCCGAAAGTCAGGGGCTGACCACAAATATACCTATGGGTTACTGGCGTGCGCCTGGTCACAATGTACTCGGTTTTGCTGCCGAAAGTTTTATGGATGAAGTATGCCATGAACTTAAAAAGGACCCGGTTGCATTTCGCCTGGAATTACTGGAAAAAGCAAAACAGCAGCCTGTTGGAAAAATAAACTATGATCCGGACAAATTCAAAAGTGTGATCGAACTGGTTGCAGCAATGAGCAACTGGGGTAAAAAACCTTCTCCTGGCACATTCCTTGGGTTTTCTTCCTGGTTTTCATTCAACACCTATGTAGCAGAAGTAGTTGAACTTAAAATTACTAACGGCAAGCCAAGAGTCCAGAAAGTTTACTGCGCCGTAAATTGCGGCAAAGTGGTGAACCTCAGCGGTGCAGAAAACCAGATACAAGGAGCCGTCGTCGATGGCATCGGACATGCAATGCTGACCAAACTTACCTTTGACAAAGGTGCCGTTTTAGAGACCAATTTTGGCAGCTACCGTTTTTTGAGAATGAAAGAGGCGCCTCTGGATATTGTGGTAAAATTTGTTCCGTCCCAAGATCCGCCTACAGGTCTCGGCGAACCCGCCCTGCCACCGATAGCCGCGGCACTGGCCAATGCCTTATTCGCAGCGACCGGCAAGCGCTTCAGGAAAATGCCATTTGAAGCATAGGAGATATACTCAAATTTGTTTGTAGCTTTGAGGCATATTAAAAATCCTCATGGCAGTATTGCATAAAAAAGAAGAAAAGATCCAGGTTGTATTAGGTAGACTTCCAAAAGATTACACCAACAAAGAGTTTATTGACACATTTATCCAGTTATACTCAAAAGACTGGGGCAAGATTAAAGCAAACTATCTTAAACAATCGCAGGATAAATTACCCGGCACGGTCGTTACTATGCCGAAACCTGATCTTTATCTGCTAAGCCTTTTAAATACATACCTGGAAAACCAAAAAAAACAATCGCCTGCTGATGGAATGTAGATCTCATCAAACATTTCTTACAATTAACGGGAAACCGAAAATGGCCGGTCGTCTTTACCAATTCCCCATTGATTATTCGGCGTATTCCCCATTTTAAAGCTCAGTACCCCACCATTCGCAATATCGGCGTGTTTGATCCAGTTCAGGTCATAAGGCTTGCCGTTGAGGGTGGCCGACTGGATGTACACGTTCTCCTTACTATTGTTTTCGGCATTGATCACAAACTGTTTTCCATTTTCGAGCGTGATCGTTGTTTTTCTGAATACCGGACTGCCGATCACATATTGGTCTGTACCAGGACAAACACTGTATAGCCCCATTGCACTGATCACATACCAGGACGACATTTGTCCCTGATCTTCATCGCCCGGATAGCCCTTTTCCGTGGCATTATAAAGCTTGTCCATAATGATCCTTACCCTTTGCTGGGTTTTCCAGGGCTCACCTGCATAACTGTATAAATAAGCTGCATGCTGAACAGGCTGGTTACCATGCGCATACTGTCCCATGTTGGCAATCACCATTTCGGTCATCTCATGGATCTCCTGTTTATAAGAACCTACCTTAAACTTAGAGTTCGTAGTAAAAAAAGTATCCAGCTTGGCCACAAACTTGTCTTCCCCGCCCATCAAAGCGATCAGCCCGTTTACATCATGAAAAACAGACCAGCTGTACTGCCAGGAATTGCCTTCTACAAAAGCACCTCCCCATTCAATCGGGTCAAAATCAGGAACCCATTCTCCTGAAGCCAAACGGCCCCGCATAAAGCCAACAGCCGGATCAAATACATTCACATAATTGAACATCTGTTTTGCATAAACATCCATGTAATATTTATTGCCGATGGACTTCGCCAGGCTATACGCGCAAAAATCATCATAGGCAAACTCCAGAGTCTTTGCTGTACTCTCATGCACTTCCTTACTCAGTGGAATAAATCCTTTAGTGAAATAATCCTTCCAGCCCTCCCTGCCGCTCGATCCGCCTGCAGGTCCGTGATTGGTACTTTCGTGATAATAGGCCTCGAGTGCCTTAACGGGATCGAAGGTCCTCACCCCTTTGGCCCAGGCATCTGCCAGTAAACTGATGGCGTGGTTACCGATCATTACGCCCGACATACCGGGGTTTGACCAGGTTGGGAACCATCCGCATTGCTCCTGTGCATCCAGCAGCGACTGCATATACCGGCCCTGCATTTCGGGATGCAAAATATTGTTGAGCGGAAACTGTGCCCTGAAGGTATCCCAAAAACCATTGTCTGTATACATGTACCCGTCGTGGATCTTGCTGTCGTACGGCGAATAATAATACGGCTTGTTTTCGCTGTTCAGCTCATAAAATTTCCTCGAGAACAGATTTGCCCGGAACAGACAAGAATAAAAGGTAGCTTTTTCGGCCTCTGTGCCGCCTTCAACCAGTACTCGGCCCAGTTGTTTATTCCAGGTATCTGCGGCCGTTTTTTTGGTCTGTTCAATCGTTTTGAATTTTCCCAGTTCGCGGTCGAGATTCAATTGAGCCTGTTCAGGACTAATGTAAGAGCTGGCCAGCTTGACAAGCACTTTAGCACCTTTTTTGAACTTCAGATAAGCACCTGCACCGTCACCAGTCGCACTAAGCTGTCCTGCATTCGTAGTGTTTTTTCTGTTCTCCCAGGTGCCAAAGGCTTCAAAAGGCTGATCAAATACCATCACAAAGTAGTTCTTGAAATCTTTAGGAATAAAGGTTCCGTTGTGCACCCAGCCACTGATTGTTCGGGCTTTCGGATCAATCTTGACTTCACTGGCCTTGGTATAGCCGTCCAGGACCAGGTACGCATCCTGACCTGAAGGATAAGAGAAACGCATGTGCGCGCCACGCTCAGCCGGTGATACTTCGGCTACAATCCCATTATCAAAACCAACTTTATAATAATGAGGTTTGGCCACTTCGCCGGCGTGCTTGAAGGCAAGCGCGCGGTCATTTTCATTTACCGTCAGTTTACCTGTTCCGGGCATCAGTGAAAATACAGCATAGTCGCCCATCCAGGGGCTGCACTGGTGTACCTGCTGGAAACCCCGTATGGTCTTCGCAGCATACTGATACTTCCATCCATCTCCATTTTTACCTGTTTGCGGGGAATAAAAATGTTCTGCAAACGGGAGTCCAACCGTTGGGTAGGTATTGCCATAAGAAAGGCCCCAGTGGGAATCCGTTCCCTGAAGGGTGTTGACATAGTTTACAAGGTCAGTTTTCTGGGCAAAGACCACTGATGGCAGTAATAAACATAAAAATGACAGGAACTTAGGTTTCATTTGGTTGTGTTCGGTATTCAAATAAAAAACTAATATAAGCTTTTACAATTATGCGTTATCTTTCGGGTACAAAATCCTGAATATGGAGATAAAAGACTATCAAAAAAAATTATTCCCTTATGCCTATAATATTCTCGGCACTTATGACGACGCAAAAGACGCAGTTCAGGATGTAATCACAAAATATTATTCAGCTGGCAAGCCTGACGTTGAAAATCCTATCAACTATTTAATAAAGAGTGTAATTAACCAATCCATTAATCTCAAAAAAAGAAACAGAAGAACCGCATCCTCTAAAATATCACTGCCGGAACCCCTTTCTACAGAAAGTGCCGATAGCAACATTTCACGGAATGAGGTCATTTCCTATTCTTTACTGGTATTACTGGATTCAGTTAATGCAAAAGAAAGAGCAGTTTTTATTCTCAAGGAAGCATTTGATTATGCGCACGATGAAATTGGTGATATACTGCAGATCTCTGTTGAAAGCTCCAGAAAACTGCTTAGTCGTGCAAAAACAAAACTGAGAGAACTAAAAAAAGGAAAAACAAACCGGTCGTTCATCAATACAGCAGCCCTTGAAAACTATATCAGTGCGATTAAAAACGGCGATATAAAACATCTGGAGACTCTGCTCGTAAAAGATATCGCCGTAATGGTCGATGGAGGAGCGTTGAGCATTGTTTCTGCGTTTGAAAGCGGCATTAAAGATGTGATCCAGCTGATGACCTACGTATATACTACGTATCAGACCGAAACCGATATAAGAATAACGACAGTTAACCACCAGCCCGCATTACTGTTTTATGAGAACGGAGTCTTAATCAATTGCCAGGTGTTTGAATTCGACGAAGAAACGGACCTCATTACAGGCATCTACTCCATCGTCGATCCCGAAAAACTAAAAAACTTCGATAAAATTTAAAAACCGGTCACGTTTTAGCCGAGCTGTTTGTCTTACGATAAATTTTAAAACAACAGCTATGAAAACAAGCAACACAAACAAGCTTCTTTTCTTTTCAGAAAGCAACAGCAGCAACTCTATCAATCAAAAGCTGGTAGGGGTACTTTGCTGGTATGACCCGGGCGGAAACAGTTAAACTTATTGACCTGAAGAACTTTCCGGTTAAATAACTTCTACAAGCAGACAGTTAACGAAAACGAACAACTTCAAATTACAAATGCCAATTTCTTATTGGAATTTGAGGAGCTTCTCGCATCAGCATCATAAATATTCACAAACCTATAAATCAGAAAAAAAATGACAACAGTAAAAGTAACATACGGAGTAAAAAAAGAATTCGCAGCCAGGAACAAAGAAAATATCGCAGCATTTATCGCGGATTTCCAGGCGATGAACAGCAAGGATTTTAAGTACGATGTGTACACACTTGATGACGAAACTACGTTTGTTCATATTTCAAGTTATGCCAATAAAAAAATTCAGGAGCAAGTGCTGAGCACCCCATTGTTTGTTGAATTCCAGCGACAAAGAGATGCCAGCGGACTATTAAAGGCGCATAACATCGAGGAATTACACAGTGTAGCCTCTTCACACAATTTTAATTAAATGATGGATTATCACTCTCAACTCTTAAATTTGGCGCAAATATTAAGATCATCGTATAACCCAATTAACCAGGCACCTATCAGACCATGAGCAATTCAGCAGAACAAAACCACAACATCCCGCACAATATTTATTTCGACGGCAAAGTACAAAGCCTTGGTCTCCATACAGAAAGCGGCAAAGCAACAATCGGAGTCATGAAACCCGGAACCTATACTTTTTCTGCCTCTTCTCCCGAAAGGATGGTCATTATATCTGGTATTCTAAAAATAAAACAAATTGATGGCAGCTTTACCAGCTATCAAGCAGGTGAAGAATTTGACGTAGCAGCAGGATCAAGCTTTGAAGTGAGCTGTGATGCGGATGCATCTTACATCTGTTACTACGGCTAGTCGTCGTCCTTCTTTTTCTTTTCCAAAATCACAAAGGCACTGCGTTTAGGCGCGGGCATAACAGAATGCTCGCCCTTTACAGATTTCCAGACTACTTCATTCAGGTCCAGATCCGGCGCAGCATCTTCTTTTGCAAAATTAAAAAGTTCTGACCGTCTGCTGCTCTCATTATTGGCTACGTTTCTGGTATCCAAATTGATCAGGGGCTTAATCACAGTATAAGGTGTCAAATCAGGCTCACTGGTAAAGCACTCAAATAAAGGCATAGCTGCAGCATCGTACTGGCTCATTGGCGGCAGACCAAGAATCAGCTCCATTGTCCTTAAAAAGCCAGAAGTCGAATACATCGTGTGTATAGCCGCATTTCGTTTAACGTAAGGGCCTATCACATAAGCAGGCGAACGGTGTGCATCTACATGATCAGGACCGTTCTGGGCATCATCCTCCAGGATGAAAACCACCGATTCCTTCCATATCGGACTGTGCGATAAATGTTCAATGATGCGACCAACAGCCAGATCATTGTCTGCAACCGCAGCCTGTGGAGAAACTTTTCCTTTTTTCTGTCCGCTGGTATGGTCATTTGAGATCCTCAGGGTACTGAATTGGGGAACCGCTCCTGCTTTCAGCAGGGAATCAAAATCATGTTCCCAGGCATCTGCGCGCACCTGATCTGTGATGTCCATATCAAATCCGGGAGAATTCGGGCACATATGACCCTGAAGGGCGCTGATATTTGCTTTTGCATAAGCACCAAACTCTCCGTAACTGCGATAGGTAATACCGGCACGCTGGCAATAATCCCAGATAAAACCGCCTTTCGGATAAGTTACCGGTCTTCCGCCTTCGAAACTGGTTGACCCGCCCCTTGCACCATAGCTAGTTGGCCAGGTCTTTTCCACCACATCAGTGGCATAGGCAGCCATACTCCAGTTGTGTCCGTCAGCACTGACCTCAGCATCCACATAAAAATTATCCAGCAAGACATACTTTTCAGCAAGTGCATGCTGATTTGGAGTAATTTTTCTTCCAAACAGACATAAAGAAGAATCTCCGTTACCTTTCGGGATGTCACTCAGCACCTGGTCATAAGTGCGGTTCTCTTTGATGATATAAAAAACATGCCTGATCGGCGATTTCTCTCCCATGCGGCGGGGAATAGGATTTCCTTTTTCGCCATCGGCCTGCTCGGTTCTTTTATCTGTAAAAGGAGTATTGGCATAAACCTGCGTGGTGTAGACCTTCAGTTGCTCCGGCCTGGGTGCTTCAAGGAACGACAGGCTTCCTTTGAACAGGCCCGCGATATACTGTAGTCTATTGTTAGCGGTGCTGCCCATATGGTACCCACTGTCGTCCACTTTGGAAACCGGTTGCGGACCCTGCGGATTCGGCAAAGAGGTATTTCCTTTCCCATTGGTGACAAGCACTTTATTACCAAGTGTTTTTACACTCGTCGGGTACCAGCCTACCGGGATAAAACCCTGGCTCAAACTGCTGCCCGGTTTGCTCACATCGAAAACAGCCAGGCAATTGTTATCAGCATTGGCAATATATAAGGTTTTTTCGTTTGCACTCAGTGCCAGTCCGTTTGTTGTAGAGCCCGTCAGCTGTGTAGCATACAGCGTGGTTGCTATGGTTTCTATTACCTTCCCGGAAATGGTATTGATCAGCGAAACAGTATTGTCACTCGCATTGGCTACAAAGAGATAGTTTCCTTTCTTATTCAGCAGCAGCTCATTGGGATGGTCTCCTACCGGGATGAGCTGTGCAATTTTTTCTTCTGCGAGGCTCACCACAGCAATACCTTTCCCACCCCATAAAGAGACATAAAGCTTGCTTTCATCAGCAGAAAGCACACAACTGTATGCAATAGCGGGAAGCTGCACTTTTTTAAGGATCGTTTTTTCCGAGGGATTGATGACATAAAGTGTACTGTCTTCCTTGGTGACGGTATATAACCTGCTGCCGGCCTTATTAACTACCATGCCTGCCGGGCTGATCTTTCCTTTTGGCCAGACCGGACCTAGTTTTATCGTATCACTTACACCCAGCTTGTTGTCTTTTAGCCGGAAATCCAGTATCCAGTTGTCATTGCCACCAGAGACATACAAGTGCTTCTCGTCCCCGCTGAAGGCGAGACCATACCAGGATTTGCTCAGCACCCTTTCATCCAGGATCCTTTCAGTCTTCGGATCGATCAGCTGTACGGATTGAGTGCTCTGTCCATTATTGGTAACTGCAAGAAATCTTCCTGATGAACTCAGCTGCATATTTAAAGGAAGATCACCCAGTTGAACAGAATGACCTGCAGGACTTAGCTTCCAGCCATTGGGCAATAAGATCTGGCTGCTTTTTTCCTGTTTGCCGGGCCACTGCGCAGAAACTGAGCTGAAGAAAGCAGCAAGCAGGAACAATATAAGAGATGATTTTTTCATTTTATGCTATCTGGAAAATAGTTATTTATGCAAATTAAAATTAATCAGTGCCCGGATGGAGTAGCCATTCCCGGAAGCCAGGGTACCTATTTCACGGATCGCTTCTGATGGAATCGCATTGCTTCTGGTCGCGTAAAACACCGGGCCGCCGGAAATTGCAAAAGACAGTTTAGAAGTTGAAGGCGAGAGGTTTACTGAAGGGCCAACCATAAGTTTAGCCCCGCCTTCGGCTTCATCCTTTTCCCAAAAACCTTCCAAATCCTGACCAACTACCTCAAAACCAAGGAATAACCCACTGGAAATACGGTGCTGAAACCCCAGGCTGCTGATAAAATCAAGTTTATCGCGGCTACTATCGAAAGCTTTTTCAAAGCGCAGGTTTCCTGTAGCCAGCCATTTTGTTTGATCAAAAGACAAAGTGATCCTGCTAATTGCAGACTTGACATTAGACCAGTCGCGGCTCAGGCCAAGTCCGGCACCCATTCTAAATCCTTCAGGTACTTTACCGCCGACCAGATCACGGATCACCTCCGCCTGCTGCGCAGAAGTAACACCACCACCGTGTTCAAATCCAATTGCTGCAGTAGCATATAAGGTAAAACGGTTGCCTAAATAACCTTTAACGCCAAACTGCTGCCCGAGGCCATCATAACCAAACTGACCGGTCGTCCGTTCACCGTAAGTCCCCGAATAATGAAGATTCCAGTAGGATTTGTCACCGGTAAGGGTATTTAAAGTGAATAAAAAAGGCTGAATAGAATTTTGGGCGATGCCCTTAAGGCCTGCCAGGATAAACAGCGCAATAAAAAGAATTTTTTTCATGTTAAACTGATTGGTCTTAAAACTTAGTTTCATTTAGCAATGGATGGGCACTGGCGTTTACCTGATAAGTACTGATCTTATTTTCATCATCAACTTCAACAATCCGGTAACCACGATAAGAAGTTCCCCAGTTACCTCCTATATGAGCGTCAAAAAAATGGGGCAGCTTATTAGTATAGAATACGGCATCAAGGCTGTGGTCATGCCCATGAAAAACCGCTTTAACATTCGGATAGCTGTGCAGCAGCTTAATGGTATCCGGGCACTCAACGAACGGACTTTCCGGAACCCAAAAATGAGGGGGAATGTGCAGGACTACAAAAACAGCCTTTAACTCCTTAAACTTATCCAATTCCTGTTTTAAAAAGTCATTATTTGGACAAAGGTATTTGCCGGCGGTGTCCGAAGTATTGGCGAGAACAAACCCGATATCGTTCTTTTCAAAAGAAAAATTGTCCTCATAGCCAAACACAGATTTCCAGATCGCAGCATCAGCATGATCATGGTTGCCGGGTATGGCATAAAAAGGAACTCTTAAATGATCGTAGTGTTCTTTCTTAACCACTGCCAGCAAATCAGGTCGGTCATGGACCAGATCTCCGTTTATGATGACGAAATTAAGCGGGCTTTTCGCATGTGCTTCATTGAGCCAGCGTACTATGTTTTCATGATCTTTTTTATAATCCGTGCCGGGCTGACCATAATGCCCGTCTGAGGCAATGGCAAAACGTAATTTCGGTTTCCTTCCTGAGGTTGCCCCATTGTCATGACCCGTAACAGCCATAACGGAAACCGATGGAGCAAGTCCAGCCAAAACCACACCTGCCACACTCCCTTTTATAAACGATCTTCTGTTTGACATCTGCCTTTTTTTAAAGAACAAATATCAACATATGTACGAATCCAGTCTATGATCTGATATTATGATTAAGTTAAATCTCTATATCAGGAAATTTACGAAGTATGTCCCCTTTTTCTTTGAAATTTTAGCATTTGTTTTACGGAAGCGGAAATTTTCTCAGTAGCTGTTGCAAATGCCGTAGGTGTAATGGCATGAATATGTGTCGTCAAAAAAGCCATTGCTTCTTCAGGATACACATTACCAATTTCCCTGAGTGCCCAGCCTAGCCCCTTTTGAACGAAATAATCCGGATCTTTTAGCAGAGGTTCAACCATGACCAGCAGTTTAGATGCAGGCAAAAGTGTTTTGCGCCTTTTACTGTAAAGCAGCATCCCGACCAGAGACTGCCTCCGCTTCCATGGGTTATCAGATTTATTCCACTCGAGATATTGTTTATAAATCACCTCAGGGATCAGCTCCATTAAATGTGCATAAAATACAGACAGTCCATCAGAATGCGCCCAGTTGTCAATTTTATCTACCCATGTTTTGACTACCTCCCATACCTTTTCAGCGTCCGCTTTCTTCCAGTTTCCTTCAATAAAATAAATACACTGGCTCAGGATTTCATAATCTGTGGCCCTCTTCCAGATGCTGTCCCAGATACTCAGCTGCTCCAAAACTGGCAGCTTGCTGAAACTATAACCTGTTTTAAAGAGAGAACGCTGCATAGGAACAGTAAGTCCAATCAGGTCGTAGCTGGTACCAATATACTTTTTTAAGTCCTTGTGCCCCGATACCTTATCCATGGGTGCTGCATCACAGAGCTTGTTAACGATCTCGCTAATGTATTTGGTGGTATTATTCATCAAAAGGTTTTCGAAGGATCAGAATAATGAACTCCCGGTCAATGGTCTGACCCGCATTGCTCATAATGGTTTCCTGGTGGCTGTCCGAGTTGAGCATAATAAATCCTGCGGAAACAAAAATGGCCTGTGCCTCTTCAAGGCTATACAGCTGAAATGTATATTTAGTAAACGGCAGTTTCTCCATAAAGTTTTTCGGAGCAAACGCAACGCTAAAAAGCCCGCCAGGTTTGATCACACGCATGATCTCCTGCGCATAAGCCTTGGGTTCATCCCAAAAGTAGATTGTATTCACAGTAAATGCACAGTCAAAAAACTCATCAAAAAAAACCAGTGTCTTCCCGTTTGCAAGTGTAAAAGTTGCCTGTCCAGAATCTACCAGCTCGTGGTTTGCTTTAACCGATTCAATGATCATAAGTTCGGAAATGTCTACACCATAGTACTTCAAATCTTTTGACTGCTTAAACACCTTAGGCACGTGATTTCCCCCGCCAGGCCCAATTTCCAGAACACGTTGTTTATCAGTCAGCGCCAGGCCAAGGATGGCTTCAGATATCATGTTATTGTTATGTGAGGCCATATTCTGAGCAGTCAGAATCCCATATTCACCGCTTGGACAGCTCAGCTGTTTAGCAATTTCCATGAGCTGCGTTTCATCTTTTATTTCAGACATGCTATCTACATTTGGTTAAAGAACCAATCTACATTTTTATTGACAATTTTGCCATCCCTTTTTCTGAAATAAAAAACCTGCAGCAGCTCATTCAAGCCTGATCATGCATTGCACATCCTTCTGACTAAGATATAACTCCACACAATAGCCCTGAGGATCAAGCTCAGGATGTGTAAGCAACTGATTAAAAGCTTTTTCAATACTGGAAATATCTTTCATGAAATTTTCAACCAGCAGGCTCACATAGCTCCCCTTTTTTAACGTGATGTTCTCCAGATTAAATTGTTCAGCCTCTCTGTCACTTAGTTCTTCTGCGCCGGCCCTGTAAACGATACCCCCATTGCCCTCCGGTCTTGACAGACCAAAATACCTTCTGTTTTCAGCATAAGGAATTAAAGCATGAAGCCTTTCGTGAGCGGCCATTACGCCCTCTGGAAAGGTTGTTGCAGTAACATACATAACTTTGATGTCATTGTCTATTGAGATGATTTCCATTGCGATGATAGTTAAGTTATCTTTTATTTCAAATCTAAGATTTAACTGCATTACTGATAGGGTATAAAAATGACAAATTAGCAGGCAGAATACGTCAGGTTCTTCATACCAATTGCTATATTTAGCATTGTGAGTTTCAAACTACTGCCTTCTGTTTTCTGTGTGCTGCTGTACTTGTTTGTCTACAGCCCGTCATCTGCGCAGACCGCCGCAAAGCTTAGTATATCTCCGGCTGACCTGGCCAAAAAAATGATCCGCAACCCGGCTTTCGTGGAAAATGCAAAAGGAGAGGATTTTTGCTGGAATGCCGCTTATGATATGGGCCGCTTTGTTGAATATTATGAACTGACAAAAAACACAGAATGGCTGGATGCAGGGATTAGCTATTATGATTTTCTCATCAGCAAAATGGACACAGACCCAGATGGATACAAAGGCTGGATAGGCCCTTATGAATACGACCATAGATACTGGCAGGACGCGCTGGTCGGCGATGCCATTATCTTTAAAGGACTGCTGGATTTCAGCGTCCTTGTCCTCGAACAAAAGAATCTGAATAAAGCCTACAGTGCAAAAGCCAATGCCTATGTCGCTTTGGCCAGCAGAGAATTTGTGGAAAAATGGGACAAACGCGGCACCTGGTATGAAGATGGGCCCTATGGCTCATATATCGGGTTCAATAAATTTCTGAAACCCGGTGACCTCAGCCGCTGGATTACCGATACGACAGTAATCCGTACCGGAATAAGCCACCCTTTCAACAAACAACTGGACGCCGGGCAGGTATTTTTACGCCTGTACAGACTTACAGCCAAAAAAGCTTACAGGGACCGGGCCCAGCGGATCTATTTTACCTTCAAAAGCCATTTTCAGTATTTCAACGGTCATTATTGCTGGAACTACTTTGAACCCCTTACTCCTGCCGATGTCGATCTGGTGAAAAAAGACACGAAACACGGCGTATGGGTGCACCCTTTTCGCTCAGGATACCAGGCAGGTGAAGTAGAAAAAATAGCAGAAGCCTACCATTATGGGATTGTATTTGATGAACAGGACATGAAAAGGATCATCAGCACTAACCTGAATATCATGTGGAACAAAGACAGGCAAAATCCCCGTTTTATCAATTCTAATGGTCAGGGTGCAGAAAGAGATACTACCGGAGCCGGCGGCTTCAAATCCGTATACGGACATGGAGCTGAGGCAAAGAACACAGGTGAACTCTGGACGGGACTACTCGATTTTGACCAGACCATAAGGGATCTGTATGCCTTGAAATTTAAAAACCCGAACAAATCTGATGAACGTCTTGCATATGAGAGCAGCCTCATCGGAAACCCGCCTGGTTTCAAACGAAAATATGTCCATACGCCGGTAAACGTTCCTTTAATAGATTTCAGCGAAAGTAAAGAACTTTATCTGGCTACAGTTCTTCCCCACCACATCCCAAAAGGCAAGAGTTCCATGCTCATTAGTAAATCATGGCAGCCAGGTATACTGCAGATCGACCTTTACTCAAAAAACAATAAACTTCTTAGCAATCTTTTCAATGGAAAAGTCGGTGAAAATACGTTTATTTTTACCTGGGACGGAAAAGATCCGGCTAAAAAAATGTTCTTTAAAGGGGAATACAAAGTACGCTGGACCATTGGCACAGGATACCGTGAATTCCCCGTTAGGATTGACTGAGTGCCTGCGGGATAAATTATTTTTTCTTTACGGGAGGTGGTACATCAGCTCTGAAAGGAACCTGTTTTCTCAGCATTTTCCCGGCATATCCAGCCAGGTACAAATAATAGTCCGACGGGACATCATCTTCAAATTTCACAAAAGTACTGGCACCTACCGGTGGGTTCTTAGCGATCTTAAATATGGCAGTACCCTCATCTATTTCATCAAACATGGCCACGTAAAGCATTTCTGTACCATTCTGGATGGCAGTAGACAGCTGCTTCCAGAAAAATGTACCCCTGTTTCTCGGGATCTGGTTTGACGGTGATCTTGGGTTCATATTGTGCCAGCTGAATCCCGGAAAGACCACACCAACATAGTCCAGCTTGTTTTGCTTACACCACAGCACATCGCCTTTTTGCGCTTCCGAATACTTGTTGTAAGCAATCTCATTACCATATCTTCCGACTGTCCATGGATGGACAATATCTGCCTTTTTGATGATCTCATGCAATAAAGGATTCTTTTCCGTGTCATTTCCAAATTCACGCCAATAAGTAGGTACACCCAGCATCACTGAGCAGCCCCCGTAAACAGGATCGTTCTTTAAAAAATCCACGATCTTATCTACATCCTTCAATGTATATTTTCGCCTGTCATTGAATCCGACGCCCCAGATCACCACCAGTGGCTTTCCGTTATGATAAAGATAAGTCTGATTATTACCCTTGCCGGTGATCTTCATGCTGTCTACCAGGTTTTTCCAGTCATTGATCAGTACCGGAACATCGACACTGTCCCGCATCCCGGAGAGGTCGTACATTACGGATATTGCACGGCCATATTTTTGAGATGATTTTAAGGCATTGCCCAGAACAGTATTGAAATGATTCCGGCCGGATCTGCCCCTGATCTCCGCCACAAAACGCTGCATGAATACGCCGTCCAGACCATATTCCTTCATCCATCGAAAATGTGTTTCCACAGTTGATGCATCATGGGCACTGGTCAGATAAGCAGCGCTTCCATCTGCATGAACAAAAGATGTTTTGTATACTTTTTCCTGTTCGCTCACATCAGGCCAAAGGTCCACATTGGTGCTTCCGGGTTCAAATTTACCCCTGGACTGGTAATGGTACCAGCCTCTGCCCGCCCCATCTTCGGCTGCATTGTGCCAACCCTGATAACCGGCCATGATCAACCCCTTATAGCTTTTGAACTTTGATGTCTTGCTGTGCTTGTTTTGCGCATTGACAGTACCTGTCAACAGCAGCAAAGCAAAGATGAATAATTGTTTAAATTTCATTTGTGTGTGTTTTTTTTCGTGTCTTTTTATGTTACCATGGGGATCATCTAAAGGCAATAGCAGTCAGATTACTGAGGTCTGTTTTCCTTTAGCTTCCCAAAATCCTTATTAGGCTGATTGCCCATAAACATTTTTAATGTGCCGCCTTTGATGAGGTCGGTGTGCAGCAGGTAGCTGTTTTTATAAGGCTTTCCATTCAATTCTAACCTTTGAATGTAAATGTTTTCAGGACTGTTATCTATGGCCTCAATCATAAATTTCTTCCCTCCCGAAAGACTTAATGTAGCTTTATTTACCATCGGGCTGCCAATGATATATTTTCCGGAGGCCGGGAAGACCGGGTAAATGCCCAAAGCAGAAAACGCATACCATGCCGACATCTGCCCGCAGTCTTCATTGCCGATAATCCCCTCCGGCCGGTCGTGATAAAACTCCTTCATGATATAGCGTACCTTTTCAGCCGTTTTCCATTGTTCACCAGCAAAAGCGTAAAGATAAGTGATGTGGTGACCAGGCTCGTTGCCATGAGCGTACTGGCCGATCAGCCCTGTCAAATCAGCTACACTTTCCTTCCCGATATCCATTTTCAGTGAAAACGTACTGTCCAGTCTGGATATAAAAGCTTTTTCATCACCCATGAGGGACATCAGCCCATCAATATCCTGTGGAGCCAGCCAAAGGTATTGCCATGCATTGCCTTCAGAATAATCATTGATCCATGGCCGGGTTGATTTGTCAGGGCCAAAAACCGGATTCCATTTCCCGTCCGCTTTTTTACCTCTGAAAAATCTCGTAGCCTCATCAAAATACAATTGATAGCTTTTTGATCTTTTCAGATAATACTCATAATCAGCCGCCTTATTCATTTTTTTGGCCATCAGAGCAATGCTCCCATCCCCTATGGCGTACTCCATAGCACGTGCCACAGACTCACTCATTTCATCAGACGGAATGGTTTTAAAATCCTTTACATAATTCAATCCCAGTTTTCTGCTTTCAGAAACAGAAGATTTCTTTAACGCGTCGAAGGCCCGCTGCGCATCAAACCCCTTGATCCCTTTTAAATAGGCCTCGGCAACAATCTGGTGACTGCTGACACCCGGCATGGTACCGGTTTCATTTCCCATCAAATGCCAGATGGGCAGCATCCCCTGCTGGTCGCTGATCGCCAGCATGGAATTGACCATATCGCTCACACGTTCCGGTTGCGTTAGCACAAAAAGCGGGTGCGCTGCCCTGTAGGTATCCCATGTAGAGAACACACTGTAATTGGCAAAAGGCGCTTTTCTGTAAATTTTACCATCCGTACCGCGATAATCCCCATTGTGGTCATTAAACAAAGAAGGGTTGATCATGGTATGGTACATAGCCGTATAGAATATCTTCTTCTCCGCAAGCGTACCGGTCTCCACAGTTAGTCTGGAAAGTTCCTTATTCCATTGGTCATCTGCCTGTTTTATCACTTTTTCAAAGTCCCAGGCAGGAATTTCGGCAGTGATGTTCTCCAGTGCATTCTCAGCACTTACAGGCGATATACCCACTTTCAACTGAAGCATTTCGGGAGCCTTGTCAAAGCTGATCAGGCCCTTTATGCCCTTGTCTGTACCGCTTTTGCCCGGCAATAAATTGTTATTGTTATATACAGCAAAATCTTTAATGGGCGACGAAGACTTGACAGCAAAATAGATCAGTTGTTTTTTTGCCCAGCCAGATGAGATGCGGTAGCCTTTCAGGGTGAAATCATCCACCTGTTCAATATGTGTTTCCGGAGTCTGGTCATTGATCCCTTCCTTCAGATCTATAATGACATGTGCTGCTTTTCCTGCCGGGAAATGATAGCGATGAAAGCCCGCCCGGGCCGTTGCAGCAAGCTCTACATTCACGCCATTTTCCAGTCTCACTGAATAGTAGCCCGGCCTGACGCGCTCATTTTTATGAGAGAACAAAGAAGCATAGCCACTTCCGGGAACTTTTTCCTCACCCTTATCTGTCTTTACTGCACCTGTGTAGGGCATCATCACAATATCAGAAAGATCGCCTATCCCTGTACCGCTCAGGTGAGTATGCGCGAAGCCCCTGATCACACTATCCTGGTAATTGTAGCCTGAACACCAGTCCCAGCCCTTATAAAAGTTATCAGGACCGACCTGAACTGCTCCAAAAGGCACACTGGCGCCCACAAAAACGTGGCCGTGAGCGCCGGAACCAATATAAGGGTCTACGAATGAAGTGAGCTTCTGGGCAAAAGCAGTACCGGCAATGCTGCAGAACAGCAAAAGGCTTATGGTTCTCTTAAAAACAACTATAATTTGAGAAGAATTTACGATCATACAATTTGGTTCATGAGTTTTATCCGGTCATACCCCGGCTGATGATTGTCGCCAAAGAAAGTATTCCGGATTAAAAAAAGATTAATAAATCTTTAATGGTGAACTAAAATTTAAATAAATTCTATCTCTGGAAGATTTCCGGATATTTTCTTATAAAATATACGGGCGTACAGCTCCAGGCGTGACAATAACTATTTATAGGAAAGAAATTATAAGGTGACAGCTTATCGTTGTTTGGATCGTATGCCTCCCAGAAAGTATCAGCTCCTTTGCTGATCATACCGCCCCAATAAGTCTCAATAAGTTCTTTTGCCTCCTTTGTCATTCCTGATTTGATAAGTGCTGCTACATAATAGTGGGTCAGATAGGGAGTACCCGGCCTGACGACATTTTTTTGATTAACAATGGCTTTCATGGCCTTCCGGGCTTCTGCTTTGGTTGCTACATCACTTAATACCATCCAGGACTGTGAGGCATAGGAAATCTGTTTAGCCTGTCCGCTGGTAAATAATCCTGTATTTTTATCATACAGGGATACCCTTGCGGCTCTGGTCATCTTCGAAATTAGGGCAGGCAGTTCAGCAACCTCATTTTCTTTGCCCAATTGCTTTGCCAAAGCCAGTGTTTCCTTCATGGTAAAAATCATAATGCCCTGCAAGGGAGCCTGCTTGTCCAGGCCTTCACGCCAGTCTACAAAGAGCCACCAGCCCTGTTGCCCTGCAGCACCAGGGTTAAACAGCCCGTTCGCATCCAAATGCCTGCTGATGTTTTCCAATTGTTTCTTCGCCACAGGCCAAAGGTCAATAGCCGTTTCTTTGTCTCCCGTAGCCAGCAGGTATTCCTTTAGGGCAGCATTATACAGTAGAGAATACTCAAAGAGAAACGATTGCCCCTCCTGCGCATGCAGGTCAGGAGTCTCAAAAGTGCTGGCATGCAGATAGCCGTCCTTTTGTGCCAGACCGGCAAGGATGTACAGGCACCGTTTGGTGAGCTGGTGATTTTTGAAAGAGTACGTATTGGCTATGGATTCCAGGTAAAGATCACCGATCCATAGTCTCCTGTCTCGCTTAGGCCCGTCTTCATAAACTGTCTGCATACATTCTTTCAGTGTAGACAAACCTACTGCGTCAATCTTTGAGATCAACGGGCTTGTCGCAGCCGCTAGAGCCGCAGGCGCATTGGAAACACTGCTCTGCGCTTTAAATTTCATGTCTGTGATCTTAAAATCAAATCCGTTGGAACTGCCCAGCAACTCCATCTTGAGGTACCTGAAGGCCACTCTCCTGGAAATGGTCACCGTAGCCGGGAGATCAATAACCGTAACCGTTTCATCCTGCAGCCATGCCCTGCTCAACCCGCCTGGATATGGATCAAAAGGTGTAGCCAATTCCGCAGGGACCTCACCAAAGGTCAGTTTAAACCGGAGCGGCGCATCGGGAAAATTACGGCTGGCCCTGATGGTAAAAGTATAATAACCGGTCAAATGCTCCCCAAAATCAACAACCACACCCGATTGTTTTTTAAAAGATTGTGCATACAGGCTTTCAACTGTACCGGAAGGCACCGCTTTCCAGCCCTGAAAAGCACTTTGATCCGCAACAAGTTTTACCAGTCCTATCGGCTTTTTTTCCTGTTCCACCAATCGGGGCTTGTTCAGCTCTGCCTTGGCCAGCCAGTCCTTGCGCTGAGCTGGGCTGTAAAAATCCTGAGCCTTAAGCAAAAAAGGAAATATCAGACAGCAGGTCAGGACGCTAATTCTTAAGTTCTTTATCATGAATTCTATACTACTTGAGTTTATTGATTGACTTTCCGGGGATCTGTGATCTGCGGCAGCCAGGAAATAAATGATCCGGCCTTTGGTCCATTACCCGCAGAAGCATAATCACACAGGTCGATGGTTACCGGAGCGCCACCGGCCTCGGTATAAGATTCTGGAGCAAACTTAAACCGAAACTGCATCCAATTATCCTTTACATCGTGTGCGACAGGAATTAAATCGATATAACCATCATTACCCTTTACATCCACGAAAGCACCCATGCTTATTCCCGGCAATGATTCGTCCCGGGCCAGCAAGATCGGCCCTCTGCTAATGGCCGCATACTTCGGCTGATCGCCGGCATAAGCTACACGCCCCCGCATGTCCAATGTAATCTCAACCATATCCCCGTTCTTCCATTTCCTGCTGACCGCAGCATAAGCACCCGCTTTGATCCCTTCAACGGGAGCTCCATTTACTGTAACCGCGTTCTTTTTACTCCAGGCAGGGATACGCAGGCTCAGCACAAAATCTTCATCCTTATTCAAACTCAATATCAGTTTTATTGTTCCGCCTTCCGGATAAGTCGTCTGCTGTTTCACCGTCACCGGTTTTCCGGAAGGTGTAGTCAGCTGGTACCTGCCCTGCACATAATAGTTTACAAACAGCCCCTCTTTAGATTTCATCACCACATAAGCGGGAAAATTAAACAAGCCGCGCGGGCCGCTTGCCTCACAGCAATTGATGTTCATCCCGCACTGCCCGCTGCCCGGCAAACGATGCCCGGTAAGGGGTGTATATTTTGCCCATTGCCTGCCATCGGTGTATCATATATATTTTGCCAGGTTTTTTCCACAGCAGTTTTGTACTCCGGTATGCCCGTCAGCCGGTACAGTTCCAGCAATCCTTCATAGCAGGACATCATCTCGTAAGCCTTCTGGCCTTGCTCCGGAGAATACCAGTTTACAGGTTTAGGAAAGCGTTTGGAGACATCCACACCAGCATTGCTGATCAAATGCGGTCCCTGCGGTGTCTCCCACTGCCTCACGATTTCTTCGGCAAAATCCAGGTACTTTTTGTCTTTTGTAGCTTTATAAAGCAGACAAACAGGTTCCAGCACAGATGAAGCAGCCATACCTCTGTAATTTCCCTTGGTGACAATAATGCCATCCACTTTTTTCAGATCATCCATCAGGTTATCCGCCACATCTCTTGCTGCTTTCAGGCTTTTTTTATCACCGGTAAGGTGATGATAATCCAGCAGGCCAAGCATGCAGTATTTACGGCCCCAGATATCCCACTGCTGCAATAGATTCTCTTTTTTATAGTTTCCGATATATCCTTCTTCAGTTTGCGTGGCGATCAGGCCGGTTACCGCGTCATCGAGTTTCTTTTTTAGTTCCGCTGTGGGATGATACATGTAAGCCAGCACTGCTGAAGTGAACCATTTGCCCCAAAATTCACTCTGCCACAGGCTGGTTTCATTCCTGTGTTTAAAAGGTTCGATCAGGTAATCCGCATCCTGTGTCAAAATGCGGTTGTTGTAAGAACTCATCAGCCTCTGTCCTACCACACCTTCAATAATTTCCTTTGAAGCAGGAGCTAATTTATCCTGAGCAACAGACAATTTGGGAGATAAAATGCAAAAACAAAGGCACGGGATCAGCAGATATTTCATATCGGGGATTCATTTGGTGTCCTTAAAAATATCAAATATTAATGAATAAACCATAGCATATGGCACCCCGCCGTTCTGACAGCAGTCAGGATGCTATATTCCGGTGTTCCTGTTCACACTTTCTTCACCCCTTGTTCACACCAAAGCCACAAAATGGTACCTTTTTGTGAAGGAAGTGTGAACCAGGTGTGTTTCATGTGAGGGCATGCCATTAATCAGAACTTTGTTTCGTATAGCTTTGCCCTTACTTCGATGGTAAATTTCGTCCCTAATAGTAAGAAAGCGCCGCATAAATGCGACGCTTCTCAAAACTAAACTAAACTAAAAGGAAATCAATTATTTTGCTTTCTGCTTCAGGATGCTGATCTCCCTCTTTAGATTTTCAATCTCTGCCTGCTGTTCTTTTACGGCTCCCACCAGCAAAGGGATAAGTTCTTTGCTGTCCACTTCATCATAAGACGCCGTCTTTGTATTGTTTTTACCGGCAGGGATCTGTTTGAAAGTTTCATAAACCAGGTCAGGCAACGCAGTCTGTACATTACTGCTCAGGAAACCGTATTGATTGCCCTCAGGCAAATTCAGATGTTTGTACTTTTTGATGTCATATCTGAATTTCACAGGTTCAAGGGCAACCAGCTGCTGCGTAGTGCCTGAAACTTTTTGAACTTCAACTTTGAGCTCTTTTTCATCAATCTTTTGTGCATTCGCAGTTAGTGCACACGCAAATAGTAAAAGTCCGCAAAAGGCACTTCTACCCGCTAAAGGATACTTCATAAAAATAAAATGTTTGTAAATACTGTAGTTTAAACTATTAATTATGCGTTATGGAAAACGGCAGAATTGGGCGGAGGACCCCATACAGGAAAATGAACTAAGGAAATGTAATAGACCTCTGTATGAATAAGCTTTTTTGACAGTACAACCGGAGAAAAGACCCCGCTGGTATGAGGAATGAATTCATCTGCAAATTCCATGCTTTTCGACTCCTTTTCATCGTCAGCCGGTTCACTGGAATCTTGCTGCGACTCCTGGGTAATTGTTATTTTCTCCACTAAACGATCAGCAAAAAGCATATTGCTCTTTACAAAAAGAAAAGTGAATAAAATAAGAATACCTGCCAGTTGTCTAAACATTGTGTGCAAACGTTTAATTTATAGGGTTGCGCTGTATCGCAAAGATATACGTTAAACTAATATTCGCAGGGTGTGTTTTGAATTATGTAATTAATATGATGCATTTTTATGATAATAAATAGCTATTTATACTTCTTCAGCTTTTGAAGGTCCTCTTTTTTTGCTGCCTTTATGCTCATGGCAGCCCCACCACCCGCAGCGAGCTTTACCTTAAGAACGGTACCGGCATCAACCAGGTAATGTTCAATTTGATAAGCTTCGGGGTTTGCTTTCCAGTCGGCGTCATCCGCATCGCGGTAAAGGTCGAGGGTATATTTCTTTCCTTTGTCTAAAAAACCAAGCGGTACAAGTGCGGTCCTTGAATGTTCATCAGCAATCGCACCCACAAACCAGTCACTGGTTCCTTTTGCCTTCCTGGCTATGGTCAGGTAATCACCGGGCTCAGCATCGATGATTTTCGTATCGTCCCAATCGGCAGCCACATCTTTGATGAACTGAAATGCATCCATATGAGCGGCATAATTCTCAGGCAGGTCGGCCGCCATTTGCAGCGGACTGTAAAGCGTAACATATAGGGCCAGCTGTTTGGCAAGTGTGGTATGAACCTGTCTGCCTGCTACATCTGAATACCCCCTGATCTTAAATATCCCTGGCGTATAATCCATCGGGCCGCCCATCAGCCTGGTAAAAGGCAGAATAGTTTCATGCTCCGGCGGGTTCCCGTCGCTGAAAGCATTGTATTCATTGCCCCGCCCTGCTTCTGAAGCTACAAAATTGGGATAAGTACGGTGCAAACCAGTAGGCCGCACCGCTTCATGCGCATCTACAGTCACCTGATGTGCTGCAGCTTTTTGCAGTACCCTTTCATAATGGTTGATCATCCACTGACCGTCATGGTGCTCGCCCCTTGGAATGATCTTGCCCACATAACCCGTCTTCACAGCCGGATAGCCATATTTGTTCATAAATTTGTATGCGGTATCGAGCTGGCGCTCATAATCGGTCGCTGACCCTGAAGTCTCATTGTGCATGATCATTTTTACGCCTTTTGTTGCGGCATAGCTGCTGATGTCTTTGACGCCAAAATCCGGGTACGGTCTGGTAAAGTCGAACACGTTTTCCTTATAGTTGCCAAACCAGTCTTCCCAGCCATAGTTCCAGCCCTCAACCAAAACACCCTGCAGGTTATTAGCCGCAGCAAAATCAATGTATTTTTTGACATTGGCTGTGTTGGCACCATGTCTGCCATTAGGGATCAGATTGCCAGCTACTAGTGTATCGGCCTTATCTGCATAGCTCCATGTGCTTTTCCCGGTTTGGTATTCCCACCATACTCCAGCAAATTTCATGGGCTTTATCCAGTCTGTTTTTTCAATTGCGGACGGTTCGTTGAGGTTAAGGATCGTTTTGGAGGCCAGGATATCGGCAGCTTTGTCGCTGACCAGGATGGTTCTCCATGGGGTATGACATGGCGCATACAAATGCGCCTTATTGCCCTCGGCATCTGGTACGAGCCGTGCAGAGAGGTTAAAATTACTTTTGTCTACATGCAGCTGCATCGCCGGATAATTGATCAGCGCTGCTTCATGGATGTTGATGTACAGTCCCTCTGCAGACTTCATCATCAGCGGGGTCTGTATGCCGTTCTGGTCAGGAACAACTCGCACGGCAATGTCTGTCGCCATTTTAGATACGGCAAATGCATCTACCCCGCTCAATGGGCCGGTAGTGTATTTGTATTCATTGGTGTCATAGTCCGCAGGGATCCAAAATGCTTTATGGTCGCCGGTGAGCCGGAATTCAGTCAGTTCATCTGAAACGGTGAAATACTTTAAACCGGGCTGCTTCGGAAATTCATACCGGAAGCCTGCGCCATCGTCAAAAATCCGGAATACAATATTGATCAGCCGGTTCGGACTGTTCTTCTGTTTCAATTTTACCGTCAGTTGCTCGTAGTTGTTCCTGATGTGCTTCACTTCCCCCAAAACAGGCTGCCATTGTTCATCTACGGATTTTTTCTCTGTATGGACAACAGCAAGGTTCTTATTGAAGGCACTATCAGCCTTTAAGCTAATCCCCAGCAGGGAGTGTCCGATCACCGGCCTGCCATTAAAAGACACTGCATAACCGGGCCTGCCAGACGCATCGACACTAAATCTAAGTGTGATCTTATTTTTCTTTATCTCAATACTGCTATTGTTTTGGGCCTTTGCAGAGATTGCGCCGGCCAAAAACAATAAACAAAAAAGTATGTTCTTCATCATCATCATGTAAAGTTAATAGAGGGGGTTTTGCTGCCCGGCTATCTTGGCATTGGCATTGAATTCGGTCAGAGGGATAGGCCATGAATAGCTTTTGCCTTCGTTGAATGACAATGGAGTGCTCAAATTCCTCGCTCTTCCGTAAAATGCAGCTTCCTGAGGCCCTAAGCGCCACCTGCAAACGTCAAACCACCAGTGTCCTTCATGAAAGAACTCTGCCCAGCGTTCATAGCGCAGGGGATTATTGCCCAGTACCGGATCATTGATGGCCGGAGTTTTGGCACTCAATGAGGCATAATCCCTTACAGAAGCTGTATTTATAGGCAGGTCATAGGCCCTGCGCCTTACTTTGTTGATGTATTCAAGACCTGTGGCCGCGTCGCCCGCGCCAATGCTGGCCTCAGCATACAGCAGGTAAACATCAGCCATGCGAAGGAAATACCAGTTCCATTTGTCGTAGTTGACCATATTGAGGTGATAGTCGATGGCGGCGTACTTCCTGAATCCCCAGCCATAGGTGTTGGGTTCAGTGGCCAGGTAATCGGGTTTAGAAACCGGAACATTTTGAAAAGCGCCGTTCTCCCAGTTGATGTTCAATACATCCAGCCATGGCTGTACCAGGCTGACATAGAGACGCGGGTCCGCAGTTTTATTGGTCCTTACGGCTTGTGCCTGTGCTTTGTAGGCGGGATCCATCACCTTTGCCGGATTGGTAAAACTGGCCGGTTTACTGTTGTCAAAATCAGGGTTATTGACCAGTGTGTAATAGCCCAGAGGATATCCAAAACGGGTAATATTCTTGTCATGAACGCCCAGGTTTCCGCCATAACCAAGTGGACGGGAGCCTGTTTCTGTACCCGTCAGGCTTAATATATAAGGCGACCAGATCACCCCGTTGAGGGTTGTCGCGTTTGGACTGTTTCCCCATGGACCGTAATTGCCCTTGTTGTCGCCGTCTACGTTCAGTTCAAACAAGGATTCTTCGTTAAATTCGTTGGCCGTGTTGCCATTGAAGGCATCTTTATATTTGGCAAATGGCATCAGTGTTTTACCGCTGTTGCTGATCACGTCCAGCAGTGTGGTTTTTGCGTTCGCCCAATCTTCTGTAAACACATAAGCTTTGCCCAGGAGCGCTTTGGCTGACCACTCAGTTGCTCTTCCCACTTCTGAAGCCGGCCATACCTTGTTGTCGAGCAGAACGGCTGCGTCCTTAAGATCGGCCTTAATAAAATCCCATACTTCTTTTGTTGTGGCCCGTGGCTTTTGTGTGTCGTCTATGTTTTTAGGGACCTCCCTGTATACCGGGACACCCATTTTGTTTTCGTTGATACCGGCTGCCTTGATGTAAGCTTCTCCAAACAAAGTTTCTAATTGAAAATAATAGAAGGCACGCATAAATTTTGCCTGACCCTTTATGGCATCGATGTCTGCTTTTTGGCCGGCTGTGGCATAATTTTTCTCAAAGAAATCAGCAGCTTCGAGCGTAATGCCGCAAGCACCTGCACCAGCATACAAGGCGGTCCAGGCATTTTGTGATTTGCCATTAGTCGGACTCAGGTTATTGGCCGTCATTTCATTCCATGCCCCGTCTCCATTGTAATTGGCATCACCGGCATGGACAGAATTTTCCAGTGCTTTGGGCATCAGCTCGAAACCATATAGGCCGATACTTTTTAAATTGCCATAGGCTGGGTTCAAAATGGTATTGAGGTCATTTAAGCTCTTCGGAAAAAATCCGGCCGGGGCTTTATCGGAAGGACTTACTGAATCAGGGTCCTTTTTGCATCCGGCCATAAATAAGATGGCCAGCAGCAATGTATATATAGATTTGTTCATTTTGCTTGTTTTATCAGGTTAAAAATTCAGGTCAACTCCAAACGAATAAATACGTGTCTGCGGGTATTGGCTTACGACATCAATTCCCCTGGAGGTAACACCGGCATATCCGGAAGGGGAAAACGAAGCGCCAAGCTCGGGATCCAGTCCGCTATAATTTGTGATGGTAAAGATGTTATTGCCCATTACAAATATTCTTGCGCTTTTTACCTTGATCTTCCTGGTCAGTTCATTAGAGAAAGTATACCCGATTTGCAGGTTCTTGAGTTTGAGGTAATCACCGCTTTCCACAAAATAACTGTTCACCGACGAATAGTTCCCATTTGGATCAAGTGTAAAACTTCCGTTTTGATTGACCACTCCGAGCCTTGGTTGTTTAGTGAGACCATTTCCATTAAGGAAGGAGGCCCCCCAAACCTTTGGCGAGGCATTGCCATCGGCAAAAGGACGCATTTCGTAAGCCTTAACTCCGTTGAAGAGATCAACGCCGGCTACTCCGTTGAACAGCATTCCGACATCAAAGCCTTTAAAGTTCAGGCGAATATTTGCACCGTAAACCAATTTAGGATTAGGATTGCCAATGATCTGCCGGTCCTTATCGGTGATGTCCCCATCTCCGGTCAGGTCCTGAAACTGCAGGTCGCCCGCCCGGGCAGCGATACCTCCGACTTTTTGTTTGGCTGCGTCAGTGTCGTTCTGGAAGATGCCGAGTACTTTGTATCCATAAAACGACCCGAATGCCTCGCCTTTGCGTGTAGCGGTAATGGTCTGGTTGGGCATCATCTGGAAAGCAACATCACCGTTATTGTAATAATTATAGCCATCCAGTAGTTCAGACGTCGTTTCTGAGCTGAGTTTGGTCACCTCGTTTTTATTCCAGCCTCCGGTGACATTGATGTCAAAGCCGAAATCACTGACTTTGGTCCTGTAGCCCAGCATCACCTCAATACCTTTATTGCTTACTGAACCAATATTGGTCAGGTAGCTTCCCGAAATACCGGCGCTCGGTGTCAAAGGCAGGGCATAAAGCATGTCACTGGTAGCTTTGTTGTAATATTCCAGGCTGAAATAGACTTTGCTGCTTAGCAGTTCACCGTCCAAGCCGATGTTGGTTTCCTTAACAGTCTCCCAGTGCAAATTTGGATTGGGTATGCCGCTGTACATGACACCAGGTATAATGGTACCTCCGGGTGCGAAGTTGGCACCTCCGGCACTTCCGTTGCCCAGGCTATAGAAAGGCTGGTACAAGGAAAGGAAGGAATATGTACCGATATTGCTGTTGCCGAGCTCTCCATAACTTGCTCTCAGCTTAAGGCTATTGACAGCCGGTAAGGCCGATTTGAAAAACGATTCTTCAGAAAGGTTCCAGGCTGCTGAAACTGAAGGAAATACTCCTCTTTGTTTTTTAGGACCAAAAACCGTAAAGTTGGCATCCTCACGTATGGAAGCAGAAAAGTAGTATTTGCTGTTGTAATTGTAGTTCAGACGGCCAAAAACAGACTTGACCAAAGCGTTATTGTCTTTCCTGCCTGTCACGTAATAAGTCGTGCTTGCGGTGGGGATCAGCGAATATTCTCTTCCGGCTTCAGCAGAAATATCTGTTGAGGTTACATTGGAATCGTTGTACCTGCCTGTGATCTGTTCGTAACCTGCTACTGCATTGATGTTGTGCTTGCTGATTGACTTGTTGTAGGTCAGGATATAATTGGTCAGCAATGACTGGCTTTCTATGGCCAATTTGCTGAGTGAATTTTTACCGGCGCCTACACCTCCGATGGCAAAGGCATTCTGAAAATAATTTTGCGTTTCATCATAAAAAGTATAACCCACGCTGCTCCTGAGTGTCAGGTCCAAAGGCAGCTTTACTTCTGCGTAAACATTGCCCTGGAAATTATTTTTGAAGTTCTCTACGCTGGCGTTATCGATCGCTCCGACCGGATGGGTTCCGGCAAATGAGAAGCCATAGCCTGCTGGCGCGGTCCCGTATGAGCCGTCTTTATTGAACACCGGAATGATCGGGATGGTACGGAAAGGCGCGTTGTGCAGCTGTGCCTCGATACCTACATTCTGAGGGTTTGAAGTGCTCCTGCGCGACACGGACAGTTGTTCACCAAACTTAAGCCAGTTGCCGATCTTAAAGTTTGTATTCAGTCTTCCGCCCCCTATATTGGAGAAATTCTTGCGGGCGACTCCCTCCTGTTTGTTGTAGAAACCGGATACGAGGTAGTCGACAACCGGCGCGGCGCCGCTGAAGGAAATATTGTGGTTCTGCTCATTGGCGTTGTTAAACGTCTCATCGATCCAGTCCGTGTTGGCCAGTGTGTCCAGCTTTGTCGCATTGGTAAACCTTCCCGGGTTGATGATGTTCTGAAGTCTGATGTAGCCATCTTTATCCAGCAGCTCTCCTACTTTCGGCGTCGTTACTCCATAGCGGTAATTGTAATTGAACTGTGGTGCTGCAGAAGCTCCTTTCCTGGTGGTCACCAGTACGACTCCTCCGGCAGCAGCAGCGCCATAAATCGAAGCTGATGCGGCATCCTTCAACACATCCATGGATTCAATATCCTGAATATTGATGTTGCTGATGTCTGTAACCCTTACTCCATCGACAATATACAATGGATTTGGCTGGTTCAGTGACGAAACCCCGCGGATGATGATGGTCGGCGAAGCATCAGGAGCCCCTGAATTTTTGACAATATTGACACCGGCAATCCTGCCCTGCAAGGCTTCGGTGGCATTGGTAATGGGTTGATTCTTAAAGGCCTCACCCTTCACAGAAGCAACGGAACCGGTCAGGTCCTTTCTCCTTTGTGTACCGTAGCCGACAACGACCACCTCATTGAGCTGCGTGTTGTCTTCCTGAAGTTTCACATCGAACACTGTGCCGGAAGAAACAGACAGTTCAACCGTGGCAAAGCCCAGCATTGAAAATATCAGTCTGTCACTCTGTGGATCGTTTATGGTAATGGAATAATTTCCGAGCACATCAGCGACCTGCCCTGCTGAGGCACCTTTCAATTGAACGGTAACTCCCGGAACAGGAGTCCCATTTTGGTCAGTGATCTTTCCGCTGATGGTTTTCTTTTGCGCAACGGCGACAAAGGAAAAAAGCAGAAAAAAACAGCAAAACCCTAGCGTTTTAAGTACTTGTCTTTTCATTAGATTAATATTTGGTTATATTCTTTGGTTGCGGTATCTGCACTGCCGGGCGGCGGTTTCAAATACAAATCAAAGAGAATCTAAAAATTGACAAGTAGCAATTTTCAAAAATAGAATATAAACGTTTCGAGAAGATTTATAAAAATAAATATCTGTAAATCAGATAATTGACAGAATACTCCATACATCAGAATATAAACGGAATATAAAGGTTAGACGACGCTATATCGTTCTTATGGACAATATCGCATCTTCAAAATCATCATTAGGTATCAATGATTTGCTTTTGATGCGGGCTTTGTAGTTGTAGATGGTATTCATGGAGTACTCCAGGATAGAGGCAATCTTTTCGGTGTCGCTGATGCCCAGCCGGATCAGGGCAAAAATTCGAAGGTCGGTATTCATCAGCTGGCCGGGATTCAGCTTGACCTGATACTCAGGCTCAAACAAGGAATTGAAGGTTTCTACAAAATTCGGAAACAGGGTAAGAAAGGCCTTATCGAAGTTAACAAATAGCTCTTCCCGTTCTTTTTTGAGATTGATGTTATTGACCAGGCCTTGTATGTCGTCAAACTTCCTGGTGACCAGTTTATTGTTTACAGACCGCTTGAACTTATCCAGCTTGGTGATGTACTCGGTAATGAGGTTAAAATAATAGCCGATGTACTCTTCCTTGATCTTGTCCGCTTCATTCAGCTTATCTATGGTCTCTAGTAAAGAGACGTTGGCTTCGATAATCAGTTTGTCTGCTTTTTTAAGTTTTTTCAGCTGACGTGAGATAATGAACGCAAACAGGATTACTATTGCCGCTAAAAGGGTAAGCAATCCGGAGTAAATGAACAGGACCCGCCTTTGCTCTTCAACTGAGTTAATTTTCTCACCTGCAATGACCATCAGTATCGCACTCACCTGCATCTTTCGCTGCCGGGCGCCATAATAGGTGGCATCGTTCATGGCTTGGTTTATAAATACATACGCATTCTTTACATCGCCTTTTTGATACAGTAACTGGGCAAGATTGAGCATTGCGGCAGCTTCTTTTGTAGCGGACCGGATGTCCGCAATTGCAGCAATGATCAGTAATTCTATAGCTTTGTCTTCTTTTTTCGTCTGAATATAGATGTCACTGAGTGTGGAGGCAGTGACCGCCAGCTGATGGCCGCTCAATGGATAGCTGTCCATCAATTTCTGCAACAGTACAGCCGCCCTTTCCCTGTCGCCCAGCTTCAGAAATTTAAGCCCCAAATTATAGGTATAATCATAGGACTCGGGGCTGGAATGAGCTATGGCGGAGTCTATATATATGTTTGCTTTTTTGTTATATATCGGTGAATAGTATTTATCCTTATCATAATCTGCCAGGTCGTAATAGGTGCGTGCGGTAAGAAAATAATACGCTCTTTTGATGCTGTCCGGGAGGATATTTACGTTCACAGTGTTCAGTGAATCTACTGTTTCTTTGAACATGCCGGAAGAAAGGAGAATGAATCCAAATTTGATCTTGCCGTCGGCTATTTTAACCGGATCATTGAGCAGACGACCTGCTGCCTGCATTTTCTGTGAATAATAGAATGCTTTATCGTAGTTAAATGATTTGTATTCATTGTAAAGTAAGGCGTACTGATCGTACCGCGCTATAGCGGTCAACTCATCCTTGAGGCCAATCTCGAGTGCGGCAATACGTTTGAGCCTGATCTCATCAAAGTCGTCTTTCTTTGAAATGGCCTGATTGAGCAGATCCAGGTTACTTTCATTGCCTGACTGGGCAAAAGATAAGCCCATGATTAAAACCATTAACGCAGTCAGTAAAAGCTTTTTCATACCTTAACGACTGACATAAGTGTTTGGTTTAATGGCAATAAGGGACATCTCCTTTTCCTTTCCACGCAGCTTTATTGACCCCAGCATCTGTGTGGTAAAGCTGCTGCCAGTACTCAGCTCATTCATCAGATCAGCGGAAACAATCACTTCTTCATTGAATTGCTTGCACATACTCTGGATCCTTGATGTCGTATTGAGTACATCCCCGGAATAAGTAACATCTCTTTTTATGATACCGATCTCACCTGCTACCACCCTTCCGCAGTGGATTCCCGCCTTAAAAGTAGGCAGCAACCCATAGCTGGTAAGGTATTTTTCAGCGTGAGTGGCCAAATGATCTTTGATATCAAAGAAACACTGGATGCATTTACTGTTCTCAATGCCATCTTCATACTTCCATGCGATAACCACCTCATCGCCAACATACTGATAAATCTCACCCTTATTATCCAGAATCGGATTGGTGATGTCTGTAAAGAAGTCTTTTAACAGCTGATGATATTGCTTATCTCCAAGATTTTCTGCTATTGTGGTCGATGAGTTGAGGTCCAGGAACATAAAGATCCGGGTCTCATCACGCGGTGTGTTGTACTTTCCGCTGAGGATGTTCCAGAAAATCCCCGGTCCGAATTTACTGTTGATCTGCAGCATCAGCTGGGTTATGGACACGATAATGCCCCATACCAGCCCGTTCTTTTCAAACCTGTGGATATCTGAAACAGATACATACCTCAATATCACATTGATGATCATAATGATCAGGATAAATGATCCTGCTACGATGGCAATGGTATATAAATAGGGTTTATCATGGTATTTCACATTGACATAGAAGACCAGCAGGCTCCCGCCCACTAAAGCACCGAACAACGCGATCCCCATATTGAGTATGACAGAAGTTGTCAGCGAATAGCCGGGCACTGTACCCAGTGAATTGTGGGTATGCAGCACCAGGTGTTCGTAGACGGCTATCACAAATCCAATTATCATCCAGGAGATCACAATGATAACCAGTTGTTTGAGTTTGTAATTTGTCCGGCGGTTCATTGGTTTTGGTAGATCTTCTTTTGAAAACTAAGTTATTCATTTTTAGTAAATAATGGCTTGCTGCTCATACTTTATGTTTTCAAATCCGTACGTGAATGGAATGCTGCTTGAACCATGATTTCCGCGTTTATTGATGCTGAATAAACTTTTTTAATTTTATTTAGTTAAATAATGAAATAATCCTATCTTTGCACCCTCTTCAAAAAGAGAATGATTCCTTAGCTCAGCTGGTAGAGCATTACACTTTTAATGTAGTGGTCCTGGGTTCGAATCCCAGAGGGATCACAGAAAATAGTATCAAAATGTACAAAAGCCTGCAAATCAAATGATTGCAGGCTTTTGTTTTTTACCGAAAACCCTAAAATACGCATCAAATCACATAAAACAAGTGAGTGATTCGGTGAGTAGTTTTAAAGGTCCAAACGACTCACCGAATCCAACGTAACTTTCTGAAATATAGAAAGTTCAATCATTGAACGACTTGATGCATTTAGACTGCAAGGCTAACTTTGTTAACCTTAAATCAGTATTATGAAAACTAATTTCAGCCTGCTCTTCTACATGAAGAAACAAAAAAACTACTCTTGCGGCAACGCCCCTATCTATCTGAGGATAACTGTAGCAGGAAAACGAGCGGAAATCACAACAGGCCGCGAATGTGAGCCGGAACGCTGGAGTTCCAAGACCGGACGGCTTCTGGGAACCAAAGAAGACATCAAAAGTGCAAATGCGTATCTTGATAGCCTGCAAGCGTCAGTTTACCAGTCGCACAAAGAGTTAACAGAAGCGGGAGAAATTATAACCGCTGAGCGGATTAAAAGCAAACTTTTAGGAAAAGAAGAAAAAGCGCATACTCTTTTGGAAGCAGTTGCTGAACACAATTTGAAAATGAAAGTCCTGGTGGGCAAAGAATATGCTGCCGGAACTTTAAAAAGGTTTGAGGTATTGGAAAGACACCTGGTTTCCTTTATGCGCGTAACGTACAAAACCAGTGACATCAATATTAAAAAGATAGACCACGCCTTTATCAGCGATTTTGAGTTCTATCTAAGAACGGATGGCTGCGCCAATAATACAGCCGTCAGGTATATCAAAAATTTAGGCAAGATCATCAGGATAAGTATGAGCCTGAAATGGATCGATAAAGACCCTATGCTCGGCTATAAACTGAAAGCTAAGGCTGTAGAGCGTCCTTTTCTTTCAGAAGATGAACTACAGCGCATTGCAGAAACAGTTCCTATCCGAAAGGCTCTCGCAGGTCCGTGATGTATTTCTTTTCTGCTGCTTTACCGGCTTGGCCTATTCCGATGTGTACAAACTCAGGTTATCAAACATTACAAAAGGCATAGACGGAAATAGGTGGATCTTCACCAACAGAACCAAAACAGGCACCCGTTCGGCAATTCCTCTACTCCCATCTGCTACTACGATTTTGGACAGATATAGTGACAATCCATATTGCATTAGTAAGGACAGGGCGATACCAGTATCCAGTAATCAAAAAATGAACGAATATTTAAAAGAAATTGCTACACTCTGTGATATAAATAAGCCACTAAGTTCACATATCGCCCGGCATACCTTTGCAACAACCGTAACCCTGCTGAACGGCGTACCAATAGAAAGCGTTTCAAAAATGCTCGGCCACACCAGCATCAGGACTACCCAAATTTACGCTAAGGTACTGGACATTAAAGTAAGCGCAGACATGGCTTTACTGAGAGAGAAATACAATAGTGCGGTGTAAGTATTTAAATCTGCAGGATCATAGATGCTGCAGATTTATTATCATCTCCAGATCTAAAGAGTATGAAAAAGAAATTTACATACTGACCTGGAACGGTTTTCCTCAACTAAGCGGAATAAACCAATCCGTAAACACCAAAGCGGGATCAGCGTTGGGCTTTGAGCGGGGCATCCGCAGGCCGCAAAAGCGCGACGGCTACGAGGACAAGGATTATATGCATCTATGACTAGTTTGATTTTCTTATTTGATGTTTGTATACCCGACTTAACCCCGTTAGAAATTACTTACGTATATGTATATTCTAGGGGCAATGGTTCTTCCCAAATTTGGTGGTCACGTCGTGTTCCCGGCTTTTCCTTCTGTAGCTAAATATTCTTCATAAGCACGTTTAGAGCTCGATGCAAGATGGGGTTTTTGTTCTACTACCAAAATTGGGAAGAACCAGTTTGCTGCGAAATAAGTGGCAGTTAGTTTTGCGAAGAACTGGTCATTATCGGGTTATTCCCCAAATCCTACAAAATCAAAAATAAGTAGTCAGCGTTCAAAGTTTTTAGTTAGCAGTCAGAGAAATATTACAAACAGGAACTCATCAAGTACTAAGAAGCTATAAAGCTAGCTTAAACATTTTAACAGCATCAATCCTAAAAGACAAACAAGTATAATTACCGCTCTTATAGTTAAGAAGCTGCTTTCGCTTTGTTTATTTTGAGACACCCCTGGATACTTTAATTTATCAGGCACAGGGACATCAACAAGTTGCCCCAATTCAGTCGAAAATCTTTGGTGTTGTAATAAACCACCATCATCGCTATAGGATTTCTTTTCAACGAGCATCCCATCTTTGTGCCAAAATTCATAATCGATCTTACCGGTATGACCATACTTTCCATAAGAATATCCGTCTGCCTGAAGTCCATCAGAATAATTCATTTTACTTTGTATCCCGCCATATGTATCATAACTAACCGATTCACCGTGAAGCTGTCCATTGGCGTTGAACGATTGAATAGACCGGAGTTGCCCTGATGGGAGCCAATATTTCCATATGCCCACCTGCTTCCCGCCATGATAATTTTTCTCAGACTTCTGCCTTCCCGAATCATAATACTCCAGGATCAGACCTTCCGGACTATCGTAAATAAATGATCCTTTGAGTTTTATTTTTCCATTATCATGATATTCTTTATGATCGCCATGCCTCACAAATTCGGCTAATCGACTATCGGGATTTTGTAAGAGTTTTGGCAGTTGCTCATCCTTTGCATCCCAATTATCCAAAATATGCCTGACTTGCCATGGATATAACAATGAGCCGAGGCTCTCAATATCAAACTCCGGTTCCTCAACCGAGTTAAAAGTGCGGGTAATGATCGCCATCGGCGGATCAATATTAAGTTCCATGTAAGCTTCCAGCTTGTGATGACCATCGAGGATAAAATCACCTGAGTATTCATATTCAGGGCCATAAAAGGCACGCACCATAATGACAAATGGCCGCTCTCCTTTCTCAATCTTTTCACGGAAAAACGCCACTCTTTGATGATCTATTTCTGACTGAGGCCGTGTAGCAATATAGAAGCTGTTTTCCCAGTCATAAATTGATTTAGAAGTATAACCGACCAGGTCATAACCATATTGCTTTAGTCCGTTATCATGACGATATCGTTCATAGTCTTTTTTGATTTCATTTATTTTACTGAGATCAACTGGTTCGGGGTATACCGTATACCACTTCATTTCATAAGTACGTATTTCACTTCCAGAGCTTATCTGGGCTACCTGTTTAATTGTGCCGTTATCGAAAGTCAGGGTATACTGTCCATTTTGGAAGAGTCGGAATAGTGGCTTTAGTACCTCATAAAGCTTTTCTTCCCTGCCTGTAAAATCTTCGAAAAGATTAGCATTAATCCTACGGTGCAACACTTCCCGCTCCGCAGGTGACGAAGGCAACAAACTCAAGAATTGGCCAACTGAACCTGCACAGTCGGACCATAGTAATGATACCGGCCTCTTTAACCTATAATAGGAACCAAGGCCACTATAGCCTATTGAAATGACATTGAGTCCGTCGCTAATGGGAACGTTCATGAAAGTGATTAAGCATAAAAGGCTGGAGCAATATACTAAATGTTCAATTAGTCTAAAGAAGTCTCCTTCCTACTACACTATTATTCCATCGTCATCATTTTTTATGATCTTATCCTTTACAGTAATAATTGGGGAAGAACCGCAAAATTATCACTCATCCGCGAATAGTGTATATTCCGATGAAAGTAACCCCCTTATTCCGGTACAAAGTGGCCGCCTGATTGGCTATAGTACGAGGTAGAAATAACCTCTATTGTTTAACCGAATATAACCAATACTTCCAACACCACAGAACACTTGCTCCAACTCTCCCAAAAAATAATCCTTCAACCTACAGGCCGCATTTTCCGTCGAGAACCAGGCACCTTGAGGGTCTGTCCTTTCCCTTTTGACCAACCAACTCAAATAAAGACCTATAAACGATTCGAATCCTGCGGAGGACACGGGGTCCGGGCGGCTGCCAGATGAGATCCTGTAGCCTTTTAATTTACCTGATTTGGAAAAAAGATTACTAATGATTGGAGTAGAAAAAACAGCCTGAAGCGTTCAAAACGGCCACTTTGCTCCGGAATAAGGGGGTCAGTTTGCAGCGGAATGAGGCGTCACTTTGTTTGCGGAATAAGCGACCAGTTTCCCCGAAATACCCAGTGGGCGGACTTGCTTCCCATTTTTCAAGCTGTTTTAATTACTTTGAAATATGGAAAATGTAATTGGCGAGGTTCTGCATTCGGTTATTATAATTTATAAACATCTAATAATCGAAAATAGTAAATTTATACTATGAATATGGATTAACAACTTTTCTCTATGGATCATTTTTGCCCTTAGACTTATCTATATATTATTGAATGTAGTAAAAAAGGGACTTAACGTCCAAAATAAAACTATTGAAATCTTGTCATTTGTTTTTTGAGGTCTCGTTTTTACCCTAACGGTTTTACTTTACTTTTATGCACTTGTAGAGCATTAAGGTATTGATTCAGTCTGTAGTGTAAAAATGTATCTGTGACTAAAAGTCCAATGAACATAACTGCTAGGCCGAGCGATAGTCCCCTATAGTATTGTTTTGTAAAGAAATAAAGCAAAATAGAAACAACTACCATTGCTGCCCATATGCCTTTCAGCAGTGTATAGGTTTTCTCGTCTTGAGTTGCTTTTTGATATTGGCTTTCAATTGTTTGTTCTGCGTTTAGCTGAAATTGATTTTCGATCCGTTCAGTATAGCCCGTCCTGCCTATTATGAGGTAACTTCCATAACCGGCAATGATTGAGAACAATATCGAAAGCGGTATTAATATACCACGTGATATTGCATTTTCACTCTTCAGCAATAGGAAAAGAAGCGGTAACAGCACTAAGGAAATGGCTAACATCCATTTTCCTTGCTCTAATTCTCCTCTTGTCCAAACCTGTATTTGTTGAATAAAATCCATAATGTTGATTTTTAAATTTTATATTTCAGAGGTTGTTAACCCGAATTTTTGTTTAAAAGAATAATAGAAATGTGATAGGTTTTCGAAACCCAAATCCAAATAAATATCGGCAGGCTTTTTCTGCTTATGTTTAATCAGGTAATATGCTTCGTCAAGACGCTTTTCCCGTAACCACTGTTTAGGTGTATTGCCAAATATCTTTGCAAAATCACGTTTAAATCCCGACAGGCTACGCCCTGTTAATTTAGCAAAAGAGTCAACAGAGACATTGAACATATAATTTTGGTTCATAAATTCTTCCAAATCTATTTTATAAGGTTCAGAAAAGTCAAACAATATCTGTTTAGAATCAGGGTTACTCTGCAAAAGCAATTCTATCGCCTCCCTGATTTTCAAGTCTGCCAATCTCGGTGTGGCTTCTTTTTTCTTATCGATGTACGGAGTGAGCGAAGTAAAATAATTTTGCAGGAAATCATCAGGTTCAAAAAACAATTTCTGTTTTCCTTCGTAACGGTTTTCCACCACAATTTTATTTTCAAGCGCATACTGCTGTAAGGTTTCCTTATCCAGTGTAATGGAAATAAATTGATATTTCCGCGATTTAGAGGGATACTTAATCGTTCGGATCAGTTGGTTTTTCGTAACCAGTATAATCGTGTTTTCAGGAACGATGGTATTGCCGTCTGCATGGGAAGCGTGTGTCTCACCCGAAAGTTGAAACCCTAAAAAATGTTCAGGAATAAATTCTTCGTATCCTCTATGCTTTTCAAAAGCGCAGGAATATACTAACCTGTCAAAAATTATTTCACGTTTTCCTTCCATACTACAAATATCTCAAATTAATTAAGCATAACAGAACCTGCAATAGCTATCTCTTTATCTTGTTCTGGCGAACCACCCGAAGATGCGATGGCTCCGATGATATTGCCTTCCTTGTTTTTGATGACAACACCGCCTGCAATGGTTAATAATCCGTCGTTTGAATTCAGCATTCCGTATCCGTGAATGTCTGCACCAGAAACGATTGTCCCCATAATATCGCTGTCTACGCCAAACATTACGGCTGTTCTTGCTTTTTTAACTGCAAAATCTATCACACCATAAACACTGTCTAATCTTGCAAAAGCGACTAAATGTCCGCCTGTATCTACCACCGCAATACTTACAGCAATGTTTAATGTTTTCGCTTTTTCTATGGCAACATTCAATGCTTTTGTTGCTTCGTTATAATTGATGTTCATTTTTTAATTTTTAAATGGAAAATAAAAGCACGGAATTTTCATCCGTGCTTTCTTAAATTGATTTAGCTCTTTGCTGTCCAAGCATCTGCTTGCAATTGTTTTACAAAATCTTCGGTTTCTTTTGGATGAACATTTCTAAAGTTAGGATTTTCATCTAAAGTAACATCAACAATACAATCAGCCATAGATTGCGGGTCTAATTGATTTGCCAAAGCTTCAGCAGTTCCGGCAAAAACAGACAACGGAGTGAAATTGGTTTCAGGATTGTACCAACGGTTAATAGTGTCCACACCGCGGTCGTTAAATCCTGTACCAAAAACACCCGGATTACAAGTAGCAATCTTGATATTGAACGGTGCTAATTCAGTTCTTAAGCCTTCGGCAATTGACCCCATTGCGTGTTTTGATGCGCAATAAGCAGCAACGTAAGGCACTGTCCACAATTCTCCCATAGATGTTGTGAAAACGATTTTTCCTGGTCTTTTCTGGTCTATAAATTTTTTAATAAAACCTTGAGCCAGTGCCAACCCACCGAAAACATTCACATCAAACATTGAACGGATTAAATCTATCGGTTGCTCCGCAATTGGGCCACCTTCCATAATTCCGGCATTGCTGATTAAAATATCGATGTCGTATTTTTGGGTGATGTAAGCGATGTCTGTTGCATTGGTTACATCCAGTTTATCCACGGTAAGTTCTATTCCTTGCTCCTTGGCCTCTCTTATCAAGTCGCTCATTTGCGGATAAACCTGTGCGGTCGCAATTACCTTGTGACCTTTTTTAGCTAAATCAAATGCAGCGATTTTTCCAAAACCGCTTGCAGCTCCTGTAATTAAAATTGTTTTACTCATTTTTCCTAGTTTAAATGTTATAAATCAAATCTAACCAAATTACGTATAGATTTTATTGCTGAAAAGTTCAATTATGTGTTGCTGAAAAGTTCATATGAATATATCATATTACCTTTATGACATTCAAAGAAACTTGTTTTTTCTTATAAAATTTCGTATATTCGGGTATGGCATTTGCAGCTAAAACATATTACAAAAAAGGTGCGTCATTCGGGGAGTCGAATTACAAAACCATCCTAAATACTGTTTAAACGCTGATATTCGGACTGGGTTCGAATCCCAGAGGGATCACAAGAATAAAGATAAAGCCTTCAAAAGTCGCTGATTTTTGAAGGCTTTTTTTTCGAACGTATACAATCTTATCTTCTTAGCAAAATTGCCTGCCCACAGTTGATAGTTATAAGTTAGGGCGACCAAAGTACAAAACATATCCATCAGCATCTTCTATTTCAAAACCCTTTGATTATCACTATTGTCATGTACGGGTTTGCTAAATACTACACCATTTGAACGATATTCTTCAAACAACATATCTAGCTCATTAGTAGAAATGTAGGCATACCAGGGAGCCCAGTCATGACATTTAGGTTTGGGATTGATTTTACATCAGGAGCAATCGCCTTAAATGAAAAGTTTTTGGATTAGAATTTCACATGGCATCGGACTGCTTTATTGGCTGTAAGTTCGAGTTGCAATCCTAACAAGAGCAGCAGTATTCTTTGCTTCTAACTTGGTGAGCAAATTTTTGCGATGGCTATTAATAGTAGTTACACTAACAAATAATTTTTCAGCAATCTCATTATTGGTCATTCCATCAACAATAAGTTCAAGCACTTCTTTCTCTCTTCGTGTTAAAATTGGTGCAGCAATGTTTTGGGATAATTTAAGTGTTTTTATCACTTCTCCACTAAAGTACTTTTGACCTTTATTAACAGCTTCAATAGCTTCCAAGAGCTCTTCTTTGGAAGCATTTTTTAGGAGATAGCCCAAAGCACCATTCTCAATCATTTTTTGAATAAAACTTTGCTGGTTAAACGTACTTAACCCTAGAATAGAAATAGAAGGATATTTTTCTTTTACTTCTTTACATAAGTCTATACCACTTTTATCTGGCATGCTGATGTCCATTAAAATCACATCAGGCTGCTGTTGCCTTAGAAAGGCCATGCATGAAACTGCATTAGTTGCATGCCCTAGCCATTCGATGCATTTATTATTTTGCAACAAAGACCGAATGCCCTCGATGACCATATAATGATCATCGACTATAAATACGCTAGCTTTCATTACGCCTTAAATTCTATATGTACAGAGGTTCCTTTTCCCGGTTCAGACTGCACATCTAATTTGCCATATAAAAAATCTACCCGATTTTGTATATTACTCCAGCCGATACCTTTAGCTCGTTTTAACTCATTGATGTTAAACCCAACGCCATCATCTTCTACTTCTACGGCAATCAGGTTATCGGTTTTACTAATCTGTACCAGCGCTGTTTGAGCCGAAGCATGTTTTAAGCTATTATGAATTAGTTCCTGCACAATGCGATAAATACCAATGGATTTAGTTTGTTCTAACAGTACATCGGTTAACCCCATAGATTGATAATTAACCTGCAAAGGAGTATTGGCACTGATATCTATACAGAAATCACGCAAGGCAACATCTAAGCCAAATTTAAGTAGGTTTTCGGGCATCATGTTATGCGCAACACGGCGCATCTCTTTAATAGAACTGTCAAGCATATCCATACTCCGTTCAAAAGCCTGATGATTATCAGGGGTCATAATTAGGTTTTGTTTCATATTGCCGAATGAATGTTTAATACCAGAGAGCATGCCACCTAAGCCATCATGCAGGTCTTTGGCCAAACGGGTACGTTCCTGTTCTTCTCCTTTTAGTACCGCTTCTGTGGCAGTTAATTGTTGTTCTGTCTCAAGTTCACTAATGCGTACCTGTTGCAGCTTTTGTTTATGTTGATAATTCCTGTATCCCAGAGACGAAATAATTATTAAAACAAATGCACCACCCATTAAAATATAGTTGAGGGTGTTTTTTTGGCGGATAGAGAATTGGCTAATTTGATCTTGTGCTTTGAGTTGGTTTATTTCCTGTTCTTTATTTTCAATTCTAAATCGTACCTCCATCATAGAAATTTTCTCTCTGCTCTCTTCAGAATTTATGCTATCTGAAAGTTTTTTGTACAGCTGTTGCTGCTCATAAGCCTTTTTAAAATCACCATTTTGTGCATACCATGCGGAATATAATTGTATTGCATCTGCTTTTCCCTTATTCATTCCATTACTATCCGCCATTTCTGACAACTCTTTTATAAGTGGTAAAGCATCTTTTTGATTGATATCTATTTTAAACTGCGCAAGTGGAACAATGGCTCTAGCTATTTGCCACACGTCGGCATTTTGTTTGGCATAATTGTAAGATTGATGGTAATATTTTAATGCACTTAACGTATCTTTTTTATAATACGCCGCTATGTCGCCTTTATTAAAAGAATAAACAAACAGACTTTTGGTATTCTGCAATTTCTCCACTATAGGCCGTACAATATTTAAAATAGAATCCGCTGATTTATAATGATCAACGTCCATTAATCTTATCGATTTGTTCATTAATGTAGTTGCAAGCAATCGTTTGTCGTCAAATTTTCGAGCAGCGCTAATTGCCATGTCATCAAACTCAAATGCTTTTTGTGTATTACTTAATTCTGAAAAACAATTTGCTATGGAGGAGTAAATAGTGGCAAGAGTTTTAAAATTTTGTTTTTTAAAAATTTTTTCTGCTGCAAAATAATCATCCAATGCTTTTTTAAAGTCGCCAACAATATAATATAAATTGCCTCTATTGGTGTAGACGTGGGCTTTGTTTAATAATAAATTGGAAGCGGTATCATTCTTTAATAGTACTTCGGTGGAGTCGGCAAATTTTAATGCCAGCTCGTAATTGCCAATATTTTTATAATAGGATAATGATAAAATGTAGCCTGTACTGAGCCCCCATTTAAACTTTATTCTTTTACTCAAACGCACCATTTCTTTTGTGTACGGTTCAAAATCGGATGTGTTATTGTTTAAAGTTGCCCGCATATATTCATACATCGCTTCTATACGCATACTATCGGTTTTAGCAGCGTTTATACCATTTCGCAAACTGTCAATAACGCTATTCGATTGTGCAGCAGTTGATATAGACAAAAAAGTAATCCCTATAAAGAGGAAAAATTTAACCATGATCAAAATATGTGTTTACAAATTAACTATAGAGTATTCATTCCGATTATACCCCTTTTCATTTATTAGCTCATCGCATAACTTCTTTTTCGTAGTCATCTATTTTATCATAATCGCCGGCAATATTATTATATAAATTCCCGGTATTTTTTCTGGCACTTATAGTCGTATCATTTTTTAGCACAGAAAAAGCAGAATCTGCATATAAAAACCTTTCTGATACGCTCATGCTAAAAACCCAAAATATGGAAGGAACAATAGTCATAAATAGCAACCTGGAAATCTAGTTTTCACATTTAAATAATCTTATTATGAAGTTATACAAATTACTACTGATATATAACACTTTATCTCCTCTTTTTCTATGATTTTTCGTTGCAATAAATATCCTCTTTTTAGGGGATAGATACATCTATAATCCTGCCCAACTTTAATCTATCATTTATTTAAATAAAAACCTTTAATAAATTCTGATCATCATGAAAATATATTTTACCCTGTTGTTCATTTTTATATTACCATGCATGGTTTCTCTTGCTCAACCTGCAAAAAAACCGAAAAAAGCTGCACCCCCAAATATGGATAAATTGATGCAGGATGCTATGAAAGGGATGAGTAATGAAGAAAAAGCCGAAATGCAAAATTTGATGAAAGACGTAATGCCAACGCTTACAGATAAAGCAGCAAAAATGGCTTACTATGCAGATTTTAATAGCAACAAAGAATTAGTGCCTAAAAAAGATGTGGCAGGAATTGCAACAATTTCAAAGAAAAAACTGGCACAAGCAGATATGGTGGGCTATGCTACCAACCTTTACAATAAACTAATGACTAAAGGTGAAGCGGCCGAAATTGCTTTGGTAAAATCAATTGTTGCAAAAGCCCCAATAGCCAATGACCTATCAGATGCAGCTGTGCTGGCCATGATGCAAGGGCATCAACAAGCTGCCATGGCATTGATCATAAAAGCTGTTCAATTGGCCCCGTCAAATACAAATATGCAAAATAATATGGCCGCAATGCTAACGCAATATGGCTACCCCGAACAAGCATTACCTGTTTTGCATAAATTAAAAAATGAATTCCCAACCAATAGTACCGTATTAAATAACTTGTGTTTAGCCTGGTTTAGTTTAGGTGAATTGGATAGTGCTAAAAAATTTGCTCGCCTTGCCATACGTGCCAACCCATATCATCCCGAAACAAAAGTATGTGGCGGGTTGATGGAAGAATTGACCGGAGACCCAATTAAGGCAGCAAAAGATTATACAGAAGCAATGGAAAACAACCCTAATGCCCTGATTGAAAAAATCATAAAAAACAAAGAAGGCGATAAAGGTTTTGAAAAAATTGACTTTGATAAAATAAAACGCAACATCACTATTCATGAATACTTCCCAAAAGACTGGATTAAAATTCCAGAATTATCTAATACTGTTTCTGGATATGAAAATGATAGAAAAATGCAAAATGGGTATTCAAAAATGTTTGCCGAATTAAAAGAAAAATTGGAAACGCTTGTGGAAGCGAGTAATGCTGAAGTGAGCAATTTAGCCGAAAAAGGTGAAGCCGAATTTGTGAAAGAAATGGGAATGGCCTCTGTAAAGGGAGTAAATGTAATGAGCAAAACGGCTGTTACCGTACAAATGATTTTACTACAATACATTGCCAAATGGAGCGAGGATAATGTAAAAGACTATGCCAACTTACAAAATGAAGTCAATGCCAAAAGAATAGTAATGACTAAAATTAGTGATAACGATAAATGCGCCGATCATGACCGGAAAAACAATGAATTCCTTGCCTATATAAATCCTGTCATCCGGAAATTTCACGAGAAAAAAATTGAAGAGTTTCGTAGCTGGCTCAATACCTATTGTACCTGGGTTTGGTATATAGATGGAAATCCAAAGAATTCGATTATGACCACTTGTGTTGCCTGGACAGGCGCCTTGGAAACCCTATATGAAAATGCGATTGCTGATCAACAATCAATACCAAAATCTTGTGTTGTTCAAAATGGTGATGGAATAACGTTTGTACCTACTCCCAAAATACCAAAGTTTAGTTGCCCCTCATTAATAAAAGTGCCAATTGGTAAAGATTGGCAGGGATTAAGCAATGCTAAAAAGGATTTTGATGCCAACAGTTTAGGAATAAAAAGTAAAGCCAATCCAATTCCCAATCAAACGATAGCCTTTGATGACGACAATAAATCAATTGCTCAACCTGGGATGGCTCCATTTGTAAAAACAACTAATGGCAGTGTATCACCAGGAATGATAAATGAAAGTGATGAACTAGTCCCTTTATCAAAAATCCCTTTAGATGACTTGACACCATTGCAAAAGCTACCTGAAAATGACTTGACACCATTGCCAGATTTACGTAGAAGTAAGCTATTAAAAGACTTGCTGAATAAAATGTCGACGGCAGATTGCGATAATGAAAAAAGTCCGAAAGACAAATTAAATGAAGAATTAGACAGAATGATGAAAAGTGTAAAAGAGATGGATGCCTACGGCGAACTACAACAACAGATAAAAGATTTTGATAAGGCAACACAAGAGATGGACGCAACAATGGAACAAAAAGAACAGCTGAAAAAACAAATAGATAAAATGCAACAGGAAGCTGATAAAATGGATAAATACGCAACAGTACAGCAATCAAAAACAGAAATAGAAAAAATAATGAAAGAGATTGATGCGATGGATGCTAAAAAAGCTTTAAAAGAAAAACAACTTAAAATTCAGCAGTTAGTAGAAGAAATGGACAATGCATTACCTGTACTGCAAAACATAAAACAAAATGGTTTGCAACCAAGCATTAGCAACGGTGTGCAAACACCAGGAACAATTACACCAGTAAAAGATTTATTTAAATGAAAACAAAATATATACTGATGAAAAAAATAATTCTCATTGCATTCGCAGCTGTCTCTATCACAGCACAGGCACAAGACTACAGGGACCGAATTGGGTTTACCCTGGAAAGTATTGCCGATATTGATATTGGCTGGATGAAAACGTATAAATACCCAACACCGGCAACAGGAAAAATACTGGGTAATAGAACCTATAGTGCCAAACAAATTGGCTACTCCCAACAATTTGTAGAATGGATGCAACAGTCTTATCTGCCAAAAGGCTGCCTGGGCGACGCTGGGTATTATCAAAATGCTATACCCAAATTCAGTGGTACTAATAGTCGCCTAGGTAATGCAATAAATGAACATGGCCATGCGCTGCCACATTTGTATGGTGCATTTTCAAAGATCTATATGTATTTAAAAAAAGATGCACAAGGAAAATTTGTACCACAAAACAGTCTTGGAGATTATTGGCACATTGACGCTAATCAGCTACAAAACATTACCAATCCAGTATCCTTTATTTCAAGTGCTGAAGAATACTATTTCATACTACCTGATTTTAAGAATAATTCAAAAGGATATGATAATGATGACAAAGCCAAAGGTAATTTAATTGGCTTCGATACCCACAAAAATATCAAAGCTTACAAACATTTTTTTATACCTCCCAAATCGTTTATCGACAATCCACAATACGTTGTTATTATGACCAAAGACAATGAAGAGCTCCCATTTGATAAAGTTACGATTGGTGAGTTTTTTACAGCGGCAGAAAAACAATTTCCGGTTTGGCAAAAAATAAATCCTTTACCGGCAGAAAAATTTGCAATTGCCCAAAAGAACCTTAACAGGTTAAAAGAAAAATATAAAAATAAGTGGAATGACGTAGCGGAACTAAAACTTGACAAGAGTCAGGTAACTCTTAATGATTTTGTATATGCAACAGAAGGTTATGATGATATGTTTGACAACAAGAGCTCATACACCTTCCCTATCTTAAAAATAAAAAAATCAACTCTGGCACTTTGCAAAACAGACCAGCCACAATGGCTCGTTATCAGGTGGTCATTCGGAATGGAGAATCAACCTTATTATCTACACTTACATGAATCAATACTGAACAATTTTAATTTTGAATATGTTTATAATTTTTTCTTTAACCCAGAAAAAGTAAAGGGACAAGCTTATAAACCAAGTCGTTCTCCCTCCCTTAAAGAAGTAGTGAATATTACCGAAGCATCGGGAACGAGTATGAAAATCACGACTGATAAAAACATCTTTTTCTTTGATGATTTTTCAACCACGGCGCCTGGTAAAAAGCCAATTGGCTGGCAGGCAAAATTTGCCAATGAAGGAACTACAGGGGTGATAACCAACCTGGATGGATTGGATGGAAACTGGGTTGCACTAAAAGGTCATTACATCAGTTCAACGTTTTTGAAAAAAACCATGCCCCAAAATTTCATCTTCAGTTATGATCTGGCAGTACCACAGAATTTTACATGGGGAGCTAAGGGATTAACCATGCTATTATCAAAAGAAACTTCACCTGGCAATGCTGAATCTTTTCTAAAATTAAAGCTTCGTCCTGGCGCTGGTGGCAGTGATGGTGAAGCCACACTTGAAACTAAATTCCCTTCGCCACCTGGTTATTCAAACGGCACTAAATGGTATGTTGCCGACGGTTTTTCTAACAACAAAAAAAATAACCGGATTACGGTTACCATTAAAAAGACAGACGAAAAGCTGCAGGTGTTTATTGATAAAACTAAAATAGCGGAATACGAAAAAGCCATTCCTGCGGCTCTCCTATTTAATGCCTTATCCTTTGATTGTAGCAGTAACTCAGCAGAGAATGATAAATTTTATATCAGCAATATTAAGATCACAAAAGATTAAAATAAATTACTATGAAATACCTACTTAGCTTTTTGATTTTCGTTTTTTCTGCTTCAAATGTGTTTTCCCAAAAAGAAACCTTTGATCTTACAACTTTTAACGCACCAAAAGCATGGAAAAAACAGCGCGGAGAAAGCACAATACAGTTTACAAAAGAAGATACAGCAAAAGGAATTTATTGCTTAATAACGCTGTATAAGTCGGTATCAAGCCCTGCTAGTGCCAAAGAAAATTTTGATATGGCATGGGCGTCCATTGTAAAAGAAATGGTAACTGTTCCCAATGCCTCAGAAATGCATCCCCCTGTAATCGATGCAGGTTGGGAAACCATTAGTGGCTACGCTCCATTTGAAAAGGATGGTAATAAAGGCGTTGCTATATTAATTACTTCAAGCGGCTTCGGTAAAATGGTGAACCTCGTAATGCTTACGAATACAGAAATTTATAAAACTGAAATGACCGCTTTTGCAGAATCTATCTCGTTAAAAAAACCTGCACTTACCGCTATTGAAACTGTTAACGCTATAAAACCACTACCTACTTCTGATAAATTTGCATTTACCACCACTAATTTTGATAATGGATGGATAAGCATTGTGCAAGAAGATTGGGTTCAGGTAACTAAAAACAATATTAAAGTGTTGCTTCATTACCCCAATAAAAAAGCAGATGCATATAATTCAGTTATACTAGACGGGTTAAAAAATGCCTGGGATATGTTAGTAGCACCCAGATATAGCAGTGCTACTAATATGGTATTTAAACCTACCTCGGGATGGGAATCAATTGAATTTGGCGAGGCCAGTATGGTTGAAAAAACAACTGGCAAAAAAGTGTATGTGGTGTTGTTCAAAAAAAATGCTTCCAACGGCAGTGGAAAATATATAGAATTCATCACCCCCGATAAAAGCACTTTTGAGCAGGAGTTTGGTAGCTATGAAAATGCATCGGCAAATTATGGAACTGGAACGGGTTTCGATAAGATGATAAGCATGGCAAACTACAACAAATTTGCTGTTGCAGCTTCAGATCTTAATGGAAAATGGACAAGCAACTTCACTGGTATGACACAATATGTAAATGCCTATACCGGTGCAAGTGCTGGTGCCAATACGCATGCCTCCAACGAGAATTTTGAATTTGGCTCAGGCAATACTTACAAATGGGATCTTGGCGTAGCCAGCGGCTTTGTAGGCAGCATAAAATTTCAAAGCGCAAAATCAGCTGGTAAGTTTTCGGCAATTAATAACTGGCAAGTTAGCTTTTCAGATATTGAAGGCAAACCCAAAACATACAACGTACAATTTGTTTGCATCAAAGGTGCAAGGGTGCTTTGGATTGGAGATACAGGATTTGGTAAAGTACAATAAAATTATAATCATATGAAAACATATTCAATAGCCATACTGATCGTGTTAATGGCAACCATACAACTAAAAGCTCAACGCAAGTTTGATACCGACTTAATAAAAGAACCAGGTATTTGGAAAAATAGAGCGCTTAGTAATTCTATTAGTGGCACAGCGGCTGAAATTGCTAAAGAAAAAACAGTTACAGCCGCAATACACAACATGGTTAATCAAAATTTTAAACCTTTGGGCATGCTGGCCGATTATAGTTTTTCTTATGTTAAAAACGATCCGCCAAATCCATGCAATTATTTCAGCTACCAAGTTTATTTTTTAAAGTACTATTTAAATGAGGCAGGAAGTGCGAAACCTTACGAACCTACTACTTCCAGCAACACCAACATTCATATAACTGTCAATCGTTCATCTGCCTTTTCTTTGAATGAGCCAACTGAGCCGCTGGCTTATATAACAGAGTTCCCTATTCAAAAAGAGGGTTATTCGCTTTTTAATTTGAAAGGTAGCGATGACCGCAATGTTTATTCATTGCTAATTACTTATGACGGCAAATTACCATTTAACTATTTAACCAAACAAGCCTATTTGGAATGGAGGCAAGAAGCTATTATAGAAGGAATTAAACTTCCTTATGCCAATGTGTTGAATAAAGAGTTACTGAAAAAAAATGAAGAATTGTTAAACAGTCTTTCCGCAACAGAACGTAACGAAATAGCCATTATTGACGGTAAACCGTTCGCTAATGAATTTAAGGGATTTACAGATAAGAATAACAAATATAAAACAATCCCAATCGTACCCAATCTTTCCTATTTCAACATTAAACTACCAAAATCATCACCTCAGTTTTTTGAAGTGCATGTAAACGTAGATAAAACAGACAAAGTGTACCTCAGCAATATGGAAGCAATGCTGAAAGCTATTCAAATTTCGACATTAAAAAATATGCTCGGAAAATAATCCTATACAAAACATCTAATTTAAAAACCCATGAAACAGTTATTATTAGCCCTAACCTGTTTGTTGATGTTAAACACAGCACAGGCACAAATCTTAAAAAAAATTGGCGACCAAATCAAAAAGAAAGTAGATAAGGCCGTTGATAAAAAAGTAGATAACGAAAAAAATAAGGTCGACACTAAGATAGATCAGGAGTTAGATGAAAAAGCAGATCAGGTGGTTGACAAAGTTAAAGGGGTAGCTTCAAAATCTACCACAATAAAGAGCGAGAAGCCAAAAGATAAACCTGTAGATAACTTACCTGAAGAAAAGAACTTGCCAGCAGCAATCAGCTCTCCTGCCAATCAAAAAAGTTATAAATCCAAATTTGACTTTGTACCCGGAGAAAAAATAATTGTTTGGGAAGATTTTGCCGATGATGCCATTGGCGATTTTCCAGACCGCTGGTACACCAATGGTTCGGGTGAGGTAGTTACCATAGATGACAAACCCGGAAACTGGTTAAAACTTGGTACAAAATCTAATTTTATGATTAAGGAAATAGAGAAAATGCCTGAAAATTTCACGGTACAATTTGACCTGCTCAGCTCTTCTCCCTACTCAAAAGGGTATCCTTTTAGTTTGGCCTTTGCCGATGCTAAAAATGGTAATTTGTTTTATAAAGATAGCAACAATTCAAATTTAGGTGACATAAAGAACTCCGTTTTTTGGTTATATTTTCAACCAGGTTCTGCAGAATACGAAAGCCTAAAAGCCTATGGCAACTATCAATATATTTCGCCAGGGCAGCCAGATGCAAAAGGTGATTATGCTATTCCAAATTTCAGATCTACACCAGAAGAAAGGCTGGCAAAAATATCAATCTGGAGACAAAAACAGCGCATTAGAGTGTATGTAAACGAAAATAAAATTTTGGATCTAAATTCTATTTTGACAGACGTAAACCTTAATGCCTTGCTTTTTAAATCTCCTTCGCAGCATGCTGGTGACTTATTTTTTATCTCTAACATCCGTTTAGCAGTGGGCAATCCCGACACCAGAAACAAGCTTTTAACCTTAGGGAAATTGGTAAGTACAGCTATTTTATTTGATGTGAATTCTGATGTAATTAAGCCCGAATCTTTTGGTGCGCTAAAGGAAATTGCAGGTATATTAAAGCAGGCAGGAGATATAAAGATTAAAATAACTGGCCATACAGATAACGATGGCGATGATGCTACCAACCTAGAACTCTCTAAAAAAAGAGCTATTGCTGTAAAAAACACCCTTAGTAAAGACTTTGGGGTAAATACAGGGGGTTTCGAAACCGATGGCAAAGGTGACGGCCTGCCACTTTTACCCAATAACTCTGCTCAGAACAAAGCCAATAATCGCCGGGTAGAATTTGAAAAGATCCCTTAAAATACACTTTACTTTCGATAAAGTATTAAACAAAGAAACATGAAACAGAACATCATAATTTTAGTTGCATCAGTTATACTTACCTCATGTGGCAACAACAATACCACAGAAAAAGGCTTTAGTGTTGGTTTTAACAAGGGAGTAAAAGTAAGCTCTATCGGGTTAAAAACGGTAAACAGTGGTCTTAGTCTTACAGATAGCTACCTAACTGTAGAAGGGGTTAAAATAGAAAGCAATGAAGTACAAATAGGCAAAAAAGTTGCCATCGTTTTTGAAGGGATTGAAGGTTTTAAAGAAAAGAATGGAAAAGTATTCCCAGCATTAAACATTGTTGTTTTGGATGCCGCTAACAAGGTGGTAATTAGTTACGATGATTTATTAAAATCTGAAACAGGGTACAATGTAAAAGATGCAACTGTATTAACAGGAGCATTAACCATCGGCGATCCCTTAAAACAAAGACAAAATTATACATTAACTGTATCTGTTGGCGATAAAGAAGGCGAAGGCAGCATTCTAGGAAATGTTACCCTAAAAATAAAATAGATCATATCAATTCTACAAAAAAAACATTTACGTCAATCTGCATTTTTAATGTTGCTTGCAATTTGTTTATATACCATTCAATTTTTCTTGTTATTTATTCCACACATCGGGTGGATGTTTTCTGCTTTATTTGGCATACTAGGATTGGGATTATTTATCCTTTGGATCATGGGTTTACTATCAGCGATAAATAGAGAAGAAAAACCTTTGCCAGTATTTGGAGATAAAATTCAACAACTGCTTAGCGGTCTTTCATGAAACAGTTAAAATATATTTTCTATTTATTAGCAATAGTTGTCTTTTTGATTGCTTGTAAAACAGTTGCGATTACTGGCCGTAAGCAATTAAATCCAGTGCCAAACACTCTAATTACCACCATGTCATTCGCATCTTATGAAACGGTGGTAAAAACAAGTCCTACTCTCCCACCTAGCCATACTGATGTTCAAATGGTAAATCGTGTTGGGCAACGTATTCAGCAAGCAGTAGAGGCTTATATGTTACAAAATCTGTTTCCGGATTCTGGTGGTGTTCCTGTACCCAATCAACAGACCGATGGTTCCATGATTAACCATCCCGACACGGATCTCGCCGACCCTGAATGGAACCGGTCGGGGGTTACATGGCATACGCTGTATTACAAAGAGAATTACCCAAGACTGCGGGAGGTGAAACGCAAATGGGATCCGCTGAACATATTTTATCACGCTTTGTCCATACGCGTCTGATATTCTGTCAATAAAAATATTTAAATATTTGGGCTTATTGTTGATTAAACCGGAACGCCCTTAACTTTTGCTGGTTAATTCCAACCAGCAAAGTGTTATTTACAATAAGGACACTTCTCACATCTCCTTTTAACTTAAGACCACTTTCCAGCTCAGGAACATAGTTAAAGCCCCCTTTTCCGTTGCCTTTTAGCAGCACGCCGTGGTTGGCATCGTATTTACCAAAGCGGATACGCGACTGGTTAATGTTACCGCATAAGAGCAAGTCTTTTTTGCCGTCACCATCGTAGTCCAGGCAGGTAACGGTGTATACCGGAGCGAGCTGGGCCTGTAATGGCAATTGTCTCTCTTTGAACCTGCCATCTCCGGCGCTTTCAAAGTAAGCAGTTTTGAGGTAATTGGCTTTTAAGCACTTTGCACCCTTAAGCTCTTCTGCGGTAAAAACTTCCTTTAAACCTGCTTCCGCATAGCTTTTATAATCAGGGAAGCGCGGACGCATGATACTCATCTGATCAAGCATCTCGTCCCGGCTCAGGTATGGATAACTTTTGCCCATAATGTAGAAACAGAGAATCGGATCCATGGCTCCGTTGTTGTCAAAGTCCTTATAGACCAGCTCTGCCGGTTGTTTGTCACTTGCCCGGCATTGGCTGTTGAGTCCAAGGTTGCCCAGTACAAGATCCGGCCTGCCATCGCCGTTCAGGTCTTCAACCCTCAGGGTATTCCACCAGCCGCTGTATTGTTTGTCAAAATATTTATCTGTTCTGTTCTTTAGCTTATGGCCCTCATTGATGAATGCGGTAACCGGCATCCAGTCTCCTAAAACAATGAGGTCCTGTTTCTTGTCGCCGTTCAGGTCCAGGACCGCTGCATCCGTCACCATACCAATATGCTCCAGAGCAGGCGCGATTTCCTTAATCCGATCGGTAAAGTGCCCTTTGCCGTCGTTGATAAGCAGGAAACTCTTTGGTGTTTCAGGATACCTGGAAGGCGTGACACGGCTGCCCACGAACAGATCTGGCCGCCCGTCACCATTGAAATCGCCGGTCCTTGCACAGCTCTTGCTCACCCACATTTCCGGAAGTGAATTCGCAGATTTGTTAAAATTGCCCCTGCCATCATTGAAATACAGCCTGTCCTGGAATAACGGATCATTGTCTTTAAAGCTTCCATATCCTCCGCTTACCACATACAGATCTGCATACCCGTCACCATTGGCGTCAAAAAATATGGCATCTGTATCTTCACTCGCTGCGTCAGTTAGAAACGGTTTCTGGTCCTTAACAAATCCCCCCCCTTTTTTCTGGATGAACAATGCGCCGGACTGATTGACGTCGCCGCCCACAAATACATCTTCCAGGCCGTCACCGTTCACGTCTGCCTTGGCCATACAAGGTCCTGTGAAGGACAGCGCGTTGACAAGCAAGGGCTGGCGCTTATAATCATTGATGTCATTCTTGACCTGCGCTGACGCGATTGGCGAAGGTATTTCGGTAAACAAAGGTTTTGGTGATACCGGTCTGCGGTAGGTCTCTTTGGCGTCGCTTTCTGCAAACAATAGCTGCCGGTTGGCAGAAATATTGCTCAGAACCTGTTGTTTTCCGCTGAGCCATACGATTCTAACTGAATCGGCTGTTTTCTCTTTGCCCAGACCAAAATGCAGGTTTTGAGAGACACTGGACAAATATCCTCTGGACGGCATTTGTTGCAGGCATTGTTGTTTTCCTTTGTTAAACACCGTTACGACGGCGCCAAGGCCATCAGTATTTTTACCACTGCCTCTTAGTCTGACTTTTAAATGGTGTGCGGAGGAGTCACTCTGGTTTTGATAGACGAAAGCGGCCCTGTTGATGTTATTGACGATAATGTCCAGATCTCCATCGTTGTCGAGGTCACTGTATGCCGCCCCGTTGCTGTTTGACGGAATATTGATCCCCCAGGCAGCGCCTTTGTTGGTAAAAGTAAGGTCGCCGTTATTCTTATAGAGATAGTTCTTCACATCAGAAGAGGGGACATTTTTGAGGATAGTTTCCAGATCTTTTGGTGCGATCTGGCCATTGAGGCTTCTCATGTAGTTCTCATTGAATTTAAGAACGTCCATATTGGTGAAGTCGCGCATAAAACCATTGGTTATAAAAAGATCTTTCCAGCCATCATTGTCATAATCCGCAAACAAGGGGGCCCAGCTCCAATCTGTATTGGAGATGCCTGCCAGCTGTCCGATCTCGCTAAAGGTGCTGTTGCCGTTGTTGATGTGCAGCATATTCCGGACATACTGGTAGTAAAATCCATTACGCAGGTTGATGTTAAAGGATTCATAATTATCCAGTCCTCCCGCCAGTAATTTTTGGCGTTTGTTGTCTTCGGGAAGCATATCGAGTGTGAAGATATCCTGCAGGCCATCATTATTGACATCAGCAATATCATTGCCCATCGAAAACAAGGAAATGTGATCCAGCTTTTCAGACAGCTGATCTGTAAATGTTCCGTTTCTGTTATTGATGTACATGCGGTCAGGAATGGCATAATCATTAGACAGATAGATATCAGACCATCCGTCACCATTGAGATCAGCAACTCCCCCTCCCAGGCCATACGACAACGTAGACATATTTAGTCCGGCCTGTTTGGTTACATCCTTGAAATGTCCGTTGTCATTTCTGAACAATTTCGAGCTTGCAAGCGGATCGTCCTGTTTTTTTAATTCTTCTATTGCGCTGTCATCCAGATTACTGAGTACGTTAACATTGTCGTTTATCAAAAAGAGATCCAGATCGGCATCGCGGTCATAGTCAAAGAAGACAGATTGTGTGCTGTAGGAAGAATCTGCCAATCCGTAAGTTTCGGCCTCATCTTTAAAAGTGGGGATGCCATCTTTGTTCAGCCCCTGGCTGATAAAAAGCTGATTTTTTGATTCCGGTCCTGATTGTCTTCCTGCATAGCATACATAAATATCCAGATAGCCATCGCCATTGACATCAACCATATTCACCCCGTTTTTCCATCCGGGAATCCGTGCCCCTACTCCTGCTGTTTCCGTAATGTCGGCAAACTTCATATGACCCAGGTTGTGATAGAGTTTATTGCCGTTCATGTTGCCGGAGAAATAAATTTCATCCAGTCCGTCATTGTTAAGGTCGCCAACCGCCACGCCGCCGCCACTGTAGAAACCCTGATAAAAACCCTGCATACTTTTTTTAAAGTCTTCCCTGATCACATTGTGGAACAAGATGTTGGTACTGGAAGAATCAAGCAGTATGAAGAGCGGATTTTCTGCGATGATGTCTGTATGCTCTTTTTTTGAACCTGTGCAGGAAGACAGGAAAAAAAGGCATAGAGCGGGTAGATAAAAATATCTAACATTCATCTGAATAAACATTAAGTCTAACAATACGGCCTTATGACAACACATCTTATAAAAAGTCCTATCCGGGACTTAGAAATTTATAGTATATATTGCTAAGTTTACATAGCAAAACATAAACACATAAACACGACAATGAAACAGAATTCTATTTTTTCAATAACCAGAGCACTAGGTATCCTGGTCCTATCTTTTATATTTCTTGGCAGTACGGTTGAGAAACCGAAACCTGATCCTAAATGGGAACAGCTTTTTGACGGGAAAGACCTGGAGGGCTGGCATGCAAAAATAAGGCACCATGACCTGGATGATAATTTTAAAAATACTTTCCGCGTAAAGGATGGCAATATACAGGTACGGTATGACCAGTACACACAATTTGACGAGCAATTCGGACACCTGTTTTACCAGAAGCCTTATTCACATTATCTTATAGGGGTAGAATACCGCTTTGTCGGTGAACAGGTAAAGGGCGGGCCCGGCTGGGCATATCGCAACAGTGGCATCATGATCCATGGTCAGGATCCTGCCACCATGAAAAAAAATCAGGATTTTCCGAACTCCATTGAAGTCCAGCTTTTAGGCGGAGCCGGTAATGGCGAGCGGCCTACTGCCAATCTCTGCACTCCTGGTACTCAGTTTGTCAAAGATGGTAAAGTGATCAAGACGCATTGCATCGAGTCGAATTCCAAAACATTTAACGGTGAGCAATGGGTGCGGGTTGAAGTACTGGTCCTGGGTGATTCCTTAGTGGTACATTATGTAAACGGCGAGGAGGTTTTACGTTATGAAAGACCGCAATCTGACCCCGTTGGCGGAGCAGAAGAAGGTACGCTCATAAAGGGCGGCAGTATTTCGCTGCAAAGCGAAAGCCATCCTGTAGATTTCAGGAAGGTAGAGCTCATAGATCTTGAAAAGTACGCCAAAAATCCGGCAGAATTACAAGAGGTGATCAAAAAACTAATGGCAGAAAAGAGGGTTGCCAAACAATAATTTTTGGCTTATTCCATCCCGAAGGTTTGATTCTTGTAATTAATCGTTTGAATTTTACAATGCTTTGCTTCGGGTTTCATTTATTTTTACATCAATAATTAGCATATTATGATAGCAGCAAAAGCATACGCGGCGCAAAGCCCCGAAACGAATCTGGCTCCCTGGAATTTTGAAAGACGTGAAGTAGGGCCTCACGATGTACAATTTGACATTTTATTTTGCGGCGTTTGCCACTCGGACCTGCACCAGATCAAAAATGACTGGTTTCCCGGAATATTCCCGATGGTTCCCGGTCATGAGATCGTTGGCCGTGTGACTAAGGTAGGTAATCATGTAAAAAACTTTAAAGTGGGTGACCTGGCTGGCACAGGATGTATGGTTGATTCCTGTCAGGTCTGTGAAAACTGTAAACAAGACCTCGAACAGTACTGCCTGGAAGGCAATACACCAACTTACAACGGTTTTGAACGGGACGGTAAAACGCCCACATATGGCGGCTATTCAAACACCATTGTTGTCAGAGAAGAGTTTGTGCTGCACATATCAGATAAACTGAACCTCGCAGCTGTAGCCCCCTTATTGTGCGCTGGTATTACCACCTACTCACCACTGAGATACTGGAAGGTAGGTAAAGGTCATAAGCTTGCGGTATTGGGCCTGGGCGGACTTGGCCATATGGCGGTTAAATTTGGAGTGGCTTTTGGTGCCGAGGTAACCGTACTCAGTACCTCACCTAAAAAAGAGGAAGATGCGCGAAAACTTGGCGCCCATCATTTCGTAGTGACCACAGATCCTGACCAGGTAAAGGCAGCCGGAGGTACATTTGATTTTATACTGGACACGGTGTCTGCTCCCCACGATTTTAACATGTACCTCTCTTTACTCAGAACCAATGGCACTATGATTTGTGTAGGCGTGCCACCTGAACCGGCGCAAGTGGCTGCATTTAGTTTACTCGGCGGTCGTAAAAGCCTGGCGGGATCTGGTATTGGCGGTATTGCCGAAACCCAGGAAATGCTGGATTACTGTGCGGAGAACAACATTGTCTCGGACATAGAAATGATTGATATGAAAGATATTCAAACTGCTTATGATCGAATGATAAAGGGAGATGTCCGTTACCGGTTTGTAATTGACATGGCTACTTTATAGCGCTGGTTTATTTATTTACGAAAGCTATTGCCATCCCATCGTATTCCTTAGCTCCTACGGTTTGCAATATGGTGGCAGTAACTTTCGTATTTTCAGACAGCACCTGGTTTAGACGCCTTACTCCTGCTACCCGGTCATCGCTGCTATTCTCGTCCAACACTTTTCCTTCTCTGATCACGTTGTCACAGATAATCACTGCTCCTGGTCTTGCCAGATCTAGCGCAGCTTCAAAATATTCTTTATAAGGCGGTTTATCGGCGTCGATAAATATCAGATCAAAGTTTGTTTCACCGGACTCTTTGAGCTGCTCCATCACTTCAGATGCTTTTCCAACGCGTAAATCCACCTTCTCCAAAAGTCCCGCATTTTCTATATTTTTCCGGGCAATACTGGCATGATGGGGATCGAACTCAACTGTAACGATCTTGCCACCTGCAGGAAGTGCCCTGGCCATCCATATTGTACTATACCCGCCGAGAGTTCCAAGCTCCAGTATTTTTTTAGCATTGCACATTAATGCAATGACCTGCAAAAATTTTCCCTGGTTTGCGGTGACGCTGATTTGTGGCATATCAGCTTCATCCAGTGACTTTATCGTCTGCTGAAGAACTTCATCTTCAGGCGCCAGCAACTGGCTGATATAAAGGTCTACTTTTTCAAACATTTGTTGATCCATACACAAATATAAAATTCAATCATTAAATTGCCTTTATAATTATGAAAAAGTCATCGCTCTTCTTGTTCGTTTGTATCGTGTTGCTGATGACAGGATGTGATCAGAAATCTCAAAAAGAAAGGATCTCGGGCATTCCGGACCCCAAAAAGCTCAATGAAACTTATGTAAGTAATCCGGATCAGTTGCTTAGCCCGGAAACTGTTTCTGGTCTCAATGCAAAGTTAAGTGCCCTTGATCAGGCAGGGACTGCACACATTGATGTCGTATTTGTAAAAACCATCGGAGAACTCGTTCCAAAAGAAGTTGCGCATGAGTTATTCAATACCTGGAAGATCGGAGACAAAGAAACCAATAATGGTCTGCTGATCCTGATTGTTCAGGATCAGAAACGGATTGAGTTTGAAACAGGTTATGGCCTTGAGGGTGTTCTTCCTGATGTAATCTGCTACCGGATCCAGCAGCAATATATGATCCCATACGCAAAGCTAAATGACTTTAACAGCGCTGTTAAACAAGGAGTTGATGCAGTAATTAGCCATCTCACTTCCAGTCCGGCTCCCAATTCGCCCGACACAACGGGTTCGCAGGAGTTAACGATAGTGCCGCCGGAGTCTCTGCAAAGCCTGACAGATACGGATCTCGCCTATAACAGTCAGGAGCCAGGTGATGTTTATTCATTGATTTTAGCTGTGATCTACTTTGTAATCTCGATCATAACAGGAATTGCCCTTGTCAAAAAAGCGAGTCTGAGAATTCTGATCATTTTGTTTATTTTCATAGCGCCGGTTCTTTTTGTCGTTCACCTGAATCTTAATTATCCGGTTTCCTGGCATAATCTCAGGGCATTAATGATCGCCTATATCTTTCTGCTGATCTATACTCATATTCATATCTTCTTACTCAACTGGATATCAGCACCTTCATTTAAAGCGGGAAACCAGCATGAACAGTATCTGATGCGGCGCAACACTTTTGCGTCTATGGAATGGGTAGTAAAGGTATTTGCTTTTCCTTTCTTGTGGCTGTTCTGGAAAAAACATCAGGATCGATTGGAATCATTGAGGTATGAAAACATCAATTGTGAGCATTGCGGAAGGATAATGATTTTAACGAACGAGGCAAAGGATGATGAATTTCTATCAAAGGGACAGGCAAAAGAGGAGGAAATCCTTTCGGTTGACTATGATGTATGGGTGTGCAAAGATTGCGGATTAAACAAAATTCTGGATTACAGTAATTTGAAATCAAAAGCCAGGGAATGTACACAATGTCATTTCATTACTGCATTATTTTCAAGACGTGAAACAATAGAACCGGCCACCACGTCCAGTCAGGGCTACGGATACGACTATTTTGGCTGCGCGAATTGCGGAAAAGAGACCCATGAACAGTTTATCATACCAAAAATATCTACGTCGAGCAGTTCCTCCTCTTCTTCCGGAAGTTCGTCGGGCAGCAGTTCATCAAGCAGCGGGGGTTCTTCGGGTGGAGGCGGTGCGGGAAGCAGTTGGTAAGCGCTTTATTCCTTCTTCTTAAAGAGACCTTTCAGTTTATCAGACAACGCGCTTTTTACCTTTTCCGTTGCCTGGGTCTTAAGTGTATCTGCTTTAGCCTGCACAACGGCCTTAAGTTCTTCCTTTTTCTCGGAAATGACCTGACTGGCCATAGTTTTAGCTTCTGTTTTAGCATCACCTGCGGCGTACTTCAAGCTGATGGTAGGTTTCAATATGGTACCACCCAGCGTCGCATTCACTTTTATAGTTTCACTGAGCGCCACACTTGTCCCCGCTTTGTTGTTTAGCTTGGAGATGAAGGCATTTGCTGTCTGATTGGCTTTGGCACCAAGCAATGCCCGGGGCACATTTAAACCCAATTGATAATCGATACTCTGATCCAGGCCGTTTGACCCCTGGACGTTCATGACTATACCTTCTTTCTTTATGTCAAACGGGGATACATTTAACCGGCCGTTTTCAATCCTGAACTTAGTAAGTACATTGTTCAGTTCCAGCTTCTTAAATTTATCAGCGCTTAATGCAGAAGCAAGCTTATTCAGTGGCTCAAATCCATCGAGTACCGCCTGGATGATATTCGTTAGTCCTGCTGCATTAATCGACGAATACACCGGCATCATGTGCTCATCAAGGTCTGAATTAAACTTCAGATTGGTAGAAAAAACGCCCTTCGCAAATTTAGCTACAGGAGCGAGCAATTTAACAGTATTAAATGCATTGAATGCTTTTTGAATGTCCATTTTTTCAATGCCAAAATCTATGTCGACCTTAGGTTTTTTAGGATCAATCGTTGCGTAAGAACCATTCATATTGATTTTACCATCCAGCATATTCATGCCCATATCTTTAAAGTATATGGTTTTATCTTTTACAACCAACGTACCCTTTGCATTACTGATATCGTAATTATCATATAAAATACGGCCGGCGTTTGCCGTAAGATTAAAATCTATGTTTCCGGGAACCTCAAACACGGAAAGCTTCGCATCGCTTTTCACTCCCTTTTCCCCCTTCTCCGGAGTACCAACCAATTCATTGACATCAATCAATCCTGATGATACATTGAAATTTCCCTGTAAAGCCTGGTTCTTTTTAAAGAAATAGCTCAGGTAATTATTTACAGATCCATTTGCCTTAAAGTCACTTCTTCCGACCTTAGCTGTTAGTCCGGACAGGATGATATTTTTCGGGCTAAAATTCATTTTTGCAGATGATATGCTTACCGGCATGGGTACATTTTTTCCTGAGTAGTTGAAATTGCCGGCCAGCATCTGTCCCGACGCCTTAAACGCTTCATACCGCCCATTGTCAATTGCTGACTTCCGCCCGGCGGCCTGCACATCGGCATCCAGAATACCGCTCAAAGTCATGTCTTTCATTGGAAAGATGGCCGTCAATTGTTTCAAATCCAGCTTGCCTTTTAATGCCAGATCGACAAAAGGATCCGTGACGGGATTTTTAAGTAACAACCGTCCATCTATAGGTGCCACACCAAATTCCAAATGGAAAGCCGGCACGTTTACTACGGTATGGTCTATTATTCCGTCCAGGTTACTGATCTGAGATTTAACCCGGATGTTATTAATTGCCGAAGGCAAGGAAGGATATTTGATTTTACCGTTTTCTATCGAAAGGTTTACATGAAAAGCCGGAAGTGATTTTTCATTATAGGTTCCCTTGGCTGTACCATCCATCGCAAATTTACCGGTCGCTTCCATATCTTTAAAATTGCTTGCATAAATTGCAGGGATCAGCGAGAGGAAGTTCTTAAGTTCGGACTGCTTTGCGTCAAACTTAAAGTCCATCACTATGTCTGTTTCATTAGGCATGGACAGATAGCCCACAGCCGACAATAACAATTCATTTAACTGAATTTTATTCTCCGCAAAGCTGAATTTCATGTTTTTCATATCCATGTCAATGGGCAGCGCCGCGTTTAACTCTACCTTATTGAGATATGGAATGCCACCATATTTAACCGTCAGTTTTTCTATATCTGACAAGGTCTGCAACTTAAACAGATCTTCTGTAAAGTCACCCTTACCCGAGTGATTCAGGTTTTCCATCTGCATGAAAAAGTCTAATGAAGCATCATCATAGATTACATTTCCTTTTTCAATCGCATATTTCTGCAATGCCACTTTAAAGTTGGCTTTAGCCGTATCGGCATCTGGGGAAGTTAAACTGTCAGGCTTTGCGATGTCCCAGTTTGCTTTTCCGCTTTTTAAAACTTTAGCTAAAATAGTTGGTTGATCCAGATTAATAGAATTAATCTGGTAAGTGTCTCCCTTGACTACACTCATCAGATTGACATTCAATTGCAGCTGTTTGATGTTTGCGAGTGTGTCTTTGGCAAAACTATCCACACCAACAACAGTCAGGTTATTAATCTTAATTCCTAAATCAGGAAAAGTGCTGATCAGACTTAGATCAAGATCTTTAAAATCAACTTTCGCATTGACGCTTTCATTGATCGATGATTTGATCTTTGCATTAATTTCCTTTTTAAAAAATAAAGGAACGGCTACAGCAGCCGCAATTAACACGGCGAATATGACAGCAACGATAATAACTATTTTCTTAAACATGGCTTTCTTACAATAAAAGTTGCAAGATAGGCATATTTACCTTTGTTCAAACTGCTGGCGCAAACGCTGAATTTCTCTCAATGCATCAGCTATGCCCGCCCGCTGCGTTTTCAGCAGATTCAAATGATCTGCGTGTGTTTCGGGATCAACTATAAGCTGGTCATACTTATCCAACGCCTCGTTTTCGCCTGTTTCTACAGCACTTAGAATGGCAACATCTTCTTTAATACTCAAGGCTTGTTTAATCTCGATCCAGGTGCGGTGTATCGCCCCCAGCAGCCCCCCGGTTTCGTTATCGGAGTCACCTCCATGCTGTGCGATGTGGTCTTTCAATTCCATGGCATAGCCCGCCCTCTGGGCCGAAAATTTTAAAAAAACACCTTTTAATTCAATACTGTCTGTATTTTCACTGGCCGTTTCATAGCCTTCTTTTCCGTCATTCAGGATATTTATCAATCCTTTCAGATCGCTGACAATTTCGCTGTCGTTTTCCATAACTTCTGATTTATAATTCAATAACCCCTTTTGCACACTAATGGTTTTGATTAGCTTTACCCGATGGAAAACGTTAACGACAATCCGTATGTGCAGTTCAATGCAAAAATCTGGAATGACTGGAAAAAAGATGGGGTTAAATATGTCAAACTGGTAGAATTGGAAACAGACCTTTCTGTTAAATTTTTTGAACTGATACCAGACTCTGAAATCCCGGATTCAGACGAGACGATTTACCCCATTCATTCAGAAGATATTGAAGAGCTGCTGGAACCGCTCCCTAAGGTCAAATTCCTGGTGCATAAAATATACCTCGACGAAGAAGGGTAAACTTAATCAAATGATTTTTTAGTACTCTTTATCTTGTGCAGGTCCTCCGCAGCATCAATAGAGTGTGATTTATGAATATCTTCATCTTTCTCTGAGATCTCAGCCAGTTTTTCATAATACTTGTGCAGCACATCGAGTTCAGATTCTGTAAGGTCTTCTATATCCACCATCCTGTTACTGGCGTGCCTGCTTGCTGCAATCAACTCGTTCAGTTTCAGCTGTATCGCTTTTGAATCCTTATTTTGTGATTTTTGAATCAAAAAGACCATCAGGAATGTAATGATGGTAGTGCCGGTATTGATCACCAGCTGCCACGTATCAGAATAATTGAATATAGGGCCCGTAATCACCCAAACGATAATGACCAATGAGGCTACACCAAAAGCCACAGGACTGCCTGTCCAATTGGTAATTTTGGTGGAAATATGCTCAAAAAAATTGTGTTTGCTTCTTTTCATTTATTCCTGGTGTTAGAAGATATTTTACAATAACGTCTAATTTTTATTCATAAACAAAGCCCTTTGTATTTTGTTCTAACTCTAAATTATATTTAATGGAACCACATGTTTACTGGATGTTTATTTTGGCTCTTCCTGTCGCCTGCATTGCATGGACGGTAACAAAGGAAGAAGTGTTTAAGGAAATAAGGGAGTACTGCGTCAACAAGTCCAAAACCTGTCGGTATATTTTTGAAAGGAAATTCTTTTATCTTTTCACCTGCGAATACTGCTTCAGTCATTATGTAACCGTCCTGGTATTGTTCATTAGCAAATATACTTTACTCTACCCCGACTGGAGGGGGTATTTTATTGCCGGCTTTTCAATCGTGTGGATCGCTAATGTTTACATGAGCATTTACAACCTTATCCGCATTGATCTGAAAAAAGAAAAGCTTCAGGCTCAAAAAGAAGAGGAAAAATTAAAGAATGGTGACCTTAGCCCCTGATGATTGGTAACAGGTTATTTTATATCTTTATATGGTTATTTTGATTGTAGCGTTACAAATCGTTAATGTGTACGTCTAACATAGAAACAGAATTGTATAAAGAGATATGAAAAAGACCATACTTGATCTTTCTGAAAGTAAGGGGTGTCCTATTGAAGTGGATTCCGCAATCTCTTTTGTACCCTTTATTGAGTATTTAAGGAGAAAAGTCAAGGAAGAAAATACTGTTAAAGCATTCCTTTATAAAAACGCACTCCAGGAATTTGAAGCGCAAATTTCAGATGAGGAAGATATTTCGCTGGATAACATCTATAAGTTTGAGCTGCTGCTTGAGCACATGTATGCCTGTCTGTCTCCTACGCTTGCAACCGAAGACACACTTGCCTGGGGATTATGTTTTCCTGTCCAGCCCATTACCTTTTATGGTACCGATCTGATGTACCATTTACTCGAAACCAAAAACCATGATCACAATGCTTATGTGATATCAAAAACTCCTGAAGAACATTATAAAGAACGCCTGCAGCTTTTGTATTCGTTTATACTTAAAAAACTGTACAATTTTCAGCCTCCGGTCAAAACACACCAGTTTCATACAGGCATAAAAACTGATACTGGTCTGCAGGAATTTTTCCACGTACAGATCAACACCGACTTTATTGACGTAAAGGCTAAAGAAGAGCTGCCGCAATTGACCATCAGAGAGTTACAACAATACCTCTCAGATGAATCGGGGCTTGATACACTTCAGCATCTGCTGCCTTTAAGTCTTTTTGAATTTCGGGGCATTTCAGTGCTTACAGTATCCGATGTAACCGCCTTGCATGCTGTTGAAAATATAAAAAAAGTAAGGCTTACACGGAGCCCGGGTGCCGAAGAGGCATCTTATGCTGAAGTGATCCAATCACTAAAAACCCTGGTACAAAACAACAATATCCATTTTGACCTTTTCCCCTTTGTAAAAGTCAACAATAAAATGGTTTACGGATATGTAAAGGGCGGTAGCGGTGTATTGTTTTCTGTCTGGGGAGAGCAAACCCTCAGTCCTGAAACTTTTCAGCAATATGCAGAAGGTTATGCCGCAAATCCCAACTCTTTCTATTCTCCCGATATTTTGGCAGAAAGCAAGGAAATGTTTCCCTGGCTGGACAAATTCATAGCTCTCGGTGTCAGGTCTCTTGCCCTTATACCCGTATTTTATGACCATGCGGTAGTTGGTGTACTCGGCATGCACACCTGGTCAGGTGAAGCTTTTGACGAAACAACATTATCTCTTCTGGAACCGGCATTGAATCCGATAGCGCAGCTGCTGCAGGTTTATATTGACGAGTTCAACCTGGAAATTGAAAATATAATTAAAGAAAAATATACTTCTATTCAGCCGTCGGTACAGTGGAAATTTAATGAGGCTGCGTGGCATCACCTGCACGACAAGAAAAAACACCTGCCGGCAAGGAATGAAAGTATTGGTTTCAACAATGTATACCCTTTTTATGGAGCCATAGACATTCGAAATTCTACTGCAGAAAGAAACAGTGCCAGCAAAGCAGACCTGGGATTACACCTGAGTATGCTGGAGGAAACTTTGCTGTCTCTAAGATCCCATGATCAATCCTCATTAATTGAAGAAATGTTGTTCAATTGCAAAAAATGGAATGGGATCCTGAAAGAGGGAGAGCTCAATACCACGGAAGAAAATAATCTGAACATATTTTTAAAGGAAGAAACTACTGAATACCTGCGTCACGTAGCCCAAACCCAGCCAAGGGCAAAAGAAATGATTCAAAAATATTTGGAGATCATGTCGTCAGGCAACGGAGAGGTCTACAAAAACAGGCAGGCTCTGGAAGTTTCGATGCAGATGATCAACACCGCCATCAACAATTATTTTGAGGCGGAAAAAGAAAAACTGCAATTGACTTATCCGTGTTATTTCGAAAAATTCAGGACTGATGGCGTAGAATATGATATTTATATTGGTCAGTCCATTGCCCCGGATAGACCGTTTAGCAATTTTCACCTTAAAAATCTCCGGCTCTGGCAACTTTCTTCAATGACCCATGTAGTTAAAATGATGAAACAACTCTTGCCTGATCTGCCTGTTAAGCTGTCAACAACACAATTGATTTTCATACACAATCATACCATTGACATCAGCTTCAGGGCAGACGAACGAAAGTTTGATGTAGAAGGAGCGTACAACATCAGGTACCAGATGATCAAAAAAAGGATAGACAAGGTATTAATAAGGGGCTCGCAGGAAAGACTGACACAGCCGGATAAGCTTGCTTTGATCTATTTTAACAGGAGGGATATTGAAGATTACCTTCCTTTTGTGAAATACTTGCAGGAAACAGGTGTTTTACATGCGGACACAGAAGACCTCGAACTCGAAGATCTGCAGGGACTAAGCGGATTGAAAGCGCTGCGTGTATTGGTACTATAGCCATAGATATGTCAATTATTTGCAAAAACCGAAACATATATAATTTTGTGTATATTTTTGACTATAATAACCATTTAGTCAGAACTTATGAAAAAAACTATATCAGTGCTTTCATTAATTTTATTGTTGACCGCTTGCAGTGAACCCAAAATGAGACTAAGGGCATCTGAACCTAAAGAAGAAAAAAAAGCAGTTGTTTTGGAAAAAAAAGACACCGTTAAAACGGTCAAACCTTAACCCGTCAATTCTTTCATCAGTTTATCGAAATCAGCACGCATGGCAGCCAGCTCTTCCTCTACCCTGGCGAGGCGCTGTTCCAGGTCGCTGGCCGGCCGGCTGTAGTGCTCGTCATCTGGTTCTTCCCGGGTTAAATCAGGTACTCCCCCTAAAAGATGAATGTACCGGGTTTCTTTTTGTCCGGCCCTTTTTGGCAATTGCATGACATACGCAGATTCCGGACCGGCAAGTTTTTCGAGTACAGACTGTACTTCTTCAAGAGATTCAAATTCATAAAGTCTTCCGGAATTGGTATTGATCTCACCAGGAGTTTGTGCCCCTCTAAGCATCAGAAGGCCAATAACCGCAACTTCTGAAGGTAATACCGGGAAGACTATTGCAAAATTATGTTTGTATTTCACTACCCTGCTCGCTCCGCCAGTGGCCGTAGAGATCAGGCTTCTGCGCTTTAAAGTATCAAGGGTAAGTGTAACTGTCTGTTCATCATACTGGACCACTGGTTTTCGCGAAGTCTTTTGGTTGCAGGCAGCAGTAATGGCATTAATGGTCATCGGATAATACTCTGGTGTAGTCCTGGACTTCTCCATCAGTACGCCCAGTACCCTGATCTCTTCGGCATTCAGTACCGGTAAAGTAAACTGTGAGTCCATAATCTTGATTAAGAATTTGATAAAATGCGATCAATATCCTTCAGTTCGGAATCACTAAAATCAATATTATTCAAACATTTCAGGGAATCTGCCAACTGTTCTGGCCTGCTGGCACCAACCAGTACAGATGTTATCCTGTCATCACGAAGGATCCAGGAAAGAGCCATTTGAGCCAATTTTTGTCCCCTGCCCTGAGCAATTGTATTCAATTGGTTCAACTGTTGCAGTACGGCTTCTGTAATCTGATCTGACTGTAAAAATCCGTGTGGTTTTGCTGCTCTTGAATCTGCAGGAATCCCTTTTAAATATTTATCAGTAAGCAGTCCCTGTGCCAATGGGGAGAAAGGGATACAGCCCACACCTTCATTGCCGAGCAAATCCAGCAGCCCATCCTCCACCCAGCGCTCGTACATTGAGTACTTGGGTTGGTGGATCACACATGGCGTACCAAGTTCTTTAAGCAACTGAATCGCTTGAGCTGCCTCTGCCGGTTTATAATTGGATATCCCTGCGTATAACGCTTTCCCCTGACGAACAATCAGGTCCAGCGCTGACATCGTTTCTTCAAGAGGGGTATCAGGATCAGGCCTGTGGTGATAAAAGATATCCACGTAGTCCAGTTCCATTCTTTTGAGACTCTGATCCAGACTTGATACCAGGTATTTTTTAGAACCCCAGTCGCCATAAGGTCCATCCCACATGGTATAACCTGCTTTTGTGGAAATGATCATTTCATCTCTGTACCCCTGAAAATCCCGCTTCATCAACCTGCCAAAATTCTCTTCAGCTGAACCCGGAGGCGGGCCATAGTTATTGGCAAGGTCGAAATGAGTAATACCACTGTCAAATGCAAGTTTTAATATTTCAGCGCAATTTTCCAATTGGTCAACATGACCGAAATTGTGCCAGAGACCTAAGGATACTGCAGAAAGCTTTAATCCGCTTTTACCGCAGCGACGGTATTGCATGTTGTTATATCGCGAAGAAGAAGGTGTATAGGGCATATATGGAAGGAAAATAAAGTAGCGGCCGGTAAAAGCCACTACTTTACTCTTATTAGATTGAAAAATTATTTACCGCTGTTTTTCTTATCAGTAACTTCAGCACGGATTTCCTGTGCAAGCACTTTCAGGTCCTGCATCGCTTTACGCACTCTCGTTCCGGCAGCGTTGTTGCCTGCACTATAAAATTTTTCAGCATCAGCCTCTACAGAAGCCAATAATTCTTTCACTTTTGAAAATTTTTCCATGTTTTTTTGTTTTGTTTTTTAGATGAATGAAAGCCGCTTACGCGGTTTCCATGTTGTTTTGTTTTTTAGTTCAATGGAATCTGCCAAAACATTAGCCCGTACATTTTTCCATGTTTTTTAATTTATAAGCCAAATATATATTATTTTATAAATAACACGGCATTATTTACATCTCATTGCCGTTTTGGTCTTTTATGCTTTTATTTCAAAAACCTTTTATGCCTTCGTTGGTTGTTTTTTAAAACGAAGACTATCAGGCTATGGATAAACTTATACATGTTGTAGAAGATGATGATGACATTAGGTTTATTGTTGAATATATACTTATTGAATCAGGATATCGGGTTGAATCATCAGCTACTGCAAAAGAGTTTAGCGCATACATGACCCATCTCCGGCCAGATCTGATACTTTTGGATGTCATGCTTCCGGACGGAAATGGAATAGAACTTTGCCGTAATCTAAAATCCGATATAGAAACGCATGAGATCAAAATCATTATCATGTCTGCTCATGCAGCAGAAAAAGCAGTATTGGAAGAAGCTTGTGCAGATGATTTTATCAGTAAGCCCTTTGATCTTGATTATCTGATAGATCATGTTAAAAAAATCCTGCCTGCCTAGAATTATTTTCTGCCTGCCATTTTGATCATTCTTTGTGAAAGGTCTTTGCCCAGATAACCGTCTATCAGGCCGTGTACCAGGTATAGGATGGGCGTCATTAATACGGCTACCACAAATTTATAAGTGTAGTTTACTAATCCTATCGCCGCAACCATTTGCCAGCTCCAGTGGTATTGGGGGTTGAGGTAAAAAGCGATAAAAATAACTACAAAGCTATCGATAAATTGAGATACCAGTGTAGACCCCGTGGCCCTGAGCCATAACGCTCTTTCGCCAGTGATCCTTTTAATTCTGTGAAAGATCATTACATCAGCGACCTGGCCTATGATAAATGCAACAATAGAGCCTACTATAATCCACATGCCCTGGCCGAAAACACCGGCGAATGCATTGTTCATGTTAATGGCTTCGCCGTTGATATTTTGCCTGATCCAGAAATCTGACGGAGTTAAATGCATGGCACCTCCAACTACAATAAATGCATAGGAAATGAGAACTGCTGTGAGTATAGAAAGATAACGAACCTGCCTGACCCCAAAATACTCATTGATAATATCCGTCATGATGAAGATAATGGGCCAGGTCAGCACACCGGCAGACATGTTGAAAGAAAGGTTGGGTACTCCGAGCAGATCGATGTCAAATTTTTTAATGCCAAGGGTGCCTTCCACAGTAAATATTTTGACCCCAATAAATTCTGAAAGAATGGCATTGGCAACGAAAAAAGCCCCCAAAACCAATAACAGTTTACTTTCCTTTGTTTTGAAACTCATAGCAGGCTGAAATTATTAAAATATTCTGATATAACGGGATAAATATTATTTCTATTTTAGCCCGGTATGATATCAATACAATCCAAATTACCCGGTGTAGGCACCACCATTTTCACGGTGATGTCCAAGTTGGCCGAAGAGTATAAGGCCATCAACTTGTCTCAGGGTTTCCCTGATTATCCATGTGATCCCAAACTCATTACCGAGGTTACCAAGGCCATGAAAAAGGGCTTTAACCAATATGCACCAATGCCGGGGCTTCCTGCATTAAGGGAACTTATTGCCGAAAAAGCACACCACCTGTACGGGGCACCTTACGACCCGGATACCGAAGTCACCATTACTGCTGGCGGCACGCAAGCGATATTTACAGCTTTGGGCGCAAGTATTAGTCCGGGCGACGAAGTCATCATTTTTGAGCCTGCCTACGACAGCTATGCTCCTGCTGTAAAACTGCTTGGGGGATTGGTAAAACCGTATGAACTTGCGCCGCCCAACTATGAGATCGACTGGGAAATGGTCCGGAAACTGTTCTCTGCCAATACCAAAATGATCATTTTAAATAGTCCGCAAAACCCTACGGGATGTATTTTGTCTGAAAAAGACATTAAGGCACTGATCAGACTGACCAGGAATACGGATATCCTGATCCTGAGTGATGAGGTATATGAGCATATTATCTTTGATGGCCAGACCCACCACAGCATCGCCTTATATCCCGAACTGAGAGAAAGGAGCTTCATTACGGCATCTTTTGGTAAGCTGCTGCATACTACCGGCTGGAAGCTCGGCTACTGCCTCGCGCCTGAGAGATTGATGAAGGAATTCAGAAAAGTACACCAGTTTAATGTATTCAGTGTAAACACTCCTATGCAGCTGGGGATTGCGAATTACCTGAAAGACCCTTCAACCTATCTTGGTCTGTCTGCATTTTTCCAGGAAAAGCGGGACTTGTTCAGATCTCTGCTAAGCGAAACCAAATTTAAATTATTACCTTGTAATGGTTCTTACTTTCAATGCATCAGCTACGCACATTTGAGTAATGAAAAAGATAATGAAATGGCTGTCAGCCTGGTAAGAGATTATGGGGTAGCCAGCATACCGGTTTCTGCTTTTTATACAAAGCATACAGACCACAGCGTTTTGCGCTTTTGTTTTGCAAAAAAGCAAGAAACGCTGGAAAAAGCCGTTCAAAGGTTAATGAAATTATAATTTTACATCCCTTTAGATTAATATATGGAACAACCAAATTACCTGAACATCAATAATCTTAAGATTACCATTTTCCAGGCTTATTTGTTTTGGGAAAATATAGACAAAAACCTCCAGAACCTTGCTTTGAGACTTTCTATGGGCATCAAGGAAAAAACGGACCTGATCATTCTACCCGAGATGTTCAACACGGGTTTTAGTATGAATGCTGAAGCGCTGGCTGAGGAGATGAACGGAAAAACCATGCTTTGGATGGCTCAGACCGCTCAAAAATACGATTGCGTACTAACAGGAAGCCTTATCATTAAAGAAAACGGACAATATTATAACAGGATGATCTGGATGCTGCCCGACGGCACGCACAGTCATTACGATAAAAGACACTTATTTGGCCTCGGCGATGAGGATAAGAATTATTCACCTGGTCAGGAAAAGGTAACCGTTGACCTGAAGGGCTGGAAGATCAGGCTTGCGATCTGTTACGACCTCCGCTTTCCTGTATGGCTACGCAACCAAAATACAGAATATGATATTTTATTGCTGATCGCCAGCTGGCCTGACAAACGTTCCGCACACTGGAATGCATTGATTCCTGCGCGGGCAATTGAAAATCAAAGTTATGTGATCGGAGCCAATCGTGTCGGTCACGATGGTAAAGAGGTTTATCACAGTGGTCACTCACAATGCATAGATCCCATGGGGAAAACAGTTTATTACAAACCAGAGGATGAAGATCTGTATACATTCAGTATCCATTACGATGAACTTGTAAAAACCCGGCGCAGCTTTCCTTTTTTAAGAGATGCTGATCATTTTAAAATTATTAAATAATGCTCAACCGTAGAAAATTTATAAAAGCGTCTGCGCTATCGGCTTCATTGCTGGCTATTGATAAAAAAAATGCACTGGCATTCACCATGGAGCCCAGTCCTGGTTCGCCTGTAGTGATTTCAACCTGGGATTTTGGAATTCCGGCAAATAAAGCAGCATGGAAGGTATTGTCTGCCGGAGGGAGGGCGTTGGATGCGGTAGAACAAGGGGTCCATGTACCCGAAGCCGACCCTAAAATTCAGACGGTTGGCTATGGCGGATTTCCTGATCGTGACGGCCACGTGACCCTTGACGCCTGCATTATGGATGAATTTGGAAACTGCGGTTCGGTTGCCGGTATAGAACACATCGTTCACCCTATTTCAGTGGCAAGATTAGTGATGGAAAAAACACCGCATGTCATGCTGGTTGGCGAGGGTGCGTTGCAGTTTGCGCTTGAAAATGGTTTTAAAAAAGAAAACCTGCTCACTAAAGAAAGTGAGAAAGCATGGAAAGAATGGCTTAAAACAGGCAAATACGAACCGGTGATGAATATTGAGAATAAGTATGACAAGGCTGCACCCAGGAAATTGCCGGGAAACCAATACAATCATGATACGATAGGAATGCTGGCACTGGATGCGAAAGGAAATCTGTCAGGCGCTTGCACCACCAGTGGAATGGCCTATAAACTGCATGGACGTGTTGGCGACAGTCCAATTATCGGAGCAGGATTATATATAGACAATGAAATTGGCGGCGCTACTTCTACCGGTGTAGGTGAAGAAGTGATCAGAAACGTGGGCAGTTTTCTGGTGGTAGAACTCATGCGGCAGGGCCGTTCACCTGAAGACGCCTGCAAAGAGGCCGTAATGAGGATCATAAAAAAGAAGCCGGATATTGCAAAAAACATCCAGGTAGGATTTCTCGCTTTAAATAAAAAAGGTGACTATGGTGCGTATGCGATCCAGAAAGGATTCAATTACGCCGTTTGCACGGCGCAAAAAGACGATTTGCTGGTTGACGGGAAAAGTTACTATTAAAATTAAGCGGGTCTCATCATGATTAATATGGAAGTATGCGCCAACTCACTGCGTTCTGCACTCGCGGCACAGGAAGGTGGTGCAATACGTGTTGAGCTTTGTGACAATTTACCTGAGGGCGGTACTACGCCCAGTTATGCTCAGATTGCGCTGGCAAAAAAAATACTGGATATACAAATCTACCCCATCATCAGGCCGAGGGGCGGTGATTTTCTATATACTGATCTGGAGTTTGAGCTGATGAAGGCAGATATATCCATGTGCAGGTCGCTTGGCTGCAATGGGGTAGTTATCGGTATTTTAAAAGCAGACGGCACAGTGGATGTCACACGGTGCAGGCAGCTGATCAACCTGGCCGGCCCTATGGGTATAACTTTTCACCGGGCTTTTGACATGAGCAATGACCTGTTTAAGGCACTGGAAGACATTATTGAACTGGGTTGCGAACGCATTCTCAGTTCCGGTGGAGAAGCTTCGGCATTGCAGGGTGCTGAAGTTCTGGCCGCGCTGATCAATCAGGCCGGACGTCGAATCAGTATCATGCCGGGCGCTGGCATATCCGCTCAAAATATTTCCGAGCTCATCAGGATGACAGGTGCCAGAGAGTTTCATGCTTCTGCCCGTAAAACGGTGAAAAGCCATATGGAATTCAGGAATCCAAAACTGAACATGGGCGCCCTTGCAGATGAATTCAGCTATGATGTGACGGACAGCCGTACGGTAAAAACCTTAATTGAACTGGCCAATAGTGTAGAATAAAATCTTATCTTTGCGCCACTGATGAAGCATATACGTAATTTCTGCATAATTGCACATATTGACCACGGGAAAAGCACTCTGGCTGACCGTTTATTAGAATACACCAAAACCATTAGCTCGCGCGAAGCTCAGGCGCAGTTGCTGGACAATATGGATCTGGAGCGTGAGCGTGGAATCACAATCAAAAGCCACGCCATACAAATGAATTATAAGGTTGGTGAAATTGAATACAATTTTAACCTGATTGATACACCGGGCCACGTGGATTTTTCTTACGAAGTTTCACGCTCCATTGCGGCCTGCGAAGGTGCCCTGCTGATCGTTGATGCTTCTCAGGGAATTCAGGCACAAACCATTTCCAACTTATACCTGGCTCTGGAGCACGATCTGGAAATTATCCCGATTCTAAATAAAATGGATTTACCAGGGGCAATGCCTGAAGAAGTGAAAGACCAGATTATTGATTTAATCGGCTGCAAACGAGAGGATATCATTCCGGCATCAGGCAAAACAGGCCTGGGTATCCCGGATATCATTCAGGCTATAGTAGACCGTGTTCCTGCTCCGGTTGGCGACCCTGAGGCTCCTTTACAAGCCCTGATTTTCGACTCTGTTTTTAATCCTTTCAGGGGAATTATCGCTTATTATAAAGTAGTAAACGGCCAAATTAAAAAAGGTGATAAGGTTAAATTCATCAATACAGGCAAACAATATTTAGCGGACGAAGTTGGTATCCTGAAACTGGATATGGCGCCACGTGCCGTAGTTAAAACCGGTGACGTAGGTTATATCATTTCAGGGATTAAAGAAGCCCGTGAGGTAAAAGTTGGTGATACGATTACTACAGTTGACAGACCATCTTTAGACTCTATTCAAGGCTTTGAAGAAGTTAAACCAATGGTTTTCGCCGGGATTTATCCCGTTGATACAGATGAGTTTGAGGAGTTACGTGAGGCGATGCATAAGCTGCAGTTGAATGATGCTTCTATTGTTTTTGAACCGGAAAGTTCTGCCGCTTTAGGTTTCGGTTTCCGTTGTGGCTTTCTTGGAATGCTGCACATGGAGATTATCCAGGAGCGCCTGGAACGTGAATTCGACATGACGGTGATTACCACCGTGCCCAATGTATCTTATATCGCACGAACCACTAAGGGCGATGAAGTTATCGTAAACAATCCATCAGATTTACCGGACCCGAGTAAACTTGATTCTGTGGAAGAGCCTTATATCAAAGCAAATATCATTACTAAAGCTGAGTTCGTCGGTCCGGTGATGTCACTTTGTATCCAAAAAAGAGGAATTATCGTCAATCAGTCTTATCTGACTTCTGATCGTGTGGAGCTTGTATTTGAAATGCCTATGGGAGAGATCGTTTTCGACTTCTATGATAAACTAAAAACGATTTCCAAGGGTTATGCTTCATTTGATTATCATCAGATCGGCTATCGCAAATCGGATCTTGTCAGATTGGATATGCTGTTAAATGAAGAACCGGTTGATGCTTTATCTTCCCTGATCCACCGCAGCAATGCCTACGATTTTGGAAAGAAAATCTGCGAAAAACTAAGAGAATTGATTCCCAGACAGCAATTCGAGATCAAGATCCAGGCATCTATTGGTGCAAAAGTTATTGCCCGGGAAACGCTGAGTGCCTTGCGTAAAGATGTTACTGCTAAATGCTATGGCGGTGATATTTCACGTAAACGCAAGCTGTTGGAAAAACAAAAACAAGGAAAGAAACGTATGCGCCAGGTCGGTAATGTGGAAATCCCGCAGACCGCATTTATGGCCGTACTGAAATTAGATTAAGAATGCAGTTACTCGACGGAAAAATCATATCAGAAAAGATAAAACAGGACATAGCAGCCGAGGCCGCTGATTTTTTAGCTTCATCAGGAAGAAAACCACATTTAATCGCCATATTGGTTGGCAATGATGGTGGCAGCGAAACCTATGTGGCCAGCAAAATGAAAAATTGTGAAAAGGTTGGCTTTCAATCTTCACTGATCAGGTACGATAATTCAGTAAGCGAGGCCGAATTGCTGGCTAAGGTAGAAGAAATTAACCAAGATGCAGGTGTAGACGGACTTATAGTTCAGCTTCCTCTTCCTAAACACATAGATCCGGAGAAGGTAACCGAAACAATCGATCACCGCAAAGATGTGGATGGCTTCCATCCCATCAACCTGGGCCGCATGATGCGTAACCTGCCTTGTTTTGTTCCGGCGACCCCTTATGGCATCATGCTGATGCTGCAGGAATATGGTATTGACACCACAGGCAAACACTGTGTCGTAGTGGGCAGGAGCAATATCGTAGGCAGTCCGATGAGTATCCTGATGGGCAGAAATGCCAATCCGGGCAACTGCACAGTGACACTAACCCATAGCAAAACTGCGAATCTAAAAGAAATGACCCTTCAGGGAGATATCGTCATTGCCGCTATCGGCAGGAAGAACCACATAACAGCAGACATGGTAAAACCTGGTGCGATTGTAATCGATGTGGGTATGAACCGTGAGACTTCCGAAACTACAAAATCGGGTTACAAGCTATATGGAGATGTTGATTTTGAAAATGTGGCACCAATTTCTTCATGGATCACCCCCGTTCCCGGTGGTGTAGGATTGATGACGATTGTCGGCTTGCTGAAGAATACCCTGTCATCGGCAAAGAAAGAAATTTACAAATAAAGGTTAGCTCCAAAGTTTTTTCCAAAAGCTTTCTTTAATGCCTATATAAACGCCGTCAGCTCTGGTTTCAACAGGGTAAGTATCGATATAATCGCCCTGACCTTCTGCACCCCTTCCAGTCTGCAAACTGTATTCCCAGCGATGGATCGGGCAAACCAGGTAACCATTTTTACACCAGCCGCCGCTTAGGATGCCACCGGCATGCGGGCAAGTGTTCTGCACCGCAAATATTCTTTCCTGATGGCGGATCAGACAAAGCTTTTTCCCGGCCAGGTTCACCTGCATTACAAACTCATCATCCGGAATTGGTTTATCAACCTTGTGCCATCGGATCATTCCAAATAATTTTTCATTGCTTAGTCATTAAACACGTTCAATATACGAGGTTTAGCGCTCGCTTACATTATTTTATTTAACTTTGCGCCCTCATTATGGCACATCAAATACCGGAAGACGGCACATTGCTTCCTTTAATGGAAGAATTTTACACAATACAGGGCGAAGGCTTCAATACCGGAAAGGCAGCATATTTTATTCGTTTAGGCGGCTGTGATGTGGGCTGTCACTGGTGTGATGTCAAAGAAAGCTGGGATGCAGAGCTACATCCTTTGACCGCGGCGGATGATATTGTAGCCAAAGCCGATAGCTTTCCGGGCAAAGCAGTTGTGATCACGGGCGGTGAGCCCCTGATCTACAATATGGACTACCTGACTACCGAACTGCAAAAAAAAGGGATCAAAACCTTTATAGAAACTTCCGGCGCCTATCCTCTTTCCGGTACCTGGGACTGGATCTGCCTGTCTCCAAAGAAGTTTAAAGCGCCAAGACCAGACATCACTCCTTTTGCGCATGAACTGAAGGTGATCGTTTTCAATAAGAGTGATTTTGAATGGGCAGAGAAATATGCAGAGACCGTTTCGGACAACTGCAAACTGTACCTGCAGCCTGAATGGTCAAAATCGAAAGATGTCACCCCGCTCATTATTGATTACGTAATGGCCAACCCCAAATGGGAGATCTCTTTGCAGACCCACAAATTTTTAAACATTCCATAGCATTTATTGCCTATTCTCGCTATATTTAACCTAATCGTTAATACGAGCGTTTATGAAGAAATTGTTATTTCTGTTCTTCTTATACTTTGCCGCATGCAGTGTTAACGCTCAAACCTCAGCGGTAAAGAAAGCCCAGAACAGCTTTGACAAGGCACAGGCTCATTTAAAAAATGACCAGTACAACCTTGCTGTAGCTGCGCTGGCTGAGGCCGTAAAAGCGGACCCAAATTTTCAGTTTGCTTTTATACAACTCGGAGACATTAACAGAAGGATAAAAGCGTATGACGCTTCCAGGGCAGCCTTTAAAAGTGCTATAGCATTAGGAAAAGATGCAGACCCCAGAATGTACTATGGGCTGGCCGAGGCAGACATCAATACCGGCGACTATGCTGATGGCCTGAACAATATCAAGCTATTCTTGAATAAGTACAAAGGCACAGATCCGGATTTCATCCGAAGGGCCAATAAATATTTAAAAGATTGTGAATTTGCAATTCTGGCCATTAAAGCTCCGAAGAAATATGAACCTGTAAATCTGGGGGATGCCATCAATTCTAAATACAGAGACTACTTTCCTTCTGTTACGGCAGACGGCGAAAAAATGATCTTTAGCAGAAACATCAATGACAACGAAGATTTCTATATCGCCGAAAAGAAAAGCAATAAGTGGAGTATTCCAGTACCATTAAGCAACAAGATCAATACTGAAAAATTTAATGAAGGTGCGCAGTCAATTTCGGCTGATGGCCGTTACCTTTTCTTTACAGGCTGTAATAGGCCAGATGGATTGGGCAGATGCGATATTTATGTAAGTCACAAAGAAGGCAGCAGCTGGGGAGAAGCATTCAATCTGGGTGCCCCGCTAAATACTCCTTATTGGGAATCACAGCCAACAATTAGCCCTGATGGCAACACCTTATACTTTGTAAGTAACAGGCCGGGCGGACAGGGTGGCTATGACATTTGGAAAAGCATGCTGAAAAGTGACGGCTATTGGAGCAGGCCCGAAAATCTTGGTCCGGAGATCAACACCCCTTACGATGAACATACCCCCTTTATCCATTCCGATGGAAGAACACTTTACTTTTCATCAGATGGCTGGCCCGGAATGGGCAATAAAGACATATTCCTAAGCCGTACCGGTGACAATGGCAAATGGGGTGTACCTGAGAACCTGGGTTATCCCATCAACACATTTAACGAAGAAACAGGGCTGATCGTAACGCCAGACGGAACAGAAGGATTATTCTCCTCAAACCTGAAAGGCGGGTACGGCGATATGGACATCTATCAGTTTAAAATGCCTGCCGATAAAAAACCTATGCCGATTACCTATGTAAAGGGAATAGTAAAAGACAAAGAAACCGGTAAATTTTTAGAAGCAAGGGTTCAGGTGGTAAACCTGAAAAGTAAAAACACAGAGTACGATGATTTTACATCAGCTGAAAACGGGGAATTTTTGGCTGTAATGCCAATAGGCGGAAATTACCTTTTCAATGTAAGTGCAGACGGGTACTTATTTCATTCGGAAAACTATCAGCTCAATGAAGCTTACATCAACACTCCTTTTTTATTGCAGATCACACTTGAAAAGCTAAAGGTCGGCACCAATGTAGTGCTAAAAAACATATTCTTTAATACCAGCGAATATGTGCTGTTGCCTGCCTCAGTCACCGAGCTGAGTACATTGTCGAATTTACTAAAGAACAACAGCAGGATCAGCATTGAGATCCAGGGACATACCGATAATGTAGGTAATGAAGCTGACAACAAAAAACTATCATTAATGCGGGCTAAGGCCGTTTATGATTACCTGACCGCACAGAAAATAGCACCGGAACGCATGGCTTATAAAGGCTTTGGCGAAACTGCTCCCGTTGTAAACAACGAAACTGAAAACAACAGAAAACAAAATAGAAGAACCTCTTTTGTCATTACCAGTCTGTAATACCTAGATTACCGCCTGCCTTATTCTAATGAGTTTTACCAGCAGATCTTCCAGCAAAGTAAGATGAAGCATATTTGCCCCATCTGATTTCGCATTCGCAGGATCCGGGTGAGTTTCGATAAATAAACCATCTGCGCCTACCGCTATTGCCGCCTTTGCAATGGTTTCAATAAGCTGAGGTTTCCCCCCTGTAACGCCGCTGCTTTGATTAGGCTGCTGCAGAGAATGCGTACAGTCCATTACCACCGGCACTCCAAAGCTCTGCATTTCAGGCAAGCCGCGATAATCAACGATCAGGTCCTGGTAGCCGAAAGTGTTACCCCTGTCAGTCAGGATCACTTTATTATTCCCTGCCTCCACAATCTTCTCTACCGCAAATTTCATGGAGCCTGCCGAAAGGAACTGGCCTTTCTTTACATTCACCACCTTACCTGTTTGGGCAGCCGCAATAAGCAGGTCCGTTTGCCGGCATAAGAAAGCAGGGATCTGCAATACATCCACATAGGCCGCAGCCATCGCAGCTTCACTACTTTCGTGAATGTCGGTTACCGTAGGAACGCCGAAGGTTTTGCTTACTTTTTCCAGAATCTTCAATGCTTTCTCGTCACCAATACCTGTAAAAGAATCTCCTTTTGAGCGGTTCGCTTTGCGGTAAGACCCTTTGAAAATATATGGGATATTGAGTTTATCCGTGATCGAAACTATCTTTTCAGCTATGCGAAGCGCTATTTCCTCACCCTCTATGGCACATGGACCTGCCATTAAAAAGAAATTGCCTGAATCCTGGTTTTTTAAATTATCTAACTGAAAGTTGATCATTCGTTTATTTTATTTTGATAGGGCAGAAATATTTAGTTGCCCAGCTCTGACATAAATTTAATTCGCATTAGTTGTATTTCCTCCCGGGAATAATCTGTTTCCCCCAGCTCCTTTAGCGCCTCCTCTATAGAATCGCTTTCTGCCGACTGGAAATAGTCGAACACTTCCTCCTGGCGTTCTTCCTCAATCAGTTCATCCACGAAATAACTCAGGTTAAGTTTGGTGCCTGAGTTGACAATGGCTTCAATTTCTTTTAGAATGTCATCATAGGTAATCCCTTTGGATTTTGCAATATCTTCCAAACCGATCTTACGGTCGATGTTCTGAATGATCGACACTTTCATTTGAGACTTATTGGCTTGTGTCTTTATGATCAGATCTATAGGGCGTTCAATGTCGTTGTCTTCGACATACTTCTTGATGAGCTCAAGGAATGGTCCGCCAAACTTGAGAGCCTTGCCATGGCCAACACCGGAAATCTGTTTGAGCTCATCCATCGTAATCGGATAATGTGTACACATCTCCTCCAGTGACGGTTCCTGAAAAATCACAAAAGGAGGCAGGCTTTTCTGCTTACCGATTTTCCTGGTCAGGTCTTTCAGCAATTGCAGCAATTGCATATCCAGCGTACCCGTACCATGTTTTACATCATCTTCATCATCATCTGCAGCGCTTTCTATAGGCTCATTGAGTACAAATTTCAGACTGTAAGGATTCTCTATAAAGCCGTGTCCCGCATTTGTCAAACCCAGCAAACCGTAGTTGTCAATATCCTTGGAAAGGAAATTATTTAAGACTGCTTGTCTGATGAGTGATTTCCAGTGATTTTCCCCTTCAACCACCCCTAATCCAAATTCAGGAATCTTTGCATGCTCGTAGGCAATGGTTTGTGCCGTTTCAAGGCCCAATATTACATTCAGGATGTGTGCATCATCAAACTTTTCGCCGATCTTTTGAATGAGTTTGAGCAGAATGAGAAGTGATTCTTCAGCATCGAAGAGTTTCTTGGGCTTTTTACAGTTATCACACATGCAGTTACAACCCGTTTCATTAAAGTTCTCTCCAAAATAATGAAGAATCTGCTTTCTTCGGCATACCCCTGATTCGGCATAATCTATAACTTCTTTCAGAATCTGTGTACCGATCTCACGTTCTGACACCGGCTTATCCTTCATGAATTTGGCCAGTTTATCTACATCTTTTTGAGTATAAAATGCGATACATACCCCTTCGCCACCATCCCTTCCTGCTCTTCCTGTCTCCTGATAGTAGCCTTCCATACTTTTGGGAATGTCATGGTGGATTACAAAACGTACATCCGGTTTATCAATACCCATCCCAAAAGCAATGGTTGCCACGATCACTTCCACGTCTTCCATCAGGAATCTGTCCTGAGTGTCGGCCCTTACCTTTGGCTCCAGGCCTGCATGATAAGGCAAAGCTTTAATTCCGTTGAGATTTAAAGTTTCAGCAACCTCCTCTACCTTTTTACGGCTGAGGCAATAGATGATACCGGACTTTCCCGTGTTCTGTTTGATGTACCTAATGATCTCCTTAATGACATCCCTTTTAGGTCTGATCTCGTAAAACAGGTTCGGCCTGTTAAATGAAGATTTAAACAAGGTAGCATCAGACATCTGCAGGTTTTTAATAATGTCCTGCTGTACTTTCGGAGTAGCCGTGGCAGTAAGGGCAATGATGGGAATATCCTCTCCCAAACCTTGTATCACCTGCCTGATCTTCCGGTATTCCGGCCTGAAATCATGGCCCCATTCAGAAATACAATGGGCCTCATCTACCGCCACAAAAGATATGGTGATCAGTTTAAGAAAATCAATATTATCTTGTTTGGACAAAGACTCAGGGGCTACATAGAGCAATTTGGTCTGTCCGCTTAACAAATCTGTCTTGACCTGAGTGATCTCTGTTTTATTGAGCGATGAGTTTAAAAAATGAGCGATACTGTCGCTACCCCCGAAAGCCCTTAACTGATCAACCTGATTTTTCATCAGCGCGATCAAAGGAGATATGACTATTGCAGTCCCTCCTTCCATTAAAGCTGGTAACTGGTAGCAAATGGATTTTCCCCCGCCTGTAGGCATTATGACAAACGTATTCTTTCTTTCAAGAATATTGGTGATTATTGACTCCTGATCACCTTTAAAATTATCAAAACCAAAAAAGGTTTGTAAGTTGTCAAACAACGACTTTTTCACATCCATTCCGTGTATAAAATATTCAGTGCTATTTTTACTTCAAAATAACATAATTTTGCACAAATTCAAAGCATCAATATACTAAATAATTCTGTTTGAAAAGTAAAAAATCAATTATAGACAATGCCATTAGCACTTTACAGCTCGAAGCTCAGGCCATTTTGGGACTGGTTGAGAATGTAAATGACGACTTTGTTAAAGTCGTGCACCTGATCATTCAAAGTGAGGGCAGAGTTATCGTAACCGGTATTGGCAAAAGTGCAATCATTGCCCAAAAGATTGTAGCAACCTTCAACAGTACAGGTACCCCTTCTATCTTCATGCACGCAGCAGACGCAGTTCATGGTGACCTGGGCATGATCCAGAAGAATGACATCGTAATCTGTTTGTCTAAGAGCGGTAATACCCCTGAAATAAAAATATTGGCCCCCTTGCTTAAGCAAGCGGGTAATGTCATGATCGGAATGGTCGGACAGCCGGATTCTGATCTGGGCCTGCAGGCCGATTACATACTGAACACCTATGTAGAGAAAGAAGCCTGCCCGCATAACCTGGCCCCTACAACCAGTACCACAGCACAACTGGCCATGGGTGATGCGCTCGCGGTATGTCTGCTGCATGCCCGTAATTTCAACGAGGATGACTTTGCCAGATACCATCCCGGTGGCGCTTTAGGAAAAAGGCTTTATCTAAAAGCCGGAGACATCGCTGTTAAGAACCAAAAGCCAGGCATTCATTCCTCAGCATCCGTAAAAGATGTCATCGTAGAAATTAGTCAAAACCGTTTGGGCGCAGTGGCTGTTATTGAAGGCAATTCCATTTTAGGAATAATAACAGATGGGGATATTAGAAGAATGCTTGAAAAATATTCTAATTTAGCTGACATAAAAGCGAGTGACCTGATGAACAGAAATCCTAAGACCATCGACAGGGAAATGCTGGCAGTGAACGCACTTGAACTGATCAAGGCAAACAACATCACCCAATTACTGGTCACTGAAGATAATAAGTATTTTGGCATGATACATTTACATGACCTTCTGCAGGAAGGCATAATTTAACAATACGCGGAATCAATATGAATAAAAATAATTACGCCTTAATCATGGCTGGCGGCGTCGGCAGCCGTTTCTGGCCGGTGAGCAGAACCGAATACCCCAAACAATTTATTGATTTCTTTGGGGTCGGCAAAACATTGATACAAAGCACATATGACCGCTTCCTGCGCGTTTGTCCGCCTGAGAATATTTTTATAGTCACCAATGAGATCTATACCCAGATCATTAAGGAACAGATCCCGGGCATCGGTGACAATCAGATCCTGGCTGAGCCTATTATGAGAAATACCGCACCATGCATCTCTTACGGTTCCATGAAGATCGCTCAGCTCAATCCTGACGCAACAATTGTTGTTGCCCCTTCCGATCATACCATAACCAACCAGGATGCATTTGTCGAAGCAATTGAACAATCATTGCTGGCTGCATCTCAAAATGACGTGCTGATCACGTTGGGTATAAAACCAAGCCGTCCGGATACCGGATACGGCTACATCCAGTATACCGACAACTCTCTGAAAACAGACGACCAGTTTCATAAAGTAAAGACATTCACTGAAAAACCCAACCTTGAGCTGGCAAAATCTTTTTTGCAAAGTGGTGATTTTCTGTGGAATGCAGGAATCTTCATCTGGTCCGCGAAGTCTATTAACAAAGCATTTCTGAAACACCTTCCGGATATGCATGAAATATTCCAGCAGGGAAATTCAATGTTCAATACAGATCAGGAAGTTGAATTTATAGGAAATGCCTATCAGCAATGCACCAATATTTCCATAGATTTTGGCATTATGGAAAAGGCAGATAACGTTTATGTGCTGCCTGCTGATTTTGGATGGTCTGATCTGGGTACCTGGGCATCTATATACGATATAGCAGCGCATGATTACGTCGGAAATGCGGTGATCCCATCCGAGAAAGTAATGATGTTCAATTCATCCAACTGTATGGTTAACGTACCAAAGGATAAGCTGGTGATTCTTCAGGACCTGCACAATTATATAGTTGTGGAATCAAACAACATTTTACTGATCTGTCCCCGCTCTGAGGAACAAAGTATCAAACAGATTGTAGCAGATGTCAAATCAAAGTTCGGAACTAAATACATATAGTTCCGGCCTTCTGTTTATTGACGTTGCCTGATGGCTTCATATAAGATAACTCCCGCAGAAACAGAGACGTTTAATGAGCTGATTTCGCCGGCCATTGGAATTTTGGCCAGGTGGTTGGCCATGCGCATGATCTCATTTGAAATACCTTCATCTTCAGCCCCCATTACAATCGCAGTTGGAAGTGTATAATCAGGAACATAGATCAGTTCACTCGTCTTTTCAGTACAGGCTACAATCTGCAATCCGCATTCCTGAAGGAATAAAGCAGTTTTATGTAAATTTTGATGTCTGCACACCGGAATAGTAAAGAGCGCGCCGGCAGAGGTCTTAATGGCATCAGCATTGATCTGAGCAGAATTTTTAGCAGGCACAACGATCGCATGGACACCGGCGCATGAAGCCGTTCTGGCAATAGCGCCCATGTTCCTTACATCCGTGACACCGTCAAGGATCAGCACCAGGGGAGTCTCCCCTTTTTCGTATATAACGGGGATGATGTCTTCAATTTTCTGAAAAGTGATGGCAGAGATCACAGCGATCACGCCCTGGTGATTCTTTTGCGTCATCCTGTTCAGCTTCTCCACCGGAACATTGTGAACGGGGATGTCAGAATCTTTTAATATCGTTTTTAACTCCAATATAATTGACCCGGTCAGTCCGCGTTGCACATAAATGCTTTCCACATCTCTTCCGGCCTTAATCGCCTCTATTACAGCACGAATACCAAACACAAATTCATTATTTTCTCTCGGCCTGACCGGCCTTCTGGAATTTTCCATCTCTCTTAATTTGACGCAAAAATAGTTATTCTTTTCCACATCATTCTGTTAGGAAATTTGTGAAATTTACCATACCAATACCTGGGTTCAAGTATTTCCCTCTGTTAGAATGTTCATAAAGAAATATATTACAAACTCTATTTTTGTCTATTTTTGTACCTATGAGCATCGATAACGGAAATCAGGGGCAAGACAAAGCAAGTTATACCGCAAGGAAGAACAGGATCACAAATTCCATGGGTACAATGGGAAAGATCCCTCCTCAGGCCATCGACCTGGAGGAAGCTGTGCTTGGTGCACTAATGCTTGAAAAAGACGCCCTGTCCACCGTAATTGATATTTTGAAACCTGAAGTGTTCTATCATGAAGCACATAAAAAGATCTTTGAAGCGATCCAGGGCCTTTTTCAAAAATCCAAACCAGTAGATATCCTTACCGTGACGGCTGAATTGAGAACACTGGGCTTACTGGAAATGGTAGGCGGTGCCTACTACATCACTAATCTGACCAACAGGGTGGCCTCCGCTGCAAATATTGAATACCATGCCCGTATTATTTCTCAAAAATACATCCAAAGGGAACTGATCAGGATCTCCTCAGAAATCATTCAGAATGCATACGAGGACACTACAGATATCTTTGACCTCCTGGATCACGCCGAGAAGAACTTATTTGACATTGCTCAAAACAACCTTCGCCGGGATACCCAAAAAATGGACGAGATCATCAAGCAATCACTGGCGACCCTTGAAGAGCTCAGAACCAAGAGCGACGGCCTGACCGGTGTTCCTTCGGGATTTACCGATCTTGACCGCATTACAGGCGGATGGCAGCCTTCAGATCTGGTGATCATCGCGGCCCGCCCTGCGATGGGAAAAACAGCATTCGTACTGACCTGCGCAAGAAATGCTGCAGTAGATTTCAAACGACCCGTTGTAGTATTCTCTCTGGAGATGTCTTCGGTACAACTGGTAAATCGTTTGATCTCCGGTGAAACTGAAATCGAACAGGAAAAGATCAGAAAAGGAAATCTTGCCGAATGGGAATGGCAGCAATTGCACAGCAAAATCGGTACATTAACTGAAGCACCTCTTTTGATTGACGATACTCCGGCTTTGAACATCTTTGAATTCAGAGCCAAATGCAGAAGGTTAAAATCACAATATGACCTGCAGCTCATCATTATAGATTACCTGCAGCTGATGCACGGCAAGGGCGAAGGACAAAGCGGCGGGGGGAACAGGGAGCAGGAAATTGGTAGTATTTCAAGAGCCCTTAAATCAGTTGCCAAAGAATTGAATGTACCTGTACTGGCGCTGTCTCAATTGAGCCGTGCCGTGGAAAGCAGGCCCGGAGCCAACGGTAAAAGACCAATGCTGTCAGATTTACGTGAATCCGGCTCTATTGAACAGGATGCAGATATGGTACTCTTTCTTTACAGACCAGAATATTACGGTATTACAGAGGACGAACAAGGACGTTCACAAGCTGGTGTTGGAGAAGTCATCATTGCAAAGCACAGGAACGGAGAGACCGGCATTGTGCCGCTTCGCTTCATCGGTAAATATGTTAAATTTACCGATCTGGAAGAAAGTTTCTCGGCACCGACCTCCTTCTCGATGGACAGTCCGGGTGCGGGAATGCAGCCCTCTCAGAATTTCGACAGGCCTTCAGGAAATGTAATCATTAAACCGTCACGTATGGACGACATGCACGACGAAGATGCTCCGTTTTAAACAAAATCAGAGAAAATAGCCCAGCAGAATTCCGGCAAGTACAATAACCGGAGGACTGATCTTTGTAAAATTGAGGATCAGAAAAGTGCAGATCAGGATGATGATCGCCATAACATCCAGACCAATTGGTTTGACCAGCAATATAAACGCCGCAATAATAAACCCTACACTCACCGCGTTGATCCCGGCAAGAGAATACCTGATGCGTGTGATCTTTTTCAAGTCTTCCCAAAAAGGCACGATGAGCAATACCAGGATCAATCCCGGCAGGTTTATGCCCAGTACAGCTACAGTCCCACCCCATATTTGTCCGGTTATCCCATATCCAAAATTCTTCATGCTCAGCGCACCAATATAACTGGTAAAAGAAAAAGTTGGTCCCGGCAGAGCTTGCTGCAAGGCGAAACCGGAAAGAAAACCAGAGGCATGCAGGTACTGCTTCATCTGGACAAATTCTGTGAACATCAGCGGAACCAAAACCTGTCCGCCGCCGAAAATAAAGATTCCATTACGGTAAAAATTCTCAAATAACCTGATGGGCAAGCTAAAGGGCGACGTTCTGTTGATGATGGCACCCAATAGAGCCAGAATCAATAAGACACCAAAAAAATAGATCAGTTTCCTGCGGTTGATATTGGAAAAAAGCTTTACCCTGATGTCACTCTCTTCTTTAGGTGCCTCAAGCGCCGAGGAGATCATCCCTCCCATTAAAATTGCGATCGGAAACACATAAGCATTTCTCAACACCAGTGTGCAGATAACTGCCGAAATGGCAAGAAATATAGAAAGTTGCGATACCAGCACCCGTTTTGACAAATTATAGGCGCCAAAAGCCACAATACCCAGGGCAATAGGCTGGATGTATTCCAAAATTTCGACAAATTTCTCCTTATGGTCAAATTTGGCATAACTGATAGCGGCAAAGGTCATAGCGGCAGCCGACGGAAAGATCCACAACAGGAAGGTGATGATGGACAATTTTAGTCCCCCCACTTTATAAGCAATACCAACCAGGGTCTGGGTAGATGCCGGACCAGGCAATACCTGTGCAAGCGCATTCAGTTCCAGCAATTCTTCTTCGGTGATGTATTTTGTGTTTTTCACAAAAAATTTAAGCAAAAGCGCAAGATGCGCCTGTGCCCCCCCAAATGCAGAGAATGTAAACAGGATTACATCCCTGATGAATAACAGCTGTTTTTTCCTGCTCAATCTCTTATAGATTAATCATCTTCATAATCCAAACCCGCTGCAGAATTGTATGCACCCTGCAATTCTGAGAAAGCATGCATATCCCGTTTGTTCCTGGCAGCTTCCATGCCCTTCTGGTAGATCACAATGGCCTGCGCCGTGTCATTGTGCTTTTCCAGCAGCTTACCTAAATGATAGTACGTTCCAACGTAGTCAGGGTACATGGCAACCAGTTTATTATAGTATTCAAATGCCTTATCAGTCTCATTGGATGAGTTGTATTCTGTGGCCAGTGCGTACAAGACAAACGGATCGTTCGGATCGCTCTCTAAAAATTCCAATAACTTCGCTAAACGGGTACTTTGCATTTTTTATCCCTGCTTTTTTAATTAGATTTGCAAAAAGACAATTTTAGCTGTAAACGCTATATTACCTTCAAAACAAATTTATACTTATGAAAATATTAGTTTGTATCAGTAATGTGCCCGACACAACGACAAAAATAACTTTTACCAGCAATAATACACAATTCAATACAGCAGGAGTACAATTTATTGTAAATCCTTATGATGAAATTGCCCTTTCAAGAGCCATTGAACTTTGTGAGGGCGGTAAAGGAACTGTGACTGTCATCAATGTCGGAGAAAGCCAGACAGATCCGACCATAAGAAAAGCGCTCGCCATTGGGGCAGATGATGCCGTGAGGATCAACGCAGCACCAAGAGATGCTTATTTTACCGCCTATCAGATCGCAGAATATGCCAAAAGCGCGGACTTTGACATGATCCTCTGCGGCCGTGAATCTATCGATTACAACGGCTCACAGGTTGCGGCAATGATCGGCGAGTTTTTGGACATTCCATCTGTATCTATTATAAAAAAACTGGACTATGACGGTTCCACCGCAACAATAGAACGCGAAATAGAAGGCGGCAAGGAAGTGATCACGATCAGCGGAAAGTTTGTGGCCAGCTGTTCGGAAGGTACAGCTGAACCTAAAATCCCGAACATGAGAGGGATCATGTCTGCCCGGACCAAACCGCTTGTTGCCATAGAGGCCAAAGACATTGAGGTACTGACCAAGGTACAGGAATTTGAAACGCCTGCACCGCGCGGAGCAGTCACACTGGTTCCTGCTGAAGAAACCGCAAAATTAATTGACCTTTTGCACCAGGAAGCCAAAGTGATCTAACCAGGGTTCTATTTCATTATTTAATTAAAAAACTTAAAAAAAGTCGTATGTCAGTTTTAGTATATGTAGAACAGGTAGATGGTAAATTTAAGAAATCTGTATTTGAAGCAGTATCTTATGCTAAAGCCATCGCAGATCAGCAAAGCACGAATTTAACAGCCATATCAATTGGCGGCGTAAATGAGGGTGAACTGAAAACCCTTGGCCAATATGGGGCATCTAAGGTGCTGAATGTTTCAAACGAACAATTACAGCATTTTGTAAATCAGGCCTACGCGTCAGTGATCGCGGAAGCTGCTAAAAAAGAAAATGCCGATATCATCGTACTTTCAAATTCCTTTTCCGGCAAAGGCCTTGCTCCCCGCATCGCTGTGAAGCTGAAAGCAGGCCTGGTCGATGGCGCAACAGAATTACCGAAGATTGAAGGAGGTAAATTTACAGTCAGGAAATCAGCATTTTCAGGTAAAGCGTTTGCCACTACAGAAATCAGCTCCGCCACTAAAGTGATCGCATTAAATCCCAATGCCTTCGGTGTAAAAGATTCCGGTGCTGATGCGGTAATAGAAACTTTTTCTCCTGAAGTTAAATCAACTGATTTAGCAGCGATCGTAAAAGAAATTGTCAGAGCAACCAATAAGGTCTCACTACCAGATGCCGAGATCGTCGTATCCGGCGGACGCGGCCTCAAAGGCCCTGAAAACTGGGGAATGATCGAAGAACTCGCAAATTTACTTGGCGCAGCCACTGCATGCTCCAAACCCGTATCTGACGCAGACTGGAGACCTCATTCTGAGCACGTTGGACAAACCGGGATTGCCATTAGTCCAAATCTGTATATTGCCATTGGAATCTCGGGCGCCATACAGCATTTAGCCGGTGTAAGCTCCTCTAAAGTAATCGTGGTCATCAACAAAGATCCGGAGGCACCTTTCTTTAAAGTTGCCGATTACGGGATTGTAGGTGATGCATTTGAGGTCGTTCCTAAATTAATAGAAGCATTAAAAGCACATAAAGGTTAATTATATACCCTTTGGCAGCAGATTTGATGTCAAAGGGTATTACTATATATGAAAAAAGTAAAACTCGATATTGTTGGTTTGTCTTACAGCCAAACGCAGTCAGGTGCCTATGCACTGGTACTTGGAGAAGTAAACGGGAGAAGGAGACTGCCCATTATCATTGGTGCATTTGAAGCTCAGGCAATTGCCATTGAAATTGAAAAGATGACCCCCAGCAGGCCGCTTACTCACGACCTCTTTAAAACATTTGCTCAAACTTACAATATAGAAGTCCAGGAAATCCTGATCTATAACCTGGTCGAAGGCGTTTTTTTCGCAAAACTGATCTGCACTGACGGCCAGACCACACAAGAAATAGATGCCCGTACATCTGACGCGATCGCACTTGCTGTAAGGTTCAATGCAGCCATCTATACCTACGAGTTCATCCTGTCCTCTGCAGGAATCGTAATTGAAGGAAATGATTTCCTTTTCCTCGAAAACATGGACAACATCCCAAAAGAACAAGGCTCTGAAGACATTTCCACCTCCATCCCCGGTACAAGCTACAAATCCCTCAGCATAGAAGAGCTCAACCAGAAACTTCAGGAAGCCATTACAGAAGAAGCCTACGAAAAAGCCGCAAGGATCAGGGATGAAATAAATAAGCGAAATTCGGCATAATACTATTCAAAATAGTTCTATATTCAGTCATATTTCAAACTCAACCAAACTATTATTATGAATGTTAAGGTTCGCTTAACGCTAATGAACTTTATGCAGTTTTTTATCTGGGGTTCGTGGCTCATTACCATTGGAGTTTACTGGTTTCAAAATAAAGGATGGTCAGGGGCAGAATTTGGCGCGATCTTTTCAACAATGGGCATATCTGCCATCTTTATGCCCGCCATTACAGGCATTATAGCCGACAGGTTCATCAATGCAGAGAAATTATATGGCACGATGCACATTTTAGGAGCACTGGTGCTTTTTTGTCTACCATTGGTGGACAACCCGGGCACTTTCTTTTGGGTCATTCTGCTAAACATGATATTTTACATGCCCACACTTTCCTTGTCGATAACTGTGGCCTACTCCGCACTTAAAAGCTCCGGCAAGGACGTCGTCAGGGATTACCCTCCAATAAGGATCTGGGGTACCATAGGATTCATCGCCGCGCTATGGGCCGTTAGCCTTTCGGGAAATGAAGCATCCTCCAACCAGTTCTATATAGCCTCCGCTGTTTCCTTATGTCTGGGCATTTATTCGTTCACCCTTCCAAAGTGTCCCCCTCTGGCAAACAAAGTAGATACAAAATCATTTGTTGACGCACTGGGACTGAGGGCCTTTACCCTGTTCAAGCAAAGAAAATTCGCCGTCTTTTTCCTTTTTTCTATGTTTCTTGGCGCCGCGCTTCAGCTCACGAATGCTTACGGAGACACTTTCCTGCATGATTTCAAGAATGTACCGGCTTACAAGGACCTGCTGGCAGTAAAATATCCGGCGATCATTATGTCGATTTCCCAGATCTCAGAGACCCTATTCATATTGGCCATTCCGTTTTTCCTGAGAAAATTCGGAATCAAATATGTGATGCTGTTCAGCATGCTGGCCTGGGTGCTCAGATTTGGATTTTTTGCATTTGCCGACCCGGCAGGTGGTCTTTGGATGATCATTCTGTCATGTATCATCTACGGAATGGCATTTGACTTCTTTAACATCTCAGGGTCTTTATTTGTCGAAACACAGATAGACGCCAAAATCAGGGGAAGTGCCCAGGGGCTGTTTATGATGATGGTGAATGGCTTTGGAGCATTATTCGGAAGTTTTACCAGCGGGCTGATCATCGAAAAGTTCTTTACCTTACCCGATCAAAGCAAAGACTGGCAGAACATCTGGATCACTTTCGCAAGCTACACCTTAGTACTTGCTGTTATATTTCCCTTCATCTTCAAATACAAGCACAACAAAGCAGAGCTTTCAGCAATTGAAGCAATGAGCCATTAGCTATAGCCGCTTAGACATAACATCCTGCCTTTTACGTTTGCCAGAAAAATTACCTTCTCAGAGAAGAAGGAAAAATAACCATTCTCTTCGAAGACTGGACCTTGCGCGCTGAAGGAGCGCACAAATCCTATGTCTTCTCTGAGAAGGTAATTTTTCTGGCAAACGTAAAAAAAAAGCAATTTTTCTTGCAAACGCAAAGAAGCCGGAATAAACAAATATTCCGGCTTCTTTACTATATGTCATTAAAAGTATTGCCTATCGCTTTTCAATACTTGTAAACTCTCTATTGGTATGCCCAACGTAAATCTGGCGCGGACGGCCAATTGGTTCCTTGTTTTCATGCATTTCTTTCCATTGAGCGATCCATCCCGGCAAGCGGCCTAAAGCAAACAATACAGTAAACATATCAGTCGGGAAACCAAGCGCCCTGTAAATGATACCAGAATAGAAATCCACATTAGGATAAAGTTTGCGCTGCACAAAATAAGGATCGCTTAATGCGGCCTCCTCCAGTTTTTTGGCAATCTCTAAAACAGGATCATCAATACCCAGTTTTTCCAGGATATCATCACAAGCCTTTTTAATGATCTTAGCCCTTGGATCAAAGTTTTTATAAACCCTGTGGCCAAAGCCCATCATGCGAAAAGGATCATTTTTATCCTTTGCCTTATTGATCCATTTCTCCGTATCACCCCCATCTTCTTTGATCAGCTCCAGCATTTCAATTACCGCCTGGTTTGCTCCGCCATGCAGCGGTCCCCATAAAGCCGCGATACCCGCAGAAACAGATGCGTACAGATTACAGTCTGAGGATCCCACCATTCTAACCGTAGACGCAGAGCAGTTTTGTTCATGGTCTGCATGCAGGATCAGCAGGGTATTCATGGCACTTACCACAACAGGATCAATGTCAATCTCCTCTGTGCGCTGACCAAATATCATATTTAAGAAATTGCTTACATAGTCATATTTATTCTTAGGGTAGATCAGCGGGTGACCCAATGACTTTTTATAAATGAAAGATACAATGGTCGGGAATTTTGCCAGTAATTTGATCATGGTCAGGTCCATGGTCTCAGCAGATCCATTGGCATTTAATGACTCAGGATAGAAAGTAGACAAAGAACACACCAGAGAAGCCAGCTGGGCCATAGGATGTGATTTTGACGGATAACCATCTAAAAACTTCTTCATGTCCTCGTGGATCAGCGTATGCTTGCTGATCTGGGACTGAAATCCGTCTAACTGTGCTTTATCAGGCAGGTTGCCATAGATCAGTAAATATGCCACCTCCAGAAACGTTGATTTTTCGGCCAGTTCCTCTATCTCATATCCACGGTATTTTAAAATACCTTTTTCCCCGTCTAAAAATGTAATTGCACTTTTGGTAGAACCCGTATTTTTATATCCAAAATCCAAAGTGATGTGACCTGTTAAATCTCTGAGTTTGGAAATATCAATAGCCTTTTCTCCTTCCGTACCTGTTACAACGGGGAATTCGTAAACCTTCCCATCAATCTTTATTTCTGCGATATCTGACATATATATTTTAAAATTTATAATAACAAAACTAACTAATCATTTTCGATCTGAATCCCTTTCTATTATAACAAAGCTGTTAAATAATTATTAAATATGGGTCAGCACCAGGTAAGATTACAACGCTTTAGCCGTCTTTATTTCCTCTACAACTGCTCCGCACTCCATCATTTCATCACCATAATACGGATTTTGTATTTTCTGTTCATTGGCCAGCCAGTCCCCCCCGTTACCATCATTTGCCATTGGGCAGTGCTGAACATAGATCACACCTTTTTTCAGATCCGCATGCCTGAACAAGGCGATCACATCCGAACTTAAGGCAGTAAATTCTTTTCTTTGCGCGGCAATCGCTTTAGCCGAAGAAATCTTGTCTGCGATCAGTGCCGTATTTTCGCATCCTTCACGTGCTTTCAGACTTTTGGATAAATCAGCAGCAAGCCTTTTCGCGTCCTCAAACTTTGTAGCAACCAATGCGTTCTTTAATGCAATATAGCCGTCAAATATAGCTTGCTCAACAGGTTTAGACAATTCCGTTGCGGATGACGCATCAGCCGTTTTTACAGCAGTGCTGTCTGCAATAGAACTGTCTGCAGCCGAACTTGTATTGCCGGTATTATTATTGGTACATGAGAACAAGGTTAACAAAACCAGTCCTAAAATATAATTTTTCATAAGCCTATATTTGATAATAAGTATGCTGTCCCCCGCTTTCGATCGTGTAAAGGGGATTTCATGATAGAAATTCCACAATTACACACCCCGCCCGGTTTTTTGGTTAAAATAGCATTTTAATTTTAATAAATAAAAAAGCCTCCCGATAAAATCGGGAGGCTTTAAATAAAATGTTCTATTTCAGGATTATAATTTGAATCCGTAAGCTACACGAAGTGCAACCTGGCCTAATGAACCACCACCTTTGCCTTCAGCACCTTCATAGCGCAAACCCAGGTCAAGTCCGTTATCAAATCCGTATCCAACTCCAGGAGCCCACAAAAACGAGGTACCGCCGCCATCTTTAGTAGAGAATCCGGCACCCAGTTCACCTGAAAAGTAAGCACTCTCTGCAAAAAATATCTTTGCACCTGCTTTAACAGGGATCATTCCAAAACTTCCTGCATCATCTTTTAAAGTCCAGTGGTTATAACCGGCAGAAAGCAAACCTGAAATATTTGAACTGAAATCTTTTTGCAAACGAAGATCACCACCAATCACAAAGCTCGCGCCGTCAGTAGTAGGAAGACCTGCATTTACCCCAATACCCAGTCTCAGCGCTTTCGAATCTCCTGATTGAGCATTAACATTAGTAGTAAAGAATAACGCAACTGCAGCTACTGCAGAAACTATTAATTTTGTCGAATTTTTCATTTTCATTTTTGTTTAAATTAAAACACAAATTATATCTGCATCCGGAACACCAATTGCAAATCACATGCCACACCGGAGAAATAAATTAATTGTTTTTCTTAAACCACTCAAAAAATGAAGCTAAAACCCTGTCAAACAGATCGATTGAGCCATCTTCAACATCAAACCAATTGATCTTTACCCCGTCCTTCTCCATCTTTCTAAAAAAGGTCATTTGTCTTTTAGCAAACTGGCAAATTGCTACAGCAAGTCGTTCGTTGAGGTCATTATAACTGAGCTCACCAAGAATATATGCAGTGACAAATTTATATTCCAATCCATAAAAAGAAAGCATTTCACCCGGCACACCAGCATCAAGCAGTCCCCTCACCTCATCGATCAGGCCCTCCTTCAGCCGGTCGTTCAATCTTTTGATCACCCTGCTCCTTCTGTATTCCACATCAGCGGTGAGCCCTGCTACAAATGGCTCGATAACCGGCCTGTGCACGACCTCCAGCTTGTGCTGACCCAGATATTCTGCAATCTCAATTGCCCTGATCAGCCGCTTATGAGAAGAAAGATCCGCATGAGCAGTAAATTCATCAGGATACGTTCCAAGTTTATGCTTTAAGGATCCGATGTCCCACGTCAATAAAGAATTTCTTAATGCATCATCCACCGGAATGGTGGTATACTCATGGTTCTGCAAAATGCTGTGTACATACATACCCGTCCCTCCGCAAAGTACCGGCAGGGCGCCTTTATTGCTGATCAGCTCAAAAGCCCTGTAAAAATCTTCTTTAAATGCATTGACATTATACCGCTCTCCGGCCTCCTTAATGTCAATCAAATGATGGGGAATATGCCTCCCATTAAAATTATACTCGCCCAGGTCCTTTCCCGTACCAATATCCATCCCCCTGAATACCTGCCTGCTGTCTGCGCTGATGATCTCGCCATTCAAAGCGTGGGCAAGCCTCACCGCAAGCCTTGTTTTGCCGGACGCAGTGGCACCCAACAGGACCAGTAATGGATTTTGAATCATGATTAAACGTTAGCAGGCTGCAAGTACAGCATATATTTTAAATTACCGGTATTGAAAATCTTTACATACCTGGCCGCAACACCCTCATCGAAAACAGCCACCGGCAGGCGGTGCGTAAAATACCTCCTCAGCGTAACCAGATCGAGCCAGATTTCCGCCGGCGGCGTCACCTCAGACCATACAAAACCTGCCTTTTCATAAGCCCTGCCAAGCGACCAGTCGCGGTCAGCATAGCTCATTACATCATGCGGCCGGTACAGTTCCGTAAAATGCTTCAGTAATTTTGTAAAACCACCGGTTACCGTATATCCGCTGCGTGTAGCAAAACGGATCAGTTCTGCTGACCGGTATTCCGGCCCACCTTTTTTCATATACCTGAGGTTACTGAAACCCGCAACAGCCACCAGATCCTTACCGTCATGCAATCCAAACCTGTATTTCGCTTTTGCCGTTCCCTGCAAATGATGCGCTTCCAAAAACCCATCCGCTTCCTCCTGACCAATCTTAATGACATTCGTTTTTCGTCCGTGAATGCGCTTATTGAGCCCCAGAATAGACCCAACCCTGCCCACAACCTGATCTCTTCTGCTCTGCCAGATGTCTTCCCACAGGTGAACCCGGTAAAGCCCCTTAGACTTGTATTCCTCCTGCAGCAAAACAAGGCCGGCCGCATCAGGTACGCGATCAGGAGAAAGCAGGCTCATCACCAAATTCCGCTGTCCAAACGAAAGACATACAACGGCACCAGCTTCAATAAATTCAACCTGCAAATTAAAAGCCGAAAAGCTTTCCAGCACATCCCGGTGCCACAATGGTACTATACCCAACCTTTTTCTTTATATATCTTAAACCCTTCAGCCAGCGCATCCTCTATGTGAGAAAGCAGCAATTCATCCAGCGCTTTGATGTGGAAGCACGATTTGCCCTTCAGCAGTTTCAGTAAATCCTCATCAAAAACCGTTTTCAGATCAGGCTCAGCATACACCGGCATAAAGTAAAAGCCTACGTGTCCTTTTTGAATGACCACACTGGCAAAAAAAACCTCATCCCTCTTTTTTCCCTCGATCACCACGTTTTTATTGCTCCAGAGGTCATAAGTCGTCTCACTGTTTACCCGGTTGTCAAATCCCATTACCGCATAAGGCTGCAACGAAGCCCTGATGGTTTGAAAAATCTCAACAAAGTCTGTTTTTGTCTCGTTCATGTGAATAAGGATTTAAATTACAACACGTTCTTCCCGGATATTGTTTGCGCTTCGTCCAGATCCAGCCACCATTCCTTAGCCGGATAATACTCCCCTAAAATAACAGATTCCCCCATCAAAGGAGTAGTGATCTTTAAATTTTCTTCAGCAGCCTTCTTTACTACGCGTTTTATGGGATCATTCCAGTCGTGCATGGCCAGTGTAAACTTTCCCCAATGGACCGGCAAAAGCACTTTAGCCTTCAGGTCGAGCGCTGCCTGCACGGTTTGTTCAGGAAACATATGGATGTAAGGCCAATAGGTATTGTACTGTCCGCATTCCAGAATGGCCAGATCAAAGGGTCCGTAAGCATCTCCGGCAGCCTTAAAATGACGATCATATCCTGAATCACCGCCCAGGTACAACCTTGCAGCAGCAGTCTGCAGCACAAAAGCCGACCATGCACTTTGATTTCTTTTAAATTTTCTTCCCGTAAAATGACGGGCAGGAAGCGCGGTAAAAGTCAAACCGCTTGCAGGGATCTCCTCTCCCCAGATTAGTTCAGTGATCCTGTCTGCAGGAACACCCCATCGTTCCAGGTGGGCACCAGCCCCCAGGGAAGTAATGAATCGCCTGGTCTTTCCCTTCAGCTTTAAGATACTCTGATAATCCAGGTGATCATAATGGTCATGTGTGATCAGCACAATATCCAGTTCAGGAAAATCTTCCGGCTTTACGAAATCTGTTCCCGCATACCGTTTGGTTCCAATAAAAGAAAAAGGCGAAGTCCGCTCACTAAACACAGGATCGACCAGAATATTTAAGCCGTCAGCCTGCAAAAAATAAGAAGAATGCCCAAACCAGATCACCTTCAGACCAGATGCCGGAGAGAAATCAGGAGCAACAACAGGAAGCGTTTTTTTTGGCCGCCCGTTCTTATTGCCTTTCAGCATCCCCTTTATCATGTCCCCGTAAGTGACCCCATCAGGCTTCATTGGTGTAAAAGACAGGTTTTGCAAAGCATCATCTTTATAGTTTGGCAGTGCTTTGATCCTTGCCAGGCGCGGGCCTTTTGGCAAACTGCCAAACGCAGGCAGATTGAGCACACAAACGACCAGTAAAATCAAAGCGGCAATAAATATCAGTGTATACATAGCTGCAAATCTAAGTTAATTTTTCGGCCAGTCCAGCACCAGCCATCAGCAATTCATTGGTGATCAGCCGCGTATAGTCTGTGATCTCCGCTTTAAAATCAGAAACTGAAGCCCCCGACCGAATCTCCTCCAGCCGCTTCTCCCATTGCCCGGTCAGTTCGGCCTGCGCGA